>Ga0210409_10000097_pt1 | contig 198822 bp, 164 predicted proteins | sample IncBWH17MmetaG_FD_161649 | JGI IMG/M metagenome (GOLD analysis project Ga0210409, IMG submission 161649) | Forest soil microbial communities from Barre Woods Harvard Forest LTER site, Petersham, Massachusetts, United States - Inc-BW-H-17-M | ecosystem: Environmental > Terrestrial > Soil >... | reverse complement strand
TCGGTCGCCGCCACCACCAGAATCGCGCCATCCATCTGGGCCGCGCCCGTGATCATGTTCTTGATGTAGTCGGCGTGCCCGGGGCAGTCGACGTGCGCGTAGTGCCGGTTCGCGGTCTCGTACTCGACGTGCGCCGTGGCAATCGTGATGCCGCGCGCCTTCTCTTCCGGCGCATTGTCGATCGAATCGAACGAGCGGAACACAATCTTCGGGTTGTGCTTCTGCAACACCTTCGTGATGGCCGCCGTCAACGTCGTCTTGCCATGGTCAATGTGACCAATCGTGCCTACGTTGCAGTGCGGCTTATTGCGCTCAAATTTTTCCTTCGCCATATTCCAGCCTCTAGCTCCTAGCTCTTAGCTCAAAACCAAATCTTCGTCGCTTCCGTCGTCGAATTTCTCGTAATAAGCGCCGAGAAATTGTTCTTTCTCAACCAGCCCTTCAGAAAGAATCCAGTTTCCGAAACGCTCGTACTCTGCCTGAAACCGAGCGCGAAAGACCTCGAAATCTCTATGCCAGCCCCACAAATCTCTTACACGATACTGCCGAAGTTCTGAAGCCTCGCACCAAACCTCGGTTCCCAAGTAACCACCCGCTCGGCCTAGCAACGTCGCCCACAGGCCGCCCTCACGGAAAACCGATTCGAAATCCGCTTGCCGTCCGTAGCCGATCCAAAATCTACGGTCAACTACGAACCGCGGACCACCGAGTCACTTCGCCGTCCCTTGCACCTTGGCGATGATCTCTTCCGCTACCGAGCGCGGCGCCTCTTCGTAGCGCGCGAAGTGCATCGAATACTCGGCGCGGCCCTGGGTCGAAGAACGCATGTGGGTCGCGTAACCGAACATCTCCGAAAGCGGCACGATCGACTTGATCACCTGCGAACCCGCGCGGTGCTCCATGCCTTCAATTCGCCCGCGTCGCGAACTCAGGTCGCCCATGATCGTTCCCGCGAAATCCTCCGGCGTGACGACTTCCACCGACATCACCGGCTCGAGAATCACGGGGCTCGCCTTCCGCGCAGCTTCCTTGAACGCCATCGACCCGGCGATCTTGAACGCCATTTCGTTGGAGTCGACGTCGTGATAGCTGCCGTCGTACAGCGTCGCCTTCACGTCCACCATGGGATAGCCGGCGAGTACGCCGCCTTCCATGGCTTCCTGAATGCCCTGATCGATCGGCTTGATGTATTCCTTGGGCACAGTGCCGCCCACGATTTCGTTGACGAACTCATAACCCTTACCCGGCTCGTTGGGATCGAGACGAATCTTCGCGTGCCCGTACTGTCCGCGACCGCCGGTCTGGCGGATGTACTTGCCTTCTGCCTCGGCGTGCCTGCGGATCGTCTCGCGATACGCCACCTGCGGCTTGCCGACATTGGCCTCAACCTTGTACTCGCGCATCATGCGGTCGACGATGATCTCGAGATGCAGCTCGCCCATCCCACTGATGATGGTCTGCCCGCTGTCAGGATCGGTGTGAACTTTAAAGGTGGGATCCTCTTGCGCCAGCCGCGCCAGAGCCATGCCCATTTTTTCCTGATCGGCCTTGGTCTTAGGTTCGACCGCGACTGATATGACAGGCACCGCAAATGTGATCGACTCGAGCGTGATGGGATGCTTCTCGTCGCAAATCGTGTCGCCTGTGCCGACGTTCTTCAGTCCCACCACCGCGCAGATGTCGCCCGCCAGAATTTCCTGAATGTCCTCGCGTTTGTTGGCGTGCATCTTCAGGAGACGACCGATGCGCTCAGTCTTCTGGGTGCGCGAGTTCAACACAGACTCGCCTGACTTCAGTTGTCCCGAGTAAACGCGGATGAAGGTCAGTTGACCGACGAACGGGTCAGCCATGATCTTGAACGCCAGCGCCGAGAACGGCTGCTTGTCATCGGCCTTGCGGGTAATCTCTTTCCCGGTGTCGGGATCAATGCCCTTGGTTTCCGGCGTGTCCAGCGGGGAAGGCAGGAAATCGACCACTGCATCCAGCAATGGCTGCACGCCTTTGTTCTTGAAAGCGGTACCGACGACAACCGGGAACAGCTTCAACGCGATGGTCGACTTGCGCAGCGAAGCGCGCAACGCGTCTGCGCTGATTTCTTCGCCTTCCAGAAACTTATGCAGAATCTCGTCGTCGTTCTCAGCGACGGTCTCGACCAGCTGGGTGTGAAACGCTTCCGCTTTCTTCTGCAACTCAGCCGGGATCGGCTCGGTAACGTACTCCGCGCCCATGGTCTCGTCGGTCCAGACGATCGCCTTCATATTGATCAGGTCAATGACGCCCCTGAACTTGTCTTCCTGGCCAATTGGAATCTGGATCGCTACAGGCTTGGCGTTAAGGCGCTTGCGGATGGTATCGACGGCATGCTCAAAATCAGCACCCATCTTGTCGATCTTGTTAATGAAACAAATTCGCGGAACGCCGTATTTATCGGCTTGCCGCCATACCTTTTCCGACTGCGGCTGTACGCCGTGAACGGCGTCAAATACCGCAACTGCGCCATCGAGCACGCGCAGCGAACGCTCGACCTCCGCCGTGAAATCGACGTGGCCGGGGGTATCAATGATGTTGATGCGAATATCGCGCCACGTGCAGGTGGTCGCTGCGGACGTAATGGTGATGCCCCGCTCCTGCTCCTGCTCCATCCAGTCCATCGTGGCCGTGCCTTCATGGACCTCTCCGATGCGGTGCGTCCTGCCCGTATAGAACAGGATGCGCTCCGTCGTCGTGGTCTTGCCGGCATCGATGTGCGCCATGATGCCGATGTTCCTGCAACGCTCTAATGGGACGGTACGTGCCACGGTCTTTTCAACTCTTCTTTCTGGGGCTCAAAAAATCAGCTACAAGCTTTTGGCTCTTAGCCTTTAGCCGAATCCGTTGCATCTTAGGAACCAAGCTAAGAGCTAACGGCTATCAGCTAATGGCTGCTTTTCTACCACCGATAATGCGCGAACGCCTTGTTCGCTTCCGCCATGCGGTGGACGTCTTCCTTCTTCTTGATGGCCGCGCCGCGATTGTTGGCGGCATCGAGCAATTCGTTCGTCAATTTCTCGGTCATGCCCTTTTCACCGCGACCGCGCGCGTAGGTGATCAGCCAGCGGATTGCGAGCGAAGTCCGCCGGTCGGCATTCACTTCGACGGGCACCTGGTAGTTCGCGCCACCCACGCGCCGGGTTTTCACTTCCAGCAGCGGCTTGGCGTTTTCAACCGCCTTTTTGAACAGCTTCAGCGCTTCGTCACCGCCCTTGGTCTGCAACTGTGTGAGCGCTTCATAGAAGATGCCCTGGGCGGTCGACTTCTTGCCCTGCCACATCATCGAGTTCACAAACTTGGTCACCAGATCCGATCCATACACCGGGTCCGGATTCACTCCGCGCTTGGCAATATGTCCTTTTCTAGGCATGTTCTCAGTTCTCAGTTCCCAGTTCTCAGTTCTGACCGATTCCAGCTCTAACTGAGAGCTGAGGCCTGGCAACTGAGAACTGCTCTTACGCTTTCTTCGGTCGCTTCGCTCCATACTTCGAGCGACCCTGATTCCGATTCGCCACTCCAACCGCATCCAGCGTCCCGCGCACCACGTGATAACGCACACCCGGGAGATCCTTTACGCGACCGCCGCGGATCAGCACGATCGAGTGCTCCTGGAGGTTGTGGCCGATGCCCGGGATGTAGGTTGTCACTTCAATGCCGTTGGTAAGCCGCACGCGCGCGACCTTGCGCAGCGCGGAATTCGGCTTCTTGGGCGTCTGGGTATACACGCGGGTGCAGACGCCGCGCTTTTGCGGGCAGGACTGCAGGGCCGGGCTCGCCGTCTTGTAACGGGGCTTCTTCCGTCCGGAACGCACCAGTTGATTAAACGTAGGCACTCTTTGCCACTCCTTCAGCGCGCCATGCCTCGGAGTCGCTACAAGCGTATCCGCACGCACAGCATTGCTTCTGCTTTTCCCGTTGCCGGGGCTGGCTGGCGCACTCACATCCAGCCATATTTCTTGCCGGGCGCAATATCGCCGGAAAGAAAATTTTGGTTTCCCAATCAGACTAACGCCGACGACGGTGGCACCAAGCCCAACTTCGGAGGTGCTCCGTTTCGTCAAACTTGCTTCGCATAGCCTCTCGACGGGCGAGAGGTGAGCGCGAAGCATTTCAGCGAGGAAAGCTCCTGAACCCTGCTTTCCGCTCAGGAACGATGTCTCTAAAGCTCAGCCGCTATCTTCGGAGGCGCTGCGCACACAAAAGATCGCGCGGCGTTTGAAACCCACCGCTTCCAGGCAAGCCAGAATTAACTCGCGGAACCTTTTAAATATAACAATGCGCGCCGACATCGTCAACAACTGTTGCCGCATCTCAGAGTTGGCGAAGTCGGTCCGGCCGGCGCTTGCCGAAATTAGCGCTGGCCTCTACACTGAGGGTTTTCCAGAAGATACAGAGACTCGTCCGACAGGCGTGCAGTCTGCTGAGGCGGGGAGGATGCATGCGTCGGTTCGTTCCTTGGGTGTTGGCCGTCTTATCCATAACCTTGGCATTTGGCAGTCTGACCGGTTGCGGTGGCGGAAGCGCCACTGGCACTTCCGCCGTTCCTACTCCCGCAAAAATCATTTTAACCCCGGGGAATAGCAGCATCGACATCGGCACCACTTTGCAGTTCAGCGCAAGTCCCGTGACCGCTGCCGGCGGCGGCATCACCACGCTCCCCATCGTTTATTCCTCCAGCAATCCCTCGGTACTGAGCTTCGTTCCGTCAGCAGGTGGCCTTGCTTGCGCCGGCAGATGGGACACGGCGGGCCGGGTCTGTACTCCCCAGGGCGCGGGAGTTACCCAGGTCACCGCGACCGGCAATGGCGTCGCCAGTGCGCCGGTCACGGTTTACGTCCATCAGCATATCGACACGATCACGCTATCCCTCATCAATCCCCCCATTCCGCAACCCGACTGCATCACTCTGGCCCAGGCTCCCGGCATCCAGAATTATCTTGAGTTCCAGGCGAGGGCATTCGGCAATGGGGCTGAGATTACAAACACCGTCGGATCATTCAACTTCTCCCAAAACAATCCGACCGTCGCCAAGATCAGCACTACCGACTCGACCCTCAACAACAACAATGGGAACCAGATCACGCAGGCGCGCTTCACTGCTGCGACCCCTGGACGTACGCAGATCTTCGCCAGCCTCTCTGGAGTCAGCAGCCTGCCCGCCCCGATACCCGACCACAGCGGTCAAATGCATCCCTATTTTGAAACTTGTCTGGTGCAGTCTATCAACCTCCAGGTGGGAAACTCGCCCGGCAACACGTCGTTTGCCGTCGCCAGCAACACTTCTGGCATCACGATCACGCCGACCGTCATCGATCGACTCGGCAACAAGCTCACCAACCCGGTCCCCAAGCTGGACTGGATCTCGCTTTCGCCTCCGAACGCCAGCCTCACTCCCGTTACGACCACCGGCGCCGGCTCCCTCGCTGGAACTGCTACCGTAAAGGCCAGCGTTCCGGGTGGCACGGGGATTATTGCCACCTGCGCCTCACCTAATTGTAATGTGGGGCTTGAGCCGATTCAGCCGGTTTATTCCTCGACGAATCCGTCAGACAATTCCTACCTCGGAACGCCAATCATCGGCCTGATCACCGGTTCTCCGGTTACTTCCGGAAACGTCTTCGTTACAACCACCCAATGCGGCACGATCAATGGTTGTCAGCCGCTAATATTTCCAATTGCCATAAAGACCAACGCGGCTGGCAATAGCGCGACCCTTCCCAGTTCCCCGAACTCGATGCTCTTCGCACCCACCGGGAAATCCATCTTTCTCGGCAGCTCCGCAGGGCTCATCATCTTCAATCCCGCTGCAACAGGAAGTGCGAACCCGGTATCCCAACTGGCAAGTGTTCCCGGGAAGGTATTAGCCGTCTCGCTCGACGGCGACAAGGTCATCGTCTCTGACACGCTGTCCAATCCCAACCAGGTCTATGTTGTTTCCGGCTTCTCCGGAACCGGTACCCCCACTGCGGTTGCGACGCCTTTGCTGATTCCAGGGGCGACCGCAGCTGCGTTTTCACCAGACGGCCTGAAAGCACTCATCACTGCGGGAAGCACGTTGTATGCCTACTCGACGGTGCAGTCGCTGAAAACGATTCCTCTCGCGGCTCCGGCAAATGCCGTCTCCTTCTATGCCAATGGCGCCTTGGCCTACTTGTCTGGACCATCCGGCGTCACCATGCGCAACGCCTGCGACACCGCTTATGGACAGGCTGCTGCTTTTCCCAGCGGAACTCCGGCCTTATTTCAGGCGCTCACGGATGGAGTGCATGCCTTAGGACTTGAGTCGCCGGGCGTGGATGTCTTCGACGTGGTCGTGACCGGTCCGACTCCAGCCACAACTAGCGCGCCCACGCAGACCATCTGCCCTTTCCCAGTCCTGACGGCTAACTCCACTTTCGTGAACCTCGGTCAAGGCGGGTTCACACCGTTGAAGCTGATCGTGTCTTCTGACAATTCCAAGGCATACATCCTCGCCAGCAATCTCGGAAGCGTGTTCGTGTTCGATCTGGGCGTGAACACCGTGACCGCGTTGCCTCTCACCGGAAATCCTGTGCCTCTGGATGCCAGCCTGACCTCGGACGGAACGACTCTCTACGTTGGTGCCAATGATGGCGCTATCCATGTGGTCAGCACAGTTTCCGGGGGCGACCTGCAACAGATTACGTTCACCAACAATAACAACAGCAACAAGACGAGCCTCTGCAGCAACATCCCGCAAACGTGCGACCCCGATTTGGTGGCCGTGCAGCCCTGATTTCTGCTGAAGACGGTGGGACGCCGAACTCAGGCAGAGTTGGCGGTGGACTGCATGCTGACTTCAGGTGCGCGCCTTTTCGAGGTCGCGTCCGACGCTGTCGAGTACTCCGTTAATGAACTGCACCGATTCCGGACTGGAGAACTTGCGGGCGATCTCGATGGCTTCGTTGATGATCACCGCGCGAGGAGTCTGTGGGTAGCCCAGAAATTCCGCGACCGCCCCGCGCAGGATGTTGCGGTCGACGGCGGCCATGCGCTCCATGCGCCAATGCTCCGCATGACCCTCGATCAGCTTATCGATGTCGCCGGTGCGATCCGTGGCGGTTCGGAATAGATCATCGGCGAAACCGCGAACATCTTCTCCTACTTCCTTGCGTTCCGCCCAGAACGTGCGGCGCACATCATCGGGCCCTTGTCGGCCCATGTCGGCCTGAAACAGCATCTGCAAGCAGAGTTCACGGGATTTGCGTCGAGTACCCATAACAACAGTCGCCAGTCTCCAGTCGTCAGTCTCCAGCCCGAAAGGCTGATGCCTGCTGGTTGGTGGATGTGGCGGGTCGAGTTAGTTTACAGGAATGGGGAAGAAGTCGTCAGTCTTCAGCGGGCTGATGGCTTGTGGTCATTGGCCGGTGGCTGCTTTGAATCGTCCAGCCTTGCAGCGCAGGTTACTTAAGAATTCGCTCTCGTTCATGAGAGCGGGTTCACCGTTTGCGATTCGGCTTGCGATGCGAACTCGAGTGTGCCTTTCGATGATCCTTGCTAGCGACTGACGACCGACGATCGACGACGCTCTTCTTGCTGGCGACTGACGACTGGCGACTGGCGACTTTCTTCAGATTCGCCATCTCCACTGCGGTCAGCGCCGCTTCGAGTCCTTTATTCCCCATCTTTAATCCGGCGCGATCGATGGCCTGCTCGAGGTTGTCGCAGGTCAGGACACCGAAGGCGTGCGGCACCCCCGTTTCCTGCGCCGATTGCCCAATGCCGCGGGCGCATTCATTCACGATCACGTCGTAATGGGCGGTGTCGCCGCGCAGCAGACAACCCAGGCAGATGATCGCATCGAATTTGCCGGTTTCGGCAAGCACGCGCGCCGCAGCGGGAATCTCGAAGCTTCCCGGAACGCGCATGATCTCGATATCCTGAGTGCGCGCGCCGGTGCGGCGCAGTCCATCGAGCGCTCCCTGAAGAAGCCGTTCCGTAATGAATGCGTTGAAGCGGCTGACTACGATTGCAAAGTGTTTGCCTTCAGCCTTGAGCTCTCCTTCGATGCCTGACGGCAATTCCTCCGGCTTCCCGTGCACGGTCACAATGATCTCGCTGGGCAAAGCCAGCGAGAAGCTGCGCTCGCCTGTTTTCGGCGAAACCGTATCCGCCAGCAGCTTGAGCTTCTGTTTCTGCGCGATCGCCAACACGTCGTCAGGATTGCTGACCTCGAGCACGATCAGCCGGTTGACATCCTTGAGATGGTCGAGCACTTCCTTGGGGTATTGGGACGGCAACGCGTTTATGCTGAGCAACCCGATGGGAGCCGAAAAGACCGCTGAGCGGCTATCTCCCCCGACGACCTGTTGGAAACCGATCGCTTTCAAAAACTCGGAGAGCGCGCGCAGGTCCTCCGGCTTACTCACATAGCGACCGATGTGGAGAGACTTCAGCATGGCTCAGGCATTTCTTCATCACCGAGGCACAGAGACAATCAAACACGGGATTTCTTCGCTGTGTTTCAGTGGTGCAATTGCATCCGACAATTTTAGATTGCAGATTGAAGATTTCAGATTTCAAAGATTCATTTCCGGCAAGATCAATCTGAAATCGAAAATCTGAAATCGCTTTACTTTCCCTTGAACGCCGCCGCCCGCTTCTCCAAAAACGCCGTCGTACCTTCGGTCTTGTCCTGGGTCGCGCAGCAAACGCCGAACAACGTCGCCTCGAGATAAAGTCCTTCCGCCAACGTCAGGTCCAAGCCGTGATTGACCGCTTCCATGGCGTATTGAATCGCCAGCGGTGCGTTGGCAATGATCTTCTGGGCGAGGGCTTCCGCGCGGGGAAGCAAGTCCCCCGGAGCGGTTACTCCGTTTACCAGGCCGATCCGGTACGCATCGTCGGCGGAAATCATCTCGCCGGTCAACACCAGCTGCATCGCAATACCTTTGCCCACCAGGCGCGGCAGGCGCTGCGTTCCACCGTAGCCGGGAATGATGCCGAGCTTCACTTCCGGCTGTCCGAGCTTGGCATTCGAACTGGCGAGGCGCATGGTGCAGGCCATGGCGATCTCGCAGCCGCCGCCGAGCGCAAAGCCGTTGATACACGCAATCACCGGCTTTCCCAAGTTCTCGATAAGGTCGAGCACAGATTGTCCCCGATGGGTGTACTCCTTGCCGGAAACGGCATCGTGTTTGGCGAGTTCGCTGATATCCGCGCCCGCGATGAATGCCTTCTCGCCCGAGCCGGTGAGGATGCCAACGCGAATAGCAGAATCGCTCTTGATGTCGGTAAACGCAGCGCGTAGCTCTTCCATGGTCGCCATGTTGAGCGCGTTGAGCACCTTGGGACGATTGACGGTAACGTAGGCGATGGAGTTTTTCTTTTCGAGGAGGATGTTTTCGAAGGTCATATGAGTTCCAAGAACATCACCACAGAGACACGGCGTCACAGAGAAAAAATCTCTTAGCTTTCTGCTTCACAGCTTTTCTCCGTGCCTTTGTGCCTCTGTGGTGGATTTGCTTTTTTTCTAGAACTTCCCGGCCACCGGATTCGCCGGGTCCGCATAATCATAAAACCCGCGCCCGGTTTTTTTCCCGTACCAGCCTGCCATCACCAGCCGCTTCAAGAGCGGAGGCGAGGCGAAGCGGCGCTCTTTGAATTCGTCGTACATAACGTGGGTAATGTAGTAGGTGGTGTCGAGCCCGACGAAATCGAGCAGGGTGAAAGGTCCCATGGGATATCCGCAGCCCAGCTTCATAGCGTTATCGATGTCTTCGATCGAGCCGACACCTTCTTCGTAGGCGCGGATCGCGTCGAGCAGGTAGGGCACCAGCAGCCGGTTCACGATAAAACCGGTCTTGTCGGAGGTGCGCACGGGGACCTTCCCCAGTTTTTTCCCGAACTCGTAAGCCGCATCGTAGACCTCGGGCGCGGTGGCAATGGTTTTGACGACCTCCACCAGCTTCATCAGGGGCACCGGATTAAAGAAATGCAATCCCACGAACCGCTCTGGACGCTTGGTGGCGGTCATCATTTCCGTGACCGAGATCGAGGACGTGTTGGACGCAAAGATCGCATCTTTCTTCACAATCGGATCCAAGGACGCGTACATCTTTTTCTTCTCATCGAGATTCTCGATGATGGCCTCGATGACGATGTCGCAATCGGCGAGATCCCGTTTGTTGGTGGTTCCTTTCAGGCGGGCTCGAATGGCTTGGGGAGTTTCTTTGATCGTACCTTTCTCAGCAAATTTGGCGAGCGATTTTTCGATCCCGGCGAAACCTTTGTCGAGGAATTTCTGCTCAACCTCGAGGACGGTAACATCGAATCCGGCGGTCGCCGCGACTTGCGCGATGCCGGAACCCATCAGACCACAACCTAGGACGCCTACTTTTTTGATCTCCATAAGTCCCTTTATGAACCACCACTCCCAGTGCGCTGTGCATAGGGCCGCACCTTCCCACGTGCAGATAGTTGGCTATTATGTAGTTATTGCATTGGTCCGCCGAGGATCGACAAGCTCGGTAATACCTTTCTCTACAAACAGGTCCTGCAACTTTTCCGCGCCTTCCCTTAACTTAAAGTCCATTTCTTCCTTGTAGACTGGAACGGCGGCGTGGAATAGAGTTTTCCTCCCGTCGTCACTCGTCATAACTTTGAATGGATCGCTCACGAGTTGCGGTTCGAGCAATACCCATCCGCATAGTTTTGTCTCCGGAGTGAATGGAATCGCGGGATCCCCATTCGGTACCGAATGCCCCCAGAACAGCCAAGTCTTGTATTCGTGTGGGAAACTTGCAAGTTGACGCAGCCAAATGACTGGCCAATCTCTGCCCCAAGTCTCTTGGCTCATCACGTCATACTCTTTCATTGTCCACTCACTGGGGAGGCAAAGCATCAGTTCAGCATATTCCAGACCTTCAGCTTGCTTTGGCGCTTTCATCGGCTTGTCGCTCATGCCGGATGTCACGAGCGTGTAGAAGTCGCGACCTGGTTGTGGATTGATGACATGCACATCGATGTGAACGTATCGGGACCCTATCTCATGAAGAACAAGATTTGGTTTGCCTAGATGATTTTCGATGTGCTTCTCGACATCTACACGCGACACCGATGCCGCGACACCGGCGTCTTCGGCTGGCGCTTGGTGACGCAGGATTCTTGAAAACAGCTCCTTCATCGTCCCTCGTTTACGGATCACTGCCAATCTATTGAAAGCTCTCCACCACCATCGCGATCCCCTGGCCGCCGCCGATGCAGGCGGTCGCGAGGCCGTACTTTTTCTTTCGGCGCTTCAGCTCATACAGCAATGTGATTACCAGCCGCGTTCCGGTTGCGCCCAGAGGGTGGCCCAGCGCGATGGCGCCTCCGTTTACGTTCACCTTGCTGCGGTCGAGGCCCAGCTCTTTCTCGACCGCGAGGTACTGGGCCGCGAAGGCCTCGTTCACTTCGATCAGATCGATGTAATCCAGAGTCAGCCCAGCCCGCTGCAACGCGAGCTTGGTTGCGGGAACCGGACCACGTCCCATCAGCTTGGGATCGACGCCTGCCGTCCCCCAATTCACAATTCTCCCAAGCGGATTCAGATCGCGCTTCTGGGCCTGCTCCACCGACATCACCACCACCGCGGCGCCACCATCGACAATGCCGCTCGCATTTCCGGCAGTGACCGTTCCGCTCTTGCCAAAGGCCGGACGCAACTTGGCCAGTCCCTCCATAGTGGTCTGGGGGCGACGGTGGTCGTCTTCGGCGAACATCTCGCCGGTCGCTTCGCCCCTTGTATTCCTTAAGGGCACCGGCACCAGCTCTTCCTGAAGCCTTCCTTCTTTGTAGGCGGCATCCGCGGTCTGCTGCGAGCGAAGAGCGAACTCATCCTGCATTTGCCGGGTAATGCCCTGCTGCTCGCCATAGAGCTCGGCGGTGTTGGCCATGTAGAGGCCGCAGTAGGAATCGAGCAGCGCCACCATGAGAGAGTCTTCCAGCTTGCCTCCGGGAGCAAGCGTGAAGCCGTCACGCCCGTGGATCACGAAGGGCGCCTGCGACATGGCTTCCATGCCGCCTGCGAGCACGATTTTCGCCTCGTCGGTTTGCACCATTTGCGCGGCGCTGACGATGGCTTGCATGCCCGACCCGCACAGCCGATTTACGGTAAGCGCTGGCGTCTCGATCGGGATGCCCGCGCGCAGGCCCACGTGCCGAGCGCCGTAGAGCGCGTCGCCGGAAGTCTGCTGCGCGTTACCGAATACGACGTGGTCAAATTCTTTCGGATCGATCCCTGCGCGTTCGATGGCGCCTTTGGCTGCAACTGCGCCCAGTTCCTGCGCGGTGAAGTCTTTGAGTTTGCCGCAGTATCGCCCCATGGGCGTACGCGCACCGCTGACGATGGCAATGTCTCCGGGTTTCAGCATGAAATCCTTCTAGAACGCGGCCAGATGTTAGAGAGAAAACTTATTAGTGTAGCAGAAGAGCAGCTCTTAGCCTTTAGCCGTTAGCTGTTAGCTCACCCTGAATTCAGAGCAGTTATCCAAGGAAAACTCGTGGTGTCCACATTACCAAAAGATTTCCGCGAGGGACTGTCCCAGTCGAATGATGCTGAGCTAACAGCTAAGGGCTAAGAGCTGAGAGCTTCTTACGCCACTGCTGCCGAAGCGAGGTTGGGAGCCAGCGAGACTACACTTCCCGTGCCTTGGGTTATCGCGTCGTGCAATGCCTGTTCGGCGCGGTTGATCACCTCGGTGACGATGTCCACCGGATCGTATGCGGTGCGCATCACTGCTTCGGCTAGCCCGGCTGAAAAAGCAATGGGCTGATCTTTTCCCGGCAGCCGAACTTCCGCCACCAACTTGCGGAGCTTTTCAACGGCGAGAAGCGCTTCCTTTTCCGCAGTGTCTCCGAGAATGATGGCGACGGTAGTCGTGTCGTAGCGGAAGGCGAGATCGTTCGAACGAATATTGGCGGTGAACAGCTGCCCCACTTGTTCCATGGTGGCTTCGATTACCGGTTCGCCGAATTCTTTGACCATGGCGGAGCTCTTGCCGAAATGCATCAGCAGGATCGTGAGCGGGGTCGCCTGCTGGTTGGCGCGTTGCGTTTCGGCCAGCACCAGGTCTAGGTACGAAGCCCGCTTCAGCAGTCCAGATTTTTCGTCGGTGACGGAGAGATTCCGCACCAACCGGCGCAAACCCGCGTTATTGAGCGCTATAACAACCTGCTCTGCCAGGGTCTTCAGCACCACGATTTCGGAGGGATGCCAATTGCGCTCGGAACCTTGCATGAATACCAGGATGCCGATGTGATCTTCCCCATCCATAAGAGGCAACGCCAGCAGCGCAGTGACACCCAGTTCCGCGAGGGGGCGCCGCACGGGCTGCACTTCAGGAGCGCTGAGCGTGTCGGGCAGATTCACCGTACCCCGGCTAACTGCCAGATCCTGACACGCGGTGACGACGGCCGCGAGGGCCGCCGCTTCGCCGCTGGTGGTTCCATCGGCGTGATATTCCTGCAACGCTGTCGGCGACAGACCCGGCTTGCGCATGGCGGCCACGCAGCGCGTCACCTTCCACTGGCCACCCATCTCGTTAGCAGCCGTTGCCAGCACGGCAGTCGCATTGTTCTGCTGATAAAGCTTGCGCGTAATTTCGGCGACGCGAGTGAAGCTGCTGACGTCGGCCTGCTCGCCGTTCACAACGGCAGGCACGGTCAAGGGTTGCACGACAGGAGTTGGCGTAGGCGGAGCAGTCGCGGGCGTGGGAACCGGCACAGTACCGGCGTACCGAGGCGTAATTCCTGCGGCCAGGTACAGGCGCTGGAGGTCTTCGTTGCGTTCCTCCTCACGCGGAAACAGTTCCTGGATGCGATGCAGACGCTCCACTGCTTTTGAGCGCATGCCGTACTGCACCAGAATTTCTGCCTGCAGCATCAGGTCTTGCAGAGCCGCTGCACCCAGCGTCGGCTCTTCTGAGCGCACCGCCTCGGGCACGGATTTATTCAGCTGGCTCAGCCGTGAGGCGATCACCTTGAAACGATCATCGGGAATCTTGCCGCGCAGAATTTCTAGCCGCTTCTGGTGGCCGTGCTCGTAAGGATCCACGTCAGCGGCGCGATCAAGGCATTCCCCGGCTTTCTGGAAGTTGGCCGTGCTGACGTAGAGATCAAAGAGCTTGAGCAGCGTCTGACAATAATCGTTTTCACGATTGGAGGAATTGAAGAGCTCGCTTAGAAACTCGAGCATCTCGGGCGAGGAGCGGTGGCCGCCCACCAGGTCCTGCATCATGGCGACGAAAGCGCGCCGCTCACCGCGCCGCCGTTGGAACAGTTCCAGCTTGCGCGCAAGGGCCACGCCTTCCGCATCCTGCTGCGAGTCGATCATCTGCCCGATTAATGTGACGACTTGTTGCAGGCGTCCGGGATTCTGCTCGAAGAGCTGCCAAACCAGGGGCTCGGCTTCTGCCAGGCGGTTGGCGGCGAGTAGAGCCTGGCTGTAGTAGTCGCGCAGTTCGAGCGATGGATTTCCAGCGATGACGTGCGGCTCAAAGATAAAGATCGCCGCGCCGATTTGTCCTTGGGCGAGCAGGTTCCTCCCGTAGGCAAGAGCGATGCGGGGATCGCTGGGATCCTCGCCGTAGGCGCGTTCGAAATATTGCGAAGCGTCGGCCCCGGCGGCCTCGGCGAGTTCGGCGGTTTTCAGGAACGCTGCAGCTGACGGCTTGTTTTCCCCGAGTTCGGAACAGAGTTCGGCCATGCGCAGGTAATTCGCCTGGGTCGGTTCCAGGGTTACGATGCGGCCCAGCACCTGCAACGATTCCGCCTTCTTACGCTGCTTCGAGAGGTCATCGAGCGCGTTCTCGTAGGTGCCGATTGCCAGCTTTTTGTTGGAATGTTCCAACAGTTGTCCGAAGCGGAACTTCTGCTGCCAGGTCGGATTGCCGTGGCGCGCTAATTTCTTGTAGGTGAGGCTGGCACGGGTGGCATCGCCGAGCCCGACCTGGCGCTCAAAAAGATCGCCCAGCAGCGAGACGGCTTCTGCAGTCCGGTTCAACGACAGACAAAGGTCGGCGGCCATGGAACGCACGTTGTCGTTTTCCGGATCCTCCAGGAGGACTTGGAGATATTCGTCCAAGGCGTCGCTGGTCTTGCCTCTTTGAAGAAGCTTCTCCGCTTGCGCGACACGTTTCGCGATTTCGGCTCGATCCGGCATGTAGGTAATCTGCGGAGTAACCTGCACGGTGATTCTAGGAGTTGAGGAAACCAGCAGCAATGAAGTAACGGCCGGGCGCGGTTACGAAGGTCATTCTCGCTCCCGCAATTGGGCGATCGGTTCCTTTTCTGGTATACGTTCCGGATGCAAGAGGTCTGCAACGTAAACGAAGAACAGGGACTTCATCATCAACTGACGGCCGGCCAGATGGCCATGGTCGCGGTCGGCGGTTCGATCGGTACCGGGCTTTTGCTGGGCTCGGCCAGCGCGATCGGACTGGCTGGACCAGCGGTGATTTTGAGTTTTCTGCTGGCCGCTTTTATCAACTTCACAGTGGCGTGCGCTCTAGGTGAGTTGGCATGTGCTCACCCGGCCGCGGGGTCGTTCGGCGTTTACGGGGACCTTTACCTCAATGACTGGGCCGGATTCCTTTCGCGCGGGGGATACTGGGCAGCGATTGCGGTCTCGATTGGCGCCGAGATGGTGGCCTCGGCGGTTTATATGGCGCACTGGTTTCCGAAGGTTCCCGCCATTGTCTGGGTCGCGCTCTTCTCGCTTCTGCTCCTGCTGGTGAATTTACTGGATGTGGGCGACTACGGCCGATTCGAATTCTGGTTCGCCATGGTGAAGGTGGTTACCATCGCGGCGTTTGTCTTGTTGGGCGCCGCCCTGCTGCTGAGCGGACGCGTCGCACCCCAGTACACCGCGCAGGGCGGATTTTTTCCGCTGGGAGTTCTCGCGCCGTTTCTGGCCATGACATTTGCGATTTACGCCTTCGGAGGCATCGAGTTCGTTGCCGTGTCCTCCGGAGAAGCGCGGTCTCCCCATGAGATCGCGAAAGCCACCCGCATCACCTTCGCGCTGCTGACGGTGATCTATCTGGGGGCGATGGCGGTTCTGGTCGGGGTGATGCCGTGGAATCGGGCCGGGGCCAGCGAAAGCCCGTTTGTTACGGTCTTCCGCTCAGTGAGTATTCCAGGGGCCAGTCACTTGATGAACTTCGTGGTGCTTACGGCGGCGCTCTCGGGAGCGAACGCGGCGCTGTACGTATCCTCGCGCATGCTGTTTTCGATGGCGCGGACTGGATGGGCCCCTGCACGGCTCGGCCAATTGAACGCCCGCGGTTCTCCCAACCTGGCGGTGCTGGTCTCTTCCTATGGAATCGTGGTTGCCCTCGTACTGGAGCGATGGTCGCCACGCAGTGCTTTTGAATTCATTCTGCGAGCGGCTTTTTTTGGCATGATGCTCTCGTGGATAGTCTCGCTGGCCGCACATGTCTCGTTTCGGCGGCGGAGCAGCCCCGAGGAAATCGGGGCGCTGCCTTTGCGTTCACCGCTGGGAATAGCCGGGTCAGTGGTGGGTTTTACGGTGATCTGCGCGGTGATTCTGAAGGGCTGGTACGACTCGCACGTGAATTTGATCAGCGGAGTTCTGTATTTGCTGCTTCTGACGGGAGCGTGGTGGCTCATCAAGCAGGCGCGAGAGAAAGCGAGTTGAGGAGTTTCGAGTTTCGAGTTTCGAGAATCAAGACACGAAGGAATACTCAGAGATAGTCGTGATCACAATCAGGTCGGTTGAAATCGTGGCGTTCGGAGTGGGTCGTGCGCGGGGTTGCAGAACGAGATTCCTCGCTCCGCTCGGAATGACAAAAGCTTAATGACAAGGCTTTCTTAAGACTTGAAACCTGAAACTCGAAACCCGAAACTGGAACTCGAAACCTGAAACTCGAAACTAAGAAAACACTGCTCGTACAATATCCTCATGTCCGACACTCTGCTCCGCTACCGATCCGAGTTTCCCATCCTCGAGCGCACGAACTACCTGATCAGTAACTCCCTGGGCGCAATGCCTCGCGGAGTATACGATGCGCTCAAGGGTTACGCCGACACTTGGGCGACGCGTGGAGTACGCGCGTGGGAAGAACGCTGGTGGATGCTGGCAGCCCAAGTCGGAGACGAACTAGGCGCCCTGATGAACGCGCCCCGGGGCAGCGTTTCTACGCACCAGAACGTCACCACCTGCCAGGCGGTGATTGCGTCCTGCCTTGATTTCTCCGGCAAGCGCAACAAAGTCGTCTACACCGACATGAATTTTCCATCGGTGATGTATTTCTGGGAAGCGCAGCGCGCCACGGGCGCCCGTGTGCACATGGTGAAGACCGACGATGGCGTCACGGTGCCGACGGAGCGGCTGCTGGATGCGATCGACGAACACACGCTGATCGTTCCCATCTCGCATGTGATTTTCCGCAGTTCGTTCATCCAGGACGCCCGGGCCATTATCGAGAAAGCACACCAGGTGGGCGCCTATGTTCTGCTGGATACGTTCCAGTCCCTTGGTTCAGTTCCCGTGGATGCGCAATCGCTGAATGTTGATTTCGTCTGCGGCGGAGTCTTGAAGTGGCTGTGTGGTGGGCCCGGAGTGGCTTACCTGTATGTTCGCCCTGATCTCGGCCAGAAGCTCCAACCGCGCTTCACTGGATGGCACGCCCACCAGCAGCCCTTCGACTTCGAGGCTGGTCCCATTCGCTACACCGATCCGCCCTACCGATTCATGAATGGAACGCTACACATTCCGTCGTTGGAAGCGGCGCGGCCCGGTATCAAGATCATCGCTGAGGTGGGCGTCGAGAAGATCCGGGAGAAGTCTCGACGGCAAACAGCGAGGTTGATCGAACTGGCGGATCAGCGAGGTTGGCGTGTGAATACTCCGCGCGATCCGGATCAGCGGGGCGGCACCGTGTCCATAGACATGCCGGACTCGCAACAGGTGTGCGCCGAGTTGATCAAACGCGAAATCCTTGTGGATTGGCGTCCTAAGGCCGGCGTGCGCATGTCACCGCACTTCTACACGAAGGATGAAGAACTGGACGCCGCCATCAGCGCGGTGGAGGAAATCCTGCAGGAGCGCGCCTTCGCGAGTCGGTAAGCAACGCTCTTGAAAGAGTTATTCCGTGTCCTCTCCAGCCTAGTAACGTTACTGACGTAAGCCCGATCTTCGGTTTTCTGCTGCCCCACTTGTTGTTGCCCCGATATGCTCAAAACCGGGGTGCCGTGCGCGAAACGCACGGAGCCCGGACGAAACGCTTGAGTTCCTTTTTGCCATTCTCATTGTCGGCGACCGGCATTTTTATGGTATTGGCCGCGTTGGGTGCAATCGCTGGTCTCTTCTTTTTCTTTCATGGCTTCTCGCGATTGCAGGAAAGTCGCCTTTCCTCTGCTCGGGTAATCGCTAAAAATCTCGTTCACCCACCCGCCATGACTGCCACCAAAAGTGTAGATCCAGTAAAACGCAATTCTCACGAAGTAATTCAACTCAGCTCTGTCGAGACGCAAGTGAACGGCTCCGAGTCGATGACGCAGCAGGGGAAGATCGCGGCCGCTCTTCTGAGAGCCGGCATTCCCAATCCAGTGACCTGGGCGAATCAGCATGCACCAAACGAAGTCCGCCTCGAGGATGAACTCGAGAACGAAAAAGAAACGGGAACGAAGGATGTCGATGTTTCTCGGGTTCTCCAGCAGAAATCGAACGCGCCTGCTCTCCAGTTACCCACACGCGATCAGAATCCCACCGCCGACCGCATGACCAGTCTGATGATCTGGGTAGGTCCGGCACTTACGCTGGCGTGCATTTACATCCTCGCGGCACATTTTGGTTGGCTGTGAAAAGGCTGATGGCTGATGATCGTTGGCTGGCAGCCAAACAGCGGAGAATGCCGGTCACCCTGATTGATTCCACGTTGACCACGGAAAGGTTTTAGCGATTAGCTAACGACCATCCGCTATCAGCTACAAATGCACCTTCCTTCTAACCCATGCGCTTCGATTGTCGCCTGCGTTCGTCGCGCATTGTTTAGAATGCCCATGTGGCCGACTCCGTTCGCATTGGAATCCTGGGCGACTTCAATCCTGAGTTCCGCTCCCATCACGCGACCAACGACGCGCTGCAACATGCCGCCTCCAAGCTCAACCTGAAAGTCGAATCGGAGTGGCTGCCGACCCCTTCGCTGGCCGAAGCCGGCGCCCAGAAGACGCTGGAGAGTTTCGACGGGCTCTGGGCCTCGCCTGGAAGCCCCTACAAAAGCATGGATGGCATGCTCAACGGGATCGAATTCGCGCGCCGGCGCGACTGGCCGTTCCTGGGCACGTGCGGCGGCTTCCAGTACGCTGTCATCGAGTGCACCCGGAATGTGCTCGGCATGAAAGACGCCGACACTGCCGAAAACAATTCAGGATCGAAGAACATCATCATTTCTCCGGTGGCGTGCGCGGTTCCCAATCGCTCTGCCGACGCTCCCAAACTTTCCGGCGTGGTCCGCGAGATTCGCATTCGTCCCGGCTCCTACCTGCAGACGTTTTACAGCAAAGATGTGATCGAGGAAGAATTCTTCTGCAATTTCGAACTTAATCCCGACTACGAGTGGTGCTCGATCGAAGCGGGATTCCCGATCGCGGCGCGCGGACCGGAGGGAGAAGTACGCGCGATTGAATCGCCTACCCACCGGTTCTTCATTGCGACTCTCTTTCAACCGCAACTGAGCTCCAAGCCGAAGAAACCTCATCCGCTGGTGATCGCCTTTGTGCAGGCTGCGGCGGACTGGGGCAGAAAAAAGCTGGACGACAGCGTGCTGGAGTAAACCACAGTCCCATCTGAAGAAGTGGCGGTGAGGCCACTCAGGTGTCAGGTATCAGGAAACGAACTACTTCTTCAACAGGCTCGTGTGACTGGCGACACAGAGCCACTTGCCATTTTCAAAAATCCAGGTATCGGTAAAACGGCCCACATGCTCGTAGGCTTTGCCGCTATAGGTGCCCTTGGTTTGATAGATGCCCGTAACTACGGCGGTGTCCCTGTATACATTCACTTTCACGTCGCGGATGTTCATCAGCGAAGGCTTGAATTCAGGATCCTTGATGTCGGAGAGGAACTTGTCCCGGTCGCTGATTTCGCCATCGTATTCGGTGTTGACGAACCGGTCGGCGACGAGGGCCTCCAGAGCCCGCGAATCCCGGTGAACTTGGGCATCGTTCCACAAACGCTCGAGAACAATGAGCTTGGTCTGCTGAGCATTGATGTCGGAGTTGCCGCTCTGTGCGCGCGCGCAGGCCAGCGCTAGAAGGCAGAGGGCCGCATTCATCACCATGGCTCTCATCGAGTACTCCACCTAAACGACGACAGATGTTCGACAAGATACCAACGTGTCTGCGAGGCGTTCCACTGAAAGCACGATGGGGAGGTTACGAATGTCACCGGGTTCGGCGCGCTTCACGCCCTCTTCACAAATTTCAGCGACGCGGAATTCATGCAATACCGCAAGCCGGTGGGTGGCGGGCCGTCGTCAAAAACATGGCCGAGGTGAGCGTCACACAGCGTGCAGTTCACGGCCTCCCGAATCACACCCAGGCTCGCATCGCGCTCCTTGCGAACGTTCTCCTCCGCGATGGGAGCCCAGAAACTCGGCCACCCGGTGCCAGACTCAAACTTCGTATCCGAACTGAACAATGCATTGTCGCAACAGACGCAGCGGTAGAGGCCTTTCTCGTGAAGATTCCAGTACTGGCCCGTGAACGCCCTCTCGGTGTCCGCGTGCCGGGTGATATCGAATGCCAGCGGAGAGAGCGTCTTCTTCCAGTCCTCCTCGCTCTTCACGACCTTGGCGAGACGTACTTTCTGGAGGCGCTTGCCATCATCGGAGAACTGAACGATGGTCACTTCTCCCGGGGTGCCGCGCGCGGTATGCGCTGCACCAAGGACGACCGGCGTGCGCAGCGACCAAAGCACGCCCCCTGCTACAGCACTGGCGGCCAGAGTCAGAAACATCCTGCGCTTTTCAAGTTTGGTCGGGTCTTGCTCATCATCGGATTCAAACATGATGCTTCACCTTTGTTATCACGCGTCGGACCTCGGTCGTCGGCTGCTGCCGAGCCGGAATCACTTCACGGCCACAAGGTTCGGAGACTCCCGATACGCCTGCGGAAAGACCTTTTTCAGATTGTCCACCTTGGGCGCATCGTTGAAGCGGATGTACATGCTGTCCGGATGCAGCGTTGCATAGTTCTGATGATGCGCCTCCGCCGGATAGAAACCTTTCAGGGGCACCACTTGCGTGACGATCGCGTGCTTAAACACGTGGGCAGCGTCCAGTTGTTCAACGTAAGCCTTGGTGATGCGCAACTGATCGGGGGTCGTGTAGAAGACCACCGAACGATACTGGCTGCCTTCATCGGGCCCCTGCCGGTTCAACTCGGTGGGATCATGCGCCACGGAAAAGAACACATGCAGAAGTTCTCCATAAGTAATTTGCGAGGGATCGAAGACCACTTTGACCGACTCGGCATGGCCGGTTCGGCCAGTGCTCACGATTTCGTACTCAGCCGTCTTGGCCTCGCCTCCCGAATATCCCGAGGTGGCGCTGATCACACCCTTCACGTGCTGGAACACGGCCTGAACACCCCAAAAACATCCGCCGGCGAATACGACCGATTCCTCGCCAGGCGCTTGGGCAAGAGTTGCGTCGACGGCAGGCGCTGGAATTTCAGTTCCCTTCCGTGCCTTGGCAGCGAGCGGGAAAACCACCATTGCTGCCAGGAGAGCAACCGCCATCAGCCCATTCATCCACGATGATTTCATCATGCCTTCCCTCCATAAGAACGGATACGAGCGTCCACTGGATTGGAGCACTGAGATGGCGAAAAGTTTCGCCGAATTCCAGGCCGTTATGGCCGTCTCGGCAGCTATAATCCGCTTCCGATTCTTCGATTTTAGCGCTGTATGACTTCCCAGAGAAAGGTCGAGATGCCTCTGTTGAGAACTGGCTTCATGGCCAGCTTATTGATAACGCTGCAACTTTCACTCTTCGCGCAGACCATCGACGTCGATATCACTCCCAGCCACTCCACCAATCAGTTCGTTCCCACCGAGACCCTCGGAGCGGGCATTGACCGTATTGCCACAAAGTCGATCGATCCCCTGCTGGCCCAGCCCGTGCTCGCGAAGACACTTTCAGCAGGTTGGCAGACGGTCAGCTACCGCCAAAACACGGAGTTGCTGGTGGAGGCGTGGCACTGGAATCCGGAAGGCACATGGAGCGATCCAAAGGGTGAAGGTTATTTCACTGGATCAGCGAACCTCGGCAAGCCCATTCACTTCTCTTATGGGTTCGCATTGCCGCATCGCGGGTTCACCAGAAACGACGGCACCGGCAATGCCGGCTTCTCGCGCCTGACCGACAGAGACGAGAATACCTACTGGAAAAGCAATCCGTATCTCGCGCAGAAATTTACCGGCGAGCCCGACTCCTTACATCCGCAATGGGTCATTCTCGATCTCTGGCAGGCACAGAAGATCGATACCCTCCGCATCGCCTGGGCCGCTCCATATGCCACGCACTATGTCGTTCAATACTGGACCGGGGACGATCCGATCAAGGCTCCTACCCGAGGCGTGTGGCAGGCGTTTCCCCTGGGAACGATCGGGGCGGGCAACGGCGGCACCGAAACCATTCGACTCTCTTCCGAGCCTGTGGCGGTCCGGTTCCTGCGCATCTGGATGACAGAGTCTTCCAATACTTGCGATTTGCATGGCTCATCAGATCCGCGCAACTGCGCCGGCTATGCAATCAAGGAACTGTACCTCGGAACCACTACGGCCGACGGACTGCTGCATGACGTGATCCGGCACACTCCTGACCAGGAACAGACAACCACGTACTGCTCCTCGGTGGATCCCTGGCATAGTCCTGCCGATCTGCCCACCACCAGGCAAGCCCAACTCGGCTTGGATCTTTTCTATACCAGCGGCATCACGCGCGGACTTCCGGCCATGGTTCCAATCGCGTTAATTTATGGGACGCCCGAAGACGCGGTCGCCGAAATCTCCTACTTGAAGAAGCGCAATTATCCGATCTCCTATGTGGAGATGGGTGAGGAGTCCGATGGTCAGTACATGCTCCCCGAAGATTATGCTGCCCTGTATCTGCAATGGGCAGATGCGCTCCATCATCTCGATGCTTCACTGAAACTGGGTGGGCCGTCGTTCCAGGGAGTGAACAAGGACATTGAAGTGTGGCCCGACGCGAACGGTCAGAGTTCCTGGGTGCGGCGCTTCGTCAATTACCTGAACGCGCACAATCGGTTGGCTGATTTGTCGTTCTTCTCCTTCGAGCACTACCCTTACGACCCATGCAAGCTCACATGGGCTAGCCTCTACGACGAGCCCGAACTGGTGACGCGCATCATGCAGACCTGGCGCGAAGATGGGGTGCCCGCAGGCCTGCCGCTATTGATTACCGAAAGCAATCTTGCTGCGGGTGCGAGCGAGACGTATATGGACATCTTCTCCGGGCTCTGGCTCGCCGATTATATTGGGTCGTTTCTCACAGCAGGGGGAAAGGGCGTGTACTATTTCCACTACCTCCCGCTCCCCATGGAGCACGGCTGCAACGACTCGCCTGGCACGTTCGGGATGCTCACCGTTGGGAAGGACTACCAGGTCCAGCAGCAGTTGCCGCAATATTTCGCGACACAGTTGATCACTTCGGAATGGGTGCAGCCGGGGAAGGAAGTCCATCATGTCTTTCTCGTTCGAACAGACATTGACGACGGGGCCGGGCACGCGCTCGTCACTGCCTATGCGCTCGAGCGTCCCGATGGGCAATGGTCGTTGTTGGTCGTCAATCGCGACCAGGACAACGAGCACAAAGTCCGCATACGCTTTCATGATGATGCAAGCAGGAGGGAGGCGGCCTTCACTGGAGAAGTCAGAGTAACCAGTTTCGGCCGCGCGCAATACCTGTGGCACCCGGCGCAAACCGTATTCATGGCACACCCCGAACACAATTACGATACTTCGATCCAAACAGAAAAAGATGGACACGCCGCTCCCGATGGGCCACCCGTTGCTTCGAAAGTCACGGGCGACAAAAATACCGCGTATGTTCTGCCGGCGGCATCCATCACGGTGCTTCGCGGCAACATCTCAAAATAAAATTCGGCGTATGCACCTTGAGGCGCATACGCCGCTCATCCCGTACTTTGAAATTCGACTACATCTCGAAATGAATAATGTCCATCACGACGTAGCTGCTTTGATTGACCAGCACCACATGTCCGCCGATGATCACGTGCGCGCATCCGACCGGCGGAGGGGGCAAGCGCCGTTCGACTTCTTCCGGGCATGGCATCATCTTCTTGCGCAACCCCGGCGGCAACGTGCCGCGCACTCTTAGCTGTCTCTCGAGTCCGGGAGGCAGGCGATCTCGTTTGGCGAGTCCCGGGGGCAGATGGTTATCGCGATCGCGTTCGTGATACCAGTCGCGCATCTCACCGCGGTCATGATCGCTGTAGTAGTGACGGCCATGATCGTCGTCATCATCGCGATCGTGCTTACCGTGACCGTGTCCGTCCGCCCGAGCTACGCCCGACATTGCCACGCTGATCGCAAGTAGCATTGACATCCATAATCTATTCCGCATTTTTCCTCTCTCCTCGTGGCGCTACGTTCATCAGCCTATGTAGCCATACGCAGAGAGGCAAATTACTTAGGCTCCTGACCTTGTGCCAGGAATCTGCTCTCATTTTCCAGGGGGGTTCGGCGACAGCGTCGCGTACAAAGAACAACTCACTCACGCCTCGTGGCGGTGCTGCACTTGCCCGCGGCCGTGAAAATAATTCCTGATCTGGGGCGCGTTCTACTCCCGAGTCTGCTCAGGCCATCCCTGTAGCTTTTGCCGCGGAGCCCCCGAGGAACAAGGTGCGCGCTTCATGCCGGATGCGCGACATTCACGCTAAAACATTCAGCGTAAACAGCCCGACATTCGCAAGCATGACATCGCGGAAATGCTCAGAGGTGTCCCTCTTATTGGCCCAGTTCTTGCTAGAGGACCTCAGAGCCGCATACATTCTTCGGAGGATGACATGACCAAAACGACCCAATCTTTGTGGATGCTCGGAGCGCTGGCTCTGGCATTAAGTACAGCACCGCTCTTCGCACAGCAATCTGACTCACAATCATCGACTTCACCGTCGTCGCAGTCGCAGCAGCAAGCGCCGCCCGATCGCACGCAACCTTCGCAACCGCCGGCCGGCCAGTCTGGCAACGATGCCCAGGCGCAACAATCGGCCGAGGATGGCCAGACCTTTAGCGGCACCATCGCCAAGTCAGGCGAGAAGTACGTTCTCCAGGACGCCAGCGGCAAGACCTACGATGTTGATCATCAGGAAGCGCTGAAACAGTACGAAGGCAAGAAAGTTCGCATCAAGGGAAGCCTTGATCCCGACGGCAAGACCATCCACATTAAATAGGCAAACCCGCACACCAAAGGTGAAGGGACCGAATTGTCGGTCCCTTTTCCTTTTTTACGTAGGGGCCGACGCCTTTCTTGTTTTTACGTAGGGGCAGACGCCCCGTCTGCCCAGCCGAGCGAAGCTCGGCTTCAGGACTGATCGCCGACCAGCGGTGTCGCATTGGACGGAGACAGGAATCAGTTTTCAATTTTCGGACGCGGCTGTCTCGAGGCAAGCTGCCGCCGGGCCTTGCCCGGCCGCCCAGACGAGGGCGTCTGGGCCTACGTTCATTTGAAGGGCCTCAGACGCCATGTCGGGCCAACAACTCGAACATGATCTCGTTGACACTCTTTTTACATGCTGTTTACCAGCGGTGAATCTCGTGCGCTCTCAACAGCCTGCGCGAACTATTCCCGAAAGCCCGAAACACAACGTTACCTCGGTTACATTCCCCTCCTTTTGTCACTCAGCGACAATCGCCCAAGTTGCACGTGGGGTTGAAGTTGCATTACCAGAATCAGAAATCGCTTTTTGCACGCCGCTGGCGGACTCTCCTGCCGCGGGTCATAGGGATATTTCTTCTTCAATTCTTCGCTTCTGGTCGTGGGCAATCGCAGGTAATCGAAAACGAGAAGCCAATTCCCATTCTCAGCGGCACTGCAGGATTCCTGACCAGCGTGACCGCGGGCCAGACGCTGCTCGATACCCAGATCAACCCAGTCCTGCTGCTGCCTCTCGGGGATCGCTGGCTGGTGGAGTCGCGCGGAGAGTTTGAGGGTCAGTTCCAGCGGCAGCCGGGAGGCGGTTCCTTCGGCGGCCCGGTGCACAAACATCTGGACTATCTGCAGGCCGACTATATCGCGAACCGCTACGTCACGTTCACGGCCGGACGATTTCTCACACCCTTTGGCATTTTCAATGAGCGACTCTACCCCGAGTGGATTCGCGCCTTGCAGCCCGATCCGTTAATTCTGCCGATCGCTACGGCTTCCAGCGATGGAGCGATGCTGCGCGGCGGTTTCCCGGTGAGCCCGGCGGCAAATCTCAACTACGCAGCATACGTGTCGGTGACGAGCATCGGCGTGAATGGCGTGGAATCCGAGCGCCACGCCGGTGGACGGCTGGGTCTTTTCTTTCCACGATCGCGCGTTGAGGTTGGAGCGTCGTGGCAGAAGGTGCTGCAGGATGATCGCAAAAATGCATTCGGATTTCATTTTGCCTGGCAACCTGCTGCCGTTCCCTTGAGCGTGCACTCAGAAGTTGTCCGGTCGAATCAGGGCAGCGGCTATTGGGTGGAAGGCGCTTACCGGCTCAGCCAGGCACATTTCTGGCAGAAGGCGATGCGGCACACCGAAGTGGTTGCGCGCGAACAGCAGTTTTTCAGTGGGAATATCAGCTCTGACGATGCGCAAGGATTCGGACTGCCAGGGGCAAGTGCGCGCGAGACGGATTTGGGCGTCAACTACTTCCTGAAGGACGGCTTCAAGGCGGTGGGAAGCTACGGGCGCCAGTTCAGCTCCGCGGGAAATTTCAATCAGTGGACGGTCGGGATCGTCTATCGGTTCCTGGTGCCGCTGGGACGCGCGGGGACGCCATGAAACGCTCTCTCGTTTTCTTTTTCGTGCTGGTCGTCGCCCTCAGCGCGTTCGCGGGATCTTCCAACAAGAAAGAATCGTCCGCGGTCACACCCGCGGTGCACGCCGCCGACGCCGATACCATGCGCGCTTTGGGCGAGCAGCGATTCCGAGCAAACTGCGGGCGTTGCCACGCGGCTCCGCAAAAGTTTCCTCCGCGAGCCATGAGCACCGTACTGCGCCATATGCGCGTGCGCGCCACTATCACCGACGAGGACATGCGCCTGGTCCTGTTTTACATGACGCAATAGCACACTTATGAGAAACGCCACAGCTCATCGAATTGCTTGCGTCGTTATGACGGTGCTCTTCCTTGCGCTTGTTCCCTACGCTGACGCCCAGCCCCGAGTCATCGAACTCACGGCGGATCACGACAGCCGCTACAAAATGGCCGGCCAGCGCACACCCGAGATTACCGTCAGGGCGGGCGAGCAGGTTCTGCTTCGGGTCACGGCGCGCAAGGGAAAGTCCTGGAACCGCGATGGATCGATTCATGGCTTCGCGCTGCTGCGGGCCAAGGATCGCAGCAAGGTGGAGGGTTGGGATCTTCTCTTCAAACCGGGGACGCAGGAGTTTCTGCTGACGGCTCCCGAACCGGGGGAATACGAAGCGGTTTGCACGGTTATCTGCAGTGAGGACCACGAAGGCATGCATTTAAGAGTTACTGTGCTCCCCTAGAAAGGCTAGTCGGGGAAAAAGCTCTGGGCTTTGGGCTCTGGGCTCTAGCAAAAAACCCTTTTATCACAAAGGCACAGAGAGCAGCACAAAAGGAAAAACATAGAGAATGAATCGAACAATCGTAGTTGGCTTGACAGTGGTTCTGACTTTCGCCGGCGTCGTGCAAGGTCAGGGGACGCACGTGTTTCGGGGAGAAGTCTCCGACAGCCAGTGCGCCTTAAACGTCCATTCACTTACACGCTCCCACCAGGAGATGCTGAAATCCAAATCCATGGGCGGAACGTCGAATACCTGCGCTGTCTACTGCATCGAGCACCTGGGCGGGTCGCTGGTGCTATCGGCGAGCAAAGAGGTCTACCGCCTGGACCGGCCGGACCTGGTGCATGGCTTTGAAGGCCAGAGGGTGAAGATCACGGGTACGCTGGATTCCAAGGTCAACCTGGTCCACGTGATGAAGATTGAGTTGGAAGGACAGTAGTAGATAGACAGTGCCTCGCCGCACGCTCCTGTGCGAGCGCCCTCCCCACGTTTTCCTTGACATTCGCCTTTTATTCGCTCAGAATCCGCCTATGGCCATCACGCGGCGGCAACGCGAGTTGTATGACTTCATCTCACGCTTCGTGGCGGAGCGTGGGTACTCTCCCTCGTTTGAGGAGATCGCGGAAGGGCTCGGGTTAAATTCACTGGCGACCGTGCACAAGCACGTGTCGAACCTCGAGCAAAAAGGCCTCCTCACTCGCGATTACAATCGCAGCCGATCCATCGATCTGGTTGCACCCAAGGGAAAGCTTAAGCAATCGATGGCGGTCAACACCGGCCTGGTGTTGCCGGTGGTGGGGCGGATTGCAGCCGGGTTGCCGATTGAGGCGATGGAGCAGCGCGATGGGAACACCATTTCTCTGGCGGACTTCGTGCGCTCGAAGGAAGTATTCGTTCTCGAGGTGCGGGGCGAGTCGATGCAGGACGAGCACATCATGGATGGCGATTACGTGCTGGTCGAGAAAACCAAGGTCGCCCGCAATGGAGAACTGGTTGTGGCGCTCGTCAACGGCGATGAGACAACGCTGAAGCGGTTTTACAAAGAGGGAGAGAAGATCCGGCTGCAGCCCTCGAATGCAGCCATGCAACCGATCGTCGTTCCTGCCGCGGCTGTGGAGCTGCAAGGGAAAGTGATTGGAGTACTGAGGAAGTATTGAGAGGCAGGCTCTGGGCTCTAGGCTGAGGTCGGAGCGATCAACTTAGGTTACGAGAAAATCGCCCGGCTTTAAGGCCGGGCGTTCCGCTGCTTCCGAAATCCGAGCTTAGCCGACGTGCTTGTCGAGCGCCTTCTGGATCTGTTCCTTCGGCACGTAGCCGACGATCTGTTCCTTGACCTGGCCGTCTTTGAAGACGAGTAAGGTGGGGATCCCACGGACGCCGTAGCGCATTGGGGTGGCCGAGTTGCGGTCAACGTCCATCTTGCCGACCTTGACTTTGCCCTGGTACTCGGTTGCCAGTTCGTCCACGATCGGAGCGATGGCTCGGCAGGGACCGCACCATGTTGCCCAAAAATCGATCAGGACGGGCTTGTCGGACTTCAATACATCAGCGTCGAAGTTCGCATCGGTCACTTCGACGATTCCATTGCTTGCCATTGTTCCTCCCAGATACCTCGTTCCGGCCCCGGTTTTCAGCTTGCCGGCCGCGGCACCGGTATCAGTGCTACCACTTTAGTGGTAAGAAATTCTAACACTCCGATTAGATGCAGGACAGTGACGGAGGGTGCAGGCGGTAAAGCAGGCTCTAGTCGCTGGGCTCCAGGCTCTAGCTTTCGGGGCTAGTTTCATAGCTTTGAGTTCTTGAGCTCCTGATTTGGCTAGAGCCCAGAGCCTAAAGCCGAGAGCCTCTTTCTAAAGTTAAAAGCGTCCTGAACTATGTCCAGGACGCCTCGGCAGCCCTCCCCCAGAACTGCCAAACCACGTGTGGATAGTACGTCCACCCCTACGGAGTGTAAATGTCACTTTCGTAATTCGTGGTTTCGATGCGTAACCAATCGCCGTCTAACTAAAGTAATCGCTCTGGAAGAATCGAGCGAGGAGTCTCTTGACTTGGAATTTGCTGTGGGCGAAGGACAAACTCCTTGAACATGCGAGAGCGATCGCGCAGGTTACCTCGAGAATTTTTCAGTGCGGACGGAAAATTGTTCTGAAGAATTTACAAACAGCGCGAAGTTCAGAACAGCAGCAGAACGATGGTATGCGCGGCTCAGGAGGGCGCAAGAACTAAAGTTCTGGAGCACAGTGCTGGTGTTGAGCACCAAAGCATGCGATCCGGCTAGCTGCGATCCGGATCAAATGTCTGATCAAGATAGATCCAGAGGACGCGAGAAAAATACGTCGTGGCCGGAGCCAACGGCAAGAACAAAATGACGGCCCAGACCGTAGCTTTGGTGATCCACCAACCCGTGGCCGCCCAGAGCGCAGCCGCAAACAATGTGATGATCACCAGTGCCAGGCCGTAGCTGATGTACATTGCGCCCAGGAAGTATCCCGGCTCGCGTTCAAAGCGAAGCTGGCAGACGGGGCAGCGCTGGTGCATTTTCGGAAAGCCCATAAAAACCGACCGGGCAAAGATTTTTCCCAAACGGCAACGCGGGCAGCGCTGACGGAAAATGTCGGCAATCGTGGAACCCATTGCGGCCATTGCAGGGATCATACCGTGCCGAAACACCCTCGGGGTTCGGCACGCGCGGCGCACGAACACTTGTTTGACACAGCGGCCATCATCACGCGAACATGGCCCGCTCCCAAGATTTCAACCAATGAGGCCTGCCATGCGAACGCGCAGCATCCTTCCACTCTGCTGTTTCCTGATGATCGCGACGATCGCGCAGAATGCGCCCGTCCAATCTCCGAAGCTGCTGTCTTGGTCGCAGCAGATTGCAATTCGCGAGCAATGGCTCGCGAAACGGCACGAGATGATTCTTCCCATGATGCGGGAGCATGGCATCGATATGTGGATCGTGGTCAATGAAGAGTTTCACGACGATCCGCTGACCCAATACATCGCCCCTCCGCGTCCCTATGCCGGCGGACGCGATTTTTTCGTGTTCATCGATTCGGGCGAGAAAGGGTTGCGCAAAATTGCCATCACCGGCTTCGCCGAGGAGAACCTGAAACAATTCTTCGAATCACCAGACGAGCCCAGGCCAGCCGACAAAGTGCTTCCCGAGTTGTACGAACAGTACAAGCCCAAAAAAATCGCTCTCAGCTATAACGCCCGCCGCGGAGTTCAGCGCAGCCTCACCTATGACACCTACAACTTCATTGCCGAAAAGATGGGGCCGGATGCAGTCCAGCACTTCGTTCCCGCGGCCGATCTCATTGAGGAATATCTGGACACGCGCATTCCCGAGGAGTTCTCAACCTACCAGCAGATGGTCCAGCTCACCGACGCGTTAACCCGGCGCTCGCTTTCGAGCGAGGTGATTCATCCGGGAAAAACCACCGTTGGAGATGTGCGCCGCTGGCTGTATGACCAATTGGGTGAGAATCGCGTCAGCACCTGGTTTCAACCTGATCTGCGAGTGCAACGCAAGAGCACAAAGAATGACACTTCGCGTGGTTTTCTCGCCGTCGCACCGGAGAGCACAGTCATTCAACGGGGCGATGTCGTGCACCTCGATTTTGGCATCACCTACATGGGCCTCAATACCGACTGGCAGAAGATGGCCTACGTCCTGCTGCCGGGCGAGAAAGATGCGCCTGCGGGCCTGAAGAACGCAATGAAGAACACGAACGCGCTACAAGATGCGCTCACGTTGCGGGCGGCGCGTCCCGGACGTCCAGCAGGCGACGTCTACAATCAGACCATGGAGGAAATGAAGGAGAAAGGGATCGAAGCGCAGATTTACAGCCATCCCATCGGCAACCAGGGGCATGGACTGGGACCGAGCATCGATTTCCGCGCCTCGAAGCGAGCCGATATCGGGGCCACCCAGGCGAAGCCTCTGCGCAAGGGTTCGTACCTTTCCGTAGAGTTAAACACCCAGACAGCCGTTCCCGAGTGGGACAACCAGAAGGTCTACATAATGATGGAAGACGATGCTTATCTTACTGACGATGGGTATAAGTTTTTTGTACCCCGGCAGGAAGCGTTCTACCTGGTGAAGTAGTCCCACTTGATCTCACAGGAACCATCGCCCATTTACCACAGAGTCGCCGAGACACAGAGAAAAATCACAATTGTTTTCTGTCTGCCTCTGTGACTCTCCCGAAAATTACCTTGCAGTGCGTTGATGCCCCAGGTTCGCGTCCGTTCTTTGGACGCTAACCTGGGAATACTCACATTGGTTAGCCCTCTCGCAGCTTCTCATGCCGAACTCTGTAGTTGATAAGTTCCACGGCGTGCGGCAGAAATTCGGTCTTGCGAAAGCGAGCCTTAAGTCTGTCTTCGCCAGGTTTGCCCGCCGTCTATGGTGATCCAGACCTCACCTGTCGAGGTGGTGATTTTGCCCTGACGAACGTTGATGAATTCTATGGCGGCGATATCCGCTGTCAGGGTGGCATCGGCGGTTGCAGGTTTGACCTGCATCCAGTGTGTGCCTGCATCCGTGGAATGGTAGAGCAGGCCGGAGGCGCCTCCCACCCAGAGGTCAGGACCATTGGCGGAGAGTGCCCGGAAGGTCGCATTTTCGGCGACCGCCACCGGTTGCCAGGTCTTCCCGGAATCGACCGAGTGCTGAAGCTGCCCGTCCGCCGAAATCGTCCAGCGCGCCACGGGTGGTCGAAGGGTCTCAACACGCTTCATCTCCGCCTTGCGCGCGGCTTCTTTGGCGAGGGCGGTTTGAGTACTCGAATCCTGAGAAGGAGCCACAACCAGGGCATCGTACATCGCCACTCCGGATGGAGCTTTGGCCTTGCCCGGCAATTCCTGCTTGTCCCGTGCCCCGGCGGCGTCTGTTTCAATAACGGGCACGGCTGCTGTGACTTGTACCTCCTCAGTAGCCGGTGCGGCAGGTTTCGGCGGCGCAACTGGGGCGGCAATGATTTTTCCATTTGAAGGCGGGAGGTCTAGCGACTCGTTAGTTGTCGGTGTTGAAGCAAGGCTCCCCACACCAGCGGCCCCGCCGACAGCAGCACCATTGCCGGTTGCTGAGTGAGCGAATTCCGGTCTCATCCTTCCCGGCAGGACTGCCGCCGGAACCGGCCGCGTAAAGTTCGAAGCCAATGCTTTCTTTTGATCCGGTACTGGCGTGGACAGCTGAGACTGCCTCCGCGTGGACGCCGAAGGCGCTTCGACGGCTCTTTCCTCGTCGCGCACCGATGGCGGCGGGCTGCCTCGTTGTGGCGCGGGAACCACCGAGAGATCTTTGGTTTTGATGCTCGCATCGTTGCTGGAGTAAGTCACTCCTGCATCATCCTTTTGCAGGGCGACCATCCTCGCAGGCGGTTTCATTAGAACATCCCGCTTCATCAGGACGGCGGATCCGACAATCACCACGCACGCTGCCGCGGCACCCCAACGAACTGCAGGCCAATGGAGCCAGGAACGCCTGCGCGCGGTGTCTATAGAGGAAGCGGTTGCGAGCGCCGCAGTCGAGAGCGAAGGCATCGCAACCGCCAGGACCTCTCGACAGTCGGAACAACGCGAGAGGTGCGCCAGGACTTTGAAGCGTTCCTGTTCCGCGAGCGCCTGCTCGGCGAAAGCCGTCAGCAGGTCAGGATCAGGGTGATCTCCGGCCTCGATCGCACTCAGGCGCGCACGCACGATATTGGGCAGTTTATTCATGGACTCCAGTTACGCTATCCCTGCCAGCGGACTCCGAGGGCTGCTCCTCTCGGGTTTCCGCTGTATCTATTTCGAAAATTAGCCACTTCCATCGCCCGCCGGTGTTGCTACTTTCTTCTTATGGAACGCTTCCGGCGAGGAATCTTGCGCCAGCCGGTCACGAAGATTCAAGGTTATATCGCGCACGTCGATAGCCAAGGCCTCCTCGGCCTGCCGCCGGCTCATCCCCTTCCGCGCCAGCCCGGCAAGGACCTGTTTTCGCAAGGACTTAACCACTTTGTCGAGCTTGCGGCTGATGGTCGACTCATGCACAGCCAGAATCCGGGCGATCTCTGCCAGGGTACGGCCATCCAGGTAATAGGCCGCCAGGATAAAACGCTCGTCCGCAGCCAATGCGCCCAGCACCTCGTCCGTGACGAACTCCAGGCGCGCATCGACCGCCTGAGCCGGTTCCGGATCCGGAGTCGCGAATTGCGCACCTTCCTCGGTTTCCTCATCCAGGCTGACCATCCGCTTCTGGCGACGATAGCGGTTCACATGTTCCTGCGCCATGACCGTGCGCAGCCAACCTTCGAGCGAGCCTCTCCCGGTATAGGAGGAGAGTTTGGAGACACGCTCACCATTGCGCATCACCGTGCCATACAAGTCTGCGTAGAGAGAATCGGAAAGTTCGCGCGCGGCTGAATCCTCGCGTGCGATGTGCAGGCCGATGTCGTAGAGCTTCTCGCGATAACGCACCATGAAGACTTCCCAGGCACGCTCGTTTCCCGCCGCGCACGCACGCGCAAGCACCAATTCTTCAATTTTCAGAGAAGTGCAAAAAACGCGCAGCTGCGCTGGACCCGCAGCTCCAAGGTATTTCTTCGTGACCTCGCCGAGGATGCGAGCCAGATCGTCGCAGCTCAACCCGAACTGTTCGGCTGCACACTTGGCATGAAGCTCCCCGGCGATGGTTGCGAGCTCTGGCGGGGCGTTAGCTGCGGGTTGGATGGCGCGGTCCATCGAATCGCTGTCTCTGGGGATGCTACCCATTTTATTGGACGCAAGGAAGGGTGATTTTCCCGTTCCTCCCACAGTCAGGGAACAAGGACGCCCCGGAACATAGGATGCGCTCCACGGCCGGGGTGTCGCTTGCCTGGGGAGGATCACATGAAAGGCGGAGTGTTTTTCAGCACGCTGGTCCTGGCGGTCGCAGTCGGCCTAGTGGTCGGATCAAGGCGCGAGGTTCGGGCAGGCGAGGTGTCATCGACCTCCGATTACCGGGTCCTTGCGCCCATCCGGCATGGCAATCTGACGGTGTTTCCCGTGGTGACATCGGTTTCGCACGATACGCGGCAGTTTCTGACGCTGGACGAAGGACTTAAGTCTGGCGAAGTCGAGGTCACGGAGTCAGGCAGCGTGCGCGGGATGATCCGGCGCCCGCCGCCGGGGGGAATCATCAATCCGCAATATCCTGTGCGCGAGTCAGCCCAGGTCAACAAACTTGTGCTGGTGAACAGTTCAAAGCGGCCGCTTCTTTTGCTGGCTGGAGAAATCGTGACCGGCGGCAAGCAGGACCGGGTGATCTCGAAGGACCGCATCGTGCCTCCAGAAAGCGATCCGATAGATCTGGACGTGTTTTGTGTAGAACCGGGGCGATGGGTAGGAAGCAGCGCGAAATTCGTCCCCGGAACACCGAACGCGTCCATGGCAGCGCCCTCAGTTCGTGGGAAAGCGATGGCCGACAAGAACCAGCAGCAGGTCTGGGCGGAGGTCGCAAAAGCGAGACAAGAGATGGCTTCCTCGTTGGCAGTGGAAGCACCGCGGAGTACCCAAGAGCTCTCCGAGGTGACTTCTTACGCCAAAGTGATGGACAACGCCGACGTCCGGAAGAAAGTGGATTCTGTCGCAGGCTCCATCGAAAAAGAATACGCCAGCACCATCCAGCAACTGCGCGAACGTAATGCCGTCGGCGTGGTGGTAGCGGTGAATGGTGAGATCGTTTGGGCCGATATTTTCGCGAGTACCAGTCTGCTCGAAAAATATTGGCCCAAACTCGTGCGCTCGTACGCAACCGAGGCCGTGGTCACGCGGGCGAAGGGCGCACAGGTCAATGAGAGCGCGGCACAGAGTTTTCTCGAAAATCTCCACGGGCGTCACGAGACGGTGGACAGCGAACCCGGCCTCTACCGGCACACCGAGGTCAGCGGCGACGGCTTCAAGGCGTTTGAGTTGACGTCATTGCTGCCCAAAACTGGATTTGCGGTGCACGTGGCGAAGATGACGGAGTAGAACAGGCTTTGGGCTCTGGGCTCTAGCTTCTGAACCTTCGGTCCAGGCCTCACTTTCAGGCTACTCGGTTTATAGGCGGCGCCAAAAAAACCTGACACCTGAGAACTGATTTTGCTGTCCCTCCCCAAAAGCGGGGAGAGCTTCGGCTCCCCCGCCTTTTTCCGTAGGCAATAACGACGAATGAGATAAGAGAACGAAGGCTGCCGGTCTCGCGTTGAGAGCTGACAATGGAATTCTTTCCACTCTGTCATGCTGAGCGAAGTGAGGCGCCAGCCGAACGGAGTCGAAGCACCCCATACCTCTGTACAGCTCTTGCGGGCTGTCGAGGCATTTCCGGCACGGCTCATCGTCCTGTGATCGACTCTCCTGGAAACGCCATCTGCCATCCCCATTTCTCAGCCAAGTCTTGCCACTGCGGATTGCGTGATTGAATCAGCGCAATTTTCTTCGACTGTCGCCAGCCTTTGAGTTGCTTCTCTCGCGCACTGGCATCGAGGACCTGTAGCGCCGGCGTCTCGCCGGCCGTCGAGGGTTTTGACCGGTCTGGGAGGGATGGCTGTGACGTTCGAACAGGAGATCGTGATGGCGTCACGGCTACCCGGCAGTTGCGAGATGGAAATGCGATTCTGCGGGAAACTCCGAAAAAATCATCTTTCCTTCAGAATCTTCCGCTAAGCTGTGTGGGCTCCACTCCGGACTGCCTTTTCGCGAGGACCTTATGAAAACAAAGAAACGCGTGCTTGTTCCGGCTATCGTGCTTGTGTTGTTGGCGGCTGCCGTGGCCGCGTCCGCTCCCGGATATCACCTCGTGAATACCTGGAAACTGGGGGGCGAGGGTGGATGGGATTACCTGAAGGTGGATAGCGAGGCGCGGCGTTTGTACATTTCGCGCGCCACCAAGGTCATGGTTATCGATGCGGATTCCGGCAAAACTGTGGGCGAGATTGCTGACACCCCGGGCGTTCATGGTGTCGCATTGGTGCCCGAGATCGGCAAAGGGTTCACGAGCAACGGGCGCGAGGATACGGTGAGCGTGTTCGATCTGAAGACTCTGAAGACGCTGAACAAAATCAAGGTGGGCAATCGTCCGGATGCAATCTGGTACGACGCGGCGACCAAGCGCGTCTTCACCTTTAACGCGGGCAGCCAGGATGCGACGGCCATCGATGCCGCCAAGGGTGAAGTGGTCGGCAAGATTCCACTGGGGGGCAAGCCCGAGTTTGCTGCGAGCGACGGCAAGGGAACCGTGTACGTGAATCTGGAAGACAAGAACCAACTGTTCGCCCTCGACGCTAACAAGCTCACGGTGAAAGAACGCTGGCCTCTGCCCGGCTGCGACGAGCCGAGCGGATTGGCCATGGATCAGAAGAATCGCAGATTGTTTGTCGGCTGCGGAAACAAAGTCATGCCTATCGTGGACGCAGATAACGGCAAAGTGCTCGCGAGCCTGCCGATTGGCGAGGGCGTGGACGCGACCGCGTTTGACGATCAAACCGGCCTCGCATTCGCATCCTGTGGCGAAGGCGTTCTGACCGTGGTGCATGAAGATGCTCCCGATAAATTCAGCGTCGCACAGAATGTGCAGACGCAAAAGGGAGCGCGCACGATGGCGCTCGACAGCCAGACCCACCAGGTCTATACGGTGACGGCGCAATTTGGACCGCCGCCCGCGCCTACGCAGGCGCAACCACGTCCCCGGCCGTCCGTCTTACCCGACTCGTTTGTTGTACTTGTGCTCGGGAAATAAAAATCTGCCAGCCACCGCACACTGCGCATCTTAACGACTTGCGCCGGTTAGATCGCGGTTGCAGCATGAATCTCGTGGCACCTCAATCCGGGCGGCGGAAGTACGCAGCTCGCCTCATCCAAGCTGCGCTTTTGCTTCTGATTGTTCTGTTTTTGGGCCCACTCTGTCCCGCCTATTCGGTTCTCACCCACGAAGAGATCGTCGATCTGCGCTGGCAGGATCAGATTCTGCCGCTTCTTAAGCAACGTTTTCCGGCTGCGACGGATGAAGATTTGCGCAAAGCGCACGCGTTTGCGTACGGTGGATCGCTGATCCAGGATATGGGGTACTACCCATTCGGCAGCAAGTATTTCAGCGACCTCACGCACTATGTGCGCAGCGGAGATTTCATCGTAAACATGATCCATGAGTCGTCCGACCTGAACGAGTTTGCCTTCGCGTTAGGAGCCCTTTCCCACTATGCTGCCGACAACGCCGGACATCCGACCATCAATCGCGTGACCACGATCGAGTTTCCCAAGCTCCGCAGGAAGTATGGCGATCGAGCTACCTACGCCGACGATCCCAAAGCCCACATTCGCACGGAATTCGGCTTCGACATGGTGCAGGTCGCCAAAAACCGCTATACCTCCGACCGCTACCACGACTTCATCGGCTTCGAAGTCTCCAAGGAACTGCTGGATCGCGCTCTGCTCAGCACTTACGGTATCGGACTGAAGGATATTTTCAAGAACACGGATCTCGCGATCGGCACCTATCGGCGCGGCGTCAGCACCGTGATTCCCGAGATGACCCGCGTGGCTCTTCTGGCTCGTAAGCAGGCTATCGTCAAAGACACACCCAACTTCAACAAGAAGAAATTCCTGTATTACCTTTCCCGCAAGAACTATGAGAAAGAATGGGGCAAGGAATATCGGAAGCCCGGAGCGGGCACCCGGATACTCGCATTTTTTCTGCGCCTCGTGCCCAAGGTCGGTCCCTTCAGCGCGCTCTCGTTCAAAATTCCCACTCAGCAGGCCGAGGACATGTACATCAAGAGCGTGGACCTAACGGTGGAGGATTACAGCAAGTTGCTGCAGGAAACGAAGCAAGGCGATCTGAAGTTGCCGAATAAAGACTTCGACACCGGAAAAGACACGCGCGCGGGTGAGTATTCACTTACCGACAAGGCTTACGAGAAGCTACTGAAGCAACTGGCAGACAAGAAGTTCGAGAATTTGACTCCGTCTCTGAAGGAGAACATTCTGGAGTTTTATTCGAACCTGAACGCGCCCATCCACACCAAGAAAAACAAGAAGGCATGGGAACAGACGCTCGCCCAGCTTGAATTACTCCGGACCGCTCCCGCGAGTTCCGAACAGCAGGTCAAGACGGCACAGGATGGGGCGGAAGTCGCCCCGGACACACCCAACGACCCACGTTAGCGGTAGACCTGAAAGTAGTTTTCAGAAGTACCAGGGCCGGTATCAGCGCGCGCGAACGCACCTCGTCGCTGCCGGGTGCACTAATTACTGTTCCATCCATCCACAAATTGGTCTTCCGATTGCACGATGTTTCTGTAATATATGACATCTTTCTCGAGTACCGCAGCGTCTCTAAGGGAAACTGCCATGGCTACGGCTGACGACAAACACTACCGCGCCCGAATCACCAAGCGGGTGGACTTGGCTCCAGAGTTGTGGATGATCCGCATCGACCCCGGCGCCGAATTCAAGTTCACGCCGGGCCAGTACGCCACGCTGGGCGTGCAGGGCGAGGACAAGCGTTCGGAACGGCCATATTCCATCGTGTCCTCACCGTACGAGAAGGAAATCGAATTCTTCTTCGAACTGGTCCCGCACGGAGAGCTCACGCCCAAAATCTATTCACTGAAAGCGGGCGACGAGGTGCTCATGCGCAAGTCGTCCAAGGGCCGCTTTATTCTGGACCGGGTGAGCGGACGAAAGAATCATCTCCTGGTCTGCACCGTGACCGGAGTCGCACCCTATGTAAGTTTTGTACGCACTTTGTATAAAGACTGGAAAGAAGGCACATTCACGGGCGATCACAAACTCTTTCTATTAAACGGCGCCAGCCGCTCCTGGGAGTTCGGTTACTCGGAAGAACTACAACGATACGCGCAGGAAGTTCCCTGGCTGAAATATGTGCCGACCGTGAGTCGCCCTTGGGATGATCCGAAGTGGACGGGCGAGTTGGGTCGCGTGGATGAGTTGATCCGCAAGTATGCGGACGCCTGGGGCATCACCGCGGAAAACGGTGTGGGATATTTGTGCGGTCATCCCGACATGATCGAGCACGGCAAAGGTATCCTGAAGCGCATTGGCTTCACCAAGGAATTTCTGCGCGAAGAAATTTACTGGATCCCTTCCAAGGAAACACCAGCGGAGGCTCGGGCCTAGGAGCGGGTCTCAGGTGTCAGGTCTCAGATGTCAGGTCTCAGATGTCAGGTCTCAGATGTCAGGTCTCAGATGTTAGGATTCAGGTGTGATGGAACGGCTCGGCGGGTGCCCTATCCTAACCTCGCGTTCTTTGCGAGGTTAGGGTGGGGATCTTCCTGAGGTTCGAAAACAACTCTGCGCGTCTGTGGCTTTGAAAGTGCTCTGCTTCAGCCGAGTTGTAAGAGTCGCAAACTCAAAGCGGTTTCAGCCGCAGCGATCAAGGGCCTCGCAGAGTTGTTGTCGCAAACTCTTGAGCCGCTACTTCCCTATAATTCGGCTGCGCCGTTCGAGCAGAATTACGTCCCTCCAAACGTCCTTAAGTTGCGCGATTTTTTCACGTCTGCCCACTTCGCGGAATCCGCAAGATTTATGCAGGGTAATGCTAGCGGTGTTTTCGGGAAAAATTCCGGCTTGCAGCGTCCAGATGCCGTTCTGTTCCGATTGCTCGATGAGCGCACTCAGCAAGCCTTTTCCTATACCTTTCCCGCGTGCCGCCTCCGCGATGTAAATCGAAACCTCCGCAACGCCTGCGTACACGCGCCGCGCGGAAACTGGACTAAGAGCTGCCCAGCCCAACACTCTTTGCTCGTTCCGCGCGACCAAGCGCGAGTGCGCATGATGCTTGGCGTTCCAGTTCTCCCAGTCGGGAGCTTTGGTTTCGAAGGTGGCGTTTTCAGTGGCAATGCCTTGTCGATAGATCTTCTCGACCGCAGGCCAGTCTTCGGCGCGCATGTTCACGATCTGATAGGAAAGGCGCGGATTGCTTGCCATGACAGAACCTTTTGGTGATGGAGCGACGGGCGTCTCGCTGTCGAGATCATCGCGGCATTCCGCGACTACCTACGACGACTCCGCGGGCGCAAAAAACACCAGCACCTCGAGTTCTTCACTGACATCGAAGAAAAGATGTTCGACCCCGGCCGCCACAAAGATCACGCTGCCCGCCTTGACGACTTGCTCCTCGTCGCCGATACGCATGTGAGCCCGGCCGCGAACCACGTAATACACCTCGTCTTCCTTATGCGGCTTCTGCGGATCGATCGCGCCGGCCGCAAGCACGTAAACGCCCACGCTCAAGGCCGGAACGCGCAAGAATTCCTGGTAGAGCTTACCCGCCTGCCCACGTTCGGCCGAGATCGTGGGCAGATCGTAGAAGTTTTTCGTTGTCATGATCGCTTACTGGAACGCTCCTGCAAACAACAGTTCCGTATACTGCGGAATCAGGTCCTGCGCCTGCAGGCGTCCTTCCGGCTTGTACCACTGGTAGATCCAATTGATCATGCCGAGTAAGGCCAGCGCCGCCGCTCGTGCCGACACCGTCCCCTTCGTGCCCTTCTGCTTCTGCACCTCGGCAATCAATCCTTCGACAAAGTGGATGTAGTCCTTTTTGCGCTGGTTAATCTGCTTGCGCAGCGAAGGCGGCAGCGGATGATTCTCATGCAGCATGACAGTAACTTCCCGGTCGCGCACGCTCAACACGACCTCGATATGCAGACGGATGACAGTGCGCAAGCGCTCTTCTGGGTTCTGGATGCCGCGCACCGCTTTCACCACCCGCTCCTCGGTGATATCGAGCGCGTGATTCATGATGTGAAAAAGCATCTCATCCTTGCTCTGGAAGTGATGGTAGAGGCCACCCTTGCTGAGCTTGAGGGCGGCGGCCACATCGTTCATGGAAGTCGCATCGTAACCACGCTGTTGGAAAAGACGAGCGGCAGTGCGCAGGATGTCCTGACGGGAGTCAACGGCTTCGCGAGTCACGCCCGACATGGTAATGGGGTAAGGCGAAGAATGCCAACAGGGCTCGAACCCCAGGCTCTCGGCTCTAGGCTCTGGCTTTTCCCTCTGGCTGCTGTAACTCAAGCTCTCTGCTCAAAGCTCATAGATCGCGCTCCACAAAGCTCTTGCTAGAGCCTAGAGCCTAGAGCCCAGAGCCTTGTCTTGACACTCTGCCCATCGCCGCTTACCATACCTCCACCGACCGATCGGTCGGTTTTCTTCGCCCTTCTGTTATTCTGATTCGATATCTCACAGGGGCGGTTCCTCCCTGTCATGAACCAAGGAGTTCCAGTGGCTACCGTTTTCTACGAAAAAGACGCAAACCCCAATGTATTAAAGGGAAAGACCATTGCCATCCTGGGCTACGGCAGCCAGGGTCATGCGCAGGCCCAGAACCTGCGCGATAGCGGGTACAAGGTCATCGTCGGCCTCGACCCGGAGCGGCCCTCGGCCCAGCAAGCACGCGCCGACGGCATGGTGGTAGTCGCTCCCGCGGAAGCCGCGAAGCGCGCCGACTGGATCCAGATCCTTACGCCCGACGAGACGCAAGGCGACCTTTACGACTCCCAGATCAAGCCTTACCTGCATCCCGGCAAGGTGCTCGGGGTCTCGCACGGCTTCAGCATCCACTTCAAGACCATTCAACCGCCGAACGACGTCGACGTGGTAATGATCGCGCCCAAGAGCCCCGGACACCTTGTCCGCCGCGTGTACACCGAGGGCCGAGGAGTCCCGGCTTTGTTGGCGATTCATCAGGATGCGACTGGACGGGCGCATGAGTATGCGCTCTCCTATGCGTATGGCATCGGTTCGACGCGCGCCGGCGTGTTGCAGACCACGTTCAAGGAAGAAACCGAGAGCGATCTTTTCGGAGAACAGGCGGTTCTGTGCGGCGGACTAAGTTCTCTCATCAAGAAGGGATTCGAGACGCTGGTCGAAGCCGGGTATCAGCCGGAAGTTGCTTACTTCGAATGCCTGCACGAAATGAAACTGATCGTCGACCTGATTTATGAAGGCGGCCTGGCACGCATGCGCTACTCAATCTCTAACACCGCCGAGTATGGCGATCTCACGCGCGGCAACCAGGTAGTGGGCGACGAGACCCGCGCGAAGATGAAAGAGATCCTCGCGCGCATTCAGGACGGCACCTTCGCCCGCGAATGGATCGAGGAGAACAAGACCGGCGGAAAGAAGTTTGCCGCTCTGCGCGAGGCGGAAAAGAAACACCCCATCGAAGAGGTGGGCGCAAAGCTGCGCGCCATGATGTCATGGCTGCAGAAGGACGCGAAGAAGGCGACGCCGGCGCCACACGAGGAGCCCAAGGTTGTAAACGTGTAAGAGCGAGCGATTTCAGATTGAAGATTTCAGATTTCGGATTGTAAGAGTAGTTGCATCCTCCATTTCGCCGACGGGGCTGCATCCCAATTTGCAATCTGAAATCTGAGATCTGAAATCCTTAAATCGCTTTTCCCGGATTTCCTCTTTTCCCTTCCCTTGTCGTAATCTTCTTACCCTATGGATCCCAAGCATCGCAGCCGCGGTATCACTGATGGGCGCGACAGGGCCCCTGCCCGCGCCATGTTCAAGGCCATTGGATTTTCGGATGACGATCTCCGCAAACCCATCATTGGCGTGGCCAACACCTGGATTGAGACCATGCCCTGCAACTTCCACCTGCGCCGCCTGTCGGCCAAGGTGAAGGAGGGCATTCGCGCGGCGGGCGGCACGCCCATGGAGTTCAACACCATTGCCATCAGCGACGGTGAGACGATGGGCACCGAAGGCATGAAGGCTTCGCTGGTCAGCCGCGAGGTCATCGCCGACTCGATTGAACTGGTGTGCCGCGGCCAACTTTTCGACGCGGTCGTGTGCGTGGTCGGCTGCGACAAAACTATCCCGGCGGCCGCCATGGCACTTGCTCGAATGAATCTGCCTGGACTGGTGCTTTATGGCGGCACAATTGCGCCGGGTGTTTATCGCGGGAAGGATGTCACCATCCAGGATGTCTTTGAAGCCGTGGGCGCGAATGCCGCCGGCAAGATGACGGACGCCGAACTGCTGGAACTCGAAAACGTCGCTTGCCCCAACGCCGGAGCCTGCGGAGGTCAATACACGGCGAACACCATGTCGACGGTGATGGAACTCATCGGGCTCTCGCCCATGGGTTTCAACGGCATCCCCGCAATGGATCCCCGCAAGGACGAAGTCGCGTTTCGTTGCGGCGAAGTCGTGATGAATCTGCTGGCAAAGGCCATTCTGCCCAAAGATGTCCTGACCCATTCGGCGTTTGAGAACGCGATCGCCGGCGTGGCCTGCACGGGTGGTTCCACCAACGCCGTGCTGCACCTGCTCGCGATTGCGCGTGAGATGGGCGTTTCGCTGGTGATTGAAGATTTTCAGAAGATCAGCGAACGCACTCCCCTACTCGCGAACCTGAAGCCCGCGGGAAAGTACGTGGCCGCCGACGTGGATAAGGCAGGCGGCATCCCAGTGATTGCCAAGCGTCTACTCGATGCCAAGCTTGCACACGGCGCCGCCCTCACGGTTACCGGAAGATCGTTCGCGGAGGAGGCTAGTGCTGCGGTCGAGACGCCCGGCCAACCAGTAATCGCCCCACTCGATCAGCCGCTGAAGAAGACGGGAGGATTGGTCATCCTGCACGGAAATATCGCGCCGGAAGGTTGCGTCGTGAAGATCAGCGGCCACGAGCGTCTTACGCATCGCGGCCCCGCCCGCATTTTCGAATCGGAAGAAGCTGCCATGAGCGCCGTGACCAGCAAACAGATCAAAGCGGGCGACGTGGTCGTGATCCGCAACGAGGGCCCGAAGGGCGGTCCCGGGATGCGCGAGATGTTGGGGGTGACGGCGGCGATCGTGGGTGAGGGCCTGGGCGACGCGGTCGCGCTCCTCACCGACGGACGGTTCAGCGGCGCGACGCGCGGTTTGATGATCGGCCACGTCTCACCGGAAGCGGCGCTCGGCGGTCCAATTGCGGCGCTGCACGAGGGCGATACCATCCATATCGACATCAACCAACGGAAGCTTGAAGTCGAAATCAACGATGCCACCCTCAGACATCGGCTGGCGGAATGGAAGGCACCCAAGCCGAAATATCCCGTCGGGGTGTTCGCCAAGTACGCCGCTCTCGTACGATCGGCATCGGAGGGCGCGATCACCAAGCCGCAATAGATACTTGCAATCTGAAATCTTAAATCCGCAATCTAGAATCGCTTAAGTGCGGTCACACCACTGAGGCACAGAGGCACAGAGAAATCTAAATGCTTTTCTCTGGGACTCCGTGTCTCTGTGGTGAAAGTTGAATTGGGGACTTTCAGACCGCGCGTGAGGGCTCGGGGCCTCCGCCGAACCGGCCTACTTCAATACAATTTCTTGCAGGAGTTCCGAGCTGATGATCTCGCGGATCTCCGCCCGCTTGTCACCGAGGTCTTGTGCCTGGGCTTTTCCGCCGAGGATCTTGTCTCGAACAGCTTCGGCTTTGGCAGCCTGTCCATCGAGCGCGGCCCAGTTCTTGTACTGAATGGCGACGCAGATGTCCCAGTCTTCCGGACTATGCTTCGTCTCCTTCAGAAAGATCTTATAGTCGGTGATCATGCCCTGCTTCTTTTCCTCCTCGATGAACGGCTTGGTGGACTGGCGCAGGCTGCTAAGATATGCATCCATCTTCGTCGGCTTCACCCGGATCAACTGGATCCGCCACACTGGCCCTTGCGTATAGTGCTCCTGGGCGAGTAGGGCAGGAGCCAGTGCCACGAACAGCGCCAGCAATGCAGTAAATCTTTTCATATCGATTCTCTCCAAAGCGAAGTTGAACGGCGGGAGGATCATACGCTTGCCCGGGCGCTTTGTAACATCGCTGGGGTCTCGGGTGCTCGGGTCCGCGGGTGCCCCATCCTAACCTCGCATTCTTTGCGAGGTTAGGGTGAGAATTTTTCAAACTGGAACCCACCCATCTGCGACGCTCGTTTCCTTTTGGCTTCAGCTACTCTTCTGATGAAAGACACGCATAGCAGAAACTGCAAGAGAAAAGGCCCTCCCATTCGAGAGGGCCTTTCCGGATCAAATGTAATTTACCGATCGCGATCGTGATCCCGGTCCCGGTCGTGGTCGCGATCGCGGTCGTCGTCGCGGTCATTCCAGCGGCCGTTCCAGCCTTCGCGGCCCCACTCGCCACGGCTCCAGCCTGAGAATTGCGCGCCGTCCACGGTGCTTCCTTCCCGGTATTCGAACATGCGGCGGCGTCCATCCCGCCCGCGAGCATAGATGTGGAGGAATTTGATCCGTCCATGGTCGGGGTCGATCCCAAAGGTGCTATTGCCCATGCGGAAGGTCATGTCGCCGCGCGCCAACTCACGTAACTGGTCGGTGACATCGACGTGGTTGCGCTCGGTGCCATATTCGGCGTGCAGAATCACGTACTGGCCTTCGTCGCGGTCGTAGGCATCGCCGTTCCAGCCGCCATTCCAGCCTTCGCGGCCCCACTCGCCGCGGCCCCAGCCTGTGAATTGCGCGCCATCCACCGTGCTGCTTTCGCGGTACTCAAACATGCGCGGACGACCGTCAGGGCCTCGCGTGTAAATGCGCAGCATCTTGATCTGGCCCGGATCCGGATCGAAGCCGAAGGTGCTATTGCCCATGCGGAAGATACGGTCCTCGCGCGCGAGTTCACGCAGCCGGTCCGTTACATCGACGTGATTCCGCTCCGTCCCATATTCGGCGTGAAGAATCTGGTATTGCCCCGAGTCGCCACCGCCGCCGTTCCAGTTGCCCGCATTGGCGCAATAAAACTGCGACCCATCGATCGTGCTGCTCTCGGGAAACTCCAACATTTGTTCGCCCCCGTTGGCACCGCGGGCAAAGATGCGCAGGGACTTTCTCATTTCCGGCGCCGGGTCGGTACCGAAGGTGCTGTTACCCATGCGGAACCGCGTCTGACTGCAAACGACTTCCCGCAGGCGCTGCGTGACGTCAATCCGACGATTGCCGGCACCGTAATCGGCGCGCTGGATGTTGTACTGCTGGGCTGAGGCGAGCATCGAGGTGAGAGCAAACAGCACCAGGACGATCGAGAAGTTCAGGCTTTTCCAAGGACGCATACGAATCTCCTGAGTGGGAGGCCGTTTATCAAAGCTCGGCCGAGCGCATCCCAGGGCGCTCAACAGGGTGAGTTGAAGAACAAAGAAACCCGAGCTTGCCGGCGTGAGCGCCGATGATTTCCAAGCGCGATCTCGCCGGACCTTCCCTGGCCGTGATCATACTCCCGGGTGAGGCTTTGCCATAGTTGCGAACGAAACAACGGGGCACCCGATAGTATTGAGACCTTCGTGGGCTTCGGAGGGAAGTCTATGGCTTGCTCGCATCCGGAATTAAGATATCAGCACGCAGAAAAAGAGCCTTCGAGATCGGAAGATCCTCTCAGACGGACATTGGCATGCTCATCTCTGACACGGCTAGTAGCTCGCCAAAAAGCCCACTCGTCGCATTTCCTAACACATAAAGCTGGTCTTGGGCACGAGTCAGTCCTACATACACGAGGTTCCGCTCGCTTTCGGCATCGCGGTCGCGCCTCGGGAGCATTTCCAAGCCGACCACAAATACCACGCGGAACTCCGTACCCTTCGCCGATTCGATCGTCGAAAGCTTGACTGATTGAGCAGTGATGTCAAATGCCATCTTGCTTTCCCGACTCTCGGTCACATGGTAGAGCTTGTCGTTACCGAATCGCGCCGTAAAAGCCGCCGCAAAACTGCCTGGAAAATCTCCAGGCAGAGGACTGCCGTACAGGACCCCAATATCACACCAGGAACATTCGCCTGCGGAAATAAACTGATCGATTTGATCCAGGATGAATGCGATCTGCTCCGGTACAACTTTGCCTTGGATCAGAACGGGTGGCTCTCCGTGACGATTTGTATCGATTGGAAACAGCAGCGCATCGAGGGTTTCTTCCTCTTCGAGAGGAGGGACCACATTGGCCATCCTTGCGAACTTGCGAGCAAGCTCAAGAATTTCGACCGTATTACGATAGCTGGTCTTTAGATGGATAGGCCTCTTACCTTGAACCTTAATTCCTGCGCTCTTATAAGTAACCTTACGGCCAAAAATATTCTGCTGGGGATCTAAACACAATAGAAAGCTATCGGTTTGCGGATTGAGTAATTCGATCAGCGATTGCAACCACTCTACTGCGAACAAATCCTGGCCTTCGTCGACCAGGATAGCTTCGTATCGCTGTCTGACACGACCATCGGCAATTGCGCCGCGAAGGATTCTACCGACTCGCGCGTCCCATTGCTCGGAGATTTCAGTTGACTCTTTTTTGAGGCTCACATTTGTGAGGCACTTGACGAGTCCGTGGTAGTGGATGACTTCTATCCCGTCGGCAGATTGCGCTTGATCAGAGATATTCAACAACTGCCGCAAATACCGCACCATTGGAATGCCATAACAAACAATCAGTATTCTCCAATCGGGATGCAGTCGTTTTAGAAATTTGGCCCGACATGCGATCACAAGACTTTTGCCGCTCCCTGCTACACCCTTGAGAACGCGGTGACCCTCTGCGATGCTCTTCGCGGTTCGCTCTTGCTCAAGATCTAAGGTTTGAATTAATTTGGCATCCTCTCCCGAACGCAGCGGCCGAATGTTATTCACCCGCACCTCTGGAAAAATAATATGGCGCAGAACTTTTAACTCATCGTGGGTGAGCGGCTCAAAATTGAAACGGACAGCAAACGCCTGCTTGAGCTTTGTGATAAATGTGCGCCGATCATCGCGTTGCTGGACATCAAAGATCAAATCGTCGCTGAATATACAGAACGCTTCCGTTTCGACCTTTGTTATGCCACAGTCGCTGGCTTGACGCCGTGTGACGTTCGTAAAAACTGCGCAATAACCGATGGGAAACTTGAGGTTGCCGGCATGAACTCCGTCAGATTGGCAAAACCGGCGGTCTTTCGCGAGGAGTCCCTTGCAACCTTTAAAGTAGCTCCGGGCCTGCTCAACTGGGCTGTCACGCGTCTCTAGCTTTCCATCACGCAAGATTTTCCACGTAAGAGGGGTCATCTCGATGATCTGAGCCGTAACCCAGTCCTTGACTTCCATGACAAGCAAACCAAACTCCTGCGACCATATCAGGAAATCCGTTCGCCTTTTCTGTCCGTTTACATCAACGGGCTTTGGCTCGAACCAAACTAAATAGTCGTCGTCGGGCTGGAGGCCATCTCGCAATAGCCGGAAGACGCGCTTTTCTCCGGGTGTCGCGTCCTGGGTTGAACTGATGCTCTCAGGTATCATCTCGGCCACGAGTGGTCCACCTCAATGCGCGCAAGCATTGCTAGCTGTGGGAACCCGTGATTCTGGTTTAAATACGCGCCTGCCGTCAAGCGAAACAGAGACAGCGGGTACGGTCCAAGGCTTTACGGACCTATGGGTCGGCGGGAAAACGCGTGCTTTACGAACGAGAGCTCAAAAATGGCCTGCTCCGGGCCTACCCGCTCAGCAGGTGTTCTAATGTCTACAATTCATCTATTTAGTCGCAGCGGCTGTGGCGCTCTCCCTTGCGTCTTAAATTTCACGTCTCGGGGTGCCAACTTTCGCGTTACGGTTAGGAATTTCAGCCTTTGCGCACACGCCAGCTGCCTTCTTCTCTCTCTTGTTGTTGTGGGCAACTGGCAGCTACCTTGTTAGCTGCATCCGCTAGTCGAGCCGCATGACATGCACCTATAGCACGAACCGTTGCGCGTCATGATGGCTCCGCAGTAGTGGCAGCTGGGCGCATCGCCCAGGTCCACAATTGCGGAGAGCGCGTCCGAGGCGTGCACGGAGCCGGGCCGCGGTTCAGGATTGCGCGCTCCCGGTTCCCCCGATCCATGCAGATCGCCCACGCCCTCGGAGGACGGCGCCGGATGCGGCGTTCCGCCCGCCTTCAGTCGAAGGTTCTCGAAGAGCATTTGCTGTTGTCCCGTCAGGAAACGCAACTGCAGCCAGCGGAAGATGTAATCCATGATCGACTTCGCAAAGCCGATCTCGGGATTATTGGTCCAGCCGCTCGGCTCGAAGCGCGTATGCGAGAACTTCTCGCAGAACAGCTTCAGCGGAACGCCGTGCTGCAATGCGATCGAGACCGCCAAAGCGAAGCTGTCCATCAGTCCGCTGACCGTGGAACCTTCTTTGGCCATCGTGATAAATAACTCGCCCGGTTCGCCATCGGGATAGAGGCCTACCGTGATATAGCCCTCATGCCCACCCACATTGAACTTGTGCGTGATCGAGGCGCGCTCCTCCTGGAGTTTGTGCCGCACGGCGCGGGGCGGGGCATTCAGGTTCTCTTCCTCCTGAGGTGTAACCCGGCCGGCGTCTTCTTTCTTGGAGAGCGCCGTCGCTGTCCCTGCTGCCGACAGCGGTTGCGACTGCTTACAGCCATCCCGATAGACCGCAACCGCCTTCAGGCCGAGCTTCCAGGCCTGAAGGTAGGCTTCCATGATGTCTTCCACTGAGGCGTTGTTAGGAAGATTGACGGTCTTCGATATGGCGCCCGAAATGAACGGCTGTGTGGCCGCCATCATGCGCAGGTGGCCCATGTAAGCAATCGACCGCGTTCCCTTGGCTGGCTTGAAGGAGCAATCGAACACCGCCAGGTGCTCGTCCTTGACCAGGGGCGCGCCTTCGATCGTGCCAGTCGCGTCGATGTAGGAGACGATGGCGTTCGCCTGCTCATGGGTGTAGCCCAGCTTGAATAAAGCCGTGGGCACGGTGTTGTTGACGATTTTGATCATCCCGCCGCCCACCAGTTTCTTGTACTTAACCAGCGCGAGATCCGGCTCAATGCCGGTGGTGTCGCAATCCATCATGAATCCGATGGTTCCCGTCGGGGCGAGCACCGTGACCTGGCTGTTGCGATAACCGTGCTTCTCGCCGTGAGCCAGCGCTTCATCCCAGCATTGCTTGCTCGCTTCGTAAATCGCCGCCGGAACGTTCGTCTTGTTGATGTTGTTGACCGAGGCGCGGTGCATTCGAATCACGTCGAGGAAGGGTTCGCGGTTGATGTACCAACCCGGGCAGGCCGCACCCGGCATCACGTTCGATCCCAGGTTCGTCTCGGAGAGATTCTTTTGAGTGGGCTCGGTCGCCGGAACCAGCGGTTCGCAGAGCTCGGCAATGCGCGAAGACTGCAGGTAGGCTTCGCCGCACATGATGGCCGTCACGCAGGCGGCGTAGTCGCGTCCGGCATCGGAGTCATACGGGAGACCTGCCGCCATCAGCAAGGCGCCCAGGTTCGCATATCCAAGCCCCAACGGACGGTAGTCATGCGAGTTCTTGCCGATCATTTCGGTCGGATAGCCCGCGTTGTCGACCAGAATTTCCTGCGCTGTAATCAGAATATCGACGGCATGACGATAGGACGCAACATCAAACGTGCCGTTGGGCGCAAACTTCAGCAGGTTCAGGCTCGCCAGGTTGCAGGCTGAGTCATCGAGGAACATGTACTCGCTGCAAGGATTGCTGGCGTTGATGCGAGCCGTGTTTTTCGAGGTGTGCCAGCGGTTGATGGTGGTATCGAACTGCATGCCGGGATCGCCGCAATGCCAGGTCGCCTCGCTGATCTTTTTCAGGAGATCCTTGGCCTTATAGGTCGTGACCACGGATCCATCCCGAATCGCCTTGGTGGAGAAGTCCGTGTCGCGCACCACCGCATACATGAAGTCGTCGGTCACGCGCACGCTGTTGTTCGCGTTCTGGAAGAAGATGGAACTATAGGCTTCGGAATCCGGCGAGGATCCGTCGTATCCGGCCTGAACCAGTGACCACGCTTTGGCTTCTTCTTTCGCCTTGCACTCGATGAAGTCGATGATGTCGGGATGGTCGATGTTCAGGATGACCATCTTGGCTGCGCGACGAGTTTTGCCGCCAGACTTGATCACGCCGGCGAAGGCGTCGAAGCCCTTCATGAAGCTGAGCGGGCCGCTGGCCGTGCCGCCGCCGCTGAGGCCTTCGGTCGACGAGCGCAGCGGCGAAAGATTCGTGCCCGTGCCACTGCCCCACTTGAAGAGCATGCCTTCCGTTTTGGCAAGCGTGAGGATAGAGTCAAGCGAGTCTTTCACGGAATTGATGAAGCAAGCCGAGCACTGCGGCGTTTTATAGCCGGTGACGCTGAACTCGACCCGTCCGGTTTGATGATTCCAGTGCCAGTTCTGAGCGTCGGAGCTGGGCTCAATGCGGTCGCAGCCGACATTGAACCAGACCGGCGAATTGAAGGCTGCGTACTGGCGCAGCAGGATATGCGCGAGCTCATCGTGGAAGATGGCGGCATCTTCATCGCTGCGGAAATAGCCGTCGGCCTTGCCCCAGTCGCGGATGGTCTCTGCGACTCGCCGAACCAACTGACGGACACCGGTTTCTCGGTCGGGGGTGCCGATCGTGCCGTGCAGGTATTTGGAAGCCACGATGTTGGTGGCCGTCATCGACCAGTCTTTTGGGACCTCGACGTCTTTCTGCTCGAAAATCACGTTGCCCTGAGCATCGGTGATCTGAGCGAGACGGAGTTCCCATTCGATTTCGTCATAGGGAGAGACACCCGGCTTGGTAAAGAGACGGCGGAATTGGAGACCCGCGGACTTTCGGGCATTGGGGACGGTCGGCGAGGCCGCGGATTCGGGGGCCTTCTTTGTTTTTTCAGTGACTTCGGGCATTCTCGTTCTCTCCTACATTAGATTCCTTGGAACCAGGATCGATCTTTGCCTTTTGCCTCCGGACGCCGGAAAATAGCGCTCTTTCCCTCCGGTGGGGCCCAGCGCCGAAAGGCGCTCAATTGATGCCCTGTCTTACAGCACGCTTCGGCCGCGCCCTTTGTTTGTTCGCCACCGGTGACGTCCAGAAAAAGCTGCCGGGCTGCGCCCGGCTGGACAGGCGAGGGGGCCTGTCCCTACGCGAGTCTTGCCGGCCCCTCGACGCCTTCTCTTTAGCGCTCTAAAAGCCGGCGGGAAGCCGCGGCGGACTACTGTCAGACGCGGAAACCGAAGATCCTGTTTGCCTGGAAGCGGGCGCAGCAATGGGGTCAGGTTGCGAGGCGCAATCGTTGACTATGCCTGTGGCGGCTTCGGCTGACGTAGCGAGCCATAGCTGCAAGGCCTTGCATGCGGTCTGGCGATACGCAGTGTCGGAAACCTGCACGAACCGGATAAAGCAGCGGCCTGAGGAAAGGCGCTCCCGCAGCGAGGGCGCCACCAGTTCCCGTCTCAGCGCCAAGCAGAGATCGTCACTCTCCGACACTCGAAATACGGCCAACATGCGCTTTCCGCCCGGAAGTTCGCCGACGATTTCTTCGCCCAACGTGTAAATGCCCGCGGCGCTAGGCACGAGCAAAAGACTGAAGCTGGATTCGCAGCGCAACCAACGCGACCATTGCAGGCGGCGGTGGTCTACCGGCGCATCAAAGCCATGACGAGCCATCGAGTCATCGACCAGACGGGTCAAACCTTCCATGTTGGGCTCCGACAGTAGATCTCAGCAAACCGGCTTTTAGCCTTTAGCTGTTAGCCGTCAGCTTGATTCCGTTTTCGAACGTCTGCGGGGGTCGGTGCTTCTTACCCGCTTACTTGGGGACACGAAGAGTGGACCCCCTCTATAAAACCGCGATGACGAAGTGGCCGTCTGTGATCGTTAAACGACGGTCCAGCTTCCCTTCCTTTGTCTCGGACCGGGGACAGCGAATATTCAGTTTTCAAGCTGTGCGTTCCCCCAGGGGATGTCCGGTGTGGACCGAACGAGGGAACGGCCACCGCACAAGCTCACCCACCGTTGATGGTGGGCACCCGTTGGAGGTCCCCAGGCTGATTTCAACGAAACGAAGCTGGGAACCGGTTAAGGGGCGACGCGGGTCACCTCGGCCACGAGCCACCCCTGGTTTTTTCCCTGACTTGCCACCGTTTCCGGTGGCAATCAATGCCTATGGGAGTGCAACAGTACGCCCGTATGTTGGGGCTGTCAAGAGGGTAGCACTACCTATTGTAGCCCTAGCAATTAACCGTCCGGGTGCACCTTATTTCCACAGAGGTCGCATCGACTGTTCAGCCCGATTCTGGCCGCACTAGGGGGAAGGTCTTAGGCTCATGGAGTCGAGCCTCAGTCGTGCGTCCTCATCTCCGGTTTTCGTCCTCCTTTCGGAATGGATTCGACTCCAACGTGGTCAAGCTAAGCAGACTTGTGCCGCGCTGCCGCCGCGCACTGCATGTTGCGAATGCATTTGTCGTGATTGTGGTGTTCTCGCCGACGCGGGTTGCGACAGAACGGATTGCGAGGACGTGTGAGTTGATGATGATGAAGAGACGGGCGTCCTCGCCTGTCCAGCGGGCGCGGCCTCTGCCGCTCCAAACTCTTGCGATTGCTCTGCTGCAGTTTGCTGTGATGGGAGCGTGCGAGAGACTGGTTGCTCCACCTGCGAATCCTCGTTCGCAATCAGGGCCCATGCGGGCCACGGCCCGGCGTCCTTCATGGGAACGTAAATGTCCTCAAAAATTTCACGCGGTGCGATGCGCTGGGATCCGTCGGAGGAAAGAACAAGATAGTCGCCTTTCTGTCCGGAGTGTTCGCGGCCGAGGCAGTCGACGAAGGTAAGCGGCGCGTCAAGTTGCCGGGCTTTGATTAAGAAGCGAGTGCGATAGGTTATCCATTCACCGATCATTTCATTCACTAGATCTGCATCCTTCCGGGGGAGGAGGATGGGATTGCGGATTCGGGTTGTTTGGATTGGGCCGCTTGCGAGTTCAGGTTGTGGGTTGGTGATATGCCGAGTGCGGGTCTGCGGACTCGAGTTGCCTGGCTGGGCGGCTCACGCGGCAGCGGAGAATCTTGTGATTAGTGTGGCGACTGTACTCGCGGGTGCAGGGAGGGTCAATTCCATATTGTTGGTGCAGTGGGCAAAAAGTAGCAGAGGAATTTGTGGAAGAGCAGGCCCGAAGAAAAGTTCAACAGAAGTGATGAAAAGTGCGCCATAGCAGCGTGATCCGCATGGCGCCAACTCGGCAGCCAAATCTGCTACACTCGCCCGCCGGATTTCCACAGGCCGGCCACAGGAAATGCAGAAAAACAGTCGTCAGTCCTCAGTCGTCAGCAGGCAAGGTTGGGTCGTTGATCGTCGGTCGTCGTTAATTTGCATCATGAGTTGGAGCAGTTCAGGGTTGTAAGGGAGAGTCGAACATGATTCGTCGGCAACTGATTGCTTTATTCGGCACGGTGCTCGTGACGACAGCGGTGACCTTCGCACAAAAAGAAAATGCCCCCGCTGATCAACTCGTTTTTGTGCGTTGCGGAGCCCTGCTCGATGGCAGATCGGAGACCGCTCGAAAAAACGTCGTTGTCGCGATCCGCGGCGAAAAGATTACCGAAGTCAGCACGAAAGAACCGACGGGTGCGCAAATCGTCGACCTCTCGCGCGAAACCTGTCTGCCTGGATTGATTGATACCCACACGCACGTGCTGCTGCAGGGCGATATTACGGCGGCGGATTATGACGAGCAGTTGCTTAAGCAGTCACCCGAGTATCGGACGATTCTGGCGACAGTGAATGCGCGGCGGGCGCTGGAATACGGCTTCACGACCATTCGTGACGTCGAAACCGAGGGCGCCGGGTATGCCGATGTGGATGTGAAGAAGGCCATCAATACCGGAGTGATTCCGGGTCCGCGCATGCAGGTGGCAACACGAGCTATGGATGTAACCGGTGCGTATCCGCTGTTGGGCTACGCACCCAACGTGAGCGTGCCGCACGGTGTTCAGGTTGTGGACGGCGCGGACGCCGCCCGCAAGACCGTGCGCGAACAGATTTCTCACGGGGCCGACTGGATCAAGGTGTACAGCGATCGCAGCTACCGGGTACGCGAAGATGGCTTGCTGGATGATATCCCGACATTCACGCTGGAAGAATTGAAGGCCATCGTCGACGAGGCGCACCGGGAGCGCCACAAAGTAGCCTCTCACGCGATGGCTCTGTATGGAGTGCACAATTCGATTGAAGCGGGTGTTGATTCGATCGAGCACGGAAACTACATCGCAGACGAAGACATGAAGGCGATGGTGGCGCATGGAACTTTTTATGTGCCGACGATCTATGTGGGCGCGTATGTCGCGGAAGGACGGGCCGCCGCGGGAGCTCCGGTATGGGTGAAGATGCTGAGCATCCACGAGGAAACATTTCGCCGCGCGATGAGGGCGGGCGTGAAGATCGCGTTCGGCACAGATGCGGGTGGCTTCGCGTGGACGGTGAATCCCGCGAAGGAATTTGCCTACATGGTGAAGTGGGGCATGACACCGGCACAAGCGTTGCGTTCCGCGACCACTTCCGCTGCGGAATTGCTGGGGTGGTCTGATCAGGTTGGATCGATCGAGGCGGGGAAATTCGCGGATATCGTCGCAGTGCCCGGTGATCCCCTGGCGGACGTCTCGCAGCTTGAGAAAGTGGATTTCGTGATGAAAGGTGGGAAGGTTTACAAGAAGCCTTGATGGACGTGCGCCTAATCCGGCAATAAGGCGGAAGAGCGAGTGCTCGCCGCTCATCGCTGCTGTTCGAATCAGGAATCAGTCGGTGTTGTACGCAATTTTTCACGATTGCGTGCTCGCGCATCCAAGGCTTCCAGAAGCTCTTCAAGCAGCGCATTGAGTTGCTTAGCATCCTTCGTGCGCAGTACTTCCTCACAAATTTCGCGCCAGTCTCTGCGATTAACTGGACTCATGAAATCAAGCCCTCCCCGTTCAAGTCGCTGTTGAAAAAGCATGCGGCGTACCAAAGTCCTAAGTGATTGCGCGTGGGTGCCGCACGAAAAGAAGGCGTGTAGTTTGCGCTCTAATACAGGGCACAATCGGGACTCGTAAGGCAGTCCCGCACCGGGAAATGAGGTTCTCGTGCAGGCACAGTCAGGCGATTCGGTTCTCAGGCAGTCCGCTGAAGGAAATACAGTCTTTCTGGTATCGACTGGTCTGCAGAGTGGACCTTAGGGTCACTGTATTCCGGCCCAGGGTTCAGCGTTGGACCACAAACGACTTGAGGATCGAATTCAAGCATTACTCGCGAAGGCTGTCGATACCGCCGATGCTGAAGAACTTGAGTCCGTCATCTCTGACCTTAGGTCAGCACTGAACCAGCACGTCAAGCAGCTGAGAGAAATGGCGGCGTCTCGACCGGGCCCGCGCCGGCGCGGCACAGATTAACGTAGACCTTTGATTTGATTCTTCGGGAACGACGCTCCTCCTAAAAAGAAAAGCCCCGGCTTAGGCTGGGGCTTTTCGACTTGCACGTAACTTCGAGAGCCGCGGACAGGCGTCGGCGCGGTTAGCGGTGGGCCATCGCGGGTTCTTTTGCGCCCTTGAAGGCTTGGTAACGCTTGTTAACCTCGTCCCAATTAATCACGCCCCACCACGCCTGCAGGTACTCGGGACGGCGATTGTTGTACTTGAGATAGTAGGCGTGCTCCCAAACGTCGTTGCCAAAAATGGGATGCAGGCCTTGCGTCAGGGGATTGTCCTGGTTGGGGGTGGTGACGATCTGGACTTCACCCTTGGCGTTGCCCGCCAGCCACACCCAGCCGCTGCCGAACTGTTTTGCACCGGCATCATTGAACTTGGTCTGAAAATCCTTGAAGTTTCCGAAGGCCTTAGTGATCGCATCCGCGATCGGCCCGCTGGGATCACCGCCGCCTTTCGGCTTCATGATCTTCCAAAACATCGTGTGATTGACATGGCCGCCAGCGTTGTTGCGCACGGCAGCGCGAATGTCTTCCGGAATGGCATTGAGATCGCGAATCAGGTCTTCCGCGCTCTTCGATTGTAAGTTGGAATGTTTTTCGAGCGCGGCATTGAGGTTCTTTACGTAGGCCCCGTGGTGCATGTCGTGATGCAGATGCATCGTCTTCTCATCGATGATGGGCTCAAGGGCCGTGTAGTCGTACGGCAGTGCTGGTACTTCATGCGCCATGATTTTCTCCTCCAAAACCTTAAAGATGACGGGAAATAGAACGGGGATTCAGATGCCCACATTATATAGGAGTTGCGTATCAGGAGTTGGGGTGTTGGAGTTTGAAGCAAGCAGCCGACAGGCAACCGCTATCAGCCATCAGCTATCTCGTTACATAGATCGGGTTCGCGAAGATCCAGAGCGTCCAGCGGCGCCAGCCGGTGAGGCCAGGTTGGCGCAAGTAGGCTTCTGTCCGGTAACGTCCGGGACCCGGGATGGGAAGATCGAGAGATTGCGTTTCCTGACGCGCGATTTCGTGGCCGTCGCGAAGAACGCGGATCACTGCTGAGTTCGCAACTGACGGAACTTTGACGTGCAGGACTTCGCCTTCTCGCCACGGAATCGCGTTGCCCGGTCCCGCGGAAGCGGTCGTGGAGGAGACGGTCTGCGTGAATCCCTCCGCGGGCGCCAGGGCGTCCACCGCGCAAAAGGAGTTCCCGGACTTGATTGCCTCCAGAATCTCGTCGGCTCCTGCTTTGTCGGGATCCTGGCCTGGCACATCGGGCACCAGAACGTGCTGCCGAGCGAGGCTGAAAACCGAAAGATAACTTGGGAAGTGGGCGACGCTGAAGCGATCGAACAGGAGATTCGCGTGGGCATCGGAGCCGCAGATGCCGGCCACTGGCCGTTCCGCGAGGAGTTCGTCCCACTTGGCGAAGTTCTCGTTGGGCGTACGCGCAAGCCGCAGCAGCGCCAGTCGCGAATTCACCGGATAAATAAGGGCAGCGATAGCGATATCGATGACCTTGTTCTTGCGCCAGATGGCGTCGTCATTGAAAATTTCGATTCCGTCGTAGTCCTGAGCGCCCCAGTCGGACCAGCGATCGCGGAGCCCGTAAGGGTGAGCGATGAAGTTCACCGCACCATGCGCGCGTGAGGAAGCCATCAGCGCACGTGCATCGTAGCCGGGACCGCGAATCCAGCGGCTGTCGGAAACACCCAGCGCGAGGTAATGTCCCGAGGCAGTGCTGACTTCTTCGCCATCAATGACGGCAAACTCGGGCGGATCCGCGGCCGCGACATCGGCGTCCGAAAGCGTGAGATTGTGGTCGGTGATGGCAAGAAACGAAAGATCGGCTTCTTTAGCCGCCGAAATCACCTGCGAAAGAGTGCCGCTCCCACAAGATGCATTGGTGTGCACGTGAATGACGCCGACACGCTCGCCTCTCGCGGGTGCGCCCGCGAGGCGGGGTAGACGTGTGAGGAGCCCATCCAACCAGACGGTGAGAACGAAGCCGACCAACAAAAGTCCAAGCGAATATAGGATACGACGAAATATCTTTCGTTTTGGAGCAATGCTAGGGTAGGCTCCGGCGTCAGGTTGCTGCGGAGCCGAAGGTGAAGGGGTAACACATACGCCCTGGAGCGTAGAACTCAAACTTTTCCGAGTGTGACCTCGCGCATGGATTGGTGTCAAGGGAAAACGGTCATGAATGAACCAACGATCAAGAGCAGGTACGGCGTGAGCAAAGCTGCGTTGATGGTGTGGATGGTTGCAGCCATCGCGCATTTGCAAGGGCAGGTCGTAGCAGACCCGTCACTACTCGCCGAAATCGATAAGATCAAAGCGGTCGACAATCACACGCACGTGGTGAAGGTCGTCGCCCCGATGGAACAGGATCGGGATTTTGACGCGCTCCCCTGTGACGTGATTGAGGGCGGCGCGGATACGTCGGCGGCGCGCGCAGATAATCCCCAGTTCCTGGAGGCGTGGCGAACTCTATACGGATATAAGTACAACGACCGCGAACGACCGCACGTTCAAGAATTAATCGCCGCCCGCGAGAAGGTAATGCGCGAGCAGGGTGACAATTTTCCATCCTGGGTTCTGGACCGGCTGGGTATCCAATATATGTTCGCGAACCGCGTCGCGATGGGCCGAGGCCTGAACCCTCCCCGCTTCCTGTGGGTGCCGTTCGATGATGCGCTGATGACGCCGCTCGCCGCCGATTCGGTCGCGGACACGCCGGACAAAAGAGTCTTCTATGGCCAGGAAGCGAAGCTACTGAAGAAGTATATGTCGCAGGCGGGAGTGAGCGCACTGCCGGACACTCTGGACGAATACGTTGGGAAGGTGATCACACCCACGCTCGAAGCGCAGAAGAAGGCAGGCGCACCGGCGATCAAGTTCGAGGCGGCTTATCTGCGCCCGTTGAACTTTGGGCATGCGCTCGGAGCCGAAGAGCGAGCGGAAACTCAGAGAATTTACGGGCGCTACGCCAAAGGGGATCTGGCGTCTCGCGCTGAAGTGCTGCAGGTGCAGAATTTTCTCTTCCGCACGATTGCCCGTGAGGCCGGCCGCCTTGAAATGGCGGTGCACATTCACACCGGCCAAGGATGCGGAAATTATTTTGACCTCGCCGGATCACGGCCAACCCAATTGGAATCGGTGCTGGACGATCCTTCGCTGCGCAAGACGAATTTCGTGCTTCTGCACGGAGGCGCTGGTCCTTACACCCATGAGGTGGCCGCGCTGCTGGCAAAACCCAACGTCTACACGGATTTCTCCGAGCAGGACGCCCTCCTTCCAGCGCGCCCGTTAAGTGCAGTGATCCGTGAATGGTTGGAGTGGTATCCGGAGAAAGTGCTTTATGGCACCGACCTGGCGCCCGGACCGCCCGAGCAAGATTGGGACGTCATCGGATACTCCACGAACCGAACCGCGCGTCAGGCGCTCGCCATCGCGCTAACCGGCATGATGAACGACAAAGAAATTACGCGTGCGCAGGCTTTGAACCTCGCACGAATGGTGTTGCGGGAAAATGCGATCAAGCTCTATGGGCTCAAAGAGATTGAGTAATTCGGCGATGGAGAAATTGAGTGATTGGGAGATTTGCCGGTTCAGCACCTGTCATCGTGAGCAAAGAGAGGCGCCAGCCGAACGGAGTCGACGATCCCACTAAGCTCAGGAACGCCACTGGCCTGGACGGTATTTTCTAAACCTGCCATGACAACAACAAGTCCAGAAAAGAATTAGGGTGACCTTTCGGCCACCCTGAAAAATCGAACAAGTCTGAGGCGCTAGTAGCGCAGCAACAGACCGGTGGAGATACGCATGTTGTTGTTATCCGAGTTTCCATTGGAATGCAGTGAGAGCCAGTCGAACTGGATCGCGCGCACGCCGACATGCCGCGTCGCTTTCACGTCCACTCCACCGCCGAACATCATGGCGAATCCATTGTTAGAACCGGACACTCCGCTAAAGGAAGCAGAGGCACGGTAGCCACCCGCCAGGAAATGCACGAAGGGCGTGAAGGTCTCGTTGTGACGATAGGAGACCACCGGCCCAAAGGTGTACGTATAGTTGTTGAAACTCACACCATTCTGAGACTTGTACGCACCGCTGAAATCACCAGCAATGCCGAACCAGTTGTTCAGATTTCCTGTGACAGCTCCATTCCAGCCGTTGGCGTTCGTGCCGCCGTCGAACCGGGTGTACTGATAGCCGCCGAAGATTTCAGCCTTGGGCGCTGTCGCCATCTCTTGTGCAAAAGCTGACACCGCAAACATCCCGAGCAACAAGCCGAGCCCTATGAATTTACGCATCTACTGTGCCCCTCCAACTGAATTTGCACTTTTCCCCGAGCGTCTGGCCGCGGGGGCCAGCCAATCAGAGGCGTCCAAGTGCTCGGTCTAGTGAAATTCAGTACGGCAAGACGGGCAAGTAACTGAAGACCCGACCTTTGGTAACTAGCGGGAGAGTATCCGCGACGCTGGTTTGTTCCAGCTCTTCGGAAGGATGACGGCGGAGGACCGGACCATTGCTGGGGCCATCTCCGGGCTGATGCCGCCGCAGTATCGGACGATCGGACCAGGTTAGCCTGGCTTTGACTTCCTGAAACGCGCTGGTATCGATGACGTAGTCGTTTTTGTTGGGGAGGAGTTCCGGGATTTCCGCTTGCAGCTTTTGAATGCGCTCTTCGGTGGGCGGATAACTCGAGAAGGCGTGGCCAATCTGGGTATGCAATGGCACTTTGGCCACTACTGGCATGGCCTTGGTGACGCGCGCTCCAATGTCAGTCTCTTTGCTGTGCAGTTTTTCTAGAGCCTCCACAAAAACCTGCGGATCGTAGCCGGCGGCGTACTGGTACTCGATCCCGAGCAAGTCAGCTTCGAGTTCAGAGTTGCGGCTGAATTTCTTCAGCGAAAGAGGGCCGATCTGTCTGGTTGCCAGAGAAGCTGGTCCGGCAAAGAAAGTGAGCGGAATCGAGAGCAGGCTCCAGCCGTACTGCCGGGTCGCGAAGCGAGTCGCGTGGCGCGCGGCCACATGAGCAATCTCGTGTGCCATCAGGGCAGCAAGTTCGGCTTCGCTGTCCATTTCCATGATCAAGCCCTTGTAGACGTACAGAAAGCCGCCCGGCAACGCGAAAACCTTGCGATCGGGAGAATCGATGACCTTGACAGTAAAAGGCACCTCGGCGTCGGAGTAGCGCCCGATTTTCTGGGCAAGCCCTTCTATGTAGTCCCTGGTCTGCGCATCGTCGATGAACTTAGAGCCGCGATCCACCTGCGCCGCCATGGCTTCACCCAGCGCACGCTCTTTTTGCAGGGAGTACATATTGAGTCCGTGGCCGATACTTCGCTGTCCGATGCGGTTCACGTCGTACTTACCGGGTTTTAGGGGTTTTTCTTCGGCGATGGACGGGCTGGAAGCGGCTGACGACTCGGATTTCGCTGCTTGCGCCGTAGCTTTGGCCAGGTCAGGCGCCTTTGGATCGGAGGCTAACAGGTGCTGCGAGCACAACAGCAAGCCGGTGCAGAGAATAAGCCGTGCGCAAGGACGAACGGGAGAAGAAAGACGTTTCATCCGGGACCCCTGGGTTGGTCGCGAACTATATACCACCTCCGGGCCAATTACCACCGCTATTGCACTACTCAGGCCTGTGAAAGTCCTTTCACATTTAGGCGAGGTCCCCGGGTTTGAAGCCCGCGCATTCTTCAGGCGTGTGATCGGCTCAGCTTGTTGGAAAGACGGGAAATCGAAGGCCCGAAGAAGCATTTGCTCACCCCAACGGCAGGCTCCGCAGAGTCCTGCACGTTCCAGCTCTGGAAGGGTGTGGAGCACGGGGAAGTCCAAAGCTCGCTTTTGTTCGTGTCAGGGCGGCTTCGTTCGCTCCGCGTAGGGGCAGACGCCCCGTCTGCCCAGCCGAGCGAAGCTCGGCTTCAGTCAGTCGCCCACCAGCGGTGTCGCCGTGGACGGAAAACAGATTAGGAATGATGACTGCTTGCCAACTTGGGAGCCGGCTAGCTCGAAGCAAGCTGCCGCCGGGCCTGCGTGTGCGCATCGCGTCTCGCCGTCCGCGCCACTATGAGACTTGCAGCACGCCGGCGGCTTCCAGGTGGCTATGCTTCAAGTCCTGCAGGGCACGGTTGGCGTCGGCGAGTGGATAAAGCTGAATACGAGGACGAATGGGAATTTCGGCGGCCACGCGCAGGAATTCCCGGCAGTCCTCGCGCGTGCTGTTAGCGACGCTGCGCACCACCCGTTCTTGATAGAGGAGCGCGTAATCAAGGGCGGGGATCTCGGTCATGGTAATTCCAGCGAGGGCCAGCGTACCGGCTTTGCGAAGCACGCGCAAGGCTTGCGGCACCAGCGATCCGGCGGGCGCGAAGATAATGGCGGCATCGAGCGGCTGCGGTGGAGTGTCCTCGGCAGCGCCGGTCCAGGCAGCTCCGAGTTCTTCCGACAGCTGGCGGTGCGCAGGGCTTCGCGTGAATACGTATCCTTCGCATCTTTGATGACGCGCTAATTGCAAAACCAGATGTGCGGAGGCCCCAAAACCGTAAAGTCCTAAGCGTTGGCCCGGCTGGGCACCGCTCAGGCGGTACGCGCGGTAGCCGATCACGCCCGCACAGAGCAGCGGCGCGGCGTACTCGTCGGAGAAGGCCGCCGGCAGCGGGTACGCAAAATCTTCGCGCACGACGCAGTACTCGGCGTAACCGCCATTCTCGTGGTATCCGGTAAAGCGGGCTTGCTCGCAGAGATTTTCAGTGTGACGGCGGCAGTACGGGCAAGTGCCATCGGTCGAATACAGCCAGGGAATGCCCACCCGGTCTCCGGCCTTCAGCGTGTGAACGCCTGAACCGAGGGAGTCGACGGTTCCAACGATCTGATGTCCAGGGACGACGGGGATTTTGGGGAGGGGCAGGTCGCCCTCAACGATGTGCAGGTCGGTATGACAAATCGCGCAGCACCGAATCCGCACTCGGACTTGGCCGCTCGTCGGTTCGGGCATAGGAAAATCCGCTAGCCGGAGAGGCGAGTTGTCCGCGGGCTGCGGAGATTCGAGCAGCAGAGCGCGCATGCCGATATTTTAGTACCGTCGACCTGGGCCTGCTTTCGGAGGCGCACAAGCTGATCGGTGGAGCATCGGGCGTCCTCGCCCGACTGGACGGACGAGATGCCCATCGCTTCACCCCTGCAGCTGGCCTTAGGTTCCGTAGTGGGGGACTCGTTATTATTGGCTCTGGAGGTACATGACCTTTCTGCGGTTGAGCAAGATGCAGAGTTCGAGGAGAATCAACCAGAGATCACGGCGGAATTGCCGCTGGAGACTGCTTTGTTACTTCGACGTGCGCTGATCACTGCCGTATTGCTGGCCGGAACACCGCTGGTGCTGGCCAAGGACGTCGCCCTGATTACGAACAAGGGCAGCGCGGTCGCGGCGATGACGATGCCAGACCTGGTGAAGCTCTGCAAAGCTCAGGTCGGACATTGGCCGGATGGCAAGTCAGTGACGCTGGTGATGCGGGATCCGGCCTCGCCAGAAATGAAAATGGTGCTGGAAAAAATCTACGGCATGACGCCGCAGGCCTTGAACGAGTTGATCGTAACCGCGAATCATGCGCGAGCGGGGCATCCGGCAATTATCGTTGTGGGGTCGGACGATGATCTGGTGCACAAGGTGGCTTCCACCCCCGGCGCTGTCGGCTTGGTGGACGTATACGCCATCAACAGTTCTGTCGACGTGATGAAGGTGGGTGGCAAGCTCCCCTTCGAGCCCGGGTATCCGCTCCACGGGAATTAGGCTGGTTTCCGGTAGTTCGCGTGATGTAGTTCGCACGATAAGGTTATGGCGCTTTGAAAGGGCGCGGCTTTAGCCGCGCCACATTGAGCGCTTGAAAGGGCGGCTTTAGCCGCTGAGGAGTAAATCTCAGGCTAGATTCGGCACCCGACTTGTTCGCGCATTTCCGGGACAACCCTAACTTTGAAGCGGGACGCCATGAGAAGAAGCCCGCGAGATACTTCGATTCGTTCCGTCAGGCTGTCACAGTACACGCATAAATTGAATGACCAGCAGCGCGCCAGGACGAAAAAAGACTGCTTCGCATACGCGAAGATACCCGCGCCATCCCATGGACGTGCGCATGAACGTGCAGGTTTTCCGCGCGGGTCAAGTGATTTACTTGTGGGGACGGTCGACGGAGTTGGGACAGGACGGAATCGGCGGCACGCTGACAGGAGATCTGGAGCCTGGAGAAGTGGTGTCGATGGAGTTTCCTCTCCCGTTAAGTCCCTACCCTCTGAAGTTACGCGCGATTGTGCGTTACCGCATTGGCTTGCATTATGGATTCGAGTTCCTGACGCCAACGCCGGAACAGCGCACCGCCCTCGATCGCGTGTGCCAATTGCTGGCCGCCGGCGGCTAGATCCGCTTTCAAACATTCAGCCGTAAAGTCCGCCAAGAACACCGCCAGGCACGCAAAGATAAACCTCTGCCGGGCCGACCTACCTTCTTTCACCCTCCTCTTAGACGCGCACGGTCTCGAATTACCTCCGTAACTTTCTGGTAGACGGAGTGGATTCTAAGATTTGTGGCAGTCCGTTCGAGAGGAAAACCTGAATGGGTGAGGACATCACCCAACCCACTCAGTCCGCCGGGTTCGTGCGCGCCAAGTACTTGAAAGACGCGCTGCGTCGCGGCTCTCCGCCTGCGATGAGCGGCACGGGGCCGCTGATGCAGGAGGTCGCCGCCTGGGGAGAAGACGACCCAGTCATCCAAAAGGCATACCTGGATCAGTTGGTGGAATGCGCTCCAGAAGCGATCACTATTCTGGATTCGTGTCACCAGGTCACGCGCATCAATTCCGAATTCACCCGCATGTTTGGCTTCGCGCTCGAAGAGGCACTGGGCAGGCTGCTGGATGAACTGGTCGTGCCTCCGGATCGCACTGCCGAAAGCGATTGGATTCAGGAGGCGGTCGAAAAAGGACAGAAAGTCACGCTCGAGACCAAGCGTCGACGCAAAGACGGCACGCTGGTGGACGTCTCCGTATCGTGCGCTCCCGTCATGGTAGGGGCCAAGCGGGTCGGTATTTGCGTGCTCTATCGGGATATCGAGGAGCACAAGCGCGCCCAGACTCTGAGTTCCGCGCTGTACCGCATCGCTGAACGGACGAGTGCCGCATCGCACTTGCAGGGGTTCTACGCGTCCATCCACAACATCGTTGGCGAGCTGATGAACGCGCGCAACTTTTATATCGCGCTCTATGATCCTGCGACAGAGTTGCTGACCTTCCCGCATTTTGTCGACGAGCATGATCCGGCGCCTGCGCCCAAACGCCTGGGGCGGGGCCTGACGGAATATGTTCTGCGCACGGGTGAGCCGCTTCTGGCGACTCCCAAAGTATTTGAGGAACTCGTAGCCAAAGGTGAAGTCGAGCTGATTGGAGCTCCTTCCCTAGACTGGATGGGAGTGCCACTACGTGCGGGCAGTCAGACATTCGGAGTACTCGTGGTGCAGAGTTATCGCGAGGATGTGCGTTTCGGAGAACGCGATAAGGAAGTCCTGACCTTCGTTTCGCAACAACTCGCCAGCGCCATCGATCACAAGCGTCATGAAGAGGCGCTCCGCCAATCTGAGTCCCGCTACCGATCGCTCGTTCAAAGCGCCGTGTACGGAATCTACCGATCGAGCGTCGACGGACGATTTCTGGATGTGAATCCTGCGCTGATCCACATGCTGGGCTACGATTCGGCGGACGAGGTGGTGAAACTCGATCCGCAGCGGGAAGTTTTTGTCGAACCGGCGGAGCACGAACGGCTACTCCAGGAATTTCAGCGAACCGGATGTCTCGACAGTGCGGAAGTCCGTTGGAAACGGAAGGACGGCAGCGTCATCACCGTACGACTCAGCGGACGAGCGGCCACCGAACTCGATGAAGCCGACCAGGCGCTCGAAATCATTGCCGAAGATATAACTGAGCGGCGCGCGCTGGAAGATCAGTTCCGGCAGGCGCAAAAGATGGAGGCTGTCGGCCGTCTCGCTGGTGGCGTGGCCCACGACTTCAACAACCTGCTGATGGTGGTCAGCGGGTACACCGAAGTTCTGATGGAAGCGCTGGATCAGAACGATCCTCTGCTAGTCAAGGTTCAGGCCATTCAACAGGCCGCGGATCGGGCAACCACGCTCACCCGGCAACTGCTCGCGTTCAGCCGGAAGCAGTTGCTGGAACTCAAAGTGGTGGACGTGAATTCCATCGTTGCAGATATGGAGCGACTGTTGCGTCCTTTGATCGGCGAAAACATTGACCTCACCACCAAGCTGACTCCGAACGTGGGACATACGCGTGCGGATGCCGGCCAGTTGGAACAGGTGATCATGAACCTGGTCGTCAATGCCAAAGACGCGATGCCGGATGGCGGCCGAATTCTGATTCAGACCAGCGAAGCAGACCCGGATACCGCACGCCGCGAACATTCGTTGATTGAGCCCGGCACCTACATCCTGCTTTCGGTTTCGGATACCGGCGCAGGCATGGACAGAGAAACCCAGTCGCGCATTTTCGAACCATTCTTCACCACCAAGGAAAAAGGCAAAGGCACCGGCCTGGGGCTCTCGACGGTCTACGGAATCGTCAAGCAGGGCGGAGGCTACATCTTTGCGCAAAGCGAACCGGGATGCGGCACAACCTTTCGCATTTACCTCCCACGCGTTGCCGATCCGGCGGATTCTCCGCGTGTGGACAAGCACGCGCAAGCCGCCGCGGGCGGATCGGAAACGGTGCTGCTGGTGGAGGATGAAGAATCCGTGCGCGAACTGGTCCGCGAGACGTTGAAAACGCGAGGCTACACGGTGATCGAAGCGAGCGATGGAATCGCGGGCATGCGCGTCTCGGAAGAGTATCAGGGCAACATCGAAATCCTGATCACCGATGTTGTCATGCCCGGCATGAGCGGGCGCGAACTGGCCAAGCGCGTGGCGGCGGCGCGTCCCAATATCAGAGTGCTTTATCTCTCCGGCTACACCGAAGACGCCATCATCCACGAGGGCGCTCTCGAGCCCGGCACGGGCTTCCTGCAAAAGCCGTTCACCCTGCAAGTACTGGCGAGGAAAGTGCGCGAAGTTCTGCAGGGCGAGTCCGACTGATCGCTGTCGTAACCACATCACTCCATCCACGGAACAGTCCCGAACGCTGGCGGAGGGGCGCCGCAGCATGCGCTGGACAAACGAAAGGAAACGATATAAAAAGAAAGTCGAAGGAAAGCAGACGGTAAGCGCACGCGCTCGCCTTGTGGACCCAGGAGCTGGTTTGCTGAACGAAGAACGTCGTCGGGCGATTCTCGAAATTCTCAACCGGGAGAGCCGCGTACTCGTATTGGACCTGGCCAAGCGGTTCGAAACCTCGCAGGTTACGATTCGCAAGGATCTGGAGACGCTGCACGCGCACGGACTGGTTCACCGGACGCATGGAGGGGCTCTCCCAGCGCATGAACGGGCACTGGAAGATCCGACCCTCCGCGAAAAGGAAAAGCTCCATCGGCAAGAGAAGTTGCGTATTGCTGAAGCGGCGGCTGGCAGAGTGCAGGAGGGCCAGGTGGTGATCCTGGATTCCGGAACCACCACTACCGAGATTGCGCGCGCGCTGCGCAACTTTCGCAATCTTACGATTGTGACCAACGCCGTGAATATCGCGGCCGAACTCTCGGGCACGGCGCTCGAGGTGATTCTGACCGGAGGCACGCTGCGCAAGAACTCGTTCTCGCTGGTCGGACCGATCGCGGAAGAAACGCTGCACCGTCTTCACGCCGACTTGCTGTTTCTCGGAGTCGACGGATTTGATGTGCAATATGGCTTGAGCACGCCTAATTTGCTGGAGGCGAAAGTGAACCGGGTCATGGTGGAGATCGCGAAACGGAAGGTTGCGGTATGCGATTCAAGCAAGTTCGGCCGAAAAAGCCTCTCGCTGATTGCTCCGCCTTCCGCCCTGGACGAAGTGATCACGGATCATGGAATACCGAAGGCGGACGCGCGCGCTCTGAAGAAGACTGGGATTGAGGTGACCCTTGTCTAAGAAGCGAAGCAACGGCCGGACGAGAGAGCGAAAAACCGCGTCTGTCGTGTCTTCTGCAGCCTCTTCCCGCTCGTCTTCTCCGGGAGCATCCACCCTCATCGAAATCCTGAGCCAGCCGCTGTGCTGGACAACTTGCCTCAAAGACCTGCATGAGGGCGGTACGTTGAAGGGCATCGCGGCGAGGTTTTCGGGAGCACAGGAATGGCTGTTTGTCGGATGCGGATCGAGTTACTACGTGGCCCAGGCCGCGGCCGCCACCATGACGGCTCTCACGGCAAAGCCTTCGAGAGCAGTGGCGGCATCGGAGATCCTGCTGTTCCCCGAGTTAATCCTCATTCCAAAAGGGTGTTTGCCCGTGCTGATTTCGCGCTCGGGACGCACTTCCGAAGTCTTGAAGGTGGCCGAGTTATTGCGAGCGCGTGGCATTGACACCCTGGGCATCAGCTGCGCGCCGGGACAGAAGCTCGAGACGCTGGTGACGACCGCGATTGTTTTACCGTCTGCTGACGAACAGAGCACCGTAATGACGCGCTCGTTCACATCGATGCTTATGGCATTGCAGGCGCTGGCCGCAACCATATGCGGCCGCGAGGACTTTCTCGCGTCGCAACACGCAATCATCAGGCCGGCGGAAAAATTGCTTGATGCTTTGCCGCGGCGGGTAAGCAAATTTGTGGAGCAACACCAGTTCGCCGACTACGTGTGTCTGGGACAGGGACCGCTGTTTGGTATTGCGTGCGAATCGGCGCTCAAGTTGACCGAGATGTCGCTGTCTTACGGCCAAAACTTCCATACGCTGGAGTTCCGGCACGGACCCAAGTCGATCGTCAGCAAAGATACCCTGATCATGTTTCTTCTCTCCGAGAGCGGATTCAAGTCGGAAGTAGAAGTGCTTGAGGAAATCAAGGCACTGGGCGGCACAGTCATGGTGGTTGCGAACCAGGCCAGTGAGCGAGTTCGGGCCGCCGCCGATTTGCTGATCGAACTGGACATCCCGGCTCCGGAATTGGCGCGGCTGCCACTCTACCTGCCGCCCCAGCAGTTAATGGGGCTGTATACCGGTCTCAAGAAGGGCCTCGACCCCGACAATCCCAAAAATCTGAGCCGGGTCGTGTTGCTGGCTGACGAATCTTCTGAAACATCCGAACATGCCACGCTTTGACGTCACGCTGGCCGGGGAACTGAATCTCGATCTGATTCTTTACGGGCTGCCGGCGGAACTCCCCGCGGAGCGCGAACTCCTCGCGCGCCACATGATGCTCACGTTGGGGAGTTCGGCCGCGATTGTTGCGCACAATCTGGCCGCGCTCGGATGCCGGGTAGGATTTATCTCGCGCATCGGCGACGACCCTCTCGGCCAGGTTGCGGTCGATCGGCTGACCGCCGGTGGCGTGGATGTAAGCAAGGTCCGAAGAGTTGCCGGAGAAAGTAAGACGGGACTTACGGTAATCCTGCAGCGCGAACTGGAGCGCAACATTCTCACCTATCCTGGAACGATTTTTGATCTGACGCTTGCGGACCTCGATTTCGACTACCTCACCGACTCCGGCCATTTTCATCTATCGTCGTTCTACCTGCAGCGCGGGTTGCGGCCGCAAGTACCGGAATTGTTCCGCCGGCTGAAGGCCGAAGGGCTGACCATTTCGCTCGACACCAACGATGATCCTGATGGCAATTGGGAAGGCGGATTGTTAGACGTGCTGAGATACGTGGATGTGTTTCTGCCCAACGCGCGCGAGGCCCGGAGAATTACCGGGATCGAGGATCTCGAAAAAGCAGCGGCACGGCTCGCCGAGATGGTGCCTCTGCTGGTCATCAAGTTGGGCGAGCAAGGAGCGATGGCCCTGCGCGGAAGGGAACGTTTTCAGAGTGACGCGGTAAAAGTCGACTTGGTGGACCCAGTGGGAGCGGGAGACAGCTTCGATGCCGGATTTCTCGCACAGTACCTACAAGGGGCGGATTTGCAAACCTGTCTTGCATCGGGAAACCTGGCAGGTGCCTTTTCAACCACGATGGCTGGAGGCACGGAGGCGTTTCGGGATCGAGAGCGTCGGGAGAAGTTTTGGAGGGAACGCGGCTACTAGCTGCTGGCTGAGCCATCGTGTCGCGCATGTTTTTGTCATTCCGATGCCGCGCAGCGGCGGAGGAATCTGCGACGCCAAGAAGCGTGCGTATACGACCAATTCAGACGGCGCATGCAGCTCGTAGCGCCGGCATCCTGCCGGCATCTGTGGTTACGCCAAAGAGCCGGCGAGACGCCGGCGCTACTTTGCCAAAAAAGATTCCTCCGGCGTTCCAGCTTCGGAATGACAAGGCTTGAGGAAACCTGTCCCGTCGCCAGGTAACATGTTACTCTCGCCCCTGCACTCTGGAGTCAAGCCACAGAGCCCACGCGGGCGCAACCTTTCTGCTAAATTCCCATTCTATATAGACAACATATTTGGGGGCAGCAAAGACGCCGGGCATGGGGCGCGTGCTGATGGCATCCTGCGCAACTTTGCTCTCAACCTCGGGTTCAATCCATTTACTTTCACTGTGAGAGGCGGAGGCGTCGTGTCCATAGCTAGCGCTGCTTCAGGGTCTTCCTTCAGGATTGTTTCTTCCAAATTCACAAACAAGATCATGGTAGCGGGCCTATGTGGATTGCTCGCATTCGCGCTCGGATGCGGCTCGAGTAGCACCTCCAGCGGCAGCGGTCCTTTTAGCAACGCCAGCCTGAATGGTTCGTACGTATGTCAATTGGTCGGGAACGACTCGTTTATCGACTCCGCCAATAATCTGCAGAGCGAGTCTTACACTGAGACCTTGGTTATCACGACCGATGGAGCCGGCCACCTGAAGGGAGTAGAGGACTTCAATTCGAGCCTGCCAGCTACGGGATTCGTAGCGGGAACCGCGTTCACCGGAACATACACCGTCGGACACGACGGAAACGGGTCGATGACGCTCAACTTCAGCGCCCCCTCCAGTGGGCAGATTAACTTGTCGATCACGATGGAGAACACGTCGAAGTTCTACGCGGTGGAGGCCGACGCGTTCGCGAACTTCAGCGCGAATGCCGCGGGAGAGGGTATCAAGCAGAACAGCAGCGCACTCAGCACTCCCCCTACCAGCGCCAGCTTCGTCATGCGTGCGCACCAGGAACTGCCATCATCTTCGGCAACGGTGGGAACCTTGAACACTAGCAGCGCCACGAGCATTACCGGGACCATCGATGTGCTTCGCGCGGGCGCGTTGCTGCCCCAGTTGACGCTGACGTCAGGAACACTCTCGGCTCCGGACTCGAATGGCCGGGGCACGCTGGTGTACACGGATAGCGCATCCTCACCGGTGACAACCCACTACGAGTACTACATCCTCGACGCAAACACATTCTTGTTAATGCAGTCCGACCCGACGTTGCTGGCAACGGGACGCGCAGAAGCGCAGGCGAGCGCCGCTTTGACGCTCGCGGGAAATTACGCATTCGGAAGCCGTGGCGACACGGATACAAGCATTGGAGGCGTGCGCAGCGTCGGAGTGTTCACCGCGAGCGGAGGATCGATTACCGCTGGCAAGCTCGATTCCGCGCAGGATGGCACGTCGGTTTTCTTTAACCAGGATTTCACTGGAAACTATACGCAGGGCTCAAACGGGCGAGTACAGGTAACCTTGATCCCCTCAGGTGGGGCTTCGGTGATGATTCCGGAAGTATTCTGGATGGTCAGCCCGTCACGCGCTTTCTTTCTCGTCAATGCCAATAACAAGGTCGAGGATGGCACCGTCGACATGCAACAGCAGAGCACATTCGCCGCTGCCGACGTGAAGGGCCAGTACGCGCTCGTGATGGACGGATACAATGCCAGCAATCTCCTTACTCGTGCCGGCACGCTGATTTCCGACGGCAACGGCAATTTGCAACTCAACGAAGAGGCAAATTCGTTTGTCTCACGCAATCTGCCGGGACTCATCAACGATCCGCCCACTTTGCCGGGCAACTACACAGTGGACTCGAACGGCCGCGTGTCGGCAACGATCAGTTCGGTCTCCAGCAATCTTGTGATCTACATGGTGTCGCCGAGTCAGGCATACATCCTGCAGAACGATCCATCCACCGAGATTTCGGGGACGCTCCAGCTGCAGACTTCGCCGTAGTCTATTTCGAATGATTCGGCCGCGTTCCCGTGCACCCATCACGCGCATACGTGTAGTTCATCACAGCGCAGCAGCGCTGGTTGAAACATACTGTGGACCTCCGGCAGGAAATCGGGCTGTATCCGTCCTGGACAGTGGCAAAGGGGAGCAACCTGCTTGCTCAACTTCCGCCCCGCAGGACGGAATCTCTTGCTGTGAAATCAACAGACGGATTCTGAGCTGGAGACTGAACTAATTTTGTGGAGAGGCGGGCGTCCCAGCTCGCATTGACGGGCGAGACGCCCGTCGCTCCATGTGTTAAGTCGCCGCACGGAGCAGTACTGGCTGTCCGACCGCCACTCGACCCACGCGCGTGACTGCGCCGTACACTCCCGCGTTGTTCTGGTTCGCACGAACAATCGCTTTCATCACTTCTGGAGCCGGACTCGCTGAGTCAGGATCAAGGTTCACCATCGAGCAGCGGAGATCGCGCATGGTGGCGGTAATGGCAGGGGCGTCATCTCCCTCGCCGAACGAGAGCACACTGCCAACCCACTCATCTTCCTGGAAAGGAAGCGACCGCAGTAAACGAACCACAACATTCGGGCGAAACCGGCGCACGTCCAGGCTCCGCCCTGAGAGTCGTCCGATCTCGTGCACCGTATCGGAAGCGATCACGGAGATGTTCGCGTCATCGAAGATGCCGTTCTTCAAATGCATCATCTGAACTGGAGAACCGTACCGACGTCCTACCTCCGTCTCCAAGTCTTCCCCAAAGATCGGCATCTCTTCGCCATCCGGCGTGCGAATATGCGTGGGAAGGTCTCCCTGAGCCCCGTCTGGACGGCGCTGCGGAGCAAACAGGAGCAGGTCGGGAAGCTTGCTGGCTGTCAGCCATGGAAACCCGCCGCGGTCATCCAGGCGCCGGAATGCCAAGCGTCGGTCACCCTCGAGGCCGTGCCAGCCCAGGTTGGCAGCCTCCAGTCGTTCGCCGCCCATGGACTTCACCGGATACCGGAAGATCGCCTCCACGTATCCGATTTCTGTGAGCATGCTGGGCCAACTCTAACATGGGGCGGACGCGGATCAGGCGTGGAGGGCCGATCCCAGATTTCAGATTGTAGATTTGAGATTTCAGATTGCAGATTTGAGATTTCAGATTGCAGATTTGAGATCTTGCAGATTTGAGATCTCACATTGCAAGTCTCCCATCGAATTGTGTCTCCCATCTCAATGACTCGCTTCCACAAGCAAGTGGCCAGTGAAATCGACCGCCAGCTTTGGAACCTTGCCGGAGGCAGATTCGACTGTGCCCAGGTCTTTTCCTTCCGCGTAATCTGTAACGTGATACCTGCCCGGCCTCAACCCACGCAACTCCACTTCCCCCTTCCACGCACCGTTTTGTTGCGGCGCGAAGAACGCGTAATACATGTTGCCATCTTTTTGGATAGCGTAGGCTTCCGGGACGTCGTAGCCGTAGGTGTACAGATTCAGAAAAGTGCCCTTCGAGAGCATTTTTGAGTTATAGAGGGCAATCCATTTTTTCCAGACTTCATCTTTGTGTTCGGTAAGATTGACCTCTTTGTAGTGTGGGCCGAGTTCGGGCCAGACGAACTTGGTGCCGACCACACCGCCGGTTCCCACCGTGGAGGCAAAGTCTTCTCCATGCTCACGCCAGTTATTGCCGATGCGGTCCATGGTGGAGAGTTCGACATGATCGCCGTATACGGCCGAGTCCGGCCCCAGCAACGCCTTGTACATTTTGATGCGGCGGCGGACTTGAGTTGCGCCCACGGGATCAGCCGTGACCGCCTGATCCATATAGGGCAGCCATGCGAGCGAGGGAGGCGTGCCGCAGGGGCAGCTCTGCGTCACGCTGTTGGGCTTGATCGCCCGCGTGGTCTGGAAGATGGTCTTGTAGACGTCGGCAAGGGCATTCACGGAATCCTGCGGTGACTTGTGATGGTGCGCCGGGTTGTAGCACATGGGCACGGTATAGATGTTGTCGAGCTTCGAGCCGTCGTATCCCCAATCGCGAATGAATTTCTCCGTAAGCTGCTTGTAGTAAGCCTGTACTTCGGGCACAGCCGGACAAAGAGCGGCCAGATTGCGCGTCATGCGCCCGTGCTTGCCATTCTTATCCAGGATGAGCCACTCGGGATGTTCCTGCACGACTTTCGACACGATGTACTTGTGCGACTCCCATTTCCCTTCGCCGTCCTCCGCCGCCAAAGGCAACCACCAGAGTTGCACCAGCATGCCCTGCTTGTGGAAGTCATCGGTCATTTTCTTGATGGAATCGTCAGGGAACGTGTCGGTACGCGGGTTCCAATCGCCGTATGTATCGAACCAGCGATCGTCAAGCGTGGCCCACTCAATACCCATCTCCTTGAGCTTCGGGATCGTCCCTTCCATCAACGCGGGCGTGACATTGAACTCGTATCCCCATCCGCACCAACTGACGTTGTAGGCCTCGCCCGAAGGCTTGGGAAGATTCCAGCCTTCCTTCTGCAGAACACCCGACCACATCCGCAAGGGCTCGTAGAAATCTCCCGCATAGACCGCGACAAAGCTGCGCGGGGTCGAGTAGGTCTCGCCGGGTTTCAAGGTAGTTTGCGCGGGGATCGCAATGCCGGCGTCGACCCGGGCGTCGGCATCGACTTTGACGGGAAGAGAAAGCGTCAGCGGCAGGGTCTCGACGTGCCCGATGGCTTCGCCAACGCTCGCTGTCCAGAAAGCAACCACCGGAATGCCGCCTCCGTAGCCGCCTTTGACTGCCTGTCCCATGGCGTTCGGCTGCGACGTGGTGCGCTGGAGTTGGAAGATGTCGTCTTTGCCCCAATCGTAACTTGCGCCGTCATACGACCACATTTCCCACGGTTGCGCCTTGGGCTCCGCGAGCTTCGCGTTGAATCGGTGCTGCTGCTCAACCACGCGCTCGATCGCGAAATCAGCGCTGCCCACGTTCTTGTATTCCACGGTGGAGAGCAGGAGATTGGGAAAGTCGTCGAAAGCCTCCAGCGTAAGCGTGCGCTGCAAGTTGGTGCCCGAGGGACCGAGCGGGTGGGCGGTAATCTCGATGTGCCTTCCGCGCCCCAGTTTCCCAACCGCTTCCAGCACCTTGGCCTGACCAAATTCGAGAACGAAGTGGATCTCCTTCCCGCCTTGCACGAGGTAGTCGCTTTCGTCGGGTTGTCCGAGCTTGGGCTCGTCCAGAGTGAGGCGCTTGCCATCGCGCAACAGAAACGCCTGTATGTACCCCGAAGGACCAATTTCAAATGCAGCCGCACTCGTGGTCAGCACAAGTGGGCCGCCGGAAGCCGTCTCGACTCTGATGGCGGAAGGCTGGGAGGGCGCTTCCTTGCTCCGCCGCTTTGGCTGGACGCGATTACAAGCGAGTGCGAGAACCATGCTGAGCGCGATCGTTGCAAGAAACGTGACACGAAGAAGCGGCGACTTCACTGGACCTCCTTATTCAGACTGCTCGTCGAGTTCGGGTGGAAGCGGCTGAACAGCCGCTCCGCATTTTTATGATAGAGCTTCTCCAGGACTTCGTCCGGAAGCGCAAGGCCGCTGATCTTGAAACGGCCCTGCCCGGGGGCGCCCCAGTAATCGAAATACTCGTCGGCGGTTTCGAGCCACCGGAAATTATTGCGGTACATCGCCTCGGTAACTTCATTGTCGGTGCCAAACATCACGCGATCCTGATATTTCAAAAACAGTTCGCGGGTGCGGCGAGGCTGGCGTCCGAGTTCCGCTTCCCGGGCTCCAAACTCCACCATCACATTGGGATAGTGATCGAGCATCGCCTGCACCCAGTCGAGGTTTTCCGGCCAGCCCATGTGCAATGAAACGAAAGTGGTGTGTGGATGCCTGGCAAACACGCGGTTCCGCGCTTCGAGCAAGGACTGCAGGCTGGGAAAATCGCGACCATAGAAACTCCAGTCAGGATGCTCGATGAGTTCCTCGTAGCGTTCGTTGGTTGCGTCGATGGGATGGAAGAACGCCTCGGGATCGCCGCTGTGGATGAATACCGGGATGCCCATACGTCCGCATTCCTCCCAGACAGGATCGAGGCGGGGATCGTCGATCGTGAGCAACTTTCCCGACTTGTCGCGCACGCCCAGTCCGAGATCCTTCAAGAGTTTCAGACCACGCGCTCCTCGGACGACCGCGTCGTGGATTTGCGCGACCATCTCTGTTCCGAAGTTGGGGTCGTCGACCTTGCTCCAATCCAGTTGCGTGAAGACCATGAAACGCCCGGGGTAGGGCTTGACCATCTCGTCGACTACGGCCTGCAGTTTGTCACCCCAGAGGCCGGTGAGGATGACGATGGTCTTCACATTGGTGCGATCCATCACTTCGACGACGCGCTCGGGCCGCATGTGCTCATCGATGCGCGCGGCATCGTTGACGTGGTTGTGTACGTCGATCACGTAGAACTTGGCCCGCTCGATTTCATGCGCGGGAACGTGGAGCATTGAGACAGGTTTGAAGTCTTTGAGGAGCAGCGTCTTTTTCTGCTCGGCGTCCGCGGCCGACTTGTATCCGATCTGGGATGATTGTGCCGGGCTCTGGGCCAGCAAGAGGTTCCATCCGAGCGCCCACAGAAACGCCAGTCGGCAAAGGAATGTAATGTTGGCTCGCGGACGTCCTCTCATACCGCTTCCCGCCTTTCGAATTGTTTCCATTTGCTTCGGGATGCCGAGGCCCGCCCGGCAAGACGCCGAAAACCGCCGGGGCCTGCCAAAACGCATCTGCCACATACCAGACTCCCACTGCGGGCTTCCCGGTCAAAAAGGCCGGCCATGAAGTTCAATCTTGACATCGCTCGCAATCGAAAGTAAAAGTAAGAGTTCGTAATATACCATCAGAACCAGGCTGTTCCTCTGTTTTCTTTGTGAAAGCGCCAGCCCGCGGCCGAGGCATGAATTTCGAAACCTGCCGCTGTGCAAAGGAGCGTGCCATGCAAGCATCGCGATTGTTCCACTTCATTTCACTCTTGCTGTGCGTTCTCGCCGGCAGCTTGTGCTTTGCGCAGAAAGATAGCGGCAGCATCGTGGGCACCGTCAAAGATCCAACCGGCGCCGTCGTGTCCAACGCGAGTGTGCAGGTGACCGATGTGGAGCGGGCACAGACTTTCCGCACGACCACCAACGAGTCGGGTGAGTTCGTGGCCAGCCCATTGCGGGTAGGGCGGTACTCCGTAACCGTCGAGAAGGGCGGATTCAAGAAGTCGGTCTCGGAAGTGGTCGAGTTGAACGTGCAGGGCCGCGTAGCCGTGAATATGACCCTGCAAGTCGGGTCGACATCGGAGGAGGTGCTTGTGACCGGCACCGCCCCGCTGCTGGAAACCGAAACTTCGGAGCTCGGGCAGATCGTGGACCGCAAGCGGGTAACCAACCTGCCGTTGAACGGGAGAAACTTCGCTCAGCTGGCCTTGTTGAGCACCGGGACTGCGCCCAGCGAACCCGGCGCACGCGACGAGGGTGGCTACGGTTTCAGCGCGAACGGGGCACGGTCATTGCAGAACAATTTTCTGCTCGACGGCGTGGACAACAACTCAAACTTGCCCGATCTGTTGAACGAAACCAACTTCGTAATCCAGCCGCCCGTCGAGGCCCTGCAGGAATTCAAGGTTCAGACCAACGCGTACAGCGCTGAGTTCGGGCGCGGGAACGGCGCCATCGTCAATGCCGTGATCAAATCGGGCACAAACCAGCTGCACGGCTCGGCATGGGAGTTTCTGCGCAACAATAAGCTGGACGGCCGGAATTATTTCGATGATCCCACCAAGCCGGTCCCGCAGTACCAGCAAAACCAGTTTGGAGCGACTTTCGGTGGCCCCATCGTGCTGCCGCACTTATACGATGGGAGGAACCGCAGCTTCTTTTTTGTGGACTATGAAGGCTTTCGTGTGCGGCAGGCCCAGACGCAGACGGCCTTCGTGCCTCCGACCGCGTGGCGCACCGGAGATTTTTCGAGCCTGATCGATTACACCATGCAGCAGTTCGACAGCAGCGGAAATGCAATCCTGGATTGCAACAACCAACCAACTTACGCTGGTGAGATTTTCGACGCGAAGTTGGCGCAGGTCACCGGGCAGAGTGCGTGCGGCGTCCCCTTCCAGTACGACAGCACGGGCAAGCCTTTGAATGTGATTCCGGCCACGCCAGTCCTGCCCGGTGGAGGGAGTCTTGATCCGCTGGCGTTGCGCCTGGCAGCACTCTACCCGGCGGCGGGTCCAATTCAGCCAAGTGGAAATAACTTTCTGGCGAATCCCGTTCGACGGGAAACACGCAACAACTTCGATGTGCGCGTGGATCAGAAGTTCTCCGACAAGGACAATACATTCTTTCGCTTCAGTTACGAGAATCAGCCCAGCTTCATTCCCGGAACCTTCGGTGGGCTTGCCGATGGTGGAGGTTTTTTCAGCGGAGAAGAGGATTTTTCCTACCGCAGCTTTGCTACGAGCTGGACCCACATTTTCCGGCCGGAACTCATCAATGAATTCCGTCTGGGGTACAACCGTGTCAACGCGCAGCGGTTGCAGCTGAACGCCAACACCAATGTGTCGGCGGACCCAAGCATTAATTTTCCGGGCGTTCCGTTCTCGCCCGGAATCGGTGGTCTGCCGCAGCTGACTTTTTCGGATGTGGCCACGCTGGGCAGCCCGACTTTTTTGCCCTCCAAAGAGTTGCAGAACTCGTACACGCTGTCGGAGAACCTCACCTGGGTGCGGGGACGACACACCTGGAAGTACGGGACGGAGATACGGCGAGAGGAGTTCACCATCTATCAACCGGCAGCAGCGCGCGGAACGCTGGCATTCGGCAGCACCTTCACGGACAATCCCGCAGCCATCGGGACCGGCGGCACGGGATTCGCCTCGTTCATGGCGGGACTGACGGACGGCGGCAGCATCAACAACCTACACAACGTGGACTACTTCCGGAACACGTATGCGTTCTATGCCCAGGACGACTGGAAGGTCACACCCTCGATCGTGCTGAACCTGGGATTACGGTATGAACTTTTCGGGACGGTGTCAGACCGCTTCAACGACATAGGCAACTTCGACCTGAGCAACCCGACCAACCCAACGATCTTTGTGCCCAAGGGACAGACTGCGCAACTCACACCGTTCATCGCGCAGTACGTCAAGATCAGCGCAACCGGAAGTCGTGGTCTGATCAACTCGGACCCGAACAATTTTGCGCCGCGCATCGGCATGGCCTGGCAAATGATGCCAAAAACCGTTTTGCGTGCGGGTTATGGCATCTTTTACGGAGGACAGGAAAACGGACCCTATTCGAACCCAAGCCCAGGATTCAATCCCCCATTTTTCGTGAACCAGTCCTTCGTAGCGCCCTGCGGAGCGCCAGCAGCGAATCCCCTGTTCCAGGACTGCCGGGTAGCGAGCATCCCTACGCTGGCCAGTGGGTTCCCCGCGAATTCTCTGGTCGACCCAAACACACCCATCTTTTTCTCGGTCGACAAAAACCTGCGAACGCCCTACATGCAACAGTGGCACCTGGGCATTCAGCAGGAATTGCTCGGGAACAGCGTGTTCGCTTTGACCTACGCCGGATCGAAAGGGACCAAGCTCTACACCTTCTTTAATGGCAACCAGGCGGAGCCTACGGCGGACCCGAGCGCCGCAACGGCGCCTCGGCGGCCGGTCTTCGCAACTGTAATTGGAGCAGCAACTCCCTGTTCGCTGGCCGACTCCAGCAACTGCGCCCCAGTCTTCGATACCGGCATCGACTGGTTCCGGTCCACCGGATCCTCGAACTACCACTCACTCCAGGCGCGCTTCGAAAAGCGCTTCTCGAAGGGATTACAATTCGAGGCATCCTACACGTACGCGCACTCCCTCGACATTGCTTCCAATGCGAACCTCGGGCCCACGCAGAACAACAGCGACTTCCGCGACTTCCGCATCCCTCAGCAGGAGTACGGAAACTCCGACTTCGATGTGCGGCACCGCTTTGTCATCAACTCGATCTACGAGCTGCCCTTCGGGCACGGCAAGCGTTTCCTCGGGAACGCGGGCGGAGTGGCGAACCAGATCGTGGGCGGATGGCAAATCGCGAACATCATTTCGCTTTCGAGTGGAAACTGGTACACCGTGCTGGACTCCAACGGAAATTTTGCCAACGCGGACGGTGGAGCTGGCGGCGTATCGCAGCGGCCTGACCAGGTAGGCAATCCGAACAAGGCAGGACCGGTGCTGGGAAACCCGAATCCGCAGTGTCAGGTTCTGGTTTCGCAAGGCGGGCTTGCGCCCGACAAAATTCGTACGCCCACTGCGTGGTTCAACACCTGCGCTTTTACTGATCCGGCTCTGGGTTCGTTCGGAAATGTCGGACGCAACACAATCGAGTCCCCGGGCTACAGAACTTGGGACTTTTCGCTCTTCAAGTTCTTCCAGACCTCAGAGCGAACAAACCTGGAATTCCGCGCAGAGTTTTTCAATCTGCTGAACCACACCAATTTTCTGTTTGCAAACAGCGGTCCACAAAATGGAAACAACGCCACCATCCTGGGGACATCACAATTCGGCAGCCTGACGGCGGCGCGGCCTCCCCGCCAGATTCAGTTTGCGTTAAAGTTCAGTTTCTAGGGCAGGCACATATCCAGTGCCAAGACTTTGTCATGGCTAAGGCCTGTCATGGTTAGGCCTTGTCATAGTTAAGGCCTTGTCATAGTTAAGGCCTTGTCATAGTTAAGGTCTTGTCATGGTTAAGGTCTTGTCATAGTTAAGGTCTTGTCATAGTTAAGGCCTTGTCATAGTTAAGGCCTTGTCATAGTTAAGGCCTTGTCATAGTTAAGGCCTTGTCATAGTTAAGGCCTTGTCATAGTTAAGGCCTTGTCATAGTTAAGGCCTTGTCATTCCGAGCGCAGCGAGGAATCTGCTGCGCACAACGGCGTGCAGAAAGAGATTCCTCGCTGTGCCCGGAATGACAAGTGTGAATTTACGTCCGTACCTATCCGGGCAAACCTACCCAACTTGCCACACCGTATCGAGCACGGTGCCGTCCACCCACTTCACGACCGCAACCGGACGGTCGCCGAGTTTGGGACGGGCCGGCCTGCCCCCGCAGATTTGCTCTACTTCCGTCTTGATGTCCTGAATCGGCCGGATGGGAAGCTTCGAGCCTTTCACAGCATCGAGCAGATCCTTGCGCAATGGGTTGATCGCGATGCCTCGTTCAGTGACGACGACATCGATCATTTCGCCGGGGCCGGTAAGAGTAGTGACTTCATCGACGATCACCGGAATCCGGTCGCGGAAAGACGGCAGCGCGAGAATGCTGCACCCGGAGAACAGGCAATTCTGCCATCCGCCGATCCCGTGCAATAGACGGCCGTCGGAGTGAGTAACCACGTTGGCGTTGAAATTGACGTCGACTTCCGTCGCGCCCAGCACGACCGCATCGACCATCGAGGCAAAATTCCCCTTGCCGTGGTAGTTGTAAGACGTGAACGGCGAGGTCGCAACGTGACGCGGATCGTTGGCGATCGACTTCACGCCCTCCAGATCGAACGTCTGGCCATCGAGGATGTAATCGGTCAGGCCTTCCTGCAGCAAATCGACTAAGTATTTTGTCGAGCCGCCCCGCACGAAGCGCGCTTTCACACCAGCTTCTTTCATCATGCGGCGCAGGTAGTCGACGAAGGCCAGCGCGATGCCTCCAGCTCCCGCCTGAAACGAAAATCCATTCTTCATGATCCCTGCATCGCGCAGAAAGCGAGCCACGAACTCCGCAATGCGCAGGCGGTCGGGCGAACGCGTGATCTGCGTGGTGCCGGAAACAATTTTCGCGGGATCGCCGATGCAATCGACCTCGACCACATAATCGACGTTGTTACCCTGAATCTGCCAGGGCACGCACGGGAACGGAACGAGACTGTCCGTCACGACAATCACGTGGTCAGCGTAGGTGGAGTCAGCGAGCGCGAACCCGAGCGAACCGCAGGCAGACTTCCCATGTGAGCCGTCGGCATTGCCGAAAGCGTCCGCCGTGGGAGCGGCAATCACCGCAATGTCAATGTGTACTTCGCCATCCTGGATCGCCTGCCAGCGCCCGCCATGAGACCTCAGCACGCCCATGCCGCGCATCTTGCCTTGCGTGCAGTAGTCACCCAGGGGCCCGTTCATCGAGCCTTCGATGTGGTGGATGACGCCTTTCTCCATCAGGCCAATGGCATCCTTCTGTGAAGGAAACGAGGCGCTCGGAAACCAGAGCAGGTCTTTCACGCCGATCTTCGCGGCAGCTTCCAGCATCATGAGCGCGACCCTGTCGCCGTCGCGCAAGTGGTGATGGTTCGAAATAACCATCCCATCCCGAAGGCCACATTTGCGGAGCGCAGTTTCGAGGTCAGGCAGACGCTTGTCGCCGTTCTCGGGATAATCCTTGCTCGAGCGAACCGGCGGAGCCTGCTTGCGCCCGCGCGGCTGGTACTTGCCCACTCCCAGATAGGGGATCTGCGGCTTGCCGTTCACCATGGTGGGCACGCGCCGCTGGGCGGCATTGTGGGCGAGTTCGACGCGTTCGGTCATGAGGTAAAAATCTTCTTCACCACAGAGTCACAGAGAACTTCCCGGGGCGGGTGCCCACTCAAGCTCCACTTGGGTCTTTACGCCAGACCCATCGACTTCGCGCGCGCCACTAACTTCAAGGCGCGCTGGACCACGGGAGGATCGATCATCTTCGATCCCAAACTCACCACCGCGACGCCGCGCTGCTGGGCGTCTTCGAACGCGCTCACAATCCTTTGCGCCTTTTCGATCTCGGCGGCCGAAGGCGCGAACGCCGCATGAATCACCGGGATCTGCGCAGGATGGATGCAGCCCATGCCTTCGAAGCCGAGCGCGCGCGCGGCTTCTGCCCACTGCTTCAGGCCTTCCATGTCGCCGACGTCGCTGTACACAGAATCAATCGCCTGCACACCGGCTGCGCGCGCAGCATTGACCAGGCGCGTGCGCGCATATTGCGACTCACGGCCTTCGGCAGTTTTCACAACGCCTAAGTCGGCGGTGTAGTCTTCAAGACCGATCGTCAGGGCAACGACATTTTCCGTGGCAGCCGCGATAGGAGCGGCGCTCTCGATTCCCTGCCCCGATTCAAGAATCGGCATCAGCCAGATCGGGCGATTGATCTGGTGTCGCACCTTCAGCTCCGCAATCATGTTATCGACCTGCGTGACTTGCCCGGGATGCTCGACCTTGGGGATGAGGACGACGTCGGGCGCTTCCGGAATGATTTCGGCGAGGTCTTCGAGGCCGAGAGGCAGTTGGTTGATGCGCACCATGCGCTCGCAGGAGCCAAAGTTCACAGCACGCAGCGTATTGCGAACGAGAATGCGCGCCGCATCTTTCTCCGCCGGATGGACCGAGTCCTCTAGGTCGAGAATGATGGCGTCGGGCCCATGGAGGCCAGCGTTGATTGCGTACTTGGGCTCGGTGCCGGGCAGATAGAGCCGCGAGCGGCGCAGGCGATCTTTGGCCGAAGGTGCGGGCGGCGCGATTTTCTCCGGCAGAGCTTTGTGGCTGTTGGCGAGCCCGGCCCGGCGGACGGCAGTCTCGATGCGGGCCGCAATCACGTAGGGCAGTGCACCCTCATCGTGGATGGACACTTTCGCGTTCTTTACGCCCAGCGTTTCGAGCACGTGACGAGCCTGGGTAAGAATCGCTTCTCCATAATAAGGACCGACGCGGGATTCGAGGCCGAGTTCGATGCCGCCCGAGTCGCGAGATTCGATGGCGACGTGGAGGTCGGAGCGGACATCTTTTCCCGAATGTCCAGCTTCGGCGGATTTTCTATCGGCGGTCATAAAAAAACTACTCCCCAAACGACACGGAGGACATTAAGGTCAACCTATGTTAAGGCAATTGCGCTCCGAGTCTTCGTGTCCACTCTGGTTCCTCAGAGCTTCGCCAGGATGGCGTCGGTCATTTGCACCGTGGAAGCCGCGCCCTGGCTGATCGACTTTGCTCCGCCGGAGATGCGCATCATGTCGTAGGTGCGGACTTTACCTTCTTTCACAACCTCGGCAACGGCGTTGCGAATACGTTCGGCCTTATCGTTTTCGCCTACGTGCTCGACCATCATGGCCGCGGAAAGAATCATGGCAATCGGATTCACAATGGGTGGATTCAACTCGGCATACTTGGGGGCGGAACCGTGCGTGGGCTCGAAGACGGCAACCGTGTCGCCAATGTTGCCTGAGGCGGCGAAGCCGAGTCCGCCAACCAGCCCGGCGAATGCGTCCGACAAAATGTCGCCGAATAGGTTCGAGGCTACTATCACGTTGTAGTCTTCGGGATTCTTGTTGAGCCACATCAACTGCGCGTCGATGTTGGTGGACCAGAGCTGGATCTCGGGATAATTCTTCTGCACTTCCTTGGCGGTCTCTTCCATCATGCCGGAAGTTTCGCGCACCACGTTGGGTTTCTCGCAGATGGTTACGCCCTTGAATTTCTTCTTCTTCGCGTATTCGAAGGCGGCGGTGACGATGCGGCGGGCAGCCGGGCGCGTGATGATACGTACGCTCACGGCGAGGTCCTGCCCAGGAACGTTGGCGAAAGCTTTGAACTTCGCATGAGAGTTCAGGGCAGTGCGCACGATCTCAGGCGGGTTCGTCCACTCGATGCCGGCATACATGCCTTCCGTATTCTGGCGGAACACTGTGGTGTTGATGTGCGGCTCCTCGAAACCGCCGTCGGTGCGTTTGCGGATGTAGTTCAGCGGGTTCCCGGTGAAGCCGACGCAGGGACGCATGCAGATGTCGAGATTGAATTTCTGTCGCATGGTCACGATGGGCGAATAGTAGACGTAGCCTTTGCCCTGCAGTTCGGGCTTGAGTTCGGCCTGCGCGGTCTTGTTTGGTTTGGAGGTGATGGCGCCGAACAGGCCCAGCTTGTGCTTGGTCAGAAGCTCAATCGTGCGCTCGGGCAGCGCGTTGCCGTTGTTACACCAGCAGTCCCAGCCAATGTCGGCATGAACATAATCGGCGTCAAAGCCGACCGCCTTGAGCACACGCAGTGACTCGGGCAGAACCTGGTTGCCGATGCCGTCGCCCGGCATCGTGACTACGGTGTGTTTGGACATGAGAGCGGATTTCTCCTTAGCTCTAAACGTTTTCACCACAGAGTCACAGAGTCACAGAGAGATTGAGTTTGCAAACAAGACTAATAAAATTGTCATTCCGAGCGGAGCGAGGAATCTCTTTCTGATCATCTCCCATTCACGAGTTCAGTCCCAATCTCTTCGCGACCAGATTCTCCACTCCTTCGGCAATGACCAGCGATTGCGGCACGCTTCCCAGCGGCGGAAACGCAAATTTCTCTCCCTGCCACGTGATTACGCTCGACGTGAAATCGATGTCGATCTCCTCGCCCGGAATGATCGTCTTCTCTTTGGCCGCAATTTCTTTTGCGAACTGCTCGCGCAGGCGCTTCACCAACTCCGGAACCTCCACGCACAGAAAGCCGTTGTTATACGCATTTCGCAGGTAAGTCTGAGAAAAGCTGGCAGCGATCACTAGCGGAATGCCTTTTGCTTTCAGGCACGTGACCGCCTGTTCCCGGCTGGAACCGGTGCCGAAGTTGAAGCCTCCAACAATTACATCGCCCGCGCCCGTGCGCGGCCCGAATTGCGGATCGTAGTTTTCCATGACGACTTTCGCCATCATTTCTTTCGTCATGTCGTCGCGGTAGGTATAGTCCTTGCCATAAATGGCGTCGGTGTTGACGTTGTCCTGCGGCATGAACACCAGGCGTCCTTTTACTCGCGCTGGAAAGCCTTTGAGGATTTCGACTTTTTCGACGCTTCCACCACGGTTCGCCGCAAGTTCCGTATAGCGGCGCTCGGGATGGCGGTCGGCGAATTCGTGCGGCCCGCGGATGTATCCGGCCACGGCTGACGCCGCGACTACTTCGGGACTGGCGAGATAGCACTGCGCGTCGCGCGATCCCATGCGTCCCTTGAAATTGCGGTTGGTGGCGGAAATGCCAACTTCGCCTTTCTCGAGCAGGCCTACGCCGAGCCCAATGCACGGTCCGCATCCGGCCGGCAGCGGACGTGCGCCCGCGTCCATGAGCGTCTGCCAGGTGCCACGTCTTTCGGCTTCTTCCTGCACCCACTTGCTGGCTGCGCCCAGATAGAACTGCACACTCTGTGCAACCTTCTTCCCTTTTAGAACTCTTGCGGCGGCGGCCAGATCTTCGAGTCGCGAGTTCACGCAGGAGACGAGATAGGCCTTATGAATCGCCACCTTCTTGCGCTCCATCTCGGCCAGCGATTGCATCACCTGCACCGTGTCAGGGCCGGAGACGTGAGGAGTGACTTGCGCGAGGTCGAGCGTGATCTTCGCAGCATAGGCGGCGTGGGCATCAGGGTGCGGCGAATTCCTGGTCCAACTCTCGAGGTCGGCCTCGGTGAAGCGCTCGATGCCTTGTGCTTTCAACCGCTGGTGCACTCCGCGCAAGTAAGCGATCGTGACTTCGTCGACGGGAAACCATCCCACCAGCGGTCCCCACTCAGTGGTCATGTTTGAGATCGACAGGCGCGCGTCCATGGAAAGCGAGGCCACCCCGGGTCCGGTGAATTCAATAGCGGCGTTCAGGACCTCGTCATGGTTGTAGAGACCGCAGAGCGTGATGATTACGTCTTTGCCGGTCGCTCCTTCGGGCAGCTTGCCTTCGAGGCGCACTTCAACCGAACGCGGGATCTGCCACCAGAATTCGCCCGTGGCCCAAACGGCAGCCGCATCCGTGCGCACGATAGGTGTGCCGATCGCGCCGAGCGCACCGTACATGTTCGAGTGCGAGTCGGACGCCACAACGAAAGACCCGGGCACGACGTAACCGCGCTCGACCATGATCTGGTGCCCGATGCCAGAACCGGCGGGATAGAAGTCGACGCCGTGCTCTTTGGCGAAGGCTTCGATGGCGCGATATTTTTTCTGATTCGATTCGTCCTGGTTCTGGATATCGTGGTCGAGCGCAAAGACGAGCTGTTTCGGATCATGAATTTTCTTAGCGCCAATGCCTTTAAACTTGCTCATCACGGCAGACGTATTGTCGTGTGTCATAACGCGATGCGGGCGAATAGAGAGAAAGTCTCCCGCGCGCAACGGCCGCGATGGGCCCTCGGCCATGTGGCTCTGAGCAATTTTTTCAACAACAGTTTGAGGCATACTTAACCTCCGTATTCCCACGAACCGCGTAGGCACAGGCGCCATCGCCTGTGCAGGCGAGCGCAGCTCGCCTCGCCTTTGCGGCGAGCACTATCTCCAGCCCTCAATCATCTGCGCCGTTGCGTCCTTGCTCCGGCCTTATCACCGGCCTTTGCGACTAATGCCCTTCGTGCTCGTACATCCGCCTTCATCAGTCCCATGATCTTCGAAACCGAGCTGATCTTCTCCAAACCCCAAATCGCATCTTTCAGTTTCTTTTGGGCCTGAGGAGACAGAACGCCGTCCGCCAGCGCCGAGAATTTTTCTTCGATTTCCTGATCGGTGAGCGGATTGCGCGGATCGCCTTTCGGGTAATCGAGTTGCTCGGTGAAGCTCTGCCCGTCGGTAGTTGTGATGGTTACAATCACCCGCTGCAGTGCCGGAAACACTTTCTCAATTTCCGGGTCGGCAACGACTTCAACTTTTTTCAGTTGCGCCCGAATGACAGGATCCATGATCTTCGCCATCTCGAATTGCGCGGGCGTGACCTGGCGATCGACCAGGGCCGCCGCGATCACATACGGCAGCGAGTGGTCGGCAGTCTCTTTCGTATGCGGATCGTACTTGCTCGGGTCGGAGAGGATGTCGGCAGCGCGAGCCAGCGAACGAATTTGAACTTTCGCCACCTGGTCCGGGTGCAGGTCATTCTTCTTCACAAGATCCAGCACAGCGGAAATGGGTGCGTGTGTCAGCGCTTCGGTCGGGAAGAACTTCATCCCGCACTGCGTGATGCGCCAGGAATCCCCCAGCCCGTCAGTAAGCAGGTTGAGCTTCCACTCAGGCCCGAAGCAATGCACCAAGCCCTCTTTCCCGTCGATCACATGCTCCGGGCCGGTGTATCCCTTTTCCGCCAGCAGCGCGGCGAACATGCCGCTCTGCGTGGCCATAGGATCGACCGTGTTCTTCATCATGGTGAGTCTGCCGGCGGTCACCGCGCCCAGAGTGCAGTGACGGCTGGCGGAGATGCCGACGGCGTGCTGGATCTGCTCCCACGACAAACGCAAGGCCCGGCCTGCTACAAAAGGAGAAACGAAGGCGGTAAGCGTCGCATGATGCCAGCCGCGCTCGCGAATGCCCGGGAAGGCGGCCTCGCAGAGCCGCATTTCGAACTCGTGTCCCAGCACGAAGCCGACGATAAGTTCCTTGCCCCCCGACTTGGCGCGCTCGCAACCGGCCATCGCAGCGGGAAAGATGTCCGACGGATGCGACGGGTCTTGCTTCCAATAGATGTCGTTGTAGTCCATGCAACGAATCATCAGCGCATTGGCGAGAGAAGCTGACACGGCATCCACCTTCTTGCCAGTTCCAATCACAGTGGCGGGACCGCGTCCGGCAACTTCGTCCAGCACTTCGAGCGCGATCTTTACGTCGTGCTGTTGATATCCGCCGAGCGCGCAGCCCACGGAATCGAGCAGAAAGCGCTTGGCCTGATAAACCGCGTCCCGGGACAAGTGCGTGTAATCGAGAGCGGCGGCCCAGCGGGCCATTTTGGCGGTGATGGTTTCTTTGAGGGTTGCGGAAGTGGCGGACAATCTGTTTTCTCCGGTCAGTCGTCGGTCCTTGGTCGTTGTCGTTGGTTGTCGGTTGTCGGTCTTGATCGTCCGTCCTTTGTCGGTGGAGCGACGGGCGTCCTCGCCCGTCGGCCTTACTGCATATTCACCTCTCGGCCCCCTATCGCTTCTTAATGTTCTTCGGATTCTTGAACGGCAAGTACGCCATGAAGTCGGCGTGATGGACGATGTAGGCTTCAGTGGTGCGCTTCACCTGGTCCCCTTCCGCTGCATGAGCCGCGATAATGTGGCACACCTCGTCAGGAACGCCGCACTCGAGGGCCAACGCTACTCCCGTGAAGGGATGCCGGAGGGCCTCGCCGCGCTCGCTTTGGCGTGCCTGACCATCCGGTCCAATTTCGTACTCCAGAAGCTTGCCGACGTCGGCAAGGATCGCACCCGCAATCACGGTATCGACGTTCACCGGCAACGCGCGCCCCATGAATTCCTTCATGGCCTCGGCGCTCTTGCGTGCAACGTGGACGACGCAGCGCTTGTGCTCCATAAACGTGATTGGGCAATGCGGGACCACCAGCGTGAACGGAATGTAGTTGAGATCGTCGGGCTTCAGCGGACTGCGTTCGAGGGCCTTGGTCCAGGTCATGGCCACTTGCTCGCGCAATTTGGCGTCCTGGATCCACTGAATTTCAGGCCAGAGTTTATTGACCGCCTCGCGCATAGAGGCCTCCCTCGGTACTCCAGAAACCCCTTAGCTTATCGCGTGGAAGGGCGGGCGTCGAGGGCAACGGGCCACATGGCGGATGCCTGATGTCCCAAAAGAGTACGCCAGTTCGCGGGACAAAAGAATGCGATAGTCGAGCAGACCTCGGAAACCGGGCAGACGAGGCGTCCGCCCCTACGTAGGCCCAGACGCCCTCGTCTGGGCGGCCGGGCGCTAGCCCGGCGGCTTGCGGAACTTTGGCCGTCATCGGCTCGCGGCCCTATCAGCGCTGAAATCACTTTCAATTACTGGAAGTTAAAACGCGTCTGACTAGTGGCACATTAGCTGTCCCATTGCTGGATTGTGCATGCGACAATGTGCGCGCGGGAATGCGCCACACTCGCTTGCCTCAGATGAAAACCGGTCACGGCAGCGACGATCGTGCATCCAATGGTGGGCCCCCGGAAAGAAAAATATGTCAGCAATGTGTTCAATTCGGAAGCACGCAATGCTGTCCCTGATTTTTCTAATGCTGAGCGCGGCAGCCGCACAGCAAGCCGCCGATCTTGCCAAGCTCGTACTCGACCCGGCCACCCTGCCCCCGGCGTCGCCAAAGCACCCGTACAAATTCCAGTTTCAGGCGCATGGCGGCATTCCTCCTTATAAATATGCATTCACCGAGGGCGTCCAGCCCCCGGGAACGACGCTGGGCGCGGATGGCCTACTCACCGGGACACCCCCTGCGCGTGGCCAATTTCGCTTCACGGTTTCCGTGACTGATAGCAGCACTCCTCCGCAGAGTGCATCCCGGCTCTTTGTGTTGCGTGTAGTGGCGCCCCTGTTGATGGAGTGGAAGAAATATGCCCACGTGTCCGGAAACCGTGTGGACGGGTCGGTGGTGGTCAGCAATGGCACCGAAGATGATTTCGATTTTACGTTCATCGTGCTGGCGGTGGCAGAGGATGGGCGCGCGACGGCGATCGGCTATCAGCATTTCCCGCTGAAGAGCGCTACCGACTCGTTCGAAATACCGTTCGGAGAGACGCTCCCCAGGGGAACCTACATGGTGCACGTCGATGCTGTCGCCGAAGTCCCACCCAAGGACGCCATTTATCGGACGCGGCTCCAGACGAAGGAGAAGCTGCAGGTCACGGTCGGGCCTTGAGTCACCGAGGCGCCCTTGTCGCGCTCGTACAAGCCCTCCGGTACCATTGATTTAACTCTGGTATCCTAAGAGACTTCAGAGTGGGCAAGACGCCCATCGGTCATTCGCGTGTCTGGTGAATTGCCCCATTGACTGCAGCGTCAATTATGGAACTGTTGCTCAATCTTGTCTGGCTGCTGCTGGCATTTCCCGCCTTCTGGGTTTGGCGCATCGCGAGAGATCGTCCGGGGCCGAGCCAGCAATCCGGTTATTGTTGGCTGACTCTCGCCTGCATTTTGATTCTGCTGTTCCCAGTGGTGTCGGCGACAGACGACCTACAGGCCGTACGGCCAGAGATGGAAGAGGCCAGCTCTCAGGATGCGCTCGGAAGCCCGCATCACGGGAAGCTCTTGGCCTCAGTTCGGATTGCATGCGATTCTTTTGCTTCGCCGGCAACGCTTTGTTCAGTAGGTCCGGAGCCAGCGATTTCTGGATTGGTCGCGCAGCCAACCATGCTGCTGTCGGCCAACCATCTAGTGATCACGCGTGCGGGGCGCGCGCCACCTCTGTCCTTCCTCGGGTAGCAGACAATTCGTCACTTACTCTGTAACGAATTTCCCTGTTGAATACACAGTTGTGCTCCGGAATAAGCCGTTAGCTCGCGTTCCAGGCAGCACAGCGAAGGCCGTGGGAGCCATTGAGTAAATGAGTCGAAGAACATTTTGGTTGAGCGGCATGCTGCTAGTGCTGCTGCGACCGGGAGCGGAGGCGCAGAACCAATCCCTGACCTGGGAACAGGTGCGCGAACGCTTCGAAACCAGCAACCCGACGCTGCTGGCTGGAAAGCTGAACGTTGACGAATCCAAGGCACAGGAGATCACCGCGTTTTTGCGCCCCAATCCCAGCTTTACCGTCTCTGCCGACGGGACCCAGATTGTCCCTCACAAAGGCGTCTGGCAACCGCTCGCGGGTACGTTTGAATCTCCCAGCATCAGCTACCTCCACGAGCGCCAGCACAAGCGCGAATTGCGCCTGGAGAGCGCCCAGAAAGGCACCTCGATTGCGACCTCGCAGCAGGCCGACCTGGAACGAACTCTCTTATTCAATCTGCGAAGCGCGTTTGTCCAGACGCTGCAGTCTAAGGCCGTGTTGGACGTCTCCAAGGCGAACCTCGAGTACTACGACCACGTCCTGTCGGTGAGCAATGAGCAGTACAAGGCGGGCGACATTGCGCAGATCGATCTCGACCGCCTGCAACTGCAACGCGTGCAGTTCGAGGCGGACGTACAAAGCGCCGAGGTAAATCTGAGGACAGCCAAAATCCAATTGCTCCAACTGCTGAACGATCGCACGCCGGTGGACCAGTTCGATGTCGTAGGTCCCTTCGATTTCGGCGAGCAACTCCAGTCCCTCGACGACTACCGTAAAGTCGCGCTTGACGCGCGTCCCGATCTGCGCGCGGCCTTGGAATCCGTCGACAAGGCGAAGACCGACCATAAGCTGGCGATCGCCAATGGTTCGACCGATCCCACTTTCGCTACGTGGTATACACACAATTCGTCCAACAACAATCCGTTTGGCACCGATACTTTGGGCGTGAGTGTCAGCATTCCTCTGCGGACCTTCGATCGCAACCAGGGCGAAAAGCTGCGCACAAAAATCGACATTGATCGCAATGAGAGATTGCGTGCGGCGACTGAAGCGCAAGTGTTCGGGGACGTGGATTCCGCCTACGCCCAACTCAATAGCACTTTGACATTGTTGCGTCCGTACAGGGCAAAGTACCTGCAACAGGCTGTCCGGGTGCGCGACACGGTGTATTTCGCTTACCAGCATGGAGGCGCGTCTCTGCTGGATTTCCTGAATGCGGAAAGCGAATACCGTAGCGTGCAGTTGAATTACGTGAACCTGGTGGGAACGTATTTAACCGCTGCGAGCCAGATGAATCTGGCGGTGGGGCGGGAGGTGATTCAGTGAGACGCAGGTGCACGGGCGGCCGGCTTCCGTTTTTGCTCTCTTCTTTTGTCGTCCTGGCTGTTCTCTCATTACCCGGCTGCTCGCACGAAACCAAGGCCGCCCCCACGAAGGCGGAGGTCACACTCGATCCCAACCTTTTTGAGGTCGATCATCCCGAACTGTTTCCTACGGCGCGCGTTTCCCTACGGCAGATGCCCACGACTCTAACCGCGAATGCCAATATCACACCCGACGTCAACCGCACCATTCACGTGACTTCGCTCGGAGGCGGCCGGGTGGTGGATCTCAAGGTTCGCCTGGGCGATGCCGTGAAAAAGGGCCAGGTATTGTTGTCGATATCGAGCCCCGATCTCGCGGCCGCTTTTGCCGATTATCAGAAGGCGCTTGCTGATGAACGGATCGCCAAAAAGGCGCTCGACCGCGCGCAATTGTTGTTTGATCGTGGCGCGGTGGCGGAAAAAGATCTGCAAGTCGCGCAGAACGCCGAGGAAAAGGCCAGGGTCGACGTCGCAACATCCGAACAGAAGGTTCGGGTGATGGGCGGTGATCCGGCGCGGCCAAGTCCGCTACTGGAGTTGCGCGCGCCCGTCTCGGGCACCATCGTCGAACAAAACGTAGCTGGTTTCGAAGGCGTCAAGAGCCTCGACAATACTCCCAATCTGTTTACCATCGCCGACCTGTCGCAAGTGTGGGTAGTGTGCGACGTTTTCGAAAATGATCTCGGCGACGTGCACATTGGTGACACCGCGGATATCCGGCTCAATGCTTTCCCTGATCGGACTTTTAAGGGCACCGTCGCAGACATCTCACGTGTGCTCGATCCCGGCACGCGATCGGCGAAAGTTCGCATCGTGCTGGCCAATCCCAATGGCATCCTGCGGCCCGGCATGTTCGCGGTTGCCACATTCCGCTCCCGTCGGCTCCGCCCGGCCTTGGTCGTGCCCGGAACCGCCATCATGCGCCTGCACGATAAAGATTGGGTGTTCCGCAAAGAAGGTTCCAACCGCTTTCGCCGTGTCGAGGTGCATGTGAGCGGCGGGGCCGCGGACGGCATGCAAGAAGTGCGCGAGGGTCTGAAGGCGGACGATGAAGTGGTTCTCAAAGCCCTCGACTTCTCCACCGCGGTCGCGGAGAAGAAGGAATGATCGGAGCGCTGATCGATTTTGCGCTGCGCAACCGGCTCATGATGCTGGGCGCATCGCTGGTTCTGTTCATTTGGGGTGTCATCTCATTCCACAATTTACCGATTGAGGCTTATCCGGACGTCGCCGATACCTACGTCCAGATCATCACCCAATGGCCCGGTCATGCCGCGGAGGAAGTGGAACAGCAAATCACGGTTCCACTGGAAGTCAACCTGAACGGCGTCGCCCACATGACCCACCTGCGTTCCGTGTCGCTCGCAGGCTTGTCGGTCATCACCATCATCTACGACGACGAGACCACCACCTTCAACGCCCGCCAGGAGGTACTCGATCGCCTGCAGCAAGCCGTCTTGCCCACCAACGTAAATCCGGCCCTCGGCCCGGACTACAGTCCGACCGGGCAGATTCTCTTCTATACGCTGAAGAGCACGAATCCGAAATACGACGTGATGGAGTTGAAAACGCTGAACGACTGGCGCGTCCGCAACCAGCTGAAGTCAGTGCCAAACGTAGTGGAGGTCAACATCTTCGGTGGGCCCACCCGGGAATATCAAGTGCAGCTCGATCCCGGGAAACTCGTGGCGTATGGCCTGTCTTTAAACCAGGTGGAGCAGGCGTTGGCCGCGAACAATACCAACGCAGGCGGCGGATTTATCGAGCGCGGACAGCAGGCTCTCAACGTCCGAGCCGTGGGTCTGATGTCCACCACCGATGACGTCGCCGCAACCGTCATTAAGGTCATCAATGGGACCCCGATCCGGGTGCGCGATGTTGCCAATGTCGTGCAGGCACCCAAGGTACGTCTGGGGCAGTTGGGCAAAGCGATCCGCAAGGAAGACGGCACGGTGCTCGATGATGACGACGTCGTCGAAGGCATCGTTCTGCTGCGCAAGGGCGCCGAAGCCGACAAGACGCTGGATGCGCTGCATGCGAAGATCGCCCAACTGAACAACGGAATCCTGCCGCCCGGAGTGAAGCTGGTTCCGCACCTCGACCGCAGCGACCTCGTGCACTACACCACGCACACTGTACTTCGGAACCTGACCGACGGCGTTCTGCTCGTCACCCTCATCCTCTTTCTGTTTCTCGGCAACGTCCGCAGCGCCCTGATCGTCACCATCACCATTCCTTTCTCACTATTGTTTGCAGCGATTCTCCTGGATCTCAACCACATTCCTGCGAACCTGCTCTCCCTGGGCGCGCTCGATTTCGGCATGGTGGTGGATGGCTCGGTGGTGATGGTCGAAAACATTCTGCGGCACATGGAATATTCAGGACGGCGCACTTCTTTTCTCGAAACCATCGGAATCGCCGCGCACGAAGTGCAGAAGCCAGTTTTCTTCGCCCGCATCATTATCATCGTCGCCTACCTGCCCATCTTCACCCTGCAGCGCGTGGAAGGACGCTTGTTTCGGCCCATGGCGTGGACGGTAGCCTTTGCCCTGCTTGGCGCGCTGTTGTTCGCCCTCCTGATTGCGCCGGTGCTCTGCAGCCTCGCGTTCAAAGGCACCATCAAGGAATGGAAGAACCCCGCCCTCGACTTGCTCAACCGGTATTACCGCAGCACGCTGGATTGGTGCTTCGCGCACCTGAACTTCACGCTGGCCATGGGGCTGGTGGCGGTTGCCATCATGCTCTTCCTCGGCTTCGGAGGCGTGGTTGGTTCCGAATTCCTGCCGCATCTCGATGAAGGCGCCATCTGGGTGCGCGGCACGCTCGCCCCCAGCAGCGGCCCAACTGCCGGCATTGACCTGGCTCGCAGAGCTCGGCAGATTCTGGCTTCCTTCCCCGAGGCCAAGCAGGTCGTGAGTCAGGTAGGACGTCCCGACGATGGCAGCGATGCCAGCGGTTTCTATAACACCGAATTCTTTGTCGACCTCTGGCCACGCGCAAGATGGCGTAGCCAGTTCAACACGAAAGACAAACTGATCGCGTCGATGGACGAAGCCTTGAACAAGTTGCCCGGCGTGGATTGGAATTTCTCGCAGCCGATCTCGGATAACGTCGAGGAGGCGGTCAGCGGAGTCAAGGGCGAACTCGCGGTGAAGCTCTTTGGAACGGATCTAAAAACGCTCGAGCAAAAGGCGGACGAGATCCAGACGGCAATGGCCAAGATCCCTGGCGTTGCCGACCTGGGCACGTTCCAAGTGCGAGGGCAGCCCAACGTCAACCTGGTGGTCGATCGCGTCGCGGCAGATCGCTTTGGCATCAACGTAAGCGATATCCAGGATGCGATCGAGTCCGCGGTGGGCGGCAAGGCGGTGAGCCAGATCCTCATCGGCGAACAGCGTTACGACCTGACCGTCCGGTATCAAGCCCCGTTCCGCAAGACCGTCGAGGACATTGCCGCCATCCGCATTCTCGCGCCCTCCGGCGAACGTGTCGCCCTGGGCCAGCTCTGCGAAATCAAGTTAGAAGATGGCGCTTCGACCATCTACCGCGAAGGCAATTCGCGCTATATCGCCATCAAGTACAGCGTGCGGGGTCGTGACCTGGGCAGCACAGTGCGGCAGGCCATCGACGAAGTTCATCAGAAGGTGCAACTTCCCGAAGGCTACCACCTCGATTGGACGGGCGAATATGAGAGCCAGCAGCGCGCGAACCGGCGGCTGGCGGTGATTGTGCCCGTCACCATCCTGCTGATGGCCTTCATCCTTTACTCGGCATTCAATTCCTGGAAGTGGGTGAGCCTGATTCTCGCCGTGGTTGGCTTGTCCCCTCTTGGTGGATTATTCAGCCTGCTGCTCACCGGCACTCACTTCAGCGTGTCCTCCGGCCTGGGATTCCTCGCCCTGATCGGCGTTTCGGTGGAAATTGGCGTCATCATGGTCGAGTACATCAATCAGCTGCGCGTGCGGGGACGTTCCGTCCTTGCTGCGGCCAAGGAAGGCGCTTCCCTGCGCTTACGCCCCATCATGATGACCATGCTGGTGGCAACCCTGGGATTGCTCCCCGCCGCCATGTCGCACGACATCGGCTCCGATTCGCAGCGTCCTTTCGCCATCGTGATTGTGGGCGGCTTGATCGTCGAGCTTTTTATCAGCATCATCCTGCTGCCCGCCTTATATGTATTCTGGGCGCGTCCGGACGATAGCCTGCCCGAACTCGAATCGACATTTGTGGAAGAGTAATCTGCAAATGGAGCGACGGGCGTCCCCGCCCGTCGACCGACAGATTCGCGTAGGGGCAGACACCCGTCTGCACAGTCGAGCGAAGCTCGACTCAACCCGGAAATAAAAATGAGACGCGGAGGCGAGCCGCGTCTCTAACCAGGAGGGCCCGACTGTCACTTGCTCACTTGGGGGAGAGCCCGGTCCGCGGAGAGTTGTGCACACCCGCAGCCTGCCGAACATAATAAGAGTCCCGAGGTGATGTTGATCTCGTTCGTCTCGGCCAGTAGCTCGCGTTTAGACCCTTACCGACCTGCATTCGTCGCTTCCTTGCGGGTTGCAACGCGCGATCTGGCTTGGGCTCCGGGCTCACCGCCAACCGGATAAACCAGTCCAACGCCTCGGGACTCTATCTTGCCTTTGACAGGTCGCTCCTGTTCTCCTCAGCCAGCGCTTTGCTATAGACCCTTGCGCGCCCTCCTTCGGATTTTGCAATCTGAAGGTGACTTTGCTTGAGCCCCGGACGCCGCACCAACCGGCAAAACTCGGAACGTTGTCAAAGAACGAGTGTCTTTTTACTCCTTCTAATTTTAGAGTCAATCAAAACTACGCACTTTTATCTCATTTAGAATCAGCGCAGTGCAGCCTGTCCACAGGGTTATGACCAAGAATGGTGCAGCTCACAGCACCAAACCTTGCAGAATCCCCGCATTTTCCGCGTACTTCCTCTGCTTCGCACAATTAGATCGACCGGAAATCCGCCAAAGACCCATTCTCTTGCTTGTGGAAATCGTGGCGAAATTCAACAGTGGCGCGCCACCCAGCACCGAAGTGCTTGCGCCAGTTGCCAGTGGAGAGACGGGCGTCCCCGCCCGTCCACCCTGTACAATGCGCATTTCTCACGGGTGGATGCTTTGATACGTCGGATCGCGCAAAGCACAGTCCTGCTTTTTCTCGCATTTGCAACCGCAAGCGCTCAAACTCCCGAGCAGCGAACTGCCCGCCAGCTCGATGCGATTCGGAAGAATCCCTCCCTGCTGCTCGCCTTTCTCGAGCAGATGCCCAAGGGCGGCGACTTGCACAATCACATGGGTGGCGCCATCTACGCGGAGAGTTGGATCGACTATGCGGCACGCGACAACCTCTGCGTGGATCGCAGCACGTCGAACCTTTTGCCTCCGCCCTGCGATCCTGCGTGCACGGCGTACTCCAGCAAGCCGGCAGTTCAGTGCGCCTATGGCGATCATGTTCTCTATAACCAGCTAGTCGATGCGTGGTCGATGCGTAACTGGACTCCCGACCAGGGATCGGGCCACGATCATTTCTTCGCAACTTTCGATAAGTTCCTCCTCGCGTCGCTGAACAGTGTGGGCGACCAACTGGCAGAGATCGCAGCCCGCGCTGCCGACGATCACCTGCAATATGTCGAACTCATGATGACGGCCGACGGAAATGGAGCCGCGGAACTGGGGTCCAAGCTGGGCTGGGACGATGATTTCGCCAAAATGCGCGAGAAGTTGCTGGCCGGTGGCCTGAAAGATGTGGTCGCGGCCACGCGCGCGCTTGTCGATCGTGAAGAAGCCAGAAAGAATCATATCCTCCACTGCGAAGCGCCTCAAGCTGAGCCAGGCTGCCAGGTCACCGTGCACTATCTATACCAGGTCCTGCGCGGGCTTCCGCGGGAGAAGGTGTTCGCGCAAATCGTGCTTGGATTCGAACTGGTGCAGGCCGATCCGCGCTTCGTCGGGCTGAACCTTGTGATGCCGGAAGACTGGTACGTGCCCACGCATGACTTCCACCTGCACATGCAGATGCTCGACATGCTGCACGAACGTTATCCCAAGGTACACATCAGCCTCCACGCTGGAGAACTTGCGATGGGGCTTGTGCCGCCGGAGGGTCTGCGCTTCCACATTCGCGAGTCGATCGAGCGCGGTCACGCCGAGCGCATTGGTCACGGGGTTTCAGTGATGGAGGAGCACGATGCCCCGGGTTTGCTGAAGCAGATGGCGCAGCGAAACGTTCTCGTGGAAATTTGCCTGACCAGCAATGCGGGCATTCTCGGGGTCGAAGGCGCTGGCCATCCTTTGCCGACCTACATGAAATATGGCGTGCCGGTGGCTCTTGCAACCGATGACGAAGGAGTGTCCCGCTCCGACATGACGCACGAATATCTACGAGCGGTCGAGAGCTATGGTCTTTCCTATGCCGAGCTCAAGCGCATGGCCCGACAAAGTCTGGAGCATAGCTTTGTACCGGGTGAGAGCTTGTGGCAGGAAGATTTCCAGAGGATCTCGGCCTGCGCGACGGATCAGCCCGAGCCCGAAAAGATTTCCTCCAGATGTCGGAAGTTCCTCGAAGCCAGCGAGAAGGCACGGCAACAGTGGGAACTGGAAAAACAGTTTGCCGCATTCGAGAAAGGATATTGAGAAGCTATCTCATAAATCGGTTTTGAAAGGGCGCGGCTTCAGCCGCGCCGTTCAGAGCCACATAAAACTTGGGGCTTTAGCCCCTGAGGAGAGCGGAGCTTACACGTTTGGTTGCTTTATGAGATAACTCCTGAAGGCTGATAGCTCGTGGCTCGTAGCTCTAAAGGATTTCCATGTCCACCAACGACCTCTTTACCCGCGCCGAATCTGCCGCCCAGTTCCTGCTCTCGCAAACCGCGTTGCGTCCGACGATCGGCCTGATCCTGGGTTCAGGTCTGGGCGCGTTTGCGGATTCGCTCACCGATGCCTCGCGCGTCCCCTACGCACAGATCCCGGCTTTCCCGCGCTCAACGGCGATTGGCCACGCCGGGCAGATGGCCATCGGGAAAGCCGGCGCGGTGGCGGTGGCCGCCATGCAGGGACGCGTGCATCTCTACGAAGGCTATTCTGCGCAGGAAGTCGCGTTTCCGATCCGCGTCTTCGGCCGCATGGGCGTGCGCGCGGTCATCCTCACCAATGCTGCCGGCGGGATCAATCTGAAGTATCAGCAGGGCGCATTGGTTCTCATCAAAGATCACATCAACCTGCAGGGACATAACCCGCTGGTCGGACCGAACGACGATCGCCTCGGCCTTCGTTTCCCCGACATGACCCAGGCGTACTCCCGCGCTTACAGCAAAGCCGCGCAGGAGGAGGCCTCCAAGCTCGGCCTCAGCTTGGAAGACGGCGTCTACGCAGCATTGCTGGGCCCAAGTTACGAAACGCCCGCCGAGATCCGATACCTTCGGACCATTGGCGCCGACCTGGTGGGCATGTCGACCGTCGCGGAGGTGATTGTAGCCCGGCATATGGGAATCAAGGTTTTGGCGATTTCCTGTGTGACGAACATGGCCGCGGGAATTCTGGACCAGCCGCTGTCCCACCAGGAAGTGCTCGAAACCGGAGAGAAAGTGCGCGGCCAGTTCGAAGCATTATTGCGCGCCGTGCTCCCAAGAATTGCCGCCGATCTTTCTTAAAACACCGGCCTACCTTATTGAATCGGATTTGAAAGGGCGCGGCTTCAGCCGCGCCGTCCGAGACGGCGTAAAAATTTGGGGCTTTAGCCCCGGAGCAGACCGAAGCTTATACGGTTTGGTCCATTATGAAATACCTTCTAGGCGATTGCTTCTCTCAACAGCTCGGGTGGGTTCTACTCTGTATCCGTCATTTCCGCGCCATCGTGAACTTCACGGGCGGCTTGATCCCATAAATCGCCGCGAAGCTTCCCTGGTTCACAGCCAGCCCAAACCGGCCACGCGAATCGATGTAAATGAGCGGCTTGCCTAAGGCGACATCGCTGAACGTCTTCACGAAAGGCAATTCCAGCTTCTTGTCGCCGATCGTGATGGGCACCGTGTCTCCTCGCTGGTACCCGAGTTTCAGGAAATCTTCGGCGTCCAAATTCGTCACCAGGTTCCCGAACGGGCCATCGGTGGCAATGATCTCGCCGTGCAATCCTTGCGCGTCGAGCCTGGGCACTTGAAGGTCGAGCCGCACCAGCGATTTGACGTCCATGGCCGGGCCGACCTGCGTCCAGTCATCTCCGCGTGCAACGTGAGCCCCGGCGGGAGAAAAAATATCGCGTCCATGGAACGTCGACGAAAGAGCCTTGCCGATCATCCAGTCCGGATTCGTAATTTCGCGTGCCGCCTCGAGCCCATCGCGGTCCGCCACCAGCGTGATCAGGCCATTATCCGGAAGAACAAAGAATTGCCCACGTTTTGACTGGATCACCACGGCCTTGCGCGTACTGCCCACGCCCGGGTCAATCACCACCGTAAATATCGTGCCCGCCGGATAGTAGGGTGTGGCGCCAAACAGGAAACGCGCCCCATCGAGAATCGAAAAAGGCGTGACTTGATGCGAGAGATCCACGATGCGCACGCTCGGCATGACCGAATACATCACCCCCTTGCAGATGGGCACAGAATCATCCACCGTCCCAAAGTCTGTCATAAAAACGATGGTCGGAGGATATTTCTGGTCCTGGGCCCGGCAAGATGCCAGTGGGACCAATCCCAGGATCAGCAAGATGGCCACATGTCTCGCGAAACTTCGTCTGCACTGCAACGTGCTGTTCATAGAGCTTCGATCGTCTCCTGACAATTTGTGATTTGGCCGCATGGAAACGCACGTGTTGCCCGCAATACATCAAACGCACCCATGCGTGTGTTCAGCAGAGTTCCGTATTGTATCGCGACTGTTTTGCTCGTATCGGGACACGCCTTCAGGCGTACCCTAGAGCAGTTTTATGAAGAACCGCTTTAGCGGCGATCTTTGCGATTAGACGAGCCACGCACCGCTCCTGAAGGCGCACCAAAATAAGAAAAGCGAACGGCATGCCTGTGAAAGCATGCCCTGACACGGCAAAAGGTTTTGGCCGTGATGAAAGTCCGCCTCCGGACTGCGCCCCATGCTTCCCTCCAGCTATAATTCCCCGCAACGCTGTCGTACAAAGTCTGCTGTTCCGAGAATGAGGAGGCCTTGCATGGCCGGTGCCATCCCCGACAAATACGCCGATCTGTTTCAGAAGCGCGCGTTCGCAAATCTGGCAACGTTGATGCCCGATGGTCGCCCGCAGGTAACGCCGGTATGGGTCGACTACGACGGCGAGCATGTCATTTTTAATTCTGCCAAGGGCCGGCAGAAGGACCGCAACGTGCGCCGCGATCCGCGCGTCTCACTCGCCGTCAGCGATCCCGAGAATCCGTATCGTTATCTCGAGATCCGCGGCCGGGTCGCCGAGATCACGGAGCAAGGCGCTGCCGACCACATCGACAAAATGGCCAAGAAATACCTGGGCGTCGATAAGTATCCGTACGGTCAGCCGGGCGAAGTGCGCGTAATGTACAAGGTCAAGCCCGAGCACACCACCACGATGGGATAGGCGCTCTGCAGACTGCCAGTCATACCTACAACCTGTGCTTGCTCGGCTTCGGCAACGTGAACCGGACGCTGGTGCGTTTGCTCATGGACCGCGAACCGGAGCTGCGTGCACGCGGCATCGCATGGCGGATTACCGGCATAGCGTCGCGGCGGCTGGGCTGGATTGCCGATGCCAGCGGCCTCGATCCTGCATTGTTGAGTGGGCAACGCACATTCACAGCCGCCGATTTTCCCGCGCCCTCAAGCCGCAGCGCCAATGTTCGCGAATGGCTGCAGGCAGCGCGCGCCGACGTGTTATTGGAAGCAACATCCTTGAATGTTGTCGATGGACAGCCCGCGGTTGAACACCTCCACGCCGCACTCGAGCACGGAGCTCACGCGATTACAGCGAACAAGGGGCCGATTGTTCATGCCTATGGAGAGCTGAAACAGCTGGCTGCGGCGCACGGCAAGCGGCTCTTATTCGAATCCACCGTCATGGATGGGATTCCGATCTTCTCCCTGTTCCAGGAGAATCTGCCCGTGATTCACATCCAGGGATTCCGCGGCATTCTCAATTCCACCACCAATGTGATTCTGAGCGGCATGGAAGAAGGTCTCAGCTTTGAGGCCTCGCTCCGGAAAGCGCAGGAGATCGGGGTTGCTGAGACGGACGCCCGCCACGATATTGAGGGATGGGACGCAGCCGTAAAGGTGGCAGCCCTGGTCATCGTACTCATGGGAGAAAAGATTCAGCTGGCCAACATACAGCGCGAGGGCATTGCCAAACTTACGGGCGAACAGGTTCGGGCAGCTCGTGCGGAAGGTACTCCTTATAAACTGGTATGCAGCGCGCGTCGCCGGACCTCCTCGGGCGTGACAGCGCGAGTCGCGCCGGAACGCGTGCCCCAGAACGATCCACTGGCCTGGGTCGCCGGAACTTCTTCCATAGTATATTTTGAAACCGACATCTTTCCGGGACTCTGCATCACCGAGGACAATCCCGGCTTGTACGCAACCGCATACGGAATGCTGGCCGACTTCATCCGTGCGGTCGGAACCTGAGAATGGAGCGACGGACGCCCTCGCCCGTCCACCACTGACTTTAGGTGGAGCGACGGGCGTCCTCGCCCGTCCACCACGATCGTTTACCTTATAGAGAACCCATGCCCACGACCCAAGACGACCTGATCACCGCTCTCGATCTGCCCTCCATCCGTTCCCAGTTTCCGTCGTTTGCAGAAACCGTGAACGGCCACCCAGTCGCGTATCTGGACGGCCCGGGAGGAACCCAGGTTCCGCAGCGCGTAATCGACGCCATCACCGATTACCTGAGGCACGCGAATGCGAACACCTGCGGCGCGTACCTCACCAGCCGCCGCACCAACGAAGTCATTGCCAGCGCCCGCGCCGCCATGGCCGACTTCTTCGGATGTGACGCCGATGAGATCGTCTTCGGCTTCAACATGACGTCGCTTACGTATGCGATGAGCCGCGCGATCGGGCGCGAACTGGGGCCGGGCGACGAAATCGTCGTCACCCTCCTCGATCACGACGCCAACTTTTCCCCCTGGCAGGCGCTCGAAGAAAAAGGTGTGACCATCCAGCGCGTCGCGTTCCGCGCCGCGGACTGCACGCTCGATATGGACGACCTGGCCCGCAAAATCAATCCGCGCACAAAAGTAATCGCGGCCGGCTACGCCTCGAATGCCGTCGGTACCATCAATCCGGTGAATGAAGTGGTACGCAGGGCGCACGAAGTGGGCGCACTCGCCTACATCGATGCGGTGCATTACGCGCCCCATGGCCCCATCGACGTGCGCGCTCTTGATTGCGATTTCCTGGTCTGCTCCAGTTACAAATTCTTCGGACCGCACATGGGCGTACTCTACGGAAAACGCGAGCACTTAAAACGTCTCCATCCGTACAAGGTGCGCGCCAACACCAACGAAAGCCCGAATCGCTGGGAATGGGGCACGCTCAATCACGAATGCATCGCCGGGATCACGGCCTGCGTGGATTACATCGCTGACCTCGGCCGTCACGTGAATCCGTCGGTGTCGTCGCGCCGAGCCGCGATTCTGGCCGCTTACGAAGAGATCGTGCGCTACGAGCGCGGATTATGCGAGCGGCTGTTGCAAGGCCTACGCACCATGCCAGGCGTGAAGGTATACGGCATCACCGACCCGATGCGGTTCAGCGAACGCTGTCCGACCATCGCTCTACGCGTATCCGGACACACACCGCTTGAGCTTGCCACCAAGCTCGGTGATCGAGGCTTCTTCACCTGGGACGGGAACTACTACGCGCTGAATGTCACCGAGCAGCTCGACGTCGAAAAAGATGGAGGGTTCCTGCGCATTGGATTGTTCCACTACAACACAGTGGAAGAAGTCGACCGCCTGCTGGCCGCCTTACGCGAAATTCTGGCCGCATGACTGCGATCGCATTCCACCTCGTGGGGACAGGCACCCTCGCAATTCTGGCAAGAACCGCGTACGGACAGGCGCCCTCGCCTGTCCGGCCGGGCGCAGCCCGGCAGCTCTTTCTACTATAACCGGGCCGCGATCCCATCTTGCCGTCGCCGGCGGAGGACGAACGAACACACGCCTTGCACTCACGCCGTAACCCTACCCCCTCGCCCGAACTCCTCTACATCCCCAGCCTTCGCCATCAAAACCACGCTAGTCATCCCCACGAAAAGCCCGTGCTCGACCACTCCCGGCATCTCGCTGAGGGTTCGACCCAGCGCCGCCGGGTCTGGAATCTGCCCAAAGTGGCAATCAAGAATGTGATGCTTCTCGTCGGTGACGTAGGCCTTACCCGAGCCGTCCTGTCGTTGGACAACTTTCGCGCCGAGATCGGAAATCTTTTTCGCGATCAACCGCTCGGCGAAGCCGATCACTTCCACCGGAACCGGAAATTTGCCAAGCATCCCCACCTGCTTCGAGGAATCGGTAACGATGACCAGTTGCCTGCTGGCAGAGGCCACGATTTTTTCGCGCAGCATCGCACCGCCGCCGCCCTTGATGAGGTTTAGTGCGGGGTCAAATTCGTCTGCGCCATCGACGGTCACATCAATTTCCTGGACCTCTTCAAAGTTCGTGAGCGGAATGCCGAGTTGTGACGCAAGGTCGCGAGAGGCAATCGAGGTAGGAATCCCGCGAATCTTCAGTCCCGCGCGCACGCGCTCCCCGATCAAACGGATAGCGACGGTCGCCGTCGAGCCGGTTCCGAGGCCAACAATCTGGCCGTCCTTAACATATTTCAGACTCGCCCGCGCTGCTACTTCCTTTTCCGCATCATTGGCCATGGTTCATTGGAATCCTAATTCGATGTGGGGGATATGAACGTCTTTCTTTGCGATCTTCGCGATCCCTTTGCGACCTTCGCGGTTAAATGCTTTTGTTTTTGAACGCGCTTGCGGCCGCTAACGACGCGAAGACAAATCTCTCGCTCCAAGGATACCCGCCGCCCAAAATCTAGCCCGGAAAGGCCGGATAATTATTCCACAGCTTTCTGAGCCAGGGTTGCCGCTCCTGCAAGATTCTTGACCAGGTCCTCGGGAATGCCGTGCCGTCGCTGCAGGTATTCGGCGCTGTTGTAGGTAATCCAGACTTTGCCCTGCGCGTCCTCCCATACCAGCGCCTTGAGAGGCAGATCGATCGCGACTGTGGGCGCAGCCAGCATCACCGGCGTCCCCGCCTTCGGACTGCCGAAGATCAATAGCTGCGTGGGATGCATCTCCATGCCGACCTTGGCCGCTTCGCCGCTATGATCGACGTGGGCGAAGATGGCGAGGCCTTTGGATTCGAGAATACTTTGCAGGCGCTGCAACGTCTCTGCGACGGAACGCGGACTGGAAATATGAACCAGGCCGCTATCCTTCGATTCGGCCATAGCTGCCTCCTCCCTTTCTCTTTGGAGAGTCGGGCGTCCCCGCCCGACGGGACGGGCGAGAAGCATTTCGCTCCACGCGAGACTTAGATTGAGATCGACGCGTTGGGACGCAGATTATATGCGGAAGAGGTCGCCACTCCCCAGCGATTTCGTAATCCTACGGACAGTTGCAAGCCATCAGCATCTTGCCAAGCAGTTCCTTCAGAATCTTCCCAGCGACGGTGCCCGTCAGCTCGGAAACATCGCGGCTGGGATTGTATTCAACGATGTCGGCGCCAACGATCGTCGCGGTAATCGAGTGCAGATGCTCCAACACTTCGCGCACCGACATGCCACCCGGCTCACGATGCGAGACGCCCGGCGCGAAGGCCGGATCCAGCACGTCCATGTCGAAGGAAACGTACACCGGGCACCATGTCTTCACCTCTTCGAGCGCACGCATGCGCCCGATCTCGAAGATTTCCACCTTGAAGCGCTCCGCCTGCTTTTTCTGCTGCGGGTTCATGGTGCGAATCCCTACCTGGATCAGGCGCTTGGCCAGCTTCTCTTCCATGATGCGCGCGAACGGCGAAGCGTGCGAATGGCGATTCCCCTGAAAATCGTCGTACAAATCGGGATGCGCGTCGAAATGGATGAGGGTGAGGTCTTTGAAGCGGCGGCCAAACGCGCGCACAATGGGATACGTGATCGAGTGGTCGCCGCCGAGGCATACGGGCCGCTGCCGCTTTTCGAGCAGGCCTTCAACCGCCCGCTCAATCGCCGGGAACGCATCTCCGTTCCACTGCACGTCGCCGGCGTCCTCGTAAGCGCCCTCAGCCCCGACGTCAACGCCGAGTTCCGTCCACATGTTGGTCGATTCGCACCAAAGCGCGTCGCGGATGAGTTGTGGAGCAGCCGCTGCTCCGCGCTTGTAAGACGAGTTTTCGTCGAGAGGAACGCCCAGCAAAGTGGGTGCTCCCCAGGGTCCTTTTGCACTTCCAGAGCTGGCCATGGGCACGCCTTTGCCCCTAACTTACACCTTTCGCTTCCAGGTACGCTCTCGGATAAGGCCTCTACTCCAGGGCTGGCGCAGGGGGAGCGAACAGGAATGCCCCGTCCAGACCTCAGTGGGCGGCCCCTTGCAAGTGGAGCGTCGGGCGTCCCCGCCCGACCGATGGGCGAGACACCCGTCCCTCCACTTTTCGCGATCATCAGTTTTCGGCAACGACCGCCGTTATTTGCCTGGCAGGTAACTCAACTCAGGATGGAATTGGACGATCGCGCTGGTTTCCTCCTTGACCGACGCATCAATTCGGTCCACGATCGAATCCGCTTCCGCCTGTCCGAAAGCTTCCTTGAGCATGTCCCGGAACGGCTTCACCTCCGGCTTGTCTTCGAAGTCCGCCCAGTTGGCATGGGGCAGGACCAGCACAAATACTCCTGTGGGGCCGCCGCTCGCCAGTTCGTACCAATAGTAATTGACGGGCCACTTGGTCTTCACCGTGCCGTCATAAACCCGTGAGATCGCGGAGCGAAAATCTGATGACTTCCCATAGCGCACGTGAAAAGTAAGAATCTCCGAAAACTTGGAAGGCGTTTTGTCCGCGGTGGGATTGCTCACCTTCGGCATGAACTCATAGTAGCGAGTTGTGATCGATTCCACATAGTTCCCGACCACTTTCTGAAATTCCGCCAGATCGGCCTCGTCTGGAATAGCCGGCTTGTCGAGATCCGCCCAGTGTTGCCCCAACCGGCCGACAATGTAGGTACCCGTATCCTCACCGCTAAGCGTTTCCCAGACGAAGAGTGGGAGAGGGTCGTTCTGCTGTTTGTGCCATGCCGCTTTCTGCTTTCGTCCCGCCTCGTATTGGGGCAGCATGCCGTTCTTCGGTTTCTGAAACTCCAGTGCTGCAATGGTCCCCGGTTTTTCCTGAGCCGCCAACGAACATGCCACGCACAACACGATCCCCAAAGCTGACCACCTGTGCTTGCGCTTCATGATGTAGCTCCTTTCATTTTTAATTTGCGAACTCGCAGCTCCTCTGCGAATCGAAATCCCTCTGGTCCAAAACGGCTGAAACTCTACACGAAACACCAGCCGTACGTATAGTAGGGAGCTATCCAGGCGAGGCAGACCTCTCCGATCAGGAGAATCCGATTGATTCGCGCGCGACAAAATCCAGGAGATTTTTTCGAGCACAATACTCGATAACAACACGAAAGATCCCTGGCTTCGAAAGGGCTTGGCTCACAGTTTGCTGAAAAAGTTTTCGGATCGCCCTTCTCTATCATTCTTGTCATTCCGAAGCCGAACGCGGCGGAGGAATCTGCGATACGGAAGAGCCCTGTGGTGAATCCACGCGCCAGAAACAAGTCGGCGCCAACCGTCTGTGAGCGGCTGGCGCCTTCCTGCTTACTTCACCTCGTGCGTTGCGGGAAGCCTTACCTGTCGAAGCTGAACAGGTCCATCAAGTCGCCGATAGCAGGACTGTTGAGCGGAACATACGGATTATGTTCACTCGTCCGCGGATTCGGAAAGTTGTCGCGGCTCCGCTTGGTTACCGGAGCCAGCCCCCAGTTGGCTTCGATGAACTTCAGGATAGAAACATGATCGGTGTAGGTGTGGGAGATGTGCCCAGCCCGGGTCCATGGTGAAACCACCAGCGTCGGGATGCGAGTGCCGTCGCCGAAGAAATCCAGCGGCTGAATGTATCCCGAGTCATAGTAGCCGCCGCCTTCATCGAAGGTCACGATGATGGCAGTGCTCGCCCACAGTTTCGGGTTGGCCCGAACGCCGTCCACGATCTTCTTCACAAAACCTTCAAACAGGTTCAGCTTCGAAGATGCCGGATGCCCATCGAGCCAGCCATCCGGCTTCACGAACGAAACTGCCGGAAGGGTCCCGTTCTTGATGTCGTCGTAGAGAACGGTGGTGTCCTGATTGTGCGCGCGCCCCGACGCGCTGGTCATGATGGAGGTCGAGTACTGGAACGGGTTGCAGATGTTGCAGTATGTGTTATCCGCGGTCACGTAGTTGCCGTCGGGATTCGCCAGGTACGTGCTCCACTGGTCGCCGAAGTACGTCCAGGTAATGTTCCCCTTCGTGAGCGAGTCGCCAATCGTCCGCAGCGGCGAGGGCGGAATCGTGAAGACTGTCTCGTTGGGGTTTCCGATGTCGGCATAGGCGTTCCGGCCATCGCCATAAAAGCCGGGATTGTAGTTGTTAAGCAGGTAGTAGTGTCCCTTCTCGCAACGCGGATCGATGGCACGAGGCAATGATTTGAGGTAGCTCACCACCGCGCTGACGCCTGCCGCGCTCGAGTCCGAGCAGTTGCTGTAGGTGCCGCCACCCGAAGAAGGCGATCCGTAGGAGCCGTTTCCGTAACCGTCCTGCGTGTACCAGTTGTTGGTGCCGGGCTGCGGATTGGGGTTCTCGATTTCATCCACCACGCCCGCGTTCGGGCTTCCTGCCGCCATCAGTTGGTTATGTGGGGGCGTCGCGGCATGGCCCTTGCTGTCGGTGAACCAGATCCCATCACCCGATCCCAACATCACGTGATTCGCCCCGGTTCCACCCATGACCGACTGGTGGAAGTTGTCGCTCATGGCGTAATGATCGGCCAGGTACTTGAAGTAGGGCGCGTCGCCCCGCAGCATGTTATAGAAGCCCATCGAAGTCGAGCCTTCTTTCGTGCTCGTATCGCTGAAGCCAGCAGGTTGCGGGTTGCCGTTTGTTCCCGCGCCGATGGTGTCTTCTACCCACGGCCACAGGTCGTTCTTACATCCGCTTGGGTTCTTGCGGGTGGCATTCGCGGCATTGCAGTCGAACTGTTGCCACATCTGGTAAAAGCGGTGAACCGGACTGTTGTCGTAGGAATCGTAGGGGTGTGTCGAGGAGGTCAACTGAAAAGGTCCGTTGGGCAGCTTGTCCGCATTCGGGATGCGTGTATCCAGAGCGCCGTGAGCTAATCCCGTTCCGCCGGTCGTTAAATAGACATAGTAATCATCGGGCAAACCGTTCTCGACCGCTTTGGCAGCGGCGACACTAGGAAACGGCGCTGTGCTGTATCCGCCCGCCAGAGCCGGCGGCAGCACGGAATATCGAGTGTTGCTCGACGGGCTCATCTGATATCCGTCAGCGTTGGTGTCGATCGCGGACGACTGGCTGGCCAAGGAAAAATTCGGACCGGGCGTTCCGTCCTCGTTGACGATGCCCTTCGAGAGCAGGTTGCCGATGCTCTCTCCATTTTTCGGTTTGTAGGTCGCAAACACGTGATCGAACGTGCGGTTCTCGCCAATGATGACGATCACATGCTGAATGGGCGTTCGGGTTTGGCGTGAGTGGTCTTCTGCCGCCGCAATTGCCGGCGAAATCAGTTGCAGGACCAGGGTGGCGATTCCGGCAACCGAGGCCGCACGCCACTTAAGGGAGACGAGTTGCGTTGACACCATTTTCGCTAACCCTCCTTTGAAGGTACGGGCAGCCTAATCGCCCTTTATTGCACCTCCGTAAAAACCAAGTTACGGCTGTGTGAATTGTTTTCCAGAGGAAGTACGTCGGCACTCAGGCAGTTTCTGTATGCGAATTCTGGGACCGGATTGACCACCCGTTCATGGCGAGACATCTAACAACAGCAACTTTCTTGCGCCGCCATCAAGAACTTCCCCGCTTTCTCATCAAAACTTCCCTGCTCTGTCATCAAAAACTTTCCCGCTTTTGTCATCAAAACTTCCCTGCTTTGCCATCGAAAACTTCCCTGCTTGTCATCGAAAACTTTCTCGCGTTGTCATCCTGAGCGCAGTGAGGCGCCAGCCGAACGGAGCCGAAGGACCCCACGCCTGTGTGCAGCGCCTGCGGCCCATCCAGGAATTTCCACCACCACTCCCAACAGCCCTTTGAACCTGCAAAAGTACCGAACCGTGCACTCCTTTCCGATGAAGAATGCACTTCGTTTACACTCAAGGGCGCCGCAGCTCGTTCCCCATGTCTGTCGAAACCACTTTTTATCGCGAGCTTGCTTACGTGTTTGGTGCGGCGGTGGTCGGAGGAGCTGTAGCTCGCGCCCTGCGCCAGCCACTGATTCTCGGCTACGTTCTGGGCGGGATCCTGGTTGGGCCCTTCACGCCGGGGCCGACGGTCGCCGATGTTCATGAGTTCGAGGTGTTGGCGGAGATCGGCGTCATACTGCTGATGTATTCGATCGGCCTGGAGTTTTCCTTTCGCGACCTGCTGAAGGTGAAGTGGGTGGCGATTCTCGGCGGGCCGATGGGAATTCTGCTGTCGGTGGCGCTTGGCTTGGGTGTGGGATGGTTGCTCGGGTGGAGCTGGCAACAAGGCGTCGCCGTGGGCGCAATTATTTCGGTGGCCAGCACTATGGTGTTGTCGCGCTTCTTGAGCGAACGGGGCGAGCTGCGCTCCGACCACGGGCAGGTCATGATTGGGATTACGCTGGTCGAGGATCTTGCCGTCGTGGTCCTTACCATCCTTCTGCCTTCGCTCGGCGATATGAACCGCGGCCACCTGCTGGCACTGGCGATCGCGATGGGCAAAGCGCTTCTGATTCTCATTCCCATCACTTTGGTGGCGCATAAATTGATTCCCCCGCTGATGCGCCGTGTCGTCCGTGCAGCAAACCCGGAGTTCTTTGTCCTGGTGGCGCTGGCATTGGGCTTTGTGACCGCCGCACTCACCCAGGCCGTCGGATTGTCGCTGGCACTGGGCGCATTTCTCGCCGGCCTCCTGGTGAGCGAATCCGAAGCTGCGCACCAGACCATGGCGCACCTGCTTCCGCTGCGGGACGCATTCGTGGCCCTCTTCTTTGTGACCATGGGAATCCTGGTTAATCCTCGAATTCTGATTTCCAAGCCTTCCTTGCTGCTCGTGATTGTGGGGCTGGTGGTGGTCGGGAAGTTTGTTGTCTGGGCGCTGGTGGTCAAGCTGTTTGCCTACTCGAACACCACGGCGCTCATGGTCGGAATCGGACTGACCCAGATTGGGGAGTTCTCGTACGTGCTGGTGCGTGTCGCCCGCGACGCACACATCGTGGGAGACGACATGTACAACGCGGTGCTGGCCGCGTCGGTAATCACGATTCTTATCAATGGGTTGTTGCTGCGCTTATCCAGCCGAATCGCAGTAACGCAAGCTGCGGAGAGCACGAGGCCAGTGTAGCGCCGGCGTCCCGCCGGCTCTCAGGAGCGGGGCGCCAGCCGAGACAGTCGCCGGGACACCGGCGCTACCCACTTGCCGCGGCCTGAATCTCGCTCATGGCAGCCCGCATCCGTTATTCTAGTAGTCACTCTATGGCCACCCAAAATCCTAAAACTTCCGCTCCACCAACTTCTACCAGCTTGCTGGAAGCTCCCAATCCCGACCGCGAGCGAGTATTTGACGCTTTTCGCCACTGGGGCTACCTGGAGGCGGACCTTGATCCACTCGGTTTGTTCCGGCCACAGCCCCAGGCCGAACTGCAAATCGAAAACGAGTACGCCCGCGAGGCGCGCCACTTCTATTGCGGCACCATCGGCGTAGAACTCATGCATATCACCGATGGAGAGCGCCGCCGTTGGATTCAGGAGCGCATGGAAGCCGAACCCGGCTCCGTTGATCAGCAACGTGTACTGGAACTGCTGATCCGCGCCGACATTTTTGAGCATGTGCTCCAGCAGCGCTACCTCGGCACAAAGCGCTTCTCCCTTGAAGGCAATACTGCTCTTCTTCCGCTAGTCGACGAGATTCTCGAAGGAGCAGCGCAGCGCGGAGCCATCAACCTCGTGATGGGCATGAGCCATCGCGGACGCTTGAACGTCCTGCTGCACGTGGCTCGGCGCACGCCGGAAGAGATTTTCGCCTCGTTTGAAGACGTCGATCCACGCAGCGTGCTCGGATCGGGCGACGTGAAATACCATCTGGGCGCGACCGGCGAATACATCACGCGCAGCGGCGCGAAGGTCAACATCCACCTGGTCTCGAATCCCAGCCACCTGGAAGCGGTCGATCCCGTGACCGTGGGGCGCACGCGCGCCAAGCAGGACCGCGCGGGCGAAGGCGGCCGCGAAAAGTATCTGCCACTGCTTGTCCATGGCGATGCAGCCTTCGCAGGTCAAGGCATTTTCGCCGAAACCATGAACTTTGCCGACCTGCCCGGCTACACAGCGGGCGGCACCATCCACATCATCGTCAACAACCTGGTGGGATTCACCACCAACTACAGCGAGGAACACTCCGAGCGCTTCTCCGCCGACCTTGCCCGCCGACAATCGATTCCCATCTTTCACGTGAATGCGGAAGATGTGGACGCCGTCGTTCGCGTGGGACGCATGGCGCTCGAATACCGCTACACCTTCGGCACTGACGTCGTCATCGACATGATCGGCTATCGTCGCCATGGCCACAGCGAAGTCGACGATCCCACCGTCACGCAGCCGCTCCTTTACAAGGCCATCAAGGCTCATCCGCCGCTTTGGGAGATTTATGCGGAAGATGCAGGCCTCGACGCCGAAGCTCAGGCGAAGGCTGCCGAAGTGAAAACGGAAATCGAAGCCGGGCAGAAGAACGCGAGCTCCATCACGAAAAAGCCCACCATGCGCGACCTGCCCAGTTACTGGGACGGCTACTTCGGCGGCCGCTACAAGCCTGAATATGAAAAGGACACCGGGCTTTCGACCGAAGAATTGGCGGAGCTGACTCAAAAACTCACCACCTATCCCGCGGGATTTCACATTCATCCCAAGGTCAAAAAACTCCTCGAACAGCGCGCCGAGATGGGCACCGGCAAACGCGACGTAGACTATGGCATGGCCGAGGCCCTCGCCTTTGCAAGCCTCGTAAAGGCCGGCATCCCCATTCGCATGAGCGGCCAGGATTCTCGGCGCGGAACCTTCAACCAGCGGCACTCGGTCCTGCTCGATATCGAAAACGAAACGGAATACGTCCCGCTGCAGAACATCGCGGCCGGCCAGGCGCGTTGCGAAATCTACAACTCCACGCTCTCCGAGGCCGGCGTGATGGGCTTCGAATACGGCTACAGCCGCGACTATCCCGAGGCGCTGGTGCTCTGGGAAGCCCAGTTCGGCGACTTCGCCAACGTCGCGCAGGCGGTCATCGATCAATTTGTAAGCGCCGGCGAGGACAAGTGGGGCTTGCTGTCAGGATTGGTCTTGTTGCTCCCGCACGGCTACGAAGGCCAGGGACCGGAACACTCGAGCGCGCGCATTGAACGCTTCTTGCAATTAGCAGCCCGCGACAACATCCAGATCTGCCAACCTTCAAACGCAGCCCAATACTTCCATTTGCTGCGCAGACAGGCGCTGCGCCACTGGCGCAAACCTCTAGTCGTCTTCACGCCCAAGAGCATGCTGCGTCATCCCGACGCGAACTCGACCATCGCCAATTTCACTCACCAGCGTTTCCTGCCCATCGTTCCGGATACAGGCGCCTCCGATGCCACCCGCATCATGGTCTGCACCGGAAAGATCGGGCACGAACTCCGCATGGAGCGCCAGCGCCGCAAGGATCAGGGCACGGCCATCATCTTCGTGGATCAGATGTATCCCTTCCACGAAGCAGAACTGAAAGCCGCCATCGACCAACACAAAGACGCGCGCGAAATAGTCTGGGTGCAGGAAGAGCCTGCCAACATGGGCGCCCTCTTCTACATGATGCCCCGCCTGCGCCACATAGCTGGAGATCGCGCCGTGCTCTCCGTGAAACGTTCCGCCAGCCCAAGCCCATCGACAGGCTCGGCCGGAGCCCACGAAGTCGAGCAGAAAACCCTACTCGCGCTGGCCTTCACCAGCGGCAAGGGATAGATAATGGAGCGACGGGCGTCCCCGCCCGTCCTCCGCTGTCCCGAGTACAGAAATTGGGTGCCCCATCCTAACCTCGCGCACTTTGCGAGGTTAGGGTGGGATTCCACAACCGTATCGATCTCATGATTTTGCCCACGACTGACCGTGTTCCATCAGAAAAACAAATAACCGCGGATGACGTTTCGCTTTGGCGGGTAGCGCCGGCGTCTCGCCGGCTTTACCGCGGCCATCTCGCCCGCTGTTTTGGCGCGCAAACATGCCGGCAAGATGCCGACGCTACTCCATCGACGACATACACCAACAGCCGGTGCCCCCTAACCTCGCGCACCTTGCGAGGTTAGGGTGGGATTCCACAATCGTATCGATCACATGATTTTGCCAACCACCGACCGTGTTCCATCAGAAAAACAAATAACCGCGGGTGACGTTTCGCTCTGGCAAGTAGCGCCGGCGTCTCGCCGGCTTTACGGCCGACATCTCGCCCGCTGTTTGGGCGCGCAAACATGCCGGCAAGATGCCGACGCTACTCCATCGACGACATACACCAACAGCCGGTGCCCCATGCTAACCTCGCGCACCTTGCGAGGTTAGGGTGGGATTCCACAATCGTATCGATCACATGATTTTGCCAACGACCGACCGTGTTCCATCAGAAAAACAAATAACCGCGGGTGACGTTTCGCTCTGGCAAGTAGCGCCGGCGTCTCGCCGGCTTTACCGCGGACATCTCGCCCGCTGTTTTGGCGCGGCAAACATGCCGGCAAGATGCCGGCGCTACCCCATCAACGACCTACACGAACAGCCGGGTGCCCCACCCTAACCTCGCGCACTTTGCGAGCTTAGGGTGGGTATGTTGCTCGTCGCGCTAAATGAAGCGACGTGGGTCCCCGCTCGTCGCCCTTCTCTTGTCTCCCGAAACTACCCGAGCAAATGCTACCCTACCTGCTCTATTCGAACCCGCCAACCATCACCGATCCTCCGCATCGCCATCGACACCGGAGGCACCTTCACCGATTGTGTCTGGATGGAGCGCGGACGGGTGCGCCTGCTAAAAGTCTTCTCCACGCCTTCCGATCCCGCGCAAGCCATCGCCGAAGCTATTCGCCAGATTGCCGACGACACTGCCATCGTTCTGCTGCATGGCACTACTGTGGGCACGAACACCATCCTCCAGCGCAAAGGCGCGCGCGTCGCCCTTGTCACTACTGCAGGTTTCGAAGACGCCATCGAAATCGGCCGCCAGGCGCGCCCCAAGCTCTACGACTTCTTCTTTGATCGCGTCGAACCCCTGGTCTCCGCCGAATTGCGTTTCGGAGTCAACGAGCGAGTCGATAGTGAAGGCGAGGTCCTCAAGGGACCATCCCCTAACGAACTTGCTGCCCTGCGCTACAAGATTGAAGCACAGCGCGCCGAGGCCGTCGCCATCTCCCTGCTGTTCTCGTTTGCGAATCCGTCGAACGAGAAAGCCGTCGAGCAAGCGCTGGAAAGCCTGCGCATCCCGCTCTCCGTTTCCCACAAAATCCTTCCCGAATTCCGCGAATACGAACGCACCAGCACGGTCGTCGTGAATGCGTACTTACAGCCGGTGATGCAGCGTTACCTGAAAAGCCTGGAACAGCGCCTGCGCAAGCCCGCAACAAATTCCAGGCCCAAGATCTTCGTGATGCAATCGAGCGGCGGGATCACCACCCTGGCCGCCGCTATCCGTGAGCCCGTGCGCACCGTGCTTTCGGGTCCGGCCGGAGGCGTCGTCGGAGCCCAAGCCAGTGCGCGGCTCAGCAATTGCGAGCGGCTGATTTCCTTCGACATGGGTGGCACCTCGACGGACGTCGCGCTCGTCGACCACCAAGCCAAAGCAAGCACCCAATCCGAGATCGCGGGCCTGCCCGTGGGCGTCCCCATGCTCGACATTCACACCGTGGGCGCTGGAGGAGGCTCGCTCGCCCGCTTCGATGCCGCTGGTGCACTGCGCGTCGGACCCGAGTCGGCCGGTGCCGAACCCGGCCCCATCTGCTACGGCCGCGGAACGCTGCCCACCGTCACCGATGCCAATCTCCTGCTCGGCCGCCTGCAGCCGCATCGTTTCCTGGGAGGAAACTTTCAGCTCGATCTGGAGCGCACACGCCGTATCGCAGCGGAGTGGCTGCCGAAACAAAATTCCGGACTCTCCCTCGAACACTTTGCCGCGGGAGTGATTCGCGTGGTCAATGCAACCATGGAGAAAGCCATTCGCGTCGTGTCGATCGAGCGCGGCTATGATCCTCGGCACTTTGCCCTGGTTGCGTTCGGGGGCGCCGGAGGGCTACACGCCTGCGAACTCGCGCATGCACTTGGCATCCCACGCGTGATTGTCCCAGCCATGCCCGGAGCGCTGTCCGCCTTCGGCATCCTGGTCAGCAACGTCATCAAGGACTATTCCCGCACCGTGCTCTGGCGCGCCACCGGCGACCTTCCTTTTCCAAAGCTCGATCGAGAGTTCCAGCGCTTGTCTGAAACCGCGCGCAAGGATTTTCGGGCTGAAGGTTGGACGGGCACAATCCACGAGCAGCGCAACATCGATACCAGGTATCGCGGCCAGGGATACGAGCTTTCAGTTCCCTTCTCGCGAAACCTCATTCGTGACTTTCACCAGGCCCATGCCCAGCGTTACGGGTATAGCCATCCGGAGCGTGAGATTGAACTCGTAACCTTGCGCTTGCGAGGCATTCTCCGATCGCCGCCAGCTCATGTTGTAAACCGCGCCCCAGAGAGAAAAAAGAAGTCGAGCGCCAGCACTCGCATACCAGTTGAGCAGTGTCCCGTCATCTTCGACGGCAAGCGAATATCGACACATATCTACGACCGAGCGGCCCTCACACCCGGGAAAAAATATTCCGGCCCGGCCATCCTCACGGAGTACAGCGCCACCACGGCCGTTCCGCCCGGTATGTCTTTCCGTCTCGACAACGCAAGCAATCTGCTGATCGACATCATCACGGCGGTGAGCACGCGGAACCATTAGCCGATTTTGCGGATCTTCTTTGCGTACTTCGCGGCCTTTCTTTGCGTCTGCGGCCTTTCTTTGCGTACTTCGCGGCCTTTTTTTGCGTCCGTCGCGGCTTTTCTTTGCGTCCTTTGCGGTTACCTTCTTCGTTTCCGTAGACTACCCGTGCTCCTCCGAATTGTTACAGGACCGTGAATCTTGCCGCTGTCCCCTTTCCCCAAGCGCCACGCTCTAGGTCCAGTCCCCCATTGCAGCTACAATACTTCCCGTGAAGCCGCACATCTCCGTGGTTGAAGATGATCCAGACATTTCGAGGTTGGTGCGCCATCACCTTGAAGGCGCAGGCTTCGCCGTGAAGCTGTACCCCACTGGAAACACCGTCCTCACCGAGGCCGAGCGCCAGCGCCCGACTCTCTTTCTTCTCGACATTATGGTTCCCGGCAAGGACGGTCTGGAACTTTGCCGCCAGATCCGCCAGACCCAGGCTCTCGCCATGATTCCGGTGATTTTCCTGACCGCAAAGAGCAGCGAGGCGGACCGCGTGCTTGGCCTGGAGTTGGGCGCCGACGACTACATTCCCAAGCCTTTCAGTCCACGCGAACTGGTGGCCCGCGTGAAGGCCGTGCTGCGACGCTTTGAGCGCCCGCTCGCCCCCGGTCCAGTTCGTGTCGGCGGCATCGAAATCGATCCTGCCGCCATGACGCTGAACGTGGAAGGGAAATCCGTCACCACCACCGCGACCGAGTTCCGCTTGCTCGATTACTTCGCCCGCCACCTCGGCCGCGTCTTCACTCGCGACCAGCTTCTCGATTCGGTCTGGCGCGATACGTCCTATGTGACTCCTCGTTCGGTCGACGTCTACGTGCGCCGCATCCGCGAAAAGATCGAGCCCGACCCCGAGAATCCCCGCTACCTGAAAACCGTGCGCGGCGCCGGCTACCGCTTTGAGGCTCCCAAGTGAGGAACCGGATCTTCTTCAAGATGCTGGCCGCCGCCGGCATCGTGGTCGTCATTGCCGCGATCACCATGGACGTCACCATCCGGCGTGTTTGGGAGAGCTCGCTGCGGGAGGAAATCCAACGTGGCTTGACGGCGCGGGCCCGACTTTTCGCCAACCGCGTCGAAAGCGATCACAAGCAATCGTTGCAGGACCTCACCTCGCAGGAAGCCTTAGCGGCGGGTGCGCGTGCCACCGTCATCGATCCTACGGGCCAGGTCTTGGCTGACTCCGAAGCCGACGCCAAGAGCATGGAAAACCACCGCGGCCGCAAGGAGTTCATGGCCGCTCTCGCCGGCAATATCGGCGTCGACGAGCGCCGCAGCCACACCATCGGAGTTCCTTATCTGTACGTGGCTGTGCCCGTATCAGGCGGCGCCGTACGCATGGCGTATCAACTCTCCGATGTCGAAGCGGCTTCGCAGCGCATCCATCGCGCCCTGCTCCTCGGTTCGCTGATCGCCTTCGTGATTATCATGCTGCTGGCCGCACTTGCCGCTCATTACACTGCCCGGCGCTTGCAACGCATCCTGCGTTTTGCGGAACAAGTTTCCGCGGGTGACTTGACCGCCCGCATCTCGGCAACCTCCTTGGATGAGATCGGACAGGTCGCCACCGCACTCGACAAAACCGCGCGCCGGGTGGAAGAAAGTTTCCTCGCGGTGCAAACCAGCCAGCGTCAGCTCGAAACTCTTCTTAACTCCATGCAGGATGCCGTCATCGCCGTGGGCTCCGACGGCCGCGTGCAGTGGGCCAATCGAGGCATGGAGCGCCTGGTGCCGCAGCGCACGCGGCTGAATGCTCCAGTCGTAGAAACCGTTCGCGATCCCCAGTTCCTGGCCGCCGTGCGCGATGCGACTGAAGGAAAGAAGATCGCCTCGGCGCGCGCCGGTTCCATCGTCCCCGGCCGCAGTTTTGACGTGACCGCCGCTCCTCTGCCCGGAGGCGGCGCCGTCGCCGTCTTGCGCGACCTCACCGAGACCGAGCGCGTCGAGAAAACACGCCGCGACTTCATCGCCAACGTCTCGCACGAACTGCGCACCCCGCTCACCTCCATCCAGGGCTACACCGAAACCCTGCTCGACAGCACCAGCGAGAACGGACACGTCCGCGAATTCTTGGAAATCGTCCGCAAGAACGCCGCCCGCATGTCACGGCTCACTGAAGATCTGCTCACATTGGCGCGCGTGGAATCCGGCGAGCAGCGCTTCGATCCCCAGCCGACCGCGCCCGCAGAACTCCTCAGCGACGCTGAGGAGAGTTTCCGGGAAGTTGTGCGCGGACAAGGCATGGAACTCACCATCGAGGCCAGCCTGGATACGCCCGTCAACGCCGACCGCGAGGCCATCCACCAGGTTTTCTCCAATTTGATTGAGAACGCGATGAAGTACGCGTCCTCGGGAAAACGCATTTTGCTAGGGGCGCGGTCTGTAGAACGTGGCGTCGAGTTCTACGTGCGCGATTTCGGCCCCGGCATTCCCTCCGAACACCTGCCGCGCCTATTCGAGCGCTTCTACCGTGTCGACAAAGCGCGTTCCCGCGAATCGGGAGGCACCGGTCTCGGCCTCGCCATCGCCAAACATATCGTGCTCGCCCACTCGGGAGTAATTCGTGCCGACAGCGAACTCAACCACGGCTCCGAATTCTCATTCACTCTGCCCTTCGCGAAGGAAAGCTAGCATCAGGAAAACAAATAATCGCGAGTGACGTTTCGCTCTGGCAGGTAGCGCCGGCGTCTCGCCGGCTTTACGGCGGACAGCTCGCCCGCTGTTTTGGCGCGGCAAACATGCCGGCAAGATGCCGGCGCTACCCCATCACGAACAGCCGGGTGCCCCATCCTAACCTCGCGTTATTTGCGAGGTTAGGGTGGGATTCCATAACCGTATCGATCTCATGATTTTGCCAACGACGACCGTGTTCCATCAGGAAAACAAATAACCGCGGGTGCCATTTCGCTCTGGCAGGTAGCGCCGGCGTCTCGCCGGCTTTAGGGCGGACATCTCGCCCGCTGTTTTGGCGCCGCAAAACATGCCGCCAAGATGCCGGCGCTATTCCATCAGCGACCTACACGAACACCCGGGTGCCCCATCCTAACCTCGCGTCCTGTGCGAGGTTAGGGTGGGATTGGGAGTCCACAACCGTATCGATCTCATGATTTTGCCGGGTGCCCCATCCTAACTTCGCGTTATTTGCGAGGTTAGGGTGGGAGTGGGAGTCCACAACCGTATCGATCTCATGATTTTGCCAACGATCGACCGTGTCCGGGCTAACGACGAACGACCAACGACTGCCTACTTCATAGTAAAGACCATGTAACTGTGCGGCTGCACTTCGACCTTAAACGCGGAGCCGTGTCGCGCATTCGCATCTTGTGGAGGCTGCCCGCCCCTCGCTTCTGTCAACCGCTCCCCGCTCACCAGATTCGTCACGCTCGAGCCTTGCGAAACCAGCAACGTGACCGCAGCCGGTTCATCTCGGAACGATTCGACGATGAAACTGCCGTTGTCGTAAGCAAACAAGCTCACCTTTGCGGGCGCTTCGAGGCGAACCGGGAAATCCCCCATCACATAGCTGCGGATCGCGTTCAGCGCGGGTTCCGGCATCTCGTATAAGTCGGTGAAGTTGGCCGGAATGGTCAGCACCAACAGCTTGCCCTTACCGTACTCGTTCATCAGCAGAATCGGAAACGCGTTATTGTCGGCAATGCCGCGGATCACGGGCCAGGCGTCATTCGTAAGAAAGCGAATCTGTGGAAAGAAAATCGGCGAACTCGCACTACCCAAACTGGTCCCCGCCCCCGGACCAAACGCTCCGATAAAGCTGGTGACCGGTTCCTGCATGCCAGTCATCCGGAGTTCCACCAGGTCGTCCATCCCTTTGCCTCTAAGCGCGCGAACCAGGCCCGAGGTAAGAATCACGGTCTTGCCTGCCTCCAGGCTTGCCTTCACGTTCGCAACCACGGTCGGATCTGACTTGGCAGACTCGGTAATCAGAATCACACCGGCATCTTTCGGAAAGCTCGGGTAGAGTTCGATCGGGATGCCGATCATCCCGAAAAAATTGTGCAGGAAGTCCTCTCCGGTCGCGTGCGCTGGACGATAGCTGGCAATCCCGATGGGCTTACCCAAGCGATCGATGAACGGTTTGACCTGGTCGAGCGCATCACCCGCCACCGAGGCGAACGTCGGCTTGCCCTTGCCGCGGTCTTCGATTCGCTTCCAATTGAGATTTGTCTGCTGATCCTGCCATGGACGGTCGCCGGGCTTCGGCTCTCCCAACAGGTCGAGGTAATTGAACAGCGTCATCTCATGCGCCTTGGCAAAAACAGTCAGCCAGAGTTGCTCCGAGTACCGATCCAGGTACCGGATATCGTAGGTATCGACCCAGCCTCCGCCCATCCGCCCCGGAGCAATGTTCTCGAAATAGCGCGCGATCGCGTAGCCCTCGTACTGCTGCAGGTTCTGGTCGGTGATCACCGGGTCACGCGTCTCAGTTCCGGCATAAATGCCGTCGAAAATCTTTGGCTGCTGGTCCAGGTCGTACCCGTTCCCCTGGAAATGCTCGTACCAGTTCGGAAATTTGATGGTGATCTTGACCTTCGGATTGACCGCCCGTGCGGCCTCTACCACCAGGTCGCGCGAAACTTGGTTCATGGTCTTGACGCGGAAATCGGTCCAGCTCTGATCGCCCTTCGCGGCAATGTCCGACGGAGTCTTGGTATTCGCAAAGAAAAAGTCGTCGAGGATGATTTCGTCGAAGTGTCGGGCGGTAGATTCGGCGACGTGCTTCACATAGTCGCGATCGGCGGGCTTGGTATAGGTGAAAGAAACAAATTGTCCGTTATCGCTGTCGGAGTAGCAGATCGCCCCCGCGACCTTCACTCCGTGCTGGATGAAAAACTTCTTGGCGTCCTCAAGCACCTGGTCGTCGGCCAGCACGCGGCTGCGATAGGTCTCGATGTATACCTTATCGACGTGCACCTGGCTGCTGATCGCCGCCCAGCTGCTCTCCAGCCACTGACGATCTTTCATCTTCACCGTGCCCGCCACCGGAATGTAGACCACCGTCTCGAAGCTTTTTTGCGAATCGACGGCCGTCGCGACCAGGGAGGTGAAAGGAACTAGGACCGCTGAGAGCACCAAAAGGCGGAGAAATCGCGTCATCTGGACGGGCTCCTTGGGAGACAGCCCTACCCTAGCTAACAAAATCGTTATTGTAAAGGGTTTGCTGAGGAACTGCCGAGATCGCCGCCTCCCGCACAAGCGGATGCCCTCCAGCAGTGGCCGACCGCAGCGCTGCGACCTGCCCTGTTTTTGTTGCGAAATTTACACCCTTTTAACCCACTTTCCCTGAAAACAACTTATGCTCGTTACTTGGACATCCATCTATATAGGCGCCGCAAGAAAAGTGCAGAATTTTCCACGCCCGCCGCACCACCTCGGAGGAACGCGCGCATGAGCACTGCCACTGCGAAACACCCGGGACCGGAACCGGAATACGGTCATCTGGTGCGGCTCACGGTGCGAGCATGCCAGGTGGCAAAAGAAGCCGCGGGCGCGGCCGCCGAAGGCATCGCCACCGGTTCCACTGTTCTCCTCAATTCATTGTGGCAACGCGAAAAAGAACTCGACCGCCTCGATATGGAAATCGACGACGGCGTGACCGATGCCATCACGCGCGTAGGCGCTTCCGAAGCGCGCGAACTTCTGGCCTGCATGAAATTCATGATCGGCCTCGAGCGCATCGGAGACCTCCTGCTCAGCTTCGCCAACAGCGCGCACGCGGCCGGAGGGCGGCTCGACCCTCAGGATGTTCGCGAGCTCACCCAGATGGCCACCGTGCTCGAAAAGATGTTGACCGACGTTGGCGCCTCATTTTCCAGCCGCGACGTAAAGAAAGCCATCGACGTGCTCCGTGCCGACGCCGAGATGGACCGTCTCCGCAACCTCATCTTCCTGCGCCACATTGAGAATCCCGAAAACGTCGCCCGCCAGGCCAGCCTGCAAGTCATCTTCATGACCCAGTCGCTAGAACGCGCGGGCGATCACGCCAAGAATCTCGCCGAAGAAGTCTGCCACTTCGTCAGCGGACACACCGTCCGCCACGTCCTCATGGCCTACGACAAGCCCATTGAGCAGATGTTCATCGACTGGCTCAAGACGAAAGAAGAAGCGTAATTCAGGTCTGGCGGGTAGCGCCGGCGTCTCGCCGGCTTTAGGAGGCGGACATCTCGCCCGCTGTTTCGGCGCGGCAAACATGCCGGCAAGATGCCGGTGCTACCCCATCAACGACCTACACGAACACCCGGGTGCCCCATCCTAACCTCGCGCACTTTGCGAGGTTAGGGTGGGATTCCACCACTGCCTCGATCTTCGGTTTTTGCCGACAACCAACCACCGTCTTCCGACAACCGACGATCAACGACTGGTTTTTCCAACGACCGTTTTCCTAACTCTTCCCTGCTTCCTTCTGAGCCTTCTCCCGAATGAACGCATAGTTCAAAGCCGGCAGCGAATTGAACTCCGCCGCTTTCTTCAGATACTCCTGCGCTTTCGCCGCATCTCCGTTTCCCCGGTAAGCCTGGCTCAGCCGATAGAGATTCTGCGGATTTTGCAGGTTTGCCTGCTCGAGTTCGGTAATTGCCTTGGCGTTATCTTTCTCCGCCAGCGCGATTCGTCCCGCCAACTCATGCGCCTGTTTCAATTGCGCATCGTTCTTCCGGGCCTCGGCCCCTTTGCGGAATTCCTCCGCATGACTCTTCGCCGCAGCCAGATCTTTTTTCCCGATCGCTACTGAGGCCGCATTGAAATGATGCTGCAGCGTGGCATTATTCTTGAGCTCCTGCGACAAGTTGGAATCCGCCACCAACTGCAGCGAGCGATCGAACTCCTTCGCCGCCGCGTCGTGCTTCTGCATCTGCTCCAGGATTCTCGCCTTGGCCTGCAAGTCGGCCGCCATCGAGGCCGTGTCGCCCTTCTTCTCCGCCACCGCAAATTCCTTGTCGATCGCCGCCAGTGCCTGGTCAAACTTTCCCTGGTCCGACGCCAGCACCGCCATCCCAAACAGCGCCGTCCGTAACTCGCCGTCGTTGCGCGCCTGCTCGGCCATGGTCTGCAACTCCGCCGCGGCCTCTTGCGGCTTGCCGCTGTACATATAGTCGGCGGAAATCCCGAAACGCGAAGGATTGAAATGCGAATCGATCGACAGAGCCTTGCGATACTGCGCAATCGACTCGTCATACCGCCCCATCTTCAGCAACAACTCCGCATAAGAATCGTAAGGATTCGGATCGTTCGGAATCAGCTGCACATATTTCTTGAACGACTCCTCGGAATTGGCGTAGTCGCCCTTTTGCCGGTAGCAGTAGCCCAGCAGGTTGTAGACCTGCGAATAGCCGGGCGCGATCTCCGTGGCTTTCTTGTAATGCGCGAGCGCCTGATCGAGTTCCTGCTGCGCGAAGTAGTAATTCCCCAAAGTAAACTGCGCCCGCTCATCGTTCGGATACGCCGCCACCAGCTGATCCAGATATTCCTTCTGAATCTCCGTGACGCCGTTGGCCCCGGCTTCGTTCGCCATGATCAGCAGTTTTTCTCCATTCGAAGCTTTCGACGCCAGGCTCACTGCTTTTTTCTGGTGCTCGAAAAACTCCTTGGTTGTCGGAGAACTGACAGCCCGCGCCAGCTCCGCCGACGCGAACTCCGGATCGAGCGCCAGCGCCTTGTCGAAGTGCGGCAGCGACTCCTGCGCCAGCAGCCGCTCGGAAAGATCGCGCCCCGTCAGAAATTCCTTACGCGCTTCTTCCGAGCTGGTCGTGATGGGAATCTTGCCGCCGTCGGAGGAAGCAGCCACGTTGCTGCTTGATTTCGTGCACGCAATCCAGCTCGCCGTACACAAGGCGAGCAGAGCAATCCATACTGGCCGTACCGATTTCTGTGGGAACATGGGATATCTCCTTTGCACATGAGCTGGGCTGAATTGGGACGGAGACCCGGTCGTGGCTCACCGAAATCCACGTCTGCTAGACGCGAGCAGAGACTTTTGGATAGCACGCAAGCAAGGAACTTGCAGTTCTGATTGCCATCGCGGCAGACATAACACCTCGCCCTCGTCGGAGTCTGCTCCCAGCTCAAGCCATTGCTGCATTGACTACAGTGGTAGGCTATTGCCCATGAGGCGCGCCTTCGTTAGGTTCCTGCCCGGAATGATCGGTGTTGCCGCCTTACTTCCAGCTACTCTGGTCGTTTCGGCCCAAGACCGCGCTCCTTCTGGGCAAGCAGAGACGCCCCCCTTCAAGGTGTGTTCCAGCCAAACCCCTCCTCCCTGTGCTACCGCGCCCAAAGTCATTTATTCCCCTGACCCGGAGTACAGCGAAAAGGCACGCAAGAAGAAGGCCCATGGCACCGTCATTTTGGAAACCACCGTGGGTATCGATGGCCACACCCACGACATACGGGTTGTGCGGCCACTGGGCTATGGCCTGTCTGAGCAAGCGGTCAAAGCCTTGCGCGAGTGGACATTTGAGCCAGGCCGGAAAGACGGCGAGCCCGTCCCCGTCTTGATACCGATCGAAATGGATTTCCGCCTATACTGACGATGCCTTTGATGTAAAGATTCACCCGTCCCTGCTCACGAACAAATGTGATTCTCTCCCTTGTCCATACCCTGAGCCGGAGTCAAACTGTAATCAACTAGGTGGACTCGCCAAAGCCTTCTCAAGCTGTATCGGCGGCGCAATTCTTCGCAGAGGCCACGCGTCATGAACCGTCTGTTGCGCTTCTTCGTCCCGTTTCTCCTGATCCTCTCCCTGCACGCACAAACCCAGCCGAAGTACGCCGTGCTCAAAACCAACTTCAAAGACACCTTCGCGGACAGCGTCAACCAGTTCGCCGACCGCGGCTATCGCCTGCTCATTCATGGACCCTTCACGATCCTGCACCTTGAAGCCATACCTCCCGACACCTACCGCTACCTTTCTCTCGAGGAGAAGAACGGGCCAGCACAGTTCTCCAACTGGATCAATGAACAGGGTGCGCGCGGCTATCGCTGGCGGCCGCGGACTGGTTTTCTGGAAAAAGCGCCGCACCCACGCAATTACGAGTACCGCAATGCCCCGCACGGCGCGCTGGGTCCGTCCAAGGCTCGCGAGCTTTCCTCGATCTATGAGGAAGGCTACCGTCCCATGGGAATCGTGTACTTCTCCCATGCGCTCGGTGCCAGTACCAGCGAAATGTACTTCGAACACGAAATCGGACAGCCCGCTTTCACTTCGCCACTTCCGCCAGGCAGCGAGATTCGCGTCGTCGATGCCATGCGCGCCGGCAATACCCTCAAGCACGTCGACGAACTCGCCAAGCAGGGCTATCGCTTTCTCTCCCCGCACGCTTCCAATAAAGGTGGCGGCATCGCCATCATGATGGAAAAATGCGTGGAAGATTGCTCCGGCCGCTACGAGTACCGCTACTTCGACGCTAAGGATCTCGCCCAGCTCGAACGCGATCTCAATGCCCTCGGTGCCGACGGCTTCCAAGTGCTGCCCGCCGCGCTCCTCACCCGCCCGCATCTGCTCGAGCGCGATACCCATTTCAAGCGCACCTTCGCCTACCTTGTCCTCCCCGCGAAAGATCCGACGGAACTTGAAAAAGCCCTGAACACCGCCGATCAGGAAAACTACATCCCTCTGGATTTCGTATGGCGAGTGGATTGGACCGCAGAAGGTTTTCTTGTACTCGAGAAAGAAACTACGGCTTCGCCGTCTCAGTAGAAGGAGCGTCCACTCCCACCACGTACACAAGGTAGCGCTCGCCCGAGCGAATCTGGAAAGGCTTGCCCTTGCGCGACCCGGAGATCAACGCCACGGGAATAAGCGGAAAATAATAAGTCAACACAAGCGCGGAGCCGATCGCCTCTCCGGTCTTTTCGCCACGCGTGTTTCGCCGCACAGGCCGGTGGAAGTCCAGGCGTATCGCGGCCCCGTCAGAAAGTTTCAGCGGCTCCAGCTTAAGATCAAACGCGCCTGCCTTACCCCAGTGCCCCGACGGATTTGCCGCCCGCACCGTGCCGTTGAAGCGCGTTTCCGAGGGAAGCAGCACGACCCCATGCGGCGCGAGCGCGCCGACCAGCTTGAAGGACACGGGCTGCCCGGCTTGCAGCGTCTCCGAAGAAATGTTTTCGAGCAGTTCGATCTCGACGCTGGTCCCCAGCGGAACCAGGTCGCCCGGCGGAACTTCCTGCGCCCACGACAGCTGCCACAGTGAAAAAACCAGGAATACCGACAGGACCCGGCGCATAGCTTCCCCCTATCGGATGCGGAACGCGAACTTCATGCGAGTCCGACGACGCGCGTACTCTAACCCATGCTTCGCCCGCGGATCAATCCAGTCCAACCACGCGCGTCGGCCGCACGGGTGCCCCGTCCAAGCTCCGCTTGGGCGGGGATTTATTTGGGCGGAAATCAATGGACCTCACGCAAGCCCTGCACGCCCTCACAACCCCACATGTCTGTCATCTTGAGCGAAGTGAGGCGCCAGCCGAACGTAGTCGAAAGACCCCGCTGCTGCGTGGATCTCACGCGACAGATATACACATCCCCCACGGACGCCGAGGCGCGAGTTGCCGTGAACGGGTGCCCCGTCCAAGCTCCGCTTGGGCGGGAATTTACTCGGGCGGAAATGAATGGACCTCACGCAAGCCCTGCACGCCCTCACAACCCACATGTCTGTCATCTTGAGCGGAGTGAGGCGCCAGCCGAACGTAGTCGAAAGACCCCGCTGCTGCCTGCATCTCACGAGACAGATATACATTTCCACCATCGGCCGCCGAGGCGCGAGTCGCCGTGAACGGGTGCCCCGTCCAAGCTCCGCTTGGGTGGGGATTTATTTGGGCGGAAATCAACGGACCTCCGCACGCCCTGCGCGCCCTCACAACCCACATGTCTGTCATCTTGAGCGGAGTGAGGCGCCAGCCGAACGTAGTCGAAAGACCCCGCTCCTGCCTCGATCTCACGAGACAGATATACATTTCCATCATCGGCCGCCGAGGCGCGAGTCGCCGTGACTCCAAGCGATTCGCAGTTCGCCAGAAGCCACAAGCCAGCAGCCACTTGACACCATCCCATATTTCTGCAATTATCGAAATATGCCCGGCAAGCTCCCCGCCGACCAGGTCGCCCGTTACGCGGATATGTTCTCGGCCATGGCCACTGAAGCCCGCCTGCGCATCATGCAACTCCTGCTGCAGGCGCATCCCGAGGGCCTTGTGGTCGGCGAAATCCAGCAGGAACTCGACATCCCCAATTCCACGCTCTCCCACCATCTCGACAAACTGCGCAACGAAGACCTCGTCCGCGTCGCTCGTGAGAGCACGTTCCTTCGCTACACCGCCAATACCGAAGCGCTCGAAGAGATCCTGCGCTTCCTCTACGACGAGTGCTGCACGCGCAATCAGGCCGTGCGTCCTCGCAACATCGTTCAGATAACGAAATAGGAGACCAGCCATGCCGGATACCGCCAGCACGCCAGATATCAAGGAAGTGGTGAAAGAAAAATACGGACAAGCCGCGCTGCGCGTGAAGAACGGCGGCAGCACCTGCTGCGGAGCCACGCCCGCCAGCGATTCCTGCTGCGACCCCATCACCACCAATCTCTACGACGCCGCGCAAGCCGCGCAGATCCCCCAGGAAGCGCTCCTGGCCTCCCTTGGTTGCGGCAATCCAACGGCGCTCGCCCAACTCCACGCCGGAGAAGTCGTGCTCGACCTTGGCTCCGGCGGAGGCATCGACGTGCTGCTCTCCGCCCGCCGTGTCGGCCCCACCGGCAAGGCCTACGGCCTCGATATGACCGACGAAATGCTGGCCCTCGCCAACCAGAACAAGCGCACGTCGGGCCTGACCAACGTCGAATTCCTCAAAGGCGAAATCGAAAACATTCCGCTGCCCGACAATTCAGTTAACGTCATCATCTCCAATTGCGTCATCAATCTCTCCGCCGACAAAGACCGCGTTCTGCGCGAAGCCTTCCGCGTGCTCAAACCCGGCGGACGCTTCGCCATCTCTGATGTCGTCACGCGCGGCGAAATCGCTCCGGCCATTCGGCAAAGCATTCTGCTCTGGGTGGGATGCATCGCGGGCGCTCTGGAAGAAAACGAATATCGGGCAAAACTCGCGGCTGCCGGCTTCGAACAAGTCAATGTGGAACCCACCCGCATCTACCGCGTCGACGATGCCCGCGAATTCCTCGCCGGCCAAGGCTTAGACGTAGACGCCCTCGCCCGCGAAGCCGACGAAAAATTCATGAGCGCTTTCGTGCGCGCCGTCAAGCCCGCGGGACCGTCCCTGAAGAACTCAGCTGCCGAGCCGGCCTCATGCTGTGATCCGACTTGTTGCAGTAGTTAGAGGAAAAATTGGGTGGGGGATTTCCCCGACGAAAAAGAAAACAGCTTTGAAAGGGCTCGGCTTCAGCCGAGCCGTGAATGCGTCCAAAAATAGCGGCTTTAGCCGCTGAGGTCGACGGCCAACGTCATATCTGGAGCGTCTCTATGCCAAATTCATACAACGTCTTGTTCTTGTGCACGGGCAACTCGGCCCGCTCCATCATGGCCGAAGCGATCCTGAACTTTAAGGGTCGCCCGAATTTCACGGCCTATAGCGCCGGAAGTCATCCTTCAGGCCAAGTTCGCCCCGAAGCTCTGCGACAACTCGAAATCGCACGCATCCCAACTCGGAGTCTTAACAGCAAATCCTGGGATGAATTCTCCCAGCCCGGAGCCCCCAAACTGGACTTCGTCCTGACCGTCTGTGACAACGCCGCCAAAGAGGTCTGCCCGGTATGGCCCGGTCAGCCGATGACCGCGCATTGGAGCGTCCCCGACCCGGCCGCCGTTCGCGGGAGCCAAGCGGAGATCGAACGCGCCTTCCGGGACGCCTTCTTGATCCTCGATCGCAGAATCAGTCTCTTCCTCTGCCTTCCCTTGAAGACTCTCGACCGCCTCGCACTCAAGCGCGAACTCGACAACATCGGCCAGACCTCGAACCAGTCGACCACAACGAACGCGGCTCCCCCAGCGACCGGTTTCGAGAGATAGAGAACTTAGCGATGAATACATCACGAAACCTCAGCTTTCTGGATCGTTATCTCACCGCCTGGATCTTTGCGGCTATGGTCGCCGGCGTGTTACTGGGATGGCTGGTGCCCGCCACCGTGCCCTTCCTCAATCGCTTCAGCGTCGGCACCACTTCCATCCCCATCGCGATCGGATTGATTGTGATGATGTATCCGCCCTTCACCAAGGTGCGCTACGAGGAGTTGCACGAAGTTTTCCGCAACCGCCGCATCCTGGGCTTGTCCCTCCTGCAGAACTGGGTGGTCGGACCCATCCTGATGTTCGTTCTTGCCATTGTGTTCCTGCACGCCTACCCGGAATACATGGCTGGGCTCATCTTGATTGGCCTGGCCCGCTGCATCGCGATGGTGATTGTGTGGAACGAACTGGCCCACGGCGACACGCAATATGCCGCCGGACTCGTCGCCTTCAATTCCCTCTTCCAGGTCTTCTTCTACTCCGTGTACGCATGGGTCTTTATTACGGTGCTCCCCGTTCGCCTCGGCCTCCCCAGCGCGGTCGTGAATGTTTCCATCGCCCAGATTGCCCAAAGCGTATTCATCTATCTAGGCATTCCCTTCCTGGCAGGGCTGTTCACGCGCAGCACACTTCTCCGCGCAAAAGGACGCGATTGGTATGAAAAGCATTTCGTTCCCCGCGTAAGCCCATTGACTCTCATCGCGCTGCTCTTCACGATCGTGGTGATGTTCTCGCTCAAGGGCGAGTACATCGTGCGCTTGCCGCTCGATGTACTGCGCATTGCCCTGCCGCTGCTGATCTATTTTGTAGTGATGTTCCTGGTGTCCTTCTACATGGGTAGGAAGCTGGGTGCGGATTATTCGAAGACCACTACCCTGGCGTTTACGGCAGCGTCCAACAACTTCGAACTGGCGATCGCGGTGGCCGTATCGGTATTTGGAATCAACTCCGGAGCCGCCTTTGCGGCCGTCATCGGCCCGCTGGTCGAAGTGCCGGTCATGATCGCCTTAGTCAACGTCGCGTTCTACTTTCAGCGGCATAGTTTTGCAACCGTCCAAATCTAGATTCACGTAGGGGCAGACGCCCTCGTCTGCGCGGCGCCAGGCTCACGTAGGGGCAGACGCCCTCGTCTGCCCAGCCGCGGCGCTTTTCCGCGGCAGGCCTTCTCGATTTAGGCTCGTAGCTTAAAGCTCGCAGCTCCTCCCATCCTGCCCAAGCAGCCAGCCAAACCAATGAACCCCCGTAACCTTCAGCCGCATACCCGACGGAGCTAAACTGGCTGCTGATGCAGGCCTTCGCGCAGATCCCGCAGCCCCTCTCGGAACCACATTGCTTGATCTGGTATCCGGGAGACTCCTGCGACCAACTCCTGCAGCAATACCGCCAGGCACTGGAACTACGACAGCGGCAGGAATGGCAGAACTCGGTAACGGGGCCGTTCGAAAAGCAAATCGCCGATCAGCAAAAGCAAATTGCCGATCAAAAAGCGCAGATTGTTACCCTGCAATCAAGAATTGATTCGCAAACCATGGACGCGCTGCGCGGTGAAGCGCGCACCCAGGCAGCTATGGACGGGATCGGAGTCATCATCGGTATCGGCATTGCTTTCGTGATGGTCCTGGCCTTCTTCCGAAAACTCACGCGCCCCTCTCCCAATGCCGCCCCGGAACGCAGCCGCGCCGCCTCAGCCTAGAAAACTCGCAGGATCCCCTAGGAAAAGAGATGAAGGGCGCAGCGTAGAAAAGCCCGAGAAATGAGAATGATGAAACGTGCACAGGGCTCAGTTGCTTGAAGCTCGTGGCTCGAAGCTCGAAGCTCCTAAGCCACTGCCTCCTCCGTCTCCGGTTCCGTGTCCCCATTGGTCCGCGCGGGTGCATGCTCATCTTTGTGTCCCGCGTTCACCAGCCCCACGCCTACCAGGATGATCACCATCGCAAGCACAGTGAATACCCCGATCGGCTCGCTGGCCAGCGCCCATCCAATCAGAACCGCCACCACAGGATTTACATAGGCATACGTCGATACTCGCGACGGCGACGCCACCGTGTGCAGCCAGCTATAAGCAGTGAACGCGATAATCGACCCGAACACGATCAGGTACGCCAGAGCCAGCCACGACCGCCCGGTTACGGCAGCGAAATGAAAGCGGCTCGTTTCGCCCGTAAGCGTCGCAACGATCACCAGCGACATTCCACCCGCAAACATCTGCATGCCGGAAGAAATCACGGCCGAGTCCGGCATCTTCACGCTGCGCATGTAGATCGTGCCCGCGGCCCAGATGAACGTGCCGAACAACACCGCTCCCGAGCTGAGCAGATTCAATTCCTGATTATGTCGCCACGCATCCGGGCCAAACAGCACGCCAACGCCAATGAATCCCAACACCAGCCCGGCCCAGGCCCGCCCGCTCAGCTTGCGTTCCGTTCCCTTCAAGCGCGCGAGCACAACCACCCACATCGGTAGTGTCGCCACCAGCAGCGCCGCGATCCCCGAAGGCACGCGCTGTTCCGCCCATGCCAGACTTCCGTGCCCGCCCACAAACAACAGCGTGCCAATCAGCGCCGGATGCATCCACTCCCGCAGCGTAGGCGACGGAACTCCCCGCCAGCGCGACCAGCCGTACAGCACTGCTCCCGCGGTCAGGTGGCGAACGCCCATCATCAAGAGCGGCGGAAACGTCTCGACCGCATAACGGATGGCAAGATAGGTTGAACCCCAGATCAGGTAGATGGCCGCAAAGGCCGCAAACAGTCCGGCAGTAGTTGGAGGCGCCGGTGCGGTTCGCTGCGGCCTTCCTCCGATCTCAATGACCTCCCCGCTGCGAAGGAGAGAGCGAATTTCGGACAGCTGATCATCGCGCATGGTATTCTAACCATTAAAGCGTATTTGAACGGTTAGTGATAGCTTAGGCGAGCAACCCCTAACCGGTCAAGACTATTTTGACGGTTAGAAACAGCGACTTGCGCCCGGTTCCAATGTCACAGGCTCAAACGAAGTTTCAATTCGATCTCAGCGGCGGGAATCTGGCTCTCGATTTCGCCAACACGGTCAGCTTCCGGCTGACCGATGCCACGGAACGGTTGGTCGATTATAACCACCTGGTATTTTTCGGAATGCAGTCCGGCGTGTACTCGTTCCCGGAGCATCTGTTCGCCATCGCAGGCGAGTCGCCCGGGCTCGGGAAGAGCGCGTTGCAGAAGGCCATCCAATTTCGTGAAGCGCTCTACGCAATCTTCTCCGCCGTCGTCGAGCACCGCGCCATTCCCGGCAATGCCCTCGCCCTCTTGAATGTCATGCTGCAGGAAGCGTCCGAGCACGGCCGCCTCGTCTACCGGGATCGACGATTCGTGTGGGAGTGGATGTACATGGACAGCTATCTCGATTCCCTGCTCTGGCCGATCGCCCGCGCCGCCGCCGACCTGCTCATGTCAGACGAGATCCAGAACGTGCGCATCTGCGCGGCCAAGGATTGCGGCTGGCTCTTCGTCGATCGCACCAAGAACCGCCGCCGGCGCTGGTGCGACATGAAAGTCTGCGGCAACCGCGTCAAGGCCCGAAGACACTACCAGCGCGTGAGGGCGGAGTAGGCAACAGGTTTGATCGGATCTCCAGTTTCACCTAAGCACTCGGTGGAGAATCATCGGGTGCGTTTGCCGTTCAGCACCTACTCCTCCCCCTGTCATCCTGACCGGAGTGAGGCGCCAGCCGAACGAAGTGGAAGGACCCACCGATCTCACCTGCGCGAGAATGTCTCAGAATTTTTCTCCTCGGAACTCGACTACAACGGAGTTTGGAAAGAAGATTCGCTGGCGCTCCTTGGAATAACAATCGTCAGGGTGACTCGCCGCGCAGCGGTTTAGTCACCCCTGCAAAACGCAGTAGTGGCTGCAAAATGCAGTAGCGCTACGGCCTTTCGTAACTTACCTGTGACCTCGCCAGCTTGGTTGTCCTCAATAGCTTAGCGAAACTTGCTCGTTTGCCCTCCGCGTGCACTTAGCACAGCCGAAGTCGGTTGCGACACGGCGCGTGAGGCGCGCGGAGAGAACCGGCGCGGAGGTGGTTATGTCCATTCTGTTTGTGCTGCTGATGTTCCTGCTGGTGATGTCGATCAACTACTTCTGTTTCCGTACGCGCGAGCAAGCGATCGCGCAGCCTCAAGCTTGGACCGGACCGCAGGCGGTACGCATGCAGCGCGAGTACGGCTTCTCGATTCCAGAGGACTACTGCTTTCATCCCGGGCACACCTGGGTACTGAAGGAGGGCGGCGAGAACGCGCGGGTCGGTATCGACAGCTTCGCAGCGAACCTGCTCGGGACGATCGAGCATATCGACGTCATTGGCTTGAACCGCTGGGTGCGGCAGGGCCAGAAGCTGGTGACGATCCGGAGCGGCGGCCAGAATTTTGAGCTGGTGTCCCCGGTCGAGGGGGTCGTCATGGCGGTGAACAAAGATGCTGCGCAGGACCCCGGACTGATCGCACGCGACCCGTATCAGAGTGGCTGGATCGCGATCGTGAAATCGCCGGACCTCGTCACCAACAAGAAGAACCTGGTGCAGGGCGGCATGGTGGCGCCGTGGCTGCAGAACAGCGTGACGCGTCTGAACGGCATGGTCGCGCAGCTCGCGCCGACGATGGCTGCCGATGGCGGCTTGCCGCTGGCTGGCCTGCTCGCGCGGGTCGCGCCCGAGTTGCGCGAAAAGCTCGCCAAGGAATTCTTCCTGGCGTAGCGCCGGCATCTTGCCGGCAGTCGTGAGGGCGTCTCGCCCTCACCGGCGGCGCGCGGGACGCCCGCCGGACAGCCGCCGGGACGGCGGCGCTACACGGGAAGGACGAAGGAGAACGTTATGGAACGTACGAAAGCCATCCTGGTGGACATCACGAAGTGCATCGGGTGTCGCAGCTGCGAGCAAGCGTGCAAAGAAGTTCACGGGTTTCCGAAAGACACAGAAGCGAATCTCTCGACGACTGCCCTGACAGTCATTGAAGAGCATGGCGACAAGTACGTGCGGCGGATGTGCATGCACTGCCAGGATCCGGCGTGCGCGTCGGCGTGCCTGGTGGGCGCGCTGAAGAAGACTGCGCTCGGTCCGGTTACCTACGATAAATCGAAATGCATTGGCTGCCGATATTGTCTGGTGGCATGCCCGTTCAGTGTTCCGCGTTACGAGTGGACGAAGCTTGTCCCATACGTGAAGAAATGCGACATGTGCGCTGCGCGGCAGGAGAGCGGACAGCCACCGGCATGCGTGGAGGCGTGCCCGACCGGGGCGTCGATCGTGGGCTGGCGTGACGAGATTCTGGAAGAAGCGCAGCGGCGCGTGCTCAACGATCCCAGGTACGTGAAGCACATTTACGGCAGCGAGGAGGCGGGCGGAACGTCGGTGTTCTTCATTTCGGATATACCGTTCGAGAAGCTGGGATTCGCGGCCCCTCCGCAGCAACGGATGCCCACCTTGAGCGCGGCGGCGCTCGCCGATGTACCCACCGTGGTGCTGGTCGGCGGATCGTTGCTGGCGGGGATTTATTGGATTACCGAGCGACGCAATGCCGTGGCGGTGGCCGAGGCGGGGGAGCAGTTGGAGAAAAAACCTTAACCATGAATGGCAAATAAATCGAGGCACGAGTACCGAGCTAGCGACGAAGGATACAAGAAATATGGATTCATTACAGAAATGCCCGTCAGCTTTCGTAGTAGTGCCAACAGGCATGGGGTCCTTCGACTACGTTCGGCTGACGCCTCACTTCGCTCAGGATGACAGGGTGTGCGGGGACACTAGAGAAAACAAGATCCAAGCATCACCACGAAAGATCACCACGAAGGACACGAAGGTTGCACCAAGGCACGAGGGAGAGCGAAACAGGAAGGAAGTGGGTTATGACGACGACACTGGTTCCTAAAATCACTTTGTGGCGGGTAATTGTGGCGGTGATTTTTGCCACTGGTCTCTACGCCACGTACGCGCGCTTTGCGCTGGGGCTCAGCCAGTCGACGCATTTGACCGATCCGCAACCTTGGGGACTTTGGGTGGGCCTGGGGACGCTGTGCGGCGTCGGGCTCTCGGCGGGTGGTTTTGGAATTGCGGCGGCCGTATACCTGCTAGGCTTCGAGCGTTATCGGCCCGTGCTGCGCACGGCGGTGCTGGTGTCGTTCCTCGGCTACATGAGCGTGATTGCCGGCATGATGTATGAGCTGGGATTGCCCTGGCGAATCTGGCATCCGATCGTGATGTGGAACCGTCACTCGATGCTGTTTGAAGTCTCCTGGTGCGTGATGCTGTACTCGACGGTACTCGCGCTCGAGTTCTCGCCCGCGCTGGTCGAAAAAATTCCGTTTGCCGGTCTGCGCAACTGGTACTTGAAACAGCACCATCGCATCCTTATCGGTCTGGTGCTGGTCGGGTGCGTACTCTCTTCGCTGCACCAGTCGTTTCTCGGCGGGCTCTATCTGCTGACCAAAGGCAAGCTCGATCCGCTCTGGTACACGCCTTATCTCACCACACTGTTTTATCTCTCGGCCATCCCGGCGGGACTGGCTGTGACGGTGATGGCACTCTATCTGTGCGTGCGTTCGCTGAACGTGCGGCTCGACACCAGAATCCTGAGTGAGTTGAGCCAGGTGATCGCGCCCATGCTGGCGCTGTACGGAATTTTTCGCGGCGTCGACCTGGCGACGCACGGCGCGCTGCCCTACCTCTTTAAGTGGCGTGAGGAGACGCTGTCGTTCTGGGTGGAAATCGGATTGTTCGTGCTGGCGCCTCTGGTGTTGCTGAGCCTGGAGAAAGTACGCAACCATCCTCAGTTCCTGTACTGGACTTGCAGCCTGGTGGTGATGGGATTCATGGCGAACCGGCTAAACGTCTCCATCACTGGGCTGCAGGCCAGCGCGGGGATTTACTACGTTCCAAAATGGACTGAGTTTGCAGCGACATTGATGGTCATCACGGCGGTGGTGCTGGCATTCCGCTATGCTGTGATTTATCTGGATATTCTGCCCAAGAATTCACCGCAGCCTAGGTGGATGGTGAATGGTGCTGCGGCGTGACCTCCTGACCATTCACCTTGACCCCGGGGGCGAAAAGGCCTCCGGGGTTTTTGTTGGTGGGGAAAGGCAATCGTTGGTCGTTAGTGGTTGCTCGTTGGTCGTTAGTGGTTGGCTCCCAGAATTCTACGATCGCGGCGGTTTCGGAATCTCACCCCTCGGACTGTAAAGCCTAGAGCCAATTTTCACATCTGAATCATGGCAAGCATCGGCAGCGTGCTGGATACCATAGGTGAACGCCTGCTTATACAACGTGTTCAGACGGCACCCGCAGCTGTGGCGAACGAGATTCCTCCGCCGCGTTCGGCGTCGGAATGACAAAATTGGGTGTTCGGCGTTTCAGCTTTCAGCTTTCTGCTTTCGGCTTTCGGCTCTGGGTCTTCGGCTAGGTTTATCGCAGGGCTGCGTACTCGGCCCGGGCTTGTTTGAGGATGGGAATGTCGGGTTCGGCGTTTTTCCACGCGGCGAAGAAGTCTTGATACGCGGTGCGGGCGTGGGCAGTGTCTTTCTGGAGAGCGTAGGCGCGGGCGCTGCCGAGGTGAGCCAGCGGATAGAAGGCGCTTAAAACGTCGATGCCGCGATGGTCGAGAATTTTCTGGTATTCAGCCAGGGCTTTGGCACCGTCTTCCGCTTTGAGATAGGCGGCTCCACGCAGATAGATGGAAGAGTAATTGGGACCGTTGGGTCCGCTTCCCAAGTCATAGGGTAAAGACGATTCGAGGGCGGCAATCGCTTTTTGTGGCTGATTGCGCTGGAGTTCAATGGCGGCCTGAGAAACGGCCAGCTGAACTTTGGTCAGGAGAGTGTTGGTGGGAAATTCGGCGGCAAGCTCGTCGTGGAATTTTTGCGCACGAGCGATATCGCCGAGTCGCGCCAGCGGAACGGCGGCAAGGGCTTTCGTGTCTTTGTTCAGGGCAAGGCTAAGCGCCTCGGAGAGCTGCTGGCGCGGTTCATTCACGAAACCGAGTTCGGCCTCAAAAGTGGCCTGAATGCTGCGAACTTCGGCGGCGAACTCCACGTTCTGATGTTCTTTGCAGAATCGAACGGCCCGATCGAAGGCAGCACGCGCGTCCTGGATGCGGCCGCGAGCCAAATCGCCACGGGCTTTCTGAAAGAGGATAAGCGGCTCGTCGAGACCGCCGAGACCTTCTTCTACGATGCGCTTCTCCGCCGCTTCGTCGCCGTGAAGATAAGCAAGTTGGAAGCGCATGAAGCGCGTGGTGCGAGGTGAGATCTTCTGGGCGATGGCCTGATCGACGACCGCCTTCGCTTCATCAAAACGACCCAGGCTCATGTAGGCGTCGGACAGATTCTGGTAGGCGTAGTTGCCTTTCGGGTCAATGCGCATGGACTGGGAGGCGTTCTCGAGGGACTTTTCGGGTTGACCGAGGCCTTCGTAGGTAAGCGCGAGGTTATCCCAGGGTAGGCTTTCGTGCGGGTAGGTGCGCTTCCACTGCTCGTAGACCTCGACGACCTTTGGGGCCTCGTCGGTGACTTCGTCGTAGTAGTGGCCAGCGATATAGAGCTTCTCGTGCTCGCTGGCACGATCCTTCAGCTCAAAAGCCTTCTTGATGCATTCGTCCATCTGCCGGGTCTGACCGGTGTTGCCGGAGGCGACCCCCAATTCAGCCCACGCGACGGCAAAATTTGGATCAAGTTCGACGGCGCGCTTGTAATGGGGAATGGCGCCCTCGTCATCGAAGTGCTGATGGGCTGCATGGCCGAGGCTATAGGCCTGGAGAGCTTCAAGGGACGAAGTGGTGGCCTGCTCCAGCGGCGTGGCGAACTTCTGAATGGAAGGAAGAGACTCGCCCAGCTTGCCTCGGAGACTGGTGGCGGCTTTGTCGAGGGACTTGAGGACCTGTTCTTTGCCCTCGGATTCAGCTTGTTCGCTGGCGATGGTGTCTCCCGTTTGCGCGTTGATGGCGGCCAGGGAGACCACGTAATGAGTGCCGAGCGGAGCGATGGAGCCGGTCAGCATGGCGGTGGCGCCTTCGCGGACGCAGATTTCGTGCGCGACATCGCGGGTGATGCGCTGATCTTCGGGGCGTCCCATGAAGCGCAGGGCTTCCCGAATGCGGGACTCGGGCAAAATGTTGAGATAGGGAGACTGCTCGAGTTGAGTGGCGAGGGCCTGCTTCAGTGTGCCGTCGAAAACGCTGTCGCCGGTCGTGTTGACGAAGTCGGTAAGGAGAACGGTGTCTTTTTCCGAGAGCTTGGCGACGTGGGACGAGCGGAAATAGAGAGCACCAGCTATGAGGACAGCGATCACTCCGGCGGCCGCGATCCACAGCGGCGTGCGCGATTTTCGGGAAGCTTGGGCTGCTACAGCCGCGCTGACCGCTGAGGCCGAGGCTGCGGCTGCCGCGGGGGAGGATGGAGATGAGGCGGCGACCCGCGTTGCCGAAGAACCCGAGGGCGATTGTTGCGGCGCGGGAGCTTCGTGCGCGATGGGAATCGAGCCTGAGCTGATTGCGGCGGCACGCCCGGTATCGGTGTCGCGCTTGAGACGCTGCAGGTCGGTGCGGATGTCGGCGGCATGCTGGTAGCGCAGGTTGCGATCTTTTTCGAGCGCCTTCGAAATGATGTCTTCGAGTTTGGGCGGAAGATCCGGATTCAGGCGGATGGGGGGCGTGGGCGCGCGGTCGAGGATCGCCTGAAAGATCAGCGCGGAAGTATCGCCACGGAAAGGCAACGCGCCGGTAGCCATCTCGTAGAGGACGGCGCCGAAAGAGAACAGGTCGGAGCGGCCATCGAGTTCCTTGCCCTTGGCCTGTTCGGGCGACATGTACGCGACGGTGCCGAGGGTCGAGCCGGGACTGGTGAGGTGCTGCTCGGTCATCGCGGTTTCTTGCGCGGTAAGTCCCCCCGGCTCGTAGGTGTTGCTGAGTGGAGAAAGCTTGGCGAGCCCGAAGTCGAGAATTTTCGCGTGGCCCCGGCTGGTGACGAAGATGTTGGCAGGCTTGATGTCCCGATGGACGATGCCCTTGACGTGGGCGGCGTCGAGCGCGTCGGCAATTTCGATGCCGAGCGAGAGCAAGGTCTCGAGTTCCATGGGGCGGCCGGCGATGAGGTGCTTCAGCGTGGCGCCGTCGAGGAACTCCATGACGATATAGGCGCGACCGTCCTGCTCGCCGATGTCGTAAATGGTGCAGATGTTGGGGTGGTTGAGTGCGGAGGCGGCCTGGGCTTCGCGCTGGAAGCGGCTCAGGGCCTGGGGATTGCGGGCGACCTCGTCGGGCAGGAATTTCAGGGCAACGAAGCGATGGAGGCGCGTGTCTTCGGCCTTATATACCACGCCCATGCCGCCGCCACCCAGTTTTTCGACAACACGGTAGTGGGAGATCGTTTGGCCGATCATTGCTTTGAGAGGGGGGATTTGGTGCGGAGCAATCTTATGGGCGGGTTTGGCGGGAAGTCAATTGGGGGGAGGCAGGCTCCAGGCTCTAGGCTCTAGGACTCTACAGTTGCACCACCGACGTCGGGAGAGAATGAGTCGCGCAGCGACGTCAGAGATTAAGCCCCGCACGTAAGTGCGGGGAATAAGCGCAAAAAGAAGCCGAGTCCCCTTCAGGGACGACACCCTGAGGCCAGAGCCCAGAACTCCCCGACCTCGTTGGAGCCACTCAGAGAAACGGTACTACAGGACGACGATGCTGATGCCGCGATTTTGTTTTCCTAAGTGCGGGTCGGATTTGAGGGCGGGATGTCGTTTGAGCAGCGTCCAGCATTCAGCGTTGGAGGTGGACCAGTCTTCTCCGAAGAAGCAGCCGCGGATGGAGCCTTGGTCCTGGAGTTCGCGCAAACGTTTCTGGACAGCGATGCGGATGTCGCCGCCGATGCCAGTAGAACCGTAGCCGTGGATCAGCTTGACGACACTACGGCGCTGCTGGCGGGCCAACGTTAGCTCGCGGTCGAGGTGCGCCAGGGCCTCGTGGACGAGTGGCATGCCCGCCTCAAGGTTGATGGTGTGGACGGAATTCGTCGAAGGGCGGCGTGGGTGCATGTGTCAGTTCACAGGGTTACGCCTTGAAGTGGGTGGAGTCAACCGCGCCTCAAGGGAAGTTAAAGATAACCTGGAGGGGACAGAGGATCACGGAGGCGGACGAGAGAACGAGAGTGATGGAGCAAATATCTGGGAGAGAAATTTTCGTGAAAAATATCTCAGAGGCAGGGGATTTGCCGACTGAAGCGGGGTCCTTCGACTACGTTCGGCTGGCGCCTCACTTCGCTCAGGATGACTGGGATAGGAGGCAAGCCCAACATGTAGGCTAGCCCGCGCGTTGGCGGAGATGCTCTCGCCAGCTTTCGGGGAGGGTTTCGAGATTGACGGCGCGGGTGAGGAGGTCATGAGCGTTCGTGGCTCCGTGCCGGGCGGTGCCGTAGTAAAGATGATTGATATCGGCTACCGATACTTTGGCGGGATCGCGATGGGCGATTTCGATTTTGTCTCCGGCGGCGAGTTGGCCTTCTTCGATGACGGAGAAGTAGAAGCCGCTGGTATTGCTTTTAATGAAGCGCTTGATCATGTCGTCGCGGTCGAAGCGGATGGTGATTTTGTAGCAGGGAATACGGGGTTGCGTGACTTGTACAAGCGCCGTGCCGACACGGAGCTGATCGCCGATGTAGAGGGAATCTTCGAAAAGGCCCTCGGTGGTGAGGTTTTCTCCGAAAGCTCCCCAGGCGAGGTCCGGGTTCGGGAGCTGCTGGCGCCAATAGGGGTAGTGCTCGGAGGGATAGGCGTAGACGGCTTTGTAGGGGCCGCCGTGGACGGAGAGGTCGGCCTGACGGTCTCCGCAGAGGTTAAGTTGCTTGACATCGATTGCGCCTTCGACGGGACTCTTGAAGATGGCTGTAGAAACCTGAGTTCCCTTCCAGAGGACGATGCGAGGTCGACCGACGTTGACGGAAATGAGTTTCATCCCAGATCAGATTCGGGAAGGTGGGTCGGGGATTCGGGGAACGCGAGCCCGGCAGAGGTTTAGAGCAGATCCATAAGTTCTGATCACATTGATTACATCAGCTACTTGCAGGGTGAGCGGGAGGCGGTCCGTTGCGAGGACCATCAGGGTCGAATCGAGAGAGTGCAGAACGGCCCTCGCAACGGATGCTCGAATTCAGTGGAAGAGCTCGGCGCTCGAGAGATAGCCGATGTTGCCACCACTCCCGTCATACCCTCCCATGGTGAGTGCATCTCCATTGGTCAGCAAGACCGTGGAGTGGTCGGTGCGGCCCGTGTTCAGGTTCGCGGCGTTGCTGAATTTTCCGCGCGAGGGGTCGTACAGCTCCGTACTCGCCAAGTGAGCGCCGCCGCCAACGATCAGCACCTGTCCGTTGCTGAGCAGGGTGGCCGTGTGGTTATAGCGTCCGGTGTTCAAACTACCGGTGGGGCTCCATTTCCCGGTCGCTGGGTTATACAGTTCGGCGCTGGTAAGAAAAGGAGCGATTGCATTGGTATTCTCGCCGGCGGCGGCCAGCACCTCTCCGGTGCTCAGCAGAGTTGCCGTGAAAAGTTCGCGGGTTGTATTCATGCTCCCCGTAGGCGCGAACGTGCCAGTCGAGGGGTTGTAGAGCTCTGCACTGGCCAGTGAACTAGTCGCGTTGCCGCCGCCCGCAATCAACACCTGCCCGTTCGGAAGTAGCGCCGCCGAATGATAGATCCGGGGCGTATTCAAGCTTCCAGTGACGCTGAAAGTTCCGGTCGAAGGGTCGTACAGTTCTGCAGCGGGAACAAAACCGTTGGGGTTCGAGCCGCCGGCAATCAATACCTTGCCATTCTGCAGCAGCGTTGCCGTGAATCCCGGGGCCAGATAGGCGCAGCGCTGCGTATGCATGCTTCCGGTGGGGGTGAATGTTCCGGTCGAGGGATTGTATAGCTCCGCGCTGGCGAGGCAGATATGTTGGGTGCCAGATGCCATGAAGACATATTCGTCCCCACCCACAATCAACACTTGTCCGTTGTTCAGCAGCGTTGCCGTGAAGTTTGCTCGCCCGGTGTTCAAGTTGCCGGTAGCGGCGAATGTTCCGGTTCCAGGGTTGTACAGGATCGCGCTGGGGAGGCCATATTGCAGCCGATTTCTCCCACCCGCGGCCAGGACCTGCCCATTATTCAGCACGGTTGCGGTGAAAAAAGCGCGTTGGGCACCCATACTGCCGGTTACAGTCCAAGTTTGCGCTTGCACGTTCAGGCTCGCAGCGAGAAACAGCAGAAACAAACCTAGCCATCCGGGGAGTCTCGTTCTCTTCATAAACCTATCCTTTCCAGGTGTCGTGAGGAATTTGGCTTTCGACGATCCTGATGAACAAGGGAATTTCGCAGGACAGGTGGGGGGCGCCCGCTGCAGCAGAACATCCATAACGCGAAATGACACGTGAGTGTGTCTCCGCGCGGTCAAGAAGTTGTAAAACCTTCGTAAGCCGATTCGTGTCAGGCGCTGAGTATCTCGCGCGGCCTCGCAGCACCCAGTTCGGTCAGCTTGGAAATGAAATGGCGGGGGTACCAGGAAATAGCGACTGGCTCGTTATTAATGAAGAATGCCCATTGCACTCATGCTGCCCTTTGCGCACAGGAGAAACGGGCTGGGCTGGCTCTCGCCAGCCCATTTTTGCTTCGAATTTCAGATTTTAGATTTCAAATTATTGATTTTTCGACTAACGATGCTTTTCGTCGTGGCCTCGGTCGGAGTGCTGTTCTCTTCCTTCACGAGGCGCGCTGTCGTGCTGGCCTCCGTTGCCGTGCGGTGCAACGTTCTCACGACCACGTCCGTTATCGCGGGGACCGGAGTTATCGGCCCGATTGTTGCCGGGGCGTGGGCCTTGATCACGATGGGCGTTATAGTCGGGTTGGGGTGCATGCCCTCCGCGCATTTCTTCGCGCGGCATGGAACGATCGTTGTTGCGAGCGCTATTGTCCGAGTGCATCGGACGAGCGCTGTTGCGGTCCGGGGATTGCGGACGCGGGATCGGGCGGGTTGCCGGGCGATCGTACGAGCCTCCGCCTGATCGGGCCGGAACGACTGTGGGTCCATGAAATTCTCCCGGGCGCGCGGTGGCGGCGATGGAGGGCCGTCCGTGATTCTCGGACGCCCAAAGAGCGCGATTACCGCCGGCTGCGTGCTCATGGTCGCGCTGCAGGTTGGTCGCTTCGAAATGATGCTCGCGGGACCAATTTTCCTGCTCGCGCGTTGGACGGGAATTGATTCCGCCGCGGCCGCCGTTGTAGCTGATGCGATTCACGGTGACGTTATTGATGACGGTCTTGTTGTAGATGTGAACGTTGGTGATGTTGATGTTGTTCACGGTGCGGTTGTAGTAGAAATGGCGGTCCCGCCAGTATCCGCCTTCATAGCCGTTGCCGACGTATCCGAAGCCATAATTGACTCCGCCATAAAAGCCGATGTGTGGGCCCCAGTATCCCGCATGCCAGACATACACACCGCTACCCCAACCCCAATAGCCGGGAGTCCAGAGCACACCCACGGTTGGCGGCGTGACCCAGGTGCCCGGCACCCAGTAGTAGCCGTCGGGACCGTAGGCCCAATAGCCGGGCGTCCAGATATAGCCGTCGCCGGGGCACGGGGGCTGCGTGTACACGGGCAGCACAGGCGGGGCGATGTTCACGGAGATCAACACTCCCGCGAAGCAAGAAGCGGGAATGATCAGGATAAGAAGAGCAAGCCAAACGAAACGCAGAGTACGCATTGCGGATCCTCCTGCCCATTTGTCCCTGGCGTCTTCGCTTTTGCATGCGGCCAGGCAGATGCGAGGGGATGTGGGCATAAAGTGTCTACCTTGATCGGGAGATCTCTACGATATGTACAAACCCTAGGTGCGGGTGAATGTTGCTGAGGGCGCGTATGTGGTGAGTCTAGATTGGCAAGCGGAGGGGCCTGCAGTGAAAGGTGCAGGAGTTGGTTACGTCAGTAACAACGGGAAGGCTTGGATTCAGGTCTCAGGTGACAGGTTTCAAGGTTTCATCGTTTCAAAAGTTTCACGCCATGGGAGATTGCATTGCAGCGAGAGTTGATCAAGGAGTTCGGCGTGAAAATGCCTTGATGGGGTGTTGGTGCTGATCTCGGGCATGGGGTCCTTCGACTCCGCTCGGCTGCCGCCTCGCTGCGCTCAGGATGACAACGATGTTTGGCAACTCGGAAGGTTCAGGGATTCGCAGTTCCATTTTTGCTGGTTAACTGAGAGGTGGCGTAGCGGCGGAAGAAGCTGTTGGCTTTCCATTCGGGGCGTTGCGGGTCATTGGCGACTTTGAGCATGAGGCCTCGAATGATTTCTTCGTACTGGGCGGCGGCGGAGAAATCGATGGGCTGGGCGAGATCGTCTGAGGGAGCGTGATAGCGGTTGGTGAGCCAGTCTTTGAAGATTTTTTTCTGCTCGGGCGAGTTGGGATCGGGAGCCACACCCATCGCGAGAGCGGGAACTCCATGGCGAATGAAGTTGTACTGGTCGCTGCGGATGAAGATGTTGCGCTGCGGCTCGGGGTCGGCTTCGACGTGCACGCCGCGAGCCTCGGCGACCTGGGTGGCGAGATCGCCGAGATCGGATTCGGCGAGACCGAACACCACCAGCGTCTTCAGAGGAATGATGGGCAGGAACATGTCGATATTGATATCGGCGACCATCGACTTGGGGTCGACCGTCGGATATTGGGTGAAGTATTTCGAGCCGAGCAGTCCTTTCTCTTCGCCAGTAACGAAAACAAAGAGCAATGAGCGCTTCAGCTTCTCAGGAGATCTCCTGAGATTGGCGGCGACGTCGAGGAGAACGGCGCTGCCGGAAGCGTTGTCCATAGCGCCGTTGTAGATGCGGTCGCCGTTAATGGGCTCGCCGATGCCGATGTGGTCGATGTGAGCGGAGAGGACGACGTATTCATTTTTGAGGGCGGGATCGGAGCCGGCGAGCTTGGCAATGATGTTGGCGGAGTCGACTTCTTTCTTTTCGAGCTTTGCCTTGCTGCGAATGGAGACATTAAGCGGGAAGTGCGGGAGAGGCTTGCGGTCTTTGCCGAGGGCGGCGAGTTCGCCGAAGGTGTGGCCCGTGCCTGCAAAGAGGACGTCGGCCTTTGCGGGATTCATGAGCATGGACACTTTCTCGCCAGCAGTCTCGTTGAAGACGGGATCAGCAAGATCCATGCTGGGGTGAGTACGGTTCAGGGCGATGCGGGACCAGGGCACATCCATGGAGGCGGGGTTCGGAATCGAGATAACTCCGATTACGCCCGCTTTCTGCAAAGCTTTCCAGCGCTCCGCGGGAGTCTGATAGTGAGAGGCGAGCGCGCCCGGGATTTCCGCGGGTGAGCCACTCAGGATGACGACCACTTTCCCTTTCACGTCGAGGCCGGCGAGGTCATCGTAATTTTTCTCGGGCACGGTGAGACCGTAACCGACGAAGACCAGGGGAGCTTCGACTTCGGGAGCAAGATCGATGCGGGTATTGAAGATCACATCGTCGCCCAAGGTGAGAGGCTCGACTTTGCCGTCACGGAGGAGGGCGGCGCTGGATTCTTTTTCGACGATCTGGTGGGATACGAACTTGACGGCCTGATAGTAGCCATCTTTGCCCGCGGGCAGGACGCCGTTTTTCTTGAGTTGGTCGACGACGTAGCCTTCGGCTTTGCCCAGGCCCTCGCTACCAGTGTCGCGGCCTTCCATATTGTCGTCGGCGAGGACCTTGACGTGGTCCCACCAGGTGTGGCCGTCGAAGGAGTTGGATGTTTGCGAGACGGCGGAAAGGACGAAAGCAGTTACGATTAATAGCATCGCGAATTTCTTCGGCATGAGATGACCTCGGGAGTGCTCCTGAAGGCGCTCGGATTGATGGGGTTCTACGGCACGCCTGAACAATTTGCTGAAAAAATAGCTACGTTTTGAAAGGGCTCGATTTCAGCCGAGCCGTGAAAGCCGCAAAACCAAGGCGGCTTTAGTCGCTGAGATCGTGTGGTATGACGACTTCTGCGGCTCAACGGTTGCAGCAATCGGCGATCATTCTACATACTCTGACACATTTCGGTTGTCATCAAATCAGGCGAGCAGCGCGAGGAGGCGTTTGTGATTCCAGAGCAATATGACGCGATCGTGGTGGGATCGGGACAAGGGGGAACACCTTTGTGCCGGGCGCTAGCCGAGGCAGGTATGCGCACCGCACTCGTGGAACGGGTGCATGTGGGCGGAACGTGCATAAATGAAGGCTGCACGCCCACCAAGACGATGGTCGCAAGCGCGCGGGTGGCATATTTGGCGCGGCGTGGCGCGGATTATGGAGTACAGACTGGGTCAGTGGGTGTCGATTTGAAGCGGGTGCGGCAGCGGAAGCGAGCAATCGTGGACAAATTTCGGAATGGCAGTCAGGCACGGCTTGAGAAGACTGAGAATCTCGATCTGATTTTCGGAACTGCGAGCTTCACGGGGACGAAAACCCTGATGGTTCGAGTGAAGGACGGGGAGCGGCTATTGAGCGCGGAGCGCATCTTCATCAATGCGGGGACGCGGGCGGCAGTGCCTGCACTGGAAGGGCTCGAGAGCGTTCCGTTTCTCGATAACGCGTCCATCATGGAATTGGAGTCGGTGCCGGAGCATTTGGTGATTCTGGGTGGAGGGTACATCGGCCTGGAGTTCGGGCAGATGTTCCGGCGTTTTGGGAGCCGGGTGACGATCGTGCAGAGGGGAAAGCAGCTGCTGACACGGGAGGACGCGGATGTCGCGGAAGAGGTGGCGAAAATTCTGCGCGAGGATGGAGTGGAGGTGCTGCTGAGCGTGAAGACGGAGAGGGTGAGTTGCGCAAGCAGGCGCATCCGGGTGGAGGTTCGCGATGGATCGCAGGGCCGCACGATTGAAGGATCGCATCTGCTGGTGGCGATCGGTCGAACACCGAACTCCGACACTCTGAATCTGGGCGCAGCGGGGATCGAGACGGACGCCAAGGGATTTATTCGGACCAACAATCGATTGGAGACGAATGTTGACGGGGTGTTTGCGCTGGGCGACATCAAGGGAGGGCCGGCGTTCACGCATATTTCTTACGATGATTTTCGGATTCTGCGCGCCAACGTAATTGAGAAGAAGAATGTCACGATCGACGGACGGCTGGTGCCGTATACGTGCTTTATTGATCCGCAATTGGGGCATGTAGGGTTGACCGAGGAGGAAACACGGCAGCAGGGGCGCAAGGTTCGCGTGGCCAAGATGCCGATGAACTACGTCGCGCGCGCATTGGAGATGGATGAGAGCCGCGGGTTCATGAAGGCCATTGTGGATGCGGAGACGGGGGAGATCCTGGGAGCAACCGTGTTGGGGATTGAGGGTGGTGAGGTGATGGCGGTCTTTGAAATGGCGATTCTGGGGAAGTTGAAATTTACGGCGTTGCGGGATGGAATTTTTGCGCATCCGACATTGGCGGAGGGATTGAATAATTTGTTTGCGGGATGGGCCTGAGAGTATTGCTGTGCGCATGCGGTCGATAAAATCCCCACCCTAAGTTTTTCGCAAAGAGCGCGAAAAACTTAGGATGGGGCACCCACGCAAAACGGGTACCCAACGATATCTGTTGGCGCGAGTGCCTGGATGACGCGGAGTTAGTACAAGTGGAAGACTACTTCGATGCTCACTTGTACGGAGACTGGGCGATTGTCTTTCATGGCAGGGGCGAAGCGCCATTTCCAGACGGCGTCCAGCGCTTTCTGGTCGAGGCCCATGCCGAGCGAGCGCATCACGCGCAGGTCTCGGGGACGGCCGTCGGGACCAATCACGGCTATCAGTACGACGCTTCCCTGGAACTTGGCCTTGCGCGCTTCATCGGAGTATTCGGGGTCGGGATCGTAGATGGGGCGGGGAGCGGAAACGCCTCCGCCTACGTGATAGACGCCTCCACCGATGCCGCCGCCGCGACCTTCGCCGATACCAGGACCTTCGCCTGCGCCAATGCCTCCTCCGTGACCGCTGCCGATGCCGCCACCACTGCCGGTTCCATTCGAAGGCGGATTGAGAATGTTGGCCATTGGGTCGCCGTACTTGTCGGACTGCGGCAACACCAGGTCGGGCGGACCGATCAGGGTGGGTTCGGCAGGCAGCTTCGGAGCTTCATTGCGAACGATGACTGCGGGTGGTGTGAGTTGTTCTTTGGCGAAACGCGGAGCTGTGCCGTGCGATGCGGGAAGTTTGTCCTGATCGCCGCCGCCACCTCCTCCGTGGATCGCTCCGGGGGCAACCGGGAGAACGTAGTCTTCACTGCTCGGGATGAGTTCAGTGACTCTGGTGCGAATGGCGGTTCGGTGTTCGACCATCAACCAACCGGAGGCGCCGACGAGCGCGATCGCGACTGCATGCAGGGCGAATGAGAGGACGAGATGGGATCCGCGAATCGGAAGGTTGCTGGGGCCGATACTGAAGAGAGGGGGAATGATCGCGGCACGATCGGATGAAGGGGGTAGCATCGCGCTTTTGGGTGACTGCGAAGTCACATCTGACCCTAGCAGCAGTTTAGCGCGGAGGCGCGCGCGGAATTCGTGATTCGGGGTGCAGCGCAGGTCGTTTACCACCTGCATCAGTTCCCGAAGCTGCGCGTTTTGCGGCGAGTGGGGCTTCTGGCCGGCTAACAGGGCGCTGATGGAGTCGTCGAGTTGATCGATCATCTCATTCATGGCGATTCCTCACCTGAGCTCTGAGCGTTTCGAGTGCGCGGAACTGGAGTTGCTTGATGGCGCCTTCGCTGCGTCCCATATCTCGCGCGATGTCACGGATGCTGCGCTGCGCGAAGAAGCGGCGCTCGATGACCCGGCGCTGATCCTCGGGCAATTGATCGAGCAGTTGCGCGAACAAGGTCTGGCGATCCGCATCGACGGCCACTACTTCCAATTCGATGTCATCGATCAGGACCTCCAACTGATTCCCAGCGCGCTTCCAGTGGCGTGCCAGTAAGTTCGACGCGATGCCTAATAGCCAGGCGATAAAGGGCGGTCCCTGCCATTCGAAACCGGCGAGCCCGGACAGCGCCTGATGAAAGACCTCGGCGGTAACGTCTTCCGCTTCTTCCCGGCTGGGCACTCGCCGCGCAACGAACGCGTAGACCCGGTCGAAATTGGCTTCATATAACTCGGCGAAGCAGCGGGGATCGCGTTGCGCAGCTTCGACCAGACGGCGTTCGGCTGTGTCGTGCTCGGTTGCTTTCAAATCCGATCTCCGCAGCGGCTTCCTACTTATCTAATGATGCAGGCACGGACAAAGGTTACGGCATCGGTGGAGATATTTTCTGGGTTTTCGTATCCCGGTCTGGGCTTGCTATCCTGAGCGGGCCCAATGCCCGCCCTCTCTCCCGCCGCGTTGTCGGACGTTCGCATCGCCGCGGCCTACGCCATCTTCCTGGCCAGCTACGTGGTTTTCGCGCTGGGAAAGTTTCCCGGGCTGAAAATCGATCGCACGGGCGCGGCCATCATCGGGGCGGTGGCCATGGTCGCCTTCCGCATCGTGCAACCCAAAGACGCGCTCGGCCACGTTAACTTCCAGACGATCGTGCTGCTGTTCTCGATGATGCTGATTGTCGGGAACCTGCATCTGGTGGGATTTTTCGAGTGGAATGCGGAGGCGGTGCTGCGGCGACTGAAGCCGCATAAACTGCTGCCGGCGGTAGTGTTCACGTGCGGAGTTCTTTCGGCATTCTTCGTCAACGACATTGTGTGCCTGGTGATGGTGCCGTTCGTGCTGAGCATCACGCGCAAGATGAAGGTTCAGCCGCTTCCCCATTTGCTGGCAGTGGCGACGGCGTCAAATATCGGAAGCGTAGCGACGATTACCGGCAATCCGCAGAACATGCTGATCGGGTCGTTCTCGGGAATTCATTACCGGGATTTTCTGGCGCACCTTGGTCCAGTCGCGCTGGTGGGTCTGTTTATTGACTGGGGCGTGTTGCATTGGGTGCACATGCGGAACGTCACGATGGAAGCGCAGGATCGAAGTGAGATCCCGCTGCCCGCGCTGGATTTGTCGAAGCTCACCAAGCCGGTAATCGTGGTGTCGGCTGTGGTAGTTGGATTCTTTTTTGGAGTGGATCCGGCGATGATGGCGGCGCTGGGAGCAGCCGTGCTGCTGGTCTCGCGTACGCTCGAACCGCAGCAGCTTTATAAAGAAGTCGACTGGGGACTGCTGGTGTTTTTTGTCGGATTATTTCTGATTGTGGGCGGGGCGGAAAATGCCGGCATCACGACGCGGCTGCTGGATGTCGCGCAACATTGGAACCTGCAACGGACTTGGATCTTCACGCTCTCGGTGGCGGGGCTGTGCAATGTTGTGAACAACGTTCCGGCTGTGATGTTACTGAAGTCGCTGGTACCGGGGTTTGCAGATCCGCATAAAGCCTGGCTGCTGCTGGCCATGGCTTCGACCTTAGCGGGGAACCTGACCATCACCGGCAGCGTCGCGAACATCATTGTGGTGGAGTCGGCGAAGCCCGATGTGGAAATTGAGTTTCGGGATTATGTGCAGGCGGGGGTGCCGATCACGGTGCTGACGTTGCTGGTGGGATGGGCGTGGCTGACGTGGGTGCGCTAGCGTCTCGCTTCATTCCTGAGCCTCATACCGTGTCAGGCAGTGGAGTGCCGTCCCCTGAAGGGGACTTGGGCTGATTTCCGCTACTTTCCCCGCACTTACGTACGGGGCCAACTACTGGGCGTCGCTGCGCGACTTCGATCGTTCCATTCAATTCTGACCATTGCATCAATTCATTTGGTGGGGGCCGGCGGGGACCGCCGCATCGGCACGGTAACTTCTTCCTTGACATAAGATGTTATAGCTATAACATATCTGGAATGGCTGTAACTCCCGTTCCTGCCGCCCGCTGGTTGTTGCTGGTGTACCGGCTGCCTTCCAGCCGAGCCAGCCAGCGAGTTGAGATTTGGCGCAAGCTGCAGCGCTATGGCGCGCTGGCACTGCGTTCCTCTGGCCACGTGCTACCCGAGTCAGCCGCGAACCAGGAAAAACTGGAGTGGCTGGCCACGGCCATCCGGAATTATCGGGGAGACGCATCGGTTGTGCGCGTACAAGGGTTTGACGATTTGTCGGACGAGCAACTGCACAAGCTTTTCGTCGAAGCGCGGTCACGCGACTATGAGGCCCTGGGGCGGGAACTGAAAGGCTTCCTCGCGCGGGCGTCTCGTCCCCAAGGGCGGATCGTCCGTTTGCGGCGGCGGTTTCAAGAGATTGAAGCGATCGATTTTTTCGACAATCCGCTGCGCGGAAAAATCGAGGCGCTGCTGGCGCAGGCCGATGAGAACGAAAAACCTGTGCGCGGGAGGGCAAGCATGGAAAAAGCGAAACGCTATCGCAACCGGATCTGGATGACGCGGCCGCGGCCGGGAATCGACCGGGTCTCGTCCGCATGGCTGATTCGGCGCTTTATTGATCCGAAGGCACGGTTTGTGTTTAGCGACGACCCGGATACAAAGTCGGATGCAATTCCCTTCGACATGTTCAGCGCTGCCGGGTTCGGGCATCGCGGGGAGGACTGCACCTTCGAGACGCTTAGAAAAGAGTTTGCGATACGAGACTCTAAGGTGAAGCGCATCGCACAAATCATCCATGATGCAGATCTGGCGGATGAGAAGTTCGGTCGCGGTGAAGGGCTGGGGCTGGATGCCACTCTGAAAGGCTGGGCGTCGCAGGACGTAGCCGACGACGAACTGTTGCGCCGCGGCATGGAACTGATCGAGGGACTGTACCACGGGCTGGGTTAACGGCAGTCATCGGCGGGAGCCAATCATGAAACGCGTTCTGTTGATCAGCAACTCTACGCTTTACGGTAGCGGCTACCTGGATCACGCCGAGAGCGAGATTCGCGATTTTCTCGGCTCGGCAACACGAATCGTGTTTGTTCCGTTTGCAGTTTATGAGCGCGGCAAGTATGCGGCCCAGGCATGCGCTCGGTTTCATGCGATGGGATACGACCTCACATCGTTGCATGATGTTTCCAACCCACGGCGAGCGGTCGCGGAAGCGGATGCCGTGTTCGTGGGCGGTGGGAACACATTTCGTTTGCTGAAGGGGCTTTACGATTTCGATTTGCTGGAACCGATCCGCCACGCCGTGGGGGAAGGGCTAGCGTATATCGGCTCGAGCGCAGGCGCGATCGTGGCGGGTCCGAGCTTGCGAACGACGAAAGACATGCCGGTGGTACAACCGCCGTCTTTCGCGGCGCTGGGCCTGGTCGATTTCCAGATTAGCCCGCACTATCTCGATCCCGATCCATGCTCAACTCACATGGGGGAGACGCAGGAAGAGCGCATCCTGCAATTTCTCGAAGAAAATGACGCTCCAGTGGCCGGACTGCGCGAAGGCGCGATGCTGCGCATCGAAAACGATGCCGTCACGTTGAAGGGATCGGCCGGCGCGCGTCTTTTTAGCCGCGGAGAGAAGCCGGTTGAGGTATCTCCGGTGGCGGAGTTAGCCGGACTTCTGTTGCAGCCGGCGGGATCGGCGCGATGAACCGGGAGGCCACGCTCTTGCTGAGCCGGCACGAGGTTGCGCGCCTGCTGACGATCGAGGAATGCATCGCGGCGGTCGAACAGGCCTTCCGGTTGTACGGCGAAAAGCAGGCGGAGCCACCGGGAATGCTTGGTCTGCACGCAAACAAGGGGGCCTTTCACATCAAGGCCGGCTTTCTGCGGCTGCAGCGGAACTATTTCGCCGCGAAGGTGAACGCGAACTACCCAGAAAATGGAGAACGCTTTGGGCTGCCGACGATCCAGGGAGTGGTTATGTTGTGCGACGCCGACAATGGACGACCTCTGGCCATGATGGACTCGGCAGAAATCACGGCGCGACGCACGGCGGCAGCGACGGCGGTGGCGGCGAAATATCTGGCTCGTCCGAAGTCCGCGGTTCTCACGGTCTGCGGCTGCGGAGTGCAAAGCCAGGCCCAAGTCCGGGCGCTGGCGGTTGTTCTTCCTCTGCGGAGCGTTTTCGCCTACGACACGTGCCGGGAGCGGGCCGAGCAATTTGCTGAACAAATTGGAGACACGTTGGGCATCGAGGTTCGAGCCGTGGCGGATCTGAGGAAGGCGCTTCTGGAAAGCGATGTCGGGGTGACCTGCACCACATCGCGAAAGCCTTTGCTGACGAGGGATGACGTGCCGCCGGGAATTTTCCTGGCAGCCGTGGGTGCGGATCATCCGGAGAAACAGGAACTGGATCCGGCGCTGATGGCGGCCTGCAAAGTTGTGGCGGACGTGGCAGAGCAGTGCGCAGCGATCGGCGACCTGCACCATGCGATTGCGGCAGGAATCATGCAGCTTTCGGACGTGCACGCCGAACTCGGGGAAATTGTCGCGGGCCGCAAACCTGGGCGTCGTTCGCCCGAAGAGATGATTATTTTCGACAGCACAGGCATGGCCCTGCAGGATGTAGCGGCTGCAGCCGCCACCTACGAAAATGCGCTGGCTGCGGGTTGGAATTCGGCGGTCGACTTTGCGGCGTAGGTGCATCAAACCCGGACGCAGGCTCAATACGAATGGAGGATAACGGGGATGAAACGATCGGAAAGGTGGGCAGAAATTTTGCGAGATGCACTGCGCATGACCGTGCCGGGACTGTCTCTGCTGCTCTGTATTACCGGGTCAGCGTGGGCACAACAGAGCGCGAGTGCATGGAAGCCGGTGGAAGATGCGATGGGGCGGCCGGGGACCGTGATGGGAGATGTCCTGCGCTTCGGGATGCCGCGGAAGGATCTGCACGTGATGGTGCGAGGCACGGCGATCAAACCGGGGCTGGCGCTGGGGTCGTGGGCCGCCTTTAAGAAAATGGATCGCGATGCCATGGTGATGGGTGACCTGGTGTTGACCGAGGATGAGATCGAACCGGTCATGCGCAAACTTCAGGAGGGCGGGATCGAGATTGCCGCAATTCATAATCACCTCATTGGGGAGCAGCCGCGAGTTCTGTACATGCACATAGCCAGCCGCGGAGATGCGGTGAAGATGGCTACAGCGATTCATGATGCACTCGCGCTCAGCAAGACTCCGGGACCAGACGCGGCGGGGACGGCGGCGAGCAACGATTTGAGCGGGATCGATCAGAAAAAGATTGAACAGGCGCTGGGCCGAAGCGGGAAGGTGAACGGCGGAATTCTGGCGTTCGGAGTGCCGCGCGCGGAGACGATCACGGACGCGGCCATGGTGGTGCCTCCGTCGATGGGTGTGGGGACAGCAATCAACTTCCAGCCGACGGGAGACGGCAAGGCGGCCATTACCGGGGATTTCGTATTGTTGGGGAAGGAAGTGAATCCGGTGATGAAGGCGCTGCGCGAGAACGGAATTGAAGTGACAGCCCTGCACAGTCACATGCTGACCGAAGAGCCTCGACTCTTCTTTATGCATTTCTGGGCGAATGACGATGCCGGCAAGCTTGCGAAAGGTCTGAGGGCCGCGCTGGATTTGACGAATTCAGCGAAGCCGTAATTGAGGGGTGTGATGGACCCACCCTAAACGTCGCAAAGCGCGTGACGTTTAGGATGGGGCACCCAGGCATAGTGGGGCCATGACATCAGTGGGATCAGCATCGGGGAAAACGGTGGACGCGCTGGCGTCACTGGGAGAGTTCGTCGGCTACTTCCTGTGGCTGGGAGCGGTGGGATTCGGCGGCCCGATTGCGCTCGCCGGACACATGCAGCAGGACCTCGTCGACAAACGGCGATGGGTGAGCAGTGAAGATTATGTCGAGGGACTCGCCCTGGCACAATTGGCGCCCGGCCCGCTGGCCGCGCAATTGGCGATTTATCTGGGCTACGTGCGCGCAGGCGTGCTGGGAGCGACGCTGGTGGGGATCGCGTTCGTGCTGCCATCTTTCTTAATGGTTCTGGCTCTGTCGTGGGCCTATGTGCGTTTCGGTGGGTTGCCGTGGATGCAAGGGATGTTTTACGGCATTGGGGCGGCGGTGATTGCCATCATTGCGCGGTCGACCGTGAAATTGACAAAGCTCACCCTGAAAAAGGACTCGCTGCTATGGGCGATCTTCGGAGTGCTGGCGATTTCGACGGCGGTAACTTCGCGGGAGATTATCTGGCTGGTAGTGCTAGGCGGAGTGGTCGCGCTGGCAGCCAAAGCGATGCCAAGGAAAATTATCGTGGGCAACGCCGGAACCTTCGCGATGACAGCGGCCTTGTCGGGCGGAGGTTCACTGGCGGGAATTTTTCTCTATTTCGCCAAGGCGGGGATGTTTGTGTTTGGCAGCGGGCTGGCGATTCTGCCGTTTCTGTATGGAGGGGTGGTGGAGGGGCATCATTGGCTGAATGATCGTCAGTTTCTGGATGCGGTGGCGGTGGCGATGATCACGCCGGGGCCGGTAGTCATCACCGTCGCTTTCATTGGGTTCCTGGTTGCCGGAGTGGCCGGAGCGACCGCTGCGGCGCTGGGAGTCTTCCTGCCGGTGTATGTGGTGGTGGTGGCGCTGGCTCCTTCATACAAGAAGTGGGCCAAAAATCCGCAGCTCAATGCGTTTGTACGTGGCGTGACGGCGGCCGCAACGGGCGCGATCGCCGGAGCCGTGATCGTGCTGGCGCGACGGTCGATCTACGATGTGCCAACGGCGTTGATCGGGATCGTGAGTCTGGCGGTGTTGTTCCGCTGGAAGATTTCCGAGCCTGCGCTCATCGCGGTGGCGGCTGGCGTGGGATTGGCTCTGCATCATTCCTGAAGTTCACTTCCTAAAATTCTCGGAACGGATAAGATAGCGGGCACGCGGAAGCTACTGGCTTCTAGCTGCTGGCAGGCATCTGCCACGAACTGCCCGAAGAAAGATCACCACGAAGGGCACGAAGGTTTCACGAAGGAGAGGATATGGGGATTCGAGTTGGCTGGCGCTTGAGATTTGTCTTGGCTCTAAGTGTCGGAGTGTTCGCGGGCAGCACGCCTTCGGTCGCGCAGAGCAATGTCGTGAAGTATCAAGGGACCATCCACAATGTGAAGTACGTGTATGCGACGGCGGAGCCGGTAGCGCGACTGAAGCCAGGAGACATCCTGGACACCAATACGCTCGACTGCTTTGGCGATGCGATCCGGAAGCCCGGGGACACATTGAGCATGGCTCCCGGGGACAATCCGCTGACCGGGCCTTTTTATGTCGAAGGAGCTGAGCCGGGAGATACGTTGGCAGTGAAGATCCTCAGTCTTGAAGTGAATGGCGATCAGGGAGTTGGAGCGCTGGGACCGGGCTTCGGAGCGCTCAATGCCACGAATTACACACCGATGCTGCATGCGCCTTTGCCGGAAAAGATCTGGTTTTATCCCATTGATCATGCCACCAACACGGCGACCTTCAAGGCGCTCGATTCCAAGTTCGAGGTGAAGATTCCGGTGCATCCGTTCTTTGGGTGCATTGGGGTGGCGCCGGCGGGCGGAGAGGCACGAAGCTCGATCGTTCCGGCGGAGTTTGGCGGGAACATGGATGCGCCCGAGGCTTCGGTGGGCAACACCGTATATTTTCCCGTCAACGTGAAGGGTGGATTGCTTTATCTGGGTGACGGGCACGCGGCCATGGGAGACGGCGAAGTCGCGGGAGCGGCGATCGAGGTCCCTTTGCGGGCGCGTGTGCAGGTGGACGTGATCAAGGGGCACAAGATCAACTGGCCACGGTTCGAGAACGATACGGCGATCATGGCGGTGGGAGCTTATCGTCCGGTGGACGACGCGCTGCGGATTGCGTTCACGGAGCTGGTGGGATGGATTCAGGAGGATTACGGGTTGTCGCAACTGGATGCTTACGAGTTGCTGGGAAAGGTGGCAAGAATCCGGCTGGCGGAGATGGTGGATCCGAATTACGTCGTGGTCGCGTCGATCGAGAAGAAGTATTTGCCGGCGAAGAAGAAGTAGGTCAGGGTGTCACGTTTCAGGTGTCAGGTCTCCGTTGGAAGATGCGCAGTGACTTTGGGGATTGAACCTGGGTTGGGCTGGCAAGCTTGACACTCAGGCTCTGCGGGCGAGAAGCTTGGGTTTGGCTAATGGCTTATGGCTAGTGGCTTATAGCGGATGGCTTGTGCTGACCTTGGGTCGAATGCGGCTGATCCCCATCACCGGGGCTGAACGATGACAGGGCCATCTTTGGAAGCCCGATTGTGTGCTCGCGGTTGAATGCCGAGTGAGTCGGCGAGGTTAAGAGCTAAAGGCTAAAGGCTAAAGGCTAAAGGCTAAAGGCTAAAGGCTAAAGGCTAAAGGCTAAAGGCTAAAGGCCGAATTTATGGATCCTCATTCCATACTCGATAAAGATCGCGGCGACCCGCCGTCTCCGGCCGAAGTGCAGTCCGGAGAACCTCCGGCCGAGGAGTTGCCTTCGCAGAGGTGGCCGGGAACTGCCGCCGCTCCGGAAACAGCGCCGCCTGGGATGCGGTTTCCTGCGGAGGATGGCGGCCGGTCACTGGCCGAAATGGCGCAACGGGATCTGTCTGCGACCCTGCAGCTGCTGGCGGAGCGGGCCCAGTACATCACAGGGGCGACGGGTGCGGCGATTGCGCTCCGGGATCACGAGGAGATGGTGTGCCGGGCCAGCGCGGGTACATCGGCACCGGAGGTAGGAGCTCAGTTGCAGGTGAACTCGGGACTGTCAGGCGAGAGCGTGCGCACACGGCAGACTCTGCGCTGCGATGACGCAACCAGCGATGGACGCGTAAATCGCGAAAGTTGTGAAGCGTTGGGGATTCGATCCGTGGTAGTTATGCCGCTTCTGCGTGGAGACGACGTCATCGGTGTTTTCGAGCTGTTCTCGGATAAGGCCAATGCTTTCGAGGCACGCGACCTTACGGCCCTGGAGCGGATGGGTGTGATGGTGCACACGGCGCTCGAACACTCTGCAGCAGATCTGGGCATCGCTCCGGCACCGAGCCTGGTCACCCAGCCGGTTGCCACCGGCTCGGACGGGGAATTTGACGAAGAGGATGAGCCGGGGTTTGCGCGGGATGCCGGCCGGGCGCTCGCGTCGACGATGGAGAATGATGGGGCAGCGACTGACGCGATCCGGATTCCTGACTTGGAGATTCCGAAGCCCACAGTGCCGATGGGACGGTTCGAGGCACTCGCGGCGGCGCAGGCGAGTTCACGGATTGCGTTCCATAAGAAGGTGGCATCCCCGGCAACTTCAGGTTCAGTGGATACTCCGCCGGTTGCGGCAGAGGAACCGTCACCTGAGCCCGTCGAAACGGCTCCCCCAGCCGAAAAAACGAGTGCAGTCGACGAAAAGCAAGTCAATCCAATTGAGAGTGCACCAGCGGCAAGCGATGAGGTTCTCGAGAGATCTCCACAAGTCGAAGCCGCCCCCGCTCCTGTTAATGAGGCACCGACCGAGGAGATTCTTGCCGTAGAGAGTCATGCGGGCGTGGAAGCCTCGGCTCCGAGTCCGGCACCGTCTCCGGTTCCTGCGAAAGAGGATGCAGTGGCACAAGTTGCCGTTCCGGAAGTCGCGGCGCCGGTGGCGGCGGTGGCACGGGGTGCGATCGCAAATCTGAAAAAATGTGCCGCTTGCGGGTTTCCGGTTTCCGAAGGACGGCAGCTTTGCCTGGACTGTGAAAAGAAGAAGGTACAGGTACCTGCGGCGGCCGCGAAGCCCACCCCCAGAGATGAGGTATCGAACAATCAGGCTCTGGAGGTTTCTAAAGCTTCGGCTCCGCAAGAACAAACGGCCGAGATGCCTCGCTTCCTAAGTGGCGACCAGGAAGAAGCTTCCTGGCTGTCTAAACACAAGCTTATGCTGCTGGCGATGGTGCTCGCGGTCGTGGTGATCGTGGTAATGATGATGCTGCGCTGATGCTCCCGATACGGAACTCTCGCTGCAGATTTTCCTTCTCGGCACTTTTTCACACAACGCCTGACATTGTCACTTTCTAGGCGCTTGACAAACCTGGAAGGCCTGCCTAGAGTTCGGATAAGTGCTGCAACCCTGCAGCTTACAGGTGCCCAGGATATGAAGAATGTTTATGAAGTACTTCGGCAGAAGGAACTCGAACTCGCGCGGCTCGAGAAGGAAGTCGAGGCGTTGCGGGTGGTAGCTCCGCTGCTATCCCCCGAGGACGGCAAAGAGATGGGGACGGATAGTCCAAAGCCGACATTGGCGACGTCCCAAGCGACCCAGACCCTCCGGATTCCGCAGCAAGCCGCGGTCAACCAGAACCCGCAACCGGCCCGCACGGCCGCATGGGAAGAGACAGCGAAGCGCTGGCCCTAGCGTAGTCTTCAGTCGTCAGTCTTCAGCAGACTCCCGTTGCTGGGACTGGTGGTCGTTGGCTGGTAGCCAAGCATCTTTAAACATCCCGGGCGGTCGTTAGTGGATGGTCGTCGCCTTCGGTCGTCGGCAAGACCAACCTCCCGGGAGAATTCCTTCTGCGTTTCACTTCAAGCTGGTTTCGTGCTTTTTCTCATCTGATTTTCCACACAAATCACGCTGTAAAAAGCAGTCGCCAGTCGTCGGTCGTCAGCAAAATCCAAAGATTGACGCAGCCGTGGAATCCCACCCTTGCGCACAAAACGTGTCCAGTCTCATGACATCCTTTACAAAGTGTCCCGGGACATCCTTTACACTCCCGCACTGGTTCCACCGGCCCGGAGAGAGCAAGGATGGGGCACCCGGCCAACAACCAACGAACTGATTTGCTGACGACTGGCGACCGGCGACTAAAGTTTCGGCAGCACGATTCCCTTCTGGGACTGATACTTGCCCTTTCGATCGGCGTAGCTGACTTCGCAAACTTCGTCAGACTGGAAGAAGATGATCTGGCATAGGCCTTCGTTGGCGTAGATGCGGGCGGGGAGCGGCGTGGTGTTGGAAATCTCGAGCGTCACGAAGCCTTCCCACTCGGGCTCGAAGGGCGTGACGTTGACGATGATGCCGCAGCGCGCGTAGGTGGACTTGCCGACGCAGATGGTGAGCACGTCGCGCGGGATCTTGAAGTATTCGACGGAGCGCGCGAGCGCGAACGAGTTGGGCGGCACAATCGCGACGTCGGAGCGCACCGTCACGAAGGACTTCTCGTCGAAGTGCTTGGGATCGACGATCGAGGAGTTGACGTTCGTGAATATTTTGAATTCGTCGGCGACGCGGAGGTCGTATCCGTAAGACGACAAGCCATAGGACACGACGCCCTCGCGCACTTGCTTTTCCGAGAAGGGATTGATCATGTCGTGTTCCTTGGCCATCTTGCGGATCCAGCGGTCACTCTTCAGCATGTTTCTCCTTTGGGAGGGAGGAATTGAAGTCTGCGATTTGGTTCTTGCAGGCAACATGGAAATCAGCCTTTAGCTGTTAGCCGTTAGCTCTTAGCTCCAAGTCCTGCGAGTGCGTTTGTGGGTGAGTCCAACTCTGTTCATGACGCAAACATCCGACAACAGCGAGCTAAAAAAATCAACTCGCTAGGAGCTAACGGCCAATTGCTAAGAGCTGGTGTTTTGGCTGGAACTTCGTTGCTGTCATCTTACGAGACACTGCCGGGCGTTGACAATCTCTGATATGTCCCTTAGCATCAAGCACTTGGTGGTGTTCCGCAAAACCGCCTCGGGAGCCGACCGTGATCAAACTCGACATCATCAACGAAGTGGTGAACAAGACTGGCATCACGAAGACGAAAGCTGAGCTGGCGGTCGAAACCGTGTTTGAAAGCATGAAGAAGTCTCTGGCTAAGGGCGATCGCATTGAACTGCGCGGCTTCGGCGTGTTCAATGTGCGGCCACGCAAGACCGGAATTGGACGCAATCCCCGGACGGGCGCGGAGGTTTCGATTCCCCCCGGAAAAGCTGTTCGTTTCAAGCCGGGGAAGGAATTGCAGTCGATCGATTGAACGGCAGGCTCTAGGCTCTAGCAAGCGATCAAGCTATAACAGTTCTTTGGGTTCAGCTTCACGAGAAAGATTCGACGGGCGAGGACGCCCGTCGCTCCATTTTTGGATGTCACTCCGTTTCCGGTCCGCCGCTCGATCAACCCTGCTTTTGTGGCATACAATCAATAACAGTCCCGATGTCTGAACGAACGCCAGCCCTTCCTACCTCTACTGCCGAATACTACCGGCCAATGCCCGTATATCTCGCGCCACGGCCGAAGCAACGCTATTGGCTACATGGGATTTTGCTCCTGGCGACAGTGTTTACCACGCTGGTGGTGGGCGCGAACATGCAGAGCAATTTCGATAGGGGACTCTCGCCGCTATGGATGGGAGATAGTGAGGTCCCGTTTTTCCCAGTGGTCCAGATGGCGCAGCATCCTTCGCGCTTGCTGCTGGGAATTCCGTTTTCGGCTTCCCTGATGCTGATCCTGCTGGCACACGAGATGGGGCACTATCTGCACTGCGTGCGGTATGGGGTGTATGCGACTCTGCCCTATTTCATTCCGTTTCCCTCTCTGTTCGGCACCATGGGCGCGTTCATCCGGATCCGTTCGCCGATCCGGTCGCGTCCAGCGCTGTTTGATATCGGCATCGCAGGGCCGATCGCCGGGTTTGTAGTGGCCTGCGCGGTTTTGGCCATGTCGTTGGGACTTTCGCGCGCAATTCCTACGGGCACCGTGTCAAGCCAGGATGTAGTTGAAATTCATTACCCCCTGATTTTTCAGCTGGCGCATCGAGGATTGACGTTGTTCGGCCTGACACACGGGTTCGGCGCCGTGCCGCTGGAGAAGTCCTACCTGCACCCGATGGCCTTCGCTGCCTGGATTGGCATGTTCGCGACGGCGCTCAATCTGCTGCCAGGTGGGCAACTGGATGGCGGACACATCGTGTTCTCCATTGCGCCGGGCCTGCATAAGACGGTCTCGCGCCTGACCATTCTGATTTTGATTCCCATGGCAGTCTATTTGTGGATGGGCTGGCTGGTGTGGGCAATTTTGCTGGAGATCAGCAGCTTCCGCCACCCTGAGGTCATGGAATGGCCGAAGATCTCCGGAGCGCGCAGGTGGCTGGCGGTGTTTGGACTGGTGATGCTGTTATTGACTTTCACTCCGACGCCATTCGCACACACTTCTATCAAGGACTCAGTCCATCAGTTTCGCAAACATTGAGATCCACCGCCCGGAGACGACTCCATGTTGATCTCGAGAGACTATACTTCACCGAAATGCCTGCCGTGATTGCCATGCTCCGCGCAGTCAATTTGGTCAGCCACAACCGGATCAAGATGGATGCGCTTTGCTCCCTGTGCACGTCACTGAAACTGCGCGACCCGCAAACCTACGTGCAGAGCGGGAACGTTGTCTTTGGCACGAACGAGCGCAACCTGGCAAAGGTGAGCAAGCAGATTGCCGATGGAATCGAACGAGAATTCGGCTTTCGCACCGAGGTGATCGTGCGCAGCACGGCGGAGATGCGCGACGTGGTGGCCCGAAATCCGTTTGCCAAGCGGCGCGGGATTGAGCCCGGCAAGCTTCTGGTCTTGTTCTTCTCTGGCCAACCGGGTCTGGATGCGCGAGAAAGGATCCAGAGCATCAAGGCCGATCGGGAAGAATTACACCTGGATGGCCGCGAGCTTTACATCTACTTTCAGGACGGCCAGGGCCGCTCGAAAGTTTCGACCGCGGCGATTGAGCGCATGCTGAAAATACCGGGAACGGGAAGGAACTGGAACAGCGTGACGAAGCTGCTAGAGATGGCCGAAGGGATGGAGAGGGACTAGGGTCTGCGCTCTTAGCAATCAGGCTCTAGCGATTCCGCTCTCGCAATCAGGCTCTAGCAATATCGCGATCATCGCCGCCACTCCGGCAGCAGATCATTTGCGCGCATTCCCCGTTTGGCGCGACTAAGTTGAAACTTCAGAGTGCGTCTCTAAGAGCTACCAGCTAAGAGCTACGAGCTGCTTTTCACATCAACCATAAGGCGTCGACGTCTACGATCACCTGGGTGCGCGGGATTTTTTGCGCGGCGGCGTAGGCGAGCATGGTTCGGAGCAGCGCGTTCAGCTTTTCCCGGCTGGCCGACTTCAGGACGAAGTGATATCGGTAATCGCGTTTGAGCCGCAGGATAGGCGCGGCGGCCGGACCGAGAACGCGGATACCCTCATGGCGCGTTTTCTCGAACCACTTTCCTAGTAATCCGGACCATTGCAAAGCTTCGTCGAGGCGATCGCTGCGCACCAGCACGTTGGCGAGGGCGGAGTAGGGCGGGTAATGCATCCAGCTGCGGAAGCGAAGTTCTTTTTCGTAGAAGCCGGTAAAGTCGTGGCGGGCAGCGTATTGCACCGCGTAATGATCGGGGAAATACGTCTGCAAGACGACCTTGCCCGGAGTTTGGCCTCGCCCGGCCCGGCCCGCGACCTGCGTGAGAAGTTGGAAGGTACGCTCGGCGGCGCGGAAATCCGGGAAACCGAGCGCGACGTCGGCCCCGACCACTCCGACCAGCGTGACGCCATGGACGTCGTGTCCCTTGGCAATCATCTGCGTTCCGACCAGCAGATCGAGTTCGCCTTCGTTGAGGGCGCTGAGCGTGCGCTCGAAATCTTCTTTGCCGCGGACCGTGTCGCGATCCAGCCGCCCGATCCGGGCTTGGGGAAACATCCCATGCAGAAGTTCTTCCAGCTTTTCTGAGCCGGTGCCGAGAAAGTAGACGTATTCGCTACCGCACTCGCCGCAGTGTTTGGGGACGGGTGCCTGGAATCCGCAATAGTGGCAAACCATGCGATTGGATTTCTTGTGGTGGGTGAGCGCGACCGCGCAGTTCCGGCATTCCATGCGGCTTCCGCAGGCGCGACAGAGGGCCACGGGAGAGTACCCGCGCCGATTGAGCAGGATCATAACTTGCTCTTTCCGCTCGAGGCGCTCGCGGATCTCTTCGGCCAGCTTGCGCGAGATGACCTGCTCCGTTCCGGTTTCCTGAAATTCCTGCTTCATGTCGATGAGCTCGACCTCGGGCAGCGGACGCCGCTCAACGCGGTCGGGCAACTCGAGGAGCGCGTACTTATGCTTGGTGGCGTTGTAATAAGACTCGAGCGAGGGTGTCGCAGAGCCGAGCACCACCACGGCATTCGCCATTTTTGCGCGCATGACCGCGACGTCGCGGGCGTTGTAGCGCGGAGTCTCTTCCTGCTTGTAGGAGGAGTCCTGTTCTTCATCGACGATGATAAGAGCAAGGTCAGAAACGGGAGCGAAGATGGCGGAGCGTGTGCCCACCACCATGCGGGCTTCGCCGCGCTTGATGCGGTGCCACTGCTCGGCGCGCTCCTGATCGGAGAGCGCGGAGTGCAGGATCGCGACTTCGTCGCCGAAGACCTGGTGCAGGTCAGCGGCGACGGTAGGCGTCAGTCCGATTTCAGGGACGAGCAGGATGGCGGAGCGGCCGGCTTCAAGCACAGTGCGCATGGCGGCGAGGTAGACGGCAGTCTTGCCGGAGCCGGTCACGCCATGGAGGAGAATGCCGGTAAAGGATCGGCTCGCGATGGCTTCCTGCATGCGTTGGAGGGCCTGCTTCTGAGCGGAGTTGAATTCGAACTCGAATGGCGATGGGCGGGCTTTCACGCGAGAGACGTGGAATTCGGCGGGCTCTTCAATGATTTCCACGAGGGCGCGCTTGACGAGCGTGTTCAGGGTGGTGCTTGGGATATCCAGTGCGCGGAGAGTTTCGGTGTCAGCCCGGCCTCCGGCTTCGGTCAAAGCGTTTAATAAGACTTGTTGGTTCCGGTTCAGTTTCGCTCGACGGGCGGGGACACCCGTCGCTCCATTTGCGAGCTGGAGCGCTTCGTCGGGGCTGACTGTGGATCGCAAGACTGCTACTTTTACAGTGCGAGTGGCGTCGCGAGCGTCTGATATATCTTCGCGGTCCAACCATTTTTTACGGACCATTCCGGTCAGCACCACGCGGCTTACTCGAGTGGCGCTGCGGAGGCTTTGCTCGCATACCGGATCGTCGCGGTTGGCAAGATAATCGAGGACTCGGAATTCGGCGAGTTGATCCTCGGGGGGGCGGCGCGCGCGCGCGGATGATCCCGACTTGCCGCCGAGATGAAGCGCGAGATGGCCTTGCTCGGTGATGCGATAGGTGATGGTGCGCTTGAATTCGGCGCCGAGCGGGAGCATGGTGCGGAAAACTTCGCCCAGCGGAGCGAGATAGTAATCGGCGATCCACTTGCCGAGACGCATGAGTTGCTCGTCGAGCACGGGCGCGGGATCAAGCACGCTGACGACGTTCTTGGTTTGTGCGGGGGGTTTGCGGTCATGCAAGTCGACGACGATGCCGCTCATGCGCTGCTGCCGGAAAGGCACCAGTACACGGCTTCCGATGGCGGGCTCCATACCGTCAGGAACGCGGTAGGAGAAGGCCGTGTCCAGCGGGACTGGCAGGGCTACATCACAGAATTGGGGAGCGGAAGTCAGACTCTAGTTTCCAGTTTCGAGTTTCGAGTTTCGAGTTCCAGTTTCAGGCTTTCAGTTTTGTGCTGAGATGTTCGCACAATAGAGTATCAGGCGAGCGTCGAGCGTCGAGCTTCGAGCCCCGAGCTTCGAGAAAATCCAGTTTCTGCTTGCTCGTAGCTCGCAGCTCGTAGCTCGCAGCCGCACGCTGGTGGAAGAGTTCGCTCGCGTCTGATCAAACCCTGACGTCCGAGACCTGACACCTGTGACCTGACACCTGCCTTTCTGGTAGGCTGATGGGCCGTTCTAATAAGTGAACATGAGTACTCGTCTCGCCATTCTCGCGGACATTCACGCCAATGTGTGGGCGCTGGACGCGGTGCTTGCGCATTTGAAAGTCCGCGAGGTCGACGGCATCGTGAACCTCGGCGACTCTTTGTATGGGCCGCTGAAGCCGCATGCAACTTACGAGCGGCTGATGAAGGAGGACGTGCTGGTCACGATTCAAGGGAACCAGGATCGGCTGATCTACGAAGCGAGCGAGCGCGATCTCGCGGCGATTCCGACTTTGGCCTACGTGATCCGAGACCTGGGTGGAGAGCCGATCCACTGGCTCAGCGAGTTACCGCGAACGGCGGTAGTTGAGGAAGACATTTTTCTTTGTCATGGCACGCCGGGCAGCGACACCGTTTACCTGCTCGAAGATGTGATGGATGGATTGCCCGAGGTGCGGTCGGAGGGCGCGATTCGCGAGCTTTTGCAGGGCGTGCGCAGTCCGGTCGTGCTTTGCGGACATACGCACATTCCGAGAGTGGTCGAGCTCTCCAATGGACAGCTGGTGGTGAATCCGGGGAGCGTCGGAGTGCCTGCCTATGATGACGTCGACCCGGTCCGCTATCGGATGCAGAACTTCTCACCGCATGCTTGCTACGCGATTCTCGAGAAGAACGACACAGGGTGGAACGTGTCGCTGGAACGGGTTGCGTATAACCATCAGGCGGCCGCGGAATATGCGCGGACGCGCGGGCGGGACGACTGGGCTCAGGGGATTGCGACCGGAAGAATGGGGTAGTGGGGCGGGTGTCAGGTGTCCAGGTCTCAATTCACCACAGAGTCACAGAGACACAGAGAGAATCTAAAATCTCTCATTCCTGAGACCTGAGACCTGCCACCTGCTACTTCGCTGGCGCTTTCAATCCCAACTCCTTCATGACCATTTGCAGGTCTTTCCAGGCCTCTTTTTTCTGGCGGGGATCACGCAGGAGGAAGGCAGGATGGTACGTGACGGCCAGTTTGGCTCCTGACCAGTTTGGGTCGTTGCTGCGGACGCCTGTGGGTTTGAAGTCATACCAGCGGCCGCGCAGGTTCGACATGGAGTCGTTGATGGCGAGCAGAGTCTTGGCTGCGACGGCGCCGAGGGCCACGATGACTTTCGGCTTGATGGTGGCGACCTGGCGCATGAGAAATGGCGAGCAGGTTTCGCACTCGTCGCGCTCCGGAGTGCGATTGTTGGGGGGACGGCACTTGATGATGTTGGCGATGTAGACCTGTTCACGCTCGAGTCCCATGGCCTTGATCATGTTGGTGAGGAGCTGGCCGGCGCGGCCGACGAAGGGTTCGCCCTGCTGATCTTCGTCAGCGCCGGGAGCTTCGCCGATGAACATCAGGTCGGCATTCGGATTACCAACGCCGAACACGATCTGCTTGCGTCCTTGCTTGTGCAGACGGCAACGGGTGCAGTCGCCAAGGTCTTCGCGGATGATGCGCAGGGCTGCGACTGGATCGGCTACACCGTACTCCGGCTTCGAGGTAAGAACTTCTAAAGTGCTGACTTCTGACGGGGCCATGACAGCAGCAGATTTTCTCGGCGACATTTGTTCTCGGTGTTCCGGATAGAGTTCGGGTGGGGACGCGATGGAATCCCCGAGTGCAAGGGTTTCTGCCGAATCCGGAAATGGGGCAGCGTCCCGGCAATAAAAGTCGTAGATGCCCATCTCACGGTAGTAGCGAAGGCGCTCGGAAACGGCGTTCCGCAAATCTGGAGAGAGCGATCGGGACATCGACCATCAGAATACCATCGCGTCGCCTCACGTAGGGGCAGACGCCCTCGTCTGCCCGGTCGAGCGAAGCTCGACAGCCACCGATGCCATAAGCGACTACGGCCTACGAGCGATTCAGCAACAAGGCCTCGACTCAGATCGCAAAAGGCGGGAATAGTAATCTTCAGAAACCGAACACCAGCTAACGGAATCTACATTGGATATCGTTGTAGCTCCACGCACTATATGACGGACGCGCCCCAGCATCGGTGGACGGTGATTCTTGCCTTCGGGCTGGTGTACCTCTTTTGGGGCTCAACCTACCTGGCAATCGCGATTGGGGTGGAGCACATTCCTCCGGCGCTGATGTGCGCGACGCGATTCCTGGTCGCCGGCACGCTGATGCTGGCTTATTGCTGGCTCCGGGGTCGGCCGGTCGCCTATACCGGACAGCAGTTGTGGCACATGGCAGTTGTCGGCACGCTGCTGCTGATGGGCGGCAACCTTACCCTTTCGTTCGCCGAACAGGTCCTCCCCTCGGGTCTCTCTGCACTGCTGATTGCGGTGACACCGCTTTGGTTTCTCGTGCTCGACGCGTGGCTGCTCGGTCACCATCACATCACGCGCAGAGGCATCGTTGGACTCGTGCTGGGCATACTTGGCATGGTGGTGCTCCTGTGGCCGAAGCTGACCGCCACCGGATCGATCGGCCGGCGCGAGTTGTGGTTCTCGCTCAGCCTGCTTGCGGGTTCATTTAGCTGGGCGCTCGGATCGGTGCTTTCGAAGGTGTGGCATTCGAATGATCTCGACCCTCTCAGTTCCACAGCCTGGCAGGTGATCTTTGCCGGCATCGCGAACCTGGCCTTCGCGCTCGCGAACCATGATCTCGCGCACGTGGTGTGGACCGCGCGCGGCGTCGGCGCGGTTCTCTATCTGGTGGTCGGAGGCTCGTGGATCGGATACACATCCTATATCTGGCTGCTCCGCCACGCACCCAGCTCGAAAGTCTCCACCTACGCCTACGTGAATCCGGTGGTGGCGGTTTTCCTGGGCTGGCTCGTGCTGCACGAGCCGATTGACCGCTACATCCTGATGGGCAGCGCCATCGTGGTCGCTTCCGTCATCCTGGTCACCAGCGCGAAAGAAGACGAGAAGACCGTGGCAGCGGAGTTGCCTGCTGTAGAGGCAGCGGGAGATTGAACGCAGCGCCACGTAGGGGCAGACGCCCTCGTCTGCCCGGTCGAGCGAAGCTCGACAGCCGCCGTTTTCTTCGCTCCTTCGCGGACCGTTCTTTGCGGTTTTCGCGGTCAGCCCGTTCATAACTCAGACCTCATAACTCGCATCCCTTCCGCTAAACTGGGCAAGCGATCCACGGAGTCTTCATGACGAATTGCGTGCGCTGCGGGCGGCCGATTTCTGATTCGTCGTACGCCGCGACCTCAAACCTGTGCCCGGAGTGCCGGCAGGCCTTTGCCGGAGCGGCTCGACCGGCTCCCGTTGCCCAGCCTTCCATGGCCACCACGGGTCCCGCTCCCTACCGCCCGCCCGTGACGGTCGCGATCGTCGGAATTAATATCCTCGTATTTGCGGCCATGATCGTAAGCGGTGTCTCGCCCATGAACCCGACCTTGGCTCAACTCCTGCGCTTCGGGGCTGACTTTGGCCCCTACACTCTGGGCGGGCAGCCCTGGCGCATCCTGACTTCCAACTACGTTCACGTCGGGCTCTTTCACATCCTGTTCAACATGTGGTGTCTCTGGAATCTCGGCCGGCTGGCCGAGAGGATTCTGGGCGCCTGGACCTACGTCCTCACCTATACCGCGTGCGGGATTGCAGGCAGTCTGGCAAGTCTCTGGATTCATCCGGGAGCGGTGGGCGCAGGAGCGTCGGGCGCGATTTTTGGCCTCGCCGGCGCCTTGATTACGGCGCTGTATTTGGGAAAGCTTCCCTACCCTCGGCAGATGCTGAGCGGCCTGCTGCGAAGCCTGCTCAGTTTTGCGGGATACAACCTGTTCTTTGGAGCGGTGGTGCCCGGGATCGACAATTCCGCACACATCGGGGGCTTAATTGTGGGGCTGGCGATCGGTGCCCTTCTGGCGTCGCAACTTAACGAAGCGCCTGAAAAGCGCCGAACTCATGAGCGATTCATGTTCACGATTGTGGCTCTGTTTCTGATCGGCTTCGGAGTGTTTGTCAAAAAACAGAGCGGCTGGGTGGTCGAAAAATATCGCCAGCTCAATTCCAGCGGACAGGAAACGCGAGAGCCTTGACAGGCTGCGGAAACTCGGATTCCGTTTTGCGCAAGTTTGCGCCAGGTTCGCCGAAAAACAACGTCGATGACTGTAATCGCGATTTTTCAACAGCTACGCATTCGCCGTGTATAACGGTGAGCGATTAAGACCGTACATGGTACGAGCACGGCTCCTCTCTCCGACAGTCGCGGCTAGGTGAAACCAACCAAGTTTTACAATCTGCGGTCGATCGGCCCGAGGATCTCAGCACTTCCAAGGGCTGGGCTATGTCCTGAGATTTCTGTGGCAATCGACTGTGCCTAGGTGTTGCCTCCTGAACAAAATGGCGCAAAACAACCACCAAGAACCCGACACCAACGATGACAACGAAGTCAAATGCGTAGAGGACCACGACTCTCCTCTCCCTTCTTGCATCACGCTGGACATAAAAAATGGCATAAGTACTTACTGTTGACCGGGAGCCAGAATGTAATTGCCTGGTTGCGTTTCGTACGACATCAGCAGCCCCACTCGGCTTCACCAGGTTTTGCGAAATACCGCCTTGAGTCTTCGCAGTTTTGGTCCGCTCCGGCCAACTCCAGTAGTGCCAGGCGAGCAGCCGCAACCAGGCGGCTCTTTTCCTCGGGCGCTACCTGCTCCCACGCTTCTGGGTTTGCCTCGCTCGCGCCGCCAAAATCCGGGCCCAGCGCCTGGTGATAGTGGTGGAAGAGTTCTGCCAATTGCTCCGCGGATACTTCCTGGATCGACATCAGATTTCCTTTCCGTTGCCAATATCAATTGGAAACGAAATCCCATAAATTCCGCATAAACGTGCCATAAGCATTTCGTAAAGGCCTACAACTGGCTTCACCAGTGACAGATCGGAGGCGCTGGCCGTGGCCGAACTTCTGGACCGGTCACAACCTCAAAGATGGGGGCCTCAGATGGGCACCGTGAATGGCAGGGCAGCAAAAAGAGAGAAAGGCAAATTCGGTTTGCACCCTAAAGACAACGTAATCCTCAATTTCGAGTTGGAACTAAAATCGCCAAAGTTCTGAATGGTTGCTGTTGAAATCAGATGGGATGAGAAGGCCGGTCTCCGGACGGGATGCGGTGTACGCTCCCAAGTTATCGACGTGCTCAAGGCACAGATAAAAAGGAGACCGGCAATGAAGAAGGTTAGCACTGTAGCGGCAAAGCCAGGCAAGAAAATCTCGCAGCCGAAGTTAACCATTGGATTGGATCTGGGAGATCGCAACAGCTGGTACTGCGTGCTGGAGGAATCCGGCCAGCTACAACGGGAGCAGCGCGTGCGCACGAATGCGAAAGCGTTGCGCGAAGTCTTTGGCGGCATGCCGCACAGCCGGCTCGCCCTGGAAATCGGTACGCATTCGCCCTGGATCAGTCGCTTGCTCAGCCAGTTGGGGCATGAAGTGACCGTGGCGAATGCGCGCAAGGTGCGGCTGATCGGGGAGAGCCGCAAGAAAGACGATCGGCTGGATGCGCAGACGCTGGTGCGGCTGGCCCGGATGGATCCGGAGTTGCTTATCCGGTAAAGCACCGGAGCGAGCAGGCGCAAGCCGATCTGACGCTGATTCGGGCCCGGGCTGGGCTGATTATACGCAAAATCGCGTCTTGAAAACCCGCGACTGTCAACGCTGTCACATTAACGACTACTCCTTCACTCCCCACCTTCTTCAACCTCCTCGGTGTCGTTCACGATATCTACGGCATGTCCTCTCACACTGAAAGTGATCTTCTGGGTGTCGTCAGGCTGGAAGGTAACGCGGGTAGGCTGGCGCTGCCAGGCTGGAGCGGGACACTCGGAGTCGGGCAAGTCATCGCCGTCAGGTTCCCCCAGCAACTTCTTCAGAATCGGCTTTCGCCGCCCCAATTGCACCACCACGGCAAAAAGCTTCTTTCCGTCGTCAGAGACCCCGCAATAGGCGATGTAATCGCGGTACCAGCTACCCGTTGAATAGAAGGGGTCAAACTCGGGCAAGGTGATCTGGGCGACGCGGCCGGTCACGCGATCGACCAGCAACCATCCACCTCGTTCCCAAACCCAGCGCGGAGCCGAAGCCGATTCTGCGGGGAGTGTGTCATTGAGGCGAAACACGCGCCGGACGACGAACAAACGATCGGTGACATCATGCGGAGCGCCGGTCGTGTACTCCTTCAGGCGTGTATCGACGAAGAGGGCGCGGACCTTCAACTCCAGCGGCTTCCGTTCCGCAGGCCCCACGTACCACTTTGCAGAGGTCCACTTGCCAAAAGCGATGACGTGCGGCTTCGGGACAGCTCCGGCAGCCCCGGCCCAGACAAGAAGACCACCGAGAACAAGAAGAGGACGAAATCTTTTGCACATGAGCCCAAACTAAGCATGCGCTTGTTCGCGGGCAAGGTTATCTGAACATGAGGAGAGCTGCCTTTCCCGAGCCGGGAATTCTCTCTTTGATATGGAAACGATTTTTCTGTGGGTAAAACGTGTTCTGCCGCAGGCAAACTCCGTTACAATACCGACCAGAGTCACCGTCCGCTGGAGCGTGATACTCCGCGGTACAACTAATTCACGGCGACCGCACTCTATTAAGGCATGGGCGAACTTCTGATCCACCGACGCGTCCCGCGCGTGCTCGTGGTGGACGACAATCCGGACATGGTCGAGTTGATGCGAGAGTTGCTCGCCAGCCGAGGCTACGACGTGGTCGCTGTGCGCGATGCGGATGCGGCCGAGGCTGAGGTTCGCCGTCACCCTCCCGACCTGATCCTCTCTGACGTGGTGATGCCCGGCCGTTCCGGCTACGAACTCTGCCACCAGTTGAAGAACGATCCCGGGACGCGCCTGATTCCTTTTCTGCTGATTACGGGATTGAGCGATCGCGAAGACAAGGTAAAGGGAATCGAGGCGGGTGCGGACGACTTTCTGAATAAGCCGATCTTCCCTGCTGAGCTTTTTGCTCGCGTCACATCCCTGCTCAAGCTGAAAGAATTCACCGACGAGTTGGAGACCGCCGAGTCCGTGCTGTGCACGCTTGGGCGGAGCGTCGAGGCGCGCGATCCTTATACGGAAGGACACTGCGAACGGCTGGCGCAACGTGCCGCCGCTCTCGGACGCTACATCGGACTCGACGAGGCATCCATTGTTGCTTTGCGCCGGGGCGGGTATTTGCACGACCTCGGAAAAATCGCGGTGCCCGATGAAATTTTGAAGAAAGGCTCGAACCTGACTTCGGACGAATGGATGGTGATGAAGCAGCACCCACTCACGGGAGAGAATATCTGCAAGCCGCTCAAGTCGCTGCGACTGGTGTTACCGATCATCCGCTTCCATCATGAACATTCCGATGGCTCGGGCTATCCCGATGGTCTGACCAAGAACGAGATCCCGTTGCTGCCCCGCATTCTGCAGGTGGTGGATGTGTATGACGCGCTGCGCACGGCCAGGCCCTACAAGCCCGCGCTTGCGCACGAAAAGGCTGCCCATACGATGCTTGCGGAAGCACAGGCCGGCCTCTGGGACGAGGACCTGGTGGGGCAGTTCTTCTCCATGCTCAGTAAGCGGCAAGTCGCCTAAGGGATTGTGGAGAAGCGGGCGTTCCCGCCCGCCTGGACGGGCGAGAACAACCGTCCCTTCATTCTGGACCAAATCCCCCGGTGTTAATCTGGATACAACTGAAGCACCTGTAACGGGTTCTCACATCCGAGACTTGGAATTCTTTGCCTACTGCTTACAGCATCGTCATTCCAGCCTACAACGAGAGTGAGCGCATACGCGCGACGCTTGACAAAATCCTCGTCCATATTCAGGAGCGCGGCTGGGATGCTGAGATCCTGGTGGTGGACGATGGTTCAACTGACGCGACCGCGCAGATCGTTCAAGCGTACGCGGCGGAGCATCCCTTGCGTTTGCTCCAGAACCCAGGCAACCGCGGCAAAGGATACAGCGTGCGCAACGGAATGTTGCACGCGAATGGCGAGATGGTTTTGTTCAGCGATGCCGATCTGTCATCCCCGATCGAGGAGGCAGACAAGCTGTTCGTGGCCCTTGCGGAAGGAAACGATATTGCTATGGGATCGCGCTGGATGCGAACAGAGTTGCAAACTCAGCGACAGCCGCTGCATCGCCAACTGTTAGGTCGAATCTTTAATCGTGCACTGCGCGTGGTGCTGGATCTGCACTTTCGCGACACGCAGTGCGGATTCAAGGCCTTCACCCGCCGGGCTTCACAGGTGATCTTTCCTTTGCAACACATTGAGCGCTGGGGATTCGATCCGGAGATTCTCTTCCTGGCCCACAAATTCGGACTCAAGGTGAAAGAAGTGCCGGTGAAGTGGGCCCATCGCGAGGGCACCCGGATCAATCCTTTGCGGGATGGCATGCGAATGTTTTCCGAGGTGTTGAAGATCCGCTGGTACTCCCTGAGCGGCAAGTATGACGCGGGCTCAACGTCGACGGTCGCGAGTTTATGATGCGGCCTTGAGCAAGGGATGCACGGGATGTGTGGTCACGCCCACGCCGCGACAGTAAATCAACGTCAGGCTCCCAGCACATTTCGGACAGAGCCAAAAAAATTCCACCCCACGCGAGCGTTTGCCAAGCGCGGGATCGAACCCCAGCAAAAATTGCGAGTCGGCCTTGGCTTCGCGGTCAAAGCGGAAGAGCTTGCCTTCGTGCAGATAACGAAAACGAGCAGAACAGGTCGGGTTCGCGCACTTCGAAATCATCGCGCCTCCTGATGGCTCGGTACAGAGTGATCGAATGAACTTAGTTTACACCCGGATGCAACAGCGCTGACTGGTCTCGCGAATGGGCAAAACGACGTCGTTGACGGCGGGCCTCGGTTTATCAGGAAAAGCTTTTAACCGCAAAGTCCGCAAAGAACGGCCGCCAAGGACGCAAGACAATCAGGTCGCATTCCGACTGATACAGGTAATCAAATAAATATAAGACGCCTGTCTTTGCGACCCTTGCACTCTCTTTGCGATCTTGGCGGTTAAAGGTTTTGCTCTCGTATCAAGTTCGATGAAAAACCAAGAGCTCTTAACCGCAGAGGGCGACCGGCTTCTGCAGCAGACCGTCATGCGCGCTAGGCGGGTTGTTCATGTCCGCGGGCGCTAGTGTGTGCCGCCGAGAACTCACGCACTCCCTCGACCACCTTGCTTCCCATCTCCGAAGTACCCAGAGCAGGCTGACCCTCGCGAGCGAGGTCGCAGGTTCGGTAACCGGCGGCCAAAGCAGCGCTGACGGCTGACTCGATGCACGCTGCCTCGCGTTCCAGCTGGAAAGAGTGCCGCAGCAGCATAGCCCCGGATAGGATTGCGCCCAGCGGATTAGCAATGCCTTTGCCGGCGATGGTGGGAGCGGAGCCGTGCACCGGTTCGTATAAGCCGACCGCTCCGCCAATGCTCGCCGAGGCCAGTAACCCAAGACCTCCCACCACGCCGCCCGCCTGGTCAGAAAGAATGTCGCCAAACATGTTCTCGGTTAAAATCACGTCTACTTCAGTGGGATGCTGCACGAGCAGCATGGCCGCCGAGTCCACGTACTGGTGCGTCAGTTTCACGTCCGGATAGGCGGTTGCGACACGGCTCACAACATCGCGCCACAGCCGCGAGCATTCCAGCACATTGGCTTTGTCCACCGACAAAACTTTGTGGCGGCGGGAGCGAGCGAGTTCAAAAGCCACGCGCGCGATGCGCTCGATCTCGGGCTCGCTGTAACGCATGGTGTTCAGCGCCTCCCTGGACCCGGGCTCGCCGACGATCGAGCGCGGCTGCCCGAAATAAAGCCCGCCCAGCAACTCACGGACGATCATGATATCGGTGCCCTTCACGACTTCGGCCCGCAGTGGCGAATTTTCCAGCAGCGCAGGAATACAAACCGCCGGACGCAAATTCGCAAAGGCCCCGAGTTCCTTTCGGAGCCGAAGAAGCCCTGCTTCGGGCCGAAGGTGGCCGGGATTCTTGTCATAGGCGGGAGATCCCACCGCGCCCAGCAACACGGCTCCCGCTTTGAGGCAGGCGTCAAGCGTATCGGGCGGCAGCGGATCGTTACTCGCGGCCAGCGCAGTTCCGCCAATGCTCTTGCGCGTGAGCTTCAACTGGTGGCCGTAAATGCTGGCGACCGCGTCGAGAACACGAATAGCCTCTTCGGTGACTTCCGGCCCAATGCCGTCGCCCGCCACAATCGTCAAGTTCAGAAGCACACGACCTCCTCATGCCTGAAACCTCAAATTCTACAGAAAGGATGCTACGCAAGGGCAGACATTCGACTCTGTGCTCCCAGGTTCAAATGACCATCCGGAGCGAAAGCCGATGGGGGATTTGCTAAGATTTTAGATTTTAGATTTTAGATTTTAGATTTTAGATTTTAGATTTTAGATTTTAGATTTTAGATTTTAGATTTTAGATTTTAGACTTTAGATTTTAGATTTCAGATTTCAATTTGCTTCCTCGTTCTGGTGTGGTGTCCCAGTAGTCCGCGCCATAAGTTGTTGGCGCTTTGAAAGGGCGCGGCTTCAGCCGCGCCGCATGGGACACTTGAAAAGGCGGCTTTAGCCGCTGAGGGACGGGATTTGGCGCCTCACTTTGTTCGCACATTTTCGGCACACACTAGAGGATCCCCATCTTCTTGCCTACCTTCTTCAATACCTCCAAAGCGCGTTGCAGTTCCTCACGAGTATGCGTGGCAGTCATGATGGTGCGCACACGGGCTTTGCCCTCGGGAACCGTTGGGAACGCGATCCCGGTTCCGAGCACGCCCTCCTTGAAGAGCTCTCGCGAGAACTCCATGGTGCGGGCGCCGTCGCCAATGATGATGGGCGTGATCGGAGTTTCGCTTGCGGGCGTGGTTTTGCCGCCGATATCGAAGCCGAGGAGGCCGAGTTCCTTTTTCCAGAAGCGGGTGTTCTCCCAGAGTTTGTCGATGCGTTCGGGTTCCTGCTCGAGGACGTCGAAAGCCGCGATGCAGGTGGCTGCCACCGACGGGGGATGCGAAGTCGAGAACAGAAACGGCCGTGCGCGATGGTAGAGGTAGTCGATGAGGTCGCGTGTGCCGCACACGTATCCTCCGAGGGCGCCGATCGCCTTCGACAGTGTGCCCACCTGGATGTCGACGCGTCCGTGCTGGTGAAAGTGGTCGATCGTGCCACGGCCATTGCGGCCTAACACGCCCGAAGCGTGCGCGTCATCCACCATCATGATGGCGCCGTATTTCTCGGCGAGGTCGCAAAGCCCCGGAAGCGGTCCAATGTCGCCGTCCATGGAGAAGACGCCGTCAGTGATGAGCAACTTGCGGCCGGGCTGGTCTTTGACGCTGGCGAGTTGTTCTTCGGCGTGGCGGAGGTCCTTATGATTAAAAACGAGAATCTTCGCGCGCGAGAGGCGCGCGCCATCAATAATGGACGCGTGATTCAGCTGGTCGGAGATGATGAAGTCTTCTTTGCCCAAAACCGCCGACACCGTTCCCGCATTCGCCGCGAATCCTGACTGGAACACCACACAGGCTTCGACGTTCTTGAAGCGCGCGATTTTTTCTTCCAGCTCCATATGAATCTTCATGGTGCCGGCAATGGTGCGCACGGCGCCCGAGCCGACTCCGTACTTGCGCGTGGCTTCGAGGGCGGCCTCGCGCAGCTTGGGATGAGTTGTCAGGCCGAGGTAATTGTTCGAGGCCAGATTGATCACGTGCTTGCCGTCGAAGGTGCACTCCGGGGCTTGCTCGTCCTCGAGCACGCGCAGTTTGAAATGCGTGCCCTTGGATTTGAGTTCATTGAGCTGCTCGGTGAGGTAAGAAAGAGGATTGGTGCGCGTGATGGTGGTCATGAGTGCCTCACGAATCTCCTCCCGCAGATGAACGCAGGACTTCAGATATCAGTTTAATACGCGCGTGAATGCGAGCGCACGGCAGTCGTAATGGCCGGACCGGGAACTCTTCAGTTTGAGCGCAAGGATCGGATGGCGGAAACGCGGCGCGTGCCGGAAGATTGGAATGTCCGCGAATTTATTAATCGGGGTTGGACATGTCACAAGCATTTCGCGTTGCGGCGATTCCAACGAAGGTAGCAGATCTGGTTCGCTCGAGTATGCGGTCGCCAGGCTATGGACATCCCGCGCACGTGGAGGTTGCGACGGGGTACGGCCCGTGTCGGCATTGCCTCCGCGATTTTCAGGTTGGCAAGGACCGGCGAATTCTGTTTACCTACGATCCCTTCTATGGGATCGAGCCGCTGCCGTTGCCTGGGCCGATTTTCATTCATGCAGGCCCTTGCGAGCGATTTCCGGATAATGGAGGCTTTCCTCCCGACCTGCGAACGCATCGGTTGACGTTGGCGGCCTACGGAGAGGGCGGGCGCTTGCTCACGGAGGAGTATGTGGAGAACGGACAAGTAGACACGACGATCGAGCGATTGCTCGAACGCATCGACGTGAAATACCTTCACATTCGGGATACCGAAGCCGGATGCTACGATTTCCGAATCGAACGGGAGTAGCGTTGAACAAACCGCGCAGAAACGCGTGGCTCTCGCAGAGGTTACGTCACTTGCGACCTGCCCCTATTGCAAAGTGTCATCCTGAGCGCAGTGAGGCGACAGCCGAACGGAGTCGAAGGACCCCATGTCTCCTAAACTGTTCCGAGACCTTAAAAGGCATTTTCACCACTGAACCATACAACAAGGCCTTTGGCAGGAAATCCTTTTCGGTTGATTTGGGTTGCAGCGGGCGTGGGGTCCTTCGACTCCGTGAAACATCCGCCTTGCGGACGTTCCACTGCGACGGTCTTGTCCGCAGGATTACCGGATCGAAATAAAAGAGGACGGCATTCCCTCCCGCCTCACTTCGTGCCGTTTGGGTACACCAGAATCTTGCTCGCCTCCCCCGTTTTCAACCGCTCCATGCCTTTCGAGAAATCTTTCATGGCGATGCGATCCGTGATCACCGGGTGCAGGTCGAGCTTGCCAGCTTTAAGCAGGGCGGTCATCTGGTACCAGGTCTGGTACATGCGGCGGCCGTTGATGCCCTGGATGGTGATGCCCTTAAAGATGATGTCCTCGGAGAAATTCAGCGAGATGGGCTTGGAGGTCAGCCCGAGGAGCGAGATGCGCCCGCCGCGGCGCACGATATCAAATGCCGTTCGGATAGCGCTGGGGTGGCCGGCCATCTCGAGGACGACATCCACGCCAAGTCCGCCTGTTCGCTCCAGGATGAGACCAGTCACGTCTTCTTTCGAAGGGTCGAGCGTGAGGTCCGCCTTCATTTTTTTAGCAACGTTGCGGCGGTGTTCATTGACCTCGATGGCATACACCTGTGCGGCGCCTACTGCTCGAGCAACCGCGATCGCAAAGAGTCCAATAGGCCCGCAGCCGGTAATGGCGACGGTTTTAGCGGCAATTTCCCCGGCCAATACGGTGTGCACGGCGTTGCCGAGTGGATCCAGGATCGAGGCGTACTCGTGCGGGATGGCGGGATCGAGTTTCCAGATATTCGACTCGGGAATGACGACGTATTCGGCGAATGCGCCATCGGCATCCACGCCGATGATCTTCACGTTTTGACAGATGTGGGCCTCGCCCGTGCGGCACTGCAGGCACTTGCCACAGGCCACGTGCATTTCGGCGGAGACGAAGTCGCCTGCCTTGACGCTCGTGACTTCGTCGCCGTAAGCAACCACTTCGCCACAGAACTCGTGCCCGGGAATGAGTGGCGGATGGATGCGGCCCTGTGCCCAGCGGTCCCACTCGTAGATGTGCAGGTCGGTGCCGCAGATGGAGGCGACTTTGACTTTCACCAGGACGTCGGTGCGACCGTAGCCCGGAACCTTGACTTCCCGAACATCCGCACCGGGTGCGGCCTCCGGTTTCACCACCGCCAGCATGGTATTGGGCATCAACTTCCTTAAGAGAACGAATTAGGCGCGAAAACTCTTTATTCTAGCATCGGGCGAGGCAGCTTAGGACTTGTGGGCCGGCTCTTTGCTGACCGCTTTCCCACTTCGGCGTTTCTCTTCGATCATCTTGCGATTGTATTCCTCGGACTTTCCGCGAGGCACACTGAGGGTCCGCCAGTTGTGGGTGCCGAGATGCTTCGAAAGGAACACGATCTGACCGATATGAGATGCGTAGTGGGCGAGTGCGCGATTGAGTGCCTGCACCACCGTATGTGGTTCGTGCCGAATGTAGACGGTATGCATGAGGTCTTCCGGCTTCAGCGAGTCGAGGGTGCGGAAGACGCACGCCCAGCCCTCCTCCCACCAGCGGAGAAGTTCCTCGCGCGTAGGCTCGCCGTTGAGTTCGAACTCCTGGTCGCGGTGGCGGTCGGGCTTTTCGCCGTCGCTGGTAAGGAAATCTGTAAAGCGCGACCGCATGTTGCCGGAGATATGTTTGACCAGGATTGCAATGGAATTCGACTCGGGATCGAGCGTGATCAGGAGTTGCTCGTCGGTCACCTGCGCGACGGCGCCTTCGGCCATGCGTTTATATCCCCGGAGCTGGCGACGAACTTCTTCGAGAAAGTGCGAACCGAGAGCGTCCATGGCAGCCCTCATGATACCGTGGCACTCGCCGAGACGATATGCTGGAAACCCGTTGCGAAAATTGGCTCCAACACCCTATGGACTTCGCCGGTTTTTTGTGGTCCGCTTTGAACGGCATCCACCGATCGAACCCGCGGAGGGCACAGCTCGAGACCTATCAGGGCCTTACGCTTACGTAGGGGCAGACGCCTCGTCTGCCCGGCCACGGTGCTTTTCCGCGGCCTCTTTCGGCTCCAGCCGAGCCGTAACGCATCCGAAATCGAACGGCTTGCCGCGGTCGCTGCGCCTGAAAGAAGGGCTGAGTCCTTCCCGGAATCTCTGCGTTCTCTGCGGACGTTCTCCGCGTTCTCCGCGATTTAAGATTTTCCACGAAACACTGTCCAACCTTTTGCGCAACTCCTTCGGCGGATACTTCTTCGCACCCAAACCTAACCCGAGCCCCACCCTCCGCCGGCGGGGCTTTCAATTCGGATGGCTTCCCCTTTACGTAAGCGGACGTTGAACTTTCCGGGCAGCTTTTCGTGGGATCCATCTGCTCGCAAAATCGTCGCGTTTCCGGCTGCACCTTCGGCACCACCGTGCAATCCCCATGGACCTCGAACGCGACGGTCCGCGAGCAGAGTGACTTCAGCATCGGTCAGTACTTCGATTTCGCGTACGATCCCGTCACCTCCGCGATACCTTCCTGCCCCACCACTTCCTGACCGCAGCGCATAGCGCCGCACGCGCAGCGGGTATGCGTATTCGAGCGCCTCAGCAGGCGTGTTCAGCGAGTTGGTCATGTGGGTGTGCACGCCCGAGACGCCATCCTTTGTGGGGCGCGCGCCCATGCCACCGGCTATCGTTTCGTAATACGCAAAGGCCTCGCCTGTGCGCGGATCGATCCCGCCGATGGTGAGATTGTTCATGGTACCGGCGGCGGCCGCTGGAATTCGGTCAGGAATGGCCTGCGCCAGCGCGCGCAAGAGGACATCCACGATCCGCTGCGAGGTCTCCACATTTCCTCCGGCTACGGCAGCCGGAGGACGGGCGTTCACGACCGTCCCTGCGGGTGCGACCACTTCGATAGGGCGCATCAGCCCGGCGGTTGCCGGGACGTCTTCCTGGAGCAAGCAACGGAAAACGTAAAAGCAGGCCGAATACGTGATCGCGTTGACCGCATTCACGCTGCCTTCCACCTGCCGATCGCTGCCTGAGAAATCCACGGTCACCAGGCGCTTCGCAAGTACTCCTCCCGCCCTGTGAGCCGTGCCAGGACGTGAGCTCTTTTTGCGATTAGCATGCACCGTGATTGAGACCGCGATCTTGACTGGCGTCTCGCTCACCCCATCGTTGTCGAGGAAATCCTCCGCCCGGTAGACGCCGGGCGGCACCTGCGCGAGGAAGGCACGCATCATCTCTTCGGAATAGGCGAGCAGGTCGGTGGCCGCGCGCTGTGCGCGGGGAAAGCCGTAGCGGGCGCAGATTTCGCGAAGCCGCGTGACGCCCGTGTGGCAGGCGGCGATCTGTGCTCCCAGGTCGCCTTCGCGCTCTCCGGGAGTGCGGACATTGGTCAGCAGTAAGGCCAGAACATCGCGATCGATGGTTCCGCCGCGCATTACCTTCACGGGAGGAATGCGGAAGCCTTCCTGATAAATCTCGCGGCAGAGCCCCATCGATCCCGGATAGGTACCGCCAACGTCGGCGTGGTGAGCGCGCGAGGCGACGTAAAAATCTGGCGCGCCCCCTCGCTTCCGACTGGCCCGTGGGCCACCGTTGCCCACGAACACAGGCGCGACCAGTGTGATGTCGGGGAGATGAGTGCCGCCAGCGAAAGGATCATTCAACATCACCATGTCGCCGGGTGTGAGTTCGCATTTCTCGATCGCGGCGCGGACCGACATGGGCATCGAACCGAGATGGACCGGCATGTGGTCGCCCATCGCGATCACTTCCCCTTGCGAGTCGAACACGGCGCAGGAATAGTCGCGGCGCTCTTTGATGTTAGGAGAAAACGCGGTGCGGCGGAGAGCGGCGCCCATCTCCTCGGCAATGGAGTGGAAGAGATTCTTGAAAATTTCGAGTTCAATGGGATCGCGCGCCATGGGCAGACTCGTGCGCGAGTGAGTGTACTAGAAGGCATGAGTCGCACTCACGAACTGCTCTTGCCACGGCGTTGGAGCGACGGGCGTCTCGCCCGTCCAGTCGGGCGGGACGTCCGAATCTCCAATGAGAGATGAAGAATTCTGTTGACATGTCTGTAACACTGCCGCAATATCTTGTATTAATTGGTGTGCCCATACCACGAGTTGGGCTAGATTCGGTGAACGGGCTAGGCGCCCAAACCGAAGACACCTTGCAAGGGAAAAAGTTCACGGAGGAAAAACACTTCATGGCAACCAAGAAAAAGGCTGCAAAGAAGAAAAAGAAACACTAACCGTCGGCGAGACGATACATCGCAAGAACCCAAGGATCTTCACAAGAAGCCTTCCCGGAGAAGCACCTCCTGGAAGGCTTTTTGAGTTTAGTCGCTAGTCGTCAGTCGTCAGCAAATTCCGTTGCGTCGGCGTCAATGTTGAATCCATTCATTTGCTCCTGCGCATTTCCTCGGTATTACACCTTCGAGCTGGGGGCTGAAGGCTGGCGACTGGCGACTTGCGATATGGCACGAAATGGGGTTGTTCGAGGGCGCGGGTCATGCTAGAAACGCTTGAGACGGGAAATCTGGCCTTCCCTGCGACCCTGCGCCACGTCTGACAGGCGGAATGACTCCGAAAAGAAAAAGCAACAGCAAAGCAACACGGGCCGGCGAGATCGAGATTCCGGAGAAGCTCTATTTCCGAATCGGCGAAGTTGCCCGACTCTGCCGTCTTCCCGCCTATGTCCTGCGTTTCTGGGAAACGGAATTCCCGCAATTGAAGCCGGTGAAGAGCAGCACCGGCCAGCGCATGTACCGGCGCAGGGATGTCGAGAACGTTGTGCGCATCAAGCAACTGCTCTATGAAGAGGGATACACCATTGCGGGCGCTCGCCAGCACCTGCGCGATGAGGGCAAGGGCGACAAGAAGCAGGCGGCGCTACCCTTCGCCACAAACTCGCCCGCCAACCTTCGCCAGATTCGGCAGGGTTTGCAGGATATTCTGACCATCCTCACGCCCCGACACTGAAAATAACAAAGAGCATTTCAAGACTTGTCATTCCGAGCGCAGCGAGGAATCTCGTCCCTTGACCTGCCGTGGCATGGAGCCAACCGTCGCTTCCTCAACGATTCCCATTTCGGGAATTCTTACTGCGATTGTGACCGGCGCGCTTGCATGTCGCCTACCCTTCCCGCAATGTGGACGCAGGAGTCCACCATGATCCAAGTGCTCGTGCATCATCAAGTCGCCGACTACAACAGCTGGCGTTCGGTCTTCGACGCCGCGCTCGACTTTCGCCACAATGGGGGCGAGTGCGGCTGCCGTATCTTCCGCAAAGCCGGAAATCCCAACGACCTGACCCTGCTCTTTGACTGGGAAGACATGGACAAGGCAAAGCGCTATATGACCTCCGACGAACTGCGCAAGAAAATGCAACAGGCCGGAGTGGTTGGGGTGCCGGAGATCAACTATCTGGCGGAGATGTACACGGTACGGCGCAGCGCCGCGGACTGATGCATTTCAAAGCTGACGCGGACGCCTGTGCCGATTAGGCGTCAGAGATCAACGCGCCGGTTCGGCCGGAGTTCCGGTGTTGACGGCCTCATCGAGGAGAATGCGGCTGGCACGCTGCATCTCCTGAATCAGGGTGCGCTCCTCATGAGTCTCCGTTTCATCGCCCGACATGACCGAACCGGCCGCAAGCGCGAATCGGAGGGCATCTTTCTGGTCGTCGAAGTAGAGGATCACCTGCCTGGCCGCCATACACACTTCTCCTGACTCGAAAATCGGCGCGCTCGAATCCGTACGAACATTCTGACGACCAACGCTCACTCTAGAAAGTGCCGTTCTTGGTACCTGCCCTGAGAGTCTGGTTTCAATGTGGAATTGATTGTTCGCAGGCACACTTGGCTGCGCGCTGGAGCAGCAGTTCGCGCTCCCGGCTGTTACGGGTCAGCGACGCAGCTCGCTGGAACTCGACTCCTGCCTCCTCCAGGCGTCCGAGCTTGTTGAGAAGATCGCCGCGCACGCTGGGAAGAAGATGGTAATCCTTGAGTGCGGGTTCTTGCTTTAGCTCGTCGACCAGTTCGAGCCCGGCGGCTGGACCGTACGCCATCCCAATGGCGACGGCACGATTCAGCTCCACAACCGGCGAGGGCGCCAGTCGAGCGAGTTCGTCGTAGAGCGAGACAATGCGTTCCCAATCGGTTTCCTCTGAGGTCCGGGCGCGCGCATGACAGGCCGCGATCGCACCCTGCAGCGTATAAAAACCGCGGCTTGCGCCCAGTTGCTCCGCGCGCTCCAGCGCGGCCAGGCCACGGCGGATCAGCAGTTGGTCCCACTGGGCGCGATTCTGGTCCAGGAGCAGGACGGGCTCTCCCGACGGACCCACACGCGCTTTCGACCGGGACGCCTGGATCTCCATGAGCGCCACCAGGCCGTGGACCTCGGCTTGACGCGGCATCAACTCGGCCAGGATACGGCCCAGACGGAGCGCGTCTTCACAAAGTGCCGGGCGCATCCAATCGTCCCCGGCGGTAGCCGAGTAGCCTTCGTTAAAGACGAGGTAGATGACTTCCAGCACTGAACTCAAGCGCGCAGTTAGCTCGTGCCCCCGGGGAGTTTCGAACGGAACCTGTTTCTCTGCAAGCGTGCGCTTGGCGCGGACGATGCGCTGTGCAATGGTCGGCTCCGAGACCAGGAAGGCGCGCGCAATTTCATCTGTGGTCAGTCCTCCCAGCAAACGTAGCGTAAGCGCGACCCGCGCTTCGGTCGAGAGCACGGGATGGCAGGCGATGAACAGCAGGCGGAGCAGGTCGTCATCGTCGTCGAGCTGAGCTTTCGTGCGGATACCGCCCTCGGCCTCGAGCGTCGCGTCAAGGGCCGCTTCGAGATCCGGAGTGGTCTGCTGCCGGATTTCCAATTCGCGTCCGACTTCTTCGTGCTTGCGATCGAGCAATGTCCGCCGCCGCAGCAGATCAATCGCGCGATGCTTCGCGGTGGCCATCAGCCAGGCGCCGGGATTATCGGGAACCCCGGATTGCGGCCACTGTTCCAGGGCCGCCACCAGCGCTTCTTGCGCAAGGTCTTCGGCGATGCCGACGTCGCGCACGATGCGGGTAAGGCCGGCGATCAGCTTTGCAGACTCGACCCTCCAGACCGCATCGATGGCGCCATGGGTGTCGTTAGTGTTCACATCATCGATCACATCATCTTTCCGTGTGCCAGCGCAAGCTGGGTAACAGCAATTTCGCCCGGTTCGACTCCGTTCAGCCGGTCTCTTGGTGTGTCCGGGCGCGTGAACGTTCAACCCTCATGATTCTGTATTTGGAAATCACGCGAACGATTACAGAGCGTGCAAGAATATCCATCGGCTTGCGCAGGATTGGTTAAGAGGCTAAAAATGCGTTTTGCGAGAATATGCTTACCTATACGAGCTGCAGAAAAATTCGAATTCCGATCGCGTTTGAGATCGCGTTCTCGATTGCGTTTGAGATCGCGTTTGAGATCGCGTTTTGAAAGGGCGCGGCTTCCAGCCGCGCCGTAACTGCACCAAAATCAGCGGCGGCTTTAGCCGCTGCGGGAAGTTGCAGACTTTTTCCGCAACCTGTATAGCGAGCGCGAGTCCTTAGCGCTCAGGAAAGGCAGAATCAAAAATGTTTAAAATGCAGCCCATCGGGTACGTGAGAAGCCCGTACCAGGACCGCAGCGCAGTCCCCCGCGGTTTGGGAGCAAAGCACGATGCAGAAGGCGTGCTCGAAATCTTGCCGGAGTTCGAGCCCGGGCTGATGGATATCGAAGGCTTCTCGCACCTGTTCGTGATTTGGATGTTTGACCGGTCTGAGGGATACGAACTGCTAGCCTCACCTCCCAGCGATAACCGGCAGCACGGAGTATTTGCCACGCGCTCACCGATGCGGCCAAATCCCATCGGGCTCACAGTGGTCGAACTCCTGCGGCGTGACGGTCCGCGGCTGCACGTTCGCGGCATCGATATGCTCGAAGGAACGCCGATTCTCGACCTCAAACCTTACTTGTCTTCGATTGCACCGGAGGCCTTGCGGCGAGGCTGGCTGGCCGAGGCGGAAGCGCGCAGCGGGAAGTAGGAATCATCACACGCGCAGGATCATGACCTCCGTCGCCTTGATCAGCGCCGCCGCCGCCTGTCCCGGCTTCAGGTTCATCTCCCGCGCCGACCTAGCCGTGATGATGGACGTGATGACCTGGTTCCCAATCGATAAGCGGACTTCCGCCATCAGGCCGCTGATGCGCACTTCTTCGATGCGGCCCACCAGCTGATTGCGTCCGCTGACGTGTCGGATGACATCCTGCCGTTCGGCCGCATTGTGTCCTCGCGTGCGATACAGCAAACGATCCACTTCCTTCTGCGGAATGCGGTGATGCCCGCCGGGCGTGCGTACGCTCCGTAGCTTGCCCGCATAGATCCACTGCTTGATCGTGGGAAAACTGACGCGCAGCTCCAGCGCTGCCTCGCGGGGGCTCAGCATCTCCTCCGTCTTTTGAGCTGCTTTGTGCTTCCTCATGCCAGCGAATCCTAATCTCGAAGCGGCCACCGGGTCAAAAGTCCGTATTTTTGCGGTTCAGATTTTTATCCTCGGACCTCTGCTTCCTCCGCCGCCCATTTCTCCGCGCTCTCCGCGTTTTAAGATGGCTTGCTACATCACATTGAATCATATTGTATGATAACAAACAACCATCTATTCAATACGATTTTAGTTTCGACACATACAAGGGGAAAGTTCGTGAAAAAGATCGCTGCAGTCCTGCTCCTGCTGACCTTATCTACCGCTCCGCGAGCCCGCGCCCAGGAAGGCTACTTCTCCAACTGGTTTGCCCGTGTCGACAAGACGCAAGCCGAGCAGCCGCACTGGATTACTCCCATCGCCACCACCACGCCGCGCCTCGAAGAAGAATTTCGCTATGACCAGCTCTGGCAGGTAAACTCCGCAGGCGTCACGACCAACAATTACGACGGCGGCAAGGGACTCGAACTCATTCCCCTCGAGCGCGTCGAAGTCATCTTCAATCTTCCACCCTACCTGGCGCACAATACGCCCGGCGTCCACGACGGATTCGGCGACGTTGCCTTCCTCGTGAAATATCGCCTGCTCTCGTCCAACGAAGAACAGAAAAATTACATCCTGACCGCGTTTCTGGGCTGGAGCCTCCCCACCGGATCGTACAAGAACGGCAGCCTTCATCCCGTCATCACACCCACCATCGCCTACGGCAAAGGTTTCGGCCATTTCGACGCGCAAGGCACATTCGGCGTTGGCCTGCCTACCGCAGACAGCAACATCCTAGGCCGCACCTATGCCTGGAACAATGCGTTTCAGTACCGGGTCCTTCGGAAATTCTGGCCAGAAGTCGAGCTGAACTCATCGTTCTTCCAGGACGGAAAAAACGACGGCAAGAAGCAAACCTTCGCGACCCCGGGCCTCGTAATCGGACGCCTGCATCTCACCAGGCGAGTGGGCCTGAGCTTTGGAGGAGGCTATCAGATCGCAATCACCCGCTTCCACACCACCAACCACAACGCGATCTTCACAGCTCGCCTGCCCTTCTAGCAGGTCTGCCCCGTTCACGTAGGGGCAGACGCCCTGGTCTGCCCGGCCGCGGAGCCTTTCCGCGGCTCCCTTCGGCTCAGCGCAGGCTCTGAACGCTCTAATCGTTATCGGATGGTCCGAGCTTTCCCCTGATGCCGAAGATTCGCGTGGCGCCCTGACCTGTTCGCCAAGAAAAGTGATACCCTTTTCCAGACCGGCCCCGTAGCTCAATTGGATAGAGCATCAGACTTCGGATCTGAGGGTTGGGGGTTCGACTCCCTCCGGGGTCGCCATTCATTTCAGAATTCGCCCCTAGGCAGGAATAGCGAAAGCCCGCGTGAGGCTGGGAGCCTTTAATCCCCGGAAATTCTGGAAGGAGCCCTCTCGAACTCGGCGACCTTTGCATCGCTGGATCGCAGGAAGAATACCCTCGATGCGTCTCCAGCCTGCAATGCGTGGGTTTGAAGCGTACGGCTCTGCTTGGCCCGATGCAGAAGCTCTTCGCTCCGGACTTCGCAAATAAAGCGAAGGCTGAACTGAAGGGTTTCGACGGATGCCCTCAGTTCTTCTCTCAATTCCGACATCTCTTCATGGAGCCGCCGCATGTTTGCTACGCCGTTTTTCAAAGCGCTGAAGGCGGGTGTTGAGATGTTCGGTATCGGCCGCTTAAGCTGAAGTGCTTCCCGGCATGGCTGCGCTCTCACCCATGCGTCCAGTTCAGCTCTCGTGGCCAGGACCGAACCTTGTGCGTTGCCCGCAGGCCTTCGCACAGGAAGACCCATGTGCCGTTCATAGCGCTGCACCGTGCGGACGCCTTTCCTCAGGTACGCCGCAATCTCCTTCCATCCACTCAAGAACTCGGGGTTTGTTCCGTTCATGACCACCCATCGCTTCAGGAAATCTGAACTTGCTACATACTACAATGCCTGCTATCGAACACGAGGGTAAATACAGGAAAACCTGTAGCTTAAGAGTCAGGAGATTGCCTGGGCGGGCTTGGATTCGAAGAAGGGGTATGTCCACAATTCGAAGGGTATGTTCCACAACGGATGTTTCCAAATTCCCGTGAGCTTGCCTGTACGCTTACCTGCTGCCCTCCCCCAATTCAACGGGAGGCGTGTCTTGGCGCTTTCGCTATAGCATTTTTTGCCATATCTTTTTCGGCAAATGTTGGGACCTCTGCCGAAACTGCCGCGCATGTGGAGCGATGTTGTGCGTGATCTTGCACGCGAGCCCAACACGCTACGAATGGCCGAGCTCATGAAGGAATTGACCGAGGTCGATCCCAAGATGTTCAGCAACGCATCCCGAGAGCGCCGCCGGAGACAAAATGAAATGGGCTCGCACCCGGGATTCGGCTCCCCGTCACAATCGATTACCGTCGAAGGCAAACGCCACAAACTGGATCAGGAGTGACCGGTAGCTAAGAAGCGTGCATATCACGCCGTACCAGCGTCGAATCCAGAAAGAATCCCAGCCCTAAAGTAAACGGAATCGCACCGAACGAAGCCGCCACCCAGGCGTCCGGTTCCACGCGCGCGATCAGCGCAAAGGTGGTTACGAATCCGATCGCTCCCGCCACCAGCAAAATTCCGGCTCGCCGTGAGCGCGCCGCCTGTGACAACTCCGGCTCCATGGGAACATTTACTCCCCGCGCGAGTGCCGCCAGCCGTTCCTCAGTCCGCAATTTCGAAACCCGATAGTATCCATAGGTGGCGATCGCCGTGAGCGGGATTGCGAACAGCATCACCACCGCCGCCAAGCCCGTGAGGTCTCCCATAACATTGCTCCTTCTTTGGTGCTATTCGCGCTCTGCACCGTTCTGCAAGAAAGTACGCACGTCCAGGCGCAAAAGTTCCGTAACGCCAGCCAGTTAACCACTCGCCCGACGGGGCGACCACCCAACCGGATCGCATAAATCTGTTTGATCTCACCGATAACCTCTTTTTATTGGCTCCCTTCAACGCCGCCACGGTAACCTGACCAGTTAGCAGGAAGCACCTAAAGCTCGCCGTTTGATGCCACTACCGTTCCCCTTAAGGAGACTCATGCAGAACGAACTGCGGAATTTTTTAGCGCTCTCGTATGAACAACTGGAAGAACTGAACTTGAAGGCCAAGGAGCAGCGCAAGAATCGCGTTGCCCCACACAAGGTTCAGGAAGAACGCTTGAAGTACCTGACCGACGAAAAGCGCATCAAGGCCGTGACCGTCCTGTTCAGCGACCTGGAAGGCCGCCTGCACATGCTCGATTACGACAAGAAATTCCTGTTGAAGAGCTTCGACAACCTGACCTTCGACGGCTCCTCGATCCGCGGCTTCACCGCCCAGCGCGAGAGCGATCTCCGCCTCGGCATTGACTGGTCATCCTTCTACTGGGCGCCGGCGGACTTCTTCGGCGGCGGCAAGGTGCTGGTCTTCGGCGAGGTCATCGACAAGAACGGCACCCCCTACACCGGGGACATCCGAGGCATGCTGAAGACTTTCGCCAACAAGCTCTACGACGACGAGGGTTATACGCTGAACGCTGCCAACGAGATCGAGGGCTTCCTCTTCAAAGGCGCCGACGCCGAACGCCACTACCACGAAACTCTGAAGTTTGAATACGTCAATACCGGCGGCTACTATCACTCGCTGCCCGGCGACTTGCTGCGCACTTTCATCGACACCACTGCCGAAGTCCAGCGCGCCATGGGCTTCCAGAACGAGAAGGACCACCCCGAAGTCGCGCCTTCGCAGTTTGAGATCAACTATGGTTACGGCGAAGTCGTGCAGGCCGCCGACCAGATCCAACTCTATAAGCTGGTTTGCCGCGAAATCGCTACCCGCATGGGCCTGACCGCGTCTTTCCTGCCCAAGCCGGTAGTGGGCGTAAACGGCAGCGGTATGCACACCAACGTGTCGATCAGCAAGAACGGCAAGAACCTCTTCTGGGATGCCAAAGGCGAAGAAAAGCTCAGCAAGCTCGGCTGGGAATTTATCGACCGCATTTTGACTCACGGCAACGATGTTTGCCTGCTGCTGAACGCCAGCGTGAACGCCTATCGCCGCCTCGATCCGCACTTCGAGGCACCCAATCAGCTGAAGGCTTCGCCGGTAGATCGTGGTTCGATGATTCGCGTGCCGATCGGCAACGATAAGAGCATGCGCGTCGAAGTCCGCTCCGTCAGTCCCGACGCCAGCCCCTACATGGTGATGTACTCCGTTTTCAAAACCGGTATCGAAGGCGATACCGCGAAGATCAAAAACCTTCGCCAGGCCGAGCGTTATCTCCCTGACAACATCTACGACGCGCTCGCAAACTTCCGCGAGTCGAAGTGGACCAGCAAGCTTCTGGGCGAAGACGTGAAGGCTCGCTACGCTGAGCTCAAACAAGCCGCCGCTGACCGCTGCCCGCGCTCCCTCGGCACGTTCGTCAAAGCGCCCGAGGTGCAGTATCACCACGAGGTCTACAACCAGTTTCTGTGGAACTTATTCTAGGAAGTTCGCACTGCTGACGAAGCTCGCGTAGGGACAGACGCCCTCGTCTGTCCAGCCGAGCGAAGCTCGGCTTGCTCTCGCCCACACCAAAACCACCCTGCACCTTGGCTCAAGTGCACAAGAAGTCGGCGACCGGCCACGCATGACTCGGAAAGTTTCCGGGAATAAAGTTTCCAGGAATTAAAGGCGGCGCGATTTCGATAGTCAACGCCGAGTTGGTCTGGAACCTCGACCGGAGTCCTTCTCTGCTGTCTTTCTAAGCTCTATGCACTCCTGCGCAAGCTTCTGAGTTTGCTCGCGAAGCTTCTCAGTTTGGCGGCGCAATTCAGCGCTGCGCTCGATGGTCCGCCTGAGCCGAGCCTCCAAGTCCATCTCCATATGTTAAGCCGCGCGGCCGTTCTTGTGCCTAGGGTTCTTTCTGGAGATACTATGAGACTCAACCCCGGACCGAAGCTTATAAACTTCCCGAAAACTGGATTCATCCATGCTCCTGTTCCTCGACCATGGCCCCGTCCGCGAAATACGTCTCAACCGTCCTCCCGCCAATGCGCTTTCGCTCGAACTGATCGTCGCCCTGCGCGAAGCGGTCGAGTCTGCCCCACACAACGGCAGCCGCGCACTCCTTCTGTCAGGCACCCCAGGGAGATTCTCGGGAGGCCTGGATGTGCCGCTGCTGCTCAGCTACGACCGGCCGACCATCGGCAAACTCTGGCACGAGTTCTACGCTCTCCTAAAAGCGCTGGCCTCGTCAACGATCCCAATCGCGGCGGCCATTACCGGTCACGCGCCTGCCGGTGGAACCGTGTTGCCGTTGTTCTGCGACACACGCATTATGGCCGACGGAGATTTCAAGATCGGCCTGAATGAAGTGCAGGTCGGCCTGGTTCTGCCGCCCGTGATCCTGGCCGCGTTGAGACGCCTGGTCGGACCGCGACAGGCCGAGCGACTCGCCGTGACTGGCATGCTGATCTCGCCCCAGCAAGCCCTCGCCGCCGGACTAGTCGACGCTCTCGCTCCTGCCGATCAAGTCATCGCGGATGCGATTCAATGGTGCGAAGCCCTGCTTGCCCTTCCGGCTGAGGCGATGTCCGCCACGCGTCGCGAAGCCCGCAAGGATCTGGTGGCCTGCTTCGGTTCGAACACCGAGGCGGAGTTGCAGGGAGTCGCTGAAAGCTGGTGGTCCCCCGAAACGCAAGCCGCCTTGCACGCTCTCGCGGCCAGGTTGGGGAAGAAACCAGCTGCGGTTTAGCCCCGCTCGCTGTCTTAAATTGTCATTCCGATGCCGAGCGAAGGCGGCGGACTCTGCGTCTCTTGATTCCAGATTCTTCTCCGGCATACGCCGGTTCCTGAGCGAAGTGAGGCGCCAGCCGAACGAAGTCGAAGGACCCCGGGTGAGTTGGCAGCAGCACCAGCCTACGGAGAATTTCCACCACCGGCCCATCGCACTGAGCTACCCGCACAGAGAGTGTCGAAAACTCTCGTCAGGGATTTCTCCGCAGGACGACGTATTCATGGTGGGTTCGAGGTGTCGGCAACCCGGCGAAATCACATGGAGGGTCGGGCGTCCCCGCCCGACGGACGGGCGAGATGCCCGTCCACTCCAAAAACTAGACGTTCACGGGCGCAAAGCGCGCCGCTGCCCATTCGTTCATCGGGTGCAGCTTTCCGCAGTCCAGACACTTGGTCACTGCAAACTGGGTCGCGCAGTAGGGACAAACGGCCCCTGTCGCGAAGGTATCGATGGGCTGCCCGCACTGACCGCACTTCCAATAGTTCCCAACCGGCGGGGCTGTGCGACAACTTGGACAAGCAAAACCTTCACGGCGCGGCAACTTCGCGAGTTTTAAAAGCGCGCGGGCGTGCTGCAGTCCTCCCCAGCAATTCATGAGCATGAAGAGCGCGAGAACGCCGTACCAGATGGAATGCCTCCACAGAGCAAGAGCGATGAATCCGGCCACGCCCACAAAACCGAGCGAGGTGGCAACCATCAAGCTTCTCGCCCGTCCCATGACAAACCAAAGCAGCGCGCGGAAAATCTGGCCGCCGTCCAGAGGATAGACGGGCAGCATGTTGAAGACGAGTAGAACGACGTCAATAACAAGGACCCCTCTCACCAGATGATTCACATTGGGCATCGCCAACGCCCATCCTGACGAGCGGCCAAAGTAAGACAGCCCCACAAGGACAGGTAGCAGCACTACATTCACTAGCGGTCCCGCCGCAATACTCCACAGAGTCGCGCCAGCCCGCGGAGGAGGATCGACATAGGCGACTCCTCCCAGAGGCCAGAGCACAATCTGATTCGCGATGCCTCCGACTTGCCGGCAAGCCATGGCGTGCCCGAATTCATGCAGCAGCACAATTAGAAAGAGTGAAAGATATTCGGCCACATTCCATGCGAGCGACGAATAGAGTCCGGTTCGGTGTTTGATTTCGATGACCGCCACCAGAAACCACGACCAATGCAGAAACACATCAACCCCGGAAAATCGGAAAAGATGTATCGACCCTTCACGAGTGCTCGCCATGTGCGCAGTGTACTTGAATTACAGAAAGGTGATAAGTGGGATCAGTGTCGTCGGTGACGAGAGTAATCGGTAAGTTCAGCATCGAGAATAATGATCGCGGTTACAATGCTGTGCCTATGAAAAAGAAGTTTGCTGTTTTTGCCACCGTCCTGGCCAGTCTGGCCGCCGCCGCGCAGCAACCCACACTCGCTTCTCCGCTCCTCGACCACCTCGCCGGTCACTGGGTGCTCCGCGGCACCATCGCCGGCAAACCGACCACCCATGATGTCGACGCGGAATGGGTGATCCAGCACCAATATCTGCGACTCCACGAAGTCTCGCAGGAGCAAAACGCCAAACGCCAACCACAATACGAAGCCATGATCTTCATAGGCTGGAACCAGACCCCCAAGACTTACACCTGCGTATGGCTCGACGTCTACGGCGGAGCTTCCATCGCTTCCCTCGGCATCGCTGAACCCTCTGACAACCAACTCCCGTTCATCTTCAAGGACGAAAAGGGCGAAGTCTCGTTCCACAACGATTTCGTTTACAACCCAACCACGGATACATGGGAGTGGCGCATGGACAACATCGACAAGGGTGTCGCCAAGCCATTCGGCCGCGTGAAGCTGACACGCAAATAGAGGAATTCGCTCAAGAAACGCGTTCACTCTGCCTCTCGGTACACTTTACCCTCTGCTAAAATTCCTCACCATACGCCCGGAGGACCCTGCGTGCGCCAAATACTGAATGTGCTGCGTTTGCTCGCTTTGATCACCATCGTTCCTCTGACCTGCCTCGCTGCCTCGACGCAGGACGCCGCAACACTCCCAGAACTGCAGGGCGCTTTCCGTGCGCCTGCGAAAAACGGGTGGACCTATGTGCATCTGCAGGGCACGCCCCATCAGATCGGATTTCAGAACGGGTACCTGTTAGCGCCAGAAATCGATGACATGCTCAAGGTCGTCATCCTCGAAGCCCAGCACGACTACAAGAAAGACTGGGCGTTCTTCCGCGACGCCGCCCAGAACATGATGTGGCCGCACATTGAGCAGGAATATCGCGAGGAGTTGCAGGGAATCGCGGACGGAGCCGCCGCTCACGGTGTCAAGATCGACGTGTGGGACGTGGTAGGCGTGAACGCCGAAACCGAGTGGAGCTATTACAACAAGGAATACGACAAGCAGCACGGCGTCAAAACCGCCTCATCGGTCCCCGAGCACTGCAGCGCCTTCGTCGCCACCGGCAGCTATACCAAAGATGGCAAGATTGTAATCGCACACAACAACTGGTCCACCTATCTCGAAAGCGAGCGCTGGACCATCATCTTCGACATTGTTCCGGCCAAGGGCTATCGCATGCTGATGGATGGCCTGCCCGGAGTCATTCACAGCGGCGACGACTTTGTCGTCAATGCGGCCGGAATCGCGATCACCGAAACCACCATCAGTCACTTCTTCGGATTCGATACCGCCGGCATTCCGGAATTCGTGCGTGCCCGCAAGGCAGCTCAGTACTCGGCGTCCATCGACGATTTCATCCGCATCATGAAGGAAGGCAATAACGGAGGCTATGCCAACACCTGGCTGGTCGCGGACATTCACAAGAACGAAATCGGACGGCTCGAGCTGGGTTTAAAGAACGTCACGCTGGAGCGCTCGAGCGACGGATATTTCGTCGGCTCAAACTTCCCCATCAACGCAAAGCTCACCCAGGAAGAAACCGACTTCGATGCCAAGGACGTTGGCCAGAGCTCCCTTGCCCGGCACGCCCGCTGGGAACAATTGATGGCCGAGAATAAGGGCAAGATCGACGTGGCCGCCGCGCAGCGCTTTCTCGCCGATCACTACGACGTCATCGAAAAGAAAGAAGATGCCAGCGA
>Ga0210409_10000096_pt1 | contig 199368 bp, 169 predicted proteins | sample IncBWH17MmetaG_FD_161649 | JGI IMG/M metagenome (GOLD analysis project Ga0210409, IMG submission 161649) | Forest soil microbial communities from Barre Woods Harvard Forest LTER site, Petersham, Massachusetts, United States - Inc-BW-H-17-M | ecosystem: Environmental > Terrestrial > Soil >... | reverse complement strand
CCCGCGAAAACGTGCGCACCAGTGACGTCCGCCGCTCGGCAAGGCCAACTTCCTCGAGCAGTTGCGCAGCGCGCTTGGCAGGCTCGGCGATTCCCAGCAATCGCGCGAAAAGCACGAGATTTTCTTCCGCAGTCAGCTCGTCGTAAACCATCGTCGCATGCGCCACGAACCCGGTCTGCGGTCCCGTCACCATCTCGTTTTTCTTGTTGTCCAAAAATGTGAAGCTACCCGAAGAAGGACGCACCAGCCGCGCCGCAATCCGCAGCAGCGTGGTCTTTCCCGATCCGTTGCGCCCCGCCAGCACCACGCACTCCCCCGCCGCAATTTCCACCGAAACCCGGCGCAGCGCATAAAGGCCGCCATATCTTTTGTCAATATTTTCGAAGCGAATCCCTGCGGGAGAAGCAGCCGGCTTCACCGGTAAACCTCGGAAGGAGATTGATCCGGCTGCACGCGCAACGCTCAGCCTCGCACGAGGTCGCGCAACACCTTTTCGGCGCGCGCGCGTTCCTGTGCATATTCTTGTTCGGAGATGGTGCCCGCCTGGTGCCGCAATTCCAGCCGGAAGAGGCGCTCTTTCAACGCATCCAGGCTCGTTCCGATCGCCGCATCCACATCCGCAAGACTCGACGCTCCGTTGGTCGGAACAGCCGCCGCAGCTGCTTGTGACGCGGGAGACATCACGGATTTGGCCTTCGGCGCTGGTTTCCGCACGGGTTCGTTTTCCTGGGCCTCAACCGGCCCCGCGTAAGCCACCACTGGCTTGCGCCACAGCAGCGTCGCGAGCAATCCAAACAGGCACACAAACCCGATGATCAAAGGCCATTTCAAACTGTCTAGCCGGCCAGGAACCTGTTGAATGCTGATTCCGCCGCCCTCCGCGCCGCCCTGCTGGGCATCTCTGCCTTGCTGCCCTTGATCCGCTCCGCCACCGCCCGCATCCGGTGGAGGCGCTGTTCCGGAAACGTTTACTGCCACCAGCGTCCCTGCCGGCACATCATCACGCCCGTAGACACTCATTCCCTGTTCTTGCCCGCCGGCAGCCAGTCCATCTCCACTGACCTGTACCGTCGGCGGCGCTACCACAATCAGCCGCCCGCCGGGATAGATCGTCGCAATCTTCACCGCCGCCGCGTTTTCTGGATAAGGAAGCTCATACGAATACCGAACGATGCTCTGCCCCGGCCGGAACGCATACGCAATCGAATATCGATTGTTCTTCTTGTCGATCGGCATTTGCACCACCGGCATGCCTGTGGGTCCGGACGCTGCCACCTGTTGCAGCTGGCTCTTCTCCGGCAGCGCAAAATCGAAGTTTCCCTCCGCGCGGAAATACGCCCGCGGCGGCTCGGACTTGTTTTCGATTTGATACTCTTCGCCAACAATCAGCTTCGATCCATTTGGTTGAAACACCACCACGTGCGAAGGAACGTTGATGGTCTTGGAGTCGGAGGATGGCTCGTAAATATTCACTACCACGGTGCTGCTCCCCGGCGGCACCGGCTGATGAAAATTAACCCCGTGGTAGACCGCGCGGATCAGCATCGGCTGCGCGCCGAGCCCCGCATTTTCAAACGTGAATTCCCCTTGCGCGTCGCTCTTGGAATTCGCGACCGGCTGCATCCCGCCTTGCAGTTGGATCAATATGACCTCAACCCCGGCCCCCGCCTTCCCAGTCGTGCCGTTCTTCACCGTGCCGTGCACCGTACCCGCGTCAGCTGCCAGGAACGGAGCAAAAAACAGCGCCGCAACTGCGGCCCATCGAACTGTCGCACCTCTCATTGGCCGCTCCGGTCGGCGGAAGCCGGGCGCGTGCCCCGCGGCCGGCGCACCTGCGATTCTGTCACCTGATCGATTTCCGCGAGCACCATCGCTGCTTCATTTTCCAGAGCGGTTTTCATTGCTTCAAAATCACCCTCGGCATATTTTCCCGAACGATACTCAAATCGCAGATCCCGCAAATTGTCGTAAATCGTATCGCGCCTCTCCAAGAGCTGATCCAGCCTCGTCCGGTGCGGGGCAAGATCCGATGCATCCGGCTGAATATAAAAAAGGAACAGCATCGTCGCCACCGCTAGCGCGACGCATGCGCCGACTACGGCCCAATCCATAGTCCCAATCGCCACCATTCCGAACAAAAAGAAGTGCGCCACCGTCTAGTCCTCAGTCTCGCGCGCCGCTTGCGCTCGCGCACGTTCCAGTTGTTCCGCGGAAACTCGCGGCGCGTTTCCTGCCGCTGCGATCGCCGGGACACGCGGCTTCCGCCACCGCGAAATTACGAAAACCACCAGTATCGTGCCCAGCCCCAGATAAATACTCGGCAGCGACCACGCCACCAGGCTAAACCCGGATTTGGGCGGCTCCGCATACACTTTCGTCCCGAATTCCTGCACGAACATCTGCGTGATGACATCTTCCGAATCGCCGCGCGCGACGGAACTCTCCAACTCCTTCAGCATGGCCGTTGACGTGGTGCACCCCACGTGGTTGCATTGCGTCAGCACCTGGCTGCATCCGCACATGCACATGAACTTCCCGCCGATTTGCTTGGCACGCTCCGACGGTTGTTGCGCGCCCACTGGAGTAATCACCAGTGGAGCCACCGCCATCGCCGCAAAAATCCCAATCGCAAATAGACGCCGCGCTCTAATCATGGCCTTCTCGCATCGTCACTGACGGCGACGCCGTCAGTCCGTGTCCCAACGCCTGCGCTACCGGCTGTTGCGCGCCCGCCAGCACCAGCACCGCCCGCCGATTCGGCAGCAGCGCAACCAGCGTCCCAAACACCACCACCACACCGCCAAACCAAATCCATTTCACCAGCGGATTCAAATATGCATGGATCACCGGCAGTTGTGTACCCTGACTTTGCCCCGCGTAAACCACGTACAAATCCTCTTTCAGCGTCGAGTAGATCGCCACCATCGTTCCATTTTCCACCGTAGTCGCAAACCGCCGCTTCTCCGGATACAGCATCATCTCTTGTTTGTTGTCCTTCATCACCTCGACGATCATTCGTTCCGCCGTATAGTTTTTCTCAGGTCTGGTATCCACGGTCTGTAGTAGCAGGGTATACGGACCGATCTGCATCGTGGAGCCGAGCCTCATCTCTTTCTGGATGTCGCGATTGAATGCCGCTCCTGACAGTCCGATGAAGATCAGCACCATCCCCATGTGCACGATGTAACCGCCGTACCGCCGCGTGTTCCTCATCGTCAAATCGATCGCCGACACAGCCAAAGTTGCCCCAGACCGCGCCGCAATCACTTTGGCGCCACGGAAGAATTCCATCGAAATTGTCGACGCCACAAATACGCACAAGATTAGGCACACCAGCGAATAGAACTGGCGGAATCCCAGCGCAAAGGCAACTACTCCTCCAGCCAGTCCAATCGCCAACGGCCACCCAAAGTTGCGCTTCAAACTCTCCGTCGAAGTCTTCCGCCACGCCAGCAGCGGGCCAACCCCAGTAAGAAACAACAGCAGCAGCCCGAGCGGAATGTTCACCTTATTAAAGAACGGCGCTCCCACGCTGATCCGGTCCCCCGTGAACCATTCCGAAAACACCGGAAACAGCGTCCCCGAAAGAACCGCAACGCACGCCACCAACAAAACCAGATTGTTGAAGAGAAAGCTAGACTCGCGAGAAACGATTGCGTCCAGCTGATTCTCGCTCTTCAGATAATCACGATTCTTCACGTACGCGCCGAAACACACCAACAGGATGATGCCTATGAATCCCACAAACCAGTTTCCGATACTCGATTGCGCGAACGCATGCACCGAACTCACCACGCCGCTGCGCGTCAGGAGCGTTCCAAGAATACACAGCAGGAACGTGCAGAACACCAGCCACACATTCCACACCTTCATCATCCCGCGCTTTTCCTGCATCATCACCGAGTGCAGGAACGCCGTCCCCGTCAGCCACGGCAGCAAAGACGCGTTCTCCACCGGGTCCCATCCCCAGTAGCCACCCCAGCCAAGCACCGCATAAGCCCAGTGCGCGCCCAGCAAAATCCCCATCGTCTGGAAAGTCCACGCAATCATCGTCCACTTACGCGTCAGGTGAACCCACTTCTCCCCCGGATACCGCGCCAGCAGCGCCCCCAGCGCAAACGCAAACGGAATCGTGAATCCCGTATAACCCGAGTACAAATTCGGCGGGTGAATCACCATCTCCGGATATTGCAAAAGCGGCGTAAGCCCGTTCCCGTCCCCGCGCGCCACCAGATCCATCGCCCCGCTTGCTCCCGGCACCGCAAGCGCCTTGAACGGGCTAGCCACAAAATTGTTCAGCGTGAGAAAGAAAATCTGCACCCCGGCCATGACCACGCCAACGTACGGCATCAATTCGCCATTCTTGTTCCGGTAAGTGATCAGCACGGACAAAACATAAACCGCCAGCAGAAAGCTCCAGAAAAGCAGCGATCCTTCCTGCCCCGACCACAGCGCCGCAATTTTGTAAAAAGTGGCCAGGTCGCGGTTGCTGTGCGCCACCACGTAGGCGTTCGAAAAATTGTCGCTGAAAAACAGGTATTCGAGGCTGAACGTTCCGAGGAAAATCAAAGCGCAGGTGGCAATTCCCGCCTGCCTTGTACTCTTCACCAGCAGCGGATGCCGCGTCAGAATCGCCGCGATTCCCCCCACAAACGCATACACTGCGCACACAAACGCTAGAATGAGTGCAAAGGAACCGAATACATCCACGGAAACCCCGCCTCTCCCCCGGCGAAACCGGGTGCGCTACGTTCCGCTTCGCTGGGTCGAGCTGGCTGCGGCGCCACCGCTTCCCCCGGGTGCCGCCTCATACTTGGACGCACATTTTGCCTGCACATGCTCCGCCACAAATCGCCCGTCGCTGCTGGGGCTTCCTTCCACCAGCGCCTGCGCCTTGTCCACAAACGTATCGGGCAGTGGATCGCTGCCAATATAAGTAATCGGCAGGGTCTTCCCCTCCCCTTCGAGCACGAAATCAACGCGCCCGGTATACCGGCGAATGCTGTTGGGGACCACCGTCCCGCCCACGCGCATGCGCTGCTTCAGCGCGCGTCCCTGCAGCGTCTGCAACTCCGCAATCGTGTGGTAATACGTCTTGCTCTCGCCGTACCCCAGCCACGCCAAAAACCCCATGGACACCACGATTACGCCAATCCCAATCCCGAATTTCGCTTGCTTCTTCACGCTAGTGCTCCTACTGGGCTTGCACGCACTCGATGCGCTCGATTCTATCACAGCTAAAAGTGCATTCCGACGCAGTCAAGGCCTGTTTTGGGCCAATGCTTTCGGACACCTGCGGCCTGTTCTTCCGGTCAGTCCACTCGAATCGCCAGCGCCTCTCGTAACTTCCTGACCGCTTCCCCTGCATTCGGTCTGTCGAGCGCAAATGGTTTCCCTCCATCCAGAACCAAAGGACATCCCAATTCCATCGCCGCGATTTTCTGTGCAACCCCTTCTAGCGCCATCGAAATTAGTGCCGCCCGTTTCGGCTTCAGCGATCGCCGTATCCGCGTGCCCATCGCCGGTAACCGTTGTTCCAGCAGTGACAAACGCCTCGCTCCGTCTTGCAATTCCGCTTCAAACACGCATTCCAGCACCGGCGTCAGAAAAAATCCCGCTCTCTGAAACTCTGCCTGCACGATTTCCGCGCTCTTACCGGCTGCAGAGATGCCGGCCACCTCCAGCACTCTTCCCGCCTCGCCGCTGAAGTTGCAGCTGGGAGAATACAGAAACTCTCGCTCCTCCGACTGTGACGCAGCGCACAAAAGCAGTGTGTGAATGTGTACCGGCCGATAGCGAGTACTCCATTCCAGACGCTTCAGTCTCTCTGCAATATGCCCGGGCGTAGAAATTTGCCCGCATCCGTCACACGGCATTTCTATGGAACTGGTCATGTGTGATTCTGAATGTAGTGCAGAGAGGAAAAGAGTGCAAACGAATCGCCCCGAAGCCCTTGTAGTGGCCGGTCTTCAGACCGGTGTTTTTCTCTTTGGCCTTTGTCTAAATCTAAAATCTATGATTTACGAAGAAACCGGCGTATCCGAAGGCAGCTTCGCTCGCAGACACCACTTCAATTCCTGGCTCATCTCCGAGACTTCCATCCCCGGCATCACGATAAACTTGCAGCTCAACATCTCGTGTGGCTCATCCTCATCCGGCAACTGGCACGTCACCCGGCAATACTGGCAATCCTGATTCCAGCAGAACCGCCCATACGGAATCGTCTCTGGACTGATGAACTGAAAGCACCGCAAAAGCGAATTGCGCTCCGGCACCTGAAACTTCCTCCCGAAGACGGTAATCTCCACCAGCTTTTCATACGGACGAAAGGGTTCCGACATGATGAGTCCTGTTCCCCGTGACCCGGCCCCCGCGCTTCCGCAGGATTTCCCCCGAACCAGACCACCCGGCCAACTCCCAAAGATAAGTGCCTCATCAGAGTAGCCCGCACCCCTGCCCCTCACAACGCCCCACCTCGCCCGCGTTCCCAATCTGCTACGGGGTCTCAACGCCTCTCCTTGTCAGTCGAATTCCCTTTCCGTCGTGCCGCCCACCGTGAATTGCGCTAGTGATACCCTCTTATCGCATGTCACCCTCAAGAAAAAAGAAAACGCTCAATCGCCCACCTGCCGATCCAAAGACTCCACACGTCCGTGGATTGAATCTAGATCCGCAAACGCGTTGCTTGCACTACCATTCAGCGGCGGACATTATCGCTGTCAAAATGAAGTGCTGCGGCACGTACTACGCCTGCAAGGACTGTCACATCGCACTCGCCGGTCATCCCATCGAGGTATGGCCACCTAGGGAATTCAACCAGCAAGCCATTCTGTGCGGAGCCTGCCGTGCAAAGCTTACGATTCGCGAATACCTGCAATGCAAATCTCGCTGCCCCATCTGTTCTGCAGTGTTCAATCCCGGATGCCGCAACCACCACCATTTCTATTTTGCAGAGGACCTGCAATAGCCAGCCATATTCCGGCGGGTGGCCCGGGCGTGACTCTTCCCGCGCGCTCCGAGCGGCTCGGGTGGGAACTTGCCGATCAATTCCCCAAATCGAAGAACTGGCCCATCTTGCGGAACTTCTCGTACCGGGCATCGAGCAGGTTCCGCACCGGCTGATTCGTCAGAGCCACCAGCTGCCGGTCCAGCACTTCCTCCAGGAACCGCGCCGCCGCTTCGTGATCCATATGCGCGCCTCCTTCCGGCTCCGGAACGATTTCGTCGACGATGCCCAGCTCTTTCAAATCTTTGGCCGTAATTTTCATCGCCGCCGCCGCGGTCTCCGCTTTCGTCGAGTCACGCCAAATGATCGAGGCGCACCCTTCCGGCGAAATCACGGAATAAAAACTGTTCTCCAGAATGTTGACGCGATCGCCGACGGCAATCGCCAGCGCGCCGCCCGACCCGCCTTCTCCCGTGACCGTGACGATCACCGGCACCGGCAACCGCGCCATCTCCCGCAGATTCCGCGCGATCGCCTCGCCCTGCCCGCGCTCTTCCGCGTCGATTCCCGGATATGCCCCCGGAGTATCGATGAACGTAAGAATCGGCCGCCCGAATTTTGCCGCGAGTTGCATCACGCGCAACGCCTTCCGGTATCCCTCGGGCTTTGGCTGCCCGAAATTTCGCACCAGCCGTTGCTTCGTGTCGCGCCCTTTTTGGTGGCCAATCACCGCCACCGGCCGCCCATGAAATTTTCCGAGCCCGGTGATGATGGCCTTGTCGTCGGCGTAGCCGCGGTCGCCGTGCAGCTCCATAAAATCCGTAAAAAGGAGCCCTACAAAATCCAGCAAATACGGCCGCTGCTGGTGACGCGCGATTTGCGCGCGCTGCCACGGCCCCAGATGCGTGTAAAACTCGCGCCGCAGCTCCGAAACTTGGCGTCGCAAACGTTCCAGTTCCGCGTCGGCATCTTCATCGCCGGCAAGATGCCGCAACTCTTCGACGTCTTTCTCCAAGCGCTCGATCTCCTTCTGGCGGTCAAGCGGCGGCGCGGCGGTTTTGTTTTTTCCTTTAGCGCTCACGGCGTCACCGCCGCGGCGCTCTGGCCGCCGCAGATCTGCCGCACCGTTTCGGCCAATTCAGCCGTAACCGCAACGCGCTGCTGCGCTGGCAGAATCGCCACCGAGCCATCCGAGGCGCACATTTCGAACACCACCTGGCACGGCCCAGGAGTGGCCGCAAACAGATCCTCCAAACGGTCCAAAGTATCTTCGCTAAGAGAAGGCATGTCCAGCCGCACGCGGAATTCCCTGCTCGCGCCGTTCTCTTTGATTTCGTCCAGGCGGCGCGCTTCCTGAAGGGAGAGCCGGGTGCCTGCCTCCTCGATCTGCACGCGGACTTTCATAAGGAGTGGATTGCCAGGCTTCAGCACTTGCTCGAGCCGCGCGAAACTTTCCGGAAATGCCAGTAGCTCTTGCACACCGGTCATGTCCTGGATGGTGAAGATGGCCCAGCGCGCGCCCTTCTTTGAACGCATCGGGCGGGTTCCGACAATTAGCGCGGCCACGGTGATTTCTTTTCCGTTGCGCTGCTCTTCCACGAGGTCGAGCGAAATTGTCTTTAATTCCTGAAGCCGCGAAGCGTATTTTGCGAGCGGATGGCCTGAAACGTAATAGCCGAGCATGGCGTATTCGCTGGCGAGGCGTTCCTCTTCGCTCCAGGGAGCGGCTTCGCGCAATTCGAATGGCGCCAGCGCAGGCGCGGCTGCGGTACCGAATAGACCGTGCTGCCCGCTTTCGCGCGTGCGCGAAGCACGCTGCAGCGCGGCGATAGCATCATCGACGGATGCCAGCATCGATTCACGCGCGCCCAGCGAATCCACCGCGCCGGATTTGATCAGGCTTTCGAACACGCGCTTATTCAGAAAACGCGACTCGATGCGCTCGCAGAAATCATAGAGAGACTCGAATTCTCCCTGGCTCAGCCGCGAATCGCGGATCGCCCGAGCGGTGTTCTCGCCGACATTCTTGATGGCCGCCAGGCCGAAGCGGATGGATTCCCCTACCGGGGTGAAGTACAGATCACTCTCGTTTACGTCCGGAGGCAAAATCGAAATGCTCATGCCGCGCGCTTCGTTGAGGTATTTCACGACTTTGTCGGTGTTGCCGGCCTCGGAAGTCAGCAGCGCGGCCACAAATTCCACCGGATAGTGTGTTTTCAAAAATGCCGTTTGATAGGCAAGCAGGCCATAAGCACAGGAGTGCGATTTATTGAAACCGTATCCCGCAAACTCTTCCATCAAGTTGAAAATGCGTTCGGCTTTTTTCTCCGGGATTTTATTGATGGCGCAGCCGGTCATGAATTTCGCACGCTGCGCGGCCATCTCTTCTTTTTTCTTCTTGCCCATGGCGCGGCGGAGGATGTCGGCTTCGCCGAGAGAAAAACTAGCAAGGCGATTGGCAATCTGCATCACCTGCTCTTGATAGAGAATGACGCCGTAGGTTTCTTCCAGAATGTCCTTGAGCTGAGGGAGCTCGTAGCTGACTTTTGTTTTGCCCTGTTTGCGGTTGATGAAATCATCGATCATGCCGCCCTGGATGGGGCCGGGGCGGTAAAGTGCGTTGAGGGCGGTGAGGTCTTCGATGCGCGAAGGCTGGTAGCGGCGAAGGATGTCGCGCATGCCATGCGATTCGAACTGGAAGATGGCGGTCGTTTCACCGCGCGCAAAAAGCTTGTAGGCTTCCGCGTCATCCAGCGCCAGGTTATCGATGTCCAGCTTGATGCCGCGATTCTGTTCGACCATCAGGACGGTGTCGTGCAGCACCGTAAGGGTAGTCAAGCCAAGAAAGTCCATTTTCAGAAGGCCGATGCGCTCCAGCGCATTCATGTCGTACTGCGTGGTGATTTCATCGCGATTCGTCTTGTATACAGGGATGAGGTCGGTAAGCGGCCGCGGCGAAATGACCACGCCCGCGGCATGCGTTGAAGCGTGGCGCGATAACCCTTCCAAACGCAGCGCTACGGCCATCAAATCTTTCAGCCGCTCATCACTATTGATTGCTGACTTAAGCTGCGGCGCGTCTTCCAAGGCATCCTTCAGCTCGATTCCCAAGGTCGTAGGAATCAGTTTTGCCAGCCGGTCCACTTCCCCGTAAGGGATGTCCATGGCGCGCCCGACGTCTTTCACCGCCGCTTTCGCCGCCATCGTTCCGAAAGTAATAATCTGTGCCACATTTTCACGCCCATATTTCTGTGTGACGTATTCGATCAATTCCCCGCGACGGCGCATGCAGAAATCGATATCGATGTCCGGCATGGAAACGCGCTCGGGGTTCAGGAAGCGTTCAAACAGCAGGTTGTACTGCAGCGGATCGACGTCGGTAATGCGAAGCGCGTAGCTGACCAGGCTCCCAGCCGCCGAGCCGCGTCCCGGTCCCACGGGAACGCTTTGCGCGCGAGCGTAGTGAATGAAGTCCCACACAATCAGGAAGTAGCCTTCATAGCGCATCTTCTTGATCATTTCAATTTCAAAGGTGAGGCGCTTTTCGTATTCGGAGAGCGGATTCGCCAGCGCGCCCTGTTTGGCGAGCCGTTCCAGTTGCGGCACACGCGCGGCGAATCCCTCGCGGACCACGTTTTCGAAATAACTGGACGAGGTGTGCCCCTGAGGGACTTTGAATTCCGGGAACGGGTTGGGGATGCGTTCAATCTTTACGTTGCAACGCGCAGCGATGTCAACGGTCCGGCTCAAGGCCTCCGGCAGCTCGCCGAAAACCTGGGCCATCTCCGCGGCGGTTTTGAAATAAAACTGGTCGGTCTGGAACTTCATGCGATGCGCATCGCTCATGGTCTTGCCGGTCTGAATGCAGAGGAGCACTTCCTGGGCGTGGGCATCGTCGTGGTGTAGATAGTGGCAATCGTTGGTCGCCACTAGAGGAATGCCGCTTTCTTTCGAAAGCCGCACGAGATGAGGGTTGACGCGTTTTTCGATTTCCAGCCCTTGATCCTGGATCTCGAGAAAGAAATTTCCCTTTCCGAACACGTCCTGCAAGCGGTAAGCATTCTCGCGCGCCTGCTCGTACTTTTCGTCCACAACCGCTTCCGTCACCGGGCCGCGCAGGCACGCGGAAAGGGCGATCAGTCCCTTGCTATGTTTCGCCAGCAGGTCGTAGTCAATGCGCGGCTTGTAATAAAAACCTTCGAGGAAGCCAGCGGAGACTAGTTTGATGAGATTGTGGTAGCCCTCGAGGGATTCGCATAGAAGCACCAGATGATTGGTGCCACGCATGCCAGGCTCCGTGTCGCCGCGATCGGTTCCGTTTCCGCCGTTGGTCTTGTCACCGCGGTCGTGGCGGCTGCCCTTGGCGATGTAAACCTCACAACCGATGATGGGCTTGACGTCGCGCTTGCTGGCCTCGTAGAAGAAGTTCGCCGCCGCGAAAAGATTGCCGTGGTCGGTGATGGCCACGGCCGGCATTTTCTGGCGCGACGCCTCATCCAAAAGCTCGCTGGTTTCACAGGCTCCGTCGAGCAGACTGAAATCCGTATGAACGTGAAGGTGAACAAACTGCGGCTGGCCCATGGAACTCCATTTTAGAACTCTCGCAGGAGAATTGCATCACGCATTCTGACGTTTCCAACAGGCGGCGGTTTGCGGTCGAACGTGGCTATTACTTACGGCCGGTGCGCTTCTTGCCGGATGCGGCAGCCCTCGGGTGCGCAGCCGCATGCTTCCCAGCGGACTTGGCCGGCGCATGCTTTCCTGTTGCGGCGTGCTTTGCATCGGCCTTTGCCGCGGCATGCTTGTGCTTGGCGGCGTCGCCCATGGCTGCAGCGGCGTGAGCTTTGTCCGTGCCCTTTGCCGGCTTTTTTTCTTTCTCTTTCTTTTTGGGCTGCTCCTTGATGCCGGTGAGCTTGCGCAGTATTTTTTCCCGTTCTTCTTTTGTCTTTCCGCGCCCGGTGAGCTGCATGGCGAAAACCTGCTCGACAACTTGATCGAATTTCGGCCCGCGCGCCATGCCCAAGGCTTCCAGTTCGGCGGCCACAGCAGGAACGCCAAGACGGATGGGGCGCCACTTGTTCAAATACGCCCGGATCTTCGAGAGCGCCGCGGACTTGTTCGATTCCGCCAGCAAATAGGCCATCTTTTCAAGCGGGAGCTTTTCGAGGAACCGGTACGCATCGATAGGAGCGTTCATTTTGCGCCCGAGAAGCTCCTTCTGCGCCTCCAGGGTCTCTTCCTCAAATCCCAGGACGGCAGCGGCCTCGGCAGAACGGAACCCTGCCTTTGAGAGCAAGCCGGCCTGTTCCCTGTCCTTCAAGCGCCCAAGAATCGCCAGAAGCATGGGAATCGCAAGGCGCGGCCGAAACCCCGCAGTGAACAAGTCTTCGCGCGTTTTCATGAGGCGGTTGATGGCTTCGTAGTCCGGATGTTTCTTTGCCAGCACCGGATTGACGGCCTCGAGCAAATCATGCTCTTCCCAGGATTTGAGTGTGATGGCGGGCCTTTCCTCGCGCGCCACCGCGCGAAGCTCCGCGCCGGCATCCTCGGGAGCAATGGTGTTTTGCAGTTCGCGCTCGATGGCCAGATCGAACCATTCCTGCGTACGCTGCTCGACCTTGAACCCCATGCGCGCGGCAAAGCGCAACACGCGCAGCAAACGAACCGGCTGATTGGTAAAGCTGTGAATCGTTAGCGCCCGCACCTCGGCGCGCTCGATGTCCGAAAGTCCGTTGGTCGGATCGAGAAGCAATCCACGCGAAGCGGGATTCAAGGAAATAGCAATGGCGTTAAGCGAAAAATCCCGGCGGCGGAGATCCTCCATAATGGTGGACCAGCGAAGCTCGGGCCGCGTCCCCGGCCGCACGTAGTGATCGTCGCGAGCGGCGGAAATGCTGCCATCGCAATCGCCGGCAAAAAGCAACTCGACGTGGCGCAGTTTCTCATCGTCGAACAGAATTTTTGCGCCACCCTTTTCCAGTTCGTGCCCGATCTTCGAAGGATTGCCTTCCACGGTAAAGTCCAGATCGCGGAGTGACGCTCCTGTGACGAGGTCGCGGACCGTTCCGCCCGTCAGATAAACGTTGAATCCGAGTGCGGCGGCGAGTTCCTGTACGCGCATCATCGCGGCGCGTTGTTCCGGCGAAAGCCGGCTTTCCAACAAAAACATATAGTCTGGCATTGCTCTCCTTCAGCTTCAGGGTGTCCGCGCTGACCGCCGCGGAAGCACCCGCAATGGGTTCCCCTGGCCTGCCGCGCTATGCACGCGGGTGATGCGCTTTGTAAATCTGCTTTAGCCGTTCCTCAACCACATGGGTGTATATCTGCGTCGTTGAAATGTCCGCGTGGCCCAGCATGAGTTGCACCGACCGCAGATCCGCGCCACGCTCGAGCAAGTGCGTGGCAAAACTGTGTCGGAGCATGTGTGGCGTCAGTGCCGTTCGTAGCCCAGCCCGGCGTCCGTACGCGGAAAGGATTTTCCAGACGCCAACTCGGCTCAACTGACGTCCCCGGCGATTGACGAATAGCGTCGGATTTCCCACGCTCTTGCCGAGAAGCTTAGGTCTGGCATCGCGAAGATACTTATCCACCATGCCGAGCGCCTTCTTGCCCACCGGAACGATGCGTTCCTTGTCGCCCTTGCCGATGCAACGCACACAGCCAACCTTGGTATCCATATCCATAACGCGGAGCCCGGTGAGTTCGGACACCCGCAAACCGGTGGAGTACAGAACCTCCAGCATGGCGCGGTCCCGCAATCCAAGCGGTGTCTTCGAATCCGGCTGCGCCAGCAACCGCTCTACTTCTTCCAGCCGCAGATAGCCGGGCAAAGACCGCCGAATCTTAGGCGATTCCAGATTGATCGAGGGGTCGGCCGGAATCAATTCCTGGACTTGCGCGAATCGAAAGAAGTTGCGGAGCGTAACCAGGTGTCGTGCCACGCTCTTGCTCTCCAGTTTCTGACGATAGAGCCCCGCCAGGAAATCCACCAGATCGTCCCGGCTCACTGCTTCCAGACTGAGCTTGCGCTTCTTGGCGAATTCATCGAATTTCACCAGGTCGCGGTGGTAAGCCGAGACGGTATTCGACGAGAGGCCCTTCTCCACCCTCACGTGGGTCAAAAACGCCGAAATGGTTGGTGCGATTTCCATCAGGGCTCCGCGTATCCGTTTCCGCCGCCGGTGGTACGGCGCGTGGCGATGCCATAAACTTCCTCAATCTCGTGACACCGGAAAAGCCAGGCGAGAAGCAGATAAAGAACGGTGGCGCCGATAATAAGTCCGGCGAAAATCACTAACTGGACGCTGAGGCGGGAGTGAATCGTGAAGGCGGTGTAGTGGCCGCCAAACCAGCAAGCCACGCCCATAATTCCCGCGCAAAGAGAAATCTTGGAAAAGGACCGCAGGATCTCCATGGTACCCAGTGGTCCATATCGCAGCCTGAAAATGATAAAGAGCGCGAAGAAGTCGAAGTAGCAAGCCAGCGCAGTGGCCAGCGCCGGCCCGCCGTTCTGAACGCGCGCGAACAGCAGCTTCAAGAACACGATGTTGAGAATGATGTTGATGACCAGCGAGATCCCCGCCACGATCACCGGAGTCTTGGTATCCTTTGCGGAATAAAATGCGGGAACGATCAATTTTACCGACGCCAGTGCCGGCAAACCGACCGCGTAGTAAAGCAGCGCGCGGGCAGTTAGGCGCGTGGACTCCGCGACAAACTGGCCGTGCTGAAACAGCACGCGGATGATGGGCTCCCGCAGAATCATCAGTCCTAACGCAGCTGGAATGGTGATGAAAGCCACGATTCGAACGGAGAAGGCCAGCGTTTTCTTCAGTGATTCATAATCTTTTGCAGCCGCCTGATGCGACATCATCGGCAGGATGGCGGTGGCCACCGCAATGGCATAACCCCCGAGCACGAGTTCCATGACCCGGTCCGCCACGGAGAGAGCGGCAAGGCTTCCCTGCGGCATCCCCTTCGCCAGCGCAAAATAGGTATCGATAAAGAAATTGATCTGACCGATGCCGATGCCGAAGAACCTGGGGATCATCAAACGCGCCACGTTGCGGATGCCGGGATGGTTGAACGATATCCCGAAGCTGAAGCGCATCCCCTTCTGCACCAACAACGGAACCTGTACCAGGAATTGCAGCACGCCGCCTACGAGCACTCCCACCGCCAGGGAAATCGCGGGCTGTTTGAAGTAATGCCATACCACTCCCATGGAAAAGATGATGATGGACAGATTCAACAAGACCGGCGTAGCCGCGGGCAATCCGAAGGTGTGGAAGCAGTTCAGGATGCCCATGGCGAGAGCCGCGAGCGCGATGAAGAAGAGATAAGGGAAGATGATGCGGTTCAGCGCCACGGCTTCGTCCCAGGAGACAGTTTTCGCCGAACTGGAGGTGAACGTCTGGACCACAAGGGGGGAAAAGACCATTCCGAGTACGGTGATAACTGCCACAACGAGTGCCAACGTCCAAAACAAGCGGTTGGCGAACTCCCAGACCTCGTCTTGCGACTTCTCACGCATATATGTCGTGAAAACCGGGATGAACGAGGCGGTCATGGTGCCTTCAGCGACCAGTCGGCGGAAGAGGTTGGGGATGCGGTAGGCCAAAAAGTAGGAGTCCGCCACCAAGGTGGTCCCGAGGAGGAGAGTGATGCGTTGGTCGCGCACATAGCCAAGGACGCGGCTAATGATAGTGACGAAGGTGATGATCGAGGCGGACTTGAGGATCTGCTTTTTGTCGGTCAACGGGCGGCGCTCCGTGGCCCTAACCCTAATGAAAACAATGACTTGACAGGATTCGCGAGCTTAACATAACATAAGTTTTGCCGATTGGCAAATTTGGGTATTTCGTGACTGCGAACGGCTAAATCTTGAAAACTCGCACCCCAGCCTCCACGCACAAGAAGGTCATTGTTGTGCTCGCGGACAAAAAGCCGCTGCGCGGCTACCTGAATCCGGTTCGCCTGGGGCAGAGCGACCCCATCGACCTGCTGACTCCGGACGGCGAGCATGTGGAGATTCCACTAGGCAAGGTGCGTTCGGTTTTCTTCGTGCGGGAGTTTTCGGATGACTTCGAACCGGAACGCAAAGCGTTCCTGAGCCGCCCGAAGCTCGATGGGCTCTGGGTGCGGCTACGCTATAACGACGGTGAAACGCTGGAAGGTGTCGTGCCCAATGATCTGCTATCACTCCTGGACAACGGTGTGCAAATCACCCATCCGGATTTGAATTCGACCACCGACCGCATCTTCGTTCCGCGCGCGGCGCTTTCCGAAGTTACCGTTCTCGGCGTTGTCGGAATCGCCCGCCGAAAGCCCGCTGCCGCTGCAGCCGGTGCCTCGCAACCGCGCCTCTTCAACGAATAAGCTGCCCCGCCTGTACATCCCTCTTTCGCCTGTGCGAGACTCGCACGAAGACTCTCGAAGCTTTGAGGAGCCGCTCGATGAAACTTTCTGAAGTTGCGCAAAAACTGGGATGCCGCCTGGAAGGCTCGCCCGACATTGAAATTGACGCTGTCGCCGGAATCGAAAATGCAGAGGCTGGGCAGATCACTTTTCTCGCGAATCGGCGATACTTCCCGCTCCTTAAAACGACGCGCGCTTCCGCCATCCTCGTCGAAGAGGCCGTGGCACTGGCTCGGGATTCGTCACTGCCGCCGCTTGCCGCGCTGCGCACCGCAAACCCATATCTTGCATTTGCCCATGCCATCGAGCTCTTCTACCAACCGCCGCGCTATGCTCCGGGCATTCATCCGACCGCCATCATCGCGAAAAGTGCCCGCATCGGTGATGGAGCACACGTCGGGCCTTTTTGCTTTGTGGATGAGGAAGCGGAGATCGGCTGCCGTGCCGTGCTTCACAGCTCCGTCACGATTTATCGTGGTGCGAGAATCGGCGATGATTTCTTCGCACATGCCCACGTGGTCGTGCGCGAATTTTGCCGCGTTGGCCATCGGGTGATCTTGCAAAACGGCGTGATTCTCGGAGGAGACGGTTTCGGTTTTGCCAAGCAGCAGGATGGCAGCTGGTACAAGATGCAGCAGCCGGGCCCCGCCGTGCTAGAAGATGACGTGGAAGTGCAGGCGAATTCGTGCGTGGATCGCGCCACGGTTGGCGAGACGCGGATTGGCCAAGGCGCCAAGCTGGACGACCTCGTGCTTGTGGGTCACGCTTCGCGGGTTGGCGCCAATACGTTGCTCTGCGGCCAAGTCGGCCTCGCCGGCTCTACCCGAATCGGGAGCAAATGCATCCTCGCAGGCCAGGTTGGCACCGCTGGCCACCTGACCGTGGGAGATGGATCCGTTCTGACGGCACAAAGCGGTGTTCCCAACGACGTGCCTCCGGATTCCCTTTATTCCGGGTATCCAGCGGTAGAAAATCGCGAGTGGTTAAAGACTGTAGCGGCGCTCAATCGCCTGCCGGATTTGCAGAAGCGCGTGCGCGCATTGGAATCGGAGATTGAGAAGCTCAAGGCCTAGTTCTTCCAGAACGGGTCAGCGGTCGGAACAAATTCGATTGGTACTTCGCTGACGAAAGTCTTCAACCAGCGAGTGCACTCCTCCATGCCGGCCTGCTCGGAAGGAATGTGGCCCAGGATGATCAGGCCCTTCTCTTTTTTCTGCGTCACCGCGTCAGCAACATACTCCACGGTTTCCCATTCCCGCGGCTCGCCCGTCACCAGGACGTCCACATCGGGCATCTCCAGGGCGCGCGTCTCCGCGGCAAATCCGGAAGAGCCGGGAACGAGCGCCAAGCGCTTTACTTTTTGTTGAGGGTCGGCCACCACGCGCATGGCATGAGTTGATAATTTTGCTTTGAGATCCGCCGCTAGTTTTTCCATTGTGGTCTCGGGGATGGTGAACAGGTATTCGTTCTTGGCGTCTTGGTATTTTTCCCAGCCGAGCGCATGCACCATTCCTGCCACAATGCCGTCCGGTTTGCGGCGGTGCCAGTGATCGTGGAATCGCCAGACGACTAGATTGTGTTTTGCAATAAACGCCAGCTTGGCTGCGAGCACAGCATCCGTTTCTTTCTGTTCGAGAACATCACGCTTGTCCAGGTGATTGTAGAATGTCGGTTCGTGGGTGATGATCAGGTTCTTGCCCGAAGCCGCGGCGCGCTCCAAAACATCCATGGTGGCCATCATCGTCACAGCAATGCCTGTGACTGGCGTGTCCGGGTTGCCGGCCTTGAACGTGTCGACAGTCTCGATTTGCCAGGGCACTCCCACATGCTCCTGGATGCGGGCAATCACTTCTCGCGCCGTCGGGTGCTTTTCCTGCGCGGGTACAGAATCAATCGCCAGAAAAATCCCGATCGCGGCCAAGGCAGCCTTTTTCATCGCTCTCTTCCTAACCGGCATTCGCATCCTCAGTCTGCTCAATGCTTCCACCCAAAGCAGAAGCCGCTCCAGGAGCGTCGAGGGGGCGCTGCTCCGGAGGCAAAGCCGCAGCTAGTGCCGCGCGAATGCGTTCATTCAGAATTTCGCGCTCCTCCAGCGAATACTTCGACGCATCGATGGGCTCCAGGAACTCAACCAGAATTTCGCCCGGATGCATCACCAGTGATCGCTTTTCCATGATCTTCTGTGCGCCGGAGCACGCAATCGGCACAATCAGCACTCCCGCGTTGATGGCCATCATGACCGCGCCCTTTTTGAACTTCTGCAGGCGGCCATCGGGGCTGCGCGTGCCCTCGGGATAGATCAAGAAAGACTGGCCTGCCCGCAATGCTTCAGTGGCCTTCTCCACACTGGCGATGGCTGATTCATGCACGTCACGCTTTACGGGAATAAAGTGCGCGGACCAGAATGCCTGGCCAACTATCGGCCATTTGAAAAGCGATTCCTTGAGCAAAATTGCGATTCTTCTCGGAATTGCGCCAACGACTGCGGGGGCATCCGCGGAGCTGGTGTGGTTCGCCGCAAATAGGCACGTGCCCGGGGGAATGCGCTCCAGCCCCAAAACACGAACCCGCACGCCTGCGGCACGCACGAAAAACATGACGCCCTTGATTCCCGCCCAATAGATGGGATCCGGATTCCCCGTGAGCACCGTATAGACGAGCAATGGCGGCCCTACCAGCAAGATGTAGAGCGAAAGAAAGACAGCGACAAAAAGTGTGCGAAGCATGGAGCAGGCTGAACTCTCTCCAATCCCCTGTGGCGCGTCAACTACGGCGGTCACAACGCTCGATGGATTAGTGAACCGCCTCGGCCTTCGTTACTCCGCGAAGTAATCCGTCGCGGATATCTCGCGCCTTTTCGCTCGCGCGCGGATCTTCTGTCACGGCATAGAAGATCTCTTTAGTCTCGCCCAGCCGGAATTCGATCGCGAGCTCTTTCTCCTCCCGCCGAACACGCACTTTCACCACCTCTCCCGCTTTTTGCTCCCGCAGCCAGCGTTCCAGACGCCGCGGCACTTCCCCGCCATTCCAGCCAAGAATTACATCACCGATGCGCAGCCCGCTCGCAGCGGCCGGGCTATCGGCAAGGACGTTTTGCACGACCGCGGCGCCGTTCGCTGCGTCGCGCTCGGTAGAGAAACCAAGTGTCGCACGGCTGCGCATCACGGTTCGCAGCTCCAGTCCGGCGAGAGCCAGAGTCTGTTGATACGGAAATGGCTCGGTGCCTGCAACGTACTTCTGAAAGAACTCCTCAAATGAACCGCCGGCAATTTTCTCCGCCGTCAATCGGATGTCCAGACTATCCCGGTAGGGTTTCCCCGGTCTTGCGAAATCCGTGTTCAACGCGCGCAACACATCGTCCAAACTTTTTTCGTTGTGCGTGCGTTCGCGAATCAAAATGTCCAGCAAATCGCCCAGCACCTGCCCCTTGGTGTAGTACGAAACGCTGTGCTCCGGTTGATTGTAGAGCGGGTATTTCTCCAGCCAGGCATCCAGGCTTGATTGCTCCGCACTCTGCCAACGATTCGCCGGGCGGTTCTCCAACTCGCTAATCTGCTGGCCCAGGTCCATGTAGAACTGTTCTTTGTTCCAGATTCCGCTGCGCACCAGCGTGTAAGCTCCGTACGTGCTCGTCACGCCCTCCGCGAACCACAGCGCGCGCGTGAATTGTTCCCTCGAATAGTCCACCGGATCGAGCGTCGCCGGCCGGATGCGCTTCACGTTCCATAAATGAAAAAACTCGTGCGCGGCTACTACCGAAAGGTATTCGTCCGAGCCTACGCCGATCGCGGTAGAGTTCGCGTGTTCCATTCCTCCGCCGCCCGCCCCTTTCCCGATATGCAGAATAAACGTGTAGCGTTCGAACGGTGCGCCGTCCATCAGCTTCAATTCGTACTGGCAAATGCGCTGCAGGTCCTCCTCGACCTTTTTCCTCTTCCAATTGTCGCCATGAAGCACCACAGTGACGCGGGGCGTCATTCCAGGCAAGTCGAACTCTTGAAACTTTCCAATTTCGATGGGCCCGTCCGTCAGCGCATCGTAACTTGGGCTTTGAATCATAAAAACTCGATTTGGGCCACTCCGAAAAATGGTCCAAGTTGATGCCGACTCGATTCCCCATTCCGCCGGGGCATCGTTCACGGAAATCGAAGCGGATTCCGTCCGGCGATTGGGAACATAAAGCAAGATCATCGCGGGATTGATGAAGGCGTGTTCCGCATTCAACTGCGATGAAAACGGGCCAACGTCATCCCAATACGTTGCGTATAAAATCTTGATCGTTCCCGTGCCCTTTATGCGCCAGGTTTGCTTGTCGAGCTTCTCGATCGGCGCTCGTTCGGAACCGGCGAACGCCTCGACTTGCCCCACGTGATTGCTAAAATCACGAATTTGATAGAGCGCGTTCCACGCCGGCATCTGCACAACCACTTCGCCGGTCACGTCCGGAATGGTCATGGTTATGTGAAAGAGGTGCTGCTCCGGATGCTCAAGCGATACAGCATATTGAATTGTCGCCCTGCTGGGCGTGCAGTACGTCAGAATGAAAACGAAAATGAGGAACGCCTGTCTTACAAAACTAGTTCGAAAATAAGAGAGGGTCACCGAGTTTTCGCCTCACTGTGAACTGCAACGTCCGCGCCGAGTTTCTTTAGAAGCTTTTCACACAAACCGTCAAAGCTGCCGTTCGACATGATGAGCAGCAGGTCTCCTGCTTTGGCTTCTGCCGCCAAATGCTCCGCGATGGCTTCGGAGCTCGGGAAAACATGTGCGTCTTTTCCCAACGCGCGCACACTTTCCGCAACCGATTCCGGATCCAGTCGGTTCTCGCCGCCGAGTTGCTGCGCGCGAAACACCCCGCCGAGAATGACGCGATCGCCAAGCGCGAGCGATTTTGGCAAAGCCTCCTGAAACACTTTGCGCCGCATGGAATTCGAACGAGGCTCGAGAATCGCCCAAAGCCGCCGACCCGGCCAGCGCCCGCGCGCGGCCTCGATCGTGGCCTTCACCGCTGTCGGATGATGCGCGAAGTCATCGACCACCAGCACTCCGCCAACTTCGCCTTTCAGGTCCATTCGACGCTTCACGCTGCGAAACGTCACCAGAGCCTTGGCAATGGTCTCAGCTTCGATTCTTCTTCCCTGCGCAATCGCCATCGCCGCCATCGCATTCAGCGCGTTGTGACGTCCCAGCGCGGCCATCGCAAACTCTCCAAACAGTTTCCCGTGATGAGCCACCCGAAACCGCATCTTGTCACCATCGACAGTAAAGCCGCTCGCCACCCAATCGTTCGCCACGTCAAACCCATACGCCTCCACCGGACAGAAAGCCTTTTCTGCGGCCTGCCGCAACGCCGGCCCTGAATCTTCCGCATCTCCCCAGATCACCACCCGACCGCGCCGCGGCACCAAATTGACCAATCGTCGAAACGCCAGCTGGTACGTCTCAAAATCCGGATAGATGTCCGCGTGGTCGTATTCCAGCGAAGTGATAATCAGATCGTCCGGGTGATAGTGAAAGAATTTCGGCCCGCGATCCCAAAACGCCGTCTCGTATTCGTCGCCCTCCAGAATGAATTCCTCGCCCCCGCCCAGTCCGTAGCTCCTCCCAAAATTCTCCGCGACGCCTCCCACTAAGAAGTTCGGTCTTTTCGCCGCCATCTCGAAGATCCACGCTAGCATCGCGGTGGTTGTCGTTTTCCCGTGCGTCCCGCTGACGACGATCGAGTGTTTCCCCGGCAGAAACACTTCCTCAAGAATCTCCGGCAGCGAGCGATACGGAATTCTTCGGTCCAGCACGTGTTCCAGTTCCGGATTCCCGCGCGCGATCACATTCCCGACAACCACCAAATCCGGCGCGGGCTGGAGATGCGCCGCGTCAAACGTGTTGAAAAACGATATTCCCAGACTCTCTAGCAACGTCGACGCTGGAGGATAAACGCCCGCGTCCGATCCCGTCACGCGGTACCCGCTTTCGCGCAGCATTCCCGCGAGCGGCGACATGGCCGACCCGGCAATCCCAATCACGTGCACGTGTTTCTTTTCGCTCAAGCCACCACCGCCGACTCCAGGAATTCCAGAGTTCCTTCGCCTTCCGCGTCCAGTCGCGCCTCGATCCCCAACGGAATCGTCAGCATCGGCCGCGTCGCATGCCCCACAGGTACGCCAAAAACCAGCGGCACGCCCAACGGCCGCAAGATTCGCGCGCACACTTCCCGCACAGTCGGCGCCCCCGCAGCCGTTGGATCACTCTCGGGAAATTCTCCCAAAACAATCCCGCGCACGCCTTCCAATTTTCCGCTTTGCTTCAGATGCCTCAGCACGCGATCCACCTGATAAGGCTTCATCGCACGATCTTCTAGAATTAGTATCGAATTCTTCGTGTCCAATTCCCACGGCGTTCCGATGGTAGCCTCCAGCAAAGTCATACAGCCGCCCAGAACTTTCCCGGCGGCCTTGCCGGTCAGCATTGGTTCTCCACGTAGCCGCAACTTCCATCCCGCTTCTGTTTTGCGAACCGCCTGCAACAACGAGTTTTCATCGTAGCCTTTCGCTACCCCTGCGCCGGCGTTCAGCCCCCCCACAACCATCGGACCATAAAAAGTCACCCAACCGCAGATCTGCCAAAGGTAGATTTGCAACGTCGTAAGGTCGCTGAATCCCATGATGCACTTTGGATTGGCCAGACTTTTTTCTAACTTATAATCCAGAAGGTAATTCGAACCGTAGCCCCCGCGCAGGGCCACCAATCCATCCACCTGGTCCGAATTCATCGCCGCTTGAAATCCGCCCACTCTCTCCAGCGCCGACCCTGCAAAATATCCTTCCGCCTTGCTGTCCTGATTCGCCACCACTTGAAACCCAAGCCGTTTCAATTCTGTGAGCCCGGCAATCATGTCCACCGGCTGCGCGGGAGACGCCGGCGCGAACACTCCCAGCCGCGCGCCGGAGGCCAGCGCCTTGGGCTTTCGGGAGGCCCCATTACTTCTGTTCATTCTTGATGGCCCTCACACGGAATCACTTCTGTGGTTACCCCTTGGCGGTGGAGGGAAGTAACAATCGTCTCCTGCTGGCTGTGGCTCACTTCGGATTCAAATTCCACGATGGAATTCGTTCCCGTCATGGAGACACGAAGATGCTGAATGGCGATTTTCATCCCAGCCATTAGCCGCTGCACTTCCGTGGCAACGCTGTCCGCGTGGCTGGTTGTGACCCGGAAAACCATCAAACGCCGTTTTAGATTGAAGCGCTCCGCAGTCCAGCCGATGACAATCAATCCAAAAAGCACCAGGCCCGTCGAGTAGGCAGCAACGGCATACAGGCCGCCACCAGCGGCCATTCCGATGGCGGCTTCCACAAAGATCGTTGCCGCCGTGGTCATCCCTATCGCGCCGGCGCTGCCGCGCAAAATTGCGCCTGCTCCCAGAAAACCGATCCCTTGAACGATGTTCGAAGCGATCCGTGTGCTTCCGGTATCGCCAAAGCGGTGTGCAATTTCTCCCGACAGGATCGTAAAGAGTGCGGTGGCAAGGCAAACGAAGAGGCTCGTGCGAATGCCTGCGGGCCGCCGCCGCAGATCGCGTTCAATGCCGATGACCGCGCCCAGCACCGCTGCCAGGGTCAGACGCATAAAAATTTCGTGGAGAGAAAGCATCGCCGCGGCGCCCCATCGCCCGCCTGAGCGCGATTCTACTATTTACAGTTTGAATTGCGTCAATTTCGCAAAGTGCCGTGCTCTGGCGTGTATCTCGCTGCGCTTCAGGTGGCGCAGGCGGTCCAAACCGAATTTCTCGACCGCGAAGCTCCCCAGCACCGAACCGTATACCATCGCACGGCGCAGTGAGGCATCGCTCTTGTCTCCACGGCCCGCCAAGTAGCCCATAAATCCCCCGGCAAAACTGTCGCCAGCCCCGGTGGGGTCGTGTGGCTCCTCCAACGGAAATGCCGGGACGCAGAACACCCCGCGCTTGTCCACCATCATCGCACCGTATTCCCCGCGCTTTACCACCAGCGTCGATGGCCCCATCTTGAAAATGTGCTTGGCGGCGCGCAGCAGATTGTGCTCGCTGGAAAGCTCGCGTGTCTCCGAATCGTTGATCATCAGGATGTCCACGTGCTTCAGCGTCTCGCGCAGCTCCGCGTTGCTCCGCTCAATCCAGTAATTCATGGTGTCCAGCGCCGCGAGCTTCGGCCGTACCTTCACCTGGTGCAGCACGTCGCGCTGCAGCTCCGGCGCGATGTTCGCCAGGAACACGTATTTCGATTTGCGATAGCTTTCCGGCAGCCGCGGCTTGAATTCGGCGAAGACATTCAGCTCCGTCGCCAGCGTCACCCGCTCGTTCAGGTTCTCCGAGTAGCGCCCTGCCCAGAAAAATGTCTTGCCCGGCGCATGCTCCAATCCTTCCGTGTCTATATGCCGCCCGCGGAAAACCTCCTCATCCTTGGATGTAAAGTCGTCGCCCACGATGGCGACGAGGGACACGTGGGTGAAAAAACTGGCCGCCACTGCAAAATACGTCGCCGCGCCGCCCACCGCGCGATCTACTTTTCCGTAAGGGCTTTCGAGCGCATCAAACGCTACTGATCCGACGACGAGTAAGGACACGATGTTCTCCTACGAAATGTATTTTCCGATGATGGCCGCGAGGCGTTTTTTCGCGGCTGTGGGGACCAGCTTCATATCCGTGACCAGCGCGTGCTGCAGCGCCGAACCGCACTTGCAAGAACGCGCCGCCGGCAGCGCGCGCACCGCCGCCCTCAGAACCTTCTGCGCGTTCTCCGCATTCTGGTTGAGCGTGGCGATGATCTGCGCCGCCGTCACCGATTCATGCTCCGGGTGCCAGCAATCGTAATCCGTGATCATCGCGATCGTGGCGTAGCAGATCTCCGCTTCGCGCGCGAGCTTTGCTTCCGTGACATTGGTCATGCCAATCACTTCGAATCGCAGTTGCCGGTGCACGTGCGCTTCGGCGAGCGTCGAGAATTGCGGTCCTTCCATGCAAACGTACGTCCCGCGCCGGTGCACCTTTACGGCCTCATGTACGCAGCTGTCGGAGAGCACCGCCGACACCTGCCCGCACGTCGGATGCGCAAAGGCGACATGCGCGACCAGCCCGTCCCCAAAAAAAGTCGAGATGCGATGCTTCGTCCGGTCGAAAAACTGATCCGGAACCAGAAACTCTCCTGGCCGGAGATCTTCCTGCAACGATCCGACGGCGCTCACGGAAATAATCCGCTCGACGCCGAGCAGCTTCATCGCGTAAACATTTGCTCGATAATTGATCTCTCCCGGCAGAATGCGGTGGCCCCGCCCATGCCGGGCAAGAAACGCCACTCGCTTGCCCTCCAACATGCCCAGTACGATGGCGTCCGAGGGGTCGCCGAACGGTGTCTTTACGCGCACTTCTCGAGTTCCCGTCAATCCGTTCATGGAATACAATCCGCTTCCGCCGATGATCCCGATGGACGCCTGACTCTCCGTCTTGGCGCTCTTGGGCTTTTTGCTTTTTTTCCCCGCCATCTTCTTTTCTCCGTGAAATTAAGAGACGTACTTTCAGCGAGCCAATCCGCTGCTCTTCAGAATCTCGTTGACCGCCGTAAAAGGATCCTTCTTCCGCTCCGCCACTTCGCCAGCAAGCTCCGTAAGCCGCGCTTCTCCTCCCGCCCCGCCCAGCGCCCGCTCCAGCAAACGCGATTGCAGCAGCTCGATCAACCTGTTCTTCCAGTGCTGCAAATGTTTCCGCTGGCGTTCCCCGCTCGCTTCAAAATGCTGGCGGAACTTCGCGATCGTCGTGGCCAGTTCTTCAATTCCTTTGTTTTCCGTCGCCACCGTGCGCACGATGCAGGGCTGCCAGCCGTCGCGCGGCATCACCAGCGAAAGCACTGCCAGCAGTTGTTGCTCCAGCCGGTCCGCACCTTCACGATCGGCTTTGTTCAACACAAAGATGTCGCCGATTTCCATGAGCCCGGCCTTCATATTCTGAATATCATCTCCGAGCCCCGGCACCATCACCACGAGCACGCAATCCGCCAGCCGCACAATATCAATTTCGTCTTGACCAACCCCGACCGTCTCGATCAGCACGTGTTTTTTCCCAGCAGCATCGAGCAACAGCGCAACTTCCGCCGTTGCGCGAGCCAGTCCGCCCAAAAATCCCCGTGTAGCCATCGAACGAATGAACATTCCTAGATCGCTCGCGTGGCTTTGCATTCGAATGCGATCGCCCAGAATGGCTCCGCCGGAGTAGGGGCTCGTCGGATCAACGGCTATCACTCCGACTTGTTCGTGATGCTTTCGATGGTAGGCAGCGAGGCGGTCGACCAGCGTGCTCTTCCCTGTTCCGGGCGCGCCGGTAACTCCGGTCAAATAAGCATTTCCAGTGTGAGGAAAGAGCAACCGCAGCAGCGCTTCCGCTTCCACCTGATGATTTTCAATGGCGGTAATGGCGCGCGAAACCGCGCGCACATCCCCAGCGCGCACCTGCTCCGCCCAACTTTCAACGGGCGGCATCATCGTTTTCCTTTGAGACTCTCTGAAGAGGCCAGGCGCATTCCCGATTATTTCTTACCCAGGAGCTGCCGGGCAATGACCAATCTCTGTATTTCGCTGGTCCCTTCGCCGATGGTGCACAGCTTCACATCCCTGTAAAACTTCTCCGCCGGATAATCCTTGATGAATCCGTATCCCCCGTGAATCTGCACGCACTCATTGGCCACGCGCACCGCCACTTCGCTGGCAAACAGTTTCGCCATGCTCGATTCCTTCGTAAACCGGGCGTCCTTCTTGTCCGCCAGCCATGCCGCCTGGTACACCAGCAGCCGCGCGGCCTCCACTTCCGTAGCCATGTCCGCCAGCTTGAATTGAATGGCCTGAAATTCGCTGATGGCCTGCCCAAATTGTCTCCGTTGCTTCGCGTATTTCGTCGCGGCTTCCAAAGCTCCCTGAGCCATTCCCAATCCCAGCGCCGCAATGGAAATTCGGCCACCATCGAGGATTTTCAAGCTCCCCACGAACCCTTCGCCTTCCGCCCCCAGCAGATTTTCTGCCGGCACGCGGCAGTCCGAGAAAATCACCTCGGATGTGTCGCTCGCGCGCAGCCCTAGTTTGTTTTCCTTCTTCCCCGGCTTGAATCCGGGCGTCCCTTTTTCCAGGATAAACGCGCTGATCCCATGCGAGTTTTTCGATTTGTCGGTCACCGCCATGGCCACGCAAACGTCTGCGTAGTGACCGTTGGTCGTAAACGTCTTCGCGCCGTTGAGTACCCAATGCTTGCCATCGCGCGTGGCCTTTGTTCTCGTGCCTCCCGCGTCGGACCCGGCTTCCGGTTCCGTCAGCGACCACGCCCCGATCTTCTTCCCCTGCGCCAACGGCACCAGGTACTTCTTCTTCTGTTCCTCGCTTCCAAACTTGAAAATGTGGTTGCTGCACAGCGAATTGTGAGCCGCGACGATAATCCCCACCGAGCCGTCCACCCGCGACAACTCTTCAATCGCTATCGCGTACTCGATGTACCCGAGGCCTGCGCCGCCATACTGCTCCGGAAAAATCACCCCCAGCAGACCCATTTCCCCGAGCTTGGGAATAATCTCCATCGGAAAATGCGACGCCTCGTCCCACTCCATCACGTGCGGCGCGATTTCCGCCTCCGCGAATTCCCGCACGCTGCGCCGCAGCTGCTTCTGCTCATCGGTATAAGTGAATTCCACGTTCTCTCCGGTTCGCTGCCTCGTTCACACTCGATTCAGCCAAATCATATTCTACAATATAGGGTGTGGGTCTAACCATTTCGGGCCTTCTGGCTGAGCGCGTTTCCCTGACTGTCATCTGCCGAAGAACAAGTTTTCTTCTTTCCCTGATTCACGCCTCTGCTAGACTCCCAACCCATGCGTCGCCGCCATTTCCTCACTCTCTCGGCATCCACGCTCGGCGGTGTCCTCGTCTATTCTTTCGATCGCAAAACTACTCTTCTCGCTTCCCAGCACAAACCCATCCGAATCCCGCTTCGCTTCTTCACCGAGAAGGAAGCTCTGATCGTCGCCGCTGCTGCCGCGCGCATTTTTCCTTCGGACGACTCCGGCCCCGGCGCCCGCGAGGCCGGCGTCGCCATCTACATCGACCGCCAGCTCACCGGTTCCTATGGACGCGACCGTTTCCGCTACACGCAGCCGCCCTTTGAAGACGCCCCCTCCGAGCTCGGCTATCAAGGCAAACAAACGCCTCGTGAAATCTATCGCGATGGCCTGAAATCACTCGCGGGCTTTGATCTCCTCAGCCCTGCGCAACAAGATCACTCCCTGCAGAAGATCGAATCCTCCGTCTTTTTTCGCCTGCTACGCCAGAACACCATCGAAGGCATGTTCTGCGACCCCATGCACGGCGGCAATGCGAACATGGTCGGCTGGCAACTCGTCGGCTTCCCCGGCCCGCGCATGAGCAATTACGACGAAATCGAGAAATACTACGGCAAGGCTTTCCGCCCCAAGCCGCTCTCCCTCGCCGAAGTAACCGGCGCAAAAGTGCGTCCCAGCGAGGACGAGCCGTGAAATCTCTCCCCGCTGTTGACGTGCTCATCATTGGCGGCGGCTGGGCCGGCCTGCTCATGGCCAAAGAGCTCGGTTCCCGCACCTCACTCTCCATCGTCGTCCTCGAGCGCGGCCCCGCGCGGGAAACCGCCGACTACGCCAACGCCATGGATGAGCTCGATTACGCGATTCGCCTGCACATGATGCAGGATCTTTCCCAGGAAACGGTCACTCTCCGCCACGACGCCAGCCACCGCGCATTTCCGTTACGCCAGCATGGTTCGTTCCAGATCGGCGCCGGCGTAGGCGGCTCCGGCGAACACTGGAACGCCCAGTGCCCTCGATTCCTTCCCGACTGTTTCGAATTGCTCTCTCAAACTACCAACAAGTACGGCGCGGACGCCCTCCCCGCGGATCACTCCATCCGTGACTGGGGCATTACCTACGACGCACTGGAACCCTATTACACACGCGTCGAGAAGTTGCTTGGTGTTTCAGGTAAAGCCGGAAATCTCAAAGGCAAGCAAATCGAGGGGGGCAACATCTTCGAAGGCTGGCGCAGCGAGGAATATCCGACCCCGCCCACCAAGGTCCCTTATTTTGCTGCTCTCTTCCGCGACGCAGCCAAATCGCTCGGCTATCATCCCTACACTGCGCCCTCCGCCACCATCAGCCAGGCCTACACCAATCCCGACGGCATCTCCCGGGGTGGATGCACCTATTGCGGATTCTGTGGAAGATTCGGCTGCATGGTCGGCGCGAAAGCCCAGCCCACCAATCTCCTGCTTCCCATCATTCAAAAACGCAAGAACGTCGTCTTGCGCAAGGGCGCTTGGGTGCGGCGCATTCTCTTTGATTCCGGACCAAAGTCCGAAGCGCGCGGTGTAACTTACGTTGACGCTTCGGGAAAAGAACTTCTTCAACCGGCGTCCCTCGTGTTTCTCTCTTCCTGGACTTTTAACAACACTCGCCTCCTCCTTCTTTCCCGCATCGGCGAGCCCTACAATCCTGTCTCAGGCCGCGGCACGGTGGGAACCAATCTCACTCACCAGATCAGCGTTCCGGCGGCCACCGGCTTTTTCCGCGAACCGCTCAATCGTTTCATGGGTTCCGGCTCCGCGGGAACGCTCGTAAGCGACTTCGACGGTGATGTCTTCTATCGCCGTGCCCTTCCCTTTTTGCGTGGAGGATATTTTGCGGCGCGAGCCTATGGTTTCCAGCCCATCGCCAGCTTCGGCGTGCTTCCGCGTTCGGTGAAAGTCACTTGGGGCTCGGAATGGAAAAAGTCCTCTATTTCCTATTACGACCGCACAGGCGTCATCACCTTCACCGGCGAGCACCTCGCCTACAAAGGCAATTTCATGGATCTCGATCCCACTTACAAAGACAAGCTGGGCGACCCGCTCCTCCGCCTCACTCTCAACTGGCGCGACAACGAACGAAAAATGACCGACTTTGCCGCCGCCAAAGCCATCGAACTTACTCGCGCCATGAACGCAGAACAAATGGATCCTTTTTCAGGCCTGGGCAACTATGACACCACGCGCTACCAAAGCACCCACGTCCAGGGCGGCACCATCATGGGCAACTCTCCCGAGCACTCCGTCGTCAACCCGCATCTGCAACACTGGCAACTGCCCAATCTTTTTATCCTCGGCGGCTCCACATTCCCTCAAAACGCTTCCGCCAATCCCACTCCCACGATTCTCTCTTTTGTTTATCGGACTGCCGACGCGCTCGTGGATCGTTATCTCAAAAACCCCGGCCCGCTCGCCTAAACGAACCTATCTTGGATTCTTTTCCAAAAAGGCGGGGCTCAGCGCGGACGCGTGGTCAGGCCGGCTCGCTTTCAGAGTTTCTCCCATTGCCAAATGCCGGGAGTTTTGTCGAGGATGCGATAGCCAAGCTGGTGGGCCAGCATCAAGATCTGGCCGCGATGATGCGCTTCGTGCGCAAACATATAAGCGAACATAGTTCCCCCGGCGGGCCACGTTGGCATCCAACTGTCGCGAGAGAATTTTGCAACGCGGCGATCCGGAGCGGCCGAGAGAGCGTCTGACAACATGTGCAGGCACTGCGCGGCGCTTCGCTTGAGCGCGGCGGCAGCTTGCTTCCTGCTGCAGCGGTGGGGATCAAGTGGCGGCGGACACTTCAGATGCGGCGCATTCCTCTTCAGCCACTTCAGACGGCAGTTGTGCAGATGCGCGAAGATGGCCGCGATGGTCCGGCCACTGCCCGTTTGACCCGGCGCCTGTGCGCGCCACGCACGAGGATCCAGATTGGAGAGGATGAGCTGGTTCATGGCGTCGTTGCTTGCGTACGTTTCGAGCAGGCTATCGCGAATTTCGGCAAGCGCCGCGAGTGACTGGAGTGCCATGGAATCTCCGCCAATTTACAATTGCACTGCTTTAAGGAATCACCACCCTGACGGATACCCGTTGGCCTTATTCTGTTCGTCGAGCCATTTTTTTAGTGGGGCAAAATAATCAGCGAGCGCTGAGGCGTCCATCTGCTTCTCGCCTGTCAATGCCTCCAGCGCTTCCGGCCACGGCTTGCTCTGCCCCATCGACAGCATCTTGTTCAACTTCTCTCCCGCTGCCTTGTTCCCGTAGATGGAACAACGATGGAGCGGCCCCGTGTATCCTGCCTCGCGGCACAGCGCGCGCTGAAACTGGAATTGCAGAATGCGCGCCAGAAAATACCGCGCGTAGGGAACATTTCCCGGCACGTGGTATTTCGCTCCGGGATCAAAATCCGCTTCCGTCCGGCCCACCGGCGGCGCTATTCCTTGATACTTGGTGCGCAGCTCCCACCATCCTTTGTTGTAGTCCTCGGGCTTCACCTGTCCGCTGAATACTTCCCACCGCCATTTGTCCACCAGCAGCCCAAACGGCAGAAACGCCACTTTTTCCAGCGCCTGCTGCAAGAGATAGTCGATATCCCCCGAAGCCGGCGGCACCGTCTCGATCAGTCCAATCTTTTTCAAGTATTCCGGTGTGACGGACAGCGCGATGGTGTCGCCAACCGCTTCGTGAAATCCATCGTTCGCGCTGTTCTGGAAGAACGGCGGCTGCGTGTTGTACGCCCTCTGATAAAAATTGTGCCCCAGTTCATGGTGAATCGTCCGGAAGTCCTCTTCCCGGATTTGAATGCACATCTTGACCCGCAGGTCGTCTTTCGAATCCACGTCCCACGCGCTCGCGTGGCACACCACGTCGCGATCCGCCGGCTTGGTAAACAGCGACCGCTCCCAGAACGTCTTCGGCAGCGGCGCAAATCCGAGCGACGTAAAAAACCCTTCGCCGTATTTCACCATGCCTTTCGCATCCGTCTTGCGATCCTGCAGAATCTTTGTCAGGTCGTAACTTTGCGCCGACTTCGGCGAATCCATCAGCGAATAAACGTTGTTCCACTCCTGGCTCCAGATGTTTCCTAGCAAATGCGCCGGAATCGGCCCATGCGCCGGCACCAGTTCATTTCCATATTTTTTCCGCAATTGCCCGCGCACGTACGCGTGCAGCGACAGATACAGCGGCTTCAGCTGCTCCCACAGCCGGTCCTCTTCCTTTGCAAAATCATTTGGTGGCATGTCGTAATTCGAACGCCACAGCGCTCCCACATCCGCGTATCCCATCTCGCGCGCGCCTGAGTTTCCCAGCTCCACCATCCGGGCGTAGCGCTGCCGCATGGGCGCGCCAATAGCGTGCCATCCCACCCACGCGCGTTTCAGTTCCTCCGCGTCGCGGCTCTCGGCCATCAATTTCTCGACCGCCGTGACGTCCAGGCACTTGCCCTTGTCGCCTTCCGGGCACCACTTCCCTTTCCCGTAGTCGCCATCCAGTGACGCCAGGATTTGCGCCAGCTCTTTCTGCGCTTTTGGATCATCAGGTGCCGGAAAGCCCGTTGCCAATTCCAGCAGCAGCCTCTTTCGCGCCACCTCCGGCGAAAGCCTCACTCCGTCAAAGCCGTGCGCTTGCTTCGCATATTTCGTGCCGGCGGTGTTCACCACTTCGCTTGCATCGGCGGCGATCTGCTCTGTGTCCTCGGTAATGAAATTCTCCTGCACCCACGACGCCCGCGAAGCCTTCAGGCCAAGTTCGTACAGCTCTTTCTCCGCGTTCTCGATAAACTTCTGCGCCTCCTCGGCCGTCGGCGCTGCTTTCTTGCCACCATCTTTCGCGGCAGGCTGCTGAGCCCTGCTCGCTGCGGTAAAGAGCAAAACCATCACTGCACACACAACGACAATGCCACGCTTCATCGCCTTCTCCTTTTACGCGCTAACCTTCCTGGTTTTGCTCACTACTTCGGCCAACACCACCAACGCCCGGTCGATTCCCGCCCGGTCCACATCGCAATGCGTAACCATGCGCACCAAGTGCACCGCCGTATCCTGCGCCCACACGCCCTGCGGATACAGCGCATCACATAGCTCCACCGCCGTCTTCCCCGTTTTCAAGCAATCGAAAATCACAATGTTCGATCGCACCTTCCTCGGATCGATCTTCAGTCCCGGAATCTCCGCAATCCCCTCCGCCAGCCGCTTCGCATTTTCGTGATCCACATGCAGCCGCCCCGGTGACTTCTCCAGCGCAATCAACCCCGCCGCCGCAATCACTCCCGCCTGCCGCATCCCCCCGCCAAACATCTTCCGGTACACGCGTCCCTTCTCAATAAACGCCTTCGACCCCGCAATCATCGAGCCCACCGGCGCGCCCAATCCCTTCGACAAACAAAACATCACCGAATCCACTTTCCGCGTCATCCCCGCGACACTCTCCCCCAGCGCCGTCGCCGCATTAAAAATACGCGCTCCATCCAGATGCACCTTCAAACCCGCCGCATGCGCATGCTCGCAAATCTCCTCCACTTGCGCAGTCGGATACACCGTCCCGCCCCACATATTCCCCGTATTTTCCAGACACACCAGCGCTGTCTGCGAATCGTAATAAATCTTCGGCCGGATCACCGCCTCCACTTCCTTCCATGTCAGCAGCCCATCCTCCGCCCGCGCCACGCGCGGCATGCATCCCGCAATCGCCGACATCGACGCCAGCTCATACAAATTCACATGGCTGCGCTCTTCGCAAATCACTTCGTCCCCATGATGCGTCCACATCTTGATCGCAATCAGGTTCCCCATGCAGCCCGTCGGCACGAACAGCGCCGCCTCTTTCCCAAAAATCTCCGCCGCCCGCCGCTCCAGCCGGTTCACCGTCGGGTCTTCCCCATAAACATCGTCCCCGACCTCCGCCTCCGCAATCGCCCGCCGCATCTCAGCCGTCGGCCGCGTCACCGTATCGCTCCGCAAATCCACCACGCCCGCCGGAATCTTCCCCGCCTCCCCCACCTGATCCGGATCCACCCGCTGATTTCCCTTCGCCACCGTGTAACTCATGTCTCTCTCTTTCCCTTCTTCTCTGTGACCTCTGTGCTCTCCGAGTCCTCTGTGTAAAGTTTCGGGTTCTTCCCTCGGTTTGTTACCGCATCAACTCCACAAAAACCTCATTCGAAACACTCAGTCTATCCGCTGAAAGCTTCACCACGTTGCCCGCCCGCTCCACGAATCCTGCCGAAGCCAGCGGATCAAACCGCCCCGCCAAACTCACACCATACTCCCGCTCAATCTCCGCCAGATCGATTCCATCCAGTTGTCGCAGCCCGAGGAATAGTTCTTCTTCCAGCGCACCCTCCCTCGTCACTTTTTCATGCTGCTCTATCGGCATTCGCCCGCTCTCCATCGCCTTCACATACTCCGCCGCATCATGCGCATTCGCCCACCGCTCCGTCCCCGAAAACGAATGAGCCCCCGCTCCAAATCCCAGATACGCCTTGCGCCGCCAATACTTCAAATTGTGCTTCGACTCAAATCCCGGCTTCGCCCAATTCGAAATCTCGTAATGGTGATACCCCGCCGCCCGCAACTCCGCTTGCGCCAGCTCATAAAACTCCGCCATCTCATCTTCACTGGGCACCGCCCCCGCACTATACCGCCCACCGCCCGCCAGCAACTCCTTCCCCAACCGGCTCCCCTCATCCACCTCCAATAAATAAATTGAAACATGTTCCGGCGAAAGCCCCGCCAATTCCTCCAGCGACCGCCGCCAGCTCTCCCGCGTCTGGTGCGGCAGCCCCGCAATCAAATCAAAACTAATGTTGGAAATCCCTGCCTCGCGCAGAATCGGCACCGCCCGGTAAATATCCGCCCGCCGGTGCATCCGCCCCGCCGCCACCAGTTCCGCATCCACAAACGACTGCAACCCAAAACTAATCCGGTTAATTCCAGCCCGCGCCCAAGCCGCCGCCTTCCCCGCCTCAATCGTCTCCGGATCCGCCTCCAGCGTCACCTCCGCCAGCTCCGTCGTGAAAGTCACCCGTATCGCATCCAAAATATCTCGCAAGTTGCTGGGATCCAACAGGCTCGGCGTACCCCCACCCAAATAGACCGTATCCACGCACCGACTCTTGATTGTGTAGGGCTCGCCTTCCGAGGCGAGCCGTTCTCCCACCTCACCAGACACTTCTTTCTCCCTTTGTAGAGCAGCATTGCTGCGCCCTCTCCGCCCAGGCCAATCCACTCCCGCCACTTTCAGCAACTCCCGGTGTTCCCGAATCTCCCTGCAAACCGCCTCGGCATAAGGCGCAAAGCGCGCCGAAGACACCACTCCCGTATGAAAATTGCAATACGTACACTTCGTCTGGCAGAACGGCACCTGCACGTAAATCCCGAGTCTATTCATCGCTCAAAAACTCTAGCACACCCCTGCATTAACCTCACCACAGGCGCAATCTTCTACAGCAATCATTTGGCCGGAGAGGCTCGGCCTCGGCTACCCAGGCGGCCCGAACGGAAAGAAGAGCTTGAGCACATGCCAGCATCAGCGACAACAAGATCCTTCATGCAATTTGTTTCGGCACAAAGGATCAAGATAGATTCGCTCCGCCCAGTCATGTCGTGGCGATATTTGCCTCTCGCCCAACCGCGCTCGCTCTCAGGTGAATGTCAATTGGCCTTTTGTCGATGCCCGGTGTTTGCGGCAGACAACGAACTCGTTGCCAGATCAACCGTGCCGAGCCGGCCCGACGTCCCGTCGCGCAGCACCAGCCGGATCCGATCCGTTTTCGCCGGCACGTCCGTGCGCACCGAAAGCTTCACCGGCTCATTTGGCCCCTGCGTTTTCGTCAGCACCACTTCCAACTCGCGCACTTTGTAAGCCAGCACCTTGCCCGACGAAGAAAGCTGCGAAGTTACCAGCGTGACCTCCGCCCGTTGCTCGCCGTTCGTCTCCGGAGCCCACGAAAGTCCCTCTCGATCGATAGCCAGAATCAGCCGGGCCGCCGGCAATTGGGCCTTCGCGTTTTTCTGCGCTGCCGCCACCGCAATCCGCTCGCCGCTTGCTGTAAACGCAACGCTCTTGAATGGCACTGGGCTGGTTACGGCGCGCGACAGCGCGAAGTCAATCTGCTTGCTCTCGCTCTGGAACCCTTCCGGGTATGCGTAATACCCTCTCTGCGTGCGTACCACTAGCCCGTCTGCCCGCTCTACGCCCTCCACTTTCACCTGGATTCGCCGGAATTTCCCATCCCAGTTCCGATCCGTTGGGTAGTAGCTCAGCGTGTAGTAGCTGCCGCCATCGTCCACCGCCGCCCCAATCGCTCCATCAATATCATTGCGGTGCCGTAAAATCGCCCCTCCGCTTTCTGGCGCAATCGCCTCGAACACCAATTCCGATGAAGTCAAATCCGGTCCCACAATCGCCGATGGAATTCCTCCTTCCAGCAGGTATCCGCCCGTCGCAATCGTCGCCGGTGATACTTCCACTCCTCGCGGATCCACCGTGTACACCGTCGTCTCCGTCTCTTCCAGCCAGTTCGCCGTGTAGTGCACCCAATTATCGAATTTTGTGCGGTCCTCACGGCTGATGTACGCGCCCGACAAAATGGGAATCCCGTTCCCAATCCAGATCACATTTTTTCGCCCTTTTTGCTCCGCATTCGCCAGCGCGATCTCCCCCAAAGCCATCAGCGACGTCACCAGCCGGTCGGCGCCCCCCTGCGCTCCACCCGATTCCAGGTTGTGCGGCGGAAGCTCGATGAAGTTTGTCTTTAACCGCGCCAACAGCCTGTCACGGTCGCGCGTTGACTCGGCGAAGGACTCCAGCCTCCGCTTGGTTAGCAGGTAAATCGCCGTGGGCTGCTTCAATACCGGAGGCTGCGCTTGCAAATAGCGTTGCATCTGCTTGGCCGCAAACATCGTGTCTTCCGAAATGGTATTCAGCTCGTCCAGCACCAGAATCGTCCGCGGCTGTTCGACATTCGCTGCAACCGTTCTCGCCGGTCCTGTCCCCGAAGTCGTAACTCCGTCCGCCATTTCCGTCGCCGTCGCCAGCGACGCCGGCGTCTCGAACGCATCAATCACTTGCCTTGCGCCGTTCTCCAGAACCGTGAAGTTCTCCCTGTTCAGTTTTGTTATTGGCTTGCCGGACTTGTCGTTCACCACCACGCTGAGCACCACCAGGTGCGTCGTCACTTTAATCGCCGGCACATCCGTTTTGCCTGCGGGAGTTTGCCCGTCAGCCTGGCCGGCAATTGCTCCCCAGCACCATAATCCGGTCGCCACCCAAATTCCGGCTCGTTTACTCAGCATAGAATTTATTCGAGTCTACATCAGTTTGACGCGCTCCCTCCGAAGCTCGTTTCGTCACACGATCTTCAAGACTGCAGGACCGAAGCCATGCGCTCCGGCGAGCGAACAAATGCCTGAAACGCATCCTACCGTAGCCGATACCAGGAGTACGCCTCGGTTCTTAGCCTCACCCGCCCCACCCCACCGCGCCTCTCTCGCTCCCTTTTTCTAGCTGGTGCCTTCTAGTTTGTAGTTTCCCCCAGTCCTAATGGAATCAGACACCGCTTGCCCTGAGCCGTGAAGGGAGCCTCGGCGCGCGTCTCCATCCCGCGTCGAGGATGCCGTTCTTTCTGTTTAATATGCATTCAGACACAAGATATACATATATAACACTGTTAGATTTATATTTCAGTATAATTGCTTTCACCACCCTCGAAGGGACGACTAACATGAAGTTCAATCTCGGAATAGTATTACTGATCGTAGTTTCTCTGTTTCCCGCTAATATTTGTGCTCAGGTTCCTGTTGGACGCTGGGAAATCGTTCACACGAGCGGAGACAACGCTGCGCAACTTGCTCAGTACCCCGGCAGCTTTTCCACCTTTCTCAACACAGGTGGTACGGGCTACACCTACGGAACATTCACCAATTCCATCTGCGTGATTGACGCTGAAACGTACAATGTCGTTCCCACCTGGACGACGTCGGGTGGCAACAACTATGTTCTCACCATCACGGTTAACAACCTTGGATTGGGACCAAACTTCTCATTTATCTACACGGGCACATACAATCCCCTTACTCTTATTCCCGGCGGCTTTCTTAACACCACTCGCGCAATTACTGGAACATATTCTTCCGCAGGAGACGTTTCTGCTTGCAACAACGGTTCCGGTAACTTCACCGCAACGTTCCTGCCCACACTTTCATCCGGTTCAGCTACGGGCGCACTGGATGGAATGGCTGCCGTCAATGGCTCACCATTCGACGCGACGGTCAGTTCAACCATCACCTTCAGCGCGCCGCCAACTCCCGGCCAGATTGCTGGCACGGTAGCCTTGGCTACGAACCCGACGTTCCATCTCAACCCATGCTTTGCCACAACAAGCGGCGCCGTAAACACCTTGACCATTAACTCAAGTAAATCTAGCCAGTCAGGCACCTCCGAATACATCTTTGCGGAAGGTCTTGACCCACAGGGTGTTCCAACGACCCTTATTCTTAACGGCGCCTCCGTCAATTTATATACGACGCCGCCTGCCAACACCGACCCCAATGCCCTTCAGATCACCTCGACCGAGTGGGCCGTAACTGCCGCCATTGGAGAAGATAATCCCGCCGCTGGCTCCACTGGTGTCAGCAATGATGGTAAGAATACCGCCATGGCTTTTTCATACGGTGTCATCGGTGGCGTGTGTAATGATGCAGGCGGTGTTGACGCGCCATTCTTCTTCCTTTCAGGTACGCCCATTGTTCATGGGCCCAAAAAGCAAAAGCACCGCGGCAACGGACCGAATCCGGATCGCGACCAGGATCAAACCCGCCATCGTAGACAGTAAGGAATCTCCTCCTGCAGCAGGAGGGTGGCACAGCCGTAGACACTTCGGCGTGGCCTACCCTTTCGGGTTTGCTTTCTGAAAGGGTGGGCTCCTCTGCTTTTCCCTATTCGTTGGGAAAACCTCGTAGCCGGTATCGACCTTCGACGTTCGGACGTTTCCACGCTGGCTCCCGGACCTCCGCTCGCTTACAATTCCGCTTTCGCCCCAGTCCAACAATCTTCCGCAAGGAGGTCTCATGTCCTGCTCCCTCGTCCCCTCTCGGCTTCTCACCCTGCTACTAGTTGCGCCCTTCTTGCTCGGCGATAGCGCAAGAGCCGGAGACTCCGTATCTCCGCGCGCTGTCGACCTCAAAGCGCCCGACGGCACCAGCCTCAAAGGCACCTTCTTCTCCTCCGGTAAACCAGGTCCAGGCGTCCTCCTGCTCCACCAGTGCAATCGCCAGCGCAAAGTCTGGGACGACCTCGCCGTGCGCCTCGCCACTGCTGGACTCAGCGTCATGACCGTCGATCTTCGCGGCTACGGCGACAGCAGCGGCACCCCTGTCGGCAAACTGACACCCGAGGAATCGAATATTGTCTTCAACCAAAAATTCCCCACCGACGTCGAGACCGCCTACCAGTTCCTCGTCTCCCAGCCGGGAGTTGCGCGCAACAACATCGTCGTCGGTGGTGCAAGTTGCGGCGTCAATCAATCCGTCCACGTCGCTGCCAATCATCCCGAGGTAAAAGCGCTGCTCCTGCTCTCCGAAGGAACCGATCCCAGCGGCCGCCAGTTCCTCCGCAATTCGCCCAACATCCCCGTTTTCATGGCTGCCGCCGACGATGATCCCGACTTCGGTGTAACCGAAATCATGCAATGGCTTTTTTCCTTCTCTACCAACCCACTCAGCAAGTTCGTCCACTATCCCACCGGCGGCCACGGCGTCGAAATGTTCGACGCGCACAAAGAACTCCCCGGCATGATCGTCGCCTGGGTTGCGACACTGACGATGAAATTGCCTCCACCGTCCGCGGCAAAACCCGTTGCTCATTCCTCGGCCGAAGCGAACTTTCTGGAACTGATCGATCATCCTGGCGGTATCGAAAAAGCCGTCAAGCAATACACCGACGCGCGCAAGAGCGATCCCAAAACCGTCCTGTTTTCCGAAGCCGTCATGAACCGCCTCGGCTACGAACACCTGCAAGCCGGCGACAACAAAGGCGGAGTCGAACTCTTGAAATTGAATGTCATCGCCTATCCCAATTCTCCCAACGTGTACGACAGTTTGTCCGACGCCTATCTCGCCGACGGCCAGAAAGACCTGGCGCGCCTGAATGCAAAAAAAGCCCTCCAGCTTCTTTCCTCCGACACCGCCGACTCCGAGGTTCGCCGCAAAGACATCAAGGAAAACGCCGAGCAAAAACTGAAGCAACTCGGCGATACCCCGCAGTAGTTGGAGCTCTTTTGTGAACGGACGTTGACTGTCCGGCCCACGGCACTTAGCATACGCTGGTCAATCGCGGACACTTCCGTGACGTGGCCCTCGAGGAGACAGCATGATGTTGCGCACGAATTTGCGAATTGCTTTGGCGATGCTTCTTGCCCTTCCTTTTGCTTTGCGCGCGGACGAAGGAATGTGGACCTATGAACACTTCCCAAAGCAATTGGTGCAACAGCGCTACGGGTTCACTCCCACCGACGCGTGGCTCGACCACATCCGCCTGAGCTCCGTGCGCTTCAACAACGGCGGCTCTGGTTCCTTTGTCAGTCCGGAAGGCTTGGTAATGACCAATCACCACGTCGGCTCCGACTGCATTCACGATCTCGGCACCGCGGCCCACGATTACATGACCACCGGATTCTACGCCGCCGCGCGTGAGCAGGAAGCCAAGTGCCCAAATCTGGAGTTGAACGTTTTGATGGCCATGGAAGACGTCACCGCCGCCGTCAACGCCGGAATTCCTTCCGGAGAAGAAGCGGCAAAGCGCAATGCCGCGCAGAAGAAATCGACGGCGCGCCTCGAGAAGGAATGCGCCGAGCGCAGCAAACTGCGCTGCGACGTGATTACCTTCTATTCCGGGCAAATATTTGGTCTGTACAAATACAAAAAATATACGGACGTGCGGCTCGTCTTTGCGCCCGAATCGGACATTGCCTTCTACGGCGGCGATCCCGACAATTTTAACTATCCGCGGTACGATCTCGACATCTGCTTTTTCCGCGTGTACGAAAACAATCAGCCGGTGAAAACTGCGAACTACCTGACATGGAACCCCGTGGGAATTGCCGAAGGCGACGTCGTTTTCGTTTCCGGCAATCCCGGTTCCACGAACCGTCAGGACACCTTGGCGCAGTTGGAGTTTGCCCGCGACGTCATGCAACCGGGGGTCCTGCAGTTCCTCAATGCGCGCTTGAAATTATTGCGCGAATATTCCGCGCGCGGGCCTGAAGAGGAACGCGTCGCCAAAGCCACCATTTTTAGCTTCGAGAACAGCGTGAAGGACTTTCAAGGACGTCAAACGGGCTTGCTGGATCCCGAGTTCATGGCCCGGCGCACCGCAGTGGAAAAGGATCTTCGCGATCGTGTAAATGCGGATCCCAAGATGCGCCAAGAATTCAGTGGCGCTTGGGATCGCATCGCGGTCGCGGAGAAGGCTTACGCCGGCTTTGCCCAGCAACAGGGACTATATTCATTTTCGCTCGGGCAGTCCGACTTGTTCCGCCATGCGCGCACACTGGTGCGCTCCGCCGTCGAACTGGCCAAGCCCAATGGCGACCGCCTTGAAGAGTTCCGCGATTCCAATCTCGATTCGCTTAAGCAGGACCTTTTCTCCGAAGCGCCGATTCACGACGCCCTGGACAAACTCATGCTCACCCAGGCTTTTCGTGAATGGCTAGGTGCATTCGGCCCTGACAATGCCCTGGTCAAACAGGTCCTGAATGGCAGAAGCTCCGAGGACGCTGCGGATTTTTACATCCGGGGAACCAAGCTTGCATCGGCGGCGGAGCGCAAACGATTGTTCGAGGACGGGCAAAAAGGCATCGATGCTTCCGGCGATTCCATGATCGCCCTGGCCCGGATCGTCGACCCCGAATCACGCTCACTGCGCAAGCGCTATGAAGATGAAGTCGAAGCTGTAGAGCTTGCCAACGGAACCCTGCTGGCGCAAGCGCGCTTTGGTGTACATGGCACCGACGTTTATCCGGAGGCCACGTTTAATCTGCGGCTGAGTTTCGGCGCGGTCCGCGGCTATGTCGATGGCGGAAGGCCTCGCCGCTGGTACACTTCTTTCCACGGCCTGTATGAAAACTCAGTGGGCATCCCGCCTTATAAACTGCCGCAGCGTTGGCTGGACAAAAAGTCCGCGCTAAATCTCGACACACCCTTCAATTTCGTTTGCACCGCTGATATCACCGGCGGCAACTCCGGCAGTCCCGTCGTCAATCGCAATGGAGAACTTGTGGGAATCGTCTTCGATTCCAACATTCAGGGAATTCCCAACGATTTTCTTTACACGGATACTCAGGCGCGAACTGTGGCGGTGCACGCCGCCGGAATCGTGGAAGCTTTGCGCGCGGTCTACGCAGCGGACTCCGTCCTGCGCGAACTGCTAATGGCGCAAAAGAAATAGCAAACGAGTCTGCATCTGGATTTTGAATCTTTTCTATCTGAATTTCGCGCTTGACCAAGGGTGCCATGCAGTTACGATGAGGCAACAGTCGCGCCTGCGGCACCCGAGGTGAGCGATGAAAAAGTTAACCTTTGTCCTTCTGGGAATTGCATTCTTGATTCCGGCTGGTGCGCTCGGCCAGGATTCCGCTAAGCCTGACGCCGTCACGCAAGCCAGCCTGAGCAGCAAGCCGGCTTCGACCAAACCGAAGACCATTTCCGGAAAAGTCGGCGAGGATGGCCGGACGCTCACGACCGCCAAAAACAATTTGTGGACCATCGCGAATCCGGACATTTTGAAGGAGCACGCCGGCCGGCAGGTACGAGTGAAATGCCAAGTTTCTTCAAACGCCGAAGCAACCGTGATTCAGATTCTTTCTATAAGAATAATTCCGAGCGAAGTGAAGTTCACAGCAAACCCGAGCGACGCTGCGTTTCGGCGCTAATATCTCGCGGCCACAAATCTTTTTGGCGTTCTGTGTACAACCCCACGCGAGGACAAATGGGTTTTTACGGAAGTTGCAGGATGAAGTGATGGCCGATTTTCTTGCCCGTTGAAAGTTTTTGCAGCTCGGTTAAGCCGCCCGCGCCCCATCGCGCCAGGAACGGCAATAAACACAATTCCCGAGACTGCAACCCTTTGTGCGGATGCAACAGCGACTCCAAGTACATTTCGTGTGAAGCGATCAGCCCGCTTTTGCGGTCTTGCGCTTTGCCGGCCTTGCGTCGCAATTTCTCAAGGTGAAACTCAATTCTTTTTTGAGCTCTCTCAACCGTGTCCTTCAGCGTAGGATCGAGCTTAGCGATTTGCTTGCCGAGTCGCGCAAGCAGTTTCTGGATTTGTTTCTGATCGCGCTCAAAACTCTTCGCCAGCGCTTTGGGCACAGAAGAGCACTCCATCTTGTGCCGCAGGTTCTGCGATCCCGTCCAGACGTCCTCGACAGTCAGGCCGTACTTGCGCAGCAGTTTCGCGGCTTTGGTATCCACCAGCGTAAATCCCGCGCGCGGCAGCATCACCGGCATGCGCCCGAGCAGATGCCGATACACAACTTCGGATTGCGCGAAATACGAAATCTCCGCGGGGCCGCCGACATACGCGGCAGTGGGCAGCAAATAATCCTGAACCACCGAACGCAGCAGTGCATTGGGGCTGAATTTCTCCGGCTCGGTGTGCGTCAGGTGTACGAGCTCATCGCGCGTCCAGGATTTTTCGCCGGCCTGAAACTTGTCAGCGCTCGCCGTGACCACTTGCCGGGTGCCGCCGCCCATGTAAAACAAAAGCGTGCTGCGCGAAGTCACCTTCACTTGCACATCGTAGCCCGCGCGATCCAGTTCCTTTCCACGCTGCAATAACTTTTCATTCAGCGCGTCGCGCTCCGCCAGCGCATGCTGATACAACGGCGCGGCCACCCGATGCAATCCCGGGTCGAGGGGATCCATCAGGATCAGGCCTTGCTGCGCGAACAACCGCGCGAAGAGTTTTCCGAACGCGCTGCCGTACGTTTCTTGCGGACGGTAACTTTCCGTCAGGAGTTGCGCCAGCAAGTCGCTTCCCTGGTTCGAAAGCAGCTCCGCGGCTTCGCGGACAAGCGGCTCGATTTGCGCGCCGAGCGGAATGCCTCCCACCGGCCGCCCTGCTTCCGCAGCGCCAACTGGCAATTCAAAGCGTATGAGTTTCCCCTGATCGAACCAGGTCGCGTGCCGAACCTCGTCGAGATCGTGATCTTCCGTGGCCATCCAAAATACCGGCACCGCCGGAATGCCGCTGCGCTTCAATTCCTCAGCAATCTGCACCGCGGTCAATGCTTTGTAGACGGCGTACGCCGGCCCGCTGAACAAACCTACTTGCTGTCCCGTAACGATGGCGACCGCGCCTTTTTCAAGCCGCTCCAAATTGGACTGCGTTTCCGCTCCGGCCCCAAGTGCGGCGTTCTGTTCCCGCAACAGCCGCGCGACTTCCGCCCTTCGCTCAACGGGATAGTTCAGCTTGCGCGAGGCACGCGCCAAAGCTTGCGTCGTGGGAGGATGAACATAAAAAGACTTTACGCGCTCAAAATGATCGAGGTAATCGAGAAAAAGCTTCGGCTGGTGAGGGAGTTGGCGAAACGCGAGGGCGCGACAATCCATGAGCCCTTAGATGATACTCGCGCGGAAACGTCTCATCAATTTTGTCTGTCCGACCTAGCGTCAGGCCCGCACCGCGGCCGGCTCCAAAGTTGCGAGGAACTCATTAAGGCGTTTCTTTTGTTCCTGGTGCAGCGGGAGCAAGGGCAGGCGTGGAAGGCCGCCGCGGTAGCCGCGCTGGTCCATGACGTGTTTTAGGCCGGCGATTCCCATTTCCGAGAGTATCCGCTTCGAAGCCAGGGCGAGAACGGACTGGAGTTCGCGGGCTTTTTCGTGGTGGCCCCTGCGAACCAATTCGAACAACGCTACGCATTTCTCGGGAAGGGCGGAAGCCAGCGCGAGAATCGCGCCGCGCGCGCCGAGAACCTGCGACGGGTAAACCGTGGGGGCGGCCCCGACCAAAACCTGAAACCCGGGCGGCGTGCCGGCGATGATCTCCGCGACGCGCTGGACGTTTCCGGAACTTTCCTTGATGCCGACGATGTTCGAATGCTGGGCCAACAAAATGACTTCGGACGATTCCAAGGCGACGCCGGTGAATTGCGGGACGGAATAGAGCAGAACGGGAATAGGAGATTCATCGGCGACGCGCCGGTAATGCGCGACATACACTTCTGGTTTGTAAGAAGGCTTGTAATAGTAAGGCGTTTTGACGAGCGCGGCGTCATATCCGATTTCTGCGGCGCGTTTGGTTCGCTCGATGGTTTCCGCGGTGGATTCGGCGCCGGTTCCAGCAATGAGTTTTTTTCCTTTGCCGGCGGCCTCTTTGACGGTGACCAGAATCCCGTCCACCTCCGCGGGCTTGAGCAGCACCGATTCGCCCGTAGAACCGTTGACGACGTAGCCTGCAAGGTCGGTGGCGTTGTAACGCTGAATATTGTGCTTGAGATCCGCGAGCGAGACGGAACCGTCATCCGCGAACGGCGTCGTCAGTGCGGGAAACACGCCGGAGAAATCCATATGCTAGTCTCCTGCTCCCGGCACGGTGGAAGCAGCAGCGCGACCCCGGTGCAAATCCTGCAGCGCGGCCACTTCAATGCCCTGCTCGTGCAAGGCGTGAATCCCACGCGCGGCGGCATGCGCGGCGGCCAGCGTAGTGATGCAGGGAATGTTGTAGCGGATGGCGGCCCGGCGGATCGATTTTTCGTCGTAAAAGGATTCGCGTCCCAATGGCGTGTTGATGACCAAATCGATCTTTCCGGTTTTCACCAGGTCGACGATGTTTGGCCGGCCTTCGTTCACTTTGAATACGGCTTCGGCTTCAATACCGGCTGCTTCCAGCGCGGCAGCGGTTCCGCGGGTGGCTAGCAGACGGAATCCCAGAGTTGATAGTTCCTTCCCAAGAGATGCCAGATGTCTCTTGTCACGATCGTTTACGCTGAGGAAGACCGTGCCTTTTCGGGGCAGGCGCTGGCCCGCGGCGAGCTGAGCCTTGGCAAACGCAAGTCCGTAGGACGTGGAGATTCCCATGACTTCGCCGGTAGAGCGCATTTCTGGGCCGAGAATGGTGTCGACGCCACGGAATTTGTTGAAGGGAAACACTGGCGACTTCACCGAATAGAATTCGTGCACGGCGACCTCGGCGACGCCGTTGTGAAGCACGACCGGGAGTTTCATGGCAGCCAGCTTCTTACCACCCATCAAACGCGCGGCCACTTTCGCCAACGGGACGCCCGTGGCCTTGCTCACGAAGGGCACGGTGCGCGAAGCGCGCGGATTCACTTCCAGCACAAAAACGGTGTCGCGCTGGATTGCGTACTGCACGTTCATTAGGCCAACCACTTTGAGGGCCAGCGCAAGGCGCTTGGTGTATTCGCGAATGGTGTCGAGAATCGCGGGCGACAAACTCACCGGAGGAAGCACACAGGAAGAATCGCCGGAGTGCACGCCAGCTTCCTCGATGTGTTCCATAATGCCGCCGATGATCACATCGGTTCCGTCGGCGAGGGCGTCCACATCGACTTCCGTGGCCTCTTCGAGAAACTGATCGATCAGCACGGGGCGCGCAGGGCCCATCAGTGCAGCTTGCGCGACGTATTCCTGCACTGTGTTCACGTCGTAGGCGATGACCATGGCGCGACCGCCAAGGACGTAGCTCGGGCGCACAAGAACCGGCAACCCTATCTCTCCAGCGACGCGCGCGGCTTCTTCGGGCACCAGGGCAGTGCCGTTGCGCGGCTGGGGGATTTTCAATTCTTCGAGCAGGCGGCCGAAGCGGCGGCGGTCTTCGGCGAGGTCGATGGATTCCGGAGCGGTGCCAACGATAGGAACGCCGTTGCGCTTTAGTTCGAGCGCGAGATTGAGCGGAGTCTGTCCGCCGAATTGCACGATGACGCCCTGCGGTTTCTCGCGTTCGACAATCGCCAAGACATCTTCGAGCGTGAGCGGCTCGAAATACAGGCGGTCCGACGTATCGTAATCGGTCGAGACGGTTTCCGGATTGCAATTCACCATGATGGTTTCGAATCCATCTTCGCGTAATGCGAAGGCCGCATGGCAGCAGCAGTAGTCGAATTCGATGCCCTGGCCGATCCGATTCGGGCCGCTGCCGAGAATCATGATTTTGAAGCGGGATTGCGGATCGGATTCGTCTTCATCCTCGTAAGTGGAATAGAGGTACGGCGTAAAAGATTCGAATTCGGCGGCGCAAGTATCGACGCGCTTGAAGACCGGAGCGACGCCATAGCGCGCGCGCTGCAGGCGGACGGAAGCGGGAGTGGTTCTCCAGATTTGCGCCAATTGTTCGTCGCTGGTGCCGTTGCGCTTCACTTCCCGCAGCAATTCTTTCGAAGCCGTCTCCACGGTCACGGCCGCGGCGCGGCGGTTCACGGCGGTCAACTCTTCGATCTGATGGATGAACCACGGATCGATTTTCGTAAGGTCACAAATTTCCTGCGCGGGCAGGCCGCGCTCCATGGCGGTCAACAGCCAGTGAATGCGGTCGGGCCGCGGCGTTGCTAATTTTTCGCGGAGCAGCGAATCGGGTGTTTCCGTTGGGGCGCGCCACGGGGTGCTCGGCTCCAGCGAACGAACTCCCTTTTGCAACGCCTCTTTGAAGGTCCGTCCGATGGCCATGACTTCGCCGACGGATTTCATCTGCGTTCCGAGGGTGCTATCGGCGCCAGGGAATTTCTCGAATTGCCACTTCGGAATTTTTACCACGACGTAGTCAATCGTAGGCTCAAAACAAGCAGGCGTTTTCTTGGTGATGTCGTTGGGAATTTCGTCGAGAGTCATGCCGACAGCCAGGCGCGCGGCAATTTTGGCGATTGGAAAGCCGGTGGCTTTGCTGGCCAGCGCGGAGCTGCGCGAAACGCGCGGGTTCATTTCGATCACAACCATCCGGCCGTTTTCCGGATTCACAGCAAACTGCACGTTGGAACCGCCGGTTTCAACGCCCACTTCGCGGACAATCGCGGCGGCGGCATCGCGCATGCGCTGATATTCCTTGTCGGTCAGCGTCTGAGCGGGGGCCACGGTAATGGAGTCACCGGTGTGCACGCCCATGGGGTCGAAGTTCTCGATGGTGCAAATGACCACGAAGTTGTCGCGAAAATCGCGCATGACTTCGAGCTCGTACTCCTTCCACCCAAGAACCGATTCTTCGACAAGCGCTTCGTGTACTGGGCTCATGTCGAGAGCGTGGGCAATGGCTTCGCCGAACTCTTCCTTGTTGTAGGCGATGGAGCCGCCCGTGCCGCCGAGCGTGAACGAAGGCCGAATCACCAAGGGAAAGCCGAGTTGATCGCAAAGGCGCAGCGCATCTTGTGCGTTGTTCACCAGCGCGGAGGCTGGAACTTCCAGCCCGATTTTGCGGCAAGCGTCCTTGAACCACAGGCGGTCTTCAGCAACTTTGATGGCCCGGAGAGACGCGCCGATCATTTCCACTTTGTATTTTTCGAGGATGCCGCTCTCGGACAGTTCGACGGCGAGATTCAGCGCGGTTTGACCACCGACGGTGGGCAGGAGCGCGTCGGGCTTTTCTTTGGCGATGATTTCTTCGAGGTATTCCTTGGTGAGCGGCTCGATGTAGGTGCGAGTCGCAAGCTCCGGGTCGGTCATGATCGTAGCGGGATTCGAATTGACTAGAATGACCTTGTACCCTTCCGCACGCAGCGCTTTGCACGCCTGCGCACCCGAATAATCGAACTCGCAAGCCTGGCCAATGACGATCGGGCCAGAGCCGATAATCAGGATTTTCTTAATGTCTTTGCGCTTCGGCATAGTCTCCCGTAAAACTCTTTAGCGCCGCGAACTACCTGGCTGGGCGAATTCCTTCATCAAATCCGTGAACTGCGTGAACAAATAATGCGAATCGTGCGGGCCCGGGGAGGCCTCCGGATGATACTGCACGCTGAAGAGCGGCAGCGATTTGTGGCGCATGCCTTCGTTGGTGTGGTCGTTCAGATTGATGTGGGTGATTTCGACTTTGCTGGAGGGGAACGATTCCGGGTCCACGCAGAAACCGTGATTCTGCGCCGTGATTTCGACTTGTTCGGTGAGCAGGTTTCTCACAGGGTGATTCGAACCGTGATGGCCGAACTTGAGCTTGAATGTTTTTCCGCCGAGGGCAAGGCCGCACAGCTGGTGGCCGAGACAAATTCCAAAGACGGGAACCTGGCCGATGAGCTTTCGAATGTTTTCTACCGCATAGCCGATAGGCTCGGGATCACCGGGGCCGTTCGAAAGGAAGACGCCGTCGGGCTTCATCTCTAGAACATCTTCGGCGGAGGTCTGCGCGGGGACAACGTAGACTTCGCACTGGTGGTCGACAAGCAAACGAAGAATGTTCTGCTTGATGCCGTAGTCGTAGGCCACGACGCGATGTTTGCGCGATTCGGAGTGAGCGTCAGATTCGCCCATCTGTTCCGACCAGGGCGAAATGGCGACTTCCACCGAACCTTTGTCCCAGCCGTAGGATTTTCCGCAGGTCACGCGGCTCGCCAATTCCTGTCCGGCCATTCCAGGAAGTTGTTTCGCTTCGAAGATCAACTGCTCAGCAGGAGTGCCATCGGTTGCAACGACACCGCGTAGCGCGCCGACATTGCGCAGGTGGCGGACGAGCGCGCGCGTATCAATGTCCCAGATGACGGGAATCTTGTGGCGGTTCAGATAGAGCTGGGTGGTTTCCGCCGAGCGCCAGTTCGAGGAGATCTGCGAAAACTCGCGCACGATGAGCGATTCGATATACGGCCGCGCAGATTCTTCGTCGTCAAGATTGGCGCCGACGTTCCCGATGTGCGGATACGTCAGGCAGACGATTTGCCCGGCATAGCTGGGGTCAGTGAAAACTTCCTGGTAACCGGTGAGGCTGGTATTGAAAACGACTTCGCCGCCACGGCGCGTGATGGCGCCGGCCGCGCGGCCGTTAAAAACGCGTCCGTCTTCCAGCGCGAGGATGGCGGGTCGGTGCGGAACTTCGGTCAGTGTGTCCTCCCGTAGAGATCATTAAGATTTGCCGCGTCACTTGGTGTCTGCTTCCGTGCTCGAGAGCGAGCCGAAATGATCCACCGGCCAATAGGCAAACACGGCGCGGCCGTAAATAAAGCGATTCGCGACCGGGCCAAAAACGCGCGAATCGTTGGAGCTGATGCGGTGATCACCCATGACGAAATAGTTGTCCTTGGGCACGCGCACGGGGCCGAAATCGCTGAGGTCTTCGTACTGCGGCGGAACGTAAGGCTCGGGGACAATTTTTTCGTTGACGTAGACGACGCCGCGGCGGATTTCGACAGTCTCGCCGGGCAAACCAATGACGCGCTTGATGAATGATTTTGTACGGTCGAGCGGATACCAGAAGACCACCACATCTCCGCGCTGAATGGGCTCAAAGCGGTAGACAAATTTATTGATGAAGATGCGTTCCTGGTCGGAGAGCAGCGGCGCCATGCTGGTGCCTTCGACTTTCACCGGCTGATAGAGGAAGACGATAATGACCAGGGCGAGACCGATGGCGATAAGAAGGTCGCGGGTCCACACGCGAATCTCGTTCCGGAGCGAATGGGAGTGAGCGGCGGGGGCGCTGGGCGCGGATGGATCTGAATTCGAAACGGGAGAGGACGCCGGAGCGGCGGGTTCCGGTGAGGCGGAGGGCGCGAGATGTTTCTCGTCGGTGCTGTCCATTTTTTGCTGCCTTGTATTTATAGCATGTCCGTCACGGCCTGCGCCAGATGCGATTTGCGGATTTGGCCGGGCGGCGCGACGGTAGCGAATCGCCTTCGCTTGATAAGATTCTTAGGTTTCCGACCGCGTTGCTCGCCGAATTGTCAGTCATTCGCCGCAAGCGCGTAGTTGATCGAAGAGAGGGCGGCGATGACGGCGGTCTCCGTGCGCAAAATCAGCTTTCCGAGAGAGGCTTCCTGAAAGCCGCTGCCCCGCGCGGATTCGAATTCGGCGTCCGTCCAGCCGCCTTCGGGGCCGATGGCGATTGCCGCCTTTGCATGGCGCTGGCCCTCAAGGACTTTACGAATCGACGGCGAGTCCGACCGTTCCGAGAGCAAAATGCGCACGCCATCCTTGAGTGAGGCAAAGCCGGCCTCCGGAGCGGTGAGTTCCGCGAGCACAGGGACGCGCACGCGGCGAGACTGTTGCGAGGATTCGAGCAGAATTTTCTTCCACCGTTCAGCGCGTTTGATGGCGGAAGTGACCAACGCTTTTTCGCTGCGCGCCGCGGACAAGGGAACAATCGTGGTTACGCCGAGCTCAGTAGCTTTTTCGATGGCCCATTCGAACATGTCGAACTTTACGACCGAGAGCAGAAGAGTGACGTCCAGCCTTGGCTGGTGCGCGGGCAATTCCTCCACCAGGGTGAACTCCACGCGATCCCGGCCGACGCTTGCAATCTCGCCGAGCCACACACGTTCCCCATCGCTCAGTTCATAGCGTTGGCCGATTTGCGCGCGCAGCACGCGCCCCAAATGATGCGCCGCTTCGCCTTCCATAACGGTGCTTCCGCCCGCAAATTGCTCAACGAAGAATCGTCTGCGCACGCGGAGATTCTAGCTTAGATACGGTTCCGCGTACGTGCGCCGAGCGAATTTGGGATTGCCCGGCCCTGACAGTCAGCCTGTACTTGGGGACAGATAATTCTTGAGCCATTTGCCCTTCGTCACCCGACTCTTTGTCGAGCCCCTCTTATAAAATGGATCTAACCCGCCCCAAGGTTTGACTAGGAAGGAGTGAATCCATGACGAACACATCGGAAGTCGAGGAGCGGATTCACGAGAATGAGCTGGCCGGCGGCCCGTCCAACCCCGTGGCACAACACGTTTACAACGGTTTGGGCAAGAGGCAAAGCACGTCACGGCCGTCGTTGGTTCTTGGAGCGGCCGCGATAGCGCTTGTCCTGGTTTTTGCTTCCGTTTTCGGTCTGTGGCTTGTGAGGTCGGTCAGGCGATTGAACCGGGAAGTCGCCCACCTCAACCGTCAGACAGAGCAGCTCAACCAGCGCGTGCAGGGCGCCGAGCAGCACGTCAAGAGTCTCGATCAGAGAGCTTCCCAAGCCGCCGCTGCCCAAGCAGCCCCTGCCCAAGCAATCCCCGCCCAAGCAGCCCCCGCCCAAGCAGCCCCCGCCCAAGCAGCCACTACTCGCCCCGAGCAAGCGCCCGATCCGGTGAAACAGCCGGAAGCGGCATCGGCAGCGCAAGCGCCTTCGCCCCTTGAGCCGGAGGCAGCCGCGCAACCGCCCACTCAGCCCGCGCCCACAACAAAAGAAAATCGCACGCAGCACCCCGACGAGCTTCAGAAGTTGAAACAGTCCCTCGGGCAAATAGCCGAAACGCGCCGCACCCCAGATGGAGTGGTGATGACGCTCGGAGAGAAGTCGCTTCGGTTCGACTCCGGCAAGTCGGCCATTGCTCCTCAATATCGAGCCATCTTGAACCGCGTTGCAGGTGTCCTCACCCCGCTCAAGGGATATTCCATTTACATATACGGATATACGGATGACAGCGGGACAAAGGAGCACAACCTGGAACTCTCCGCCAGTCGCGCCCGCGCTGTTCGGGCTGCGCTGGTTAAGGCGGGAGTCGATCCGAGCCTTATCACTACAAAGGGTTTTGGCAAATCCAAGCTGCTTGTTCGCGATAGCAATGCCAAAGCGCGAGGCGCCAATCGCCGTGTGGAGATCGGCATTGTCTCCGCCACCCAGGTATCCATCAAGCAGGCCACCTCGAAAGTTGCGACAAAACAATGATTACAATTCACGTCGCCACATGTCCGGTAAGGCGACTCACCAGGAAGTTGTCGTTGCAGGCGCAACCGTACTAAGGAGCAGTTTCTGAGGGAGCCTGAGGAATGCTATACAAATCATGATGGCTAACCGAATCGGCAGGCTCGAACTCCTCTTTTGGTTCACGACATCAATCTTTGGAGCGGGAATCGCACTTGCAATCGTGTCTGTCCTTACAAACACACCGATAGAGCCAGGACGCACTCGGTACCCATGGCTGCAAGCCGTCTGGTTTCTGCTGGCTGCATTACTGATGCTCAAGGCAATCGTGTCTAGGTTCCACGACATAGGTTGGCCGGGTTGGGCAGTGCTCGTTATCGCTATTCCATTGGTCGACATCCTGGCATTGTTGTTTTTGATGCTCGCGCCAGGACAGAAAGAGGCAAACCTCTACGGTGAACCACCAATATTTCTCCGGCGGTTCAGAAAACTGGCGCAACGTTGATTTGTCCGGTTTGGCGGGTGGTCTCAATGGATCGACGCAACACTTTCCTGAAGTTTACTCGCAGGAGTCTGAAAACCCAAAGTTTGTCGTGGGCGTTGATTTAAGCGCAGCGCTACTTTGTTGGAAGGTGATTCGCCGGGTGCCCCGTACGCCGGGTTTGCGTGTGGGGATTTTGACTTTTCCTCTCTACTCTTCCACCCAGCCGGGTGCCCCAGGTTGCGCTTTTCTACCTGGGGCTTTCGTTTTCTCCCCATCGCCCATCCTCTGCCGGGCGTCCCAGGCTGACAGCTAACCCCCTTGGCGTGCCATCCCGAAACCAAAGACGAAAGGGAGGGGCACCCGCCCGGCTGTTTCGACTTTGTGTTTGACGATTTATCATTTTGATAAATCCTGAGTTGCTCCGGGCCACCCGGCCCACCCAAAGGCGTTTTTCGGAACCAATGCGCGGCCACCCGCCCTGGACGTCACCCTAAAGACTGGGAATGCTTTGAGCGTGTGCTTCGGTGACCGCCGTTTTCACGGTTTTGTCTTCTACAGCTGCGAACGAACGAGGCCTTGCGCTCTGAAATATGCCTGTGATTCGGGACCACCTTTGAAGTGCGGAAGAAGGCCGTCTCTTAGGATTCTTAACAAGCTAGCGCGAACGATGAAGCTCGCTGCCTCCTCTAAAGTCATGAGCTTATTTCCCTTTTCACTGAACGACAGCCGCCCAAAGAATTTATTCGGGACCTTGTCTCCATGAGCGATGCAGTTTCTAACCTCGTATAGGTCATCTATGACCTCGCTAATTGTAGGTTCGTCTTGTGCTGGCATGAATGAAGGTACATCACCGGGAGCGTAGATTTTGGTGTTCTCTCCTAGAAACCACTTGATTCTCGCCTTTGCCACAAAGCTGCCGCTGTGTTCGCGGTCTTTTGTCTGAGAAGTGAAGATCGCCTCTATGGCAGAGGTCCACAAAGAGAACCGGGCTTTCCATTCACGATCCTGAAAATGCCCTGCCTCATACAGACTCACAGGCATTCTGAATTTCCAGTACTCGCCTGCCATCGCCGAGACGAACTGGGGCGCCACGGATTGTAATTCGCGCAGGTCGCGGTCGCGAAGCGTAAATCCCTTCTGTATTTCCGGAATCTCCATCAAGTGAACTGGATTGTCAAAAGATTGAATCTGGATCACACCATTGGGTTGAAGTGGTCCATTTATTTGCAATGCGAACTGGCGCATCGGACGAATTAGCCTCAGGCATGCGGCATTCTCATGCACTACACGAGCAGATGCCATCTCTGACTCACCCGTTCCATATTGGCTTGATGTGTACCGATGTACGATTGCGTGCTTTACACGCTCCAGTACCTCCAGATCACGTTTTCCAATTTCGCGTTCGACCCATTTCCACGTGTCGCCGTTGAACATGGCCGAGACGTCTTCTAGCGTCACGCCCGGGACAATAGTCGCCGGGAGTTGAGAAAGATCAAATGGCTCGTCTTCCCAAGCCCCTGCCAATCCCGCAATGGGATATACCGTTACCCGCTGCACTTCACTCATAAGATCCGCGGCTTCAGTCGGTTAAATCTGTTTCTTCCCGTATCTGTACTATTGTTCGCCCTTCCCTTTTCCATTACTTTCCAGAGTTCATCCAAGCTTTCAAGATCCACACCGCCAGCCGATTCTAAGCACATCACGCAAGTTTCTTTAATTTGGTCAAATGGTTCCTTCGGCACCTTACAGATTTGTGCAGCGAGAATAACCAAAAGCGCCAGCGCTATAGCCATTTCATTTAGAACAACCAAAATTCCCGCTTCCTGCAAATAGATTCCTCCAGTCATCGATCTCCCGGCATGGTTAAACCGCTGCGGACGCAGATTCGGAACAGGATGCGTACTCACTTCACAGAGAGCAGCGTACCGCGTCGCTGTTATCGCGGGTATCTTCCCCAGCGCCTCTATCCGCTTCCTAATCTTGCTCGGTGAAAGGTTCGTTAGGCGATGGGCTCGATCCGATTTCTTCCATTCGTCGATGGTTTCAGGAGCCAACGAAAAGAGAGAAAGGAGATTACAGATTTCGCCCATACTGCGAACAATAATCAGAGCTTCATCATAGAAGCCCATTTTCGTCAATCGAAGAGCCGCGCGCCCAAAACTGCTCGTTCTCGCGACAAGATACCAAACCGAGTGCACGTCTTCCGACTTCCCCGGACAGCCATACGCACACGAGCCGATCATGTCGGCATAAGCCAGAAGCTGTCCGAGATACTCGTAGCATATCGGAGCTTTCTTACCCATCCGAGGAATGCATTCTTCGGTTGCCTTTTCGCATCGGTCTTCATATTTCCCGATAGCGCGCAGCATTTTTCTACCATTCAGTTTCTTCATGAGTCCTCGCGTGGCCGGCGGGCGGCACAGACAATAAATCCTATGGGGGAGGGGGGGACAAACGGGTAGTTCCGTAAATCTGAAAATCTCCAAGCGTTACGAGCAAAACGAGTCCTGCCAAACAAATATCAGAAAACGTTCCGTGTGTCCCAGCTTCCTAGATGCTGTGCTGTGAAATGAAGTCGGCGAACTGTGGGAGGCATTCAATCTCATCCTGCCTCAGGTCCCGCTCGCTGTAGAAGCCCGTTGATGATGCGCTCGAGATTGAACCGTGCTCCTCGTGACACTGACAGTTATAGATGAACAGTCCTTTTCTTTTTAGAATCTTTTTGAACAAAAACGTCCGACCGTTGATCTGGGCCTCCCACTCCTTGTTCGGGTTTTCAGGTATGCCGTGCTTGAAGCCGATTTCTTCTTTCATCATCCAAATCATCCTCTTACAATTTGATTCTGAACCTTTGGTCGATTGTTTTCAGAGAAAAGTCACCAGGAAAGAGTCGGTGGCTGATCGTCGCGGTGACTGTCGAGCTGGCAAACTCGTAGGTCGTGCGAGACGGTTCCTCGTACTGGCGCTGGTCATCGTGGGGATTTTCATTCGTGTAATGGAACGCTCCCACGGCAATTGGTTCATGGCCTTCGCAAGATAGAGCTGCGGCAATCATCGTACTGGTGACAATTATGACAGCGGGCTTCTTGTAGTTCATGCACCTACCCCCACACTCCCAAGTATAATCGCATAGGAAGGCGAATGGAAGGCGAAAGGCGCGTGGTGCAATTCCAACAGGCTGATCGTTCCGAGCGGGTGGCTGCGCCTTTGGGAAACATGCGGACAGACGGGACGTTTTCCGATATTTGCCTGACCAGACTCGTTTGGCCCATAGTGATTTGAGATTCCAGAGTAAAGGAAACTTCCCGTTTGTCCCACTCTCCCGGATCGCCTCCCCAGTTCCTTGCGTCCTACCGAGGTTTAGCTCAGAGGCTTATGTACCGTGGGAGGCAGTATTGACATCGAATGCATAACCGGCTATATATCCCCCCGTGAGTAAACTCTGCACTTGGTTACTAATCCCCCAGCCCCCAGGGGTTTCCCATGAGAATATGGACGCTCTTCGAAGTCATCCTCGCTGCAACCCTATTACTCCTCGGGCTCTACCTATTGGATGCCGGGAGTTCGAACAAAGCGGCTAGTGAAGGTCAGGTCCTGATCGGTGCGGTCTGCTTTGCGCTAAGCATAATAACCTTGGTCTCCGCCATTAGGTCTATCATCTGGCATCGACACATGCTCCGACACTCGATGCGTAACCAGGATCGCGCCTGATTCGTCTGAATCTCTGAGCGCAGTCCGCGGGCGCGCCGCGCGATTAAGCAGGAACGTACGACAACCGAATCACGTCATCCGCGATTAAATCGCTGGCCACCAGGTGCAGCGGCGGACGGGGGCCGGCGAAGAATGGCTGGCCACCGCCAAGCACCACTGGGCGGAGGTAGAGTCGATACTCATCGATAAGACTAGCCTCGCTCAGGCTCTGCGCCAGGACTGGTCCGCCAACGTGAATCTCGCCTGCCAGCTCAGCCTTCAGCCTGCGTATCCTCTTCTCGAAGTCACCCGCGACCAGCGTGGCGTTGCGGCCAACGGACTTCAGGGAATGCGACAGGACCCACTTCGGCTGGCTCCGCCACACCGCCGCGAAGTCGCGGTCCTCCGCGTCCCAATCGGGAAGGTCTTCCTCCCAATAACGCATGATCTCGTAAGTGCGGCGTCCGTAGATGAGGCCCGTCAGGCCACGCATCACCTCCAGGAAGTGACGGCCGACCGCGGGCGCAGGCGGCCCAAGCTTCATGTGGTCGACGTAGCCATCGAGGGACTGCATCAATCCGTAGACAAGTTTTGCCATGCTGCAAATCCCTTTGGAGTGCGGCGGCTCGACGCCGCTTTCGATTTTCGAATTTCGCCTCTGGGTGCCCCATCCTTGCGGGTTTTGCAAGGGTGGGTCTTTCTTTTGTCCGCTTTCCAATTTCGATTTTCGAATTTCGCTTCTCTACCCGAAGATGTCTTTGACCTTATCAAAGATCGAGGAGTTGCGGTCGGCTGGCTTGTTGTCGACTCGTATCGTGTAGCCAAGCTGTTCCATCAATTTGCGCTGCTCGCGTGTGAGCTTCGTCGGCGTCAGCACGCGGACGTGATAGTACAGATCGCCTTTGCCGCCGCCACGCGGGTCCGCAAGACCCTTGCCCTTGATGCGAAAAACGGCGCCGCTCTGGGTGCCTTCGGGAATTTTCAGCTTCTCTTCGCCCGCCAAGCCCGGGACTTGGAGCTCGGTGCCAAGCGAAGCTTGAGCGATGCTCAGCGGGATGGTGCAATACAAATCGGCGCCGCGCCGTTCAAAGAAAGGATGCTCTTTAACTTCGAGGACAACGTAGAGATCGCCTGCAGGACCGTTGTTCGGGCCAGGCTCGCCTTCGCCGGCGACGCGCAGACGCGTTCCCGTGTCGACTCCCGGAGGAATGCGGAGCTCGATGGTCTTCTCGCGTTCGAATCGGCCTTGGCCGTGGCATTCGGGGCAGCGCTCGCGCACGATTTGGCCAGCGCCCTGGCAGGCCGGGCACGTCCGCGTGATAGTGAAGAATCCCTGTTGGTAGGCCATCTGGCCGCGCCCGGCGCAAGTCTGGCAAGCAATGACTCCAGTGCCCTTCTTCGCGCCCGTGCCGTTGCAGGCTTCGCAGAATTCTTGGCGCGGAAGTTTGATTTTCGTCGCCACACCACCAGCAGCTTCTTCAAACGTCAGCGACATGTCATAGCGCAGGTCCGCACCGCGTTGCGCGCGCGTGCGCCCGCGACGGCCCCCGCCGCCAAAGAGATCTTCGAAGCCGAAAAAATCGCCAAAGATGTCGTGGAAATCCTGGAAGACGGTATTGTCAAAACCCTGGCCCATTCCCGCGCTGGAAAGACCCGCGTGGCCGTAGGTGTCGTAGACCTGCCGTTTCTGCGGGTCGCTGAGGACGCTGTAGGCCTCCGTGCATTCGCGGAATTTCGTCTCCGCCTCAGTCTTATTCTCCGGATTGCGATCCGGATGCCATTTCAGCGCGGCTTTGCGGTAGGCCGACTTGATTTCGTCAACCGCAGCCGTCCGGGAAATGGAAAGCACTTCGTAGTAGTCCCGTTGAGTCCCCTTGGCCATGAAAACCCTCAGTCTCCTTTAGTTTAGTGCTTCCTTCGATGCGGGATTCGGATGGACCGCTACACGCACCATCGCGGGACGCAACACGCGCCCATGAAAAACGTATCCGGGTTGGAACACTTGCAGGATGGTGCCATCGGCGTGCTCCGTGGTTTCCGCGCGATCCACGGCCTGGTGCATGTGAGGATCGAACGGTTTGCCCACGGGATCGATGCGTTCGGCTCCCAGCCGCGTCAGATTGTCGAGGAGCTGTTTATAAATCAGCTCGAAGCCTTTGCGATAGGTTTCGTATTCGGCTTCGCGATGGGCGGCCAGGGCATTTTCAAAACTGTCGATCACCGGGATCAAACCTTCGATAACGCGAGCGGTGGAGCGCCTGGAATCTTCCGAGCGCTCTTTCTCGATGCGTTTGCGGTAATTGTCGAAGTCTGCCTGGCGGCGCAGTAGCGTCTGGCGCAGGTCGTCCAGATCGGAGGTCAGCTTTGACAGCTCTGCGTCGGCCTTTGCCGAATCCGCGGCAACGGCTTTGGCCTCGGCGGATTGCTCCAGTTCCGAACTATCCGCGTTGGTGTTCACGTTCACATTGATCTTCACTTCTTTGTCACGCGGTCCCATGCTTCTCCTGTGTCCCTCGATTATTCAATTTTATTCAGCGATTCGCTGAAGAGCTGCGCGACGTACGCCACGGCGGTCATCGCGCGTTCATAGTGCATGCGCGTCGGTCCAAGCACGCCAAGCGAACCTTGCACGAGATCGTTGCGCGTGTACGCCGCGCTGATCAGCGCCAGATTTTCTCCCGACTGCGAAATTTCCTTAACGCCGATCTGCACGTGGACCGGCTCGGGAGTCTCGATGCACGCGTTCAACATGGTCACCAGGCGATGTTTTTCTTCAATAGCAGCAAGCAAATCGCGCAGTTGCGCCTGGTCCGCGAATTCCGCGGCGCCCACAATTTGTGGAGTGCCTTCCACGTGGACATGGAGCGCGGATTCATCTCCAAGCACCGAGGGATCGCACAACGAAAGCGCGCTCTGCACGATGCCTTCGTAACGCTCGCGCTCGTTTGCCAGCTTTTGCAAAAGATCGCTGCGGATAGCTTCGAGTGTCCATCCGGAATAATGGCGGTTTAAGAACTCCGCCGTAGCATCCAGTTCGATCTGCGTGAAAGGCCGGTGCGGCCGCAAAATTTTGTCCCGCGTGTTTCCCCCCGGCGAAATCAGCACCACAACCACGCGTCCATCCGGCAGCAACCACATGCGCGCGTGCTCCAAAACGGTTTTGCTCAGAGGCGGCGAAACGATAATTCCGAGCCCATTCGAAACTTCCGCCAAAATATGTCCCGCGCGTTCCGTAATTTCCGAGGCGCTGGTAGCTCCGCTCATTTCACGCTGAATCCATTCGCGGTCGGTCACAGTGATGGTCGCCTGCGAAGCAATCTCTTGCGCAAAAAAACGGTAAGCCGCCGCCGTAGGCACGCGCCCCGCCGAAGTGTGCGGCTGATACAAAAATCCGCCATCCTCCAGGTCCGCCATCAAGTTTCGAATCGTCGCCGTACTGAGTGTCTCTTCGAATCGCTTCGAAATCGCCCGCGAAGACACCGGCTCCCCCGTTTCAATATAGGTCCGGACGATGTCGGCCAGAATCTGGCGGTTGCGGCGTTCCTGTAGGGCTGAATTCCTCATAGCAGCACTCTACTCCTAGTGCTAACGAGCGCTACCTTCTATTGTAGGAACGGTGTCGCGCAGCGTCAACGCGTTCGAATCGGCTAGGCATTATCGATTTGGGCGGGTTCGAATCGGCTAGGCATTATCGATTTGGGCGCGCTGGAGTTTGTCGGAGTAATCGATGTAGACGGTTTTCCATTCGGTGAAAAAATCGATGGCCGCGATGGCGGCTTCGCGGTGGCCGTTGCCGGTTTGCTTGGTGCCGCCGAAGGGCAGATGCGTTTCCGCGCCGATCGTTGGTGCGTTCACGTAGACGATTCCGGTGTACAAATCGCGCATTGCAGCAAAGGCGCGGTTCACGTTGCGTGTGTAGATGGAAGCGGACAAACCGTAGGGGACGCCGTTGGCGATGTCGATGGCTTGATCGAAACTTTCGATGGGGATCACGGAAACGACAGGGCCGAAAATTTCTTCCTGGGCGATACGCATTTTTGGCGAGCAATCCCCAAAAACCGTTGGCGCGTGGAACCAGCCTTTCGAAAGTTCGCCGGTGTCCAGACGGTTTCCGCCGGTCAGCAACTTTGCGCCTTCGTTCTTGCCGATTTCCACGTAGCTCATCACCGTTTTCAGCTGCTGCTCGTTGATGCAGGGGCCCATTTCTGTCGCGGCGTCCAAACCGTTTCCTACTTTCAGCGATTTGGCGCGTTCGACGAAACGCTCAACAAATTCTTTATAAACATTTTTATGTACGGCGACGCGGCTTGCGGCGGTGCAACGCTGGCCCGAGGTGCCGAAGCCGCCCCAGATGGCGCCATCCACTGCGAGATCGAGATTGGCGTCTTCCATCACGATGATGATGTTCTTGCCGCCCATTTCCAGGCTGTAGTGTTTGAAGTCCGGCGCGCACGCTTGCGCGATGATGCGGCCCACGGAAGTTGAGCCTGTAAAACTCACGACGGGAACTTCTTTGTGCTGCGAAAGCGGCGCGCCTGCGTTGGGCCCGTCGCCACTCACCAAATTCACAACGCCGCGGGGAACGCCGGCCTCGGTCAAAATCTGGACGAGGTGGTACGAGGAAAGCGGCGTGTCTTCGGCCGGTTTTAGCACCACTGTGTTTCCACTGATAAGCGCGGGCATCATTTTCCAGGAAGGAATGGCCATCGGAAAATTCCACGGCGTGATCATGCCGCAGACGCCAATGGATTGGCGCACGCTCATAGCAAACTTGTTCGGAAGTTCCGAAGGAGTGGTCTGCCCAAAAAGCCGGCGCCCTTCCCCGGCCATGTAATACGTCATGTCGATGGCTTCCTGAACGTCGCCGCGAGTTTCGGCGAGGACTTTACCCATTTCACGCGTCATGTCTTTGGAAAATTCTTCTTTTCGCTGGAGCAGCAGCTCCGCGGCACGAAACAGAATTTCCGCGCGCTTCGGCGCCGGAACCAGGCGCCACGATTTGTAAGCTTCTTTCGCGGCATCGACCGCAGCATCGACATCTTCCTTTGTGGAGGAAACAAACATGCCGATCAATTCGTCGGTGTTCGCCGGATTGCGGTTCTCGTAGGCTTTCCCGCTGCGCGATTCCACCCATTCGCCGTTGATAAAGTTCTTGAACAACCGTGGCGCGACTGCCGTAGCCATGCTGCCTCCCAATCTCTTTTAACCGCCCATTGGATGATCTATGGTTCCCTGTGGGTTCAAGCGTAAGCCAAAACCGCGTGGAATGAAAAACTTAGCACCCAGGTCCAGGCAGGTCAAATTCTGGAGTTGAAGACCCTTTCAGTTGTTTTCAGCAAGCGGTTGGCTTCCCGGGGACGACATGCGAGCTTGCAACTCGCTCCCATTCTTGGGCACGGTGCGGGCAGCGAAAAGCAGGAACACCGTTAGAAGCGCGCTGCAGACAGGAATCATATACATGGCACTGTGCAGACCTACGGCCTTAAAGTGTTCGTTCAGCGCGCTCGCGCCAGCTGCGGCCATGGCTTGCTTTGCAAAATGGTCGCTGAGCCTCCCGGCGAGCACGGTTCCGAAACTTCCGCCAAGGGCATACATGGCAAGAAAGTAGAGAGCCATGGCGGTGCCGCGAAGGTTGGGTGGGACGAGGTCCTGGATGGTGGCGTAGACAGAGGCGTAATAGACGTAGCCCACCGTGCAACCTGCGGTCATGATGAGCGTAAAGAGAATTGTCTGACCGGGTTTCTGGTTCAGCGCGAAGTACGTGCCGAAAGCCATGAGAAGAGCCGACACGGCGGCGACGAGCAGCCGTCCATTGGCGCGGACCGCGGCCACACGATCCGCGGCCCAGCCGCCCAGCAAGAGTCCTAAAACGCCGCTGGCTCCAAACAGAATTGCCGCAATGGTTGTGGACTGCTTCTGATCCAGCGCATGGTAACGATGGAGATAGGCGGGCAAGAAAGCGGCGAGGGTGTACATATTGGCGTTATAAAGAGCGCCGGTGAGAGCGATCCAGCGGATGCACGGAATCCTGAGGATCGTCCAACACGATGCCCAGAACGAAGGGGGTTTGTCGGACTGCGCGGCAAGCGGCGCAATCTCCGCCGCGCCGCGCGGGGGATCCAGCAAGCGCATGACGGGTATTGTGAGCAGCAGGCCGGGAATGCAGCCGACGTAGAAAGCCATGCGCCAACCGTACGCGGCCGCAATGTGTCCGCTGACGTAAGTACCTAGAAAACCTCCCAAGGGAAGCCCGAGCATGAAGAACGCGAGGGCGCGAGCGCGCTGTGCGGCGGGATACAAATCGCCGATGAGTGAGTTGGAGGCAGGAGCACAGGCCGCTTCGCCCACGCCAACTCCCAGACGCACGGCAAACATGGAGCCATAGTTCCAGGCCATTCCGGAAGCGGCCGTGAGGAGACTCCATAAGGCGACTCCCCAGGCGAGTATCTGCGAACGCTTCCCGCGATCCGACCATCGTCCCAGGGGCACACCGACTACGGCATAGAGGAGTGTGAAGGCGGTGGCCAGCCAGCCGAGCTGGGAGTCGGTCAGTCCCCATTCCTTGCGAATGGGTTCGGCCAGCGCGCCGGGAATATAGCGGTCGTAAAAATTGAGCAGATTGATGGCGAACAGAATGAAAAGTGTGTAATGGGCCTGTTGTTTGGAATGATTCACACGTTCCTCGCCCGCGAAGTTTACGGGAAATGGGTGGAGGATTCCATGACGCACTGAGACGACCGGCAAATCCGCAAAGAAAGAGGCTAGCGAAAACCAGCCCCACCCTTGCATGAAACAAACCCGCAAGGATGGGCCACCCAAAGGCGTTTTTCGGAATTAAGGGGCGGCCACCCGCCCGCCGGCTGTCTCAGCCTGTTAAGGATGCGCCATCCGCGGTAGATATTGGCAGGCCATTGTGATAGGTTACATGTAACCAAGAACGGAGTTCGATATGGGAACACGAAGTCGATCCAAGTCCTCTCGCGATAAGGTCAGAACACATCGCAAGCGATTGCGACAACAAGGCTTACGGCCCATCCAGATCTGGGTGCCCGACATGCGCTCGCCCTCTTTCGTGGCCGAGGCACGCCGGCAGTCCATGGCTGTTGCCAGGAGTTCTCACGCCAAGGAGGATCAGGACTTTATCGATGCAGTCTCCGATTGGGGCGGGAAGTGAAGCGCGGTGAAATTTGGACCATTTCAGGTGGTAAGGATTACTCAGGAAAACCTCGCCCGGTGGTGATTCTCCAAGACGACCGTTTCAACAAGACGGATTCCATTACAGTGTGCGGGTTCACAACGGATCCAACGGATGCTCCTCTTTTTCGAATCCTCATTAAGCCGAGCGAGAGCAACGGACTGCGAGCAGTTTGTCGCTTGATGGTGGATAAGGTCACCACTGTTCCGAAAACAAAAATAGGGGCGCTTGTTGGCCATCTTGCAGACGAGGATATGGTGCGGCTGAATCGCGCCGTTCTGGTCTTCTTGGGAATCGCTGCTCCAACTGGCAACAAACAGCTGGAATCGTCATAACATTTTCTAGCGGACTTGCGAAGCAGTCGCCACTCGCCGCAGGAGTTGGTTGGGGAGGGTTTCTCGATCAAGTTTGGAGGCTCTTCTGAAAAAGTAGTCGCGAATCGCTTATCGGGCAACGATCGGCCCTTGTCCGGTAAGCGCGTAATCAGGACTTGAGAAACTACGAAGTCAGAAGACCTGGACCCCATGGCCGGTAGTCATCAGCAATTTGGTCCATCAATCGTTTCTCGACCCAAGCGGCCACCCAAACTATGAAAAGGAACACAATGGGATTTGGAGCGAGATAGGGTGCCAGCCGGTCGATTGCGACGATTATCCCAATGAGTGCCACTTGAAACGGAAGCGCAACTAAGACTGTCGCCCAAAGCCACGGTGACGTGAGATCGTCCTTTTCTTCCACATACAAGAGATGACCATAGCTGAGAATTGTCAGCAGGCCGACTTTGATTATGTACAGTCCCGTTCTGCTGGTGACGGCTCCCCTTAGCAAATAGCTCACCAATAGAATTGCGCTGACGCCCCAGAAGACCCATCGTAAATAGTTCCGCCTCGACTCTCTTGCGGGGTCAGAGTCGTCTCCACTTTCACCGCCCAGCGTAATGATTCTTTCCATCTTCGCCTTTGGTTTGTTTTGCCAAGGCAGGAGACGCGTGAGTTTGCGTGGCGGTTCGTCAGGAGCTGCACTTGCCTTGAAATGGTCGATGACCAAACTGAATATAACCATCTCAGCTACGAAGAACGGCCAAATTCTATACGCAAGAATGTATCCCGGACTCAGGGGGCCTTGTGCGTCCCACCAAAACAAGCCAGCTAGAAACACGATGTGCAGCGGTATCGTCGCTAGAACGCCCTTCCACAACCACAATCTTTTGAGATGCTGAAATTCTTCAACATAAATGAGGGCACCATAAGTGAGCACGGTGAGGCCGTAGGCGTGAAGTACGTGAAGCTCAACACTCTCTTGAAGATAAAAGCCACAGACCACCAAGAGCATGGAACCGACGCCATAGAAAACCCACTGCAGGCGTTCCTGCCTCTGCTCCTTATCAAGATTGAGAGTTTCACTCGTAGAATCAGACGCCATTGCAGAGGAGTTTACACTGATGTCGCCTCTAAGTCCTGGTAAGTCGCCTTACCGGACAAGTGGTTTTGGCACGCGGACGGATCCGTCAAATCGGACTGCCTCGCCTGCAACGATGGTGCAACCCGACCTCTAACCCACTGAATCCACACGCGCCATATCTGACTCGCTGCTGACGTATCGGAAGGTCGACGGGTGGAGCACAGATCGACCCGCGTGACGATTCTCGGGTGCTCTGCCCTTTCGGGTTCGGTTTTTCGAAAGGGTGGTTCCTTCTGCGGTTCGGTTTTTCACTAGCGAACTTGTCCCTTGGTCTTGTCCGCCAATACTGCGCCGCCTTTTATCACAGACTAAAGTGCGTCTCTTCAACAGCTTATAGGTAATGCACTTTTTACTTGACAAGGTAAGTACTAGGGTGGTAGATTTATCGGCGTAGGAAAGTGTGCCCCGATGCCAGTCGGGGCTTTTTCTTTTTTGGGGGGGCGCCGGTTCCGCGCAGCGGCCAGAATTCCGTGCCTCTTCCCTGTGACGCACCTACGGCGCTTGGCTTCAGGAGGGGCACTATGCCCAGCGCTTACGCGCTGGGCTAATGTTGTGAAGCGCCTCCGGCGCTAGCGCTACGCTCTGAGTTCCCTCTCTGCGTTCTCTGCGTTTCGCCTTTTACTTTTCTTTTTTCATTCAACTCTTGAACCTTGAACTCGTCGACCCCTTTCTTCTTGTCAATTTCTCTATCTCACTTAGGACAAAAACGATGAAAAAGACAAAAGTCAATGCGGCACAAGTGTGGAAACAATTTGAAGACGTGCTAGCGCCGAAGCTGAATTTTTCGAGGACTGACCGCGCGATCTACTCGCATCTTTTCCGGCATAGCCGACTGGAAGGCAAGCTCAAGTTTCGCTTCTCGATTGCGTGGCTGGCACGTGGTGTGAGCCTTTCGATGAAGGCCACGCGCGGGTCAGTACGCCGCCTGGTGGCGCGGGGGGTGCTGGGTCTGGTCGAACGGAACTGCCGATCGCAGCACGTGGTGCGGGTGCGTCTGCCCTTAGAGGTTAAAGGAGTACGGGCCACGAGAAAAACATCGCTTCCCGAAGCGCACCCTGCTTTTGCCAAAATCGAGGAGGCCGATTTCATTGAAAAAAGGGTTTTGCGCGTTTCGCTGCACGAACGCGAGGGCGGCCACTGTTTTTATTGTTTACGGCGAAGCCCGGGCGACCGCAAGTGCCTGGACCATGTTGTGCCACAGGCGCACGGAGGCGGCAATTCCTACCGCAATTTGGTGTCTTGCTGCGTGGATTGCAATTCACAGAAAGGAGAGCAGCCGGCAGAGGAGTATCTGCGTTGGCTGTTCCGCGGGCGGCGTCTGAGCGACGCCGAACTGGGCGGCCGCCTCCGCGCGCTGGATGATTTGGCTGCCGGCAAGCTCAAACCGCCACTTCCGGGCCAGGGGTAACTAGCAGTGATTCAGAAAACGGGGAACTTCCCGTCTGTCCCCTTGGTTCCCCCACTAACGAACGTGTCTGAGCTCTGTTTCCACGCGCACGGCGCCAAGCAAAGCCACAATGAAGAGAATCCATACGAATACCTTTAGCCATACTGATGCCTGCTTTCGGAAGAGCAGGAAAATATTAAGAACGAGAGCAAGGAAGAGATAGAAGCGGTCGCCAATCCCCACGGCGATCTCACATAGACCGATGAGTGTCCATAGGCGGCTAGCGCTTGGAATCGGATCCAACAACCGTTTTGGAAGCCAGGAAAAAACCTCGACTATGTCCGCGGGGGCCATGAAAAGAAGGCTGAGGACTGTCGTCCCTAGCGTGACCCAAAGCCTTTCCCGCTTTTCCCCGTTTGTCATGGTGTAGTGCTCCCCACAAACCCACGCACTGAGGAAAGTCCAAAATCCTCACACGCAAGGGTGGCGTGCGGGGCGCCCGGCAACTTTCTTTACTCGCCGCTCTTTGTCACCCGGATCGGTAGCTCATCTCGTAATTTGGCTTCCAGGGATAAAAGCTTTTCGGACAACGCATTGATCTCTTTCGGCGCGCTCCCCATGGGGAAAGTTACAGACTTCTTGCTATGGTCACTGAACTTTACCTCAATGAACTCGTCCAAGCCGTCATAGCAGCTCGCACACCCAATCCTGTCGGGCAAAGCGAAGAAATCGTCGTGGTCGACCAGTCGCTGTAGCTCCTGCCAGTGCTTGCCCGATAGGTCTGCATTTACTCTGAGATCGCGATATCTGCGTGAATCTTGTCGGTGACATTCCCGAGAGAAAGTAACGAGCAGCACAGCTTTACCAGGCTTTACCTCAAGTTGGCCACCGGAACAGCACTCGCAAGTCCCTCCGAACGCCGAGAATCGTATGCTCACGACGTGCACTGGCAAGGCTTGCTGATACCCCTCCTTCGCCCCAGGTCTTGTTTGTTGAGCGGATGCGGGGTATCCCCCGATGCAACAGGCTAGGAGTACACTCACCAGCTCTTGCCGAGCGGAAATCACGGAAAAAGACATGTGGGGCCACCTGTCCTTCAATTTTAAGCTCGATGTTCTTGTGAAATGAAGAGAAGCATTCGCATCGTTCCAGCTAGTCAACTCCTGACTAATGGGAAAACTGGAAGTAGTCCCACTTGCCTAACTCGGAGGACGGACGGGACGTTTTCTGATATCTGTTTCACAAGACTCGCTTGGCTCATAATGACTAGGCACTTCAGAGAAAGGGAAACTCCCCGTCTGTCCCCTTCCGTCCCCTCCGTCGGAATTAAGGGGCGGCCACCCGCCATTCTCGCTCACTCTTCGACTATTTCTGCCGTCTGAACGATCAGGGTGGTCGCGCTTCCAGGTCAGAGTTGCCGAAGGAGAACATTATGGAAAGAACGTTCTGCGTTTTGATTGTTACCGCCCTTGGATTGCTTAGCGTCGGTCCGATTTTGGCCCAGCAGCCGCAGAAAAACGAAGAGAAGGCTGCGCCTGCGCCGTCGGTTTCACAAGCCGTAATCGATTCCTGGAACGAAATCGGGGGCAAGCTCACGGAGATGGCCAAGGATTTTCCCGAGGAGAAATACGATTACAAGGCAACTCCGCAGCAGCGCACATTTGCGGAAGTCTTGCTGCACGTCATCGGCACGAGCTACGTTTTAACGGACTCCGCAAATGGCAAAGAGCCGCGGCCCCACGATCTCTCGCGCAGCGACTACAAGACCAAGGCGGACATCGTAGCTGCTCTCAAGAAGTCGGTTGAGGAAGGGGCTGCCGCTCTGAAGTCCCGTGGCGACAGAGGCATGTCCGCCACCGTTAGAATGTCTTTCAACAACCAGATGATCCGCATCCTCGATCTTGCTTATGGGATGTGTATGCACGCAAGCGAGCATTACGGGCAGCTGGTCGTGTATTACAGGCTGAACGGTCTGGTCCCACCGGAATCGCGCCCCAACCCTTGAGGATGCCATTGCCTTTGACGGCTTCGGCCCAGGAGTGCGTTTTTCGGAATTAAGGCGCGGCCACCCGCCCTTCATGATGCATTTCACGTTGTTCCGGGCACACGGATATCCGCACTGACCCGCGAAAGGGAATAGATTCACTGTCCCCGGAGTCAGAATGTACGGCGGTGGCGGCTTGACGGCCGAGGAATGGAGTACCCGTGAAACGTGTCTTCCCCTTGTTGCTGTTGTGTTCGTTGGCGCTTGGCGCAGGTTACCCAACGGGTCAGCGGAAGGATCCAGCGGCGCTGGTTCAGATCGAACAGGAGTGGCTGCGAGCCGTGGAGCAGCACGATATGGCTGCGCTGGGGAGCATTCTGGCAGATGAATTCGAAGAGGCTGACTTTGATGGCTCAGTGATCGACCGCCGCGCAATGCTGGCGAGCGCCGCGACTCCGAGGACCGTGCACTTCGAATTGTCTGACTTGCATGCGCGCGTGTATGGCGATTTCGGGTATGTCCGCGGGCTGGGCGGGATAAGGAGCGATGACGGAAAATTCCATGCGAAGAATCGCTTTACGGATATTTTTGTCTATCGCGATGGGCGCTGGCAGTGTGTAGCCGGCCATGAATCGCATTTTCCTGAAGAACGCTAGGGAGGTGCCCCACTTCACGTTGTTCCGAGCGCACGGATATCCGCACTGACCCGCGAAAAGGTATAGAATGATCGCAAGGAGAATCCTTCCGTGGCAGCGCTGGACTGGTCACAATGCCCGGCGGTGGAAAGCATCCCGGGAAAGGTAAGCGGGGCCTGGGTGCTTAAGGGCACGCGCATGCCCGTCTCCGTCATCTTTGAAAATCTGAAAGCGGGCGCCAACGTTGACGAAATTATGGAATGGTTCGAAGGGCTGGACCGCGAACAAGTCGAAGCGGTCATCGAATTTGCCGCCCGCAGCCTTGACGTGACTCCCTCATCGCCTGTTGCCCGCTGATGCTGGTTCTTTTCGACCAGAGCACTCCGGTCCCTATCCGTCCCTTCCTTAAGGGACATACAGTTGAAACAGCCTGGCAGCGAGGATGGGACGAGCTGAAGAACGGCGATTTGCTAAAAGCCGCTGAGGAAGCCGGGTTCGAAGTGTTTGTCACACCGGACAAAAACATCCGTTACCAGCAGAATCTAGAGAAATATAAAATTGCGATCGTAGCGCTTGGAAATCCGCAATGGCCGGTGTTGCGTCATCATGTGAAACGAGCCGTGGCAGCCGTCAATGCTGCACAGCCTGGCACTTACTGCGAGGTTGAGATTCCGTAGCGGTGAAGGATGCCTAGTGCGCTCGATCTTTGGTCTTGTCTGCCACCACCGCGCCGCCCTTCATGACCCATTTCACCTTATAGATCGCCACATCGATGTCCGCCAGTGGATCGCCTTCTACGGCCACCAAGTCGGCAAGATAACTCGGCGCAACGGCCCCGAGTTCTTTTTCTTTTCCGAGTAACTCCGCTGCATTTGTCGTTGCAGTGCGCAGCGCTTGCTCCGGCGTCATTCCTGCTTTCACGAACCAGCCAAGCTCGCGCGTGTTTTCGCCAAACATGGTGTAGATGGCATCGGAACCCATGGCGAATTTCACTCCGGCCTTGTGCGCCTTTCGAGCCGTCTCCAGGTTGCGCTCAATAAACGCCTTGGTCTTCGCCTGAAAACCGTTGGTATAGCCAATCTTCTGCCAGTTGTCGAGGTAATAGCGGTTGTGATCGATCGTTGGGACGTAATACGTTCCGCGTTTGGCCATTTCCCGAATCGTGGCGTCGTCCATGTCCGTGGCATGTTCCAGCGAATCGGTTCCCGCGCGAACGGCGTCACGCGCGCCATCCGGGCCGTAGGAATGAATGGCGATCTTCTTGCCGAACTGGTGCGCGGCGTCTACCGCCGCTTTAATCTCTTCGTAGTTGTAGGTTTCGAAGCCGGTCACATCATCGTCCGTCCCCGTGGAGGCGTACATCTTGATGACGTCGGCTCCTGCGGCAATTTGTTGGCGCACGACGCGAAGAACTTCGGGAACGCCGTCGGCGATTCCACCGGCAGGCGGGTTTAACCCCGGTTTGTACGGCGTATTGGTGATGTAGAGCCCATAGCCGACGACGAACATGCGCGGGCCGATCATTTCGCCGCGATTGATCAAGTCGCGCATGGCGATGTCCAGGTATTGGTCGGCGCCAAGGTCGCGCACGGTGGTCACGCCCGATTCCAAAGTGCGCATGGCACCTTTGCGTGCGAGGAAAAGTTCCACGGCGGGAGGATTGCTCGTAAGTTGTTTCAGCATCGGCACGCCCGGGGTCTCGTCCGTATAAATGGTCATGTGCGTGTGCACGTCGATCAGTCCGGGCAATCCGGTGTATTTGGAAAGATCGATGACCTCGGCGCCCGGAGGAATGGACGAAGCATCCGTCGTGATATTGCGGATGCGGTCACCCTCAACGATTACAATCGCATTGGTCCACAGTTTTCCTTTGGCGTCCCACAATTTTCCGAACTTCACCGCTTTGAGCGATTTTGCGGCGGCCCGGTCCTGGGCATTCGTGTTCAGCGCGCAAATCGCAAGCAGGAAAATCGCCAGAAAAATCCGCGTCAGTTTCATCAGAACTACCCCTTGGCGCGCGGAAAATCATTCCGTGCGGCTCCTGACTTCTAATTCAGTTGGGAAAGGAAAGCAATCAGGAAGAACTGCGGCTCACGGCTGGCGGTGGGCGGTTTGGGTGGGCCGGGTGGTTGTACTCGTGGAACTGGTTGGGGGAAGCGGCGCGGCCACACCGGCGGTTTGCGAACCCAGGCCCAGTTGCTGCAGCGTTTTCGCATCGAGCTTGCCGCTGGGATTCAGCCCGTGCGCATCCTGGAATTTTCTCATCGCTTCCACGGTCGAGTCGTCCCACTTCCCATTGGGGGTCCCGGCGAACGAGCCGTCTTTCGCCAGCGCTTGCTGAATTTCAGAAATGCGGTCGGGAGTAGGGGCTTTTTGCCCCTTCTCCCACCGGCTCAGTTTTTTCGGCGCCCTCTTCCTGTGCGCGGTGCTCTTGGAACGGGCGGGCGAGGTTTTTTTCTGCGAAGTGGTCTGCGCCTTTGTGGAAGCCACGGACACACCCAGCCCGGCTGCAAAGAGCAGCGTCAGGGCCAGGTGGGTCGCTTTTCGCAGCTGCATAGGCTTTCGATGCGTGTTTCTAATTCCCTACTGCTGATTGTCCGCCGGTACCCTGCCAGAGAGGTACAGGGTCAGGAGACGGTCGCTGTCCTGGCGGCGAAGGACTTTGAAGACTACGTCTTCGCCAGCCTTGAGTTTTGAGACGGCCTTGCGATAGTCGGAAACCGAGGCAACGGATTCGTGGTTGATTTCCACGATGACATCGCCGCGGTCAAATTTCAGATCGTCGGCAAACGTCGCGGGCTCGACTTCCGTCACGAGCACACCTTTTTGCCCTTCCATTCCGACGCGATGCCCGCGGTCGGGTGTCAGTTCTTCGACGTGCAAGCCGTATTCCGTCGGCGCCGATTCACCGGAGCCGGGTTGATCCGTCATACGACCAGCCACATTCGGAAAGACTCGCGTGCGGTCTTCGACTGTAGCGGTTACTTCTTTTTGAGAGCGGTCGCGAACATACGTGAGTTTCACCTTGCTGCCGATGGCCGCCTGGGCGATCGGGTTCACGAGATCGTTCCCGGTCTTAACCGGTTGTCCGTTCACGCTGGTGATGACGTCGCCGCCTTTCAATCCCGCCTTCTCAGCGGGGCTGCCCGGCTCCACGCGTTCAATGACCAGGCCGTAGGGAGCGCCCAGAGATTTCAGGGTGATCGGATTCGTGCTCTGCTCTTCCTCGAAGCTGACTCCGATGGAACCGCGGGTCACGCGGTGATATTTGACGATCTGATCGTAAACGTTGATGGCGGTGGTGGATGGCAGTGCAAAGCCAACTCCCTCGTAGCCACGGCCGCCCGTAATGATCGCGGTGTTAATGCCGATGACCTGGCCGGCAAGGTCCACGAGCGGACCACCCGAGTTTCCTGGGTTGATGGCGGCATCCGTTTGCAAAAATCTCTGGAACTGGTGTGCGGCGCCGCCGATGCCTGCGCGATCCTTGGCGCTGACGATTCCTGCCGTGACGGTGGCTTGCAAGCCAAACGGGCTGCCAATGGCGAGGACCCAGTCACCCACTTGCACTCCGTCGGAATTACCAAGTTTGGCTGTCGGCAATTCCTTGTTCGCTTCAATCTTGATGACTGCCAGGTCCGTATCTTCGTCGACGCCGATGACCTTGGCGGTATATCGGGTCGTGTCACCGTTCAATTGAACCTGGATTTTTGTGGCCTGCTCGACCACGTGATTGTTCGTCAGGATGAAGCCGGCCTTGTCCACAATGACGCCGGAACCGAGGCTGCGCTCGGCTTGCGGTGGACCATCCTGCCTGCCGTCAAAGAAACGGTCGAAGAAATCCTGCATGGGATCGTCCTGGTCGGAGGGCTGCGAGCGGCGCTTCTTCGTTTGCCGACGCTCCATCACCTGAGTGGTGGCGATATTCACCACCGCGGGTTCCACACGATTCACAATCGATGAAAATGAGTTTGACGAAGGGATGGGATCGGGGACCGTCAACGCTGTTGCCGTTGCGCCTCCAAACCCAAGGGTTTTCGTAGCAGATACGCGGCCCGAAACCACCGACCCGATCATGATCCCCACCATGAGGGTCAAGACCACAAACACGGTGGCGAGAATCTTCCGCCGCCGCGCCCAATCAAAAAGTTCTTTCACTTGCTCTCCCATTTTTCCCTGCTCCTGTCTTTTGACCCCACAGCCGTTCGCGACAGTTCGTCTGCTCCAGATCGCCTCGAGAGTGTCCGGCGATTCTTCCAAAGTATAACATCCCTGATTCCAAGGGGTTTATACCTTCAAACGATGCCACGGAGCAATAACTGTCCTGACGGCCGGGTGGCCCTGCAAATCTCGTTCTCCATTCTATTGGACGCAGGAACTCCTAAATCTGTTGTCAAAAGGGGGTAATTATTTTCCCGTGGGGTTAAGCGAATGAAATCCAAGCATTTCTGGACATGCTCACTGGCTGTAAACCATTCAAAATTGTTAACACCTCGGGCTCCCATTGCGTCTAGCATTCCTAGCCGTCTCTCGCTTTGGATGGCTTGGACGTGGAACACACAGTTGACTTCCGAAGCGCAAGCGGAGAACGTCGGGTTGTGAACGCCTGGCCGGTGTCCCAATCGAATGATGACGACGGGCTTGTGCACGCCGCTCGCGAAGGGGACCGCGCTGCGTTCGGACGGTTGTACGACCGTTACGCGCGCATGGTGCACGGAATTTTGCTGGCGCGCGTTCCTCCACGCGAAGTGGATGACTTGTTACAGGAAGTCTTTCTCGCGGCGCTTAGGCAGTTGCACGCGTTGCGCGACGTTTCCCGGTTTGGCGCGTGGCTTTCCGCAATCACGCGCAACCGCGCCAACGATCACTACCGGAAATCCGGTCCGGAAGCGGCAGTCACCGAACCCGTTACGGAGGATCAGGCCGAGGGGCGCGCGACCGACCACGCCGCCGAGCAGGAAGCCGCCATGATCCTGGCAACTATTCGAACGCTTCCTGAGGCGTATCGCGAGCCGCTTATCCTGCGGCTGGTGGAAGGCATGACTGGGCCAGAAATCGCGGCGCGCACTGGCCTTAAGCATGGGTCGGTTCGCGTCAATCTTTGCCGCGGGATGCAACTGTTGCGCGAAAAGCTGGAGGAGACGGCGAAGAACACATCGTGAGCGGAATTGCCAGGAACACCAAGCCCATGAACGATGAGAAGAGGCCGTGAAGAGTAAGGACGAATCGATGAAAGACGATTACTTGTGGGACGGCTCGGGAGAGCCTGATCCCGAGGTTCAAAAACTGGAGAAGGCGCTGGGGCGTTATCGCCACGAACGCCCTGCGCCCTCATTTGAACAGGTTGAAATGGTTCGACCTGAGAAGAATCGCCCGCGCTTTCTAGGATTCCGCTTGTCGTTTGCGTTTGGAGCTGCGGCCGCGATCCTTCTTGTTGCGGCCACAGTTTATTTTTATCTGCGTCCAAAACCGGTCTCCAATCTCGGCCCTGCCTGGGAAGTTGCGCGCTTGGAAGGCGCGCCGCAGGTGGGTTCTAAATCTATGGGGGCTAACTCGGGACTGGAAAAGCTTGGAGTCGGCCAGACGCTTGTGACTGACAGCACTTCGCGAGCCGCCGTCTCGCTGGATGAAACCGGCCGCGTGGAAGTCGATGCGGGATCGCGCCTCCGCCTGGTCACCAACGGGCCCGGGCGAAAGCGGCTTTCGCTGGAACTCGGCACGATACACGCCACCATCTGGGCACCGCCCGGCCAGTTTGTCGTGGACACCCCTTCCGCTGTCGCGGTCGATTTGGGTTGCGTTTACACGCTGCATGTGGACGAGTCCGGTGCTGGCCTTCTTCGTACAACCATGGGCTGGGTAGGTTTCAAACTAAATGGCCACGAATCCTTCATCCCTGCTGGCGCCGTTTGCGCCACGCGGCCCAAGATCGGCCCGGGAACTCCGTATCTGGAGGACGCCACGCCCGCATTTCGTGACGCGCTGTCCCGATTTGATTTCGGTTCGAATACCCCGGCGGAACGTAACGCGCTGCTCGGCATCATCCTTGTTGACGCGCGCAAAAACGACGCACTTACACTTTGGCATCTGCTCTCCCGCGTCAGCGATGCGGATCGCCCCGGTGTTTATGACCGCCTCACTGCGCTCGCTCCTCCACCAGCAGGCATAACTCGCGAAGGCATTCTCCGCCTCGACCGCCAGATGCTCGACACCTGGTGGAACTCGCTTGGCTACGGCGACATCTATCTGTGGCGCACCTACGAGCACGACTGGTCTCAGCCTGCACCTAACATCAAATGAGTCTTGCACGACTACGAAGAATTCCTTCTGGCTCCCATCCGAGACGCTAATGATCGGCACCGTGAAGGCATTCGGTCATCTTGCAATAGTTATCTCCGAGAACACAGGACTCGCTTTCCTATGTTCCTCACGAGTTTAACCCTCAAAATCAAACTGTCGATTACACCCTATGCGCTCCCCTGACATGTTCGACATAATTTTTGTGCTCGTTGTTCTATTGGTGAGTGGGCGGTTAGTATTGGTTGAACTCCGCGATTTCTTCAGACGGCTTTCAAGTCGGCATTGGCCTTCTACGAGTGCCACTATTCAAAGGTGAGCCGTCGGACGCGTGTCAGGGCCAGGACGTTTTGTGGGTCATTGTAGCTTTTTCGGGTATAGATTCATCGTCCAGGGCGTTAACTACATCGGCCGTTTTGCAGTGCTCGCCAAAGAAGTGCGGGCGGGCGAACTGCAAACCAAACTAACTGGCAGATCCATTGATATCCGCTACAACCCATCCGACCCAAACGTATCTGTAGTCGCTGAGTTGCATGATCCACTGTTTGATGGCTTGAGTGCGACCCAGAATCCTGATCGGCTCAATCAGGCTCCTCTATTCCAGATTACGGCAAAGACCGAGAAATAGATCTAGGCGCAGAGAAGTTAACATTCTTCCGGTCGGAAGCGTCTTGTCTCCTGAAGGCTGAAACAATTCGGAAGGAGATTATAGAATCCATGAAAACATATCGTATTCATTCACCGAGATTCATCGCCGTATTACTAATTGCCATGCCGTGCTTCGCAAGCGTCGCCCAGGCAGGCCCTCCGCTAATTTGCCACGCCATTGAAATAGGTCAAGCAAAGTCCTTGCCGTGGATCAGCCACAGCTGGAACCTCAGCGGCGGGGAGAACTACGATGTGAAGAATCTCGTCCGGGACACGCTGGACATTCTCGGCCCCGACACGCCCGTGCTGGTGCGGATGGAAACTCTTCGCCGTGCGACGCTCTATGCTCGCAAGGATCCCTTGGTAGCGAAGGAACTTGTCGCGAGACTTCACGCACGCGCCACCGCGGCGGAATCTTCCGGCCGCCCCGATGCGCTGGCTTGGTTCGACGCCGGCTATCTGGCGGAAGCCTACAAACAATGGCTGGGACAGAATTTGCCGCACATGACCGACGGCATGCGAATGGATCCCAATCCAGCTGCCGGCGTCGACGGGTATTCCCTGGTGAAAAAAGCGATCGCCCTGCGCGGAGCGGATCCGCAAATGGAGTTTGCCGCGGCGCTAATCACGCTCTCCGGCCCGCAAGAGGAACACAGGCAGCACGCACAGAAAGCCATCGCCGGCGCGAAGAGCGATTCTCTCCTTGCGCAAAACCTGGCGACTCCCTTCCTGGGGCAGCAAAGCCAGACGGTGTCCGCGATGCCCGCCAAAAACTCTGGCCCAAACTGAAGGGAAAACCGCTTGCCAACTACAGGGGCGCAGCCCGCCGCGGCGGGCTGCGCTCCTGCAAAACCCGACCGAGCTCTCACCTCGTTGGCCGGAAACACAATGGTCTTGACTTTCATCCTTGGCTCAAGCATAAAAGAAGGAGCCGGCGTTGCGGCGAGTGTGGAAGTCACACTTAAAACGTGGCGATTTAGGGCAACTTGCTCCACGTAAAAAACTGCTAAAGGGCTTTTCGAGTTTCCCAGAAGATTTTCTGAGACCCTCCGAGCACTTTGGCACGGAGGGTTTTTCGTTTCTACTCTCCGCGCTGCCCCAAATCGAATTCACCCTGACGTCCCGGCTATGTGAGCAACGGCTTTGCCGGTTCTGGCGGCAGAGCCTGCAGCACTGCTATTAGCAGCGAGGCTGCCTGAAAGGTAGATGGAAATGTCCGGTCACTATGAACTCCGATGTCGGGAATGCGGCAAAACCTGCGGCAACGCTCCGCGCTCGTTCTGCGAAGACTGCTTCTCTCCCCTCGAAATCGCCTACGATTACGATTTCCTGAAGAAAATCGCGCGCCGCGAGAATCTCGCCTCCCGCGACTTCAATATGTGGCGCTACTCCGAGTTGCTCCCGCTCCCCGAAAGTTTCGTTGGACCAAACGCCGTCGGCGGCACGCCTCTCGTCGCTTCGCGCAAGCTGGCCTCCCGCTGGGGCCTGAAGAATCTCTATTTCAAAAACGACGCCGTGTGCTTCCCTTCTCTGTCCTTCAAGGATCGCGTCGTCGCCACGGCTCTCGCCGCCGCGCGCCGTTTCAATTTCACGACCGTCGGCTGTTCCTCCACGGGGAATCTCGCCAATGCCGTCGCCGCGCAAGCCGCGCAGCAGGGCTTCGACGCCTGCGTCTTCATCCCCGCGGACCTCGAGCCCGCCAAAGTGCTCAACACCGCCGTCTACGGCGCGCGCATCGTTCGAATCAACGGCAACTACGATCAAGTCAACCGGCTCTGCGCGCAAATCGCCGACCGCTTTCAATGGGGCCTCGTCAACGTCAACCTGCGCCCTTATTATTCCGAAGGCTCCAAGACCCACGGCTACGAAATCGCCGAGCAGCTGGGCTGGACACTCCCCGACAACGTGGTGGTACCGATGGCTGGCGGCTCGCTGATCGGGAAGATCGCCAAGGCATTCAACGAACTCGTCACGCTCGGCTGGGTCGAAGCCAAGCCGGTAAAATTCTTTGGCGCGCAAGCTACCGGCTGCTCGCCCATCTCCGACGGCGTGAAGCGCAATCTCCAGCGCTTCGAACCGCAAAAACCGAACACCATCGCGCGCTCCCTGGCCATCGGCAATCCCGCCGACGGGCCTTACGCCATCAAGTTGATCCGCGAATCCGGCGGCTGGGCGGAAGACATTTCCGATCCCGAAATCGTGGACGCCATCAAGCTGCTCGCCGAAACCGAAGGCATCTTTACAGAGACGGCGGGAGGCGTCACCGCCGGCGTCACGCAAAAACTGATCGCGCAAAATCGCATCAAGGCGGACGAAACCACCGTCGTGTGCATCACTGGCAACGGCTTGAAAACCACAGACGCCATCGCCGCCGAATTTCCGGCCGCCGAAGCCATCGCCCCGCGCCTCGACGCCTTCGAAGCGCTCCTCGATCAGCAATTTGCAGCCACCGCTGGAAAAGGAAATTGAGAGGACTAACGAACATGCCAATCACCGTCGAAATCCCAACGGCGTTCCGGCGCTTCACCGACGGCGCGCCGAAAATCGACTGTAGCGCCATCACCGTTGCCGATGCGCTGAACCAGCTCACCACGCGCTTCCCCGATCTCTCGCGCCACGTCCGCGACGACCAAGGCCAAATCCGCCAGTTCCTCAACGTCTACCTCAACGAAGAAGACATCCGCTTCCTCGGCGGCGAATCCTGCTCCCTCAAGGAGGGCGATCGCGTCCTGCTCGTCCCCTCCATCGCCGGGGGCTAGCCCGCCGACTCAGCGCTAGACCACCCTTCGTTGCGTTATTCTGTACCGGCAACGGAGGAAGCAAAATGCCCTACTACGCACTTTTCTATGAAATGGCTGATGATTTCATGGCTCGCCGCGCCACATTTCGCGACGAGCATCTTCGCCTGGCACGCGAATCGCATGCGCGCGGCGAGCTCGTACTTGGCGGCGCCATGGCAGATTCGCCTGCAACGGCGCTCCTGGTCTTCAATTCCTCCGACGCGACCGCTGCGGAGAAATTCGCGCGTCAGGATCCATACGTCAAGAATGGCGTCGCGAAAAACTGGAAAGTCCGCCCGTGGACCGTGGTGGTAGGCAACGAGGAACCACGCGTCAGATCCGCGGAGTCTGCCTGAAGCCGCAACTTTTCTCCCCTTGCCGTGTTTCTAGAAGTATGAGAATAAGGCTTCTCATCTACGCTCTCGCTTCCCTGCTGCTTCTGGCCTGGCACGCGCCTTTCCGCGCCGTCGCCTCCCTAATCTCGGATATCCGGGAACTATAAGCCCAGGCAAGTCGCCATCGTTCCTCTTCAAGCCAAAATTCATTCGCCGCTGGCCCATCTTCGGGTACACTAACGTCCACAATTTTCACGCTATTTCCTAAGGAGACCTTTATGTCCGAAGCCGCCCTGAGTGGCGCCGAATTCAAGAAGCAGCTCCGAGCCGGCCAGCCCAAGCTTGGCCTGTTCCTCAACGCGCACAGCCCCACGGTCGCCGAGCAGCTCGCTCATAGCGGCTACGATTGGCTGCTTGTGGACACGCAGCACGGCCCTATGGGCTACGAAAAACTTTCCGCCATGCTTTCGGGCATTGCGAATGGCGGCGCGAAATCGATGGTGCGCGTCGGCGGGTTTGCCGATCGCCCCGGCATCCAGCAGGCGCTGGACCTCGGCGCCGACGGCGTGCTCATTCCCTACATCAATTCCGCCGACGAAGCTCGCCAGGCGGTGAGTTGCACGAAATACCCCACCACGGGAACGCGCTCCGTCTACTTCCCGCAACGCAGCATGAACAAGGCCGGGCTTCTCGGCTACGCCGGCGGCGCTAATACCAACCTCATCGTCGCCCTGCAAGTCGAGACAGCCGATTGCATCAAGAACATGCCGGAAATCGCCGCAGTGCCCGGCGTGGACATTCTCTTCCTGGGCCAGAACGACCTCTGCATGTCCATGGGCCTCTACGAAAAATACGAATTCCCCCACATGTACACTTCTCCCGAGCTGGGCGCCGCCACCGAAAAGCTGGTCGCGGAAGCGCGCAAGAACAGCGTCATCCTTGGATTATTTCTCTTCGGCACCGCGCGCGTGGGCGAGTTTCTCGACAAAGGCTTCACCTTCATCAGCATCGGCAACGACCTCCACCACGTTCTCACGCAAGCAGGCGCCTACGTCAATGACGTCGAAGGCATCGCCAAAGCAAAAGGCAAATCCTGGACGCGCCGAACCACTGCTTTGTTCTAGTTGGGGATCCCTACACGCAAAAAAAGGCGGCTCGCTACTGCGAGCCGCCTTTTTTTTCAATCCGCCCAAGCCAGCCGCTATCTTGCCTCGCTCGTACGTAAAATGAGCCGTTGCCGCTTGCGCATTCGTGCCACCCCGTGGCCGACTACCGCCGCGATCAGTCCAAATGGGACGGGGGACACCCACCAGCCCGTTACCAGATGCACTCCGGCATAGCAGAACAGAAAACCCCAGACAAACTGACTCTTTTCCAAAAGAATTCCCACCGCTGCGCCGGAGATCACGTAACTGGCGCACAAAACGACCGTCGCAATCAGCCCGGCGTCAAGCCGCGCCCGGGCGGCGTACTCCGTGGCCGTTGGAATGATTCGCAGATACGTTGCCGCTGGAAGACCAATCGCCAGGATTCCTGCGAGCACAAGTCGCGTCGTTGAAAACCGCTCCGCGAAGGGCACCAGAAAATTTCGAATTCCTCTCCAGAACGCCTTCTTACTCACCACGTATCCGGTGGCCGTTCTTTCGAACGTTTCGCGTTCCACTTGAAATTCCGAAAACCGGCGATGCTGCTTCTGATAGAACTCAAACATCCGCGGCACACTCATCTCCGCGGAGACCGGTACCCCCAGCTTCGTTGCCCGTGCATCGTGCTTCTTCTTCAGTGCCGCCAAATCCTCTTTATAGGCGTATTCCTGAACGACATACTCCGGCGGGTGATCCAGCACCGTCCTCCATTGCATATTCCTGGTAGTGAGTTGCTTCCCGTCCGTGAACACCGTCAAGAAGGATACGTTTGAAGCAAGATTCGCGGATTCCACGCCGTCCACTCTGGACTTCACTTCCACTGCCATAACCGTGCAGGCGGCGCGATCCGTGGGATTGATGTAGCGCCGCATCAGATTTGCGCCGTAATTTCTCACATGGTAGGTGCACATCGGGGAGTACTGCAGTTGCAGAAGCTGCTTGTCGTAGGGCTCGAAGAAAGCTTGCTGCTTTGGCGTTAATGCTTCCGGCGGAACCTCTTCGAATTCGTACTCGGCGGGAATTGCGGCTACATTGCGCCGCAAGTGCGGCATGCTGCCGAACAGAATTCTCGCCGCCGTCGCGAGAAAAACCAGCAGATCGACGTCCAACCGAAGCGTCGCCACGCCCACACCTCTCTTTCGCCAGCGTAGCAACTGCGTTCGGTTTCAACAATGGAACCCCCGTCCCCGAGTTTCGAGAGCGCCAATGTCGCTTTTTGGCGTGGGCACGCCCACAAAGAGAAATGCTGCCCGCAGTAGCGAGGCGCCTTTCTTGCTTTGGATTATTCGGCTTGTCGAAAATACCTAGAGCAAGCTCATCTGCCGGCTTTCGAGGGCGAGCAGTTTTTTCTTGTTGGGCAAGCCGCCGCCGAAACCGGTCAGGCTGCCGTCGCTGCCAATGACGCGATGGCAAGGAATGATGATCGGAATGGGATTGCAGCCATTCGCAAGGCCCACCGCTCGCACCGCCTTCGGATTTCCGATTCGTTGAGCCAGTTGCAAGTACGAAATCGTTTCGCCATAGGGAATCGCGCGCAGGCTGTTCCAGACGCGGAGTTGAAACTCCGTTCCCTCCGGCGCCAGCGGCAAATCAAACGTTTTCAGTTCGCCGCCAAAGTAAGCATGCAATTGCCGCATGACTTCCGCAAAAGGCGTTTGGTCTTCACGCCAATCGGGTTGCACCAAAGAGGCTCGCTTGCTGCTCTCGAAACTCAACTGTCGCAGGCCCTGCTCGTCACCCGCCAAGAGGAGCTTGCCAACAGGGCTCTCTATCCTGGTGTAGGCCATCCCGCTCATGGGTTGCCGTTTCGCCGCCGCTCCCAGTCCATTCATTCCTGGTTCCTCACTTCGCGGTCTGGACCGCGTAGGGACTCGCGGCCCGGTATCTCTTCTCAAATTCCTCGCGCGTGCACATCGTCTTGATATCCGTAATGCGATCCACGGCCAGTATGCCGTCGAGGTGATCGATCTCATGCTGCAGCAGCTCGGAAAGATTGCGCTCCTCGCCCGCGCGGATTTCGTGCCACTTTCCGCCCAAATCCTGATAACTCACAGTGATTTCGCGATGCCGTTCCACCTGCATAAAAATAGATAGAAAACTCAGGCACGCATCCCACACCACAATCTTTTCCGCGCTCCGCTCCGTAGTTGCGGGATTCACCAGCGGCCAGGGCTCTTCGCCCGGCAGCCGTAGAAAAATCACGCGCGAACTGACGCCAAGCTGCGGAGCTGCGATGCCTCGGCCATAGCCCGTCGTTTTGCGCCAATGCGCCAGGGTATCCGCAAGGTCTTCCACCAACGCCCGAATTTCAGGCGCTGCGGGGTTCTCCACGCGCTTCGCCACCTCGCGTAATCCCGGATCACCCAGCTGCAATACCGTCCGAACCGCCATCCCCTTCACCCTCTAAACCGCTTCGGGTACTTCCCACCTTCCCGATTCCCCTGCCTTGAACACTGCCTCAATCACCGCCATATTGGCAATCGCATCCTCCAGCGGCACGGGAACTTCGCCTCCTTCGCGAATCGCGCGCGAGAACGCGTCCCCCTGCACCGCATATTGGTCGCAAACCGGAATCGCTTCCATCCGAATCCCTCCGCCAAACACATCGCGCCCATCATCGATGAAAATCCGCGTGGGCCTGTCATTCGGCGCATTAAACGGTATCTCAATTTCAATTCTTCCCTTCGTCCCCAGAAATTGCATCCGCTGATACGGCACCAACTGCGTGCTGCACGTAAACACCGCCTGCCCCGACGGAAACTCCATCACCGCCGAAGTCAGCCGGTCCGTCGCAAATTCCGGATCATTCTCCACGATTCCCGCCACGCGCACCGGCTCTTCGCCGAAAATCCAGCGCGACGTGGTAATCGGGTAGCACCCGATATCCATCAATCCGCCTCCGCCCCACCCCGCCACGTTCCGCACATTTTTCGGATCGCGGTTGAAGTAGCTGAACGTCCCCACAATCGCTCGCAGCTCCCCGATCACCCCGTGCCGGATCAGCTCCAGCGTCCTCAGCCACTGCGGATGCGTCTTCACCATGAACGCTTCGCCGATCTTGACTCCGCAGCGGTCCCGCCCCGCCAGCAGCATCCTCGCTTCCGCCGCCGTCAAGCTCAGCGGCTTCTCGCACAGCACATGCTTCCCCGCCTCCGCCGCCTTCACCGACCACGGCACATGTAAATGATTTGGCAGCGGATTGTAAATCGCCTCAATCTCCGGATCCGCTAACAGCGATTCGTACGAACCATACGCCTTCGCAATCCCCAAGGCATGCGCGGCATCCTCCGCCTTCCGCGCATCCCGCGAAGCAATCGCCGCCACCTCGCTCCATTGCCCCCTCTGCATCCCCGGAATCACCTTCTTCACCGCAATCCCCGCCACCCCCAGCACTCCCCACTTCACCTTGTCTTCACTCATTGCATCTCCCTTATCGGATTGACCTGCCCCCTCGGGCCGCGCACGGAATCATACGACACGAAGCTCTCCTCGAACCTGAACTCCCCTCGCGCTACTCAACAGCAGTCCCATTACTCTCAATTGCACGAATAACTCAGCGGATGTACTAGAACGCACAGACATTGACTCCTCGAATCGTCAAGCTAGCGCCTTCGAGAGTTCCGCTCCTGGCCATACTCTGCGAAAACTTGGGAGGAAAGAATGAGATTTCGTAGTATCTCTCTAATGCTTTTCCTGGCACTGGCATCGAATGCCTATGCCCAAGCACCTAACCTGCAAACAGCGGGCAAGTTTGCGGTTCTGGCCGGGGCTGGCGTCACCAGCGCTGATGCGGGAACCACCATTATCGGAAATGTCGGAAGTTCTCCTACACCAACGGTCACGGGACTTCTGCCAATCCAGGTCACTGGCACGTTGTACACGGCCGCGAACGCCGTTGTGAACACAGCCCAGACGGACCTAACAGCCGCCTACCTTAGTGCCGCGCCGCCCAGGGCGTGTACGAGGACCCTCACTGGCGTTGATCTGGGCGGACTTAATCTGGGCCCGGGAGTTTACTGTTTTTCGTCATCGGCGCTGCTGACTGGCACTCTGACACTGACCGGCAGTGCCACCGACGTGTGGATCTTCCAGATCGGCAGTACTCTCACAACCGCCACGGGTGCCAAAGTTGCTTTTGCCGGCGGCGCCTCACCCTGCAATGTGTTCTGGCAGGTCGGATCCTCCGCGACCATACAAACGGGCAACGATTTTGCCGGCAATATTATGGCGCTAACGAGCATCACGCTGAATGGCGGCACCTTGACTGGTCGGGCCCTGGCTAGAAACGGCTCGGTCACCATCAGCGGTAAGGAAACCATCATTAACGGGTGTTCGGGGTCTTCCAGCGCGCCTTCCATCGTGCTCTCCCCTGTAACATCCTCGATCATTTGCGGCGCCACCGGCTCAACCATCACCAAAACCGCGGTCGTTTTGTCAAATGGTGTCCCCGTCGCGAATACCCTCGTAACGTTTAAAATCACCGCTGGCCCGGACGCTGGCAAGACCGGGACCGCTACTACAGATTCTTCCGGCACTGCGACATTCACATTTGCGGGGCCCTTTTCATTAACCTCATCGGCGGGAGATTCCATTGTCGCCACCGCGAACGGCGGATCGGTTGTCTCCAACACAACCTTTGCCACCTGTTCCGGTTCCACTTCAGGTGCATTTTGTTCCACTGCGCCATCTCCCACCGTCAACGTAACCGCTGTGACGGCAGGTCCCCCTAAACAGGTCGTTTTCTCGGTTCAGGCTCCCGCCGGATTGTTTTCGGTGGTCTCCAACACTCCTCCGACCACGAATGCTACGGTCCTTATCCCACACTTCGATCATGGAACGACCCTGGCTTTGGGAGTCACCGCCACGAAGATCAATCAGTCGGCGTCGGCAGTGGTGGAACTTACTGTTACCGATCTATGTGGCAAAACAACTGTCTTTGATCCCGTATTCGCCACCATCACAATTCCCGTCGTTGGCTTCCGTTTTCAGCTCCGTCATGTTGAAAAATTCGACTTCGATCATTGGGTAGTAGCTCACTTCGACGGCATCGTCCGCGCTGAGGGAATAGTATTCCTTCAGAACGATACTCCCGGAGTGGAATCGCTGGTGATCACCGTCAATGGGAAGCAGTTTAGAACTCAGCTTGCGGATGGAAAAACCAAAAAGATCGATATCTCATCCGCTTTGTTCCATGGAACCAACACCGTTACGATCGCCGCTTTCGGCGATCGAGGAAGTTCCATCGATTTGGCCATCTCCGACGGAAAGTAATTCTACTGCCGGGTTCGCACTTCACATTCTCCAGGTCAGCCTGGGTGGACCGAACCCGGTATTCTTCTTGCTTGCATCCGCAAAACACCTGCCGAAGCAGATATACCCTTTGGGTGCGCGCCCTAATGCACCTGACCTGTCCTGCGCATTCTCTCCATTGCCAACCGGACCGGCCGAACCAAGTAATATGCCACAGCGAGAGCGCTCGGCAGCGGCAGAAACCAGCGGTCACGTTCTGTCGGCTTAAGTTTATTCCAGAAATACCGGAGGAGGATTTTCGTCCGGTCCCGCAAGCGTTCACGCATCTCAACCTGACAAGTAATTCCACCTTTCAGACCCCAGCGTTCCCCGGGCTCTTCGAAAAAGCGAGTACCGGCTTGCGCAGCCAAAGCTTTCGCAGTGCGATCGATCCTCAGACCCTGGCCGAGTTTTGGAGGCACGGTCGCCCCAAGCAATTCCTGCGCCAGGAGAAGACCCGTCCCCAAGGCACGCTTAAGGCCGAGATCGTCCGCTTCACGCAGCACGTACTGCCACTCTAAATCAGGAACCGCCAGGATCTCGGCGATGTCGCAAATCAACTTTAGTTGTACCCACTGGTGCTTGGCCGCATGCATGGAAAGAACCAACAGGTAGGTTTCCAGCCGCAGACTTTGCACTTCCACTCCCTCTATGGAAATCGTCTCTAAATGCTGCTGGAACCGCTCAGGATCTCCTCCAAGACACGCTGCTCTGCTCGTATATCGCCAGTGCAAATCCAAACGTACCTTTCCATCCGTACGATAAAGCAGCATTTCGTGGTTCTCGCGCAAGAAATGGTTCAGATCGCCAGTGTCCACCCTCTGAGGTGCGTAACCACGGTCGATGAGGAGACGTCTTGCTCGCAAGGCATCCCGCTCGCAAACCATAATGTCTAAATCGCCAAACCCTCGCAGCGACAAATCGCCATAGAGCCTGACGGCCAATGCTGGTCCTTTGAAGGGCACTGCCGGAATACCCCACGAGTCGAGGTAGCCTAATATGCCCACCAATTCCTTGCCGAGTAGCCGGCACTCCACTGCCTCCGCCTCGTACCGCGCTCGCAGCGGCTCAAGGACGCCGTTCGGCACAAGATCTGGACAGATTCGGTGCAGGTTCCAATAAGTGAGCGGCAGCGTGTCGTGACGGAGCATCAGTCGAATGAATTGGACCCAGTCTATCTCTTTCCGAGCGGCTTCTCTGATCCGCTGCGACATTTCCGCGTTGGCCCGAGTGCGGGCGCAACAGAGAAGCAGTTCCATTTCTGCGCGAGTCGCCGCGCCCCGGAGTTGCCCGGTCTGTTCCGCCATGATCTTGTTTCCCGTCATGATTGCAGCATCTCCCGAAATCGAATGGAGAGCTGATCAAAGTCACGTCCCGTTTCAAGGCGGTAGCACGGCGTGGACGCCACCAGTCCCCTCAAGGTATCCAAATGAGCGCGGCACGAGTTGGTCTCTGTGAGCAAGACGTTGGGAACCATCTCCAGCAACGCTTCGTCAGGATCCATCCTGGTGACCACACTGGTCTCAGATTCCGCAATACGAGGAATCACAACGGCTGCAGGCCGAGCTTCAGGCGCCACTTTCGCGCCGTAAACCTGTATCGGGTGGATTTGCCGCTTCCGCCATCCACAACGCTTGGGAGCGCTCAAGAGAAAACTCAGTTCCGGAAAAAACGCGGCGGTTTGGTCACTGACATCCACCTCCTCAGGAAATGCCAGGACCCGGAACCCTTGCGGTTGGTCAATTAGAAAGACCATGTCATCGCTCATGTAGTCAAAATTTGCTCTGAGCGAGGCGACCGTGAGCGTGGATTTGCCTGCTCCGCTCGTGCCTGGAATCAGCAGGCACTTGCCATTTGTGCTGAAGCCGCCGGCGTGCAGGCTATACAGGCCGCGCCGCTTCAATATTTCAACCAGGCATATCGTGAACAGAAGATGAGTGGCAAGCCAAAGGTTCTCAATCTCCGGCTCGAGCACGGAGAAGTACGCGACACCGGAGTCGGGGTTGCACAATACCCGGACGCGCTCACCGTAGCAAAGGTAGAGTAGGTCTTCGGCTTCAAAGTAGCTGGCCTCGCCGCCCTCCAGTTGATAGAAAGGCTTTCCCCGCCCGGACGGTTTCCAGACGCGATGCACTTTCGAATTCGAAACGGACTCGAAGTCAAAAAAAAGAGTCTCGGCGCATTCCCCATTCGAGGGAAGCATTTGGAATCTGGAATCGAGGCAAGTTGCAATCGCAGCCGACGAGGACACCTCGAGATTCAGGCCGTGAAATCCGAAGGTTTGTCTGCATTTGCTGTTGTTCACGGCCTTGATTGCTCCAGCTCATTTTCTCCGGAGGGGATCATGTTCCCGCGGGCGATGCCTGTTAAGCGGTACATCTCCGAATACAAGGGTCGCGGATCGCGCGTTTCTAAAAAGGGAACTCCGTCTTTGACCAACCAGCAATGGCCGGCAAACTCCCCATCGATTTCGCCCATGCCGAAACACAGAGACACGTCTACTCCGTCGCGGCGAAAAAAGTAGTATCGCGTGACCCCCCGTGTGAGGCATCCCGGGCGCACGAAGGGCCGGCCCTCGCGGATCGCCTTTTCCACGTACTCGGTAATCTGTTCAATTCGATCTCGGTCCGCTGGCCGAGCAGCCCGCGGCTCCAGCAGAGCTTGCAGTCGCCATATTTTTAGCCGAAGGAGTACCGGAACAATCGCGGCGAAGCACGTTATCTGTAAAAAGAGAAATACATCGGAGATGATTCGTTTGCCCATGACTCACCTACGCGCTTGCTCGATGTTGGAGATCAGCAGCAATCGAAGTGGACCCATGGATATCTGCAAACGCCGCGAAGCCGCCGGCCGAACGTGACCTGCTCTCTTTAGTCACCAACTCCTGCTCGTCCAAAGTCCGGCGCCTGCGGGGATGAGCCGGACAATTCGCATCGCAGGCCATCGTTTATGCAAATCTCTGAGCCACCCCGCTCCCGTCCCCGTTCAGACGGTCTCCACCACACTCGACAACAAGATTCTTGGTTCGTAAATCCTCAAGTACTTCCAGGATGTCCGCCTTTATCATTTCGGCGGGGGCGTCATATTCCTTCGCCAGCAAGCAAACCATTTCCGCCATCCCATGCGTTCCGTCGCAGAGCTCCCATATTCTGTGGCCTACCTCGTTCAGCGCGTAGTAACTCCCGTCCTCCATATTAAAGAGCAACACTTCCTGCGACCCCTTCTGGACAATGATCTGCTCCTGACGTCTGGGGCAGCTGCCAAAGTTCGGTTTCTCTTTCATCGTCTATCTCGGGTACCCAATCGCTTGGCGCTTCTTCCGTGGAGCTTCGCTCTTTAACCCTTTCTGGATCCGCAAGCAAACACGCCAACGCGCCTTTGCCCTTCTTGAGCAGGCGCGCGCGGCCTTTCTTCTCCGGTTTCCGAAGGCAAGGAGAAGTTCGGTACTGCTAAACCAGCGCTCCTTGCCCCCGCTTATCGTTTATGCCAGTCCCTTCAAAAACTGAATTTAGTAACCAGCCTTAGAAGTCCCAGACACCGTAGCCTCGGCTTTACATACTTCTTCATGGTCAGCTCCACCTTTCCATCTTCAGTTTGATCGCAAACTGCAGATTGTGAATATTCATCGGCATTGAAAAACCGCTTCCGGTTCTCCGTTACTTTTTGCGATGCTTTTCGATGTAGGTGGGGTGAACAGTTTTCGCCTGTCCGGCCAAAAATCCCGCCATCAGGAACTCCGCTATTCATGTTCTCGCACGGTGATCGTGACCACCACTATTTCCACCGTAGTCGTTGAATGGCAATTCCCTCTGGTCTCCTGGACGCCTCACGGAGGCGGCTAGAATGAAGCGGCTGGACTATTTGCAACAAAAACTCCCGCATTCACTACACGAGACGGGAATGCTAGAAGGCTCAGAGCCATATGTCTGTTCAATACTGCACACGCTACACGCACTCCCCATTCCACCTTGCCGTCGCTCATTGATCTCCCTCGTCGTCCCGGCGCTGCTCTCTCTTAATTCCCAGCTACTCTAACACCAGCCCTCTTTGCATCCCCCTCTCTCAGGCCAATGGATCGACACTTTCTGTTGAAAGTGTGCCGACCGTCCCCCATGCCGTCCCCCATGCCGTCCCCCGTTTCCCAGTGTTTCCCTAGTCGTTTTCAGGCTGCTCAGTTTGGCCAGTGTGAACTACTATTGTTACGGCGCAATGCATAAACGGACCAAGATTTCCTTCGGCCTTCTTTTCTTGCTCGGCTACGGAGCATTGGTTTTCCTCTATCCCATTTCAGCATTTTGGTGGCATCTCAGGCATGGAAATTCCATCAAGTATGTCAACACCTCCATTTTTGTACCTCCCGGCTGGACGACAACTACCACTTCTCGAATGGCAGTCCTATCCAAGCGATCAGTTACGATCTTTTCGAAACTGGATGTTCTAGCCATGGTGGCTCCATCACCTATTCCTAATCCCCCCACCACAGAGAGCACAAAGGAAGACCTTTACAAGTCTTTTCCAAGCGTTTACTGGGCGTCGGACATGGTTAAGGGCCGAAGTACAGTCAAAGGCCCCATCCGCTTAGGCCCCGACGAAAATGAGGCGATTTGCATGCAGTCAACTTCTGTCGATAAGCCGAATCTGACGGAACTCTTCTGCCTTATCCATCGGGGTCGGTGGCAGGCGACGTTCGAAGGGCGTCCCCAAGAACTGGACGAGTTTTACCGCATCATCCTCTCGCCCCCTGGCGAATAGCTGGCACGCTTACGGTTGATTGGATGAGTGCACCGAGAGGGAGACCGGGAGACATACAGGACGTTTCCGCCTTGACTTTTTCTCTTCAAAACCCGGCCGCGGCTTCCGCAACCGTGGGATAAAACTCGATGAGCTTATCGACACTCGTGAGCCTCAGCGTATCCCCGACCATTCCGTTCACTCCCGCGATGCGCAGCGTCCCGCCGCATTTCTTCAGCTTCGCATGGCACATCACAATGATGCCCACGCCGGTGCTGTCCACCACCGTCACGCCTCCCAGGTCGAAAACAACTTTCTTGCGGTTTTCCTTCAGCAGCTCCGCCAGCTTCCATTCCACAGTCTTCGCGTCGTTCCCCAGGACAATTCGCCCGTTCATTTCCAACACCGCAATGTCCGGCTCAATCTGTTTCCGCCCAATCGTCAAAATCATCGGCGTCCCTCCACTCCCCGGCGCACGCATCTTAGGCCGCGCTCACCGCTCCGTCAATGCCACTGGGAACTCGAAGCTTTAGGCAATGTCTTGGTCACGGTACCTCCAGCCATTCCGTACCGGTTTGTGGAAAACTTGACTCACCAGTTCCCTATTTATCTTTCTTGCATACTCCCCCAGGTGTTGGAATATAATCTTTCCGCGGCTCTCGCCTGCCAAAAATGCCGCGCCGTTTTCGCATTGTGCCGGCCTCGCAATTGGGGCAGAAGCCAGCACCAGGGGAATGCATGAGAAACAAGAATGGGTTTTCGCTCATCGAGCTGCTAGTCGTTGTTGCGGTTATTCTGATCATTTCCGCAATCGCGGTTCCGAATTTCTTACGCTCTCGCGAACGCGCCAACGAAGCTTCCGCCGTCGCTTCGATGCGCGTCATCAACACCGCCTCGGTGACCTATTCCATGACCTATCCGGACATGGGCTTCCCAGCGCTGCTGACGAATCTCGGTGGCGCCAATCCGTGTACCGCCACCACAGCGCAAGCCTGCTTAATCGATGACACTCTGGCCCTGGGCGCGAGAGGCGGCTACACGTTTATATTGACGGGCGACGGCCTGACTCCGTCGGCGAGTTACACACTTGCTGGCACTCCACAAGTGCTCGGCTCATCGGGCCAACGCATGTTCTGCACCGATCAAACCGGCGTGATCCGCTACGATCCCTCCGGCGCCGGCTGCACCTCGTCCAGCCTATCGCTGGAGTAGGCCTCGCGACCGTTGATCGAGAAATTCTCGTAAGTATTTTCTGAGCCCTGCGTTCTTACTTTTTTCTTTCCACTCTCGGTCAACTTCTCCACGATTTGGACATATATTTCTCCGGTGTTACACTCGGCAGTGAACCATCATGACCGCCAACAATTTACCGAAAACGTTGTACCAAAAAATCTGGGACTCGCATGTCGTTCGCGAAGAGTCCGGCCAGCCGTCGATTATCTATATCGACCGCCATCTTATCCATGAAGGCACCTCGCCGCAGGCTTTCGCAGGACTTCGCGCTGAAGGCCGCAAGGTGCGCCGGCCCGATCTCACCTTCGCAGTGATGGATCATTCTGTATCCACCACCGACCGCACGCTGCCGATTCTCGACAATGATGCGAAGCTTCAGTTTGATGCTCTGGAGAAAAACTGCCGCGAATCCGGCGTCCGCCTTTTCGATATGAACAGCAAGAATCAGGGCATCGTGCACATCATCGGTCCGGAGCTCGGGATCACGCAGCCCGGTCAGACCATTGTGTGCGGCGACAGCCACACGTCCACGCACGGCGCGTTTGGCACGCTGGCGTTCGGCATCGGCACCAGCGAAGTTGAGCACGTCCTTGCGACGCAATGCCTGGTGCAGTCGCGGTCGAAGACGCTCCACATTCTTGTTCACGGCAAGCGGCCCAGAGGCGTCACTGCCAAAGACCTCATCCTGGCCATTATTGGAAAGATTGGCATCGGCGGCGGCACCGGCCATGTCGCGGAATACGGTGGCGAAGCCATTCGGTCCCTATCGATGGACGGCAGGATGACCGTTTGCAACATGACGATAGAAGGCGGGGCGCGCGCAGGGATGATTGCGCCGGATGAAACTACGTTTGCGTTTCTCGAAGGACGTCCGTTTGTGCCGCGAGGAAAAGCGTTTCAGGATTCCGTCGAGCGGTGGAAACAACTGCGTTCGGATGACACCGCCAAGTTTGATATGACCGTTGAGCTGCACGCCGAGCAGATCGCTCCGCAGGTCACCTGGGGCACGAACCCCGGGATGGTCACCAGCGTGACCGCGCGCGTTCCGGACCCGCATGATTTCAAGGATCTCAACGATCAGAAGGCCACGGAGAGTGCGCTGAAATACATGGGGCTGAAAGCCGGCACGCCGATCGTGGACATTCCGGTGGATCGTGTGTTTATCGGCTCGTGTACGAATTCACGACTGGATGATTTGCGCGCCGCGGCGCATTTTGTCAAAGGCAAGCACATTGCCAAGAGCATCAAGCAAGCGCTCATTGTTCCCGGCTCGCGCGGCATCAAGACGCAAGCTGAAAAAGAAGGTCTCGACAAGATATTCACCGCCGCAGGATTCGAATGGCGCGACGCGGGCTGCAGTATGTGCATCGGGATGAACGCGGACGTCCTGCCTCCGCACGAACGCAGCGCCAGCACCAGCAACCGCAATTTTGAAGGCCGCCAAGGCAAAGACAGCCGAACGCATCTCGTTAGCCCGGTCATGGCCGCGGCCGCCGCCATCGCCGGCCATTTTGTAGATGTGCGTTCCCTCGACAATGTCGCGTCCGTTGAGTAAAGGGAATTTGAATTCGTTTATTACTGAAAGGCTTTGAGTAGCATGCAAGGCGTCCGAAAAATACAATGGGTTGGATATGCAATTTGCGTCCTGGGAGCGACGCTGATGCTCGTCTCTAATGTGTTCTTGCTCCAGCCCCAGCACGTCCGGAAAGCGATCCTAGTTGCTGATTTCTGCTTGGTTTTCACTGGATCGACCATAAAATTGCTAGGAGCACTCAAGGAGAAGAGAGCCTGGCCATTCCAATCAGGGCCTCGGACCTTGAATAAAAATGCAACCCTTTAACACACACACCGGCATGGTCATGCCGCTCGATCGCGTAAACGTGGACACGGACCAGATGGTGCCGAAACAATTTCTCAAGGCGCTGACGCGCGAAGGATTTGGGCGAATACTTTTTTACGACTGGCGCTATCTCCCCGGAGAAAAACCCAATCCGGAGTTCGTCATGAATTTCCCGCGCTACAAAGGAGCTTCGGTGTTACTGGCGCGCGCCAACTTCGGCTGCGGCTCCAGTCGCGAGCACGCTCCGTGGGGCGTGAAGGACTACGGCTTCCGCGTCGTCGTCGCGCCGAGTTATGCGGATATCTTCTACAATAACTGCTTCAAGAACGGCATCCTGCCCGCGACGCTTCCTGAAGAACAGATCGAGGAGCTTTTCCAGCGTACCGAGAAAGAAGAAGGCTACTCACTGACTGTGAACCTGCCGAATCAAACCATCGCCGATAAACACGGCCTGATGTTCAAATTCGAAATCGCCCCGTCGCGAAAAGAAGTCTTGCTCAAAGGCCTGGACGACATCGGGACCACTCTGCTGCATGAACCCGACATCACCACGTACGAGAAAGCGCACGCCGCCACCGCCACCATGTTCGAGGCCGTCGACGTGAAAAATTATTCCAACGGTCGCTGAGGCTCAGGCGGGTTCCCTCGTCGGCTCGGGCGATTCTGGAGCCATCGGCGGGCCCATTAATTCCGCAATGAATATTCCCGCGAGGACGAAGACTGCGCCGAGTACGGCGCGCGGGGCAAGACGCTCGCGAATCAAAATGTAGGAGGTGATCACCGCAAAGACAGGCTCGAGCGTAAACAAAATCGCTGCGTGACTGGGCGTCGTATAGCGCTGCGCCCACAACTGAATCGAAAATGCCACCGCGGTGGCAAACACGGCGCAGATCAATATTCCCAGATATAGCTCCCAGCGCCATTCGAATCGCGCGGGCTGCCAACGGATTGCCGCCGCAACTCCGGCCATCACCCAGGCCATCGCGGCACACGCCGCTACCTGGACGAGGCTGAGAGCCGTTGCGGAATGTTGCTTCGTGTACTCGCCAACCAGAATGATGTGCACAGCATAAAGCCCGGCGGCCACAAAGGTAAGCACGTCTCCGCGGTTCAGATAGGCGAAGCCCTGGGCAGGAATGGTCAAGAAGTACAGCCCGAAAACGGCAACCGCCGCGCCGGCATAAGCGCCGCGGGCAAGCCGTTTGCCCCAGAAGATGGCGAGCAGAAGTGGCACCAGAACCACGCTCGATCCCGTCACGAACCCTGATTTCGATGGAGTCGTGTATTGCAAACCGGCAGTCTGAAACGCGTATCCCAGGAACATGAAGCAGCCCAGTCGCAGCCCCACGAAAAGATCCTCGCGTTCGAATCGGCGTAGAACACGCGCGCTGAAGGCCACCATCAACACGGCCGCAAGGGTGAAGCGTACGGCGAGAAAAATGAAAACGGAAGAATGGTCGAGCGCGTTCTTGACGACAACAAACGTCGCGCCCCACAGCAGAGAACACAGCGCCAGGGAGAAATCCGCGCGCAAGCGTCGACACATATTGAGAACCCAGGAGAGTTGGCTGCCCAGTGTAATGGAATTCAAGAGCAAGACGGCATCTAAATAAAAGAAGGGGAAGGCCGGAAGGCCTTCCCCTTCAGAAGCGCGCTCTCGAAGAGCCGCCTGAAGAAGTTAGAAGCGGAAGCGCAGACCGAGTTCAATTTTTCGCGGGCTGTTGACTTGCCCGTTCAGCGCACCCCAGTTCCCCGTTTCGCCGATGACGAGGCCGGGGTTGCCGGGATCGAACATCTGATTGTGGTTGAACACGTTCGTGAAGATGGACGAAAATTCCAAATGGTACCGCTCGGTGACCATAATATCCTTCTTCACACTCAGGTCTACGTTCCAGAACGGCATGCCGCGAAGATTCCCGGCACCGCCATTGTGTCCCGAGTCTATGCCCAAAATCGGGTTACGGAAACACATGTAGGAAGCATCCGGATTCTGGAAGAAGGATGGGCCGAATCCATTGGAACCCAAGCCCAAGCTGCTGGGCGCGGGATTATTGTGGCGCGAGCTGCCGAAATTGTTCGGGCAGATGAGAATGGCGTTTTGCTGGGCGCCGAAATTAGTCCCGTCGGCTTCGCCGAAGGCCTGACCACCCCCGTAAAGGTCGTTTCCACTGTTGTCCGAAGGAGAAACCTGCAGGGGTAGTCCGCTGCCATAGGAAAGAAGAGGCGCAATGGTCCAGCCGCCCGCTACCCGCCCAAGGATACCGTGCTGGCCGTGGAAGAACGCTGGCTGGTACACAAACCAGGTATTGAGTAGGAATTTGCGGTCCCAGGGCTGTACACCGTAGTCGTTGCCGATATTGAAGGGGTCGATGGCGGTGTATTGGCTGGTGGCCTGCACTTGCGATCCAGTGCCCAAGGCCTTTCCATAGGTCAAATTGGACTGCATGGTCAAGCCGTGCCAATTTGCGGTTTTGAGGGAAACGAAACCGGCGTTGTAGTTCCCCCAGCCGAGGCTGGTGTTCATGCCCACACCGGAGGACAACTGCCCATTGGCCCCAAAGGCCGAGCCCGCGATGGGCGTGTTCATCATGGACCTGGGGAAGTTAAAGTTACCGTTATCCAAATCGCTCCAGATGGTCCAGACGTTATCAGCCTGGATATTTCCAGCTTCCTTGGATGCCACGGCCGCAGTGCAACTTGCGAATCCCGCGCAGTAAGCAGGATTCATTGCGTTCTCGAAGAAGGGCTGTGGAGTCACAGCACCGAGGTTGCGAGTACAGCCGCCGCCGGCCAAACCCGCGTTGCCGCCGCAGAATTGCATAACCATCTGACCGTACGCTTTGTCAAACCGCTGGCCGCCAATAGTCATCATGTAAGGCACGGAGTTAATTTGAATTGGCTGAAACTCGTGGGTGATCTTCCGGCCAATATAGCCGAACTCGATCGACACTTTGTTGTTGATCTGACGCTGGATGGTCAAGTCAAACTGATAGTTCACGCTGGGCCGGAAATTTGGATCAATGCCTTCGCCGGCGCCGGCCGCAATGGCGTTGATTCCAGGGAAATCCGGTTGGGGCAGAGTCGGACTCGCGGCAGGTATTGGGGCCACGAGGCCGTTGAAACCGGCCGAAGTTGGACCGATGCGGAAGGCCGTGTTGGGATTCGATCCGGCAGGCCCGCCGCAGTTGCCATTGGCAAGAGGGCTGACACACTGGACGGCCTGAATCAGACCGGTGCCGAGCAACGGTACCAGCACCAAGTCCACTCCGTTTAGACGTCCATAGAGGATGCCGAATCCGCCTCGAATGACTGTCTTGCCATGACCGAATACCTTGGCAAGCAGTCCACTATCATAATTTGGGTTCCAAGCTGCCGCGATGCGCGGGCTAAAGGAGCCATAGAAGGGCTTGTATGGATATTTTTGTCCTCCTCCGGTATTGCCAACCAGAGCAAAACCAACCTCGGGATTGTAAACCTGCCCCTGAAGGGCAGCAGCCTTGCGAGCGTTGAGGTAGGCGACGGTGTCGACCTGTTGGCCAGCTGAGTCGACGAACTCAACTTGCTTTCCTTGGGCCTCCACCGGAGGCATTTCCAAGGTCCAGCCCAGACCGTAGTTGAATGTAAGTGTCGGCTTCATGCGCCAGGAATCACTGAAGTACACGTTATAGAAAGGAATCGTGCTTTGGTCGAACGCGGGCGTGTTGGGCGGATTCAAGTTCAGGTTTGCGCCCACGCGGGTGTAAGCGATTTGCGTCACGCCGGGCACGCCCAAGGTAATGCCGTAGAGGCGGGCCCAAGCGGTAGCGCTAACACCAGAAGGTGTGAACCCCGTCATGTCCATGCCATTGGTACTTCCCACGCTGGAGCCGAGCCAGTAAACCGTCTGATAGTTGATGCCCCCACCGTTGTCGGTACGCTGGTGATAGTCCCAGTTGTGCTGGTAGGTACCGCCAAACTGGAAGAAGTGAGTGCCTTTGACCAAGGAGAGATCGTCGCGGAACATGTGGTCCTTGCCGTCCCAGAAGCGCGTACGCACGTTCTGCGTGTCCAGGTTAAAGGGAGCGAGCACGTTGGTGGCTGATTCCCCAAATGGTTCGAGTGCTCCTCCCAAGCCGGTTACTTGTGGCGGCTGAGCATTCGAACCGCGAGCCCAGAAGTTGCGCAAAAAGCTGTAGTGGAAATCGTTGGTAAGGTTAGGACTGATGTTCGTGGTGACACCCGCTGTCAAATACCAGGGCACCTGCGGACGAGCGGAGATTGCTGCCGGCGCACCCAGTTTATCTCCCTTGAAGAAGCCGCCGATGTCCACCTGGTTCGTGGTAGCGCGCTCCATCTTGTAGTAGCGATAGGTCGAGTTGAAATGCCACTTCGGTCCGAAATCGTGGTCCAGGCGAACCACCCCAAAGTTGTCATTCCAAATGACAGGCAAGTTGGCTTTAAATTCCAGCACGTTCAAATGATCGCAGCGGCTGACACCGCTGCACGTGGCTGTGTTCGACTCCGGCATGAATTGCCACAGTGCCTGAAGAGTGGGACTAATCCCCAGGCCCCGCGGATCAAGCGTAGTGCCGGAACCAGGGTACGTTGTGCCAGGTACCAGCACCCCGTCCGGTGCCGCGGTCGACGGGTACGTGGTAGGCCCCGGATTCAGGTTGTAAACCGTGCCACCGAACTGCAACAGACCGAGCCGCATACCGTCCGAGGGAGTTGCCTTGGAGAGGGTAACCGAGTTCGGAAAGCGAAATCCTTCGTAATTGGCAAAGATATACGTTTTTCCGCCAAGGACATCCTTGGGGATTAGCGGTCCGCCGCCCGCAGCACCAAAATGGCTGTAATGGTAGCTTGGCAACGCGGTACCGGAAGCGTTGTTATCGAATGAGTTCGCACTCCAGTTGTTATCTAAATAATACTCATAAACAGTGCCGTGATACTGGTTGGTGCCGCGCTTGGTGATGAGCTGTATTACGGCGCCGGCTGAGCTATTGAAGTCCGCGGTCTGGTTCGTCGTCCCGACCTTGAATTCCTCAATACTATCCACAGGGGTGGGCATCACGCCGGTGGTGGCCCCGCCGCCGGGACTGCCGGCGGGAGAGGTCCCGGTGACCAAATTGTTAATCAAACCTCCCGATGGATCGCCCGCGAAGCTCGCCGTGTAGGTGTTCTGCGTGCCGTCCATGTCGCTGGAATTATTGCCGCCATCCAACATAAAGGAATTCTGATCCTGGTTCGCGCCTGCGACGCTGCCGTCCGGAGCGACGCCCGGCTGCAAGGTCGCGAAGGTACTCACGTCACGACCAAGACTGGGCAGAGACTCCAACGCCACGCCCGTGATGGTGTTGCCTATGGTAGCGTTCATGGTCTGGAGCTCAGCATTTGTGGCGGTGACCTCGATAGTCTCGCTCGTGGCCCCTACTTCCAAAACGGCGTTTAATGTGAGCGATGAACCGATGTTTACGTTCTGATTGTTAAACTTCGTCAGGCGGAATCCCGACTTGTTTATCGTTAGCGTGTAAGTTCCCGGCGTCACGTTTGCGAAGACGTATCTGCCCACTTCGTTTGTGGCTGTCGTCCGAGAAATGTTCGTCGACGTATCGGTCAAAGTGACCGTGGCGTTAACGACCGCCCCCTTCGACGGGTCCGTGACCGCTCCGGCAATCGTCCCCGTCGAAATGGACTGTCCCAGGACCGCCACCGGGATGCAGACACAAATTAGGAACGCTAGAAGAGAAAGTCCCACCACACTGCCCATTCGTAGAATCTTAGACATAACACTCCCCTTCCACTCTCATTTAGATATCCCGGGGGCAACCAATGGGAATTTGAGGGGTTTATAGTCTCCTGGGCGTGATTTTGTCAAGCGAAGATAAATTCTATCTAAATTTTATATAAATATGGACCAGTCCCGCGGCAGGCTTAGTGTTCCATGCGGGCCCACAGCCTTGCCAAGAGAGCACTCGCGGGGAAGGATTCACATGGAAGTCAATCAATACTCAGAAGAGGCCGTGAGGCAACCACGAACTGAAGGCAACGCACCAATACCAAAGAATTACCATGTGGGCAAAGCCTTGTCCCTGGTAGGCGTGAGATAGACGCCCAAGGGGACTCCACTAGCCATGAAAATGAGGCAAGGTCGAATCTCTGGCTAATGTCAATGATCCACGTAAACCGTGCGGCCGCCGACTACGGTGCGGAGGACGCTGGTCTTGGTGTACTGCGAAGGTGGAATCTTGGTGAGGTCGTTCGAGAGGATGATGAAGTCGGCGTACTCCCCTTCCTTGAGTTCTCCCTTTTTTCCTTCCTCGAACTGCGCGTAGGCAGAGCCCGACGTGTACGCGCGGATACAATCTTCCAGCGAGATTTTCTCCTGTGGCTCCCAACCATTTTTTGGACCACCTTCGGGGCGTTCACGGGTGACGCAAGCGTAGAGGCCACGGAATGGGCTGATGGGCTCGACGTCGTAGTCCGTGCCGAAGGCCAAATGCACGCCATTTTTCAGCATGGTGGCCCAGGCATAAGCGCCTTTGAGGCGATCGCGGCCGACGCGATCCTCGGCCCAGCGCATGTCGGTGGTCTGATGAGAAGGCTGCATCGAGGCGATTACGTTGAGTTTTGCAAATCGCGGAAAATCCTCGGGGGCGACGAGTTGCGCGTGCTCGATACGATCGCGCCGGTCGCGCGGGCCATTGGCCTTGGCAACTGCTTCGAAAATATCCAGCGCAACGCGGTTCGCGCGGTCGCCAATCGCATGAAAATTCATCTGGAAACCCGCTTTATCGCGGGCGATGGCCATCTCGCGCAGCTTTTCGGGATCGATGGTGAGAATGCCGCTCGTGGTGGCGTCGTCGGAGTATGGCTCAAGCATCGCGGCGGTCCGCGAACCCATGGCGCCGTCCGTAAAAGCCTTCAGTGCGCCGGTTTTCAGCCAAGGATCCTTCGTGCCGCCCTGCGCGCGCAAGTTCTGCAAATCGTTCAGAGGCGTCAGGAACGGCAGCCACTCGGTGATGCGGACGGTTAGTTTGTCCTCATCCTTGAGCTGCTTGTACATCTTGAAATCTTCCCAATCGGAAAAATCCTGCACGGAAGTGACACCGTTTTTGGCGACATTTTCGAGGACCAGCTCGATTCCCCGGCGGCGCACCTCCGGCGCGGGATCGGGAATCCGCACGTTCACCAGAGACATGGCTGCATACTCTTTCAACATGCCCGTAGGCTCGCCAAGACTGTCGTGTTCAATCTCGCCGCCCGGAGGATTGGGCGTGTACTTGTCGATCTCCGCGTGCAGAAGCGCCAGTGAGTTCGCCACGGCCACGTGACCGGAAATGTGCGTGAGGATCACCGGATTCTTGGGGGCGACGGCATCGAGCTGCTGGCGATTTGGAAAACGTTTATCCGGCCAGAGGGTGTGGTCCCAGCCTCCGCCGGTGATCCACTCGCCCACTTTGTGATGTGCCACGGCGTCGGCGACGCGCTTCTGCAATTCTTCGACGCTGGGGACACCGGTCAGCGGAACGGCGAGAAGGTCTGCGGCCGCGCCGCCCAGATGCACGTGCGCATCGTTGAAACCCGGCATGACAAACTGCCCCTTGAGTTGGACGGTCTCCACGCCTTCCTGGCCGCCGCCGCACTCGAGCAGCACGTGATCCATTTTGCCGATGCAGCTGATCTTGCCGTCGGCAATGGCCATGGCTTCCGCCCATGGCTCCGCAGGATCGTTGGTGTAGATGCGGCCGTGAACGTAGTAGGTGGTGCGTGTGCGGCCCTGTTGCGCAAAAGCGCGGGCATGAAGGAAGGTAATGGCGGCAAGCAAAGCGATGGAAAGTATTACGGCGAGAGGGACGAGGCGAACCGCTTTGGTCTTCAAGGAGATTTCTCCTCCGCAATTCCCGAGACTCCAAGTACGGTAAGAAGAACGCGCTTTAATCCCACTTCCCGGCCCGCGGAATCGTACCATTCCTGAAGGGAATGCGCTCCGCCCCCGCTGCCGCCGGCGCCGATGGAGATGGCATCGATTCCCACTGACAGTGGAATATTCGCGTCGGTAGAGGAGCGTTCAACGCGCGATTGGTTTCCAACATATTCATCCGCGGCACGAACGGCGGCGAGCAGCGGCGAATCGGCAGCGAGTTCCCCGCCCGGACGCCTCCCCAGTAGTTCCACTTTCCATTCCAGCTTGCCCTTGGAACGGTCCCGCGCGGATTCCATTTCGTCGCGCACTCCGGCGGCAATGCATTCGCGCAGCGCGGAATCGAGGCGCGTGAGTTCGTCCTCGCTCTCGGAGCGAATGTCGACTTTGATGCGCGCCTCGTGCGGAACGGAGTTGACGGAAGTTCCGCCTTCAATCTGGCCGATGTTAAAGGTCGTGCGCGGCGTGGCCGGCACTTTTGTATTGATGAAGCGCACAGAACCACGTACGAGCGCATTGATGGGATTTGGCATTCCGAAATCCGACCAGCTGTGGCCCCCCGGGCCGGTGACGAGCGCTTCCAGGCGACGGGATGCCAGCGCTTTTGTCGTGATGTAGTCCGTGCTGGAACCGTCGAGGACGACCACGGCCTTTAGTTTCGCGCGGTACGTCTCGACCAATGCACGCATTCCGCGGAGATTCCCTTCGCCTTCTTCGCCAACGTCTGCCACGAAAAGCAGTGTCCGCTGTGGCTTCAAGTGCGCGGATTGCGCGGCACGCGCGACTGCCAGGAGTGCGGCCAGCCCGGCGCCATTGTCGGAAATGCCCGGGGCGGTCATGCGGCTGCCTTCGCGGTGAACTCGCACTTCCGTGCCGGCGGGAAAAACAGTGTCGAGGTGCGCCGCGACCATTACGATTTCTTTCTCGTTCGCGCCGCGGAGTTCACCGATGACGTTGCCGGCCTTGTCGATCTCAACGGATAGCCCCGCTTGTAGGAGCAACTCTTTGACCGCGGCGGCGCGCACTGCTTCCTGAAAAGGAGGCGCGGGGATTCCCGTAAGGCGTGCCTGCTGGTCGTTGATCCAGGGAATGTTTAGCGCAAACCAATCGAGCGCGACGCGGACTTGCGGATTTTCAGAAAGCCGTGGAACTTGCGGAGGACGGGAAGCGTGGAGAGGGGCGATCGAGCGAACCGGCATAGCCATGAGAATAACGCAAACGAGCGCGCGTTTCACTGTGGAGCTGCGCCGTGAGTTTCGCGTCAATTGCGTGCAGCCTCGGCACAGAGCGCCAGAACCTCCGCATCTGTAAGCACACGGGCGGATTGCTTGGCGGCATCGAAGATGCGGTTGACGAGGGAATCGTCAGCGGGGATGCGGTGTTTCTCCAGCCAGAACAGCACGTTCGATTTTCCGCTCATGGGGCCGATTTCAATCACCTGGTCGAGACCGAAAAGATGCGCGGGCACACCGCTGTAAACCGCATTGGCAAGCTCGGTGTCATTTTTTCGAAAGGCTTTGATAAGTGCGGCGGCGTGAACGCCGGTGGCGGTTCGAAAGGCGTCGTGGCCGACGACGGGATAGTTGGGCGGAATCTTGGTGTGCGTCGCTGCGGCTACTTTTTCGCAATAGTTCTTGAGCAGTGAAAGATCCTGCTGGATGAGACCCATGAGGCGCAGGTTTACGAGCATTAATTCCATTGGCGTATTGCCGACGCGCTCCCCGAGGGCGTTGGCGGCGGCGTGAACCTGATGCGCTCCTGCGGCGACGGCGGCAAGAGAATTGGCGATCGAGAGGCCGCGGTCGTTGTGGCCATGCCAATCCACGCGAATCTTTTCGCCAGAAGGCTTCACCACTTCATCGATGGCGAATTTGACGAGATTGAAGGTACCATTTGGCGTGGCGTGTCCGACGGTATCGCAAAGCACGATAGCGCGCGCGCCACTGCGAATGGCCGTGGAGTAAAGGCGCTTGACCGTATCGGGATCGGTGCGCACGGTGTCTTCCGTGACGTACATGGACGGTAGACCGTGGTCGACGGCGAACTTTACTGCCATTTCTGTGGTGCGCTCCAGATGATCGACGGTCCAATCTTCCACCAGGCGGCGGATGGGGCTGGAGCCGAGAAACGTTGCCGCTTCAATGGGCATGCCCACGCGCTGGGAAATTTCAACGATCGGGCGGATGTCGTTTTCATGCGTGCGGGCCGCGCAGTTGGGCTTGATCTTCATGCGCTGCGTGGCGATTTCTCGCGCAAGCGCCTCGGTGTGCGCCGCGGCCCGGGGACCGGCGCCGGGCAGGCCGATATTCACGGCATCGATTCCCAGCGATTCCATCAGATGAAGGATTTCGATTTTTCCTTCGATGCTGGGATCGAAGACGGATGGATTTTGCAGGCCGTCGCGAAGCGTTTCGTCATTGAGCAAGACGTGTGTGCCCGGAGCAATCGCCGGGGCTGTCGCCACGTTCCAATCGTAGATCCATTCGTTTTGCTGCAAGGCGGGCCTCGTTTACTTCGAGAGCGATGGCTTTAGTTGCGCAAGGTGTAGCTCTGCGGCTGCTGCACGGGATCCGGGCGATACAGCGTCTTGCAGAATTCGCAGCGATAGATTTCCGCTTTTGAACCGATGACCGCTGCGACTTCCTTCGGGTAGTCGTAGTAGCGCTTCAGGTGGCCATTGCAGAGCTTGCCCTTCTCATCTTTTTCATCGCACGCGCGCTGTTTGGGCTTGCGCGTTTTGACTTTGGGTGACGCTGCCGTCTCTTCGGGCATGGAGTTCCTCTCTACAGTCCGTGGTCTCGAAACATGGTTTTTAATGCGCTTCGGGCGTTGGCCAGCTTCGCGGTGATGCCGCCCGAGAATTCGAATTTCAGGAAAGCGTCCGCGGCGCGCTCCAAGTCGGAGCCGTAGCGGTACCACCAGGGCTTTTCGCGGCGCGGCAGGCGATCGACGTCGATGTATTTCATCTGAACCATCTCCAGCAACCCGGCACTGCCGTGCGTGCGGCCCCAGCCGCTTGCGCCGCAGCCTCCGTGCGGAGCTTCCGCAATTCCAAAATAGCTGATGGCATCGTTGACCATGACGGCGCCGGCGCGCAGGCGCTTGGCAATGGCTTCGCCGCGCTGCGCATCGCCGGTCCAGACGCTGGCAGCAAGCGAAAAAGCGGAATCGTTAGCTCGGGCGACGGCTTCTTCGGGGTTCCGCACCGTTTGAATCGCAAGGATGGGGCCAAAGGTTTCTTCTTGAAATAATTTCATCGACGAATCGACGCCGGCGATCACTGTCGGCTCAAAAAAGTTCGGGCCGAGATCGGGACGCGCGTTGCCACCGCACAATACTTTCGCGCCGCGGGAGACTGCATCTTCGATCAGGTCACGCATGCGCTGGACGTGCTGTTGGCGAATCAGCGGACCAACATCCGTGGAAGTATCGCTCCCCGCCCCGAGACGCAACTTCTTCGTCTTTTCCACGCAGCGCGAGGCAAACGCTTCGCTCACGGACTCTTCGATGAAAAGCCTCTCGACCGACAGGCATACTTGACCACAATTCGTGTAGCTGCCCCACACCGCCGCGCTAGATGCCACATCGAGGTCGGCATCGGCGAGAACGATCATGGCGTCCTTGCCGCCAAGCTCGAGCACGGAGGGGATGAGCTTCTTTGCACAAGCCTCAGCGACGCGGCGCCCGGTCGCCACGCTTCCCGTAAACATCACCTTATCCGGCGCGGCATCGATCAACGCTTGTCCTATTTCCCCGCCACCCTGGACGACGGAGACTAGACCTTTCGGAAAGCCTGCATCGAGGAAAAGCTTCTCGATCATCGCGCCGCACTGCGGAGTGAAATCGCTGGTCTTGCACACCACCGCATTGCCTGCCGCCAGCGCGGGAATGATCTGGCTCAGCGGAATGGCCAGCGGATAATTCCATGAAGAAATAATCGCGATGACGCCAAGCGGTTCGTAGACCATGTATCCACGCTTGGCTTTGGCCGCCAGGCTGTGATGCGGCACGCGCTGCGCTCGAAGCGCGCTTGCTGCGTTCGCCGACCAATACTTTGCGGAATCCAGCGCGACGAAAATATCGGCGAACAGAGCTTCCACGCGTGGCTTGCCGGATTCGCGGACGACCGCATCAGCCAACTCGTTGCGCGAAGCCAGGAGACATTCCTCGAGAACCCGCAGTTTAGTACAACGATCATCGACCGATAGTTTGGCCCAAGCGAGTTGAGCCGAGCGCGCCCGCGAGACGATTTCGCCCACCTGCGCCGGCAAAGTCCGTTCAAAATGGCCTACGACTTCGCCCGTAGCCGGATTGATCGAGGGAAGCGTATCGATAGGAATGGCCGTAGCCGCCATAGGCGAGATTCTACCCGATTTTGTCTCCCGCGTGCTTGCCGCGGCGAACGGAGGGCTTGCTATTTGGATGCCGTCGTTGCGCTGCTGGAAATACTCACTTTTTTCACGTTGTCGTCGGGAACGCGGTCGATGAGCAGAGCGAAGGGATCGATACCAGCCTGATCCGGCAGACCATCGACCGTGAAGGTGTGCGTGGACTTCGACTCCGTCACGTGAATTCGCTCGCGATAGAGTGTCTTGCCGTATTTCTTGTCCTTCTCGGGTTTGGCGAACGCGCCGATGTCGATCCAATCGTTTATGGGAACTTCGGTTTCATTGCCCTTGGGATCGGCCTTGAATTTGTGCGCTTCCACGTCGATGGTGACGTCATATTTGCCGTCAGCGCGCTTGTGCGCGGAGGCTTCTACCGTGCGGTTTGAAAAAATCGTAATGTCCTCAAACAGATCCTTCAGCAGATACTGCAACTCCGGCGGCGTCTCCACGCGTAGCGCGTCTTCCAGCGCATACGATGTGGGATAAGGCGGCTGGGCATACCTATATTGCTTGATGAGGTTTCTAAGCGCGCGATTGACGGCCTCTTCGCCGATCATTTCCTTCATGTAGTAAAGAGCCAGGCTGCCCTTACGGTAGTGCACGTAGCCCTGGCCAGATTCCACCGTAATCAGCGGGCGTTCCTTCTGCCGCTCTCTGCCGCGTGAAGAAAGATAGCGGTCCATCTCATAGCGGAGGAATTTACGCATGATGTCGCGCCCGTACTCATGCTCCATGACCATCAGCGCCGAGTACTGCGCCAGCGTTTCGGAGAGAAATGTTGCGCCCTGCATATTCGCGCCAATCACCTGGTGCGCCCACCACTGGTGACCCATCTCGTGCGCCACGACGTAATAGACCATGTCAATGTCGTCAGGATGATTGAGATTGGCGATGAAGCCGATCGATTCTGAGTACGGCATCGTGCCCGGAAATGCCTGCGCGAAGCTCGCCACGCGCGGAAATTCGATAATACGCGCCTCTTTGTGGTAGTACGGTCCAAAGTTTTTCGTGAAGTAGTCGAGCGACTTCTTCAGAGAATTCGTCATGCGCGGGACGTTCCACGGATGCCCCTTGTCGTAATAAACCTCAAGCTTGATGCCGTTCCAGTCTTCACGAGCCACTTCGTAGCGCGCGGAGATAAAGGAGCAGAATCCGAGTGAAGCGTGGTCCAGCTTGTACTCGAAGTAGCGCCGATCCCCGTCCTTCCATTCGCGCACAAGCGACCCCGGCGCAACGGCAATCTGATCGGCGGACGTGCTGATCACTGTTTCCATGTCCACCCAATCCATGTGCCCACCGATATAGTTCTCCATGCAGTGCTCACCGCAATTGCGCTCCAGCACCGGCATCAGTTCTTGCTCCCCCAAGCCGTACTTCTTGCGATCGTTCGGGTCGGTCAACTCGTTTTGACTGGAATAGCCGACCATGGGAGCGATGGAATTGTTAAAGAAGGTCCCATTCTGCACGACTGTCGTATCGCTGACTTCGTTCTCAAAGCCGTGGGTATTTGTCTTGACGGTGACATGAGCCGTGCGGTTCTCTCCGGGTTGGAGCGGAGGTGAAAACCGGTAGACTTGATAGTAGAGGCGCTTGTCGTCCTTCACCAAAGTAGCGCCGGGAATCTCAATCGCCGAATCGTACAAGCGGTTCAGCGTGAAGTGAATTTCTTCCAACGGCTTCGCGTATGGGTTCTCCATCGTCGCGTCCGCTTTCATCACCAGATTGCGCTGTTCCGGATAAATCTCGATGTCGTACTTGACGTTGCGAATCCTCGGCATCAGCTGGTTGGCCAGCGGTTTATACGTTTTCTCGAAGTCCGCCTGAAGGCGCTGCATGTCCTTGGGCCCGCGCATGGGGTTGAGCATCTCCGTGTTGTAGTACGCCCAGGAACCTACCGCGGCAAACCCCAGGAAGAAGATTACGGTGGCCGGCGGCCACACGCCCGCAAACCGCAGCCGGGCATTGCCCATGCGCTCTCGCCACTGGCTTTGCTTGCCGCGCGGCCAGAACAGCACCGTAGAGATGTACAGCAGTCCACAGAAAAGCAGCCAATAGAGCGAGAGCCAGCTCCATGCCACCCGAAACGGTGCGTCCTCGTAGAAGTCCGAATAGATAATCCGCGGGCGGTTGGCGAATTTCACCAGGTTGGTTGCAACATTAAGGGGCCCCCATGCGAATAGGTTCGCGATTAGGAAGACGACGTAGCCGAAGTATCCTACATACTTGTTCGGAGACAGTACGTGAATAAAAAAGGCGAGGATCGCCAGCATCAGGAACAGCGAGAGGTCGCGGATCAGCAGTTCCTTAACGTAGAGCCCAAACTGGTAGCGGTGAAATCCGTACGAGGCTTGTACGATCACGCCGCTGGCAAAAACCAGGAGCTGAATCAGAAGAATGATCCCCAGGAGCGCTGTCAGCCGTGATGCATAGGAAACCCATTCCGGTGTCGGCAGCGAATCGGTGATCTCATCCATTCGCACGTCGCGGTCTTTCCAGACGAGGACGCCCGCGTAGTAGGTGATGATGGCGACGAGAAACAGGTACAGCGTGCCGGCAATAATCTGCAAGATCCAGTGAGTCACCGGAAAGCTGCTGTTTCCGTAGCCCTCCGAGGCATTAAACGCCATGCCGGGAATGCAGTTCAGCAGCGCCGCGAAAACGAGAACAATGAACGGCGTGCTCTTTACCACACCGAGGAAATGGATGCGCAACGAAGCAAAATACTTCGCCCATGGCGCGGCCTGAAATGAGACTTGCGGAAGCGCCACGGAGGTGCCCGGCGCCTCAGCCAATTCCTTGCTCTTGACGCGCACTTTCTTGCTGCGTTCCGAAAAACTGAATCGGAAGTAGGCAAAAAGAAAAATCGCCGCTGCCACCGCTACCCACAGCAATCGGTTCCACAACAAATAACCGCTATACCCCGCCGCCACGGTATTCTTCTCCGCAACGGTCCAATACCGCGTGACGTAGGCATAGGTCCGAATCCCGAAGGGATCCAGAATCGCACCAAGCTTCTGCCGTTCTACGTTCATCAGCAGAATGTCTGAAACGATGTAGCCCGCCAGCATGACCACGGAGGCGACAAACGACACGATTTCGTTCCGCGCCAGTACAGCCACGGCAAACAGCACAGCCGCAAAAATGAAAGCATTGGGTAGCGCAAAAACGAGAATGCCATACAGGTGTGCCTTCCAGGCAATCGGCCCCCAGCGGTCCGGCTCGACCCACGGCATGTATTTCGCAAGAATGACGCCGATGGAAACCCCCAGCATGGGGATCATGGATACAGACGTAGCACCCAAGAATCGGCCAAGAATAAAATCGGACTTTCTAAGCGGCGTCGAAAAAATAATCTGATAGGTGTTGTAGCTGAAATCGCGCGCTGCGGCAGAATTCACGAAAGCCGCCGCCATGATCATGGCAAAGAGCCCGATGAACGAATAGAAGTTCTGAATGTTGTAGGGAGAGTTGCGCAAGGTATTAGAAAGCGCGTCGCCCAGTGTAATGTTGTCCGAGCTGGCCGCTCCGAAAATCATCGCCGAGATGATCAGCAGGAAGATCCACAGCATCCAGGAGCGCAGCCAATAGCGAATCTCGAACGCCAGAATGTGCTTAAGCATCGAGGCGCCTCAATTCCAACCGCGAATTTTGGTGAAAAAGACGTCTTCGAGATCGGGAGTGCTCGGCGAGAAGCCGCCATTCAGCGCCTGTCCGCTGAGAACGTGGATGAATGGCCGGCCGCCGACAAGCCGGCTGGAAATAATCTTGTACTTCTCCTCGTAGGCCGGCAAGTCCGCCTTGGGAATTGAGCGCTGCCACACGCGGCCCTTCAGCTCGGTAATCGCGTCTTCCGGCTTGCCCTGAAACAGCACTTTGCCTTCATGGATGATGGCCATGTTTGTGCATAGATCCATCACGTCCTCGACGATATGCGTCGAGAGGATGACAATCACCTGCTCGCCGATTTCCGCGAGCAAGTTGTAAAAGCGGTTGCGCTCACCCGGGTCCAGTCCCGCAGTGGGTTCATCCACGATCAAAAGCTGCGGGCTTCCCAGCAGTGCCTGCGCAATCCCAAACCGCTGCCGCATGCCGCCGGAGAAACTCGCCAGCGATTTTTTGCGCGAGTCAAAAAGATTGCAGCGCTTCAGCATCGCTTCCACAATTGCTTTGCGCTCTTTCCCATTCACGATGCCTTTGAGCAAGGCAATGTGATCCAGCATGTCCTGCGCGGAGATGCGTGGATACACGCCAAAATCCTGCGGGAGGTAACCGAGTCGGCGGCGAACTTCGTCTTTCTGCTTCAGTACGTCAAGCTCACCTAGCGATGCCCTGCCCGCGTCGGGTTCCTGCAACGTCGCAAGCGTGCGCATCAGCGTAGACTTGCCCGCACCGTTGGGGCCAAGTAGCCCGTACATGCCGCACGGAATCGCTAGCGATACGTTATCCAGCGCTTTCACACCGTTCGGATAAGTCTTAGACAAACCTTCAATTTTTAGTTCCATTAGAGCTCCCACCACAATACGAGAATAGGTCAAGAATAGTTCCCCGCCGAAAAAGATATCTCACGCCCGCCCCACCCGCCAGGATTCCTCATGCTGCACTTCGACCATCACGAGACCTTGCGACGGCACGGTCGGCCCGGATTTCGAGCGGTCCCGAAGTTCATAAAGCCGATCGATGTCTGCAGGTTGCAGCCTGCCGCGGCCGACATCCAAAAGTGTCCCCACCATCTTGCGCACCATGTACCTAAGGAATGATCGCCCGCTCACCGTGAACACCAATTCTTCGTTGTCCGCCGTGCGCGCAAGTTCTGTAGAGAAAATCTCGCGTTCCGTGGAGCGCTCTTTGTCGTCCTCCTCGGAGCCCGTCGAAGCCGCAAACGACGCGAAGTCGTGCGTGCCAACAAACCGCGCCGCAGCATCCCGCATGGCATCCTCATCCAGCGGAAATGGATAGTGCAGCACGTAGCGCCAAATCGCCGGCGGCACCACCTTTCCGCGATAGAGCCGATAGCGATACGTCTTCCCACGAGCCGACCAGCGCGCATCAAAATCCGGGCCAACTTCTTCGGCGCGCGCGATTCGAATCGACGGAGGCAACAGGGCATTCAGCGCGCGCTGAAATTCCTCCGGGGAGAGCGGCGATTGCGTTCGAAAGCTGCCCACCTGCCCGAGCGCATGCACGCCGGCGTCTGTTCGTCCCGCGCCGTGAAGATGAATCTGTTCCTGCGTCAACCGCCGCAGCACGTTCACGATTTCCCCTTGAATGGTCGGCTTCTCAGCCTGGATTTGCCAGCCGTGGAAGTCCGTGCCATCGTAGGCGATCGTTAGCTTGAAATAGCGCATGCCGCGGTGAGGGCTTTCGAATCAGTGGGCGGTTCGAACGAACCGGCTTCCGGGCTTGACGGCGATGCTCCCCTGCCGGCAGAGCGGGCAATCCTCTTCCTCGTAGTGTGTGATCGGCAGCTGAATCAGCGACTGAGTATCCACTTCGAAATCAATCTTCCCACCGCTTCTGTCGATTAGTGCGCCCGCCGCGACTACGCGAGCCCCGGCCTCTTCGACTACCCGAATGGCTTCCTTCGTCGAACCGCCGGTGGTCCAAACGTCTTCGACCACAAGGACGTGCTGATCGGCTTCGAGCGAAAACCCGCGCCGCAGCGTCATCATTCCACTCGCATCGCGTTCCACAAATAGCGCGGGAACTCCCCCGCCCTGTGACTTCTTCGGCTCCGGCAAAGCTCGCGCTACTTCCTGCCCAATGATTAGTCCCCCCATCGCCGGAGACACAACCACGTCAATGCGCGCATCGGAAAAGAGGGCCGCCAGTGCCTGCCCTAGCTTTTCCGCGAAACGAGGGTATTGCAAAACCAAAGCGCACTGCACGTACATGCCACTGTGCAGCCCGCTCGACAGCTCAAAGTGGCCGTGGCGAATGGCCCCCGCGGTTTCAAACATCTTGAGCAATTCTTCGCGCTTCAGCATCCCGGTCCGCTAACTGCTGGCGTCTCCTAACCGTCGAATTGTCAGCAGCCTAGCTGCCGTCTCCTGCGTTGTCAAGGAACAGAACGCCTGCTAAACTTTCGCCTTCGTTCGTTTTGTGATGGGCTGGCTCAAGTGGGGGAGTACGAACCGTGCGCGCTGGGAACATTCCCAGGGCGGCGAAATATCGAGTGAGACCGCCCAGCGGTCAACTTCGTGAAACAAAACCCATTCTCTGAACGTTTTACACAGTTGAGTGAGAATAAATTTAGTCCCTTGGGGGACATCATCTCGAGGGTGAGGAGCACTATGAAGACGCTGTTTGCTCGACCGCTGTTGGCCGCCGTGTTGGCGGTAACGCTCGTGGGGGGGCCCATTTCCCCGGCCTTCGGGCAGGACGCGCCGCAAAATCCGCCAGCCGCCACGGCCAAGCCGGCAACGACCATTGTGCCCATTTCCCTAGGCTCAGCCAAGTACAACTATACCCGCGCACCCAGGCCCTTTCCGAACATCATCGATCCTTACCGCTCGATCAACATCGGCGAACCGGGCCTCACCAATTCTCCGCGCGTTGACCAGCTGATCCACGACGGAAAGCTGGAGTTGAGCCTGCAGGAAGCGGTTGAATTGGCGCTCGAAAACAACCTGGACATCGTGGTGCAGCGGTACAACCCGTGGTTCGCGGATACGGGTATCCTCAAGGCCAAGGCCGGCGGCTTTGGTGGCGCGATACCCGGCGCCTTCTTTGGCGGCTCATCGGCCAACAATCCGCTGATCAACTTCGATCCCATTATCACTTCCACACTCGGAGTGGATGACCGCAATGTGCCTGTCAACAACCCGCTGACCTCCGGTACGGGTACAGGTCTCTCCGCGCTTGCACGGCTAACAATTCACACTTCCACGTTCAATTCCCAGTATTCCCAAGGGTTCGAGACCGGCACGACTTTTTTCACTACATTTAACAACACGCGGAGTTCCTCCACTTCGTTAGCGAACTTGTTTAACCCTTCCGTGCAATCGTCAATCTTCGTCGGATTCCAGCAACAGTTACTCAACGGATTCGGCCGCGCCGTCAACGGCCGAAACATCCGCATCGCCAAGAACAACCGCAAGATCGCGGATTGGGCCTTCACACAGCAAGCCATCACCACCGTCACCAACACCATCACCTCCTACTGGGAACTCGTATTCGCTCGCGAAAACGTCAAGGTCCAGCAGCAGGCCGTGACCGTCGCGGAAAAGCTTTACAACGACAATAAGAAGCAATTGGAAATTGGGACCATGGCTCCGCTCGATGTGACGCGCGCGGAATCCGAGCTAGCCACCGACCGTCAGAACCTGATCGTGGCGCAAACCGTAAAACTTCAGAATGAACAGATTTTGAAGAACGCCATCAGCAAGAATCCCCTGGCACCTTCTTTTGTGAACGTCGAACTCGTTCCCACGGATCTGCCCGGTCGCCCGGAGACCATCGAGGCTCCGACCTTCGAAGAAGCAGTGAAGGAGGCTTTTGGGAAGCGCCCGGAGTTACAGGAACAAGCGCTCAACCTGCTGAACGGGGAGATCGACGTCAAAGCCACGCGCAATGCCCTCTTGCCAATTGCAACCCTCAGCGCACAGTATGGCTCGGTTGGACTAGCGGGCAACCAAACCCAGGTTCTCACCTCCAATACCGTGGCCGGCGGTCAATTGGTGGATGCCAACGGCAATCCCGTCAACGTTTTCATTCCTGTGTCGGTGCCTACCAGCACAAAGGTGGTTACCGCCGGTTTCGGCGACGCCGCGAGTATGGTCTTTCATAACAATTTTCCCGACTATTCCGTCCAATTAAACTTGCTGATCCCCATTCGAAACCGTTCCGCGCAGGCCGACAATCAGCGGGCTATTCTTACGCAGCGCCAGCTTGAGGCACAATTGCAACAATTGAAGAACGCCGCGCTGCTCGACGTCCGCAATAGCTTCATCGCACTCACCCAGGATCGCGCGCAAGTCGAGGCAGCCAGCAAAGCGCGGGAACTCCAGCAACAAACCTTCGATGCCGAGCAGAAGAAATATCAGCTTGGCGCATCGACCGTATATCTCGTTATTCAGACGCAACGCGATTTGATCAACGCCCAAGGAACGGAGCTGCGCGCTCTTGCCAACCTCGTCGAAGCCAAAGCCAATTACGAACGCGCCATCGGACGTACCCTCGAAGTCAATCAAGTGACGATTGCCGATGCCAAATCCGGCCAAGCCGAACGTGATACGCTCATCCCAGGCACCTTGCACGGCCAGGTCGTCGGTACGGAGAAGCTCTCCTTTATGGGTGGTCAAAAGTAATTTGCAGCGAAGACTCGCTCCAGCCGGCTCGGGCAGCGCTCACGGGCCGGCTATTCTTTCGTGATGTCGGCATCGTCGCTGTTGGCCATTTCTCGGCCTTACTCCACCCCGCACTTGCCCCTGCTCTACCTTTCGAATAGCATTGAATTGTGAAGAAATCCAAGTCTGGTTCGAATCTATCCGCCCGGAGCTAGGTGCATGAGCGAACGTCTCAAAGGCACTGCCCAAACCACAACGACGGTTGAATCCTCATCTCCGCATCGCGATCCCTCGGCTCAGGAGCAAGCCTGGGAGAAAAACACCTTACGCCCTACCCTCGAAAAGAGCCCCGAGCGCCAGTCCGAATTCACAACCATCTCGGCCCACCCCATTCGCAGGCTGTATACCCCCGCCGATCTTCCCGATTGGGACGCCGATCAGCAGCTCGGCTTCCCCGGTGAGCCACCCTACACGCGCGGCATTCATTCCACCATGCACCGCGGACGCCTCTGGACCATGCGCCAGTTCGCCGGCTTCGGAACCGCCGAAGACACTAATCAACGTTTCCGCTACCTCCTCGCGCAAGGTCAGACCGGTCTCTCCACAGCCTTCGACTTGCCCACCCTGATGGGCTACGACTCCGATCACGCACTCGCCGAAGGTGAAGTCGGAAAGTGCGGCGTGGCTATCAGCTCCCTTGCGGACATGGAAGTTCTGTTCGACAAAATCCCGCTGGCCAATGTCACCACTTCCATGACAATCAATTCGCCCGCCGCGGTGATTTGGGCCATGTATCTTGCCGTCGCCGAAAAACAGGGGGCGGATTGGAAGAAGCTTTCCGGCACTTTGCAAAATGACATTCTGAAGGAATACATCGCGCAGAAGGAATACATCTACCCGCCTGAACCTTCAATGCGCCTGGTGATCGACACGTTCGAATTCAGCGTGAAGAACACTCCGAAGTTCAATCCCATTTCCATCAGCGGCTATCACATCCGCGAAGCCGGCTCGACCGCCATTCAGGAGTTGGCGTTCACCTTGCGCGATGGCCTCGAATATGTGGAATGGGGCATGCGCCGCGGGCTGGACGTCGATCAATTTGTGCCGCAGCTCTCGTTTTTCTTCAATGCTCACAGCGATTTCTTCGAAGAGATTGCCAAGTACCGCGCCGCTCGGCGCATCTGGCACAAAGCCATGGTCGAGCGCTACGGCTCGAAAAATCCGCGTGCGTGGGCGCTGCGCTTCCACTCACAAACGGCCGGTTGCTCCCTCACCGCGCAGCAGCCTTACAACAACGTGGTTCGAACGGCGATCCAAGCGCTCGCGGCCGTTCTGGGCGGCACGCAGTCTCTGCATACGAATTCGCTGGATGAAGCCTGGGCGCTGCCCACAGAATTTGCCGCCACCATCGCCTTGCGCACACAACAGATCATCGCCCACGAGACCGGCGTCACCAATACGGTGGATCCGCTCGGCGGTTCCTATTTTGTTGAAGCTCTGACCAACGAAGTCGAGAGCGGCGCCTGGGAATACATCCGGAAGATCGATTCTATGGGTGGCATGGTCGCGGCTATCGAACGCGGCTACCCTCAGCGCGAAATTGCTGAAGCCTCTTACCGTTACCAGGTGGCCCTCGACAAAAAAGAAAAAATCATGGTCGGCGTCAACGATTTCGTCTCTGAAGAAAAGCATCTGGACATTCTGCAAATCGACGAATCCGTGGCCCATCGCCAGGCCGAGCGCCTCAGCAAACTCCGCGCCGAGCGTTCGAAAGACGAAGTCGCCCGCCGACTCAACGCCCTGCGGACCGCCGCGCAAGGCGCCGACAACCTCATGCCCTTTATCTTCGACGCCGTCAAATCCTACGCCACGCTCGGCGAAATCTGCGACGCCATGCGCGACGTCTTCGGCACCTACGAAGAGGTCGCCATCACCTAGCTCATGCCTGAAAAAAAAATAAGAGTCTTAATAGCCAAACCGGGGTTGGACGGTCACGACCGCGGGGCAAAGATCATCGCCCGCGCGCTCCGTGACGCCGGCATGGAAGTCATCTACACCGGCCTGCGCCAGACTCCGGAGATGATCGCCTCCGCCGCCGTCCAGGAAGACGTCGACGTCATCGGCCTTTCCATCCTCTCCGGCGCGCACAACACAATCTGCCCTCAACTGATGAATCTGCTCCACGAAAAAGGTATGCACGACGTCACCGTGCTGCTCGGTGGCATCATTCCCGAAGCGGACATTGCCGGGCTCAAAAAAGCGGGCATCGCTGAAATCTTCCTCCCCGGCACGTCCACCCAAGAGATCGTCGACTTCATTCACAAACGCATTGCGCGTTAGCTATTTCTCGTTGTATAGGCGCCCACCGCCTGCGCTTCCGCCAGCTCAATCCGCCGTGCAAGTTCCAGATTCAAAAGCGGTGCTCTCATCCTGCCTCCGAATCCGAATTCTTGTGCTTGTACATCTGGCGAATGCCGCGGAACATCCGCTTGATCTTCACCTTTTCCACGTGCCGCGCTGCCGGATCGATTTTCCTCCGCAGAAATTCCTGTTCGCGCAGCAGCTTCCGCCGGTTTTCCAGCCGCGCTTCGTCCAGTGTCCCCGCACTGATCGCCGCCTGCACCGCACATCCCGGTTCACCTTCATGCCCGCAATCCGTAAATCGGCATTGTGCCGCCAGCGCGTCGATATCCTCAAACGTCTCCGCAACTCCCTCGTCGGCGTCCCACAATTGCAACTCGCGCAACCCCGGCGTGTCCATCAGCAGCGCTCCACCCGGCAAGGCCATCAGCGTTCGGCTGCTCGTCGTGTGCCGCCCGCGACTATCCGCCTCGCGTACCGGCTGCGTCTCCTGCAGCACTTCTCCCGCAAGCCGGTTTGCAAGCGTCGATTTCCCGACTCCCGAAGACCCCAGCAGCACTAGTGTGTCTCCACACTTCAGGAATGGACTGAGCTCTTCCATTCCCTGCCCAGTTTTCGCGCTAACCACGCACACTGCTGCGCCCAGCGCAACGCGCTCGATCTCCGCCGCCTTATCGCGCGCGTCCGCGCACGCGTCCGCCTTGTTCAACACCATCACCGGCCGTGCCCCCGACTCCCAGCATTGCGCCAGGTAGCGTTCCATACGGCGCGGATTGAAGTCTCCGTCCAGCGCCGTCACCAGCAGAGCTGTATCCACATTCGCTGCGATCACCTGTTCCGCAATCTTTTTTCCGGGCGTTTTGCGCACAAACCGGCTGCGCCGCGGCAGAACCTCCTGTATCACCCCATTGCTTTTTCCATTTCCGACTTCAACCACCACCCAATCCCCAACCGCGGGCCATTCCACCGCCTCATCCGTCGCCAGCCGCAGCTTCCCCGACGGCTCCGCCCAGCTTTCGCCGAACTCCCCCGCAATCCGCCAATATTTCCGCTGCTGCTCGATCACCCGCGCCGGCACTGCATTTTCGCGTTCGCCCTCGTTCCACAACGCCTCAAAGTACGAATTCCAACCCCACCTTTTCAAAGCTTCTGAATTTACCACTGAAGGATCCTCCCGCAGCCATGGCACAACACACGACCGCCGTTAGCGCCAAAAAAGACTGCCTGGGCTCTACTGGATTTGAAAAACCGGGAGGGCGCTGCCTGATTACTGCAAGCGAACCGCGGAGGCACACCTGCCCGTCGGAACTCTGGTGTTCGTTCGCACAGGCGCCTCCAACGTTGAATTGAGCAGCTCTTGCGATTTCACAAAAGCCGTCTCCAACAAATCTTACCGTCGGGTTCAGTCTGCGTCAACTCTGCTTCCCATCGCCGCGTCACCACCCACAGTCACATGCCGCCCGTGCCAGGTTGCAAATCCTTCCTTCACCAGGCTGAAAATCGTCCGCCGGTTTTGATAAATCAGTTTCATCCACGCCAGCGGTCCCATCTGCGGAAAATAAATTCCACGGAAGCACATGCGCGCAATGAATATGTTGATGCGGCAGCCCAGCGGCTTGTCCCTCAGCGAATCCACAGCCTGTGCCATCGCCTCCGGGCTGTAGGCGCTTGCCCATCCCGCTCTGACCTCGGCATGCGCTTCGTCGATGGTCATCTTCAACGGCGTGTGTGCCATCGCAAACGGAATGAACTCCTTCCAATGCTTCGGCCGCGTCAGACGCCCCGCTGCTTCGAGCCGCTTGTAGAGCGGAGTCGCCGGCAGCGGCGTAAGCAACCCAAAGATCGGCAGCCCGGCGGGCCACGTTCGAATCTCCTTAAGCGTGCGCTCCGCGACGCCAACCGTATCGTTGTCCATGCCGAAAATGAACGACGTAATCGCATAGACGTTGCGCCGGGCGAGCCTCTCCAGCACGGCCGCATATTCACCCGGCTTGTTGAATCCCTTGTTCACACCGGCCAGGTTAGTCGGATCGATGGACTCCATCCCGATAAAAACCCACTTGCCGCCTGACGCCGCAATGAGGTCCACCAGTTCTTCATCGCGCAACAGGTTGGCGCTGATCTGCGCCACCCAATGTACTTGCGCTCCCGCCGCGATAATGTCGCGCAGCAGCGACTTCGTCCGTTTGATATTGATGGCGAAATTGTCGTCGATGAAAAAAACCGCGATCTGCCCGCCTTCACTCTTCGCCCGCGCTTTCAAAAGCAGCAGCTCATTCACCACGCTTTCGTTCGTTCGAAACCGAATCGAGTCTCCAAAAAATCCCGTCACCGTGCAGAACTCGCACCCGTATGGGCACCCTCGCCCCGACTCCATAGGAATGATGCGAAAGGTGCCCCAGCCGTCCCCAATTTTTTGCAGGGTCCGTGTCGCCATTTTCGGAACTAAGTTAAACTGGTCAAGATTTATCTTGTCCCACGGAATCGCAGGATACTCCTTCAGGCTCGGCTTGCTCTCCTGCCCAAACGCATCCACCGGCGCATAAATATCTTTCAGCTGGCCGCGCGCGGCATCCTCGACGATCCGTGGCCACGTCTCATCGGCTTCCCCCAGCGCCACCGCATCCGCGTGCCGCGGCCCGCCGTCCCGGCCAAGCGCCTCATCGGCTTCTTCGGTAACGTGAGGTCCTCCCATCACCACCGGCACGCCCACCGCTCGAATCGCGTCTGCCATGCGGTAGGCCTTCGCAATCATCCGCGTCATCGCGCCGATTCCCACCAGGCCAATATTGTTTTCAAGCACGTACTGCGCGATCCCCGCTTCATCCATGGGCTGCGCGTTACCATCAATTAGCACAACTTCATGGCCTTCCGGAGTCAGCGATTGCAACAAAAACATCCAGAGGTGCGGCATAAAGTTGCGCGTCACCCCGTTGTCCGGGTTGTACAGCAGAATTTTCATCCGTTCGTCTCCATTCCGGCAGCCGTTTCTTCGCCGCTGCACAGACCGAGCCACGCCCCGGATCAGCTCATCGCCAAATTTTCAAAGGGGTACAAAGAAACATCGGGAAGGATCTTCAAACCTGGTGCGGTACCCCCGCAGAGGAGGAGGGTACCGCGAGCCACTTTTTAACAATGTGCAATATTGCACAGTTTGTTGAATTCGTACCGGATGGGACTGTTCGCTGTGTCCGCCTCTACCTGGACACAACTACTTAAGGAACGATCTTCCCCTCGGCGTCGCGAATCTCCACTTTGCCCAGATTCAGCTTCTTCATGCTTTCTTCGATCTTCGCGCGGTCGCCAATGGCAAGCACGATCATCTTGTCCGGGAGAATATGTTTCTGTGCCGCGGCCTGCGCCTGCTCGGCGGTCACGGCATTAATGCTGCTCGGCAATGTCGAAAAGTAGTCCAGCGGCAAATCGTATGTGAACAGTTCCGCAAAAGTCGCCGCTGCATCGGTGCCGCGTTCGAATCGCCCTGGCAGCGACCGTGCGATCGAGTCTTTCGAAAGCGCCAGTTCCGCCGGAGTCATCTGGGTGTCGCGCATGCGCCGCAGTTCGTTGAGAATTTCCCCAGTCGCCGGAGCGGTAACGTCCGTTCGAACGTCGCCCCCCGCTATAAACGGCCCCGGCGCACGATGATACGAAAAGAAAGAAAACGCGCCATACGTATATCCATGCTGCTCGCGTAAATTCATGTTGATCCGGCTCGAAAACAGGCCGCCGAGATCAGTATTCATTACTTCGACAGCAGGGTAGTCGGATGTCGACCGCGCTAACCCCATCGAAAAACAAGCGAGCGTTGACTGCGGCGCTCCCGGACGGTCCACAAGAATCAGCTTGGCGTCGGTGGTCTCCGGCGAGCCTATCCCGGCAGCAGCACTTTTTCCCACCTTCCACGCTCCGAATTGTTTCTCGAGCAGCGGCTTCAGCACCGCCAGCTTGATGTTCCCCGTTACGACCAGCGCCGCATCGGCTGGCAAATAATTCTGCTTCCAAAAACTCAACAGTTCATCGCGCGAAATCGCTTTGATGGACTCCAGCGTTCCGCTGGCAGGGTACCCATACGCATGTTTTGGCCCGTAGAGCGCCGCATCCAGCACGCGCGTCGCCAGCGAAAAAGGATCGTCTTTCTCCTGCACGATGGCCGTCAGCCGCTCGGAGCGAACCCGCTCTATCTCCGCCTTTGGAAAACTTGGATGCAGCGCGATATCGGCAAGCAATTCCAGCGCCTCGGGAAAACTCCGCGACAGGGCGTGCGTGGATATCCCGGCAGTGTCTGCCCCCGCGCCCGCATTCAGCGAGGCGCCTAAGTCGGCTGCACGATCGGCAATCTGCAGCGCCGATCGCGTCGCCGTTCCTTGCTCCAGCATCCGCGCTGTCATGCTCGCCAGCCCGGGGCGATCCGCCGGATTGGCCCCGCTTCCGGCGCGCAGAACCAGGTCCGCAGTAACGAGCGGCAATCCCGGCCGTTCACTAAACAGAATCGTCAGTCCATTAGACAGCTTGAATTCTTGCGGTACGGGCAGGTGCCACGCGCTGGCAGGGCCCGGCTTTGGCACCTCTTTGCGCCACTCCGCATCGGCGTTCACCGCTTCCCCGCCGCTTTTGGATTCGTCCTTCTGGCCCGCCTTCGGCGTCGGTACTTCTGGCCCGAGATCCTGTTTCCCCGGCAGGCCATAAACGACCGCCCTTTGATTTCCATTGAGCTGCACTTGCGCAAACGCCCGAATCGCTTCCGTCGTGGAGTTCTCGTAGCGTGCAATGTCCCCTGCCAGAAAATCCGGCGTGCCCAGATAATGGTTGTAACCGTTCAAGCGATCGGCAACGCCGCCGGATCCACCAAGTGTTTCCAGCCCCGCAATGATTCTCGATTCGATCACGTTTCTTGCGCGCGCCAGTTCCGCCGTGGTGGGCCCCTCTTTTCGAAAGGCATCCAGTTCCACGCTAATGGCCTTCTCGAGCTCCTCGGGGGTCGTCCCCGATTTTGCCGTCGCCTGCAGCTCAAACACCGAACCAAGCATCAGCGACTGCTGCGACACCGCAACGTCCTGCGCGATCTGCTTTTCATACACGAGTTTCTTGTACAACCGGCTGGACTTCCCTCCGCCGAGTATTGTGGCGGCGAGCTCGGCTTCGGCGTCGCCTGGCTTGAAAATCGGCGACGTCAACCAGCCCATGTAGACGCGCGGAAGCTGCACGTTGTCCTGCACCACGGTGCGGCGCTCGGCGGTAATCGGTGGCGTGCGTGCTTGGATTCGGGGCACATCTTCGCCGCGCTTGAGCGGGCCAAAATATTTTTCCACGAGCTCACGCGCGTTTTCCGCATCAAAGTCCCCGACAATCGCCAGGCTCGCATTGTTGGGCGCGTAGTAAAGCTTGAAGAAATTCCGAACGTCCTCCAGTTTTGCCGCTTGGATGTCCGCATGCGACCCGATTACATCAGCGTAATACGGATGCTCCTTCGGAAACAGTTGATGGAACAACGCCTCTTCGACTACTCCATACGGAGCGTTTTCGAGGCTCTGGCGGCGTTCGTTTCGAACAACATCTTGCTGATTCGAAAGGTTGGCCTGGTCCAGTTTGTCCGGCAGATATCCCATGCGGTCGGACTCCAGCCAAAGCGCAAGCTCCAGCTGATTCGAAGGCAATGTTTCATAGTAATTTGTGCGATCGAATTCCGTCGATCCGTTGATGTCCGATGCGCCCGCAGCCTCCAGATACCGATCGTGCGCGTTGCTTGCCACGTGCTTCGAACCTTCGAACATCATATGTTCGAACAAATGCGCGAAACCCGTGCGCCCCGGCAGTTCGTTCGCCGGTCCGACGTGGTACCACAGATTCACCGCGACCATTGGCAGCCGGTGATCTTCGGACAAAATTACTTCCAGCCCGTTGTCCAATTTGTATTTTTCAAACTTGAGCTCAGGCACTTGCAACGGAGCGGGCTTGGCCGCGACTCTGGCGGCTGCGGGCTTCGCAGGCGCTTGCGCCGGGGTCTTGGGTGGCGCCTGCGACTGGGCTGCTCCCGCGGGCGCGAACGCTAGTCCTGCGATCAAAGTGAATGCGCAAACACTCTTGTAGAAATCCCTCATCACCGTATCCTTTCAGATTGGCGCAATTGTTCCTTCAACCGACGGACAGCACTCGCAGGTGTCCCCAGGAAGCCTGCCGCCTAGCTTACCTTGCTTCCATGCCGACGCAAAGAGTTCGCCCATCGGGCCGCCTTTCCGTCGCCAGCTTCGCGTGACAATCTGGGAAAATCCAGCAGACTTCCCCGGACTTGTTTTGTCCTCGAACTGATATTGACGATTACTCGCACTTCTCTCTCGAATTCGCGGCTTGATCCCCGACTGCATGTTAGAAAAAGAATAGGACATCTCGATGCCCATCTTCGAACAGCGTTCGCTGAAGAGTCTCTTTCTTGACTCCCTTTCCTTGAAGAAAGTTGTGAACCCGCTGCGGCCCGAACTGTATCTCGTCGCGGTCGGCCTCGCTCTTCTTGTGTGGCTGTTCCGCCCTCTCGAACATGTTTTCTTTCACTGGCCCATGCTGATCGGTATCGGCCTGATCGGGCTGATCGTTCAGGCTACGGAACGCAATAGGAAACCGGTGTCCACGCCTCACAGCCTTGCTACGCCAGACCCGCCGCCAATTTTGCAACTCCTCCATGATTTTACTTCCAGCATCGCTCTTCTTCTTCCCTTGAGTATGGCCGCGGCCTTTCTCTCTCCCACACAAGATCTGATGTTCTCGCTCGCTCTCGAAGTCATGTTCCCACTGCTGAATCTGCGCTTCCTGACTTCACTTTGCTGGTGGCTTGTCTATCGGCTCGTTTACACCCGATAATTCCGCGTGCCGCAACCACACGGGGAAGCAGGCGCCTCGACGTTCGCACAATCAGGCCCAACCTCGTATACTGTGACACTCGGTTGATCGGGCTGACTGCATCCCGAACTACATTTCCAATCGTTTGTACGTGAGGTCGCCGCGTGTCCGCTTCGGTTTTGAAGAGCAGCGTGAATCCGAAATCGCCTGAATTCGAAAAGAATGCCCGCCGCGTCGTCGACTTGCTGACGAGCATCAAGAATGAAGAAGAGCAAATCCGCCAGGGTGGCGGCGCCAAGGCCATCGAGGCGCAGCACAAGAAAGGCCGCCTGACGGCCCGTGAACGCATTGCCAAACTCATCGATCCCGGTTCGCATTTTTTCGAATTGGGCATTTACGCCGCGTTCGAAATGTACGAAGAATGGGGCGGCGCGCCGTCGGCAGGAACTGTTACCGGCCTCGCGAAAGTCTGCGGACGTACCTTCATGCTGATCGCGAATGATGCAACGGTAAAAGCCGGCGCTTTTTTTCCCATGACCGCCAAGAAGGTCATTCGCGCGCAAAACATCGCCATCGAAAACAAAATCCCCACCATTTACCTGGTGGATTCCGCCGGCGTGTTTTTGCCGCTGCAGGAAGACGTTTTCCCCGATACCGATGATTTTGGCCGAGTGTTTCGAAACAATGCGGTGATGAGCGCCATGGGCATTCCGCAAATTACCGCCATCATGGGCATGTGCGTCGCCGGCGGAGCGTATCTCCCGGTGATGTGCGATCACATTCTCATGACCGATGGCTCGGGATTATTTCTGGCAGGCCCCGCGTTGGTGCAAGCCGCGATCGGACAGAAGACTTCGGCTGAAGATCTCGGCGGGGCAAAAATGCATTCGCAAATCAGCGGCACAGTCGATTTTCGCGAGCCCGATGACGAAGCATGCATCAAACGCATGCGCGCCCTGGCGGACAAAATCGGCGCGCCTAATCCTTCGCCCTTCAGCCACATTAAATCTCGCGATCCGCTTTTTTCGTCCGAGGAAGTCTACGGAATATTTTCAAGCGATCCCGGCAAACAGTACGACATGCGCGAAATTATCGCGCGCATTGTGGATGCCGGAGAATTCGAGGAATATCGCGCCGAGTCCGGCGAAACGCTGCTCTGTGGCTACGCGCGCATCGGCGGCTGGGCCGTTGGAATCGTTGCGAATCAGAAAAAACACGTGCAAACTCTCGCGCGCGGTTCGGACCAGAAGCGCGTGGAATTTGGCGGAGTGATTTACACGGAGTCCGCCGAGAAAGCCGCGCGGTTTATTCTGGACTGCAACCAGAATCGCATCCCGCTGATTTTTCTCCACGATGTAAACGGCTTCATGGTCGGCAAAGACGCGGAGTGGAGCGGCATCATCCGCGCCGGTGCAAAAATGGTCAACGCCGTCGCCAACAGCGTCGTCCCGAAAATTACCGTGATTTGCGGCGGTAGTTTCGGCGCCGGAAATTACGCCATGTGCGGAAAGGCCTATGACCCGCGCTTCATGTTCGCCTGGCCCACCGCGCGTTTTGCGGTAATGAGCGGCGACGCCGCAGCCAGCACCCTCGTCGAAATCAAACTAAAGCAACTCGAACGCGCCGGCAAAAAAGTCGACGACAAACTAAAAAAAGAACTCTACGACTCCGTCCGCGCCACCTACGAACACCAAACCGATCCGCGCTACGCTGCCGCCCGCCTGTGGGTCGACGCCATCATCGATCCCGCCCACACACGCGACGCGCTGATCTGGGCCCTCGAAGCCGCCGCGCTAAATCCTGAAGTCCGCGAATTCAAAACCGGCGTTCTGCAAACATGACACGGCTGCGGACAAGAGCGGCATTCTATTGCTCGGCACTGTGTTTTGCTTTCTCCATTTTCCTCTGGACACATCCGTACTTTCTCCGTCCAGCGTATTCAAAGCCTCGCTTTCTAGAAGGCTCACCATTGACTGATTTCTTCGGAGGCCTGATGTTGTTTCTGTTCCTACTTGGATCCGTTTCGCTTAGCTATGATCTCGTACTGCATGACAGGAAGAAATGACGAATAGAGCGACCGTCGTCGAGTGCCCGCGGGATGCGTGGCAAGGATTGCCGGAGCTGATCCCGACAGAGTACAAAGCGGAATATTTGAGGGAATTGATATCCGCGGGATTCAAGCACATTGATGCGGTGAGTTTTGTTTCGCCGAAGTATGTGAAGCAGATGGCGGACAGTGAAGAGGTGATGGCGAAGCTGAACACTTCCCTTCCCGCTGGAATTGAGCCGCCGGAAATAATCGGGATTGTCGTGAATGAAAAAGGATTGGAGCGGGCTCTGGCTACGCCGGGCGTGACGACCATCGGATATCCATATTCGATCTCGGCGTATTTCCGGCGGGCGAACGCCAATATGACGCGCGACGAATCGCGAAAGCTGGTGGAGACACTCAGGAAGGAAACCACCGCGGCGAAGCGCGATCTAGTGATTTACATTTCGATGGCCTTCGGCAATCCGTATGACGAGCCTTGGGGTGCGGAAATTGTGCAAGAGGCGCTCGAGTGGCTGAAAGACATTCGAGTGCGGACGGTTTCGCTGGCGGATACCGCGGGAGTCGCCACGCCGGAGATTGTCGCCGGCTTGTTTTGCGATGTGAAAGATCACGTCGCGGGAATCGAGCTGGGCGTGCATCTGCATAGCAGGCCAGAAAACGCCGAAGAGAAAATTCTCGCGGCGTATGAAGCGGGATGCCGGCGATTTGACAGCGCGCTGACGGGGCTTGGCGGTTGCCCGTTCGCGGGAGACAATCTGGTGGGCAACATCGCGACGGAAGATGTCTTGGCCGCGCTGCGAAAAGCGGGCGCCGATCCCGGCATCGATTCTTCGCGACTGAAGAAGGTGCTCGAAATGACCAACGCGATTCGCGCGAAGTACGCGCATGCTCCACTTTCAAATTAAGGAGTGTTCCAACATGTATTCGACACTTCTTCTCGAAATATCCGGAAATCTTGCCACCATCACGCTGAACCGGCCGGAAAAACGCAACGCCATCTCCACGCAGATGATGGCGGAGCTACAAACGGCGCTCGATGAGATTGAAAAAAGCCACGCACGCGTGGGGATTCTGACCGGCACAGGCAAAGCGTTTTGCGCCGGCATGGACTTGGACATGCTTGCAGCAATCGCCAAACAATCTCCGGCAGAAAATCAAGAGGACTCGCGGCGAATCGCCAAACTGTTCCGGCGAATCTGGAGTTATCCCAGGCCGCTGATAGCAGCAGTGAACGGAGCAGCCTACGCCGGAGGATGCGGAATGGCCACGCTCTGCGATTTCACACTGGCTGTGCCGGAAGCGAAATTCGGGTACACGGAAGTGAAAATCGGGTTTTTGCCGGCAATTGTTTCCGTTTTTCTGACGCGCCAGATCGGCGAGAAGCGCTGCCGAGATCTTTTGCTTACGGGCCGCATCATCGAAGCTGTGGAAGCCAAGGAATTCGGCCTGGTGTCCGAGGTGGTTCCGGCGGAACGTTTGATGGAACGCGCGCACAAGCTTGCGGACGAGCTGATCGCCGCGAGCCCGAGCAGTCTTGCTCGTTCCAAGCGGCTGCTCGTTTCCTCGGCGGCGGCGGGCGTGGATCACGATTTGGAGCGTGCCATCCTGGAGAATGCGCGCATTCGCTGCACGCCTGATTTCCAGGAAGGTGTTGCGTCGTTTCTGGAGAAGCGCAAGCCCGTGTGGCAAGGCGAATCGGAGAAATAACGGACTCACGAATGATTGAATATCATGACGCGGCGGTGCGGGTGCGGTACGCGGAGACGGACCAGATGGGCGTTGTATACCACGCGAACTATCTCGTTTGGTTTGAGGTCGGGCGCGTGGAGCTGATGCGCGCGCTGGGTGTGGAGTACAAACGGATGGAGATTGAAGATGATTGCCGTATCGTGGTTGCCGATGCGCACTGCCGCTATCATCACGCGGCGATGTACGACGAAGTCCTAAGGATTCGCACGCGCATTGCGGAATCGCGCAATCGCGTGGTGAAGTTCTCCTACGAAGTGATTCGCGACGCGGACGGAAAAGTTCTGGCGAACGGAGAGACGACGCACGTGAACTGTGGAAGCAACGGACGGCCGAAATTATTGCCGAAGAAATACCACAGCGTTTTCAGCGCCGTAGTTGCGCCGCAGCCCGACCGGAGACCTGCATGAGCATAGCGGTGAGCGGAAACGACCTGACGTTTCAGCAGCTTTACGATGTCGCTCTGCGTGGGGAAAGCGTGGCACTGGCGCCGGCGGCCATGGAGCGAATGAATGCGTCACGGGCGGTCGTCGAGCGGCTGGTCGCGTCGGGAGCCACCGCCTACGGAATCAACACAGGATTCGGGAAACTTGCGTCGGTGCGCATTTCGACGGAACAGGTGCGGCAACTGCAAGTGAACCTTGTGCGCTCGCATGCATGCGGCGTGGGAATAGCACTGAGCGAAGCGGAAACGCGCGCGATGATGCTGCTGCGCGCGAATGCGATCGCGAAAGGCTTGAGCGGGGTACGGCCGCGCATCGTCGAGACGCTTTGCCAGATGCTGAACAGCAAAGTGCATCCGGTAATTCCTTCGCAAGGTTCGGTGGGCGCATCGGGCGACCTTGCGCCGCTAGCGCACCTTGCGCAAGTAGTGATTGGCGAAGGGCGCGCGAATTTCCGCGGGGAGATTCTTGCCGGCGGCGAGGCGATGAAACGTGCGGGAATCACACCGGTGGCGCTGGAAGCAAAAGAGGGTCTTTCGCTGCTAAACGGAACGCAGGGGATGCTGGCGCTGTTGAGCCTGTCGTTGCACGAAGCCGACATTCTGGTGGACACGGCGGACGTGGCGGCTGCTCTTTCGCTGGATGCGCTGCGGGGCAGCCCGGGCGCCTTTGATTCGCGGATTATGCGCGCGCGCGCGTATGCGGGAGCAGCGACGACGGCGCGGAACCTGGCGCATTTGAATGAAGGAAGCGAGATTCGCGAGTCGCATCGCTGCGCTGAAAAAGACACACGCGTGCAGGATGCCTATAGTTTGCGGTGCACGCCACAGGTCCATGGCGCGGTGCGCGATTCGCTGGCGCAGGCGCGGGAAATAGCCGCAGTGGAATTGAACAGCGCGACGGACAATCCGCTGGTGTTTGTGCGCGATGCAAACAACGGCGATATTATCAGCGGTGGAAATTTTCATGGGCAGCCACTGGCGATGGCAGCGGACCAGGTGGCGATCGCCATTGCCACGCTCGGCGGAATCGTGGAGCGGCGCGTCGAGCAGATGACGAATCCGCTGACGAGCATGCTGCCGGCGTTTTTGACGCCGGAGCCGGGACTGAATTCGGGATTCATGATCGCGCAAGTAACGGCGGCGGCGCTGACTAGCGAGAACAAAGCGCGGGCCACTCCGCATTCGGTGGATTCGATTTCAACTTCAGGCAATCAGGAAGACTATGTGTCCATGGGCATGAGCGGAGCACGTCGGCTGGAGCGCATGCTCGTGAATTTGCGGCATACGATTTCGATTGAGCTGCTGTGCGCGTGCCAGGGGATCGATCTGCTGGCGCCATTGCAGACCGGGACGCTGGCCAAGAAAGCGCATGCGGCAGTGCGTGGCAAGTCGGCCAAGGTCAGTGAAGATCGGCCGCTGGCGCCGGACATTGAGGCGGTGTCGGCTCTGGTAGCGAGCGGTGCCCTGTCCGCTATTCTAGGTTAGAAAAACAACGCAATTGCAGACTCAATTCCCCGCGCAACAGGAGCCCCCCTACCCCCTGTTTTTTGTAAGTGCAGATTCTAAAGGAGTTAGCGTTTCTGTAAGTGCTTTGGCATGTGCAGTTACAGGCGATCTTGCAAGTGCACATTCTAAAGGACTTAGGAGTCAACATAATCCTGAAACCCGCAACGCGATGCCGGCCAGGAATCGAGTGATACTGGGTGCGTTTGGTCGGTGCTCGGCGGGAAGAAAAGCGGGAGCAAGCTCCTGCACTCGCTGAGACCAAATATTTACTAATACGTTAAATAGTTACTTGGATATGGACAGTCAATCCCTCTCTGGGCTTCTAGGCGATTTTAGGCTTCCAGGCGGCCAAGCCTAGGGAGGGCAGGCTGGAGGTCGGTTTGGCGGAAGTCGTCGCCTTTAAATAGCAGTGGCTCGCCCAAGGCCTTGGCGAGGGCGTAAGAGAAGCAATCGCCGAAGTTGAGGCCGGCGGGATGGCGGCCCTTGCCATAGTCGGAGTAACCTTGGCGTGCCAGGAGAGCTTGCTCCTGGGTAACCGGCTCAATCAGAATTCGAGCCTCGCGAAACAAGGCGTCGCACTGACGTATGACGGCGTCCCCGCCTCGAGATTCCAACACGATCGAGACTTCAACGAAACCGGCTGCAGAAATCCTGCATATGGGTGCGTCGGCAAGAACTTGCTCGAAAGCTTCGAAGCCCGGTTCACGAAAAAGAATGGTGAGAACGGCTGAGCTGTCGAGGATCATTTCGGGAGGCCGTGTTCGTCATAAAGCAATTCCGCATGGTCAATATAGGGACCTTTCAGGAGCTCGGCGGAACGCTTGCTGATGGCATGGATGGCAGCCAAGGTGGCATCGCGCTTGCGGCGGCGGCGAATGGATTCGAGGCGTTCGCGGATGGCTTCGGTCACGGCGGCGGTCATGGTCTCGCCAGTTTCACGAGCAAGTTGCTGGGCGAGTTTGTGGGCTTCGGGGTCTTTGATGTTCAAACTCATGTGTCTACCCTTACAGACGATTGTCTACCCTTCTAGCTTACCTCTGAAAGAGTGAAAACGCAAGGCGTGAGGGTGATTCTAAGAGTCTGGCGGAGGGAATGGGCGCGATTGCTGCCAACTCCGCCGAGCAGTTCACTACGCGAGGGATTCGAGGAAGAAGGTGAGCATGCGGTAGCCGGCGATGTAGGAGAAGGGGGCGAGTTCGAGGGAGTAGTGGCCGCAGGGCAGTTCGAGGATGCGGGGATCGGCGCCGTGGCGGCGGAGGGAGTCCAGCATCTGGCGCGTAAGCTCGGGCAGCATGGTGGGGTCGTATTTGCCATAGAGCATGAACGTATTGCGGCCAGCGTCCATTCCTCGTTCGACGTAGGGCATCGGACTGATGGGGGCCCAATAATCGCGGAGTTCGTCGACAGTGACATGGTTTCTAAGGCCTTCCCAGACGTGATTGGTAGTCATGCCCTGGCTGATGACGTCGGCGTAGTAGGTGGAGACGTGGAAGAAGCCGCCGGCGCGGACGCGTTCATCGTGGACGAGGGTGATATAGCCGACGGAGGAGCCTATGCTGGTGCCGAGGATGCCGAGTTTGGTGTACCCCTGCTGCTCGAGCCAGTGGAGGCAGCGGCGGGCGTCCTGGACGGCCTGGCGGTTGGCCTGGAGGGTAAGGCCGATATTGGGGCCGCAGATCTGGTCGGCGCGCTCGTGGCCACGAGCCATGCGGCGGTCGTGGTAGGGCATGCTCATTTTGAGGACGGTGATACCCATGCGCTGGATCCAGTGGCAGAGGCCGTTCTGGCCGTGCCATTTGGCGTTCCAGTTGGGGAGGAGTAGGACGGCGGGGCCTTGCTTCTTGCCGGGAAAGAATTGAGCGTGGACGGTGTTGTTTTCGGGCCAGGGGGAGTCGAGGGAACTGGTAAACGTCAGCACGTTTTCTTGATCAAGGTGGCAGTCAGTGGCAGGAGTTGCGGCGTACCACTCTCGGCTTGATTCGATGGTCTTTTGAGCGTATTGGCGGACGAAGGCGCCGGGATCGGGATCGTCAGGGGAACCGCCGATGTGTTCGAGGCCCCAGTGGAAGGGCTGGACGCGGCGGTTGTCGTCGGTGGTCCAGCGGCGGTGCTCGTAGCGGCGGATTTTGCGTTCGAACCAATTCATGGAGAAGTGATCAGAGATCAGCAATCAGTTTACATTCAACGCCTGGAGAAAGAAAAAGGTGAAGCGTGGAACAGCATGGAAAAGGAATTACACAGAGTGCACGGAGGGCACAGAGGGCCACAGAGAGGAAGAAAGCGTTAGGGATGGGGCACGCGGGCGACGGCGTTTGTTGAGGGCGTGCGGTTAGTGTGAGAAAGTCGAAACGTGGTCATTGTCTTCTTTTTCCTATTTGGGATTGTGATTGGGAGCTTCCTGAACGTCTGCATCACGCGGATTCCGGAGGAGATATCCATTGTTTCGCCGGGATCGCGCTGTCCGAATTGCGAGACGCCGATCAAGGCGTATGACAATGTGCCGGTGTTCGCGTGGCTGTGGCTGCACGGGAAGTGCCGGGCGTGCGGACAGGCGATTTCGCCGATGTATCCGCTGATTGAGCTGAGCACGGGGCTGCTTTTTGTAGCGGCGTTTCTGGAGTTTGGGATTACACAGGCCACGGTGAAGTGGCTTTTCTTTACGTGCCTGCTGATCGTGCTGACCGTGACGGATTTGCGCGCGCGGATACTGCCGGACGTAGTGAATTGGCCAGGGTTTGCGGCAGGACTGCTGTTTTCGGCGTTTGTGCCGCCGGACGACGCGTTTGGGCGGTTCCTTGGCTACCGGTTATTTCGAACGCAAATTCCTGGGTATGCGGCCGGAATCCTCGACGGATTGCTTGGGGCAGCCTTTGCGAGCTTCTTGCTTTGGGGTTTGGCGAAGGCGTACAAAGCGGTGCGCGGGCATGAGGGCATGGGCATGGGCGACGTGAAAATGGTGGCGATGATCGGGGCGTTTCTCGGATTGCGAGGGACTTTTCTGACGCTGCTGGCGGGGAGCCTGCTGGGGAGCGTGATTGGAATTAGCGTGGTGCTGGCGCTGTATCTCGGAGGTTGGCGGAGCGCGCTTGCGAAACGCGCGCATCGGCGCAGGCTGGGGACAGAGCGTGGGTTGCGCTGGGCGATTGCGAGCCAGTATCAGTTGCCGCTGGGGACGTTTTTGGGAATTGGGGCGCTGGCGGTGGTGTATTTGACGCCGATTTTGGTAGGCCGCTGGACGTTTTTCAGAGGGATTACTGGCTGAAGATAGAAAAGGCTTAACACAGAGAACACGGAGAAGCCCAAAAGATAACGCAGAGACGCGGAGAATCGCAAAGTTGCGCAGAGGAAGAGAGAGAAAGGGTGAAAGAGAGAATTGATGTGGGGCGCGATACAGATCGGGAATAATACGCAGCATTTGTGGACGCTGGCGGCGGAGCTGGGGATTGCATTCCTGGCCGTCACGGGGCTCGTCGTACTGCTGATGCGGCGATTTTTCCAGAGCACGCGGGAAGAGCACCGGGAAGAGTTCGCTACGAGCAGCGCGCCGCGGACGGAAAATCCCTCGGCGTTCATGGCTGCGTCGATGCAGGGCGTGATTCAGAAACTGCGCGAGCAAGAGAAAGAGCTGGAGCGGCTGCATCGCATCGAAAAAGAGCGCGCGGAAAAAACGGAGCGGCTGAGCGAAGAGGTCACGCGGAACATGCCGGCGGGGCTACTGGTAGTGAACGCGACGGGAATTATTTCCACATCGAATCCGGCGGCGGAACAGGTTCTGGGGATTCGCGGGCTGGGATTCCGGCGCTATAGCGAGGCGCTGGGAACGGATTCCGGCTTGACGCGGCTGGTGGCGGAATGCCTGGCGACGGGGAAAATCTTTCGGCGGGAAGAGGTGGAGCACATTCCTCCTGCTGGTGATACGCGGCATTTGGGCGTGACGATTTCACCGATCCGGCGTGGGACGGAAAACATCAGTGGCGTGATCTGCCTGTTGACGGACTTGACGGAGCTTGCGGTGCTGCAACAGCGAATGCGGCTGAAGGAGAATCTGGCGGCGCTGGGAGAATTGTCAGCGGGGATTGCGCACGAGTTCAAGAATGCTCTGGCAACGATTTCGGGTTATGCGCAGATGATCCGGTCGGAAGCGCCGGAAGGGGAGGCCAGCGACCACGCGGGGAGAATTCTGGAGCAGACACGGAACATCACTCATGTGGTGACGGAATTTTTGAAGTATGCGCGCCCCCTGGAAATTTCCGATGAGACGGTGACGCTGCGGTCGGTGGTGGAGCGCGTGGTGACAGAAGTGGGGGAAGCTGTGCCAGGGGTGAAGATTCGATGCGAGGGGAAGTTTGGGGACGTGGGGGGAGATGAGGGGTTTTTGAGACAAGCGCTGTTGAATTTGGCGCGGAACGCGGCGGAAGCGTGCGAGTCGGCCACGGGCGGGGGGCGAGTGGTGGTCAGCGGCGAGGTGATGGAAAGTGAAGAGATGGGATTCCAGGTGATTCGCATTACGGACAATGGAGTGGGGATCGCGGCGGACGCGATGGCAAAACTTTTCCGGCCGTTTTTCACGACGAAGGCGAATGGGACGGGGCTGGGGTTGGCGGTGGTTCAGAAAATCATCGTGCAGCATGGCGGGCAGGTGGAGGCGCGGAACCGGCGGGAAGGCGGGGCTGAGTTTATTGTTACGTTACCGCTGCCGCGGCGGGTGCCAGAAGCGGTAGAATCAAGGCAGGATAGCATCTAAGAGAAAGAGCGGGGTTTTCCAGCTGCTCCGGGAAAGTAGGACGGCATGCGTGTGAAAACGTGGATTCAGGGAGTGGCGGCGGTTGCGGCGCTGTGCCTGGCGGGACTGCCGCTGTATGCGGAGCAGCAGAGCTCGTCTCAGCAGCAATCGGGCAGCGATCCGGTGGCGGATGCGGCGCGGAAGGCGCGTGAGGACAAGAAGAATGCGGCGAAGCCGAAGAAAGTCTATACGGATGACGATGTGAAGCCAGCGGCTCCCGCTCCCGCAGCTGCGGAGAATCCCGGCGGCGCAGCTGGCGCGGCCCTTGTTGCGGCACAGCAAAAAGGGGGCGAGGCGGGACCAGCCGAAGACCCTAACGGTGAAGCGGCATGGCGGAAGAAGTTCAAAGCGCAGCACGACAAGATTGCGAAGGCGGAAACTGAGCTCGACATCCTGCAACGAGAGTTGCAGAAAGCTCAAGTAGAATATTACCCGGACCCATCGAAGGCACTCAGCGAGCAGAACAACCGCAAAGAAGTGAACGATAAGATGGCCAAAATCGACGGGAAGAAACAGGAGATTGCGCAGCTCAAGCAGGGGTTGGACGACCTGGAGGATCAATTGAGAAAGTCGGGCGGAGATCCGGGGTGGGCGCGGTAGTCGATCCAGTTGTTAGTTGTAAGGTTCTAGAAAACCCTTCAATTCTTAGGCCGAGAGCTTTGCGGGACCCTTTGTTTGGTGTCTCGCAGAGCAGCGACGATCCTATGTCTGCTTGATCGGGCTGATGCGCTACTTCCCTTCTCTGCACACGTGTCTCTGGTAGTTCCCTGACGACGGCGTGATTCGTGGTAGAAACGAAAGAGATGGAACCACTCCTCCTCGTTGAAGACAAGAATGAGCTGCGCGCGATGCTGCGGAAGGCATTGGAACGCGCGGGCTACGCCGTGGACGAAGCAGCGGACGGTTCGGCGGCGATTCAGAAGGTGCGGGCGAGAAGGTACCTGCTGGTGATTACGGATTTGAAGATGCCGGGGGCTTCCGGGCTGGATGTGCTGCGCGAAACCAAAGCGGCGGATGCGACGATTCCAGTGATTTTGCTGACGGCGTTTGGGTCGGTGGAAGAAGCCGTGGCGGCGATGAAGGACGGCGCATACGATTTTCTGCAAAAACCGGTGGACCTGGACCATTTGAAACTGCTGGTGCAGCGCGCGGCGCAGCAACAGGAGTTGCAACGGGAAAACTTGTTGCTGCGAGAGGAATATGCGACGCGGTATGGGTTCCCGCGCATCGTGGGAGAGCATGCTGCCATCCGGGAAGTGAGCCAGCAGATTCAGAAAGTTGCGGCGACGGACTCGACATGCTTGCTACTGGGAGAGAGCGGGACGGGGAAAGAGTTGTTTGCGCTGGCGATTCACCATTTGTCGCCGCGGCGGGAACATCCGTTTGTGGCACTAAATTGCGCGGCGATTCCGGAAGGGCTGGTGGAGAACGAATTGTTCGGGCACGAACGCGGGGCGTTCACCGGGGCGGGTGCGCGCAAGGTTGGAAAAATGGATTTGGCGCACCGGGGAACGCTGTTTCTGGATGAAATTGGGGAATTGCCGCTTTCGATCCAGGCAAAATTGTTGCGGGTGCTGGAAGAGCGGCGATTCGAACGCGTCGGGGGAACGCAGTCGATTGACGTGGACGTTCGAATCGTGGTGGCTACCAACCGGAATTTGCAGAAAATGGCGGAGGAGAAATTATTCCGCGAAGACTTGTATTTCCGGATTTCGGCGGTGCCGATGACGATTCCACCGCTGCGCGAGCGCGGGAAAGACGTGCTGCTGCTGGCGGATCACTTCCTGGATAAATTCAGCCGGGAATTCAAGAAACCGGGGCTGGAATTGTCGGCGGACGCGCGCGACCGGCTGTTGCATTACCGGTGGCCGGGGAATGTGCGCGAATTGCAGAACACGCTGGAGCGCGCGGTGATACTCGCGGATGGAGTGAGCATCCGCGCCGATGGATTGCAACTTCCGGTGGCGAAACCGGACGCGGATCGTCTGCCCGTGGGGATGCTGCCAGAGGATTTCAAGTGGGAAGGGTCGCTGGAGGAGGTTACGGAGCGGGCGGCGAGCCATGTGGAAAAAGTTTTGCTTGAGAGCACGATGAAGGATTGCCAATGGAATAAGACGCGGGCGGCGGAGAAGCTGGGAATTTCGCCGAAGACGTTGTTGGCGAAATTGCGCGGGGCGGGGTTGGAGGAATAAAGCACGAGCGGGCCGGGCTCCCGACCAGGTCAGGACAGGCGCCGCCCGGCGTCTACGCAGGACTCCGGACGGCGGTGTGGAGGGCGACGGTGCCGAAAGTCCAGGTGCGATAGTCGACGGATTGGTATCCGAGGGCGGTCATGAGAGAGGCGAGCTCGAGCGGGCGGAAGAAGCGGGCGACTGACTTGGGCAGGTAGCTGTAGGCGGCGGGATGGCCGGAAATGAAGCCGCCGATCCTCGATAGAACTTCACAAAAATACCAGCGGTAGAGTTTTCCAAACAAATTGTCGGGCGGCTCGGTGAATTCGAGGATGGCGATGGTGCCACCGGGTTTTAGCACGCGCTGGATTTCCTGCAAACCGGCTTCGTAATTGGCGAGGTTTCGAAAGCCGAAGGCGGTGGTGACGAGATCAAAAGTGCCGTCTGCGAACGGGAGCCGCAACGCGTCCGCCTCAAAGAGCGGCATAGGAGGCGGAGCAGTCAAACCCGAATGGCTGGGGACTCGTTGGCTCTTGGCGATTTTGGCGCGCGCGCGGATGAGCATGGAATGAGAGAAATCGGCACCTATGATGCGGGCAGGGCCCACGCGAGCTAGGGCGAGGGCTAGATCACCTGTTCCGCAGCAGAGATCAAGAACCAGAGCATTGTGGTGCTGGAGGACAGGACGAAGGCGACGAGCGGCGCGCTTGCGCCAAAGGCGGTCGAGATCAAAAGAAAGAAGATGATTCAGCAGATCGTAGCGCGGGGCGATGAGCGTGAACATTTCACGGATTTTTTTTGAGGCGTCGTGTTCGGAGACGGCGCCATCGGGGCGAGTTCCCTTCACCGGGGCGGCGGCTTCAGCCATGGTGATTTCTCGAGAGGCTGCTAGTTGCCGCGACGAGACGCGGGGTGAAATGGAGAACGCGCTCCACGACGTGCAGAGGGACCGTGTCGTAGGAGCGAGCTTCGCCAATCTTTGGAGAAAGAACGAAGCGAAGAATTCCGCGGCGCGTCTTTTTGTCGGAGCGCATGGCATCGAGCAGAGTTGCAGGCTGCACGCGGGGCCATGGGGGGAGGGGCACGAGATGGCGGATGAGCGCGACGATACGGGAAACATCGTCGGCGCGAGTTAATCCTAGTTCATGGCCGAGGAAAGCGGCGGCGATCATGCCCCAGGCGACGGCTTCGCCGTGCTGGTAGCGGCGGTACTTGGTGACGCTTTCGAGGGCATGGGCGAAGGTGTGGCCGAAATTGAGAATCTCGCGGAGGCCGGATTCGCGTTCATCGCGGCTGACGACGTGGACTTTGATTTGGACGTTGCGCGGGATGAGCTGGGCAAGCGTCGAACGATCGCGCCGCAGAATCTTCTCCATATTTTTCTCGAGCATGGCGAACATCGGGGCGTCGGCAATGATGGCATGCTTGATGACTTCGGCGAGACCCCCGCGAAATTCGCGGTCGGGGAGAGTGCGCAGCAATTCCGGATCGGTGAGCACGAGACGGGGCGGATAAAAGGCGCCGACGAGGTTCTTCCCTTCAGGCAGATTCACGCCAGTTTTCCCGCCGATGGAGCTGTCCACTTGTGCAACGAGCGTGGTGGGCACATGGACGAGTGCAATGCCGCGGAGAAAACTGGCCGCGACGAATCCGGCGACGTCTCCGACGACTCCGCCGCCAACGGCTACCATGAGCGATCTGCGATCAGCGCCGGCCTTGACTAGCGACCGGGAGAGCTTCTCTACCGTACGCAGGTTTTTCGCCGATTCGTCATCGTTCATAAGATGTGCGTGCCCGTTTTTAGAGGTGGGAAGTCCTCGTTGGACGGATTTGCCGAGGGCGCGCCAAACTTTTGGAGAGGAGATCAGTTGGATGCTGGAGAAACGGCCGAGCCTGGAGATTTCGCCGGTTGCTTGACGGAGCGTGCCGGCACCGGCAAGGACGGAATAGTTTCCGGCGGAGGATTTGACAGCAATGCGTTTAATTTTCATTTGCGAGACATTTTCAATGTAACACACGAGTTTGCGCGAAGCCTACGCGGGCGGAGCGCTGCGTTGCACCTCCGGTGCGTGGACAAGAGCGGCCCGCCTCAGAAGGCGGGCCCTACAAGCCAGGTTCTGGTGCGGTGGAGTAGGCGCTGGCGAAGGTAAGGTTTTATTTTGCTTGGAGTTGCTTGATGGATTCGAGGAAGACGTGGCCGACGATGGCTAGCGTTTTGGGGCTGATTTTGTCGAGAGCGTCCTGCGGAGTGTGCCAGTAACCGTTGTTCACGAAGTCGCCGATCACATCCACGGCGGGAACACCGCGCTTCATGAAAGAATCGTGGTCGTCTTGGGCGGAAGTGTTGCCATTCTGAAAAAGGTTCGTATAACCGAGCCTGGTCGCGGTACTCCAAACGAGATCGACCAATGCCGGTGTGGAGTCTGATTCACGCAGGAACTGGGCATTGCGGCCGCCGACGATATCGGCGAGGAGAAAGGCGCGGATTTTTTTGATGTCGCCGCTGGTGGAGAAGCGCGCGGCCATCTGGCGGCTGCCGTAACGGCTGTCGGTGTCGCTCCATTGCTTCATGGCTTCTTCGCCGTCGAAGAAGGCGATCCAGACGGCGTACTTGCCGTGCTGGGCGCAGAGAAGACGCGCAAGTTCGAGCATGAGGGCGGTCGATGAACCGGCGTCATCGGCGCCGACGAAGTTTTCCTTCAAGAGAGTGTCGTAGTGAGTTCCGAGGAGAATCACGCCGGGTTTCTCGCCGGGGATCTTGACGAGGATATTCTTCATGGGCAGGCGGCCGATGGGCGTATCGCTGCTGAAAGCATCTGTCTCCACTGTGCAGCCGTAACTTTTCAATTCCGAGAGCAGGTATTCCTGCACCTGCACGATAGCGGGTGAGCCCGACGGGTGAGGACCGAAACTGACCTGCTTGGCGACGTGTGCGAAGGCGCGCTTGCCGTCGAAGCCACCGGTCTTCTCCGGCGCGGGCGCTTCGTCGGCCACTTGCGGGGGTGGAGTTGCCACGGTGCTCATGAAGGGCGCCGTGCTGGCTTCGGCGCCCTTGGACTTGCAGCCCGCCAGGCAGGACATCGTCAGCGCGGCCAATACCAGAATCGAAAAGATATTCTCGTGTTTTGATTTCATCTAACCGGCCTCCGCGGGGGCAGCAAGCCTTTGTTTGCGACGGCGCACCACCAACCAGGACACACCGACGCCGACGAAGTACAAGGCTACAAGGACGCCCATGAAAACCAGCATGGTCAGGGCATCCGGCGTTGGGGTCAGGACGGCGGCAAGGATGGTGATGACTAGAATGGCGTAGCGAAAATTGTCTATCAAGAATTTGGGGGTGACGATTCCAAGAAGCGTGAGAATGAAAATGAGGACCGGCAATTCGAACACCAGCCCCAAACCAAGAAGCACTAGAAGGGTCAAATCGAAATACTCATTGATGCTGATCAAGGGCTTGACCGGCCCCTGGAAACTGATCAAGAAGCGCAGAACATAGGGCAGCGAGATGAAATACCCGAAGCCGATACCCGTGAGGAACAGGAGAACCGTCGAGAACAGAAAAGCGGTAATGGCTTTGCGCTCGTGTTTATAGAGGGCGGGAGCAACAAAGAGCCAAATCTGATAGAGGATCCAAGGCGAGGCAATGACCAAGCCCAAGTAAATGCTCAAGGTTATCAGCAGGTTGAGATAGCCCGCGGGATGGGTGTACACCAGTTTCTGTTCGAGTCCAGCGCCTTCCAGCGCGACAAGCATGGGCTTGGTAATCCAATTGACAAAATGAGGGGCCAGAAACCAGCCGATAGCCGCGCCAACCAGAATCGAGACGATGGAGTTGATGAGGCGCTTGCGAAGCTCGTTGAGGTGCTCGAAAAAAGTCATGGCGCCGCCGGGCTCGTTGTCGGGAGCTGTGAGCGCGGTATTGTCGGCGGGTTCAGGCTGGCTGCTGGGTGTCATGAGGGGCGTCGTGTGTGTCGGAAACGGTGGAGGCCTCGGTCTTGGCTTCGGTGGCCGCCTCGGAAGAATGCGGAACCGATTCAGCAACCGGTGAGATTATGGGCGCGTCCGTGGCAGTAGCAGAGGTCTCAGGGTTAGCGGAAGGCGCCTCCGGGGCAGGCAGTGCTGCTGGTGTAGCAGGGTCGCCGGAAGCTACGGCTTCAGCCGCCGCCTTGCGGGCTGCCTGAAGATTCTGGCGTTCCATTTCGCGCATTTCTTCTTCAAAAGCGCTCTTGAAGTCCGTGGAGGCCTTGCGGAACTCGGCCATGATCTTCCCGAGCCCCCGGGCAAGCTCCGGGAGCTTCTGTGGCCCGAAAACGACCAGGACCACGATAAACAACACAATCATGTGAGGAATGCTCAACATTGTGCCCAGGCACCGTCTAATAGGTTCATTGGCATCATAGAAAGGGTGTCAGTCGCTGTCAAACCGGAGTTTGCGGTGTGCTATAATTGAAGATTGAGCAGTCTGGCGAGGTCAGGATGAATTCAGAACGCCGTGGACTCGTAGTAGTGGTGGGAGTACTGCTGCTATCCGCCGTTTTGGGCGGCATTTACGGGCCCAATGTCCGGGCTACGACAGCCTCGACGGACGACTATCAGACCGCGGTGCGGGAATTCACGCGGGTTCTGAACGTGGTGCAGAACAATTACGCCGACACGGTGGATATAGACAAGGCCGTGTACCAGGGCGCCATTCCGGGCATGCTGCGCATGCTGGATCCCCACTCGAGTTTTTTTGATGCCAAGCAGTTTACGTTACTGCGGGAAGACCAGCGCGGGAAGTACTACGGCGTAGGGATGATTGTTGCGCCGCGCGAGAATCATACCGTGGTGATGGCGCCGTATGTGGGCGCGCCTGCGTACAACGCAGGGCTGAGGCCGGGCGACGTAATCCTGAAAGTGGATGACAAATCCACAGAAGGCCTTACCACCAGCGAAGTGGCGGACATGCTGAAGGGGCCGAAGGGCACGGTGGTTAAGATCGTTGTGTCGCGCGAGGGCTATTCGGAACAGCTAACGTTTACGGTGACCCGCGATGAGATTCCACGGCATTCGGTGGACATTGCTTTCCTGCTGAGACCGGGGATTGGGTACATCCGGCTTTCCGGATTCAACGAAACGACGGATCGGGAAATTGCGGATTCGTTGAAGCAGTTGAATGCTTCCACACTGGACGGGCTGATTCTGGACATGCGCGGGAATCCCGGGGGCTTGCTGAATGAAGCGGTGGCCGTGGGAGACATGTTCCTGGACAAGAACCAGCTGATTGTTTCGCACCATGGGCGGACTTCGCCGGAGCGGCGGTACTACGCGGTACGCGGAAATCAGGGAGTGACCGTGCCGCTGGTGATCCTGGTGAACAACAATTCTGCATCGGCGACGGAGATTGTTTCCGGCGCGGTGCAGGATCATGATCGCGGATTGATTGTGGGGGAGACCACGTTTGGCAAGGGCCTGGTGCAGACGGTTACTCCTCTCAGCGAGAACACCGGGTTGGCGTTGACGACGGCGCGTTACTACACGCCGAGTGGGCGGCTGATTCAGCGCGATTACAAATCGGTTTCGCTCTATGAGTATCACTACGAGCGCAAAGTTCCGGAGCATCCGACGGAAGTAAAGTTGACGGACAGCGGACGGCAGGTTACGGGCGGAGGCGGCATCGCGCCGGATATTACTGTTCCTGCGCCAAAGCTCACGAAGTTTGAACAACTGCTGTACCGCAGCGACGTGTTCTTTCCGGCAGAGACGGGCGTGGGAGGTTTCACGCGCTTCTATCTGGGCACAAGACCGGCGATCAGCAGAGATTTCGAAGTCGACGACACACTAATGCACACGTTCCGGGAGTACTTGAGCAAACACAACGTGCGGTACACGGAACCTGAGATGGCGGAAACCAACGACTGGATCCGGCACAAGATCAAGCAGGAAGTGTTTATGTCCACGTTCGGACAGCAAGAGGGATTCAAAGTCCTGCTGGAGGAAGACCCGCAAGTGCAGAAAGCCATTGAAGCAGTGCCGCAGGCGCGAGCGCTATATCAGAACGCGCGCAGAATCGTGGCGCAGAGGACCGGCGCAAGCTTCCAACAACCGTAAGACAGGCTACTGTTTGAATTTTTGGGGCGCCTTGACTTGATCGAGGCGCCCCATTTGTTTACAGGCGGGCGATCGCGTGTTGGCAAGGTGTTCCGCGTTTGCTAAAATTTGACTGCTGCTCGTGGGCGAGTAGCTCAGCTGGGAGAGCGCCTCGTTCGCAACGAGGAGGCCGGGGGTTCGAATCCCCTCTCGTCCACCAATCTTCTCAATAACTTACGCATTTGCCTTCGCGGTTTCATACCCATTTGTGACGTAGTTTGTGTCATTGGATGCATTCCACCCCTCTGCGAAAGCGCGTCTAGTGCCTCGCGCTTGGCGTCAATGCGAATGTGCGAGTGGTGCTCCAGCATCTTCTGTGAAACGTGTCCCGCGATACTGCGAATTGTTTGTTCGCTGGCCTGACCTTCGGCCAGCTCTGTAATTGCGTGGTGCCGGAGATCGTGGAAGCGAAGACCGGCGGTGGGGCTCACGACCTTGCCGATACCTGCTTTGCACTCTTTGTGAGAACAGGTTTTAGCGGGCTTCTGCAGGCGGCCGCATGCTGGACATTGAATCGCGCGAGTCAGGTTGCGCCACGCAGTGCGCCAGCCAGACATCGGCATTGTTGGACAGGGATTGCGTAATCCTTCAGCGTGTGGGAGGACGTACCACTCTGGCTCAGGTTCGCATTGGAAGAGTAGCTTCGAACGCTGTCTCAGCTCAAGCACGGCAGCCAGTGCGTCACTATTGAGGAGTATCACCCTCTTCCCTGCCTCGGTCTTGCTCCTACGCACCGCGAGTACCTTGTTCAATAAATCCACATCTCGCCAGCGAAGGCCCCGTATCTCGCCTGCACGCATAGTAGTATTGAGCGCGAGGGTTGCTGCGACGCGGGCTATCTGCCATTCGGGTTTTGATTCAGCGATTTTGAGTAGATGGAGTTTTTCAGCCAGTGAGAGTGCCCTGCCGATGCGGCCCTCTACCTTCAGCGGACGCAATTCATCTATCTCAAGCAAGTTCCAGCGCTGAGCTTTGACGAGCACTCCGCGCAGGAGATCACGCTCTCGATTGATCGTTGCGTTTGAAATTCCTGCCCGATTGCGCTCTGCGAAGTAGCCCAGGACATCGTCAGTGTCGATACTTTGGACCGTTTTGGCGGCAAAATAAGCAACAAGCGGCTTACTGCGCTCCCGTTCCGTTTGAATGGTCTTGCGAGCCAATCGGGGCAGGCGGAGAGTCAGGTAACGCTCAATGGCGACGGAAAACGCCAGCCTTGCAAGAGCACGGCCAGGCTGCGATATCTTTCCAGCCTCCGCCTGTGCAATAAGATTTCTTTCTTGTTTTTGTGCTTCGCGCCAGTCGGTCGTATCCAAACTCACGCGATAGCGCTGACCGTTCACTGAAAAATCAGTCCACCATGTTCTCTTCCGTTTGTAGAGGGCCATTGTGTTTCTGCTCCTAACTGCGACCGCCTTACATTTATTGCCATTTTTCAGACTTGACGAGGACCTCGTTGCAACAATGCGAGGCGATACCAGTAGACCCGCCCGCGTTTGAAGATTGCCATTTGTAGTTACCTCCCTTTCTTGGCCTTTTTTTTCTTGGCCCGTCCTTCACTCCTTTTTTTCGAGCCCACCCGCTTCCACCAATCCAGTTTCCATCTTTGTTGAAAGACTTCCGCGCAATCCGGCGAGCAATATCGTTGTGTTGTCCTTCTTGCGATAAAGTACGGCGCTGTGCATTCGGCATTAGCGCAGATCTTTGCGTGCGAGGAGTTGCGAAAAAGGGCGTAAAGTGCGCGTTCAAACTCGTTTCGCGGCTCATAGGTAATTTCACCGCGTTTCCAATCAAATTCAACGCGACTACCATAGAGGAGGGCCTTCAAGTATTCGTTCGCAGACGGATCGCCGCGCCAGATTCGACGAAGGATGTCTCGCATCCTGAGCGTCACATTCGGCAAATCCTTTGACAGGGCCTCCGCCAAGTGCAGCGCATGTCCACTGAGGATGGTCCTCCCCGCACCGCCGAGGCGCAACAAGAAGCCGTTTTGCCAGCCTTCCTCAGAGAGATTGTCCGCCAAAAAGAAGTCGCGGTGCTCCGCGCGGAACTTTTCAACCTTTTCATCACGTATGTTGGCGAAATCGGTCAGCACCTGCCGCTCACTGGCTAGAGCCGAAGCGGGCTTTAACTTGCGCGAGTATTGGCTGACATGTTCCATCTATTGAACTCTAGCACCTCAACCGCTATTCTATTCTCGACGCCGTGAGTTGGTGAGGTTGCCGCGGGGCGCAGAGGCAGCTGTGCCGTAATGATTCTCGTCGTGGCCGGTGTAGCTGCCTGAGCCGAGGAGTGTTTGCGTTGTGGCGGCGGAACAGGGAGTGGTGCTGGAGCTGCCATCGTAAAAATAATCGGATTCGGCGACGCGGTTGGTGCCGCTGCTATCGTAGACGATGGTTTGACAGGGTTTATCAAAGATGGATGCCGCGCTGGGGAACAAGGGCGTGGCGCTGAAGGCCTGGTAGTTGTTGACAGTCTTTCGGATGAGGGCAGTGCCGCTGGGGAAATCGAAGTCGCTTTCTGAGGTGACCTGCGCGCCGGGGCCATACGTGTAAGTGGTCAATGAGAAAGTGACCGCGTCCTCGAGAGTAGTTTTTTCACTCTGCAATTCGTATTGGTCGAACCAGGCTTTGGTAATGGTGCGGAGGGTGCTCCCGCTGGAATTCTTGTAGGCAATGGTTTGTTCTACGGCAACTTGCGGTTGATACTGCGACCGATCGTTGGGCTGACGGGGAACTGAGATCGGCAAGTAGGTATATGCGTTCGTGGAAATCGCGCCGGTTACTAGGTCGGTCGTCTTTACGGAGGTGGTCTTAGTAGTCCATTGGGAGTGATTCCCGCTCCAAGTGGTCGTATAGGTGAAATCCTGCTGGAGAGCGATGCTGAGGCCGTCGAAGCTGACGTAGCGATGCAGGACGACAGGCGTATCGTGATGATAGTCGCAGCTTCCCGCGCCGTTTGAATCCGGATAGTTGGAAAACTCAGCAAGCGTGCTGATTCCCCAGGTGTAGCTGACATATCCGCCGCTTGGATAGGTGACCTTGTTAACGACTCCGTAGACGGGATCATAAGTTAAGTGATAGAAGGTGTTGTTCGGCAGGGAGATGGCGGTGATCACGGGCATGGTGTGCACGTCGGCCGGGAAGGAGGTCCAGCACTGGCCAGGCGGGCTCGTGAGCAGAGAACTGCTCATGGAATAGTTCACGCTCGTCGTACCCCAAGTCACGGTGTAAGGATTCGAGAGGCCCGCAATGGAAACGGTATCGCCATTGAAGCCAAACCCTGATGTGGAGATCATCGTCCGGCCCAGGGTGTCTTTGACGGTGAGAGACCCGTACTTGCCTCCGGTCTGAGCGCCAAGATCCGTGAGTGTCAGAATGTTTCCGTTGCGGTCTTCGATCGTGGAGGGGAGGGACGCCGCCGCGATTGAAGAATCGGAATTGTTAGGGTTGAGATGAATTTGATTATTCCATTGCGGAAATGTGTAGACAGTCCCGTCTGCGTCAGCGACGAGGGCAGGAAGCTGGTTGATAGTTAGCGCGGCCTCGTAATAATCGTCGCCACCGGAAAGCCGCTGAATGGGAATTATGGGCGTCCCCCAGGGACACTCTAGCGGGTTCTCCACCAGGGAGAGAGCAAGGGCGTGTCGGCCACCTGTGGCGTCCTGCATGACAAAGAAGCCGTCATAGATGCAACGAGCGGCCGGGCCACCGTGGCCGGGAACGAGCATTTCTCTGATCTGCGCGTTGGAAAGCATTGGGACGGAGTAAGACCACCCCGATCCGGCTGGGTACGACCAGTTATCCGTCCAATAAAGTCCTCCGACTCCGTCGCTCACAAGCTGCTGTGCACCATTGGAATCATAGGCGAAGGAGAACGGGAGTGATATTTTGCGCCCAGGCGGGGTGGGCGCCTGGATGCGCAGACTGACAGAACCGTTCGACGGATTGACGGTTTCCGAGAGCAACTTGATGTAGTCGTGACCGGCGCCGGGAATCGGCGTGGAGGTGGTGTTTGTGACGTTGGTGATCTGCGCGGACACGAAGGAACCGGAAATTAGAGCGAAGGACGCAGACAACAGCAGACGAAGAGACGAGCGGGGCACTCGCACGGAGCCTCCAGGTTTGTGGTCCACGAACCGTTCGGATGGAACCGGTGAGACGTGGGGACGACGTTCTGTCTAAGAGAGACCGCCGGAAGTGACGTGGGCGGGCTGATTGGCAGGATGGATACCGTTTATTCTTGTTTTCTGTAAATGTCAATAACTATATTATTTATTCTTTTGCGCTAAATATCGACAAGCTTAGATGTACGGGCTCGAAACGGAGCATGGGTGCTGAGGGTGCACGAAAAAGTTCGGAATTGAGTGGTGAGGCGGGAAGATAGCGCAACAACTTTCAGCGTGTTATAAATTTGGAATGGCAAATAGAACTGGTTGGGTCGTATACGAACGTCGCGACGGTGAGTTCATCTTTTTGTCGAAATCCTTTAAGACAAAGAAGCGCGCGGAGCAAAAGCGGACAAAACTGTCGGCTCGCCCGGTATATGCACGGGCCTCGATTGGTGTTGGATTTGTTCGGACGGCTTAATGTCAGCCATTGCCGGGAGATTCTACACCTGCTTGGCTGCTAGATGGCGCCGAATACGGTGACGGGGAATACTTTTCGTGTCAATTAGGGCTGCCGCCTTGATTCTCGCGAGATGAATAACAGAGAATCCACCCGAAGTTGTAATGCAATCGCGGCTAGGTTTTGCCTTGCAGAAAGGGCAGTGTAAGCTTATCGGGCTAGTTGGCAGCACTTCTGGTATTGAAGGGCGAGATTTTGTCATGCTCATAGGATGCCACACCTGCGCAGGTCTCGAATAACGATGGAATCGCGCTGAGGGGAAAGGGGGTCCTCGCCGTGACAAGAACCATCACGGTGACAAAAATCGGCAAGGACGACCGTTCCCAGCGAAAGTATGTGAGGTACCGAGTCGAAATCACCGTTTCGGATCAAAGAACATTCGAGGTTCGAGTTCCGTTAACGGTGGTGGCAACAAAGGCAACCATCAAAGCAAAAGTAGAAAAACTATTTTCTCAGGGCTGGCTTCCTGTGAACGGAGCGGTGCATTTGATGGGAAACGAGAGTTGGTAGGGACGATGCAGGTGCCGAGAAGTGGGGCGATTGTGTGCTGTTCGGAACTGCGCGCCGCAACGACTCTGTGAGATGATCCCTTCGATGTGCTTCTTGTCTCCCTGAATCTTCTGGGCGCGCTCTTGTAGCTGACGCCAGGGAGGATTCGCCAGTATCAGATGCACCCCACCCCTGAGAAGCGTGACGAACACCCGAACACCGAATTCGCCACGCTTCTCCACCTATCTGCCCAGGTGATCTGAGGCGCGTCCAGCTACCGGACGGTTACATTGCTTCGTCCTGATAAAGGCCGGATTCCCCTTGTCCAGTTAGCGATTATCAGGCATTGACACGGCTGTGTACTTTGCACTATAAAGTACTTGGAGGGTCGATCTCTTATGCAAACGTCTAAACCCTTCCGATTGCCAATTCTTGCCATCAGTGAGTGGTTGTTGGTTTTGCCCGCGAGCGTGTTCTTCGTAGCGGCCGCACTGCGCCTCCTTCAACCTCGCCAATACGAACCAGCGCGCACAAGTTGGATGATCTTCGAATGGACCACCACCCGCATCTCGCACGTTGGCGCAGCAGTGCTCTTCCTCGGGATGCCCGGCTTGGTAGTCGTTGCTGGTTGCAGCGGGCTACTTCGAATGTGGCGTAAGGATCAGGTGTTGCGTCACGATGTGCTCCTCGGGCTTACCGACTTTCGGCGGCATCTGGCTACTGGTTTCGTGGCATTGGCAACTCTGCTTGGAGCAATAATTCTCGCGCTCGCTGTTGCTCACGTCATTACGGACTGAGGCGAACCCAGAAGGGCTCGAACTACGGCTTAGTGATGTGATATTGCTGCTTGCCAGAATCTTAAATCACCCGGCAGCGCAAAGCTTCGCTGGTGCCGTCTTTTTGAGAAAATCGCGCCATCCCTGAATTGTCTTGGTCCGCTCCACTTCGGTAGCGCCGTTATAAATGAAACCGAAATCCCGCCCGGTGATTTGGTTAAGGATTGCGGCGAGCGCATCGACTACCACTTTGGGACCGTAATGGCGAATTCCTTCAAACGCGTCTGGCGATTTGTTTCTAAGCGAAATGCGAGGGTCGGGTAGTTTACGTCTATCATCCATTCGCTTAATGATTGCTGGAACAGCTGAACATCCCAGCGATTCAAGGTCAGAAAATGCCCGCTGCTCGGTCTTTTCTTCAACCATGTTGTCAATCAGTACGGCGACATGCTTATCGATGGACTGTTCCCGGCCTGCTTGAGCAGAGGCCGCCTTCGTCCAGGTGAGGAAAAGCAGCGCCAGGGTAATCGCCATGAGGCGAGCACTCTCAATGACTCTCAATCTCACCGTCTTCAGCATGGTCCCATTCTAGCCGCATTCTCACGACCGCGTGCTAATGCCTGGTAGGTTACCGAAGATGTGAAGCAAAACCTTGCTTGTGCGGCTTCGGCGTTAATCAGGCGTTGAGACTTATGAAGGTTTGGTTGAACCGACAGTTGGGCTATCTTTTCGCGTCGGTCTTCGGGCGAATGGGCCGAGAACTTTCAAGGAGCCGGTTAGCTTTTTCGACTTGGCCCTGGGCGCGATAAACGGAAGCCAAATTCTCAAGGCTGATTGCAATCCAGGGATGATCGGGCTGAAAGTGTTTTTTTCGAATCGCGAGAGCGCGGGCAAATGATGCTTCTGCCTGGGCGAGCTTATTCAGATCGCGTTGGCAAAGGCCCAGGCGGTTTAGTGTGGTGGAGACTTCCAGTCCTTCGGGCCCGAAGGCTTTTTCTTCTATCGGTAAGGCACGCGCTGCAAAAGATTCACCGATGTCGTATTTCTTTTCGTAAAAGTAAAGCAGCGCCATGTCACTTACGGTCTCGGCAGCCTCAGGGCTGTCCTGCCCAAAGTTCTTTTGGCGGATTTCGAGCATTTGCTGAAATAGGGGTTCAGCCGCTTCCATCGGGAATCTCTCTTCATCGCGATATAGCTTTGCCAGGAAGTTCAGGTCGTCAGCAACTTTCGGATGGTCAGGGCCGTATTTTGCTTCATCGGCTTCGATGGCTCGTTTGTAGAGAGACTCGGCTTCTTTGTACTTGCCCGCAGCTGCTCGCGACTGGCCTCGCTCAATGAGGAGCACAGCTTCGCTCGTGGTTTGCGACGGACCGGCTTTCTCAAGAATCGCCAGCGATCGTATTCGGAGCGAAACTGCCTCGGAAGAATTCCCTTGCTTGTAACGGACATCGGCCAGCCCGCCCAGAGTGCGGCCCAAGTCGGAATCATCGGGACTCAATTGGGCTTCCTGAATGCTTAGCGCCCTTCTATAAAGCGCCTCCGATTCTGAATACTTGCCCTCCTCGTCATAGACTTCGGCCAAGCTCGTTGATGCCAAGGCCAAATGCGGACTGCCGGTGCCCTCGTACTTCTCGAAATTCGCCACGGCCTCTGCCAGAAGGTTTTGAGCTTCCTCAAGCCGGTGTCGCCTGAATGCGAAATCGCCAACATTAAGCAGATACATCGCATAGTCGCCGCGATAAATTTCCGGGTGCTGCCGATAGATCGTGAGAGTCTCTCGATAGAACTGATCGGCTTCCGCGTCATCTCCCTTGTCACGCAGGGCCTGCGCCAACCCGGAGAGAGAGGAAACCAATTCCGGATCATCTGGCTTTAGCAACTTTTTGCGAATTTCGACGGCTCGCTTGTAGTAAGCCGCCGCCTCCGAATCCCGATGCTGGAGATACGTCACAGCCCCGAGACCATGCAAGACGCTTGCTTGATGGGCAGAACCTGGCGAATTACGTTCCGTTTCTTGTAAGAGGCCGGTCAGAATGGCTTCGGCATCGACATATCGCTTCTGCTGAAACGCCAAAAGGGAGTCACTGAACGGTTTTGAGAATCGCGCTTCGCGCTCAAGCGCTGCCCTGTCTTGAGCACGCTTCCAGAGCGCCAGGGAACCAAGTCCTAGTGCGAGGGCTAGAAAGCCGAGTAAAATTCGGATGCGCATTTTCTTTAGTCCCAGACTAGAAACGACCGGAATAAACAGGGCCGTTTTGAAGTGGATTTAGCGTCATAACTGCCGTTAACGACAATACTGGGCTCCGGCCACTGGGAACACAAAGAATCTGCGTTTTGTATTTGTCCGCCTGGTAACTGTCTGACACGGATATCTGGCCACGAGACCAGAAGCATCGCGCAAGCCAGATGCTGGGCCAGAAAAAAATCGCACAAATGATCGCCCCAGCCTTCGTCACCGTCTTCTACTTGCCCTTGTCCAATTCCACATGCCTGGTAAGTCATGCCAGCTCAACCGGTCGATGCAACACCATCTAATCAGTTGATCCGGCAATACTTCCCCTGGAGAACCGATTTGTTTGGCTGTACCTGGTCAAAACCTAGCCGGAGTAGCGTTCCGGCCGATCCAACCTAGCGAGCGCTTTTAGCTTTTGTTTTCAATGCAGGTGGGTTTGAGCTGAGTGTTGCGTCGACCCATTGAGACCACCGCCGTTATCGTACAAGTGGAACCGGCCAGAATCCTCAATGTCCAGTTATCCGAATTACCAGGAGTTGACTGTGGTCAGAGGCAAAGGGTATGCGATGATACTCAGATGCATCCGGCTGCGCGATGACCTGCGGCACATCTCTTTGAAATCCATAGCGCTTGCGCTCGTTCCCTCCCAAGACGTACCATCCCCTCGTTCGGGCCTCGATTAGCCAGGAATGAGGAGACGGGCGGCCATGGCGATCCCCCACGACACTTCGTCTTGCTCCCGCCTCCTGGTCTATGCTCTCGCGTCCGTCGTTGCCATTGAATCCGGCTGCGGCAGCGGATCCAGCTCCGCGGGTCCGCCGCCAAATCCCGTGCCCGCCATTACAACCATCGCCCCCACCACCGCCGTGCGTGGTGGACCTTCGTTCACGCTGACTGTGAATGGCTCCAAACTGATCTCCACCTCGACCGTGCAGTGGAACGGCCAGAGCCGCCCCACGACATTTCTCAGCAGCACCGAGCTCCAGGCTCAGATTCCCTTGGACGACATCAGCGTGGCAGGCACTGACGCTGTCACAGTTTTCAATCCCGCTCCCGGCGGTGGCACTTCCAACGCCGCGTCCTTCAATATTCCATGTGTACTTGCCACCACGAGCACCGCGTCAGGGCAGACCCTTGCCCGCCTGGGCGCCTACTATTTCGACGGCTGGTCCGGACCGCTCACGAACTTCCACTTCCAAGGCATGCCCAACGGGCCTTATCAGGATCGCGAGCCCCTTTCGGGTTGGGAGGACAACAACACGTGCGCTGTCGAACAACAGCTCGCCTGGGCCCGCAGCTTCGGCATCGACTTCTTCGTCTTTGACTGGTATTTCAACACGGCGGTCACCGACCCCGGCGAGGATCTCAATTCCGCTCTCAAAATCACCCATGCACTTCCCAACCGCCACGGCATGCAGTACGCGATTCTGTACGTTAACTCGCCTCCGTTTGTCATCGGCCCCGCGGATTGGCCGGGAGCCATAAACGAGTGGATGGGTTTCATGACCGATCCCGCGTACATTCAGGTCAATGGAAAGCCGCTCTTCCACATCATCGATATGGGGCAGATGCGGCAGGCTTTTGGTTCCTCAATGGCCGTCAGCGCTGCTCTTAACCAGTTGCGCGCGGCTGCGCAGGCGCATGGATTCGCTGGTGTCTATATTGTGGGCGGTTTCGGAGTTCCTGACGGATCGTCAGGGCAGGATGGGCTCTTTCCGAATTTGGCCATGGCATTCGTCGACGGGTATGACGCGGTCAGCATGTACGGCTATCCATTTGCCCCTCCGGCAGTCAACGGTGTTTTGCCCTTGGCTAGCCTGTCCGGCGCCGGGAAGTGGATCTGGAGCCAGGGCGCGCTGAAGAGTCCGGTACCGTTCATCCCCGTTTCGATGACTGGGTGGGATCCGCGCCCTTGGGACGAGCGGGAGCCCAACACAAATGACCTCATGTGGTTTAGCCGCAGTCCTCAAGAGGTCACTACTTTCGTGAGCGACGCAATCACTTGGGCGGAGTCCAATCCGCAACTTCGCGTGGAACCTTCTCCAGGTCCTCCGATCGTGCTTATGGAGGCCTGGAACGAGCAGGGAGAAGGCAGCTTCTTATCTCCGACCGTCGGCGACGGCACCAACTACGGAGATTCGCTAGCGGCCATGCTTTCGACACCGCCGACTCGCTCTCGGACCGTTCTCACCATCAACGATAGTGGACCCACGAATCCCAATCGGACCGCCAGCGGTAAACTCTCCGACGCGTCGGGAGCACCGATCAGCGGAGCTACCATCACACTCTCGGACACGTCAGCGAGCGGTGCATTTGCGCAATATCAACTTTCGGGTCAGGCCCCCGCTACGGCCACACAGGCAGTCGTCGGGTTTCGAGTCAACATAGAGGGCGCCGGCCCTGAACCCAGCGACTTCTCGCTGTATCAGGCCAGCTATATCCAAACTGCGGACGGAATCGAACGCGTGGTCAATGGGGATTTCTCGTTGGGAGCGCAGTCTTGGTCTTTCGGAGGACAAGCTCAACTCACCCCCAGTGACCGCGGAGTCGGCCAGATGGTGCAGGTTCTTGCCACACCGAGCCAGACTGCGGCGCTGACCTCTGTGCCGTTCTCGCTGACGTCAGGTGCCACGTTCCAAGTCTCGTTTTCAGCTCGTGTCGCTCCCTCGTCCTTTGGAAGCGGCTACTTCACGGTGATCTTCCTCAGCGGCGGCACGGAGATCTCACGGCAAGAAATCCCATTGACAGCCAGCAAGCTCATGTTCGCTACGACTACGACCGACGCGGCGGGAAACTATCAATTCGTTCTCACCTCTTTGGGAACTTCACAAGTCACCCTTGAAGCCGCATACGTCGGCGATGCCCAACACTGGCCCGCCTACGCCCGCGTCGTTCCATAACCTCCTCGTGGACTGTGGCCCACACCTATTGTGAAGGCCGCCACTTCGACCTAGAACGCGCTAGCCGGACAAATGAACTTGATCCAAAACCACATGTCCGGTAAGCCGACTTACCAGGCAGTGAGAAATTTATGCGGAAGCAGCGGCTTAATCTTCGCCGAAGAATCGAGCGCGTGCATCGGAAGCGAGCGAGATTTCAGGTCCACTGAAAAGGAGATCCGGGACGCGAGTAGGGTCCTGACCGATCAATGGAAGGGCGCGCGCGCGGCGGGCATCGGCTTCTGGTCCGGTAATCATAAAAAATTCGCGGAACCAGCCGGCAACGGTGCGCAGTTTTCCGTAATACCGATCTAGTTCGCGGGCGTAGTCGTGACCGGCTGCATCCCAGTCCTCGCTTCGGAGCAGAGCGTCGCGGAGGGTGCGGGCACCACGCAATGCAAGGGAAAGTCCTTGCCCCCATGTAGGATCGTTGCTGGCAGCCGCATCCCCGAGCAACGCGACACCATTCTGGTAGGGATGCTCAACCCAATGATCGGCACCTTCGAACGTAGCAAGCGGGCCTGCCTGTGTTGCTCTTGAGAAATACTCGCCCGCAGTTCCGGTCCATGCTAGAGAGCCAATGAAGCGACTAACGTCAGCTGAGCCCTGAAAGCGCGGCCTAGCTTCTCCCCAATAGCAAATATATGTACGAACCCGGGCGTCCCCTTGAGGGGCCCAAATAATAATCTCACCCAGTGCGGGATTCGTGAACAGGTGAAAAGTATCCTCTGGCACTGAGACTGATTCGAGAAGGATGCCAGCCGTGCACAAGGAATGCGTCTCGCACTGCACTTGAAAACCAGCGTTGCGGCGGAGTTGGGAATTGCGGCCGTCGGCGATTACGACCAAGCGAGCAGCGATCTCTTCCGTTTCGCCATTCGTTTTGTGCGTGACATGGGCAGGACGTCCCGGCACGACGGAGCTGACCACTACGCCTCGGCGCACTTCGGCGCCACTTGCTTCCGCTGCGTTCAATAGAGAAGTCTGCATGCGAGGATGGTAAAAGGTCATGACCGGCGTCTTTGTCAGCGTGGTAGCCGCAAAATCGCGGTGCTCGATCAGCTGGGGGCCCATATATTGGTTCAGCCAAGGTAATTTGCAGGCGTCCGCCTGTTGCAATACGACTTCGAGGCCCAATGCTTGTGCTTCGGCCACACCCCACGGGACCACAACTTCGCCGCGAACGCGGTCCTTGAATTGAGTCTCAGCCTCACAGACCAATACTCGCGCACCCGCCTTGGACATTGAATGAGCGAGCGCAGCGCCGGCAATGCCTCCGCCGATCACTGCAATGTCATAGTTCTTCGTCATCGGGTACCTCCTCGACGAGCGGTATTCTCAACCTAAATGGAAGATTTTCAACGTGATTTTATCTGAGAACTAGATATTGAGAGAAACCTGTGCATGGGCCAGCAAATAGTCGCATGCAATGGGCACCTGTCCGGTAACCCGACTTATCAGGAGTTGGCCAGCCATAGCCAGGGCGATTACTGGTAGAAACCCGTGGCCATTCGAACTGTCCACAATCGAACACAAATGTCACCCGAAGTCTGCTATTCAAGTGTCCGTGAAATCGGCACCCCACCAAGATCAAAGGCAGGGTCTTTGAGGCCGGCATGACTCGTCAGCGCCAGAGGTCCTTTCAACCAGCGGTATTTCTAACAAGAATGGGTGCGAAAAGCGTTGTCGCTTTATTTCGTGAGGGTCAGGCCATCTGCTCACAGGGCGACGTTAGCAAGGAAGTGTTCTATATCGAGAAAGGACAAGTGAAAATCACCGTTAAGTCGAAACGGGATAAGAAGACGGTCCTCGCGATTCTCCATCGTGGAGACTACCTGGGTGCGGGATGCATGACTGGTCAAGCCTTCCTCACGGCGACCGCTACGGCACTTACACGATGTACGATCCTGGTCATCCAAAAGAAGGAGATGATGCGCGCTCTCCACAATGGCCATGAGTTCTCAGACCATTTTATTGCCTGCCTGCTTGGAAGGAACATCCGAATCGAAGAGGACCTAATCGACCAACATTTATGCTCCTGTGAGGAACGGTTGGCTCGCGCACTATTGCTAATCGCGCGCTACGACAAGATACGTAAGCCAACCGCAGTCATTCCAAAAATCAATCATGGGACACTCGGGGGACTGATAGGCTCAACTCGCAGCCGCGTCTGTTATTTTATGAATAAGTTTAAGAAGCGAGGGTACATCGAGTACGGAAAGGGATTGCTAGTTCACAATTCTTCGCTCAGTGGCGTTTTGAAAGACTCGATCTTCTCCGACCTGGCTGCTTATCAACCGAACTGAACACCTGGGCGATTCCAACATGGCACGTGAGCCTTTGCCGAACTGGAGCGACTGTAGCACCCTCTATCGTTAGGCAAGGCTTCAATAAGTGTTCAAAATTAAACACGTCATGCGTCCCCTTCTTGGGGCATGGGACACTTTCGCCCACTTTTTAAGCGTGTTTCACCCTACAGACACTGTCCAGTTTTGCACAGGGTCAGGAGCGTATACTGCGGCCATGCCACGTAAGCTGGTGTGGATTGAGAGCCAGAAACTTCAGGGCTTCGGTTGCTCCGAGTGCAACTGGGTATTTAAGCCTTCTGGTGCGCCCCTTCACAAATCACTGGATGAAATGAAGCAGAAGTATGAGGACCAGCGCGACAAAGAGTTTGATGCTCACGTTTGCGTCAAGCACCAAAAGTCAGAAGGCCCGAAGACTGAATAGGTTGCAGCGGTCATCAGGGATACTGCAGGCACGACTACGAACATGCGAGACGAAGACTGGATCAAAACACTTGAAGACGGCAGAAGAGTGAAATTCATATGCCAAGAACTGCTGGAAGATGGGGCGTTTATCACCGCGCAGCTTGAAGGCAATAAGGTCGTCTATTCGGTCGTATTGACCAAAGCAAAAAAGCCACTTAGTCGTGAAGATGTTGAAAGCCACTTCAAGGGCGAGCTTTCAAAAAAGTAGTACCACTCATTTGGAACACTACCCGCGGAAGTTACACCGTTTCTTGCGCACGGGGGAGCAACGTTGTGGCTGAAAAAGGAGGCTTTCAAATCATGCAGCCGAACGAACGGACAACCACTGTAGGGTACCGAGTAGGCAACAAAATCCTTTTATCAATTCCCGACAAGGAGTACGCCCTGCTTAATCCTCACCTGGAATTTCTCCGCATGCCTCACCATCTTACTCTCTACGAACCGGGCCACCCGCTGGAGTTTGTCCATTTCCCAAATGCAGGTATGGTGTCTCTCGTCATTGCGACTGAAGATGGAAAGACCGTTGAAGTAGGAGAGGTTGGCAGGGAAGGGTTTTCGGGGATACAGGCCGCGGTTGGCATAAATAAGAACCAAGTGCGCGAGATCGTACAAATCGCGGGAGACGGATTCCGGGTGAGGATGGGCAGATTGAAGAAGGTCTTGCAATCAGCCCCAGAGCTTCAACGGATTCTGACCCGTTATGCAGTAGTCCAGGGGATGCAATTCGCGCAAACAGCCGCATGTAATCGGCTCCACAATATTGAACAGCGCCTCGCGCGCTGGCTACTCATCACTCAGGACAGAGTGGATTCCGCGACGCTCACTATCACCCACGATTTCCTTGCCACGATGCTGGGGACTGACCGGCCCACTGTAAGCTTGGCGGCTGGTATCCTGCAGAACAAGCAGATTATCAAGTACACGCGTGGTGCGCTGCAGATCCTGAACCGCGCGAAACTCGAAGAGTGCGCCTGCGAGTGTTACGAGGTTATCCAACAGTATAATAACGAGATTGGACTAAAATAGCCTACCGACCGTGTTTGATACCCTGCAGACAGTAATCCTCCTTCACAGTTAAATTGGATTTGAGGACTCACATGGCTACGATGGCCAAAAAACTCAAAAAAGTAAAGGTGCCCGTTTTCGATGCCCAAGCTTTCCTCGATTCCGCCGGTGTGGCGAGAAAAGTTAGAACCCTTAAGGAAGCGGAAGTCATTTATTCTCAAGGTAACGACGCGACGAGTATCATCTACTTGCAAAAAGGTGGGGTGAAGCTCACCGTCGTTAATGAAGTCGGCAAAGAGGCGGTCGTCGGCATTTTGGGACCGGGCGACTTCTTTGGTGAAGGCGCTCTCGCAGGTCAGCCAGTTCGCATGGGAACGGCTACTGCGATAACGCCTAGCACTGTGCTGGTTATTGGGAAGAATGAAATGTTCAAGGTGCTTCACAAGGAGCATGCCCTTTCCGACCGATTCATCCGCTTCATGCTGGCACGGAACATTCGAATCGAGGCGGATCTGACCGATCAGCTCTTTAACTCTAGCGAGAAGCGTCTCGCCCGCACCCTTCTATTGCTTGCCCGTTATGGCAAAGAAGACCAGCCCCACGGAGTTCTCCCCAAGATGTCGCAAGAAACGCTGGCGGAGATGATTGGCACGACGCGCCCACGAGTCAATTTCTTCATGAACAAATTCCGAAAACTGGGTTTCATCGAGTACAACGGCGGTCTTCAGATCAATACTTCTCTCTTGAGCGTGGTACTGCACGAGTAGCGAGGAACGGACTGACTCGGCTAAGTCCTGATTAACGCAGTAACAGGACAAGTGTTGCTCTTTACTTAAGACTGCGCCACTGCTTCTTTACCCTTCTCGGTCATCGCGTAGAAGTCGCCACCGCACGCGTCCAGCATGCCTGCGCGTACCAACTCATCAACGGCATCGAGCACGCGTAGCCGTTGTTCAGGATCGTTGCCCGCTGCCTCGAAGAGCACATGCAGGTCCAAGCGATCCTCCCCCATTGCTCCGAACAGTCTCAGAACACCCAAGGAGAGTGGCTTCACTGTGCACCTCGCAAAGTTGAATGAGATATTAAGACTTTTCTCGACGAATTTGTGATCAACGCGTTCTAGTCTAATGCTGCCTCGTGACTAGTGCCTGGTAAACGCCGTAATCGTACAAGTGAAATCGGGCCAGATCCCATTGTCCGGTAAGGCGACTTACCAGGAGTTGGCTACGACAAGACATCTGAACCGCAGAACAGTTTGCCGACAAGGTCAGGCAGGTTGGATTACTTCCTGTTTGCCCGCGATACAACAAATCACGAGACCTCTCCCCATCGTCTCCGCTTCGCTTTTCGCCACACGAGCCAAGCGAGATAGAACAGCGTTCCGCCTATTAAGACTTCGGCAACGGCGTAGTAATTCACGGTTGGCGAGTGGCCAACTATCGTAGGGGGAGAGGTGTTGTCCGTCCGAATCCAATGGACTTTTGCATCCCAAAGACTTAGCTGTAGCGTGACGAGGTTGTGATTGTTTTGATAGAACGTGTCCATGTCCACAGGTTGTGGCAGTCGAACATTGTCGAGATAACCTCTGTTGGTCGAGAGGGTCGCAATATCGCAGGGCTGATTGTATGCGCAACGGAAAGTGATGATTTCAGCAGTCATCACGGACTTCGGGCCAAAAGAAGCAGCACCAGTAATGAAGATTCCGTGGATAAGGACTGCAAGCGCCAGAAGAAACACTCCTACTGCTCTTTTCTTGGACATCCAAGACTTTCGCGGTGTCCCAACGAAGCACACGAGAGTGCCTATAATGAGCAGAGGGAGAGCCAAATAGGCGTAGGCGGCAATTGGTAATGGATATCCCATTGTCGGTAGCGGAGGCGATTCTAGCATCGGCTACGGGGTCAACTCCCGATTAACGCGCTTACCGGAGATGTGGAGTCCTAGGACTGGACTTGTCCGGTAAGGCGACTTACCAGGAGTTAGCGCAATCCATTTCTGAGGGCGATAGCCGCTTTGATCATGCAAAAGGAGAAAAGCCAGTTCCCTAGAAAAACTCCGACATAAAAGGCGGATTCAGAACCTATCAAGCGTATTGTGAGACCGCCAACCATCAGTCCCGGACTTCCGATAAACGCCGCCCAAATTCCCGGAGTGGAGTGCAATCCATAAAAGTGGTCTATCGCCTTCACGGCACAGGCCCATATGCTCACGGGCACTAGAGCCCAAAGCAGCAGCCTTGAAGTTTGACTTCTGGTTTCGATGGCTGAGGCTCCTCACCCACTGGCTTCCATGCGAGCCAGTAGACCGCCTATTGTACAAGTGAAATCGGCCCAGATCTCAATGTCCGGTAATGCGACTTATCAGGAGTTAGCCCGCCTCTACGAGAGCCACTGCCACTTTTTCTCAAATTGAACCATTCCGCAACCACAAGATTCAGAATCCAGCTCCAAAACATGCGCGAAGCCAATGCGCGGCTTTACCGCGAAATCATTCGATTGCGACGCTTCGGCTGTAAGTGCCGGTGTAGTTCTTGCCGCCTTTGCCGCGCGCGCCGGGGATCAAGAACTGATTGTAATTCTCCGGCGTGCCGGCGTGGTCGTGGTTGGTAGCTTGGTTGTCGTGGTCGGTGTCCATTGGCTTCACGCCGAGAGTGGTGTTGTCGCCGCTGAAGCTGGAGTACGCCGCGGCCGCCCAGCGCCAGCCAATGTCTACGCTGGCAACGTCGCTGGCAAAGGTGCCGCACACGGTGACCGGCTCGACGTCAGCCGGGAGTCCCGCAGACGGAACGCGCCAGGGCATTCCGGTCAGGAAGGAATTGTCGTCGAGATCCCACGGGATGGTCGTAATCCAGGCGTTATTAATGGGGTCAAAAGACGTGGATGCTATGGTGGCGTTCGGGTCAATAGTAATCTTGGCGTCCGGCAGCGCTTGATTCACAGTGAGGGTGTTCCCGGCGGAATCCGTGTATTGGAACTGTAAGTTGGATTGGAAGAAGGAAATGTGGATGAGCTGCTTGGTGACGTCACGAACCTTGAAGATGCTGTTGAACCAGAGGTAGCTCCCACCGGGCACGGTGACGTTGCGGAAGTCGGACGCGATGCAGGCCTGCTGGCTCTGCAATGCGGCGGTCACGATCAAATCGGCGATGCCGGTGCTGGCGTTCAGGTCCGCGTTTCCCGCAAAACTGGCGTTGAGCGTGCGACCGTTGGGCTCCACTGAAGTCACTGTAATCGTGCAACTCGCAACACCGGGCGTCGCACTTGGCACCGGTGTACATGCGCCGTTGTTCGATAAGATGTCGCTGGTCACCGGCGAACTGACTGCGATAGGTGCGAGCACGCCCGGACTGATAGGAATCACCATGTCCGGCGCGGTCAATGTAATGGTGGCCGTTGTGGACTGGCCAACCATGATGGAGAGCGGTGAGAAGGCCAGGGCAACGGAAGTTCTTTCGGGGACGACACTAAGCATTCCATTGATGAAGCTGATCGCGTAGTTGGGCGAACTCAAGCCTGCGCACATAATCGGGAACATGCCGACTGGGCTGTTCGGAACAGCATTTGTCGTGCAACCTAGTATTCCCACCAGGACCGAACTGGTATCGCTACTAACAAAGCCACTGAAGTTTGCGGAAAACGCTGGATTGTTTGCGCCATACGGACGCATCGCGTTATTCGCGGTAATCGCCAGCGACGCCTGTGCAACGGATAGCGAACTCGCCGTGGAGGAGGGTAGGAAATTTCCTTGCGCTGCGAAGTTTGCCGAGAGCGAATGAGGTCCTGCGTTCAAGACGCCGAAGTTGAACACAGCCGAGCCGTTGGAAAGGGTCATGAAAGATGCGGTCCCGCCGTCCACGCTGAGCGTCACATTACCGCTCACAGCCCCGCCCGGAGAGTTAACGGAAACCGTCGCGCTTACCGGAGTCCCATAGGTGGTATTGGCGGCATTGACCACGATTGAGGTTGAAAAATTACCATTTACGAGCTGACTGACTGGAGACGATGTGCTTGCTCCCCAGTCCGCATCGCCGCTGTATTGCGCGGTAATTGTGTGCGTTCCCGCCGCCAGCGTGCTAGTCGTAAACGCAGACGACCCATCACTTGCAACCGGGACTGCTGGACCCAAGGCTGTGGCACCGTCTAGAAAGGTTACCGAGCCAGTTGGGGTTGGTACGCCGGGTGGCGGTGTAACGCCCGCAACTGACGAGCTAAACGTGACCAACTGACCAGCCGTGGACGGATTGGGGGAACTGTTTAGAGCGATGGCTGTCCCATTCTTATTGACAATCTGTACAACAGCAGAAGAAGTGCTCGAAGTGTAGTTCGTGTCTCCGCTGTACTGCGCGGTGATCGAGTGTGTTCCCGCAGTCAAAGCGCTGCTCGAGAACGTAGCCGTAATGCCACCGGCAAGAGTGACCGCTGGACCCAAGGGCGTGTCGCCGTCCAGGAACGTCACCGCCCCGCTGGGAGTAGGGCTCCCAGAGGCCGTCAGGCTGGCGGTGAAAGTTACGTTCTGTCCAAAAGTGGAGGGGTTGACGGAACTGGACAGCCCGATCGACGTCGGGCTCTGGGTCACGGTCTGGGACTCAAACGCCGCGAATGGCGAGAGGGAACTTACACTGGCGCAAACAATATGGCGCACGATGTCATTGGATACGGTACGGTTCTGCCAAGCGCCGTTTTCAAAGTGCATCAACACAACACCGGAAGGATTGCTGACGTTACCGTAGGGAATGCAGATCTGAATAGGCGCGGTGAATCCCGCGGTGGTGGAGAAATCGTAGTAGACGGGTGGATTCCCAAGCTGGAAGTTCGCTGGAGGGGCGGGGCCGGTGGTGGTGTCGTCGAGGGTCACGCTCGTGAGTCCGTTTTGAGTAACTTGCGTGAAGGTTACGGTGATGGGGCTGCCGGAACCGGCCGGATCGCCCAGATTGACGATGTTGCTCGTTGTGAGCGTGTTGGCCGTAGCAATTCGCTCGTAAACTAAAGCATCGTTGCAGAGACTGCCCGGAGGACAATTGTTCACTATGTAAAGCACGTGCGCTATGTCCGAGGAATCCATTACCAGAGCAATGGCTTGAGAATCCAACGAGAGCAGATCTTTGTCCAACGGTTCAATATTCCAGGACAAGCCGTCTAGGCGCGCAAGGGCCACCCCACCGTCCGTACTGCTGTGTTCGAAGCCATAGATGATTCTAGGAGTGCCAAGCGGAGAAACCCCCAAGGATGTCATCTGATAGTCCCAGGGAAACGTGATGCAGCACGGAATGATTGAGGAATCCACCAGCTGCAGCGGCCACGATCCAAAAGACTGTTTAGCGGCGTAAACGACCCGGCTTGTGAGAGCGGTGGTGTCTGTCCAGCCCCAATAACTGACACTGGGCACATCGTTCGCGTCAACTGCCAGCGAAACCCAGTACGCTTTATCGCCGCTGATCACTTCAAAATTCCCGGAAGTCCAGGGAATGGCGCCTGTTCCCCTGCGCGCATAAACCACCTCATTAAACGTGGAACGGTTATCGGCCCAGACGACTTGAGGAGTACCTTGCGAGTCCACGGCGAGAGAGAGGCCCGCCATTCCAGTGGATGGACCAATGATGGAATCGGTAGTCCAGACGCCGTTGGTTTTCGTTGCGTAACCTATCCCGCTCGGGGAAATAGGGCCGTCCGCAACGTGTATGGTACCGCTCGCGTCGATGGCCATCGAGCTGTAAAGTCCCGCAGCAAGCGGCACAGTTTCATGCACCCAGCCGGCAATGGGATCGATTGTGGCGTGGCGCATTCCGCCCTGGCCGTCCTGATAGAAAATGTGCGGGATTCCTTGCGGGTCGAGTGCGAGGCTGATGGTGTAAGCGTACAGACTCGATCCCGGGGTTGGAGTCAACACGTCAATAGCTTGCGGCGTAGGTGGTGTGAAGCCGCAAAGAACATGCGCAGGACAGCTAATCGCCAGCGGAAAAGCTTCGTACATCACTTCCGGGCCCCTCGCTCCACTGGGTTGGTCGCCTATGTAGTAATAAGCAAAATAGACGTTCTTGGAGTCGACCGCAATTGCCGCGCCTCTGCGAATCCCGGTTCCATGATCCACGACGAAACCAGGCTGCGTGGTTCCGGCAAGTGTTTGTGCCGATGCTATGCCCGGCAACAGCAGAAGGGCCCCAGCGGCAAGCAGGGCGGCGAGCACGATTGTCTTTGGCTGGATCATGGTAATTCTCCTTAGAAACCTTCGCTACCCTATTAATCGGAAAAACAAACCAAACTGGCTCTCACGCCTCAAAGATTTTTTGCTGGCCAGGTTCCGGGCTCTAGCGGCTCCGTGAACCCATGTGTTTTCAGCGTGTTTAAGCAGTTGAACTTTGGCTGGCTTTTGATTATTCTCCCCGCATCGTCCCCGTGGTCGTGTCCGCACCCGGAGGCCCCAACGTGGGTCCATCTCCTTCCAGGGAAGTCAGCGAACTGCTCCGCCACTGGGGAAATGGGGACCGTAAGGCGCTGGAAGCGGTTTTGCCTCTCGTTTACAACGAGTTGCGACGCTTGGCTCGCGCGAATCTCCGCCAACAGCGTCCCAATCACACCTTGCAGACCACCGCCCTCGTGCATGAGGCTTACCTTCGGCTGGCCGGGGAAAAATCCGTCCACGTTGAGAATCGCGCACACTTCCTGGGCATCGCCGCTCAACTGATGCGCTGGATTCTGGTGGACTACGAACGCAACCGGCGCGCGGCCAAGCGCGGCGCCGGCGTCACCCGTTTGATTTTGCACGAGAGCATCGCTTCGCCGCAGCGCGATTTGGACCTTCTCGCTCTCGACGAGGCGCTGGACCGCCTTGCTGAACTCGATTCCCAGCAGAGCCAGATCATCGAGCTGCGCTATTTCGGCGGACTTTCGATTGAAGATACGTCCGACTTCCTGGGAATCTCTCCCGCCACGGTGAAGCGCAGTTGGGCTTCCGCCCGGGCCTGGCTGCTGCGAGAAATGAGCCGGAGAGAATTGCGCGCATGACCCCCGAACAATGGCAACAGCTCCGGCCGATTCTGGAATCTGCATTGGAGCTGGATCCAGCCAGCCGCGCATCCTTTCTGGATGGCGCGTGTGCGGACTCCTTTCTGCGCCGCGAAGTGGAGTCGCTGATTGCTTCTCATGAGCAAGCAGGTACAGATGTGCTGAGTCCAAGTACCTCGCCGAGTCTTGACCCTAATGAACAAACTCAATTCCGCTTGCCGCCGGGCAAGCGCATTGGTGTGTATGAGATTCTCGAGGAAATTGCCGCGGGTGGCATGGGCGCGGTCTATCGCGCCATTCGCGCGGACGGGCAATACTACCAGCAGGTCGCGCTGAAGATCGTGCGCTCCGAGCTGGGCGCGGAATTTACCGCAACGCGCTTCAAGAACGAGCGCCAGATCCTGGCGAGCCTCAATCACCCCAACATCGGGAAAATCCTGGATGGAGGCACGACTGCCGAGGGCGTGCCCTATTTCGTGATGGAGTTCGTCGAAGGCCGGCGCATCGATGAGTACAGCGACGCGAACAAGCTGGCCACGACCGAGCGGCTGAAGCTTTTTCTTCAGATTTGCTCCGCAGTCCAATACGCGCACCAGCACTTGATTATTCATCGCGACATCAAGCCCGGCAATATCCTGGTCAACGCGGAAGGCGTTCCCAAGTTGCTGGATTTCGGCATCGCAAAAATTCTGGAATCTAGCTCGGTCAACGATCAATACGAACAAACCATCAGCCTGTTGCGATTGCTCACTCCAGAGTACGCCAGCCCAGAGCAAGTCAAGGGCGAACCTATCACCACCGCCAGCGATGTTTATTCTCTTGGAGTCGTTTTGTATGAGCTGCTGACTGGATGCACGCCCTACAATGTTCCAAGCCACACGCCCCACGAGATTTCCCGTGCCGTCTGTGAAGCAGAGCCGGAAAAACCGAGCGCCGCAGTCCGTAGGAAGCTTGTTCGAATCGATGATCGCGAACCTGCTGACGATTCCACTCTGAACGCAACGCCCGAAGGCTCCGCCGAAAAATTAAGCAAGCGCTTGGACGGCGACCTCGATAACATTTTGCTCATGGCATTGCGCAAGGAACCGCAACGCCGCTACGCCTCCGTCGAGCAGTTCGCGCAGGACATCCGCCGCCACCTCGAACATCTTCCGGTCATCGCGCGCCAGGATACCTTCCGCTATCGGGCGTCCAAATTCATCACGCGCCACAAAGCCGCTGTGGCTGTCGCCGCGTTGGTAACCGTCGCCCTCTTGTCGGCCACGACCATAACAGTTCGCCAGGCCCGCATAGCCCGCGCCGAACGTGCCCGCGCCGAACGCCGCTTCAACGATGTGCGCAAACTGGCCAATTCGCTAATCTTTGAAGTCCACGATTCCATCCAGGAACTGCCTGGGGCTACGGCAGCAAGAAAACTGATCATGCAACGCGCGCAGGAGTACCTGGATGGGCTTGCACAAGAGTCCCAATCTGACCCGGCGTTGCTGCGAGAGTTGGCAGTGGCCTACGGTAGACTTGCGAGTGTTCAGGGCCATCCCCGTGACGCCAATCTCGGTGACACTCCGCGAGCGCTCCAGAACACCCGCAAAGCTGTTGAGCTGTTCGGAGCTGCCCTTTCGCTGGACCCTTCGAATCGGGATATTCGACAGCAGTTGGCTAATTCGAAAATCAATTTGTCCTATATCCAGGCGGACGTGGGCGATCAGAGCGGTCGTAAACGATCTCAGGATGAGGCGGTACAGAGCCTGGAGGAGTTGGCTGTCTCCAACCCGGAAGATCTAAAGGTCGAGTCTGACCTCGCGGATGCATACTCGGCAAAAGGATTTAGCTTCAACGACGAGAATAATCTGACGCAGGGGTTGACCTACCATCAGAAAGCCCTCGCCATTTATCAACGGCTTGCCAAAGCTGATCCCCGAAATGAAATGTATCAAATGCAACTCTCTTTCTCGCACAAACGCGTTGCCAGTGTGCTGATTGTGCAGAATCAATTGCAGTCGGCTTTCGAGCACGAGCAAGCTGCTCTTGCAATTGATGAAGCACAATTGGCGCTGCATCCAGACAACGTACGGACGCGCTTCAACGTCACCTTTGCTTATAGCGACACTGCGTTCATCCTGAGAAGACAAGGTGATCTCGCCGAGGCCCTCAGCTACTACCGCAAAGCGCTCGCCATCCGCGCCGCGCTTGTGGCGGCTGACCCCCAAGACACCAGGGCGCGCAAAGGTTTGTCCACGACTTACTATAAGATTGCCGGGATTCTTGAGGAGAAGGGGGATACGCAAGGAGCCCTAGACAATGACAAAAGAGCCCTCACTTTGATGGAAACCCTTTCACAATCAGATCCTACCAATGAATCTCATCGAATTGAAGTTGCCGAGACGCAATTCGCTGTCGCCGGTTTGTATGCAAACATGGCGTTCAAGTCGCACCTTCCTTCCACGGAACTTGAGAATTGCCGCGAAGCAGAGAATTTGTATCGGAGAGGCTTGCCCGTCCTTCTGCAAAGAAAAGCTCAGGGCAGAGAGCTTCCAGACGAAGCCAGTGCCGTTGCAGAGGGCGTTCAGAACAGAGAAAAGTGCGGCCGGGTTATCGCCCGCTTGGATCACGTGACTGAATCTACGCGTCCATGATTACCGTAGAGTTTCGTACACCTCCAATAAAACCATACTAGTGCCAAAATTCTTCCTCCGTTTTCCCTTCTTGATGTTCCTTATCTGGGTAGGGGGCGGGGAGTTCTCTCCCAACATGGATCCCTACTCGGGATTTAATGCCCTAAGTCCTGATAAACGCGCTCACCGGACAACTGAAAACGATCCAGTCTCAGTGCCTGATTAACGCCGTTACCGGACAAGTGGAATTAGACTCGGTTGAATGCTCGCTGCCGACTGTGCCCAGTTTTGTGCCGCACTTTGTGACATAACCCGGGTCGGCTCACCGATGCAATTGCCTACTTCTCCGTACAAATCCGTCCGAAGTGGTTTGGTCACTCTGAAGGGCCTGAGTTTGTTGGACCTTTTTCCCGTTCCTTCTCCTTCTCATCCAGTTTCGCTCTATCCAACTTAAGTGTCTGTGCTCGCAACGAGGAGGCCGGGGGTTCGAATCCCCTCTCGTCCACCAAATTTCATTTTCTCAAATCTATAATAACAACAATCGGGAGCACTTTACTGTGTGCTGGTCGTAGACCACCTGAATGTGGCTACAGCTGCAGCGCCGAGCTTGTAGGAAGCGTATTGGCCTCTCCATTCGATGTTGAGTTCCGTTGACGTGTTGGCGCTGTTCAAGACCAGCAGGACAATCGAACCATCGGGATTTCGAAAGGCCACATCTTCGAAGCTTCCCTCTCCGAAGGAGTTCGAGTCGATCCGATAAGCGCCAGGCTCAACGAACTTGCTTGCATGGGCTAAGGCGGTGAAGTCCACGGTTTCGATCACTTGTGAAGGCGTGACGGAATCGTTGACGGTAATTACTCCGCGGCAAGTGGTGCAGCCGCCCAGGAATGGCTTGTGGTCCTGGTTCAAAGCTAGATTCCACAGGACCACACTCTTTGCCCAATTTCGCGTCGCGCCGATAATCAAGCGGGCCTGCTGCTCGAGCAGTTTGCCCTTCTGCCATTCGCCGCCGGAGCATTCCGTGAGCCAAATATCCTTGTCGGGGAAACGGCTGTGCAATTCGCTTTGGGCAGTAACACTGCCGCCATAGCAATGAATCGCGGTGCCTGCCGCGGCGGCAGCGGCTTTCGAATCGCTAAGCACTTTAATGGGAAAATCGATGAGATCCCAATTGTGATCGAAGACCATGATTTTTGTTTCGAGGCTTGCATTGTGGAAGGCAGGCGCCATGTGATCCCTAAGAAATACAATTTGTTCGCCTGCGGTCATTCCCAATCCCGGGTAGTCGTTGGGGATGTTAAGCGGCTCGTTTTGCATGGTCACGGCGAAGATGGGGATGCCGGCGGCTTCATAAGCCTGAATAAACTTGACGAAATACTTCGCCATGGGCTCGTACGCAGAGGGCAGCAATGCTCCTCGAATCATCGAGTCGGAGGTTTTCATCCAGCCAGGCGGACTCCACGGTGACGCGATGATTTTCAGTTTTGGATTCAGCGCAAGGGCGTCGCGGAGGATCGGAATAATATAGGCACGGTCGTGGTCGATTGAGAACTTCTTGAGTTCCGGATCAGTTTCGCCGGGTGGGACATCGTCGTAACTGTAATCCTCGATGGCGAAATCGCTGGCGCCCATCGGCTGCCGGAGGACGCTAAGGCCAATACCCTTCGAACGGCTGAAGAGTTTCTCGAGGGCCTCTTTGCGCTGCTGGGCGGTGAGTTTGTTCCAAAGCAGCCATGCGGAAGAGTCCGTGAGGGAAGCGCCGAACCCGTCTATTTGCTGGTATTTTCTGCTGTCGTCCACAGTGATCGTGAGAGATGGCGAGCGGGTTGAGCCAAATTGCAGGGCGGGCTTTTCTTGGAGCGATTCGTGAAGGTCTTCCGAGGATTCGAGGACTTCGATCCGGACGGTGCCTCTCGCGGCTGGACGGGTGGCGTTCTGGCCGGCCTGGGCGAGCGGACTACCAGCGAGAATCATGGGGATGGAAAGCAGAAGACAGTACTTAAGGTTCACGCAAACCTCCAATGTTCAGAAGCGTGCCAGACAGGTCTCACTGAGGATTTGGGTCCTTGGGTGGATCTGACGGTGGCGCATTTTCCTGGCCCTGGGCCGCGCGTTTCTTTTCCAAACTTATTTGTTGGCGTTCCGCTGCTTCGTCCTTCAGCTTTTGAAAAGTAGCCAGCGCTCTTTGCGAGTCTTCGGTGCGGTGCATCCGCCGATAGACCATCGCCAGTTGATACCATGCCTGCTGGATGATTTCGGGGTCGGCGACTACGGAGATTGCCTTCTTGAATGCATCAACGGCGGCAGCATCATTTCCGAGCTGCATCTCTGCCCGCCCGAGATAGTAATACGCTTCCTTGAGGTTGGGATCCTGCCGAAGCGCGGATTCGATGAGCGGTTTGCCCTCGGCTGCTTTCGCGGTCATCACTTGGAGGCTGCCCAATTTGTAGGTGGCCAGCAGGCTATGGGGATCGATGGCAAGTTCCTGTTTGTATTCGGCTTCGGCCTCTTCCATCTTGCCCATCTTCCAGAATTCGGTGCCTAGTTCCTCGTGCAGTCCGGGCTGCTGCGGAGCGGCCTTGATCGCGGCTTGATACTCGGCGATGGCATCCATGTCCCGCGAGGCTTCCGAATTCGCCTGGGCGAGGACTTGATGAATACGCCAGGAGTTCGGATCGGCGTGCAGCATGCGCTCGTAACTCAATTTGGAAACCAGCAGGTGCGCGTGTCCACGGTGATAGAGGATGTCCACATCATTCGGAGCAAGCTTGGCAGCTTTATCCAGGGAAACAGCTGCGTCCTCGGGCTGCTCCATCGCCAATTGGGTTACCCCTAGCCACATCCAGGCTTTAGCATCGGAGGGATTTTGCTTGATCTCCAGGCGCAGGGCGGCAGCGGCAGGTTCGTATTGGTTCAGGCGGTAATGGGCGATGCCGAGAAAAAGATTAGCACCAGGCAAACGCGGATTCAGGGCGAGAGCCTTTTTGAGACTCGCGACGGCTTCATCAAACTTGCCTTGCTCTTCGCGCACCAGGCCAAGATTGAAATGGGCGCCGGCGAAAGTTGGCAACGCCCGTGTGACGACTTCGAATCCGGATGCAGCTTCGTCCAAATGGCCTTCACGCAGAGCCGCGGTGGCCTGCCGGAACGTTTCGTTGGAGCCCGGCTCGGTTTGCGCCATCGCGGCGTTGGCAAGGAATGACAGCGTGATAACCCCAAGGATTGCGAATTTCATGAAGGATAGGACTGGACTTACAGCGTGATTCAGAGCGACTGCCTTGGGGTGACGAAGGTACATGGTATCCATTCCAAGCGGCATCTGCATTCTATACCCCGTTCGAAACGCAAGAGACTCTCTCCCGACGATAAAGCCCTCCTGTCAAGAATCGACAGGAGGGCTTGGAATTGCACTGTAGATGAGGTTTAGAATTGGTATCGCAAGGCCAACTGGACCTTTCGCGAGCCATCGACAGTTCCAAAGACAGCTCCGAATGTGCTGTCGCCCGGCCCCGTGTCAGGCCTACCGAAAACATGCCGGTTAAATGCATTGACGAGTTCACCCTTCAAGGTGAGGCTCTGAGCTTCTGCGAACCTCCAGCGTTTGATTATGGAAAAATCCTCATTGAAGTACTTTTGGCTTCGGACGTCCCCTGTAATGCGCGGCATGTTTCCGAAAGCATATCCGCGCGCCGTGACCAGATTCTGAGCATTGGGATCGATAAACGCTCCACAGTTAAAGTAGGTGGGCCCTGTGGCAACGAATGTACCGTTGAGGGTTTCCTTACAGCCGCTGGTCCCGCTATTTGAGGCCGCTGCTTGATCAAACGAAGAAGCGCCAGGACTGAGCAAAGGCTGGCCGGGAACACGATCCATACGGATGCATCCCGTGAGGAACGAAGTGAAGCCCGGCACTCCAGTGCCACAGCCGAAACTCAATGGCTGGCCGCTCTGATAGCGCTGGACACCTCCAATTTGCCAGCCCCCGAGCACCTTGTCGACAACACCACCTTTGTTCAGGAATTTTTTACCCTTTCCTAATGGCAGTTCGTAGATGTAACTGACCACAAATGTGTGGGGAATGTCTTGGTAGCTTACGCTCTTTTCGCCCTTGAGGTTGAACGGATTCTGGGCCAGACCTCCGCCGGAAAACTGTGCGAATGAGGGCAAGGCGCTGTCCGCATCCGTAATTGTCTTCGAATAGGTATAGGAAGCCAGAAGGTTTAGGCCATTGTGGAAACGCCTTTCGACCTTCGCCAGAAGAGCGTGGTACGTTGACTGGCCCAAGTTTTCGAGGCAGCAGTCTGTGTCGATGTTCTGAAACTGGGGAAACGGACGCAGCGCCTGAGCTACCGTGGCCCCGCCACCGGGTCCGCAACCATAGTCGGCGCAAAAGTTTGCATACGGTGCGGATACTGGTGAGAGCGGATTCGTAACCAGTAGATTGAGCTGGTTCCCAAGACCAAAGAATTTGGGGTTCAAGTTGTCGATCTGCGCCAGATTGGAACGCAGGCGAGTGGCGTGCGTACCTACATAACCGACGCTAAGAATGAGATCCGGCGCAAGCTGCCGTTCGACCTCAAGGCTCCAGTTCTGCACCATGGCCGCACGCCCATAGCTCGGCGCCAAGTATGTAGGCCCACCAAAGCCGCCTCCGAAGCCTCTGTTATCCTGAGCGGAATCCAAGTTGGGAGGTGGCGGAAAGCCCGGAATACCGGAATCAAGTGCGATAACTGGACCAAATGGAGAGCTCGCACTCGGTGAAGCTGTAAATCCGTCGGTCAGGGACTGAGCGAAATCTCCGTAGTCGAGCGGCCCATAATAAATGGCATATCCACCACGGAGGACGGTCTTTCCGAGAAGGCCAAACAAATTGTCCGGCGCATAGGAAAAACCAAGGCGCGGAGCAAAGTCCTTGTAATAGGTCTGTGCACCCGAGGCGTTGCAGTTGCAGTGTCCCAGCCCAGTACCGCCGAAAATCAAGGCGCCTGGCAGTGGACCACTGGGCCCGATGGCCCCCGGATTGGGAGCGGTTAGGCTAATCACAGATTGCGAATTGCTTGATTCGGTGCGCGGCGTCTCCACTTCATAGCGCACGCCGATGTTGATCATCAGGTTTCTGCGAAGCTTGAAGTCGTCCTGAGCATAGCCGCCTACATAGCGAGACTTGAAACGGGGTTGGTGCGAGCGCACCGCGAGCGACCAACTCTGAACGGCCCCAATCAGGAAGCTCGCATATGCATTGCCGGTCGTGGTCCCACCACTGAGCGTGGGCTCCACAGCCGTCTGAGCAAAATCGAAGCCTAATCCGGGTGACTCGTGCGAGCGGTCTATCACCGAGTACTGATAGGCACGCCAATCGATGCCCATGCGTAGAGTGTGGCGCCCCTTGGTCCATGAAACGCTATCTGCGACCACCAGGCTGTTCACGTAATTGGCGTCGAACTGAGCTGTTCCGTAACTTGTTAAAGATTGCAGACCGCCTCCAGCAAAACTGATCTCTGGAAAAATCGGTCCGTGAGCCCCGGAGATGCCAAGCTTTACGGGCCAATCCGTCCCGTTTGCGGAGCTAGCAATGTTGTTGTTGTAGATGCGGTTAAGGCCGATGTTCAGATGGTTCAATAAAGTGGGGCTGAAGAAATGATCGTACCCGACGCGGTAATAGTCGGTGATGAAAGGATGGCTGAATGCCCCACCGTCGAGTGGCGAGGGAAGGTTCGGTGTGCCATTGATCGATTCCTGATCACGTTTGCTGAAGGAAAAGAAGAGCTTATCCCTGTCAGAGAAACTGTGATCAATCCTTACCGTCCAGGTCGTGTCCAAAATCGGATTGACACTTGTAAATGTAAAGTTATTGATCAGCAGATTCTTGTCCGTCGAGGTGGGCTCCGGGGTCAGCGCCAAGATGTTCTGCGCCACGGTGCTGATCGGAACCTTATTGTTCGCGAAAGGCTTACGGCACTGGACTCCTCCCATTGTCTGTGTCGTCGAGGGATCGAAGATCTGACCCTCAAGAACGGGGTTGTTGTTGTCACAGGGATTGAGAATAGGATTGCCCTGGTTATCCTTGAGCGCTGGCCCCAAAAATGCCGAAAAATCCCCTTGCCGCTCCGCGTCCGTGGGCACCGTACTGAGATTGGTTGAACCTTGTTTCTGCCTGTATTGTTCCCAAGAGAAAAAGAAAAACGTTTTGTCATGACCGTTGTATATCTTGGGAATCCAGACAGGCCCTCCGAAGGACCCGCCATAGTCGTTCTTTTTATCGATACTCTTAGGCTGGTTGTTGAGATCCTGAAACCATTCTTTCGCGTTCAGGTCCTCATTGCGGAAAATGTCGTAAGCCGTACCATGGTACTTGTTTGTACCTGACTTTGTGGTGAAGCTCTCGACGCCGCCGGTGGTGCGGCCGAACTCTGCCGAAACGGTTGAGGTCGTGACTTTGAACTCCTGCAGCGCCTCGACTGATGGAGCCGTCTGGTCAAACGAGGAACCGCTATCTGCACGCGCGGTGCTCGCACCGTCGAGCAGCACCTCGTTGCCGAAGTTCTGGCCGCCCGAGAGCTTAGCCTGAAAGACACCGCTGCCGCTATCTGCAGTGCCCGGCCCGGTAGTCCCTGGCGTCAAAAACACGAAGGTTTCGGGCGAACGCAAATGGCTCTGGCCGGTGGCGTTTACCGCGAGCGGCAACTCCATGATTTGTCTTTCGCTCACTACGGTTCCGATTTCCGAAGTTTCGGTTTGCAGCGTGGGCATATCGGCAAGAACTGTCAGCGTTTCTTTCACGTCTCCAGGTTGCAGCGTTATGTCGAGTGAGGACGTAGAGTTGATCTGGACGACGACACCTGTTTGCGCGGAAGTCTTGAAACCGGCCGCTGTAACTGTGATGTTGTAGGCGCCAACCTGCATGTCCGAAATCCGGTAGGCTCCCGTGTCAGTAGAGGTCGTCTTGTACACCGCGCCAGTATTGGCACCGGTCGCGGTGACAGTCGCTCCTTGGACGGCGGCGCCGGAGGAATCAAGAATGGAGCCTGAAATCGTGCCGCGGTCGGATTGAGAGAGAGCCGTGCTTGCGGAGATAAGCGCGAAAAGAGCCACTGCGATAAAGCGTTGAAGAAAAGATACGGAGCGCATTCTGACGCCTCCTGCCCAGTCGATTCGAACTTCCACAGCACCCGGGGTGGTGGGGAAACTTTTCAGGCGTTCAGCCGGAACGAAGGCCGAGCCTCGACGATGCAGGACGGACCTTTGCTCAATCCATCCATTTTCCAAGCACCCCAAACTGTTGCGGACATTTGGCATCAGCAAAGATACCGTTGTCAAGAACAAAATTTTTGGATAGGGTTTAGACAAACGTTTGTCTTAGCCCTTTTTGCAGGGTATCGAGAGATTTTCGCAGATACTGGTCTTAGGTTGCTCTGTTGTGCCGCGCGGCCGAGGAGCTTTTCTGGGCCGTAATCCAGTGTTCAGGCTATGCTTATGCAGTCCGCAAGGGACAAATCACACGATCCAGCTACCAGGAGCGCCGAGTCCACTGTGGCCCCCCGGAACAAGAACCAGACGTCAGGCGATAAACCCGTCAGCCTGAAGATCCTCGCGGACTACCTCGGCCTGTGCCCCGCCACGGTGTCCGTAGTGCTCAACAATGTTCCCGGGCGTTCTATTCCCGCGGAGACGCGCGAGCGCGTGCGCGCCGCGGCGCGGAAATTCAACTATCAACCCAGCTTGCTTGCGCGTTCGCTTCGGAAACAGCGCACGTTTACTGTCGGCGTGCTTGTTCCGGAATTGAGCGATGGGTACCACACGCTGGTGATGAGCGGCATTGGCGATCACTTGATGCGCGAAGGCTATTTTTATTTCAGCGCGCAACACCGCCACAAAGCGGACATGATCGAGGAATACCCGCGCTTGCTGGTGGGGCGCGGCGCCGAAGGGATTATTGCCATCGATACGGCGCTGCATCACGCTTTGCCGATACCCGTTGTCGCCGTGGCGGGACACCGGAAAATCGCCGGCGTCACCAACGTGGTTCTCGATCACCGGCGGGCCGCCGAACTTTCTTTGGGACACTTGCACCAGCTCGGTCATCGACACATTGCTTTCATGCGTGGGCAATCGTTTAGTTCGGATTCCGACGATCGGTGGCGGAGCCTGGTGGCAGTAGCCAAGGAGCTTGGGATCGAAATCCGTCCGGAGTTGACGATCCAGTTGGAGCGGGACCTGACTTCGCCGGAACTGGGCTATCCCGTCGTTCAAGAATTACTGCAAAACCGCCGCGCGTTCACCGCGATTGTTTCGTTCAACGATATCGCAGCCATTGGCGCGATACGAGCGCTGCGCGATGCAAACTTGCGCGTGCCCGAGGACGTTTCGGTCATCGGCTTCGATGACATTCAGGTCGCGGCGTATCACAATCCGCGCCTCACGACCATCCGGCAACCGCTTCACGATATGGGGGAAACCGCCGCGCGCATCCTTCTGCAAAGGATGCAAGGGTTCAAAGACTATCCCATGGAGTTCGCCGTGCCACCTGAACTGATCATTCGTGAAACCACTGCTTCACCAAACCCCAAGGCGCTCCGCCGTCGCGTTCGCCCGTGACTCTTAGCTGCGCGGGCGCCTGCAATGCCGATACTTCTATTTCTCCGCAGCGAGCTTGAAGCTGCTTTGCAAGCGGATGTCAGCGGAAGAGCTTCCGATCAAAATGGCAAAGTCCCCGGGCTCGGCGTGCCAGTCGTGTTTCGCTACGTCAAAATAGGAAAAGGCGCGCCGGTCCAGGGAGAGCGTCACCTGTTTCGATTCTCCAGGCCGCAAATTCAGTTTTGCAAACGCTTTCAATTCCTTCACGGGCCTGGGCACACTTGCGTGCGAATCGCCGACGTATAACTGGGCTACTTCTGCTCCTTCGCGTGGCCCGGTGTTTTTAACCTTGAAGGAAACGATTACCAGGCTTTTCGCCCCGGCCGGTTCCGGCGCGATTTTCAGATCGCTGTATTCGAAACGGGTGTACGAAAGTCCGAACCCAAATGGAAAAAGTGGCTTTACTGCCGACCGGTCATAGTGCCGGTATCCAACAAAAACCCCTTCCGTGTATTCGTCGTGCTTGTCACCTTTTTGCGGGTAGTAACTCTTGAAAGTGGGATTGTCTTCCCAGCGGCGTTCGAAGGAGGCCGGTAATTTTCCCGAGGGACTGTATGCTCCAAACAATACTTGAGCCAGAGCCGTGCCACCTTCCTGACCGGGATACCACGCGTGCAGCAGAGCCGGCACCTTGTCGATCCAGCGCGTCATCTCGACATTGCCGCCTGCCGTCAGAACGACGATTACGTTTTTATTGACGCTGGCTACCTGTTCGATGAAGGCGTCCTGGCCACCGGGAAGGCGAAACGTCCGGTCGCTGCCCTCACCTTCGTTGTTGGGATCGAAACCCATGCACAGGATGACCGCATCCACTTTCGACGCAAGCGCTTTCGTGGCTTCGCCGATCGGCTGTGTCGCTGCGGAGATCCCAAACCTGGCCGTGGCAGTCGCGGTGCTCTCGAAGTATTCCAAACGAATCTTGTGTGCTTTGCCCGCTGCTAAGTGCGTGGAGTAGGTGTCCAATGTCTCGGCGTGGGTTTTCCAATCATCAATAACCCTCACATCGTCTAGGTAGAGCCGCGCGCCATCATCGGCGGAAACGTAAAACTTGTAGTCGTCCTCTGCATCGGGAATGAAATAACCCGTCCAACGCACCGAGAAATGATCCACTGGCCCCTCATCGCTGTAGCTGCCCGCTCCCCAATGAAAATCGACTCGTTCATCGGTGCGCGTGAGGGCTGGTTCACCTTGTGGTTGTTCGTTGTTGAAATACTCCGCCTTCAATCCGCGTGGGCCGCCGGGAGAAGTCTGGAACTGCGTGCGGGCCACTATTTCATCGAGGGGCACAGTTTCTGACAAGTAGAGCACGCGCGCCTCTTTGCCCAGGTAATCGCTGATGCCTTCCAGGTAGCTGACAGAATGGAAGGGCGTGGTCAGCGAACTTCCACCTCCGCCGGGCACCGCGGGATACGTATCCGGCCCGATCACGGCGATGGTTTTGAATTTTTCCCTATCAAGCGGCAGCAAACTGTTTTCGTTCTTCAACAGAACGATTCCGCTACGCGCCTCTTCGAGCGCAATCTCCCTTCCCTGCTGGCTGTAGGCAGGAATTCTCACATCCATTTGTTCGCGGTCGTAAAAGCCAAACTCAATCGCCTTTCGCAGGATGCGCCGGACTTTGTCGTCGATCGTGGCCATCGATACTTCTCCGCGCCGAATCGCGGGAAGCAGAGTCTTGGCATTCATGAATGCGGGCGATGGCATTTCGAGGTCAAGACCGTTGTTGGCGGCGGCGATGCCGTCGTGCGTGGCTTCCCAGTCGGACATCAGGATTCCGTCGAAGCCCCATTCTTTCTTTGCGACAGTGTTGTTCAAGTATCCGTTTTGCGTCATGTATGTGCCATTCACGAGGTTGTAGGCGTCCATGAGAGCGCCCACTTTGGCTTCCTTCACGGAAGCTTCAAAGGCGGGAAGATAAATTTCGCGGAGCGTTCGCTCATCCACGTCGGAACTGTGATCCATGCGGCCGTATTCCATGTTGTTGGCGACGAAATGCTTCGCGGTAGCAATTACGCCCTGGGATTGAATGCCTTCGATAAGCGGAACTGCCATCCGGGAAGCGAGGTAGGGATCTTCACCGAAGTATTCAAAATTTCTTCCGTTCATCGGGGCGCGATAGATGTTCATCCCGGGGCCAAGAATGAAGTGCACGCCGCGTGCGCGTGCATCCTGGCCCATGGAGATGCCCACGCGCCGAGCCAGATCCGCGTCCCAGGAAGCCGCCAGCGCGATGCCCGCCGGATAGGCTGTGGTCTCGCCGTAGTCGTGAACACCCATTGGGCCGTCGGACATCCGCAATGCGGGCAGGCCGAGTCTTGGAATAGCGCGTGTGTAAAAGTCATTGATGCCGCCGATCAGCGTGATTTTCTCTTCGGGCGTCATCTTGCTCAACAGGGCTTCGACGCGTTTCTCCACTTCGGCCGAGGATTGACGCACGCTTTGCGCAAGCGCCCACGCTACGGAACCAAGCATTGCGAGAATTGCCAGGCCAACGCGCAGCGGCGATCCAAAGCGAACTTGTTTGACCGCATTCATGGTCTGCTCCTCACTCGATACCAACGACAGCGGCATCTTACCGCCTGGATGCCATTTGCATGCAATGGCCAAATCGGATGGGAGCCATGCGGTACTAGGATTGAACCGAAAGAATGCACATGGTTCGAAGCATCCAGAAAAAGTTCTGTTGCGCAATGGTGCCTTGACAAGCCCGGAACGGGTGCGTAAAAGAAGAGCGAATGAAACCGGTTGTCAGAATCGTTCGCCCGTCCTCAAATCTAACATTGGGCGAATCTCGCCGGTGTGCGAACAGCTAGCACTGAAAACGTAAACAACGCCAAGGGAGTCTGCCCTATGACTAAATCAAATTATTCGCGCCGTGAGTTTTTTCAAAGGAGTGCCGGTGTAGCGGGCGCTTCGCTAGTCGGCGGAGCCATGCTCCTTGAGCCTGATCCGCTGATTGCTTTGCCTCGCTTGACTGGCGCCGGCGACCGAGTCCGCTTCGGGATTGTCGGAGTCGGAATGGAAGGCACTGGGCTGCTGACGACTGCGATTCAGCTTCCTGGCGTAGAATGCGTGGCCGCTTGCGATCTCTACGATGGGCGGCACGAGCTGGCGCGAGAAATTGTCGGAAAACCAATCAAGACGACACGGCGCTACAAAGAATTGCTCGACGACAAGGAGATTGACGCCATCATCATCGCCGTTCCCGACCACTGGCATAAACAGGTGGTGGTGGACTCCGTGGGCGCGGGCAAGGATGTGTACTGCGAGAAGCCGATGTCGCACAGCGCCGCGGACGGGGTGGCGATGGTCGCGGCCGCAAAGAAAACGGATCGCATCGTGCAGATCGGCGCTCAGCGCACGAGCTCTGTCTTGTGCGCTAAGGCAAAAGAGCTTCTGGCGAGTGGGGCCATCGGCGAATTGAGCCTTGTCGAAGGCAGCTTGGGCCGCAACGATCCCACGGGTGCGTGGGAATATCCACCTCCCGCCGATTTGTCTCCAGAAAACCTCGATTGGGATACGTGGCTCGGGACCGCGCCAAAGAAACCTTTTGACCCGTATCTCTTCGCGCGCTGGCGCTGCTGGAAGGAATATGGAACCGGTCTAGCTGGAGATTTGCTCGTTCACTTGCTCAGCGGGATGCAGTTTGTTATGGGAATCAATGAAGCTCCCAAGCGAGCGTCGGCGTTTGGCGGCATTTACCGTTGGAAAGATGGCCGCAACACGCCCGATGTCCATCCAGTTCTCTTTGAATACGGAAACATTCCGGTGTACATGCGTTTGACGCTGGGAACGGAAACGGCGGAAGTCACGCGGTTCATGGGCTCCAAGGGCATCCTCGAACTTACCGAGTTTACCCTCAGCCATACTCCGCAGACCGGAACAGACCTCGCTCCCAGCTATTACTGCTATGGACTGCCCGCTCGCTTGCGAAATGCTTATTTCAAGCAATGGCACGACGAGCATGATCCAAAACCTGGGCAAGAACCCGCTCCGGAGACACAAAGCTGGCGCGGAAACGATTACGACGACTTGCGGCCGCACCTCTGGAATTTCTTCCAGTCTGTGCGATCGCGAAAACCGGTCGTGCAGGACATCGTGTTCGGTCACCACGCTGCGCTCGGGTGTCATATGGCCAACGAATCATATTTCCGCAAGAGTCCGGTGTATTGGGATGAGGCTTCGCAGACGATCAAGTCCTAAGCGCGGACCGTTACTCAAAAGAGATGAGGTTCTCATTCAATGAGAATGCAAAGTAAATTCTTCGTGCTCGCCGCGGGCATTTTGTGCGGCTCTGCTGTGATGTATTCCCAGACCGCAAAGTCCGCGAAAGACACCTCCACCACGTCGGCTGAAGCTTATCTGGGCCGATGGGATTTGACGTTGAAGGCCCCCGATCACGAGTATCCATCGTGGCTGGAACTTCGAATGGAGGGAAGCCAATGGAAGGCCGTGCTCGTGAGCCGTTGGGGACACGCGCGGCCGCTCCCCAAAGCTGAGCTTTCGAATGGTCATCTCACTTTCGTCTCCCCCAAAGAGGAAGAAGAGCGGCCCGAGGATATGGTGTTCGAAGGAACACTCGTGGGAAAGTCCCTCAAAGGGACTGCGAACGGGCCGAATGGAGTCACCTGGCAATGGACCGGCCGGCGTGCACCAGCCCTAAAGAGAACAAGCGCTCCGAAGTGGGGCAAGCCGATTGCGCTGTTTAACGGAAGAGATTTGACGGGATGGAAAATGTCGGGAACGGGTACGACCGTGTGGAAAGTTGAAGACGGCAGCCTAATCAGTCCCGGGAGTGGGCCTGAACTGATTAACGATTCCAAGTTTGAAGATTTCAAGTTGCATGTGGAATTCAAGTGCGATGCGAATTCCAATAGTGGCGTTTATTTGCGCGGCCGGTACGAAGTGCAGATCGAAACCGATTCCATCGAGGAACCGCCCAGTCATCACATGGGCGGCGTTTATGGTTTCCTGGCAGCTTCACCGGAACTGCCGCGCAAGCCGGGAGAATGGCAGAGTTACGATATCACGCTGCTGGGACGCTGGATTACCGTGGTTCAAAACGGACAGACCATCATCGATAACAAGGAAATCCCGGGCATTACGGGCGGAGCGCTGGACAGCCACGAAGAATTGCCCGGCCCCATCTATCTTCAGGGCAGTGAAAAAGGGCGCGTAGTCTTTCGCAGCATCGTCATCACGCCAGCGGAGAAGTAACACCGATCAGCACGCGACGTCACGGCTCATGACTCACTTCTTGCGCGACATTCTTCGCCAGCCGGTCGAACTTCAACGAACCATCGATTTTCTTATGGGAGCAGGCCAGCCCGCTCTGGACGCGGCGACTGCCGCAATCCGCGCGGCTCGCCACGTCTATTTGACGGGAATCGGCAGCAGTTGGCATGCGGCGCTGACCGCTGGGCCGCTCTTCTATATGGGCGGCCGTCCAATCTACATGCAGAGCTCCGAGGAGTTGCTGCACTTCGCCGCCATTCCGCCGGACTCAGCCATCGTCGTGATTTCGCGCAGTGGCCGCAGCGTGGAAATTGTCCAGTTGCTCGCGAAGGTCCGTAGCAGCGGCGTGACCGTCATCGGCATCACGAATTCGGCGGATGGCCCGCTTGCAAAAGAGGCGCAGTTTCCCCTCGTGGTTCCCATTGAATTGGACCACGCGATTTCCGTGAACACCTATTCCACCCTGGCGGCGACGGCAGGAATTCTCGCGAGTGCCGTTGTTGGCTCATGGGATTCCACTCTCGCAACTTCGCTTTCCCGGGCTTTCGAGAAAACCGCGTCGGCCATTCCGGCATGGCAGGCGCAGATTGCAGACACTCCTTGGCTTGCACCGAACTTCGTGTATTACTTCCTTGCACGTGGCTCCAGTCTGGGGAGTTGCCACGAGGCCAGGCTTCTTTGGGAGGAAGGCGTCAAATCGCCAGCGACCGCCCTGGGTACCGGCAGCTTCCGGCATGGCCCGCAGGAAATGGTCACCAAGGATAAGCGTTTCGGTGTCTGGATCGACGGGGAGCGCATGCGTGCGCAAGACCTTGCGGTGGCCCGCGACCTGAGGCGTTTAGGGGTGTCGGTCATGCTGGTCGGCCAAGACTTGCCAAACGATGCCGCCGATCTTGTGTTTCAGCTTCCTCCCGTGCCGGCTGCCTGGCAATTTCTGATCGACATCATTCCTGCTCAACTATCCGCAGAACGTCTCTCCCGGCTCTCGGGAGTGGATTGCGATTCCTTTCGTTTTAGTTCGTTCATTGTTCAAGATGAGTACGGCCTATTCAGCGAAGAGGCCGGTACGCCCAATGATCCGAAATAGAGCCACGCTCTTGGGAACCAGCGAACAAAACAAGCCGAGATTCGAAAGGAAAATCGTTGATCGGCGCCATTGACATCGGTGGAACGAAAATTGCCGTCGGCATGGTGGATGATGACGGGAAGGTTTTGTCGAAGCTGGAGTCACCCACAGACGCACATCGTGGCTACTCCCACGGACTCGAACGCATGATCGGCATGCTGCGGGACACGGCGCGCGATGCCGGTGTCGAAATTTCCGGCATCGGAATCGGCTCCACTGGCATGGTGTACCCGCTTACTGGCGCGATCGGCGACGCCGATTTTCTTCCGGGATGGCAAGGGAACAATCCAGTGAAAGACCTGGCGCAAGCATTTAACGTGACCGTGGCCCTGGAAAACGACGCCGATGCTTCCGCTCTCGGCGAGGCCGGCTGGGGCACTGGCAAAGGCAAGTCGCGATTGATCTATGTCACGGTCGGCACGGGCATCGGCGGCGGAATAATTCTCGATGGGCAGCTTTATCGCGGCGCGGACATGGCTCACCCCGAAATCAGCCACCACGTCATCGACCCATCCGGCCCCTCATGCACCTGCGGATTCCGGGGGTGTTGGGAATCGCTGGCAACCGGTCCGGCAATGGTGGAGTGGCTCAAAGCGAATGCGCCGGCAGACCACCGCTATCCCGCCGATCTCACCGCAAAACAAATCTGCCAGCTTTCGCAACAAGGGGATGAATTAGCCGTTCGAGCGGTTGAGCGCGAAGCCTACTACCTGGGTCTCGGCCTGGCCAATCTGATCAATCTTTTTGTGCCGGACGTAGTCGTCTTAGGTGGCAGCGTGATGAAGAGTGCGGCTCTTTTTCTTGACGGCATTCGCAAAACAATCCGCCAAGGTTGTCGATTCGTTCCGGTCGAGAAAACTGAGCTGGCTTTGGCTTCGCTCGGAGAGGACGCCAATCTGATCGGCGCAGCGAGAGTCTGGCACCATCGGTTCAAGGAAGCCCGCAACATTTCTTGATTTGGCGCCGCGAGCGCCGGAGCCTATGAGGTACGCCTAGTCACTTCAGGCGTTGCTCCACGCGCCTCAACCTCATGGCAGAGGTTTCCAGCTCACGGAATAAGCCGAGAATCCCGTAGGTCGCACAACATCAAATCTGACGCTTCGTGGCTCGTTGGATCCACTGAATGTCAGACCGTGCGTGCTTTCACTGCCCACAGCGATTTCCGGAAGTTCTATCTCTTGGCGCTCTACGGGGATGTCGCCTTGGCCATAGAGAGTTCCGCGCAGCTTATATCCGTGGAGCGCGTACATCGGAACGCCATGCCGTGTCTTGAGCCGCAACTGGAATGCGTTCAAGTGATTCTCCACGGTTAGTGACTCGACCGGACTGGATTCTCGGCGCAACACCTCGTAAGAACCCTTTTGCGCGCCGCATAGATCGACGACGCCGTGCACTCGTTGCTTCAGCGCACCCACCCCGCGATCACCGACGTGTGTGCGGTAGTCGTTGTAGCAAAAGAAAATGGCGCCGGCGACGAACTCTCTAGAGCGGAATACCGCGTCGTGGGATCGAAGAATTTCCATCCTTTTCTCATCGCCCTCCGGACGATCCTCAGTGCACGCGCAGTATCCATACTCTGAAATAACCACCGGCTTCCCGGGAAATGCTGCGTGAAGTCTATCCAGATGCTTGGCCACTTCCACCGGAGTACCCGCAGCCCAGCTTCCGAAATACTCATTTGTCTCGATGAAGTCCATCAATCCTGCTGCGTCACGTTCAGGAGTTTCGTCCAGGGAGTTCGAAGCATAAGAACAAAGCCGATTCGGATCCAGCTTCTTCGCTTCAGCGAGCATGTGTTTCGCGAATTGATAAGCGGGAGGATTTTGCCCTCCAACCTCATTGCAAAGGCCCCAGACCACCACCGAGGCGTGGTTCCGGTCGCGCGCGATCATTTCTCTTAATTGCTCCAGGGCGTTTTGCAGGATATCGGCATCGGGTTCTGCTCCCATCCCGGCGAAGGTGTCGTAGCCCCAGGTCGGAATTTCGCTTTGCATCAGAATGCCGTGTCTGTCGCAGTAGTCGAGAACTCTTTTATCTTGTGGCCAGTGAACGCGCGTAAAAACGCAATTCAGATGCTTCATGTCGTCATGATCGTGCTTGATCCATTCGCCGGGCTCGGCCATTCCGTATTCCGGATTGCTCCCTGCCATACGCTCAACGCCCATCAAGCGCACGCGCTCACCGTTCAGATAGAACCCTGCGCCCCGGATCTCAAATTTGCGCACCCCGAATGTATCTGTAAATCGATGATTCTCCGTTCCGTTTGCGATTGAAAAATCAAGCCGGTAGAGGTTCGGATGATCGAAGTCCCATAATTTCGCCTTCGGCAAGGTCGCTTCAAGTTTTGTCACTTGGGTGGCGCCGCTTTCTATAGACAAACCCTGTGTCCCTGAACCGGTCAACACTGTCCGTCCAGTCGCATCGTCGACAATCCGAAACGAAGCTTGTCCCTTCCAAGGATTACTATTTGTGTTTTGAAGATGCGCCGTGATGGCGAGCTTAGCGTCTCCGCTCGAAAGGTCGGGAACAGCTTCGATGTCGACTCGCTCTATGAAAGTTTTCGGGGTAATCAGCAGCTGCAGCGGCCGGTAGATTCCGCCATCATGCGCCCAATCGCTGGACCGCCCTCGCGGGACCATGTGAGCGTTAAATGCATTATCAACACGCACTGCGATCGTGTTGCGCGCTCCCCAGCGAAGCAGATGAGTTATGTCTAGAACAAATGCTGTGTAGCCCTTGCGCACATGTTCGCCCGCGAGTTCGCCATTTATCCAGATTGACGCAGTGTGGAATGCGGCCTCAAATTCGATTCGTACCGCAGAGTTTCGCCACTCGCCGGAAGCCTCGAAGGTTCGGCGATACCAGGCGACGCCGCGGTAGTCGACAAATTCTGCGTCAACTTGCCATGTGTGAGGCACGCAGACCTCTCGCCAGGCACGCCCGGAGCTATCGCTCCCGTACCAACGCTGCCCTACGCCTTCATTCGCGGAATCAATTCGAAATAACCATTGCCCGCACAAACTCACGCGTTCCTGCGCTGACCCCTCCGTTATTCTCTCTCCTTCAGGCAGAGCAGACGTGCCCATGGCGCCAGCAGCCAGGACCGCGGTCTGAGTCAGAAATTTTCGACGAGAAGGCACGGCAAGAAGTTGTGTCCGATCACAACAGCCTGCAAGTTAAACAAAAAGTCTCGGAGAGTGTCAAACAGGACCAGCTAGCGCGCGGCAGTTCTTCGCGAAAGTGACCGGCGTCAGAGAATCGGCGGGCGGCGTTTGCCAATGTTTGTGGCCTGTTCGAACGCGTAGGCCAGTTGGAGAACGCCCCAATCGTCGTGATGGCGGCCAACGATTTGAATTCCGACGGGTAAGCCGCTGGCGGAAAACGCGCAGGGGACGGACGCCGCGGGATTCCCTGCCGCCGAAATGTAATAAGTCGATTTCATCCAGGCGATGTAGTTTTCCATTTTCACGCCGGCGATTTCCATGGGGTAGTGCTGGTTCACGTCAAAGGGCAACACCTGATTTACCGGCAGAATGAAGAAATCGTACTCTCCTTTGAACCCGCACAGGCGTTGATAGAGCGCGGTGCGTTTGGCTTCGATGCGTGAGAGATAGGGGCCGGTGAGCTTGCGGCCTTCCTCGACGTGCCAGTGGATGTATTCGTTGAGTTGGTCACCATGGGCGGCGAGCTGGTCACCGAAAGCGAGCTCCGTCGACCAGTGGCGCCAGGCCACAAAACATTCGTTGGCGTCGCGAAAATCGGGTTCGGCGTCCAAGACGATACAGCCGAGCGATTCGAAGACTTTGCGCTGCGCTTGAACGGCGGTCTTGACTTCGGGATCCCACGGCAGGCCCATGTCCTTGAACATGGCTACGCGCACGCCTTTGAAGCTACGTTCGCCAAGAGGTTGCGCAAACTGGGCGCCGGGCTGGTCGATGGAAATCGGTGAATGATGGTCGTAGCCGGCAAGCACGCTGAGAAAAAAGGCGCAGTCGGAGACGTTGCGCGCCACGGGGCCTGGGACGGAGAGCGTGAACCAACCTAAATTGGAAGGAACGTTCGGAACGCGACCCGGCGACGGCCGGATGCCGACGATATTGCAGAAGTTCGGTGGGTTGCGGAGCGAACCGCCCATGTCGCTACCGTCCGCAAGGGGAACCATTCCGCAAGCAAGCGCAACAGAGCCTCCGCCGGTACTGCCTCCGCAGGTCTTGGTTAGATCGTAGGGATTCCGGGTCGGGCCGAAGACGGGATTAAATGTTTGCGAGCCCAAACCAAATTCGGGAACGTTGGTTTTGCCAATGACGATGGCTCCAGCTTCTTTCTCGCGCTGCACGACGCGGCAGTCAAAGTCTGGAACGAAATCGCGATGCAACGGTGAGCCGTAGGTTGTGCGGATTCCTTGCGTTTCATGGAGGTCTTTGACGCCCACAGGCATCCCGTGAAGAGGGCCTCGCCAGTTTCCTTTTGCGAGAGCCTCGTCTGCTGCGGCAGCTTGCGTCATCAATTGGTCTTCGGGAACCAGCGTGACGATGGCGTTGACCTTGGAATTCACGCGATTGATCCGCTTCAAGTGGGCTTGCATCACCTCTCGCGAAGAAAGTTTTTTCTGATGGATGAGGTCGGCCATCTGACGCGCGGGCATAAAGCAGATTTCAGAATCGGAAGCGGGAGGCATAAAAGAATCCGAGAGAGAGTTTGCCGAGGGCAGAACCGTTTCCCTGGCGTCATGGCTGGCCGCGGTCGAAAGATGCGGGCCGACGGCTGCGGAGACAGCGGCGGTGGTGCCGAGTTTCAGTGCTTCGCGGCGGGTGATTCTGTCGGTCATGCGACACACCTCGACGAATGGTATAGCCCAGACGCTAACCAGCCGACAACAATTCTTTGGCCGAAGATAGAGCGGACTCGGCCTGCAGCGGGTCATCCAGTCGGCCGCGCGCGAAATCGCGTGTGCCGCCCCCCTTACCGCCGATCTTTCCCAGAACCTGTTTTAGGAGCGCGCTCATGTCTTTCCCGCTCGAAGGATGCTGCGCGAATAGCACGTGCCCGCCGTATTTCGCGAACAGGAGAGCGATGGTTTTCTCGGACTCCGCAATCTTGGCGGCGAAGAACCCCAGGTATTCGCCCGGAGAGTCTTCGAGCACACTGGCGATGATTCGGAGGCCGTGGGGGCCGGCCGGTGCGGATTGTAGTGCGAGTGTGGCTTCCGCTTTGGCCAAGCGCTCCAAAGCCACGCGATAACTCTTGAAATTAGCGTCGCGTTCCGAGAGCGCGCGTTCGGCAGCGCCGACGACTTCTTCCGGAGCGCAGCCCAATTTATCGGCCGCTTGGCGCAAGCGCACAAAATCATGGCGCGCGACGCGTTCGGCGCGGCCGCCGCAGAGAAATTCCACGCGCCAATCCTGGCGGACTTTGGTGCAGCGTCGAACAAGAAGAGTGCCGATCTGGCCGGTGCGTTTCACGTGCGTGCCACCGCACGGCTGCAAGTCGGCGGCTTCGATTTCGATGGCACGAAGGATTCCTTCGCGGTCGACTTCCTTTCGAACACCAATCTGCAGCAATTGGTCGGCGGTTCCGTAGCGAACATTGACGGGGCGGCCTTCGAAAATGATTTTGTTTGCGGCACGCTCGGCGCCTTCCAGTATTTCTTCCGTTGGTTCGGGGCCGCGCAGGTCGATCGTGCAGATTTCGGCTCCTAGATGGAAGGAAACGGTGGGTAGCCCAAAGCGTTCCTGAAACATGGCCGAGAGGAGATGCTGGCCGGTGTGCTGCTGCATATGATCGAAGCGGCGCGGCCAGTTGATGCAGCCTTGCACTTCTCCAGTCTCGATGGGCTGATCGACGAGGTGCACGATTTCTTCGCCGTCATCGCGGACATCGAAAACATTGGCATCGCCAAGCTTTCCCAAATCGTGCGGCTGGCCGCCGGAAGTGGGATAAAACGCGGTGCTGTCCAAAATCACTTCCCAGGCGGGAGCTTTGGCTTCGGGCGAAGCGAGAATCAAGGCAGGATCGCAGCTCACCACGCGAGCAGTGAATTCTTTTTCGAAGGAGTCGTCGTAATAAAGTCTGCGCGTAGTCATGGAGTTAGACCGGTTGCACGGACTGCAGCGCGCGCTGCCAGGCTTCGGCGTATTTGTAGCCAGTGCCGGTGTTGAAGAGCACGACGGACTCGTGCGGCTTGATCCATCCTGCGGCAGCGAGCTTGCGTGCGGCAATCACTGTGGCGGCTCCTTCCGGCGCGGCAAAGATGCCCTCGAGAGAAGCCAATTCCCTGCCGGCGTGGAGCATCTCATCGTCGGTGACGGTAAGCGCCGTACCTTTGGTCTGGCGAAGCATGCTCAAGATGAGGAGGTCGCCGAGCGGGCCGGGAACGCGCAAGCCGGAAGCAATGGTCGCGGCATTCTTGAAAAACTCGGCGGAATTCTGATGCGCCTCCCAGGCCTTGACGATAGGCGCACAACCTTCTGCCTGGACAGCGACCATGCGCGGGCGCGCGGCACCAATCCAGCCCATTTCCTGCATTTCGTCGAACGCTTTGCACATGCCGATCAGGCCAACACCGCCGCCGGTGGGATAGAGAATGACGTCCGGAAGCTTTCCTTCGAACTGTTCCCACAGCTCGTAGCCCATGGTCTTCTTGCCTTCGACGCGATAGGGCTCCTTTAGCGTGGAGACGTCGTACCAACCTTCGCGGTCTTTATGTTCGGCGACGTACTTGCCGCAATCGGAAATCAATCCGTTGAGCTTTATGACTTTTGCGCCGAACGCCTGGCATTCCATCACGTTGGCCACGGGTGTATCCGCAGGCATCACGATGACTGCTGGGAGCCCTGCTGCCGCGGCGTAAGCGGCCAGCGCGCCGCCGGCATTGCCAGCGGTGGGAGCTGCCAAGGCTCGGGCACCGAGCTGTTTAGCGCGGGTAACTGCAGCAGTCATGCCGCGGGCCTTGAAGGAGCCGGTGGGATTCAAGCCTTCATCCTTGACGTACAGGCGCTGCAGGCCCATGGAAGCGCCCAAGCGCGGGACCGGCACGAGAGCAGTCATTCCCTCACCGAGGGAGACAGCCGGGTCGTTGGGGAGCACTTCGGCATAGCGCCACAGAGTGCGCGGGCGCGATTTCAGGTTGTCGAGTGTGAGAGTGGCGGCAGCGCGGCGCAGGTCGTAGCGAGCGAGGAGCGGCTTGCCGCAGGTGCAGAGATGTTGCTCAACGGCCGCGTCGTATTTCTTCCCGCAGGCGGAGCATTCCAATTCAAGGACATTCGAGGGTTTGGTCATCACCGTGAAAGTCTAGCACAGGCCTTTTTGGCTATTCTTGGGTCACCCTGGCCGCCCGGCCAGCCGAAAGCGCATCCCATTTCACGGTACAATGGGGTATGACGGTGCGACTGATTGCGCTGGATATCGACGGCACGCTGCTGGACAGCCGATGGCAACTGCCGGAGGCCAACCGCACGGCAATTGCGGAAGCGTCGCGGCGTGGCATCGAGGTGGCGCTGGTAACGGGGCGGCGGTATGACTTCGCCATGCCAGTGGCGCGCAAGCTGGATTCCCCGCTGACGATGATCGTAAACAATGGCGCGCTGATTCGTTCGAAAGAGGGACGGACACACTTGCGGCATCTTCTGCCGCGAAGTGTTTCGGAGCGCGTACTGCAACTGACCAGGCCGTGGCGGGACGGCACCGCGGTGGTTTTCGACCGGCCGCGGGAAAACCAGGTGATGCTGGAACAGCTGGATCCGGATGACTCGCTGCGCTACGCCTACTACGCACGAAATAAAGAGTTCATTGGGTTGGCCAAACCGCTGGAAACGTGCCTGACGGAAGATCCCATCCAGGTGATGCTTTCCGGCAACGTCGCGCCCATGCGCGGGGCGGAAGCCGCTTTACGCGGCGTCTCGTTCGCGGCAGAGTTCACGCTGGCAGTCACGTCCTACGCCATCAAAGACTTTGCGATGATCGATGTAATTCATCCCACGTGTTCGAAGGGATCGTCGCTGGCGGAATGGGCAGCGTTGCGCGGGTTCGCACGCGAGGAAGTGATGGCCATCGGCGACAATCACAACGATCTGGAGATGCTTTCTTTCGCAGGCATTCCTGTGGTCATGGGCAACGGCGTGCCGGAATTGAAGGCCTACGGCTGGCACGAAACCGGCACAAACGACGAAGGCGGCGTGGCCGCGGCCATCGAGCGTTTTGCCTTGCGGGAGGCCGCGTCTTGCGCCTGAAGCACACCATGCTTCTGATCCCTCTCGCGCTCTTAGCGGCACCTGCCCTCCGGGCAGAATACGTGGTGCTGCGCAGCGGCCAGCGCCTGGCGGTGACAAGCTATCAGCTCATGGGAGACAAATACCGCTTACAAGTAGCAGGAGGCTCGGTAGAAATCGCCGCCGAGGAGGTCGTGGCCATCGAGCCGGAAGAAGTGTTTACCCCCCTAGCGGCCAAGCCGAGCGCGAAACCTCCTTTTCGCGAGATCGTGGAAGCGGCCGCCGCGCGCTACAGCGTAGATGCCGATTTGATTACCAGCGTTATCGCCGTGGAATCCAATTTCGATCCCAAAGCCAAGTCGCGCCGGGACGCGCGCGGACTGATGCAACTGCTGCCGGAAACCGCGGCGCGGTTGGGAGTGAAAGATATCTACGATCCAAAGGAAAACATCGACGCGGGAACGCGCTACCTGCGTGACCTGCTGCAGAAGTACGGGAACAATCTGGTGCTGGCGCTGGCCGCTTACAACGCGGGGCCGGAACGGGTGCAGCAATACGGCCGCGTGCCGCCCTTTGCCGAAACGATTTCCTACGTGCGACGCGTGAAGCGCGGCTACGAGAAGAGCAAGGCAAGCGCGGTCAAGAAAAAAGAAACGCAGCTGGGGCCGATTGCCGCAACTTCCCTTCCTCGATCGGATCAGGCTCAATAGAAACTACGGCTGTTGCAGTGGCGGATTCTGCGGCGGCTGCGGCGGATTGCCCGGGCCGGTTTGCAACCCTGGCTGTCCAACTCCGATGTTGTCTTTCGAAGGATCCCAGATAAATTCGAACAGGCGATAGTTCTTGGCCTTTTCGTAGACCATGATCGAGCGTTTGTTGATCTTGCTTCCCACGCCGATGATGTTGCCGCCAATGATGGTCGGTGTGTCGCCCGTGGAACCCTGCTGAGGATTCAGCATGGGGTCATTCTGGCCCGTTCCCGAGTCCGCGCTGGTCGCACCTGCCGGATTTGTTCCTGCGCCGGATGATGCTCCGCCGGGTGGCGTTCCACCTGGTTGAGACCCGGCGGCACCTTGCGCGCCGCTCGCGCCGGGCTGCGCCGGTGCGCCTGGTCCGGTTAAAGAGCTCACGGGAGTGCCGATGCCTCCGCCCTGGGGAAGCTGCAAATTCTGCGGAGGCTTCAAGCTACCGATGAGCTGGCCCGCGGCGCCGACATAGATGAATCGCCATGTTCCGTCTTTATCGTTCATGGGATCTTTGTAGGCCTGGCGCATGAAACGCAGCGAGCCGACCTTCGGTTTGGTGAGATCGTCGAGAGACGTCGGGAAGCGGCCCAGCTTGCGGTAGTAGAGCTTGACGCCGCGGGCGTATTGCTTCCCGCGCCAGATCATCTCTGTTTCCTGCTGGCGCCGGCCTTCCGTCAGGATACTCGGCGCGACCATCATGGAAGCGAGCAGCAGGGCCGTAGCGAGGAAGACGACCATGATCAAGGCGTAGCCTTGTTCTGCTCGATTCTTAGCCGTGCGTGAGCGCGTGATCCTCATGCGGATGGGGGTGCCCCTTGCTCCTCGAGATTGGCCGTACCGCGGAGCCCCGAAGAAATCTCTTCATAATCGAGGTTGGTGTTGTTCACTTTGAGGATGCGGAAGCGGTTCAGAAGGACTTCGCCTTCGGAGACGATGTAAACGTCTTCGCCATCGGTGAAAAAAGCGAGACGCGTTGTGCCCTTGGGGACGCTGCCGTAGCCGAAGAATTTCACGGGCAGCGGCGGCGGGACTTTCAGAGGCTCCGGTTTCGCAACAATGTCCTGAGGCTTGGGACCAGGGTTAGAGTTCTGAGGTTGTGGAGCAGGTGCAGGAATCGAGCTGAATATGTCGCGGCCGTTGCCCTTGTACTCAGTCTTGCGGGCTCGTTCGAGCCCGTCGTGATGAATAGAGGGATTCTCTACCGAAATTACTTGGAAGTTCTCCGACACGGAGACAGTGTCGGTGGACACCGAAGATCTGTCGTACAAAAACGAATACCAAATCGTGCCAGCCAGGAGGAGAAGCACCACAAGGACGACGATCTTTTTCTTTTGCGTCATGCTGCTGTCCGGAAATAAGTCTTCAAATGCAGCGAAACCTTGAGCCCCCCGGAGTTTCCCAGATTGCTCTCCGCGGCTAGCGACAGAGTATCCACTTCGTAGCTTGTGGAGTGCTGGACCCCGTTAAGGAACTGCATGATGCTCCTGTAATCGCCGCTGACAGTGGCATCGATCAATACCTCCGTGGTTCCGCGGCTCTCAATCTTCGTTGGCCTGAACGCGAGGTCATCGAGACGAGATCCGCTCTTTCTGGCTATTCCTCCGAGATCGGAAGTAACGTAAGAATATCCGGAACTTGCCGGCGGGAGTGAGCGCTCAAACTCATCGCAATCCTTCTTGATGTTGGGCATGTCATTGCGGATCTTTTGAGCCCGGTCAATATCACCCTGGAGCATCTTGCGCTGCAGTTCCTGCTGTTCGAATATGTGTTGAGGCGTGTGTGGAGAGGTGGAGAGCTGCCAGCTATAGAAGGCGAGAGCAACGTCCGCAAGGACGAGAAGGCCTACGCCGACGATGATGGCCTGCCTTCGAAATGTGAAATTGCTATGCATCAACCCCTCAAATAGACCGTAGTCAACTGGACGACTTTCTGATCGCCGGTGAAGCTCCCTGTCTGACTGGAGGGCTGGCGGACATACTGCACTTGCACCTGCGTAAACTCTTTCGAATGCTCGAGGGCGTGCAAGAAATTCAATTCCGCCTCGTCGTTGGCGGCCCCCAGGATCAGCTTGACTTCGACTTGTCCCTTGGATTGTTTGGGTTCGATGCTGACGACGTGAACGCCGGCGGGCAAAATGCGTTCCAAGTCCATGAACATCTGCGTCCAATTGAAGCTGCGCGCGTCAATGATGCCGTTGATGAAGGCGGCGCGATCGTTAAGCTTGGCGTTTTCGTCCAGATGAAAAAAGCGATCGAGGTCCTGCCGCTGAGCCTCAAGCTCGGCCATCTTAAGGCGGGATTTTTCCGTGCGGGCGCGAAGTTCCGCATCCACTTTGCGGACGGAGTAGACATGCCAGCCAAGCCCGAGAAAGATGAGGCCGGCGACAACGACGATCAAGCCGGATCCCGCCAGGAACCTTCGATGGGTTTCCAGAGCCTTCGTCGCGACGTTGAGCCGAACTCTCATGCCAACTTTTGCCTCATCCTTGCGAAACGCCTTTCAACCACGCTGCAGCATCCAGCCGATCAATCCTTCCAAATCGCGGTCCGCCAGCGAACGCGCATCTTCTTTGATGCGCCCTTCTGAAACCGCGGAGTGCAACAAGGAGCTCACCTGGCAATGAAACTCATCTTCGAGATGCGGAACGAATTCCGGGAGGCGCGCTCCGAGCCCCGCGACGCGAACGGACTGAATTCCTTCCTGCCAGGTGTCCTGATAATAAGCGGCAACGGGGAAGATTTCTTCAAGCAGCATCTGGGGTGTGAGATCACGGCCGCGGGCAGGCAGCTCCGTGCAGCGGTAGCCGCAGAGCACGCCGTTGCGGGCAATGACGGTGGTCAGAGCCGAACCGGAAACGCGCGCCAGCAGCGTAGGCTTGGAGTCTTCTAAGAGCGAAACCGCGGCGAGCGAAGAACTGAGCACCACTCCCGGGCGAAGACCTACGCCTTCGGCGAGCGATTCATATTCCCGGATAATGCGCAGGCGTGCTAGCGCGGTAACGACGTCGACGCCGGCTTCGCGTGGCGCCTGACGCATGTAGGAGATGAGCGTCTCGTCGGCCTCAAAGGGCACGCTCTTCTTCAGCTTCCAGCGCAGCATGGGAATGGCTTCCTGCGGCGACCGCGGGAATTCCTCGAAGTGCTGGACGAAAACGCGGATGACGGGGTCGGGCAGGATTAGCGCGACGTCTTCATCGCGTGCGCGCAAGCGATCACAAGCACTCGCGACGGCGGATTTGACGGCGGCAATGTTGATGATATTGGCTTCCACGGCGGATGGCACAATCGCGCCCACTGGCAAAGCTTCGACGGCAAACCCGTCAAGCGAGCCTGTCCGGCCCCAACGCGCCGCGGCCACACGCTCGAGAGAAATTTCAATCGCCAGAGGCGGGTGCGGCATGGCGTCGAGCCAGCGCGCCACACGGCGCACTAAGTCGCTCTGGTACACGCCTTGTCGGAATGTGGCGGCGCTACTCAACGAAGGTCACCTTGTTGATTTCTTTTACGGTCGTTATCCCCGCGCGAATTTTCGCCAGGCCGCTCTCGCGCAGCGTAATCATGCCCTCTTCGCGCGCGATACGCTTGATTTCTGAGGTTGGCCGGCGGTCCACGATCATTTCCCGGATGCGGTCGGTCAAATCGAGCAATTCGCAAATCGCGGTGCGGCCATGATATCCGGTGCCGGAACATTCCAGACATCCGGCACCCTCGGCAAGCACGACATTTGCCCACACGGCCGGGTCTAAATTGGCTTCCTTCAACTCTTCCACGGAATATTTCCTGGGCTTCTTGCAATTGGTGCATACCACGCGGACGAGGCGCTGCGCCATGATGCAATTCAGCGCGGACACAAAATTGTAAGGCTCGACACCCATGTTGATGAAACGGCCGATGACGTCGGTCACGTTGTTGGCGTGAACCGTGGTAAAGACCAGGTGGCCGGTGAGCGCCGATTGAATGGCGATTTGCGCGGTTTCCTGGTCGCGGATTTCGCCGACCATGATCTTGTCTGGATCGTGACGCAGGATGGAGCGCAAGCCTCGTGCGAAGGTCAGGCCCTTTTTCTCGTTGACGGGAATCTGCGTGATGCCGCGCAACTGGTATTCGACGGGGTCTTCGATGGTGATGATCTTGTCTTCGTCGGTCTTAATTTCGTTGACGGCGGCGTACAGCGTGGTCGTTTTGCCCGAGCCTGTCGGACCGGTGACCAGGACCATGCCGTACGGCTCGCGGATATACCGCCGGAAACGCCGCGTCTCTTCGACGGAGAAACCGACGACATCCAGATTCAAGCTCTGGAATTTTTCCGAAAGCGTTTCCTTGTCGAGCACGCGGAGGACCGCGTCTTCGCCGTGGCTCGCCGGCATGATGGAAACGCGCAAGTCGATGAAGCGCCCTTTGTACTTCACGCGGAAGCGCCCGTCCTGCGGAATGCGGCGCTCGGCAATATCCAGGTCACTGAGGACCTTGATGCGCGAGAGTACCGTGGAATGCCATTCCTTGGAGATGGGCTGCATGGCGTGCTGCAGAACACCGTCGATGCGGTACTTGACGGCGACTTCCGTATCGCGCGCTTCGATGTGGATGTCACTGGCGCGGCGCTCGAGAGCTGTGAAGATGATCGTTTCCACCAGACGAACCACTGGGCTGGCGGTGCTGTCACGCGTCAGCCGGTCGCCGGAAATGGTCTCGTCGCTCTCCTCCTCTTCTTTCGAGGTCTGGAGAGTGAAGGCTTCAGTCGCTTGTTCGAGAACGCGCTGTGACTGTTCGGTGCGTTTTAGCAGATCACCGATTTGACGCGCGGTGGCAACTTTGATGGAGAGCTTCTTGCCCAGGAGGAGCGGCAGTTCATCGCTCATCTGGACGCTGGGGTCGGCTACCGCGATGAACAACACATTGTTCTGCACTTCCAGCGGAACGAAGTTGTAGCGAAACATCAGATCCGCTTGGATAGTTCGGAAAAGCTCCGGATCAATGCGTTGCTCCCTTAGGTCGATAAACGGCAGGCGATAGCGCTCCGCGAGCTTGCGCGCGAATTCGCGCTCGTGTTGCTCGTCGGCAGCCGCAGTCGCCCCTGCAATCACATTGGCGTGTTGGTCTGTGGTAGCCATGAATCCCTATCTGGTCGCTCCCGACATGGAAAAAGAAAAGATCGGCAAATATAGCGAGATCAAAATAAAGGCAACAAACAATCCCATGAAGATTAGAAGAACAGGTTCGATGACAGAAACGAGAGCCGACAACCGCACGCCGACTTCTTCCTCATAAAACTCGGCAATACTGGTGAGCATGGGAGAAAGCGCGCCGCTCGATTCACCCACTTCGATCATGTCCAGCGCCATTTCCGGCATGACGCCCTTGGAAGCCAGTGCGACGTGGAGGGATTCCCCCTCGCGCACTTGCTGAGTGGCCTGCGAAACGGTGGCACGCAGCAGCCTACTGGTGATGGCGTCCGTGGCGGTTTGCAATCCCGCAACCAGGGGCGTACCTCCGGTGAGGAGTGTAGCCAGGGTGCGCGAGAACTGCGCGACCTGGAATTTCAGGAGCGTGTCACCTAAGATCGGTAGCCGGAATTTGAAACGATCGAAAGCCGTGCCGCCTTCTTCCGTGCGAGACCACAGGAAAACACCCGCGATGGCTAGTACGAGCAGCGCGATGGCGCCAAGGACGAACAACCGGTAATCGACGGTTACGGCAATCAAGAATCTCGTGGCCGAAGGCAGATCGACATTCAAATCGCGATAGAGGAGCGCGAACTTTGGAATCACCGCGGTGACGAGATACGTAACGATGATGATCGCAACGCTGACCAGCAGGACGGGATATACCAGTGTCGCCAGAATCTTCTTGCGAACGCCGGTGCTCACGCGCTGGTAGGCGATGTAATAGTCGAGGACACCGGACAGGTTTCCGCTTTTTTCTCCTGCCAGGATGGCCGTCGAATAAACTTTCGAGAAGACGCCGGCCTCGGTCACCGCTTCGGACAGCGACTTTCCTTCACGGACGCGATCGCGCAACTGGGAGATTACCGGCCGAAGCTTGGGAGAGCTCGCACGGTCGGCGAGGAGATCCAGAGCCCTTAGAATCGGCAGCCCTGCCTTGATAAGAGTATTGAATTGCTGGTTGAGAATCAGGAATTCCGAGCCGCCAATCTGGCGGCTGCTACTCCGCCGAACAAGACCGGCCAGTTTGCCTCCCCGAGTCTCCACCGAGTAGACATACAAACCCCGGTCCGCAAGCTTCTGGCGCGCTTCGTCCAGTGAGCCCGCAGCCTCGACGTGTGAGAAGACACGTCCCTCGGCATCCGCCACGCGGCAGACAAATTCCCCCATAGACCCTCAGTTTACCTCATCTGGATGATATGCGGGGAATGGCTCATGGGTTGGCCGTTCTTTGCAGGAAAGGGGCGCGGGAATGCCCGTGGATTTAATGCTTTACGGGAGAGTCTCCGAGTGGCAACTCTCCATTCACAATGGCCACCCCTTTTGGAGCCTCAAACCGGAAAAGCGAATCCGCCACCGGCGGATCCATTTGCCAGTTCGCGAAGTGAAACTCGATGGCTATTCCCCCGGGGTCTCGGACGAGCACGCGGACAAGGTCGCCACTTCCGGTGTCGACCTCCAGGAACACCGCTTCACTTTCGCTATTCAGAGGTTTCTGTGAGGGAGCTGCTCCGGAGGATTCTTTCGGGGACTTGGACCCCGCACCCCGCAGCTCGCAGTAGAGCATGGCGTGTTCCGGGGCTTCCGGCTTTTCATCTGTGGCGGCGAGGACTCTCGCACAAACTCGGGATAATTTCATGTCGCCGGTCAGGAGGGCGAGCGGCGTTCGCCAATCGGAGCTCTGCTTCGCTGGAACGCGCGTGACGGTGTGATCGGCGGGAACGTAAAACCAAGCCATCTTGCCGTCGACCAGAAACACGTTTTTTTCCGGGGCTTGATAATCCCAACGCATTTTCCCGGGACGCCGGAAGTAGGCGGTTCCCGCCTCTGTTCGAACCAAACGCCCGTTTTCCGTGTAGCGCTCGAGGAAGGAGGCTTGGAGCGTTTTTGCCGCGCGATAGCGGGCCTCCAAACGAGCAACGGAGGTCTTCGAATCAGTGCCGCCGCTGAGCATGAGAAAGAGAAAAAACAGCGCGTGAAGGTATTCGCCCATGCGAGCAGTCTATCAGTTCAGGCCGTCTCATATCGTGGGGAGTCGTCGCCCGTGCGGACCTAATTGAGTTGGAACCGGGTGGAGCTCGAAATCCAAAATGCTCAGATGACAGGGTCCGTCATTGTCGCGGCAGCTGCGTTATTGTAGCGAATCTCACCCGGCTGATTGCTGAAAAAACTCCTACGGCCCGTTATTCCTCGAGTGGTCGGATCGGCATTGATCGTGTACCCTATCGCAGGTGTAGCGCCATCATTGGCGTAGGTGAAGATATACCCGCTCTTTGTACCGCCCGACAGAATGCTATCAAGGAGGCAAGCTCTCGTGGTTATGGCCACACAAACACTTGAGCCGCCGTCCCCAAGATCCGCGAGAGCGACTGAATACCCTATGGCCGGATAGGAGGACGAATAAGCGGTTTCCGCTGTTGAGATGGTGCGCGTGCTAGTCACGGCAGAAGATTCGTTCGCAGCCATGCGCGAACTCATGAAATTCGGAATGGCGATCGCCGCGATGATGAGAATGATCGCCACGACAATCAGAAGTTCGATCAGTGAGAACCCGTCTTGTTTCTTCTTCATTAGGAAGTCCCCGAACGACTCCAGTCCTTGCATGGTCAGCAGCACACGCCGCGACACAGTCAATGGAGCACTTAACGGGCCAACCCTTGGCCTAGTTAAATGGGCGTAACCTCTGTAAAATCAGAGGAATAGACCGAAGAGACTATCCGTATCGATGTCGGCCCGGTACTTACTGACAAAAAATGTCCGCCATGGGGGAATGATGGACAGTATGTGGCAACTTTGGGGGCTTTTGATTATCTGTGCCTGGCCTTTCCGAGATTGAGTGCGGCGAGGCGAACGAGATTGGAAATGAAAAAGCACGGGACCTGGGTCCCGTGCTTCTCATCCTAATGCGGCAGGAGCAGGCCGCAGGTTGCGATTCTTAGAGAGCCGGACTTCCAGCTGTGGCGCCTGCGCCAGTCGTGTCGTAACGGATGACTCCAGACTGGTCAGTGAAGAACGCACGCTGACCGCTCGAGCCGAGGGCGCTTGGTACCGCTGTCGCAGTGTA